>Ga0316206_1000076_pt1 | contig 206517 bp, 190 predicted proteins | sample 6monthpyrite_MG_FD_204942 | JGI IMG/M metagenome (GOLD analysis project Ga0316206, IMG submission 204942) | Microbial mat bacterial communities from mineral coupon in-situ incubated in ocean water Damariscotta River, Maine, United States -... | ecosystem: Environmental > Aquatic > Marine >... | reverse complement strand
AGAAGTTTGTTAGATTGCTTTGCTTGTTGGCAAGTTGCACTGCCAGGGAACATCTCCCTCGGGGAAAGACCGCTGCTTTTTAGCGCTCTGTCCCCTGATTGAGACCACCAAGAGTTGTGCGGGGTCGTTCATCGCACTGCCCATCTGATCGGAATTACCACATGGGACAGGGCGCCCATACTTATTGAAAGTGGGCAGCGACCTTTCCCTGATGGTCATGTTCCTTAACAGGGCAGTTGAGCATCGAGAATAGCAATAAATCGAACGTCCGCTTCAGGGTGTTTTCAGGCCTTATCTACAGCTAATATTGTCAGATTAAGTCTAAAGCTATTTTGAAAAAACACCGATTAGATTTAACGACGACATATTACGATATTTGGTATTGGAAGCTTTTAATCCTAGCCTATAACGCCAGTTTTACATCATTTTTTATTTGTATAAATACCTTTGATGTTTTTCTTATATTGAGCTGTTGTAATGTATAGCTCCAGCCTTGGGTTTTATTTTTATAATAAACACCAGCTATGTTTTGTAATGGCTCACCACTTACATCAGCAATTGATACACTCATTAACACGTCTGGCGCATTAAATTCATAATGATTAAACAGCTCTTCTACTTTTTGAGGCGGAACCTGAAACTCCTGGGAAACTTTATCCACAAATTTACTTAAATTTTTTCTGCTTTTTTTATTTATTTTTTTATTTATCTGTACTAAATATTCATCAAGTTCTTTATCACCGCTGTTTGGTTGATATAGGTCCGCGCTTATGACTTGCATGCTTATTAATAACATCGCAATCAAATAGATAATCATCTTATTCATTTTACTTTCCTATACAAAAACTTGAGAATATTTTTCCTAAAAGATCGTCAGATGTAAATTCACCGGTTATATTATTAAGTTGCTCCTGTGCCAAGCGTAGCTCCTCGGCTAACAATTCACCAGCTTTTACCTCAATTAAATTATAGCGCGCATTTTGTAAATGTTGATCAGCATTTTCCAGTGCATCTATATGCCGCCGCCTTGCCATGAAGCGCCCTTCATTACTTTGTTCATAACCCATACATTTTTTTAAATGATTTTTTAGTAATTCTATCCCTTCACCTGTTTTTGCACTCAGGGCAATGTCTATTTCAGAATCGATCTCTATTAGTTCGGCTTTTCTACCTGAACTATCTATTTTATTAAATATACGCGTTACCCCTATTTGTTTGGGGAGCTTGTCTTCTATTTCCAGGTGATCATCATTGCGATGAGTGTCGTCCACTAATAATAAAATTTGGTCTGCCTGTTCTATTTCTTTCCATGCCCGCCGCACTCCTTCCTGTTCCACTGGATCATCACTGTCTCTCAATCCCGCAGTATCAATAACATGCAATGGCAGGCCATCAATTTGAATGTGCTCGCGCAATACATCACGCGTCGTGCCCGGGATATCCGTTACTATTGCAGAATCACGCCCGGCAAGTTGATTGAGTAAACTCGATTTGCCTGCATTCGGGCGACCGGCAATCACCAATGTCATGCCTTCGCGCAGTATACTTCCCTGGCGGGCTGATTTAAAAACCTGTGCCAGTGCTGATTCAATTGTGCTAAGTTTTGCTTCTACTTTGCCGTCATTCAAAAAATCAATTTCTTCTTCTGGAAAGTCCAACGACGCTTCAGCATATAATCGAAGTTCGATTAAGCTCTCTACCAAATCATTTATATTCTTTGAAAATTCACCCTGTAATGAGCGCACAGCCGCTTTTGCGGCTTCAGCTGATTCGGCTTCAATTAAATCGGCAACGGCTTCGGCCTGTGCTAAATCCATCTTGTCATTTAAAAAGGCCTGCTCAGTAAACTCTCCGGCTCGCGCTGCGCGTGCGCCTAAATTTAATACCCGCTTTAAAATCATATCTAACACCACCGGACCGCCATGTGCCTGCAGTTCTAGAATGTCTTCACCGGTAAATGAATTGGGTTTTTGAAAATATATGGCAATGCCGGTATCAATGGCATTTTTATTTTCATCATTAAAGGGACCATATTCAGCTTTACGAATTGGCGGGATTTTACCCAGTATTATTTTTGCTATATCTGCGCTTTTCGGACCCGAAATTCGCACGATTCCCACTCCACCTCTGCCGGGAGCAGTGGCAATTGCAGCGATTGTTTCTTGATTGGAATTTGACATTGGGGAAGTGTACTTTGGCCGGAGATAAAACCAAAGTCATTTAATCATTGGTGACAGAGCTTACGAATGCGCTATCTATCACCAATGACTATTTTTGAAATTAAGTTCGTTTTTAGTTGGTATTATTTTTCCGCTTCAATGCGCTTGGTAATGATCCACTGCTGGATGATTGACAATGTGTTATTTACTACCCAGTAAAGCACTAAGCCCGCCGGGAAAAACAGGAAGAAGATCGTAAACACAAACGGCATAAACTGAAACACCTTCTGCTGCACAGGATCAACCGGTGCCGGATTCAATTTTTGTTGAATAAACATGGTCGCACCCATCAGTATCGGTAAAATGAAATACGGGTCTTGCTCTGATAAATTCTGAATCCACAGGGCGAAGGGCGCATTACGCATTTCAACTGATTCCAGTAACACCCAATACAGGGCAATGAAAACGGGTATTTGTATCAAAATTGGAAAACAACCACCCAATGGATTAATTTTCTCTTCTTTGTACATTTTCATCATTTCAGCAGACATACGCTGACGATCATCACCATAACGCTCTTTCAAGGTTTGCATGCGGGGACCAATTTTTCGCATGCGGGCCATTGATCGATAGCCTTTTGCTGATAGCCAGTAGAAGCCCGCTTTTACCGTAATGGTTAAGAAAATAATCGCCCAGCCCCAGTTATCGAACATTTCATGATAAAACTTCAGTAACCAGAACAGGGGTTTTGCGAGTATGGTTAAAATTCCGTAATCGACAGTGAGCTCTAAACCCGGTGCAATTTCTTTTAAACGATCTTGTAATTTAGGACCGACAACTAACTGACTATGAAATTGTGCGGGTTCATTAACACTCGCCGTAAGCGCGGGTGAGCGCATCCCTATAATGTAGCGATTACTGGTGGGATGTGAGGTGTAGGTAAAATTGCTTTGATTTTGATCTGGCACCCAGGCGGCCAGGAAATAGTGCTGAATCATCGCAATCCAGCCACCTTTCATATCAGATTTGAAACTCTGCTGGGCAATATCGTCGAAATCCAGTTTTTCATATTTAATTTCGTCATTAAATATGACGCCACCCACATAGGTCGGAATCATTGTCGATTCTCGTTCCTGTAATGAGCGCACAAGTTGGCGATATTCAGATCCGTTCCAGTTATCAGACTCAACGGTATGTTGAATATCGATGACATAACTATCACGCTTAAATTGATAGACTTTGCTGACTTTGACTCCGTCTTTCTGCCAGTACAACGTCACTTTTAATTCATCAGTGCCTTCTTCTAAGCGATACTCTAACTTTTCTGCCTGATAAATATCTTTATGATTAGGGGCTACATTGGCAGATGATACTAATCCAGACTGAGCGGTATGATACTCACTTTCTTTGGCGGAGAATAAACGAAATGATTCATCCATATGCTCAGCACTTTGCTGGTAGTCACGTAAATTCAATTTATAGATTGTGCCACCCTGGGTATCAATCATTAAATCCAGAACATCGGTAACCACATGTACAGATTGGCGAGCAATATTCTCTTCTGATGCGATGGGTGCTATGGAGCTGGATGACGTATCTGCAGGAATACCTGCTGTTGGTAGTGCGGAAATTTCCGCATCGGAAACGCCTGTTAAAGCCTCACCATTTATACCGGAAACCTGTTCATTTTGAGCTTCAACCGGTTGTGGCCCATAAGCTACCTGCCATTGCTGGTAGAGTAAGAATACGGTGAAAAAGAAGGCGAGGTATAATATGGTGCGTTGGTTTTCCATTGCTATCCTGATTACTTTTTATTATTCGTTTAATGTTTACATGTTGTTTTATGCTGATGTTCGGGAACCGGATCATATCCGCCCTTACGCCAGGGATGACACCGCCCAATTCGACGCATTGCCAGCCAACCTCCACGCATAAGTCCAAATCGACCAATCGCTTCTATTGCATAAAATGAACATGTGGGAGTATATCTGCAATGGGGAGGTAAATACGGACTAATTGCGTATTGGTAGAAGCGAATGAGTCCGATAAAAAATTTGCGTATGCCTATTTTAATCAAATCCTGCATAGCCATTAATCACCAGTACTTAACTTAGGCGCATTTTTTTTCTGAATAATCTGGCCTAACTTATTCCAATGCTGCGCTAATGAATCGAAAATCTGTGAATTTTCAGCGTTTTTCGCTATTGGCTTTGCCATTACAACCAGATCCAGTCCGGGAAGTTTATCTCGGTTTAATCGAAAACTTTCTCGTATGATACGTTTTATTCGATTACGATCTACTGCTCTTTTGGCATTTTTTTTTGAAATAGCCAAGCCTAACCTTGAGCTTGTAAGCGGTTTAATTTCAGATTGATCCACAATCGACTCAAGAATCTCCGCTCGACTGACCGCCAGTATTGTTAGATAACGGTCGCTAGAGCGCAGCGGGTTTTTAAAAACCCGACTAAATTCATCTGCTTTTAACAGACGAGCCTGCTTAGAAAAAGCGACTCCATTATCTGCCATTACTTTGATCGTTCCGGATTAGTCATGCTCGATTGATTACTGATTGAATTCATCAAACACAGCACAATTTACTTACATTAGAAATTTTCTAAATCAGTAAATGTTATGCAGATAGACGCGCTCTACCTTTTGCACGGCGGGCTTTTAATACTTTACGGCCACCGACAGTACGGCTGCGCGCACGAAAACCATGGGTACGCGCTCGTTTAATACGGCTTGGTTGAAATGTTCTTTTCATTGGTCTAAACCTAAATTAATCTTGAAAAATTGGGCGTGCATTCTAATCGCTATGCTATTAATAGTCAAAACAATATTCTTAAATTCGTCTAATCATAATATATTATATTAAACATTACTGAATCTAATTTGTGGGTCTTAAATCAGCTGATAAATATTATCAACTACACCTTGTAACCTGTGGATAACTTTTGTATTCATCTGTGTATAAAAAGGTGTAGGTCAGTTATCAACAATCTGCCTACACTTTACGCCGACTATATCCCCTTGTTATCAAGTGGCATATTTCTATTCAAGTCTTTGAATAATCTGCTTATTATTGACTTATCCACAAATACTAGCGGGCTTAACTATAATTACTAATAATATTTAAAGATATAATAATTATATAACCTTTCAGGCCTCATATTTCACTTCTTTAGATCAATCAAATGTCTCCCATTAAGCTCAATTAACAAAAAAAAATATTGAGTCACTTTAAATTTAGTAGTTACAGCCTTAAGCATTGCAGGTTAAAATAAGCGGTTCAGTCATTGTTAATTTAAACTGAAATATTTTAATTTGCCGAACTACATAGTGCTTTATCTAATTTAAGGAATTTACTTCGTGTCGAGTACTTTGTGGAATCAATGTCTTCAACAACTAGAACAAGATTTATCTGATCAACAATTAAATACCTGGATTCGTCCTTTACAAACTGAAGAATCAGACAATCAATTATCTTTATTTGCACCCAATAGTTTTGTTATGGATTGGGTTAAGCAACATTTTTTAGATCAAATTATCCAAATTTGTCAGCAATTAGACACAAATAGAGACATTTCGGTCATACTTGATATTGGTAGCAAAAATCCAAAACCGGCATTTAATTCAGCACTAAATCAAAAAAAACCTGTTTCTGTGCCAGTCTCCATACAATCTACTGTCACCGCTAAACCCACAAATGAAAAACTCGAAAACCATTTGAATATTGGGTTTACCTTTGATAATTTTATTGAAGGTAAGAGCAATCAACTGGCTAAGGCCGCTTCATTACAGGTCGTTGAAAACCCTGCTGGCTCTTATAACCCATTGTTTTTATATGGTGGTGTTGGTCTAGGTAAAACCCATTTGATGCATGCAGTGGGGAATAAAATATTATTAAATAATCCACAAGCTCGTATTGTTTACTTACATTCAGAACGCTTTGTTACTCACATGATTAAAGCGCTTCAACATAATACAATGGACGAGTTTAAGAACTTTTATCGGTCACTTGATGTTTTGCTTATCGATGATATTCAATTTTTTGCAGGTAAAGAGCGTTCACAGGAAGAGTTTTTTCACACCTTCAATGCCTTGCTTGAAGGTGGTAGACAAATTATTTTAACCTGTGATCGTTATCCAAAAGAAATTGATGGTTTGGAAGAGCGCCTTAAATCTCGCTTCGGTTGGGGCTTACCTGTTTGTATAGAACCACCTGAGTTAGAAACCCGAGTTGCTATATTACAGAAAAAAGCGGAAGAATTTGGTATTGAGCTACCGAGTGAAGTTGCTTTTTTCATCGCCAAACGTATCCGTTCAAATATTAGAGAGCTGGAAGGATCTTTAAGGCGTGTCATGGCGACCGCTAATTTCACGGGTAAACCCGTCACTCTGGAATTTGCTAAAGACACGCTTCGAGATTTAATTGCATTACATGATCGACTAGTCACGATTGAAAATATTCAAAAGACAGTTGCAGAATATTATAAAATTCGTATTTCTGATTTACACTCAAATAGTCGTAGTCGTTCCATTACGCGTCCACGGCAACTTGCTATGGCTTTATCAAAAGAATTAACGAATCATAGTTTACCTGAAATTGGTAATGCGTTTGGTGGGCGTGATCATACAACGGTATTGCATGCCTGTAGAAAAATTTTAGAATTAAGAGAATCAGATACGAAGATTGATGAAGATTACACTAACTTATTACGAATTTTGAGTAATTAATCTCAAAACTTAATAAGCTGTTGATAAATATTGTATAGTGAGCTGAATAAATGTCAGTGAACCATTTATCCACATTTTGTCTACAATTTATAAAGGCATTTTCCACCTGTTATCAGGTAGTGTTTTCTTAGTAAGTTATTGAAAATATTATAAAATATTAAGTTATACACAGAAATCAGTGGGCTTAATTATAATAACTAAGTATATAAATATATATAATAATTAGGAACATCCATGAAGATAAAAATCCAACGAGATGATTTATTAAATCCCCTTCAACAGGTTATTGGTGCAGTAGAAAAACGTCAGACGCTTCCTGCTTTAGCTAATGTATTAATTAAATCTAAAGGTAATCATTTCACGTTGACTACTACTGATTTAGAAATTGAACTAGTTTCAACCGTTAACCAACTAATGGATGAAGCGGGAGAAATTACCTTACCCGCCAAAAAATTATTAGATATCTGTAAAGCGCTACCCCATGATGCTGAGATCAACATTGAGGTTAATCAGGATAAAGCGTTAATCAAATCGGGTAGAAGTCGTTTTAGTCTATCGACACTTCCTGCATCGGATTTTCCAGCTTTAGATGATATAAGTAGCGTTTATGAATTTAGTGTTCCTCAATCATTATTAAAAATATTAATCGATAAAACCGCGTTTGCAATGGCACAACAAGATGTCCGCTATTACTTAAATGGTTTAATGATGGAAGTCGCCTCAGGTGTGATCAGAACGGTCGCGACTGATGGTCACAGACTTTCGTTTTGTGAAAAGCACATAGATGCAGATCTAACTGACAATAAGCAGGTCATCATACCTCGCAAAGGTGTGAGTGAATTACAGCGTCTTTTATCGGATACAGATGAAGAAGTTAAAATCACGTTAGGTAATAATCACATCCAGTGTAATTTAGTGAATCAACGATTTACCTCTAAATTAATTGATGGAAGGTTCCCTGATTATAAACGTGTTATGCCTGAAGATTCAGGTAATAACATGATCTTAGATCGTGAAGGACTCAAACAAGCTTTAATTAGGGCTTCAATACTGTCTAATGAGAAATATCGCGGTATTCGTATGATTATTGAAAATAACCTATTAAAGCTACAAGCTCAAAACCCGGATCAAGAAGAAGCTGATGTTGAGCTCGAAATTAATTATACAGGTAGTCCCATTGAAATGGGCATCAATGTTAATTATATGATTGATGTGTTGAATACGTCTTCGCAGGAAACGGTACAGGGATTTATAAAAGACGCAAATAGTAGTTGTCTAATGGTATTTCCAGATGAAGGTGAAGCTAAGTACGTTATTATGCCAATGCGTCTTTAATTTTAATTTAGTATTCCTTCAATATGGGCTTAAATCGCCTAGATATCAAAAATTTTAGAAATCTGCAATCGGTCAAGGTTTCAGCTGATGCTGGGTTAAATCTTATTATCGGTGAAAACGCAGCGGGTAAAACCAGTTTACTTGAGTCCATTTTTTATCTCAGTTATGGTCGTTCATTTCGTAATTCCCTGGCTAAGCATCTTATTTCACACGAGAAGGACTATTTCAGACTCTTATGTGATTTAGATGATAACGTCACTCATATTGGTCTTGAGCGTAGCCTTAAAGATCAAACGATACGGGTTAATCGCCAAACTATAAAGCGATTATCCCAGTTATCTACCCTACTCCCGATTTTAGTATTACATCCAGATAGTCATCAACTAATTTCGGCGGGTCCAGAGCATCGTAGGCAGTTTCTGGATTGGGGAGTGTTTCACGTGGAACATCAATTTATACACGCCTGGAAGAAATATAAAAAAGCACTTAGTCAGCGCAATGCAGCTTTACGTTTACAGCAATCTGACAGCCTATGTTCTATGTGGAATTTAGAGTTGGTTGAAAACGCACAGATTATAGAAACGTATCGAGTTAATTATTTACAAAAAATAAATTCATTAGTCGTAGAGTTATCAGCCGCTCTATTCCCTGAGCATAAAATACAATTACTCTATAAACGGGGCTGGCCAAAGGAGAGTGATTATAAAATTCATTTAATTGAAAGTCTTCAAAAAGACCGTGATAAAGGATATACCCAATCTGGACCCCATCGAGCTGATATTAAAATTACAATTGATGGGCTGTCTGCTCAAACATCAATTTCAAGAGGTCAGCAAAAGAAGCTTGTGTGTTTGTTGAAAATTGCACAACTCACCCTGTTCTCACAGATATCTCAGAGGCGATGCATATTGTTGTTTGATGATTTACCTGCTGAGCTTGATAATGATAATCAAAATAAAATAATGTCTATATTATCTCAGTTAGATATTCAATTATTTATAACCGCTATAAAGGCGGATCAAATTGACTGCCAGTACTGGGATAGTCACAAGGTGTTCCACGTGGAACATGGTTGTGTTTCGGAATTATAATGTTGTAATGGGTTAGGTTGAGTGAATTTCCAGCCTTATTTTGGCTTTAAAAAGTCGACGGAATAAGCTAAAAAAACTCTTATAAATCACCCCTGTAGAAGCTGAATTCAGTTATAATCGAAGCACTATTTTTAGGGGATATTTATGAGTGAAGCTTCTGCTTACGATTCATCGAGTATCAAGGTTTTAAAAGGCCTTGAAGCTGTTAGAAAACGACCGGGTATGTACATTGGTGATACTGACGATGGTACAGGGCTGCACCATATGGTGTTTGAGGTTGTTGATAACTCGATCGATGAAGCATTAGCAGGTCACTGTACTGAAATAAATGTACAAATACACAGTGATGGCTCAGTTTCAGTGAGTGATAATGGTCGGGGGATACCGGTTGATATTCATGAAGAAGAAGGTGTCTCCGCTGCTGAAGTGATTATGACGGTATTACATGCAGGCGGTAAGTTTGATGATAATTCCTATAAGGTTTCGGGTGGTTTACACGGGGTTGGGGTTTCAGTTGTTAATGCTCTGTCTAAAAAGTTAATGCTAACGGTTCACCGCAATGGTGAAATTCATCAGCAGGAATACAGTTTAGGTGATCCGGTTACGCCGATTAAGGTTATTGGTGACACTAAATTAACAGGTACCGAACTGCGTTTCTGGGCATCAGAAAAAACGTTTACCAATATTGAATATCACTATGACATTTTAGCTAAACGCTTAAGGGAATTATCTTTTCTTAATTCTGGCGTACGCATTGTGCTGACGGATAAACGCCTTGATGATAAGCAAGATATATTCGAATATGAGGGCGGCATTAGTTCATTTGTCGAACATCTCAATCGAAATAAAACGCCGCTGCATGAACAAGTACTACACTTTAACTGGCAGAATGATGAAGGTCTGGGTGTTGAAGTTGCAATGCAGTGGAATGATTCCTACCAGGAAAATATTTTCTGTTTTACGAATAATATTCCACAACGTGATGGTGGAACCCATATGGCGGGTTTTAGGGCTTCCCTTACTCGCAGTTTAAATCAATATATGGAAAGAGAAGGTGTCGCCAAAAAGAATAAGGTGAATACTACGGGCGATGATGCTCGCGAGGGGCTAACAGCTGTGCTTTCTGTGAAAGTGCCTGATCCTAAATTTTCATCTCAAACTAAAGATAAATTAGTGTCTTCTGAAGTGAAAACAGCCGTTGAGGCTGCAATGAATGAAAAATTTCAGGAGTTTCTTGTTGAAAAGCCTGGAGATGCAAGGGCGATTACTCAGAAAATAGTAGAAGCGGCCCGCGCCCGTGAAGCAGCGCGTAAAGCCCGTGAAATGACCCGTCGAAAAGGGGCTTTAGATATTGCTGGTTTGCCAGGTAAATTAGCCGACTGTCAGGAAAAGGACCCTGCTCTTTCAGAGCTGTATTTAGTGGAAGGGGACTCGGCGGGAGGCTCTGCTAAGCAAGGTCGTGACCGAAAAACCCAGGCGATTCTGCCACTAAAGGGAAAAATATTAAATGTTGAGAAAGCTCGCTTCGATAAAATGCTGCAATCGGTAGAAGTTGGCACACTGATAACCGCTTTAGGCTGTGGCATTGGTAAAGACGAATATAACCCTGATAAAATGCGATACCACCGCGTTATTATTATGACCGATGCGGATGTGGATGGATCGCATATTCGAACCTTATTACTCACGTTCTTTTATCGACAGGTGCCTGAATTGATTGAACGTGGTTATATTTATATTGCTCAACCTCCTTTGTATAAAGTGAAAAAAGGTAAACAAGAGCGCTATGTGAAGGATGATCAGGAACTCAATAGTTATTTATTAACTCTGGCACTATCTAATGCACATCTGCACGTAGAAAAAGAGACTCCAGCAATTTCAGACACAGCTTTAGAAGAGCTCATAAAATCATATATGTCAGTACAAAGCGTGATTACACGCTTGTCTCGTCGTTATGAAGAAAGTATTTTAAAAGAAATACCCAACCTGCCCGCCTTACAAAAAGCGGATATTAACGATACCGCTAAAACTGCGGAATACTTAGATAACTTATTGGTTTTATTGAATAAATCGAAGCCATCAGGTGTTGAATATAGTGCAACTAGTCAACGTCTAGATGATGCAGATTATGCTCAATTAGAAATTACAAAAGTCGTTCATGGTTTAGACCACGTTACAATAATGACGGCAGATTTCTTTGATAGCCCCGAATATAGTTTGATGAATGAGTTGTATGAAAAACTGGAGGGTTTATTCTCTGAAAGTTCATATATTCAACGAGGTGAGAAAACCCAGCTAGTTTCAACTATTGATGATGTTAAATCCTGGCTATTTGAAGAAGCTCGACGGGGTCTAAATATCCAGCGTTATAAGGGTTTGGGTGAAATGAACCCAGAACAATTATGGGAAACCACAATGAATCCGGAAACACGTCGTATGCTACAGGTTCGGATAGAAGATGCGATTTCGGCGGATGAAGTGTTTACAACATTAATGGGAGATCAGGTTGAACCGCGTCGTGAATTTATTGAATCTAATGCACTTTCTGCGATGAATATCGATACTTAATTGAAATCCACCTCAAATCTTCACATAGAGAGATTTGAGTAATCTCTCTATGAAAAAAATGTAAATGAATAATGCTATTTTGAGGTGATTTTTGTTTAAGCAGGTTGCCAGGCGACTTCAGAAAATTCATTATCCAGGGCTGTTTCTGCTATATGGTTAGTAAAGTTACTCAACATTTTTTGAGAAATGCCCACTAAAATATCGAGTATATGCTGGGAGTTGTAACCCGCATCTAAAAAAGCTTGAGTATCTGTTTTATTGAGCCAGCCTCTGTTTTTAATTAATAAATGGGTAAAATGTCGTAGTGATTCCAGTTTAATATTAGCTATTGGTTGATTATTCCGAATGGCATTAACTACATCAGATTCAACATTTTTCATACTCGCTATTGCAGTGTGTGCTGCCATGCAATAACAGCACTCATGAAAATGGCTAACTGTTAGTAATACAATTTGTTGCTCAGTTGCAGTTAGGGTAGATTTAGCAAATATACCTGCAACAGTTAAATATGCTTCGGTTAAAGCCGGTGAAGTTGCCATAACGCCAATTAAATTTGGTAGAAAACCAAAATTATCCTGGGTCTGTTGAAGGAGTTTTTTAGAGGCAGATGGCGCGCTATCTAGGTCTAATACGGGAAAGGTAAACATTTATATCTCCATTATTGAGTGAATGTTCAATTATATTAATGGTTATTGAATGAATGTTCAACTATAGTAAAATAAATTAATGTTTTAAGTGATATTTAACATGGCACGACCACAACTATTTAATGAAAATGAAGTGTTAGAAAATGCAATGCATCTTTTCTGGAAACAGGGATTTAATAAGACATCAATTAAAGATTTAACGGATGCAACGAATTTGCAACCCGGCAGTATATATGGCGCATTTAAAAACAAGAGAAACCTGTTCTTAATGTCATTAGATTACTATTTTGGATACTTGTATTCTGCCCAGAGTGAAATTCTGAAATCAAAAGAAGAACCACTAATGAGAATTCGGCATTTTTTTGATTTTATACTAAATCAACAAAATGATGATAAGGAATTAAAGAGCTGCTTATTAGTCAATACACTGCTAGAAACACCACCAGATGATAGTGAAATAAATCAACGTGTTAACAAAATGTTTACTAAAATAGAGAATGAATTTTGTGAGGTACTTAAATTGGCAGAAAAAGAGGGAACTTTAGTTGCAGGAGGCAAACCGGATGCGATAGCTAAGATGCTAATGAGCGGTATATTTGGATTACAGGTTTATAACCGGATGAAACCAGATCAACAAGGACTAACGCAAATAGTAAATAATCTATTAGCTAACCTTAAAAAAGCATAGTACAACTTATACCCTGCAGATTTCTAATAACTAATAAGTATTATAAATAACCGTTTAATATAAAAGAAAAACTAATGAATAACGCCTCGATCGAAATCAATCAATTACCTCTATTTAGCAAAATTAAAATTAATGATATTGAAACTACCATCAATACTATTATTCGTGAAAATACTGAAAAATTAGAAGAAGTATTAAAATCAGAACAATCTAAAAATTGGCAAAGTTTAATACTAGAATTAGAAAAAATGGATAATACCTTATCCAGAACGTGGTCACCGATAAGCCATCTAAATTCAGTAATGAATTCAGAGAAAATGAGAAAAGCACATGATAGTTGCTTACCAAAATTAAGTGCCTATTCAACAGAGCAATCTCAAAATAGTGATTTATATAAGGCTTACGTTGAAGTTAGTGAAAGTAAAATATTTAATGACTTAGATAGTGCGAATAAAAAAGTAATTGAGAATGCCCTACTCAGGTTTAAACTAAATGGTGTCGCTTTATCCAGTGAGGATAAAAAACACTTTAAAGAAATAAAAGCACTATTATCGAGTTTACAATCAAAATTTGAACAAAATGTAATGGATGCAACACAGATATTTCAAATTCATATTGAAGACAAAACACAACTAACTGGATTACCTGAATTTGCTAAAGACATGGCTAAACAGGCAGCTCAGGAAGAAAATCTAAAAGGATGGTTGTTTACGCTTGATGCTCCTTCATATATTTCTGTTATGACTTATTCAGAGATAAGAAAGTTTCGGGAGGAAATGTACACCGCATTTACTACTCGGGCTTCTAATGAAGGACCTAATGCGGGTGAATTTGATAATACACAGGTCATGAACGATATACTAAAAGCTAGAAAAGAATTAGCCAGTTTACTTAATTATAAAAATTATGCCGAAATATCTATCGCAGATAAGATGGCTAACACAACTAAAGATGTATTAGACTTTTTAAATGATTTGGCAGAAAAATCTAAACCACAGGCAGAAAAAGAATTTCAAGCTTTAAAAAATTTCGCGAAAAAAGAATATGACATTCGTCAGTTAGAAGCCTGGGATATTATGTTTGTTTCAGAGAAATTGAAGCAAAAAGAATATGGAATTAGTCAGGAAGAAATAAAGCCATATTTCCCTGCGCCAAAAGTGATTAAAGGCTTGTTTGAAATAGTTAACCGTTTATATGGCATTACCATAAATGAAATAACAGGAATTGATGTCTGGCATAAAGACGTTAAATTCTATGAAATTAATGATGAAGAAGGTAATTTAAGGGGACAGTTTTATTTTGATTTGTATGCAAGAAATAATAAACGTGGTGGTGCATGGATGGATGAATGTATCTGTCGAATGAAAAATGCAGATAAGATACAAATACCCGTTGCATACTTAACCTGCAATTTAACACCACCCGTTGGGAATAAACCCGCTTTACTAAACCATGATGAGGTAACAACACTATTTCATGAATTTGGCCATGGCTTACAGCACATGTTAACCAAAGTTGATACACTATTTGTTTCAGGTATTAGTGGAGTTGAATGGGATGCAGTAGAGTTACCCAGCCAATTTATGGAGAACTGGTGCTGGCAAAAAGAAGGACTGCAATTAATTTCCTCACATGTTGATAGTGGTGACGCCTTGCCTGAAGATTTATATAATAAGCTAGTGAAAGCCAAAAATTTTCAATCTGCCATGATAATGGTTAGACAATTAGAGTTTGCACTATTTGATTTTAGATTACATATGGAATTTAATACTGAAGAATTCAAAAACACACAGGCATTACTAAACGAAGTGCGTAAAAAGGTATCCGTGATCATTCCGCCAATGAATAATAAATTTCAACACGGTTTTACACATATATTTTCTGGCGGATATGCCGCTGGTTATTATAGTTATAAATGGGCGGAAGTATTGTCCGCAGATGCATTTTCTAAATTCGAAGAAAAGGGTGTTTTTGATCGTAAAACAGGAAAAGAATTTTTAAGCTGCATATTAGAAACAGGAGGTTCAGAGAGGGCTATGGAGCTATTTACAAAATTCAGAGGAAGAGGGCCTGATATCAATGCACTATTAAAGCATAGTGGGTTAACTTAAATTAGATGTAAATTTAGCCAATCAAAAATATATTAATATGAAATATTCTAAAATAATAGTATTGCTTGTAGTTGTATCATTACCGTATCTAACGGCTTGCTCACTATCAGTAGGTCAATTTTCAAATGATTTGAACTCGGCAATAAGAGCAAATAATGATCCGCAAACTATCATGCAAGCTGTACCTGCATATGTAATGTTACTGGATACAATGATAGAAAGTGATCCAGAGGACGAAGATACTCTGCTTGCATCATCTAAACTCATTAATGCCTATGTGGGATTACTAACAGAAGACATTAAAGAGTTATCGAATGTAGATAATGATCAAATAAATCGGTATGAATCAGAAAAAATTAAAATCCAGCAAAAAAAATTAGCTAACAAGGCATTAGAAAGAGCTGCTGATGCAAATTGTTATTATGAAGATAAATTCTGTAATTTAATCACCATGCAATATTCTGTATTTGAAGAACATCTAAAAGATATAGATAAAGATGATTTGGATATGTTGTATAGCCTGGGATCAGCCTGGGCTAGCTGGTTACAGATTAACAGTGATGACTGGAATGCAATGGCAAAGCTTCCACAAATAAAATTAATTATGCAAAAGGTCATATCTATTGATGAGCGGTGGGATAATGCAGGTGCCCACATATATCTTGGCGTTCTGAATAGTATAATACCGTCTAGTTTAGGCGGTAAACCAGAGGTGGGTCGAGCTAGTTTTGAAAAAGCGATTGCTCTTACTCAGGGAAAAAATCTGATGGCAAAAGTGTTATACGCAGAATATTATGCGCGTTTAATATATGATCGTGAGCTACATCAAAAGCTAATATTAGAAGTTCTGAATTATAATAAATCAGAACATGAATATATATTGATTAATACACTTGCAATACGCAAGGCAAAAATACTACAGGCAAATTCTGAAGAATATTTTTAAAACTGGATTTTAAAAAATGAAAAGTATATTAAGTATCATTTTATTACTCTGCTCGTTGACTAACGCTACACTACAGGCAAAAACATTTAAAATAGCAAGCTCAGCGCCTGATGGTTCATATTGGATGAAACAGATGCGAGCAGGTGCAAAAGAAGTCAAAAAACTAACAAATGGGCGGGTGAAATTTAAGTTTTATGCTGGTGGAGTAATGGGTTCACAAGATGTGGTAATGAAAAAAATGCGTATACATCAGCTGCAAGGCGCAGCAGTTTCTAATGGGGTATTAGAAAGATATTATCCAGATAGCCAAGTTTACACATTGCCGATGCTATTTAATACGTTTGAAGAAGTTGATTACATACGTAAAAAAATAGATAAAAATATAATAAATGGCCTTGAAAAAAATGGCATGATAAGTTTTGGAATATCTGAGGGTGGCTTTGCATTTGCGATGTCAACAAGCCCAATTAAGAAAATTTCTGATTTAAAAAAGCAAAAGATTTGGACCCCAACTAATAATAAACAAGCAGAAATAACGCTACAATCCTTTGGGCTTACGCCTATTCCACTCAATATTGGAGATGTGTTGGCTGGATTACAAACCAATTTAATTGATACAGTTGCCGTATCACCCATTGTGGCTATCGCGCTTCAATGGCATACACAAATAAAGTATATTACCAATATTCCGCTGACCTACTTATACGCAACTCTAATTATTGATAAAAAAGAATTTAATAAAATAAGCAAAGCAGATCAAAAAATTGTAAAAGAAATAATGAATCAATCTGCCAAACTAATTGATGAACAGAATCGTAAAGACAACGTTTCGGCATTTAGGGCATTGGCAAATCAAGGTATAGAGGTTTTATCACCGAAAAAGGAAGTACTAACAGAATGGTATGAAAAAGGTAAAGTAGCAAGAGAATCTATTAAGAGTAAAACTCAGTTATCTAAAAATGTCATAAAACAGGTGAATGATTTATTAAACACATTTAGATCACAGCAAGAGACACTAGGTGCAGCAAGATAATAATATATTTTTGAGAATATTGCATCGAATAGAAGATATTATAGTCAGCATTCTTTTATTCAGTATTCTTATTTTTGCCGTTGTGCAAATCATATTACGTAATGGTTTTGATAATGGAATTATTTGGGGCGATAGTCTATTAAGAATATTAGTATTATGGCTAGGTTTAGTTGGAGCGATTGTAGCGAGCAGAAGTGACAAACAAATTAGTATTGATGTTTTATCTCAATTTCTCATGGGAAAAACAAAAAAATTAGCTGAAATATTTAATAACCTGTTTGCGGGACTGGTTTGTTTAACAATTAGTTATTTTAGTTTTTTATTCGTACAACTTGAATATCAAGATGCAATAATAGCCTTTGCTAATGTTCCTGCATGGATAACTGAATCAATAATCCCTATTGGTTTTTTAATAATGGGTATTAAATATTTAACTAAAATGTTTTTATCAAATAAATTATGATGACAACGATAGTAGTGCTAGTTTTAGTAATGTTAGCGCTATTAGGGGCTCCGCTATTTTCTATAATTGCTGCGGGCGCTTTATATGGATTTTATATAGCAGAAATAGATTTGATGGTAATCGGTATTGAGTTATATCGAATTGCTGAAACACCGTTATTAATGGCACTCCCATTATTTACTTTTACTGGATATATTCTTAGTGAAAGTAATACATCCCAACGAATGCTCAACCTTATTCAATCTATGGTCGGTTGGATGCCAGGCGGACTGGTCATTTTCGCATTTATTTTTAGCGCATTATTCACAGCATTCACAGGAGCTTCCGGTGTCACAATTGTGGCTTTAGGCGCTCTACTCTATCCTGCATTTTTAAAATCAGGTTATACAAGTAAATTTAGTCTAGGAATGGTAACGGCCTCTGGAAGTTTAGGTTTATTATTGGCCCCATCACTACCATTAATTTTATATGGCATAGTAGCTCAGCAAATGGAGTTAGAGGTAAAATTCTCCATTAATGATTTGTTTTTAGCGGGGTTAATTCCATCAGCAATAATGATAATTTCGTTGTCACTTTACGCTGTATATAAAAATAGACAGTTTAAAATACAAACCATTGAGTTTAACAAAAATAAATTAATGCAAGCGGTATGGGCAATGCGATGGGAACTACCCATGCCAATATTACTTGTGTTCGGTATTTATTCAGGATATTTTGCTGTATCAGAAGCGGCGGCAGTGATAGCTCTATATATTTTATTTATTGAAACAGTAATTTATAAAGAAGTCGCTTTTTCAAAGCTAATGGAAGTTGTTCGGGATTCAATGGCAATGGTCGGTAGCATTTTATTAATACTGGCAGTGTCTATAGCCTTAACAAATGTTTTTATTGATGCGGAAGTACCGTCACAATTATTTGAGTTTATTCAGCAACATGTGGATAGTAAAATTAGCTTTTTGATCTTGCTTAATCTGTTTTTACTATTTATAGGGGCTATTCTAGATATTTTCTCTGCACTCGTGATTATTGTGCCGCTTATATTGCCTGTAGCGATTAGTTTTGGAATACACCCTGTTCATTTAGGCATTATTTTTTTGGCAAATATGCAAATTGGTTATTTAACACCACCAGTTGGAATAAATTTGTTTATTTCAAGTTACCGATTTAAGAAACCGATAGCACAAGTGTATCAGGCGAGTTTACCTTTCGTACTGGTGTTACTATTGGTGTTAATGTTGATTACTTATATACCAGAACTAAGTTTACTTTTTATATAACACTAAGTCCTCTAGACTCAAGCTAAGTCCAAAACCAGGTTCTCGCTAAGGAAACCTGGGTTTTGGACAGGAGTAACTTAATTGAAGATACGAATAACGCCAGGTTTTTTGTTTTTATAAGCAGGCATTGTCATGCCGGCACTTGCATTAATATAAGTTGGATCAGTAACAACAAAACGTTTACCGTTAAAGTTAATTGCATCACCACTTACCTTTTCATTAAAGTGTACGGCAGCAGCAATATGTCCAGGAAAATCCAAACCAACGACCTGTAAATTTAATAAATGGTGAACAATCCAGGCAAAAAATACAGCCCGGTCTTCACAATCTGAATAGGGATAATGCAGCGTTTCTTCAGGGAATAGATAATTTTCAATACCGAATTGTTGTTCATCCGTTTTATATCTAAAGGCAGTTTGAACAAAACGTAAAATTAGGTTAATCGCCTCCTCTTCTGACTTACCTTCTACTAATGGCTTCAGTTGTTTTAACAAAGGATTAGCCGTTGCCTGATTTAAATCAGAATTAAAATAAAGGCCAATTTCCATTTGGGGATAAGTTTTAAGATAACGAATGGTTTCCGCATCATATCCAACATTAATACGATGTGATCGACCTTGATAGCTAAAATTTACAAAGCGCGATTTTTGTTGTCGCCCTGTATTAAATGCATGACTTAAACTCATATTTAACGGTTTTTGTGCACCAGGATAGTGACCATTATAAGTAAAAATTCTACCAGGTTTTTGCTTGATTCCATCGAAACTTAGTGCGTAATAGCGTTTTTGATCAAATGTAAAGTAGGGTGCACCGAATAATTGCTGTTGTGAAGGCATTAGCAGATAAACATAATTTCGGTCATAAGCAATGCGGGCTTGATAGCCAGCCTTAGTCATTAAATACCAGGTAAATACAGATTGATCATTTTTACTGTTGGGATGAATTTTTTGAGCAATGGCATTCGTAAGCAATGCATAGCCCCAGTCATTTAAAATTAATGGTTTGCGTTGTGCATTGATCTGATCCAGTAAACCATCATAATCGGCTTTGCTCATTTCTGACCAGATACGACTCATGGATTTTTCATTGAATGGCCGATGCAAGCTTAATTTAAGTTTAGGGTCATAATAAAAAGTGAGGCTCTGACCATAAAATGACAAGTGTATTTTACGCCCCTTTGGCTGCTTAACAATTGCCGAAGGCTTAACTTTATAGGGAACAGGAACGGGTTTAATGGTGGGTATTTTTACAATAATCGGTGCAGGAGTGACTTCATTTGGAATGCTTTTGTGTGTTGATTGGTTATCAGGTTTAACCATTGGCTGTTTTGGTGCTGGAGGTTTGGCTGGTGCTTTCGGTATACGAACCGGTTTAGGCGTTTCATCCCGTACCAAACCCTGAAAGGTCTGCATTTCTTGCCACTGGCTTTTTAAAAAACCCGTAAACTCCTTATCTCGCTTATCTTTATATTCTTGAAAATTGGTGGTTTCCTGATTCATCCATTGTTCAAACTCAGCTCGACTATCTGCTGTACCGCTTAGAGGTAGATAAGTGAGAGAACACAGGGTGATGAGCAAAATTGACTGCTTTTGCATTTATAGTCCCTTAAGTATTTGAAAATCTTGATTTAGTTCGCCTATACACATCCATGTGAGGCATTTAGCATAGTAACGAATACCAGGCTTTAGCATCCTTGTATATAGATAATATCTTAATTGCCTTCCATCTTAGAAATTTCTGCGGCTAACTCATCCTGGGTTTTTGAGGCTTTAAATTGCTGCCATAAAGCTCGCTCATTTTTCATACTGGTTTTAAGCGCTTTTTGAGTTGCCTGTTGTACGCTGGATGAGTCCATGCCAACCAATACATAAAGGTTGCCGTTAGGGCTAGTGCGGGTTTTATAAATTTTAGTGCCGATTAATGTTTCATTGGTTATTTGCTTTGTCACTGAAGTCATCACTTTATCGACAGTTTCAGTATCAGCAGCACCTGTAGTTTCTACATATTGCTTAATCATGTTACGAACTTGAACTTTCATATTTTGAGCTAATTGAACTCGCGCAGCAGTTGATGCCATCGATTTCATAAAGTCATGGCCAGCACCTGATTTAGAGGCAGAACCTACTGCTGATACATCTAAATCTTTTACGGGTTCATCGCAAACCCAGCCTGGTGCAGCGGCACCGGGTGCATCAGGGAATACACAATCCGCAACATCTTCTTTTGCCTTATCGCCACAACCTGTTAATAACCCTGTTAGTGCGACACCCGCAACTAGGTAAGCAAGCTTTTTCATATTCTATTCTCCATTTGATTTATTGATAGCTAAGCATTTTACTAAATGATGTAAACATAGCCGAGATAGGGTGAATAAGCAATGTGTTTTAGAGTGCATTGTGTAGGGATTTTAAGCAAATTTAAGTATGAATACGGATTGTTTTTCACATTTTAGATTGAATTCTCAAAATATCACAAAGATGGTTAAAATCAATCATTTTACGGTGTAAAACCAGCAACCCCATTTAAGATGACAAACAGGATGCGATAACACATTGATTTCGTCCATTTTCTTTGGCTTTATAAAGCGCAGTATCTGCTCGTTCAAAAACCTGACTAAGTGAATCACCGTCACTAAAGCTACTAACACCGCAGGAAATGGTGATTTTGACCGATTCACCATGATAGTGAAAACCGCAGTGCTCAACCTCCTGGCGTAATTTATTTACCAACCTTAAGGTTTCTTCCTGTTTGGTGCCGGGTAGTAGCATCACAAATTCTTCTCCGCCATAGCGAGCTAAAAAATCCGTTTTACGAATATTTTTAACCAATAATTGTGCGACCGTTTTTAAAACCTTATCACCCGCTTTATGACCATAAGTGTCATTAACCTGTTTAAACAAATCGATATCCCAAATGGCTAAACTTAATGGGTTAGAAAACCGCTTCCAACGAGCAATTTCATCGGCGACTTTATTCTCATAAGATAAACGATTGGGAATGCCAGTCAGAGCATCAAACATAGCCAGTTTATTTTTTTCAATGAGCTGTATTTTTAATTTATCCGTTTCACTTTCCATTAGTTGTAACTTGCTTTGCATGGCATCCACCTGTTTTTGTGAATTTTCAAAGCGTGTATTTTCAGACTCACGATAATGTTGAATATGTCCTGAAATGGTATCGAGTTTATAATTAACGCTGGCTTTAAGACTGGATAATTCAGTCGCCTGATCTATATCCTGGCGTATCTCATCAACGTTTAATCCCATTTGTTTATCAAATTGTTTACCTTGAGTATCAGCTTCAGACAAACTGGAAGATTCATTTTGTAAAAAATGATCCATAATTTTTAAACGATCAGTTACCTGTTGTAAAAAATTTTCAAATTCGTGTTTTTCCTGTTGTAAACGGCTGCGGATAGAATTAATTAGTTGCGCAACCGCCTTTAAAAGGAGCTTCCAGTTCTCAGGTGCGGCTTCATGCTCCAGGCGATGCTTCATTTTATTCGCAGCATCCTGCAGGTCATTGGGAATAATGAGTTGCTCAAGTAAGCGAATGAGTAATTCTTGAATAGAGGGTTGAGAGGTTGAAATACTATTTTCAACGACTATTTTATTCTCAGGTTGCTGAACCTGTTGAGCCTTTATTTGTAAAATATTTGAAAGTTGATCAGAAAGCTTTTCAAGCTCATTGACATGTTGAGCATCTTTAGCACTCATTTTTAAAGCACTAATTTTTCCATTGGGCGAGACTGGGTTATCCAGTTTTGAAAGCAAATCTATTAAACAACTTTTATAAATATCCAGTTCCGATTCACTGACATTTACGGCAATTTTTTTTTCTACAGGAGGTATATTCTCTGATGATTCAAGTTCAGTAGACGTATTTTCAGGCGTTTTATTGGAATGAAATAAACGGCCTAATAAACCACTTTTTTCTTCTCCGCAAGAATCATCCGTAATGATAGATAGCAGAAAATCTAATGAATCTTTTAATAAATCGTCGCGTTTACTGTTATCCGATTTGGCAAATTTTTTAAGTAATTTAGTTTGTGATTTAAGCGCACTTTTGGGTACGGTTAATTGTTTGATAAGGAGTTCTAAAGCATATATTGAATTTCGATTGTCAGTGCTTTGTTTGTCTTCAAGTTTAGCAAGTGTGCGTGAAATATCATCAACAACCGAGTCAAGCCTTTGCTGGTTAATGTTGTTTTTAATGGAGGTTCGTAACGCATTAATATGGCGGTCGAGAGTAGAATTTTGACCCTCTGCGGCTAAAGCTAAGCGGCCGATGGTTCTTTTTAAGGTGTTTTCAAGCTTTTCCCAGTCGCCTTCTTTTTTTTCCAGACGATCGAGTTGGTCATAATATTTTTGCTTCCATTGTTCCAGGTCTATTTTTGTCGGTTCCATATGGCGTCTTTCATCTTTAAGTGACAGGGTGTGAATAGGCAAACAAATAAAAAGGGAGCAAAAAGCTCCCTTTATATATAGTCATGAAAATGCCACTAAACAAGCTTAATGAGGTAATTTCATTTGAATGCAGCGTAAATGAAATAATTCAAAAATTTAGACCGATTAAAATTATTTAGATTCTAGTTTATTTAGATTCTAGTTTAATTAGATAATCTGCCACATTAGTCATGCCAGTATAGCTGCCGGCTTGTGAGCCGGAAATGGTGTATTTGCCATTAACCGTCAGCATGGGGACACCATTGACTTTATATTGCTGGCCTAATTGCATGGCTTGTTTGGCCCGCATTTCAACGGCAAATGAATCAAAGGTAGATAGGAAGGTTTTCTTATCAACACCGACAGTGGCTAAAAAATCTGCAATCGCCGCTTTAGAATGCAGTTTCAATTTTTTAGTGTGCATAGCTGAGAAAATGGCTTCATGGTGTTTCTCTCCTTCACCCATCACCTCTAAAGCATAATAGGTTTTGGTGTGAACCATCCAACGAGGATTGAGGGGCGAAGGCATACGAATGAATTTCACATTTGCCGGTAAATTCTTTTTCCATTTTTTTAATGTAGGCTCAAAACTATAGCAATGTGGGCAGCCGTACCAAAAAAATTCGAGTATCTCAATATTATCGCCACTTTGGGTGGTAACCGCTTGGGCAAGTTTTGTATAGGACTCGCCAGCTTTATATTCCTGTGCCTGAGAAATAACGGGTAACAGTAGCAACAGTGCCAATAGGCTGATTTTTCTTAGGTAGTTCATTTTCCCCCCCGGAAAGTTTTATACTAATTTTTATAATGTTGATATATGACAGGGCTCAGGCCTGAAAATTTCATAGATTGTGGATTATGCCATAACTTACCTAAAATATACCGCATAACTCACAACAGACAGGCATAAAAAAAGGCAGCCGAAGCTGCCCTTTTAAATATCAAATATTAAGACTTATTTCATTTGAGCAATATAATTGGCAACGGCTTCAATTTCAGCAACCGTCATTTTATTAGCGACATTTAGCATCATTTTATTACTGTCATTGGTGCGTTTGCCGTCACGGAATGCATTTAATTGGGCAATCGTGTAGGTTGCGTGCTGACCTTTTAAGGCCGGGAATTTAGCAGCAGGGTTACCTGAACCGTTTACACCGTGACATCCCATGCAAGCAGGTAGTTTGCTGCTAGTGTTGCCGCCGCGAAAGATGGCTTTACCCAGAGCAACTTTTGCATCATCAGCTGTGCCAGCAGTCGCTGTCTTGCTGGCAAAGAAAGCAGAAACATTAGCAACATCAGCATCGGTTGCCAGTGTGGCGGCCATACCAGTCATTGTCGCATCTTGTCGAGCGCCACTTTTATAGTCATTTAATTGCTTTGCAATATATGAAGCATGTTGACCGGCTAGTTTAGGGAACATGTCCACTACGCTGTTACCGTCAGGCATATGACAGCCCGCGCAAATAGCACCAGCTGTCGCTTCACCTGCGGCCAGGTCAGCAGCCATGTCAGCAGCTTGGGAAGTCGCATTCAGACCAACAGTCAGGCTTAATATTGCAAGCAGAGATTTAAAATTCATTGTTTGTATTCTCCAAACGGGTATTACGTCTTTAAGAGAGACGCTGAAAAATATGGGCTGCCACATATGGACTTAAATAGGACCAAGGCAAAAATGTGGCGCCATAGTACACTAGATCGGGGATTTCGGCAATTTTGCAAGCTAATATTAGGTGCAAATCTAATAGAAAAATGAAAAGGCGAAGCATATTCCGACGAATATAATTAGAGGGTAAATTAACTCCTCGTCATTACTCGGTGTAGATAAGCATTGTAGATCTGTATTTCTAGTGATTTCCTGATTATTTTCGGCCTTATTGGTAGATGGGCTGGATTTTCGCTTAAATTATCCTCAAAATTCGCTGTCTGCCTTCAAGGTTGGTAATATCCCGCATCAGACATTTCCAACTGCAAAATTTAAAGAGCCCTCATGCCAAACTATTATCGCTTAGCTTCCTTTTTAACCAGTGCCAGCACAGCCAGCCAGTTTCCCGAGCATGATATGCTGGAAGTGGGTTTCGCGGGTCGCTCCAACGCAGGTAAATCCAGTGCAATCAATACGTTATGTGACCAAAAAGCCCTTGCCCGCATTAGTAAAACCCCTGGGCGTACCCAGTTAATTAATTTCTTTCCATTTGATGAAGGCCACTGCCTCGTTGATTTGCCCGGGTATGGCTATGCTAAAGTGCCAGAAAATATGCGCCGCGAATGGCAGAAGCTAATGGAGTCGTACCTGGGGCAGCGCCAGCAATTGCGTGGGCTGGTGATTATTATGGATATTCGTCATCCTCTAAAAGATTACGATGTACAAATGCTCGAGTGGTGTGAAGACATGAACACTCCGGTGCATGTGGTGTTAACAAAAGCCGACAAACTCAAAAAAGGGGCGGCGAGTAAACAACTACTGGGTGTGAAAAAAGCCCTGAAAGAGGCCAATTTTGGTGCCTCAGTACAGATGTTTTCAGCGCTGAAGAAGACAGGGGTTGATGAGTTGCAAGTGGTTTTGAATGGCTGGCTTGAGCTAGAGGGCTAAGACAATATCGATTTTTCGCAAATAATTATTAAGCACACGATATTAATATATTAGGTTTACTTGCTGGCCAGTACTTTTGGAGCGACAAAAACAAAAAACCCCAACCACCAGGGAAGTGGTCAGGGGTAACATTGAGGCCGACTTGGGGAAATCTGCCTCAAATTGCTCGCTCAAGGGAGGTAAGCGAGCTTGCGCTGGGCTTTAGCGCAATTCGAAAACTGCAATTACTTCCTGCTACTAATTAAAGTTCATATTGGTATTTTGTCAAAGTGCAGTCGACGAGTGGTGACCTGACAGGTCGGTAATTCAGGCATAAAAAGGCGTCGAAATCGACGCCTTTTTAGGTAAAGTTTAAGTTAAGTAACAACAAGTCTTGCTATAAGCTTGTTATTATTGACTCTTTTTGGTGCAGGCTTAATGAGCCTCATCCCAGTTTATGCCCACGCCTATATCCACAAGCAGTGGTACATTCAGATCAACGGCACTCTCCATTTCTTCGTGCAATAATTTGCTCAACGCCTCGACCTGGTTTTTGGCTACTTCAAACACCAGTTCATCGTGTACCTGCATAATCATTAATGCTGAAATATCTGATGATTGTAGGCGATTATGCACGTTAATCATTGCCCGTTTAATAATATCCGCGGCAGTTCCCTGCATTGGGGCATTAATGGCTGTGCGCTCCGCATACTTCTGGCGCATGCCGTTTTTAGAATTAATTTCTGGCAAATACAGACGACGCCCAAACAGGGTTTCAACATAGCCGGTCTCGTGTGCCTGCTCGCGGGTGTTATCCATATAGGCTTTTACCCCGGGGTAGCGATCGAAGTAAACATCGATATAATCCTGCGCTTCGTGACGAGCCACATTAAGTTGCTTGGCCAGACCAAAGGCAGACATACCATAAATAAGCCCGAAGTTAATGGCTTTAGCCGCACGGCGTTGCTCGGTTTCGACTTTATCGAGGGCGACGCCAAACACTTCTGCGGCGGTGGCGCGGTGAATATCCTGGCCTTCTTTAAAGGCGGTTATTAAGCTTTCATCTGCTGATAGATGCGCCATTATTCTCAACTCAATTTGAGAATAATCCGCGGCTAAAATGCAATTGCCCGTATCAGCGATAAAGGCTTTACGGATGCGGCGGCCCTCTTCTGAACGAACCGGAATGTTTTGTAAATTGGGATCAGTCGAGGACATACGGCCGGTGGCCGCGCCAGTTTGGTTATAGCTGGTGTGTACACGGCCCGTTTTGGGATCAATTTGTTTGGGTAGCTTGTCGGTATAGGTCGATTTGAGTTTGCTCAAACCGCGATTTTCTAAAATGAGCCGTGGTAATTCGTGCTCCTGGGCTAATTCCTGTAATACATCTTCCGCGGTCGAGGGCTGGCCCTTTGGCGTTTTGCGGATCACCGGTAATTCGAGTTTTTCAAAGAAAATATGTTGAATCTGCTTGGGTGAACCTAAATTAAATTCCTCGCCCGCTACTTCATAAGCTTGTTGTTCAATTTCCTTCATGCGCTCGGCAAGCTGATAGCTTTGATCCGCTAACATTTGAGCATCTATTTTTACCCCATTGCGCTCAATATGTTGAATGATCGGAACCAGAGGCAACTCGATGTCTTCATAAACCCTTAGCAGTTCGGGGATGGCCTCTAGTTGTGGGTGAATGCTGCGATGTAAACGCAATGTAATATCGGCATCTTCCGCGGCATAGGGGCCGGCTTGCTCCAGTTCAATCTGGTTGAAGGTCAGCTGCTTTGCGCCCTTGCCGGCGATGTCTTCAAAATGAATGGTGTTGTGGTGAAGAAAACGCGAAGCCAGACTATCCATATCGTGACGTTTGGTGGAGTCGAGCACGAAAGATTGCAGTAGTGTATCGTTACTGAGTCCACGCATTTTAATGCCGTGGTTTTCCAGCACATGGGTATCATATTTAAGATTTTGGCCGAGCTTTTTAACGGCCGGGTCTTCCAGTAATGCTTTAAGCCCACCCAATACAGTCTCTTCGGATAATTGCTGTGGTGCATCTGCATAGTCATGACCAAAGGGCACATACGCCGCCTTTCCCGGTTCGACTGAAAACGATACGCCGACGACCCGAGCCTGCATATAGTTAAGACTGGTGGTTTCAGTATCGAAGGCAAATTCGTCGGCTTGCTTAAGCTGAACCAACCAGTTTTCAAATTGCGCTGCTGTTAAAACGGTTTGATAATCCGCATCAATGGTTGGTGCTTGCACCGCGCCGCCTGTTGTTTCCCCGCCTAATTCAGTGAGCCAGCTGTTTAATTCAAATTCAGTATAAAGCGTCTTAAGGCTGTCGGTGTCAGCGGGTTTGAGTTGTAATTTATTTGGCGCTTCATCCATCTCAACATCACACACAATGGTTGCGAGTTGATATGACAGGGGTAACTGCCCTAGCCCTTCACGTAAATACTCACCGACCTTGCCTTTAAACTCATCAGCATGGGCAATAATATTATCCACCGAATCATATTGTGCCAGCCATTTAACCGCCGTTTTTGGGCCTACTTTATTAATGCCGGGAATATTATCGGCGGTGTCACCAATCAGTGCGAGGTAATCAATAATGCGCTCAGCGGGCACCCCAAATTTTTCAATGACCGACTGAGGCGTGCTGATGAAATTATTCATGGTGTTGATCAGAGTGATTTTATCGGTCACCAACTGCGCCAGATCTTTATCGCCGGTAGAAATTAACACCTCATATCCATCGGCCTCAGCTTGCCGAGCTAGCGTGCCAATCACATCGTCAGCCTCAACTTTTGGTACCACAATTCTGGGATAACCCAGTGCATCAACAATGTCGTGGATGGGCTCAATCTGGGTGCGCAAATCATCCGGCATCGGCGGGCGGTTGGATTTGTATTCTTTGTAAAGGTCGCTGCGAAAGGTTTTGCCCTTGGCGTCAAAAACCACGGCCATATGCTCGGGTTGGTATTCATCAACCAGTTTTTTCAGCATATTAATCACACCATAAATTGCGCCGGTGGCCTGCCCTTTTGAATTTTCTAAAGGCGGCAATGCATGAAAGGCACGAAATAAATATGAGGAACCATCAACTAAAATGAGGGGGGCTTTTGAGTTCGAATTTTGGGACATAATAGATATATTGCGCATGTAAAAAGATTGAGCGTATTATGACACTAAATAATATTAGATGGGAAAAGGGATGGCAGAAAAAAAATTGAAAAAGACGATTTTACAAAATTCAGGATGTAATGCAGATGTAGAGTTAAATCGAGAGTCATGGCGGGTGTTTAAAATTATGGCCGAGTTTGTTGAAGGATTTGAGCAACTCAGTCAGGTTAAACCGGCGGTCAGCATGTTTGGCTCAGCGCGGCTTAAAGAAGATTCAGCTGATTATCAAAAGGCACGTGAAGTTGCCCGGCTACTATCTGATGCCGGATTTTCAATTATCTCTGGTGGTGGGCCGGGCATAATGGAAGCGGCTAATCGTGGGGGATATAACGGCAAGTCGGCGAGTATTGGTTTGAATATAGAGTTGCCAAAAGAACAAACCCCAAATGCTTATCAGGATTTAAGTTTAAATTTCAGTCATTTTTTTAGTCGTAAAGTGATGTTTGTAAAATATGCCGCAGCCTATATCGTTTGCCCAGGTGGTTTTGGCACATTAGATGAAATGGCGGAAATGTTGACCCTGGTACAAACCGGTAAAACACCTAAAATACCGATAATATTAATGAATCGATCTTTTTGGCAACCACTACTTGATTGGTTTGAGAATTCACTATACAAACAAGATATGATAACTAAAGCAGACTTAAGCTTATTTAAAGTGGTTGATGAGCCACAGCAAGCCCTTGATGAAGTTTTGGCATTTTATAAAGATAGAGATGTGCAGCCTACGCATGAAGACTTAGAAAAACTACTGCATTTATAGAAATGAAAACCATGGTTAATATACTCATAATTTTAGCGACGATATACTTACTGATTTGTGCTGTGTTATTTTATTATCAAGATAAATTAATCTTTTTTCCAATGCAATCTCAGGATGATTTATATGATTCGGTCAGTCAGAACGAAATTAGTTTTAGTCATGGCAAGGAGTTACGCCATGGCTGGAATGTAAAAGTTAATGAGTCAGAAAGTAAAACCGTCATTTACTTTGGTGGTAATGCACAAGATGTCGTGTATTTAAATTTTGAAGCTGAGTCATTTAAAATTCATCAGCTGATTGCCGTTAATCACCCAGGTTATGGCAAAAGCACAGGCACACCATCACAAATTAGTTTATACGATGCGGCATTGCAGGCCTACGATTGGTCGATAGAACAATATAAATTAAATCCAGACGATATCATTGTTATGGGCAGGAGCCTGGGTTCGTCCGTAGCAACTTATCTAGCGGCAAATAGAGAAATAAAAGGGCTGGTCTTAATTACGCCTTTTGACAGCATCGAAAATATTGCCGCCAGTCAATATAAATATTTCCCTGTCAAATACTTAATGAAACATGCGTTCCCAACCGTTGATTATATAAGTCAGGTTCAGGTACCCACATTAATGCTGGCAGCAGAAAATGATGAAATTATTGCCCATGAAAACCTGCAAAAATTGAAGCAGAATGCAAATGGGAATAATCGTTTAATACAATATCCAAATGTCGGACATAATAGCATTCAGGAACACAAAAACTATTATCCAGACATTAATCGTTTTCTAGACTCACTTTAAAGATATAAATTAATGAGTCCTCCCGAAGGCCAGCTAGAGGCTAATCTGATTTATTGTAGAGATTGTGGTGCAAAAATAGCAAAAAACAGCAGTAAAAAAGGCCACTGTTTTAGTACTGGTGCTAGTTGAATTTTTTGTCATCGTGCTGATTAATGAAATTTCTGGCGGCCATTACGACACTAGCATAGTTTATATTCACCGAGTCGAACTAGTACAACTACAGAAAAACAAATAAAACTCAACGGGGTACGTGAGTTTTAAAAGGTAAAGCCAGAACACCAGGGATTTGTTAATTGAGTACAGAGTTGTTTATGAAGCTTCTGGTTTACCTGAATATGGTTTAAGCACTGCTTGGTATAATTATTTTGTAAATCAATATTTTCTTGATGATGAGTCAGGTGGTTCTGGTTTTGCAGGTTATACTGTGCAACAACCTGTTTACGTTCTTCAATTAAATTTTCAAACTGGTTAATTAGCTGGTTATAGTTTTTACTATTCTGCTGATCATTTCTTTGGTCCAGCTCTTCAATTTTTACGCGTCTAATCTGAATTTGATTGTGAAGATAATCAATTTTACTTTTTAAGTTGGCTTTGCGGCTTTCAAAGTTAACTAGCAGCTGCTGACTTGAAGTAACATTTTCACTTAATTTTATACAGTGAACAGCGTGATTATGGGTGATAAATCCATTTTTATCGGTTTTGGCGGATTCTGCATATAGAGAATTAGGGGTGAGTAAAATGGCAGAAAATAAAATAAAACGGTTCATAAACATTTCAATAACAACATTATAAATTGGTTGGAGATAAATAATCATGTTTAAAACATGATTGACTAAAATTACAAATTTAGCGTAAGAAATCAAATCATACCCGACAAACTGTAACCCAAAGCGGATAACAGTGTAAAATGCAGCGATGAATTCCACTTTTTCGTATTATATAAGCGCGATTGTAACAAAACTCGAACAGTTTATTGACTGGATCGGGCGCAGCGTTTCGTGGCTGGTGCTGGCAATGGTGCTAGTGACTTTTGTTGTGGTGGTGTTGCGCTATGTGTTTGATATGGGCTGGATTGCCCTGCAAGAGTCTGTTTCATATTTTCACTCGCTGGTGTTTTTGTTGGGGGCGGCATACACCCTTAAGCAAGATGCTCATGTACGGGTCGATATTTTTTATGACCGATTGAGTGAAACCGGTAAGGCCTGGGTGGATTTAATTGGGCATATGTTAATTTTAATGCCCGTCATGATATTTATTTTTTGGGTAAGCTGGCCCTATGTAACGGATGCCTGGCGGGTAAATGAAGCTTCGCGTGAAGCGGGTGGCTTGCCAGGCGTTTACTTGTTAAAAACTTTAATATTAGTGATGTCGGCATTATTAATGTTGCAGGGTGTGGCGTTAATTCTAAAGTCTTTCCTGAAATTATCCGTTCCATCCAGACTCAATGAGACGCCGCGCTAATGGAGTACATGGCGATTTGGCTGTTTGTTTGTGTCTTTGTTTTATTGCTAAGTGGCTACCCGGTCGCATTTACATTGGCGGGCACCGCATTACTGTTTGCCGGCATTGGTAGTTATTTTGATGTTTTTGATTATGCCTTTTTAAGCGCACTGCCCAATCGCTTGTTCGGTATTATGATGAATCAGGTGCTATTAGCTGTACCCCTATTTGTGTTTATGGGGGTGATGTTAGAGCGCGCAAAAATAGCAGAAAATTTGCTCGAAACCATGGCACAGTTATTTGGTTCGATGCGGGGCGGTATTGGAATATCAGTGACCCTGGTGGGCATGTTACTGGCTGCCAGCACCGGCATAGTGGGAGCAACAGTGGTGACCATGGGTCTGCTGTCATTACCCACTATGTTAAAGCGGGGTTATGATCCAAAAATTGCCTGCGGAACGATTTGCGCGTCCGGCACCCTCGGTCAAATTATTCCCCCCTCAATTGTGCTGGTCTTGTTGGGCGATGTGCTTTCTTCGTCCTATCAACAAGCACAGTTAGATATGGGTATCTTCAGCCCAGAAACGATTACCGTCGGTGATTTGTTTTTAGGTGCGCTCATCCCCGGCTTATTACTGGTGATGCTTTATATCGCCTATTTATTACTGATTGCACGCATAAAGCCTGCGGCAATGCCGGCACTTCCAGAAGACGATTTACGTGATAGACGTCAGCTAAAAAAACAAATAATAGTGGAGCTGATGCCACCGCTGTTTTTAATCATAACCGTGCTGGGGTCTATTATGGCTGGCCTGGCAACCCCAACTGAAGCCGCTGCAGTCGGTGCAGTGGGGGCAATAGGATTGGCCGCAATGCAGCGTCAGTTAAAAATCAGCGTGCTGCGCGAAGTGATGCAGGAAACCACCCGCATAAGCAGCATGGTGTTTATGATTTTAATCGGTGCGTCTGTCTTCTCACTGGTGTTTCGTGGCTTTGAGGGTGATGAATTAATTCAGTCATTTTTAATTGACTTACCCGGGGGCAAGTTCGGTGCGCTTTTTCTGGTCATGTTGGTGATGTTTTTATTGGGCTTCGTGCTCGATTTTATTGAAATTACCTTTGTGGTTATTCCGATTGTTGGCCCTATTTTGCTCGCCATGGGTATAGACCCGGTCTGGCTGGGTATTTTAATTGCGATTAATTTACAAACCTCGTTTTTAACGCCGCCGTTTGGATTTTCATTATTTTATCTACGTGGCGTGGCCCCAGCTGAAATACGTACCCTCGATATTTATAAAGGCGTTGTGCCTTTTATTCTTATTCAATTGTTTGCAATGGGCTTAATTGTGGCGTGGCCACAACTGGCTACCTGGTTGCCTGGTGTATTGCAGTAAGTATAATTTTTCCTGCTAATATTAAACGATGAAACAGCAAGTTATGTAATCGGGGAAACAATGAAGCATTTCTATAGCAGTGTCATTTTTTGTCTTATATTAACGACCCGGTGGCAGTGAACAATGGGCGGATCGAATCGTTATAGGTGATTCAAGCGCATTGTTTTCATTAAATGAATTGCAATATCAAAATCCCTACGTCTTACAAGTTAGCGACATCAGTGGTAGCGCTGTAGCCAATGTTTTAGTTACGATTAAAGTTACCGCGAATGCTTACCGAACGGGTTTTTACAGTGATTCGAGCGGTGTATGGGTAGCGCAAATATCTGATGAATGTGTCGCTGAAGATAAAAATAATAACGCCACATTAGACGCAGGCGAAGATGTTAATGGCAGTGGAGCGCTAGAACCGACCAACGTATCGACGGTAATAGTTCATCCTTTATTAAAACCAACACTGACCACGGCGAGCAACACACTCCTTACTGATGAATTTGGTTTTGGTTATTTTTCACTGACTTATCTTAAATCGGAAGCGAGTTGGTCGAGATTTAAAATTAGTGCATCGGCAAATGTTTCAGGTACTGAAGGCACGGAAAGTCTTGTCGGCGTCTTGCCCGTTATAGCGGAAGACCTGGATGATATCACCGTGTCACCCACTCGTGGGTGACGAGTGCTTATGGTTTAGCAACCAGTTGTGAAATTTATGCACCATAAATTCTGCTTAAAGATAGAGTCAGAGATAAAGCTTGCACGTTAACGCGATGTTAAATATGCCAGCTCAGAAATATCACTCCACTTTTTAACTTGATCCCGATATTCTGTGAATGAATTAAACACTTTTTGTGACATCTTGTCAGCTTGAGCAACTTCAGCAATAACTTCATCGGATAAAATTTGTAATTTTTTCAATACATCATCAGGTAGTTTTTTAACTTTAACTTTATGTTTTGTGATTAGCGTTTGCAGTGCTTGCTGGTTGCGAGTGGTATATTCGCTAATCATATCCTGATTAGTAATTTTACAGGCATTTAACACAATGCTTTGTAAATCATCGGGTAATGCATGCAGCGCTTCTTTGTTTATTAAGGCCTCTAATGTCGTACCGGGTTCATGCCAGCCTGGATAGTAATAAAATTTTGCAGCCTTGTGTAAACCAAAAGCTAAATCGTTATAAGGGCCAACCCATTCGGTTGCATCAATTGCTCCGGTCTTTAAAGAGGTAAAAATTTCACCACCAGGTAAATTAACCGGTGTGCCGCCGGCACGTTTTAATACTTCACCTCCTAAGCCGGGAATGCGCATTTTCAAGCCTTTTAAATCGGCGATTGTATTAATTTCTTTATTAAACCAGCCAGCCATTTGCACACCGGTGTTACCGGCAGCTGCGGGAATTAAACCGAAAGAGGCATAGGTTTCTTTCCACAGCTCCATGCCACCACCGTGATAAAGCCAGCCGTTCATTTCCTGTGCAGTTAAACCAAATGGAACCGCAGCAAAAAATTGCGAAGCCTGTGTTTTACCTTTCCAGTAATAAGCGGCACCGTGTCCCATTTGGGCGGTGCCGCGTGAAACTGCATCAAAGACTTCAAAGGCGGGCACGAGTTCTTTAGCGCCATAGACTTTTACTTTTAAACGCCCGCCAGACATTTGAGTGATTAAGCGGGCAAGATTGTTAGCGCCCGTTCCCAGACCGGGAAAATTTTTTGGCCAGGTTGTTACCATTTTCCACTTTATGGCTTTTGTAGAACTGGCATTCGCACTCATCCCCGCCAGTGACGTAGATGCAACCAGGCCTGTAGTTGCGGCGGCTTTGATAAAATGTCTTCTTTTCATAATAGTATTTTCAACTTTTATATCAGTTATTTAATCGGTAATGTTTTTTCTGTTCAATATAATTAACTACATCATGGGCTAAAAGGGGTTTGCTGAAAAAATAACCCTGCATGTGGATTATGTTAAAGCCTAACATAAAGTCCCGGTCTTCTTTGGTCTCAATACCTTCTGCAATAATTTGAATGTCTTGTGTCTGGCACAGAGAGACAATGCCAGATAGTAAATTCGAAGCTGATTTAGATTGACGAGCCTGAGTAATAAATTGAGGATCAATTTTTATTCCATTAAAAGTACAGTGTAATAAGGCATTTAAAGATGTATTAGATGAGCCAAAATCATCAATGCAAACATGAAACTGCAGGTCTTGAATTTTCTTCAAAATAGTGCGTTGAGTGTCAGTAATGTTAAGAGAATTTCTTTCTGAAAATTCCAGCCCTACACTAGTATATGCAATATTATATTTATGACATTTCTCAATTAGAATATCTATTAAATCGGCATTAACCTGTGAGAGACAGACGTTTAATGTTATACGTGAAATGGCGACCTTTTGATCAAGCCAGATGCGGTATTGCTTAAGCGCCATATCGATAACGTTAATTGAGATTGCACCGATGAAGCCAGATTTCTCAGCGCCAGGTAAAAATTGTATGGGCAACAACCAACCATGTTGCGGATGATCCCAGCGTACTAACACCTCTACAGATTCAACGCTGTTAGTCTTGATATTGATTTGTGGTAAATACGATAAAAAGAATTCATCTTTGCGCAACGCTTCGTGTAGATCAGCTTCATTTTGTAGCCACACTTTAGCTTTATGATTCATGCTCTGACTGGTTAGCTCAAAATTACTACCCTGAATCGACTGTGCATTACCTAATGCGCTTTGGGCCATAGTGATTAATTTTTCGGCATCAATATCATCATCCGGATAAATACTAATGCCCATAGAAACATTGATTTGAATTGTGTGATTAGAGGTTTGATAATCTTCAGACAAGGTTGAAATGAGTTTTTGTGCAACGATACCAATTTGTTGAATATCGCTTAAATCTTCAATCAATACGGCAAAGTCATCTGAGGAAAAATGCCCGATAGTATCGCTGTCTCGGGTATTGTATTTAAGGCGTTTTGAGATGGCTTGCAACATTTTGTCGCCAACATCATAACCGTAAATAGCATTTATATTAGAGAAATTTCTGAAATCAACAAGTATAATACCCAGGCGATTTTTATTTCGTTGAGCACGATCAATGGCATTTTGCAAGCGGTCAACAAACAGAGATTTATTCGGTAGCTCGGTTAGCTCTACAAAATGAATGCTGCTTTTTTGTTCTACAAGCTGAGAGTGTCTGGGGGTTAGCATAACAACATAGCTGGAGACATTGGTGTTGGTGTTGCTTATACTGTTTATACTACAGCTTAGTGGGCGGCTCTGGCCATTTTTTAAACGATGCCATATTTCACCTTTCCACTGACCGTTGTTTTTAATGGATAGTAAAACATCATCGTTTAAAAGTGTTTTATTCTGCGAGGCAAGAATAATTTCAGGTGATTCATTTTGTATTTCAGATTGCTGATAGCCGGTAATGTGAGTAAATGCGTAGTTGACTGAAACTACTTCGTTTTTATCATTAATTAACATCACAGCATCAGTTGAATAATCAAACATTTTAGAAGCAACTAAAATTTGATTTTCAGCTTCTTTGCTGGCCGTAACATCATAAATGATGGAATAAAATAGTTGCCGACCTTCAATTTCCATGGGGCCATCGCGTACTTCTACAAAACGAATTTCACCATTTGATAAACGATGTGGACAGCTATAAAAGCCTAGATTTTGCTCACGTGTTTGTAAAATTAATGTGTTTAGTTTATCCCGCGAAAGAATATTTATTTGAGCAAGATTCATGCCTTTCAGCTCACTTATGGGATAGCCATAAAACTGTGCGGCAGCCGGATTGGCATCTTCGATGCGAAAATTTTCCGGGTCGATAACGAGCTTTACCGCCATATTAGATTCAAACATTTGGCGATAACGACTTTCAGACAATTTCAGCGCCGCTTCGGTTTTTTTGCGCTTGCTAATGTTACGAATAACAAACTGGTAAACATCCTCGTTACCATAGTTAAGTTTGTGAGCATTTATTTCTACAGATTTTTTTTCACCTTTACGGTTTTTAAATACCTGCTCGTAAAGCGCGTGATTATAAATTTCAAGGTCGGCAATTTTGTCCTGAGTTAATGCGTGATCGCTAGATGAGTCCAGATCAAAAATAGACATGAGTAATAAATCGTCACGAATATAGCCTAAAAAAATAATGGCTATTTCATTGGCGTCAATAATGTTTAATGACTTGGTAGACACGACAATGATGGCATCATTTGCATGTTCAAACAGGGATCGATATTTAAGTTCTGAGCTAATTAGAATGTCAGTGGATTTTTTTGATTCTGTATTGTCATACAAAATCATATGCAAGTAGGCTTTCTCGTCAATAATAATTTCCTGAGCATAGCCAGTGACATTTAAGGTGTCGCGATCTTTGGTGATTAATTTTGTTTCAAATTCGCCACCGTGTGAAAAAATAAGTTGAGATATGGCCTCGCGAAAAATATCAAGTTTATCCGCATCGACATGCAGACTTAAACGCATCCGAGAAAACTCTTCCTTCTCATAGCCCAGTAATTCATTCATGGCACTATTAAATGTGAAAGGTAGCAGATTGGTCGCATCAAGAACCAGTACCGGGTAAGGTAATTTATTAAATAAATTCCGGTAGCGATCTTCCATTTGGTAATTGGTGGTTTGAGATGTTTTTAAGGTGGTGATGTTTTTGCAGATGCCGATAATGCCGGTAATTTTGTTTTTGTTATCGCGACAAGGGAATTTTTTACATAAATAACTTTCTTCGCCTCGCGCAGTTTGAAAGGTGGTTTCCCAGTGTATGGTTTCACCAAAATCTAGTACACGTTGATCTTCGTGAGATATCTTGTTCGCGCGGGCGTGATTATGAAGGTCCTTATCGGTAAACCCAATAACGGTTTTGTTTTCGAGTTTTAAAACCTGCTGAGCGATTTTGCTTATTTTTTTATAAACACCCGCTTTATCTTTTAAAAACACACCCTCATGTTCGTTGGCTAATAAGTTTTCATAAAGCTGGGCGCTGAGGTTGTCTTGAGAAACCACGAACTCTGAAAAATACAGAATAGTTTGAATAAAACCGTATAGGCCGACAAAGGCGAGTGAGAATATAACGCCACTAATAAAATAATAAAAAATATTCTGGTTGGCGGGTGGCACCAAAAAATCGATAACCTGGATGCCAAAAAACATCCATATCAGGCCTATTAATAAGGCCGTGGCAGAGGCAAATAAGTGAGTGAGTTCTCTGTCTTTTTCCAGATTCATTGAGCAGCTTTCATTTGGTTATTTCTCGATCGGTTGCATGAGAGGCATAAAAAAGTTTAAACCATTTGCAAATTGGCATAACTTAATACCAGCCATTTGCTGCCTGCCTGATCAAAATTAACTTCAACCCGCGCACTTTTTCCAGAGCCTTCATAATTTAATACGAAGCCCTCACCAAATTTTTGATGTAATACGCGCTGCCCAATAGACAAGCCAGAATCATTGTCATGCTGAGCATAGCTATAATTTGAGCCGTGTGCGGATGAGAGGCCAGGTGAGGAATAATTTGTTTTGGGACGAATTTCTTCAATAAACTGTGCTGGAATTTCACCTATAAAACTTGAGGGCATAGGGTACATTTCTTTGCCATAAAGGCGACGTTGTTCAGCATAACTCAGCACTAACTGCTCGCGGGCGCGGGTAATACCGACATAGCAAAGGCGACGCTCTTCCTGTAAACGGCCCTCTTCTTCGGCGCTGCGAGCATGCGGGAAAAGCCCCTCCTCCATACCGACCATAAAGACCAGTGGAAATTCCAGACCTTTTGCACTGTGCAGTGTCATTAATTGCACGCAATCTTCCCAGGCCTCGGCCTGGCCCTCACCGGCTTCAAGCGCGGCGTGGGTGAGAAATGCGGTGAGACGGTCTAGTGGTGCCTCATCATCTTGCTCATATTCAAAGCCTTTAGCGGCGCTCACCAGTTCTTCGAGGTTTTCAACCCGGGCTTCAGCTTTCTCGCCTTTTTCTTTGCCGTAGTGATCAATTAAGCCGGAGGCATGAATGACGTGCTCAAACTGCTCATGTAGTTCAACGGCTCTGCTGTCTTCATCTAGTTTTGTCACGAGTTGAATAAAGCCATTTAGTGCATTTTGAGCGCGTGCAGTCAGGCTATTACTGGTAATTAGCTCGAGTGATGCCTGCCACATCGACACGTCTGCCAGGCGTGCGGCATCGCGGATGGCATCGACGGTTTTATTGCCAATGCCCCGCGTGGGCTGATTGATGACCCGTTCAAATGCAGGGTCATCGTTTCGATTATTGATCAGGCGTAAATAACTCAATGCGTCGCGAATTTCTGCGCGCTCGAAAAATCGTAATCCGCCATACACTCGATAGGGGATACTCTGCATCATGAGCTGCTCTTCAAACACCCGAGACTGTGCGTTAGAGCGATACAAAATGGCAATATCAGCGCGCGCATTACCATTAGAAACATGTTCGGTAACACGGTCGATAACATAGCGCGCCTCTTCCTGCTCATTGAATGCGGCATAAAGTTGAATGGGGTTGCCATCTTCACCGTCGGTCCACAGGCTTTTGCCCATGCGCTCATCATTGTGGCCAATGAGGCCATTGGCGGCATTTAATATATTGCCGGTGGAGCGGTAATTTTGTTCGAGTTTAATAATGAGGGTGTCTGGATTGGTGTGGGTAAAACTGAGAATGTTTTCTACCTTGGCGCCGCGCCAGCCGTAGATGGCCTGATCGTCATCACCCACCACAAATAATTGTGCGCCACGTGCATTTTTTTCGGCGGCCAGTAGCTTGATCCAGGCATATTGAATCTCATTGGTATCCTGAAATTCATCGACCAGAATGTGTTGAAAGCGGTTGCGATAGTGCTGGTGCAATTCCTGATTGTCACGAACGAGCTCTAGACTTCTGAGCAGCAGTTCTGCGAAATCGATGACACCAGCACGTTTACAGGCCGCTTCATATGCTGCATACACCGCCACCAGTTGTTGTCGAATGGGGTCGGCCCCCGCATCAACATGCTGGGGGCGCAAACCTTCATCTTTACGAGCATTAATAAAGCCTTGAATCTGTCGCGGTACCCAACGGGCTTCATCCAGCTCTAATGATTTAAGCACTCGACGAATCATTCGGTATTGGTCGTCAGAATCTAAAATTTGAAATTGCTGTGGTAGGCCTGCCTCTTTCCAGTGGGCGCGCAATAAACGGTGTGCAATACCGTGGAAGGTGCCAACCCACATGCCATTAGGTGATACGCCCTGCAGCTGCTCAACTCGGGAACGCATTTCAGCGGCAGCTTTATTAGTGAAGGTAACCGCCATCACGCTATAGGGAGAGACATCTTCAACCTGAATTAACCAGGCCATACGATGTACCAGCACCCGCGTTTTGCCACTGCCTGCCCCCGCTAAAATTAACATGGGGCCGGGAGGCGCGGTTACCGCTTCGCGTTGGGCATCATTTAAGCCGTCGAGTATATGAGAAACATCCATCCGAGCATTGTAACCTAGAGAATGGCTTTGATGAACAAGTCGCACATAAAGAAGTCTTAATAAATGGCACGATAAATAAATAATGGTAAAATTGCGATCTTCGTAACATGTTATAGTTCGCAGCAACTAAATGGATATTGACGTAAATGATGAAGCGATTATTAATAATATTATTTTTACTGGGTGTAGGGTTAGGTGTATTAACGGCCTATAGTATTGATGATGCCCCGACAATTAGTCAATCAGTGAGATTAAGCCAGAGTCAGCTCGTTCGGATAGAGCATTTTATTCGTGCCAATAATCCGGAAGACATTAAAGCCGGGAAGATAACCCAAACACGGATCAATCAGCCCGACCTTAACCTGTTAATGAGTTATATTTTGCAGAGAATGGAGGTTAATATTCCAAGCTTTGAAAAGCGGCGAGTCGGTGGGTTAGTTGCCTTAAACGAAAATAACGCAAAAATTCAATTTAGTATCGGCTTGTCAGAGTATGGCAGTGAAAAATTTCTCAATGTAAGCGCAGGCTTCAGCACTGATAATAAGGATGATGTTTTTACATATAAGTTAAATACATTAAGCATTGGTGAAATTACGGTTCCCTCAATAGTTGCTAATTTTTTAGCACATAAAACACATGAAAAATTGAAAGAAAATTTTGATGAGTATGACTTAGTTAGCCAGTCAATAAAAAACCTTGAAGTTGGTAATCAGAATCTGACGGTAAAATACTATTTTGATAAGAAGGTGGTTGAAAATATACAGCGAAAATTAACGGCAAGAGTCATACCTGAAAATTTAAGACAGGCATTAATTGCGCAATCAAATCAGTTAGCTTATTCGAGTCAGCGGCTAGAATTACAACCCAGTATAAATGAACTATTCAAACCCATGTTTGCACTAGCACAAGAGCGTAGCATTGTGAACGACCCCATCATTGAAAATAAAGCGGTGTTTATTGTATTAGGATCTTATTCAATAAATAAAAGCATCACTAAATATTTTGATGAAAAGAATCAATATGCAATTAGACCCTATAAAATTTATTTAAATAAACGCCATGATTTAAGTAAGCACTTTTTGGTGTCAGCGGCTATTAGCAGCATGGTTGATAAGGCGTTAGCTAAAACCATCGGCTTAAAAAAAGAGGAAGGTGATTCAGACGGTGGAAGTGGATTTAGTTTTGTTGATATGGCGGCAAATTATGCAGGAATTCGGTTAGCGAGCTTTGCTATTGAAAACGAAACACAAGCCAGACAGGTTCAATATTACCTGGCTGAAGTTAAGCTGGAAAATGAATACATGCCATCAACAGATAAATTAGCCGAAGGTATTTTTAGAACTGATTTAGGATCAAGCTTTAAAAGCAGTGAACAATATATGAAAACGGAAGCGTTAATCATAGAGAGAATTCAGCAGTTATCCATTTATAAGAAGCCATAAATTATGGCAGATATATGGCCTGAAAATATGGCCAGATAATAGGATAAGAAAAAATATCCAGTAAAAATAAACCAGAGATGAATAAATCAGGAATAATAACCCGGGAAAAATAAACCATGAAAAATAAACCATGAAAAAAATAAACACTAAAAATATAGCCCTGATTGGTTTGGTCACACTGTTAATTTCCGCTTGTAGCGAAGAGCAACAGAATAAGTTTTCGCGACTGGGCGTTACCTGGTTAGAAGGTAATTACAAAGTGACCTTCGCAGAGGGTAACCATCAAAAATCGTGGATTATAAAAGAAAGTAAGGTCACTGCTGAGCCAGCAAAAGGGTATTATTATTTTTGGACCAATGTGAATGGTAAAAAAAGATATGTGCAAACACCCATTAATCGGACCTATATAGAAGAAATTGGTGAGTGATATGCGTCTACTATTATTTATTATTTTGTTACCGCTTGTTTGCGCCTCAGCGAGCGCAAACAAGCTAGAGACAGGTGAGTTGCGCATCGCCACAGCAGCGAATTTTTATCCGACGCTAAAAAAAATAAAGCAAAATTACGAAGCCATAACGAAACATAAAATAACAATCATACGGGGCTCTACCGGTAAGTTATATGCACAGATTTTTCAGGGCGCACCCTATGATATATTTTTCTCTGCGGATAGTTTGCGCGCTGATTTGTTGGTAAAAAAAAACAAAACACTTGATATAGACAGTGATCAAAAATCTTATGTTTATGCTGTCGGCCAATTAGTGCTATGGCGGCCTGATGCCGATAGCTCACAACAATTGAGAGAACAGTTAAACCAGAACAACTTTAATAAATTGGCTATCGCAAATCCTAAAACTGCTCCTTACGGAAAAGCCAGCATTGAAGCGTTAAAAGCAATGGAGCTATACGACGCTGTAAAGCATAAATTAGTGTTTGGTGAAAACATATCTCAAGCTATGCAATTTGTGCAGTCGGGTTCAGCTGATTTAGGTTTTGTTGCCAGATCCTATGCAAATCATGATTTATATTGGGAAATAGATAGCTACTTGCATAAGCCTATCAATCAAAAAGTGGTTATTTTAAAACAGTCGAAACAGGCTGAATTGGCAAAAGCTTTTTTGCAATATCTACAAAGTCCTGCAATTAAAAAACTCATAGCAACGGACGGATATGGGAATTGATTGAGCTTGCCCCTATTGTCGTTACCCTGAAACTGGCAACGTTAACTACGCTAATATTATTAATAATAGGTACACCCATTGCCTGGTGGTTATCAAACACCCAAAGTCGATTTAAAATTATTATAGAATCAGTAGTTGCATTGCCTTTGGTTTTGCCACCTACCGTTTTAGGTTTTTATTTATTGTTGACTTTAAGTCCGAACGGCTTTATTGGAAGTTTATGGGCGCTTATAAGTAGTACTCCATTGAGTTTTAGCTTTTCTGGGCTGGTCATTGGTTCAGTAATTTACTCTATGCCGTTTGTCATACAGCCATTACAGGCGAGTTTTGAAATGGTTGGTAAACCTGTGCAGCAAGCAGCATATATCCTGGGTGCAAATTCATTTGATACATTTAAAAATATTGTGTTGCCACTATCACGTCGTGGTTTTTTGGTCGCCATTACATTAGGTTTTGCGCATACGGTGGGTGAGTTTGGTGTGGTGCTAATGATTGGAGGGAATATCCCAGAAGTCACGCAGGTGTTGTCAATTGTAATTTATGATCATGTTGAGGTGCTGGAGTATACGCAAGCACATTATTATTCAATTGGATTGTTGATATTTTCATTTTGTGTATTGTTGATTACTTATGCATATAACCGAAAATTAATGGTGCGCATGTAGTGATACGGGTTAAATATATAAAACAGTTTGACGATACTTCTGGTGTTTTAAGTAGAGTTTCATTTGGTGACTCGCAAGGTGGATCATCGGGTAACTCATCGGGTGGTTTCTCATTAGATGTAGAATTCAGTATGCCAGAAAACGGCATTACGGTTTTATTCGGTCCATCGGGCTCAGGTAAAACCAGTGTGTTAAATTTAATTGCCGGTTTAGATGAGGGCAATGATTTAGAGCTTGCAAGTTTAGTGTTGAACAATAAAATCATTGATGATTCAAATAAAAACATAAAATTAAAACCCTGGTTACGCAACGTGGCCTACGTGTTTCAGGATCATCGGTTGTTTTCTCATTTAACGGTTGAAGAGAATATTTTATTTGGATTTAAACGGCGAAACAGCGAGCTACAACCCGCAGAGTTAATTGAGGTGTTTAAAATAAGTCAATTATTAGCTCATTATCCAGCACAGTTATCCGGAGGACAAAAACAACGGGTAGCATTAGTGCGTGCTCTATTGTCGCAACCTGAACTGTTAATTCTTGATGAACCTTTAGCGGCACTGGATCACCAGTCAAAGCAACAACTATTGCCATACATTGAACGCATACATAAAGATTTAAATATACCGATTATATATGTTAGCCATGACATAAAAGAAGTGCTGCGATTAGCAGATTATATTGTGTTAATAAATAAGGGCAGAATCATTGATCAGGGTAAACTCGCAGACTTATGTATTACTCAGCCTTTGCTAACAGAACAGGAGGGCGCAAGTTTTATTTTAGAAGGCACGGTATCAGAAGTTATTTCAGAAGATAAGTTGGTGAAGATAAATTGTGGTGAAAATATATTAATTACAGCTGAAAATATGCAGCTCGATCAGAAAGTGCGAGTGTTATTACACGCCAGAGACGTTAGTCTTTGTTTAACCCCGCCTGTTGATAGCAGTATTTTAAACTGTATTCCAGTAAACATTAAAGCATTACATCAAAATAGTAATGGAAAGTTGCGTGTGCTTGCAAATATAGGCGAGGACACGCAACAAACGCAGACAATTGTATCAATGATAAGTTATCGCTCGGCAAAGTTGCTGAATGTCGAAGAAGGTAAAAATATGTTTGCACAGTTTAAAGCAACGGCTATGATAAAATAATGGTTTTTGGCAAGCGACAAATATAAATGCCAGTGAAAAAACTAAAGATAACATTGTATTTAATATTGGTATGTTCGACATTTACAACAAGGCTACTGGCCAGTTCAAATGAAATAAAATGGCAACTGGTAACGGATGATAATGGTATACAGGTATACACATTAGAAACACCTGGCACCAATATTGTGAAAGCAAAGGCGACTACAGTATTAAGATTTCCAATAATTAAATTAAAAGAAACATTAGATGATATTGAACATCGTCATGAATGGATTCCATTCTTAATGGTATCTAAGCCCCTAACTGACTATGTAAACAATCAACGTATTGAATATAGCCATTTTTATGGCCCCTGGCCTGCATCAGATAGAGATTTTGTTTATGAAATAAAACTGCTCACACAAACAAAAGATAGACTGGTGTATAAAATGCAATCAGTTACAACACAATTAATGCCAGTGACTAATGATAAAGTGAGAGCTAATCTAATTGAGAGTATTTATACATTAACTGCGCTAGATGCAACGTCAACACAAGTCGAGCTTATATTTCATGCAGACCCCAGGGGCTGGGTCCCTAACTGGATAATCAATATTATTCAAAGAGCCTTGCCCTATAAAATAATGAAAAATTTAACGACAAGGTTAGAAACAGGTCAAAATTAAAAAGTGAAAACAAAAACTAGTTAGCCTGTCTCTCGTTCAGATATTTAAAGCTGATTAAAAATAGACTCATAATAATAATGAGTGAAGCGCAAACAATCAGTGGCATATTTCCAGTAAGGCTCGCATGGGTAAGCCAGGCAGCGTTGCCTAAAACAGCAAGCACGACCATCAGCATTGAAATATCATTGGTTAAGCGGGTTTTAACTGCCTTTATGATTTGAGGAATGAAAATGAGTGTGGTGAGTACGGATGCGATCCATCCGAAAATTTCTTCGATTGACATAATATCTCTTAAAATAATTTCGTTGCTAAGGTAAAACTTCAATTTCTACCAGTTTAGCGATAAGTTCATTGACGGTAATCCAGACTACAATATCATTAAACGGAACAGTGGCGTCAACACTGCCATAACCGGTTTTTACGAAGTTCGTATCATTATTGGTATTTTCATCTTGTGCCTCGCCGGTGACACTGGTGAGTCTACCCGTAGAAAGTATGATGGCGGCGACGCCATTAGCGGCCTTCTGTCGTACTCCGGCAGCAGTATAACTGAAAACATCTATGGTGCCTTCACTAAAAGCCGGGTTAGCAGAGCAAATGGCAATTGAAACATTTGGGGGGGCGACACCACAATCATTATCATTATTATTGTCGGAAAGCTGTGGGCTGACTTGATAGATAAATTGTTGCCCCCATGGGTCTTGACTGTGTGGTGAACCAAGCGTGACATAGGGTATTTTTCCATTGACATTACTGCAGTTAATGCCAGGCATATCTTCTAATCCATCTTGATCAATATCTGGACAGGGCAATCTGTAATTCGTTAATACAAAATTTAACACTGATGCTTTTAAATCGGCCACCTGTAGCTTTGCCTTATTGATGGATTTTTCTTCTAACTTTGATCCTAGTGGAAATAATAAACTGCTCAATGTAAATGCAACGATTAACAGTACTAGTGCAACTTCAATTAATGTAAAACCATGACTTTTATTCATAATATTCTACCGATAAATTAACTGGTCTTGAAATATTGTAGGATTAACCGCGGGAGTGACAAATGTTTGATCGGGTATTTGATTGATAGCATCTTCTAAATATTCTGTTCGGTCTGCTGCATCGACAGGTGAATTAAAGCCAGTGGATAGCAGTATAAAATCAATATTGGTTTGGTTGTTAAGGGTTAAGCCAGCCGCTAGATTGTTGCAACCGGATTGGAGGGTTTGATTACAGTCGCGCCTGGGCTCATAAATCACATAAGGTAACCAGCTTTCTAAATAGGTGGGCACAGGTAGAAGTGACGGATTACAGGGAGCCGTTAATAGATTTGTTGTGGCAATAAAACCGCCACCGCCATTTTTAAGCAAAATATCACAATCCGTAGTGCCCAGGCTTGCGGGCAATGGATAAAAATCATGATCAATTCGATATTGATTGAGCAGCGATTTTAATTCTAATAATACGCGCCGCTCTAATTTCGGCATAAGTTCATCGATGGTCATATAACTGAGTTGATCGTTAAATGTTTCAGTACGAGGCCCCTTAACAAAAATTAAATCATTGTCATAATTATTAATCGAGCCTAAGCCCGGAACCGTTACTGCATCGAGAAAATTTCGAGGATGTGTATTAAGTCGTCTTTGACCCGCGATTTGCACCCCTGCCGAGAAAACAATGAAGGCAATTCGATCGGATATCAATGTGCCATCTGCGTTATAAATGCTAAGCCAGTTGGGCCTGGGTGGGCTGTTATTGAGAAAGGCTGGGCTGAATCCAGCATTAGCTATATTTTCAACCATATTCGGAGATACGGCATACCAAAGCTGCTCGCCGTTTGCATCTTTTAAATCTTGATTTATGTTGATCTCAGGACTGCAATTTTGCGTGCCTAGCCAAGGGAAACGGCCTAAGAAAGAATCTGGATTGGCTACAGGAATTCCAGGATTTTGACAATCAGCTAAGCCGTCATAAGCACCATCTAATCGGTTATCTGGAAAGGGCAGTCGACCAATTTCATTGCGAACAAGTATAGAGGTAGGATTAGAAGGGTTAGGATTAAAAGGGTTAGGAGTAAACGTTAACGAAATTTGTTCTAAAGTTTTCTTAGCCTCACTAAGTGCTAGTTGAGTTTTATGTGTATTTAAGAGACGAGTGTCAACTGACTCGTTGGTTGAATATAAAAAAACAGCAGAAGAAATCGTCAGTACAATAATAGCAAACACCAGTAAAGCGGCGCCTTTTTGCTTTGCTTTAGAGTGAGTGTTTGCTTGCTTAATCATACTTATTCAATAATTTGAGTCGTTGCTTCTTTGATGTTGTCATCGGCTTTACTTACTGAATTCATGTTGTAAGAATCTTGAACGGATTTTTCCTGCTCATGCCAGTATTGACCGGGTTTGAGTTTAATGTGCTTTGATTTCACGTGAATGGGCACAGCATAGTCTTCTCTGATTTTTGACTTAGGTTTAATAGTGATTGAATTGTCGATTTTATTTGATTTTAATGAGTTGCTATTGTTAATGAAAATAACGGGTGGCTGCTCATCTCTTATCACTACCCCCTGCATTTTAACCGTTATCGGCTTATGAGCTTTAGTGATAACCGTTTTTTGTTGTAAATTTTTGTATTTTCCCAGTCTCCGTAAATCATCTAACTGATCGCGTTCATAAGAAGAAGTAAATAATGTACGTAAATTTTGTTGAGCAGGGGATTGATCGGCGTACACCAATGATGGTGAAAGCATTGAAGAGAAAACCAGTAATGAGAGAGGCTGTAAAAAAAGATAATTAAGGGGTTTCATTAAATGTCATCCTCAATTTGAGAGTTAAACGTTTTCTTGTTCAGGGTATACCAGTTTAATATACATTCAGCATTAAAGTTTTTATCTGTTGGAGAGTCGACTACTGAAGCATGGGAGCTTTGGATGCGGGAGATTTTGCAACGTTCTGTGTCAAATAATCCTTTGGCTTGAAGCGTTAGTTCATCGAGCACGGTAAACAAATCGCCCTCGTGTAGTAGTTGAATTTGTAGTGACATAACCGATTTATAAAGTTCGATGTCCGGATAGGGCTGGGATAAAAGATTAGTGTCAGCAGGTAAGCGTTGATCAATTTTATATTTCAGGTAAGGGATGGCGTGTTGCTTTGTGATTTTTTCAATGCTATCAACCCAGTTCAGCCGGTTTTCTTCGCCAAAGACACCCTCTTTTTGTAACTGTTTGAAATCAGATTCAAACTGATCCAGTAATAATTTCTGGTTAATGGCAGTGTAGTAATTATCTCGTGCATGTTTTAAATTTGAAACAGCCATTTGTTTTTCTTCGTAAGCACTTTGACTTAAGCTGTGGGTAAAAATAATAAATATTACTGAAATGGCAATACAAAGTAGCAGTACAGAAAATTCTTTTTGCAGGGTTTTTAATGTGTTCATGATTCCTGACTCTGCAAAATTAATTCTATTTCGAATTGTCCCTTATTCTTGTCTTGTGAGCTATGATCTTGTTGTTCAACGCCACTTTCATTTTCGATGCTTGATTTTGATCTGACATCAACCGGCATTCGATTTATTTTTACATGTCGAATTAATTTGTGATGTTTAAACGCATCAACGATTGAATTTACTTTGTCAACAGAGGCTTTTAAACTGCTGTTTGATACTTTAATATAACCACCAATTATTGCGTGCTGATTGATATTGGTTGAACTGGCGTAATCGGTGTGAAGGGGTTTTAGATTATGGCTGGTTGGCGGAAGTGCATCGCTTTGATGTTGTTTCCATATAATATGTGTTATTTCAGTATCGTTCATTCCGGAACGAGTTAAAACTCGACTTATATCAGCCATAAAATTCTGCGGTGATATGCGCTTGCTTGTTTGTATTTTATGAGCGAGTAGAACAGATGATTGCATCACTTGAGCTTGAGATAATCTGGATTGTAAATGGGCCAGTTTTTTTTCATATTCTTTAATCACGCCCTGTGTTTGTGATTTTAAAGTCATGGTTTCTTGAGTAAACGTGGATGATACTGACAGAAAATAAAATGATAAAATAATTGTGACCAGTAAAGTTAACCCACTGGCCGTATAAAGTGATTTAGATAGAAGTTGTTCATAAAACCGGGTGAATAAATTACGATTTCCATAATGACCAACAGGAATTAACTGTTGTGAGCAGACATAGGAATATAACCCATTGCTGTATTCTTTAAATTGAGAGGGGCTTGTGATTTTGTCATTTCCATCAGATGAATTTTCAAAATGAGCGTCGCATCCAAGCAATTCAATAATGTCGATAATGTTGTGAAAATGAAAACTGCGTAGTGCTGAATCTTCACAGTGTAATTTAATTTCGGTTATATCGCCCTCTCGGCACATTATATGAACTTCGATTTTTTCATCAAATCCAATATGCCGTTGATTAGATAAAAAACGGATAGTCTGTTCGACTTCTATCGAAATGTGCTCGCCAACAGTTGCATCTTCAAGATTCACAACCGCTGATCGACTACTTTGAAATTTAGATTTTTTAATAAAAGTCTGGCGTAAATTACTGGGAACCTGTTGCGAAACCAGTAATATATTGTTAGCTTTTTGTTTAAATTGGGTAAACAGTTTTTCGCTTAAGAGTGGCAGGGACCAGATTCCGCATATTGAGGTGTTACATTCGGCGATTACTTTTAACCAGGGTGCTAAAATTTGCGGGTTGCTTAAAATGCTATAAAGTAAGATGTCATCTTTACGTTCTATTTTTTCACGACCGATAATATTGTAATGGACATAATCTTTACTATTTCGATGCTGTCTTTCTATGAGGCGGGTAACAATAGATTTTCTGTCAGCCGCACCAACGTGCGGAATGTTTTCCTGTTTGAAGTCTTCTTCAATTAAGTCAATCAGAATGCGTGCAGGTATGTTGTCGCTTGCCATTAAATAGGTTTTGAATTTTTCTAGCCCGGCCTCGTCTGGATTAAAGACATAGGAGGAGATACATTTTTCACCCTGCCAATGAAAAACCGTCAGCCTGAAACCCGAATAGTAAAAAACACGTTTCACAATTAATTTAAAATCCTATAGTTGTATGGTGGTTAATGAGTCATAAATTGGGCCCAGCACAGCAGACATAATCCACATCATAATGCCGCCCATAATAATGGTTAAAATAGGTGTCATGGCGACTTCCATTTTATCAACACTCTCTTTTACTTCCCGATTATAAAAGTAGCTGATATTTAGTAATGCGTCATCTAGAGCGCCGGTGTTTTCGCCAACTTTTAACATGCGTATCACCAGAGGAGGGTAAATTTCTGATGTGGCAAAGCTTTCAGATATTTGTCCGCCATCGGCAATTTTTTCGCGTATATTAATTATTGATTCTGTGAGCACCGCATTGCCCATTAGAAGTTCAGAAATTTTTAAACTATCGAGTACAGTTAAACCTGATGAGTACATCATCGCAAAATAATTAGAAAATCGGGCGAGATTTGTTTTAAGAATAATGGGTCCAAAAATATATAATTTAAGTTTGAGTTTATCGATAAATAAACGCACGGCGGGTTTTCGATTTGCCGCCATGTGAATGCTGACATATAAGATAATGGGTAAACCAAATACCACATACCAGAAATGTCCTAAAAACCAGGATGTGGCGATGAGTGCGCGGGTGTGCATGGGGATTACCCCACCGAGCTCTTCTATGAACGGGATTAATTCGGGCACTAGAAATATCATTAAATAAGACACCACCGCAACAATAACAACGGTAACAAAAGCCGGATAAATCATAATTTTTTTTGTATGGGCGATGAGTTCATCGTGCCATTTGAGCGTTTCTGCCATATCATGCAACACCTCTGGAATGCGGCCGGTTTCTTCGCCGACTTTTACCAGAGTGATATAAACCGTATCAAAAATTTCAGGAAACTCGGCCAGTGCTTCAGAAAATGTCTTTCCACCTTTTATTTCATCACCAATTCCGGATAAAACTTCACGCATTCGGCCATTAGGAATCGAGTCTCGCAGGTCACCCAGGCCTTCTAAAATGCTGACACCTGACTTGGTGAGCTGTTGCATCTGGAAAGTAAAATTAATCAGCTCTCGACGGGAAATGCCTTTGTTTTTAAAGTTAATAAAGTGCTGAGATTTTTCTTTATAATTAATCAGGTCCATGCCCATGCCGCTTAGGCGCTGCTCTAAGTCGAGTACATTATCCGCTTCAATGCTGTCGTGGCGAATCTTTCCGCTGGCATCTATGGCTTTGTATTTAAAAAGCGCAGGCATAATGGTTTACAACCGATCCGTAAGGTCGATGACTCGGCTGACTTCATCAAGCGTGGTGATGCCTTCAATTACTCGGCGGGTGGCATCATCAGCAAGCGTTTGAAACTCCTTTTGATTTAAATATTTTTTAAATTTTCCCATAGTTAATTGCTCGGCTATCATTTCATCAAGCTCAGCATCAATCTTTAATACTTCTAAAATAGCCAGCCGACCCTTATAACCTATGTGATCACATTTATCACAACCCCTGGCTTCAAAGATTTGTATTGATTCTGTTGAGCTTATACCAAGCAATGTTTTCTCGACATCAATGGCATTGTGAGGGGTTTTACAATGCAGGCAGAGTTTGCGAACCAGCCGTTGACCGATAATACCAATAATATTACCCGACATAATTTCGGCTTTAATGCCAATATCAGCCAGACGTGGAATTGAGCCAATGGCCGAATTGGTGTGGAGTGTTGAGTAAACCTGATGGCCGGTCATGGCGGCACGCAGTGCCATTTCGGCGGTGTCTGCATCGCGGATTTCGCCGACTAAAATAATGTCCGGATCCTGACGCATTAGTGAGCGAATGCCATTAGCAAAATCCATACGCAGCACTTCATTAATTGAGGTCTGACGGATCATATCCATCGGGTATTCCACCGGATCTTCCAGTGTCATAATATTCACTTCAACCGAGCGTACATAACCTAGCATAGAATACAGGGTCGTTGTTTTACCGCTGCCGGTGGGGCCGGTGACTAAAATAATACCTTCCGGTCGCGCCATCATGATTTTGAGTTGCGATAGCGCATCCTGATGTAGGCCGAGCTGGTCGATTGGCACAATGCCCTTGGCCCGATCCAGCACCCGCAGGACAATATTTTCACCATGAGTGGTGGGTTGGGATGACACCCTGAAATCGATTTGATGACCGCGAATATTTAAGCTGATGCGACCGTCCTGCGGTGCGCGGGTTTCAGCAATATTCATATTCGACATGACTTTTAACCGCACCACAATCGCAGACCAGTAGTCTTTGTGTAAGCTACGCACTTGACGAAGCACGCCATCAATTCTAAAACGTAAACGTAAAAAACCCGCCTCCGGTTCGAAGTGAATATCGGATGAACCACGCTTAACCGCATCCGCTAATATGGCATCAACTAATCTCACCAGAGGCTGGCTGTAGGCATCGCCCTCCACGTCTAAACTTTCGTAATCGACTTCGCCAGTTTCAATCTCGTGCAAAATGCCATCAACGGAAAGCTCATAACCGTAGAATTGATCAATCGCATCCGATATTTCACTTTCACCGGAGAGTAGCGGAATAATTTCGATACGATTGCCGACAATCGCACGCAAACGATCTAACACCACCAGATTATAAATATCGGTCATGGCAACAGACAAGGTATTGTCGGTGCGGTTTAAACTAACCGGAATGATATTAAAACGCGTTGATAGATCTTTAGGGATGAGTTCAAGTGCTTCGTTGTCAGGTACGACATGGGTCAGATCAATGCTGTCTTTGCCAAGCATTTCACTCAAGGCATCGCGTAACACCGCTTCACTTACAAAGCCGAGTGATATCAATGCTTCGCCCAGCGGTTTGTTGGTTTTTTTCTGTTCTTTTAATGCAATGCTAACCTGATCTTGAGTGATCAGGCCTTGTTGAACGAGTTCTTCTCCAAGACGTTTTTTTTGTGCGCGCAGCGCCGCGCCAATATCGGCTATGGATTCAGTTGTTTGCTGACTCACAGTGCGCTCACTTGCAAACGACGAATGCGTTGCTCAGTGTCAGACTGTGAAAAATTACCCTGTGATGCTTGTTTTAATTTTAAGCTAAGTTGATAAAATTTTAGTGCCTGATTTTTTTTATCGAGATGATCGAGGCTGACGGCTAAATTGTAGCAATAGTCAGCATTTTTATTGTCGGCAGACCAGGCGCTAAAATAGGCAGATTGAGCCTCTGCCCATTTAAGCCGTGATGAATACTGAGTACCCAAAGCAAAATATAAATGCGCTGCATCAGGTTGTTGCTTCAGCATAAATTTAAGCTGTGATTCGCTGAGCTGGGTATCCAGGTGATTTTCAATGCCTGTTAAACCCGCGATCGCATAGCTATCCGATGGATTTAAGCGTAATAGATATTGATATTTTTGGCGCGCATACTCAAAACGTTTTTCTTTAATACCAATGGCGGCCAGTCCAAGCAGAGCATCCCGGTTTTTAGACTCACGCGTTAAAACCTGTTTATAAAGGCTTTCAGATAGACGATAACGTTGAGCATGAAATTCTGAATAGGCCTCACTTAATAATTGATGAATCGGATCAACTTTTTTTGAATGTATTATTGAAATAGATTTACTCGGTGCTTGTGTGGCAGTCCAGGACTGGTTATTGCGCCGTGGTTTAGTCAGTGTGGAATTAGCCGGTTTTTGACGTGTAGTGACCCGCTTTATCGGTGTGACCTCGGATTTAAGATCAGGCACCGATTTTGAAAGCGTTTTTATGGGAGTTGCAGTTTCATTATCGGGATGCCTGGATATCTGGTTGGCTGCCTGGTTGTCTGTATGGCTGTCTGTATAGCTGGCACTCCTATTTATGATGTCATCATTTTGCGAAATGTAAAAGTTTTGACTAGTCGTTTGCATTTCAATAAAAAAGTACAAACCACTGGCAACGAGAATCAATGATATAAGAATAGTCAGGCCAATATTACGTTTCAATTTCTCACGCCTACTGTATTGGTTGCTTTTGTTAATTAGGGCAGACAATGCCTGTTCGGTTTCAATGCGAGATGCGGCTTGCCTGCTCGATGGGTTATCATTTGTTTCAAAAGTATCAGTTGAATTATCAGGCTTAATTTTATCAGGCTTAATTTTATGAGGGGCTGTGTTTAGGCCAATATCATGGACAGCGTTATGGGAGTTGTGATTAGAAACATCAGTACCCTCAGCTTCTGATGTGTTTGAATGATCTATATTTTCTAAACTCAGGCTTTGTGCCTGAGAATCTAAAGACAATGTTTCCTCGATAGAGTACAAACTTTGGGTGAGATCAAATTTATCATTAGTTGATTTTTGAGTAGATTCATTAGGCGTTGTATGATCGGCAATTTCAGCAAGTGTGGCTTCGCTTACATCAGGGTACTCACTGGCCTCAGACAAACTGTTATCTAATTCCAGCTCCATGCTGTCAGCATGATTGTTTTTATTATCTTTCCTGTCTTTATTAGCGACTGAATTAGCTTCATCGGATTCAGGCTCAGAATCTTCCATTAATTTTTTTGACTTATCATCAGCCGCTTTTTTTAGGGCATCGAGTAACAGGCTCATAATGGCTTCCGTTACTCAGCCGTGTCGCTTGGCGTTGATGGTTGGCTGTGAGTTTTTAAAGGATCTTTTTTTGGCGACTTAAGTGGCTGCGGTAAAAACTTTTGGTACTCGGATAAATCACCGGTTAAACTCGCATGATGAATGACTACCGGGCGAATAAATATAATAAGTTCAGATTTTTCGCGTATATCATCATCGTATCTAAACAGTGCGCCAATAAAGGGAATCGAAGATAAAATGGGTACCCCCTGACTTCTGTCATTAACTGTGTCCTGCATTAAGCCACCAATAACCGCCGTGTCACCACTGTTAATCGTTAAAATAGATTCGATTTCTCTAATCTGAATAACCGGTACTTCGGAAATCACATCAGCATCTTTAAAGGCCGGGTTCGGGTCTTGAACAGAGTCGATAACACGGGAAATAGTGGGTCGAATATTGAGAGTCACCGCTTCATGCTCATTTATATATGGCGTGACTGACATAACGAAACCAACCGGCACCGTTTTTATTTGAGTTTCAAAGGTGGTGAGTGAAGTGACTTGTGAGAGCGAAGTGTTCACGTCCATTTCAAAATAAACAATATTATCAACCACTTTTAAAATGGCGGGCTGGTTATTAATGGCCATCACTTTAGGGCTGGATAAAACTTGCACATCGCCAAATTGTTCTAAGGCTTTTAATGTCATGGTGACCTGATTACCACTGATACTGTCATTTAAAGTAAGTGATGAAAAAGGTGATGTCGCTAAATTGCTAGCGGTTAAGTCGGTTAGAATATTAACCCCTGAGGCGGGATTTTCTGCGACAACCGACCAGTCAACGCCAGCTTGATATCGGTCGCTGAGTTTTATCTCGGCGATTGTCGCTTCAATCATTACCTGACGCTTAGAAATGTTGAGAACGTTATCAATAAATCGCTGAATTTCGATTTGTTGTCGATAGGTCGCGCGAACCATAATTAAGCCCGCTTCGCGGTTTACAATAACATTGTTGCTATCGTCAGAGGTTCCGGATGAGACTTCTGTGGCGCTACTGTCATGCGTAGCTGATTCATTGAGCATTTCAATGATATTGTACGTTAAGCTTTCCCAGAATTTATTGTCAGAGGTAAGTAGAACTTCAGTTAATGAACTATTGTTTTCATTCTCATCCCCACTGCTACTGCCTCCTGAGCTTTCATCGTCACCAATATTTCCCGAGCCGGTTGAACCGATATTGGTGGCAACCCGAATAACACCTTTGGACTCCCGTGAAATATTAACGTAGTCAACAATATAGGTTTCCAGATAGGGTCTGTCTGCGCGAACGCGCAAGGTGTTGTCTTCTAATTGATAGCGAATATCAACCTGATGGGCGATACGGTCCAGTATTTGTTGCAGTGTTTGGTCTATGGCATTTAAAGTGACGGTGCCTTGAATGTCGTCATGAATATCCAGATTAATTTTTGCATCACGAGCCATAGAAAATAATAAGTCTTTAGCGGATACGCCGCTCACCACAACAGTGTAGGTTTCCAGTGGCGGGCGCGGTGCAGGTGCGGGTAGTAACGTGGTTTGTGCAATGGTTGACGGTATATCTTTCTGCGCCGTCTCAACGAAATCAAGATGCCCTTCTGATGGAGTCGGGGGTCTCGTTGGGCCACAGGCGGTGAGCGACACAGCAAAAGTAAATAATAACAGTTTCGATAATACCCGCATTTGAATTAGGTGAGTTAAATTCATTATGTTAATTTAAACTTTCCTGTTGTGAAGCTGTATGTTGTTGTGTTTTTTTAATATCCGCCTTAATGCCTCGGATGGTTCTTAAATAGGGTCCACTCATTTGCAGTTTTGCCGGCAGGCGTTTTAACTGCTCAGTAGCCTGGGTGCGGTTGCTGAATTCATGGTAAATCACACTGTAAAACCGTCGTCCGCTAATAGAGATGGGGTAAATATAAATATATTGAAAATTAAGTGCCGTTCTATTTTTCTGAATAAAACGCAGGGCGCCATTTTTTACTCCGCTATCAATTAAGTTAAGTTGAATAGTAAAATTTTCATTTGCAGCATTTTGTAGCCAGTATTGAGTTTTTTCTAATGTGCTCGTTAATAACGAGTCAGTATTAATTATGGAGGGTGCTTTTGTTAATTGTCTATGATTATTTTTAGAAACAACGGAATTTATTTGAGTTTCAATGTTTTGCGCAGATGTCGATGAGTCAGGAGCGGCGGGTATGGAATCATTGGGAATTGAAGCCGGTAACAGGGTGCCAATCCAGATGGCGATTAAAATGCTGCAGGTGGCAATGCCGGCTTTAATGGTGGGTAGCCAGTTAATGTACTGGCCGAAATCACTGTCTTTAGCTGCGAGTTTAATATGTCTGGATTTAATGTCGTGTCCGCCGTCAGAAAATGCGGCTAGTAAGGTTTTGTCAGCCAGAATGTTGATTCGACGGGTTAAGCCATTGGACTTGCGTTCAATATTATGTGCCATTCTGGTTGAAAATAAATCTGCACCACGATAGCCTACGGCGCGCATTCTGAAATTTAAATAGCTATAAACATCGGCTGCCGGAAACGGATCAAGGTAAAAATTTTGAGTAATGCGTTCTTTTAATTGGCGAATAGCATTATTGCGCAGCTTTTCATCTAATTCGGGTTGACCGAATAGAACCATTTGCAAAAGTTTATCGTCATTGGTTTCTAAATTACTGAGCAGTCGAATCTCTTCGAGTGTTTCAACAGGCATGCTCTGCGCTTCTTCAACAAACACGACAACTTGTTTATTGTTAGCATGTTTATCCAGCAAATAATTCTGTAGTACCTGCATCACTTCCAGTTTGCTGGTGACAGAATTAATTTTAAGTTTTAATTCAAAAGCAATAACATGTAAAATATTATCGGGTGATAAGCTGGGGTTTGCAATATAGACAATTTCTATGTTATCTCCCAGCTCAATTTCTAGCATACGACATAACATGGTTTTTCCTGAGCCGACTTCGCCCACAACTTTAATAATGCCCTCACCCGAGTTAATCGCATATTTCAGCGCTTCTAATGCGGCGCCACGTTTATTACCGCTGTAAAACAGGCTGGTATCAGGAGTGATTTTAAACGGCGGGCGTTGTAAACCAAAATGTTCAAGGTACATAGTTCACCCATGAATAAATTATCCGCAAGTCATTACCTGGCATCATTATTCTTTTGCATCCGGCTATATAGAGTCGTGCGATTTATTTGCAATGCTTTAGCAACCTGACTCAGGTTGCCGTTATATAATTGCATGGCCTGTTGAATTACAAAGTCTTCCAGTTCCTTGAGTTTTACATTCAGATTAAACTCACCACGGGTAATTTGTTGTTGAATTTTTTGAGCGCTGAACAGATTTTGTTCAAAGTTGTTGTCTTTTGATGTGTCAAACTCGACGGCTTCAAGCTCAGCCTGTAATTTTTTATTATCAATGCATTGGCCGGGATATCTGGTGCATAATCGAATGACGATATTGCGTAACTCACGCACGTTGCCCGGAAATGCATAAGCACACCAAAGCGCTTTTGACGCGTTGTCTAATTCAATGGGTCGCATGGACGTGGCATAAAAATCCAGGAAATGTTGAAGCAAAAGTAAACTGTCATCAAACTGCTCGCTTCGTCGTTCGCGAACCGCTGGCATTTGTATTTTTAAAATACTCAATCGGTGAAAAAGATCTGCGCGAAAATTTCCCTGCGCGACTTCTTGCTGTAATGATTTGTTGGTGGCTGCAATAATGCGTGCGTGTGATTTTATGCAGCGGGTTTCACCAATGCGATGGAACTCACCGCTTTCTAATACCCGTAACAGTTTGGCCTGCAAATCAATTGCCATTTCACCAATTTCATCGAGAAACAAGGTGCCCTCCCCGGCATCTTCAAAAAACCCCTTTTGGGACTTGCTGGCACCGGTAAAGGCGCCTTTGGAGTGACCAAAAAGTTGTGACTCGAGTAGTTCAGGTGCAATAGCGGCGCAATTAATCACCAGATAGGGTCGGTCTTTACGAGAACTTTGTTGATGTAATGCGATGGCGGCCAGCTCTTTACCGGTGCCGGATTCGCCTTCAATCAAAACCGCAAATTGCGGTTCGGCAAACTGCCTAATTTGTTCACGCAGCGCAGCTATGGGGGCACTTTCACCAATGATGGTCGGGGTGTTGTCAGTTGCCTGATGCTTCTCCTCCGCCTGTTTAAGCATTAGCTGGTGATTGAGCCGGGTTTGTAACAGGGCGGGATCAGCGGGTTTGGGGATAAAATCGACGGCACCGAGGGTTAGTGCATGGTGCATATTGGCTTCATCACTTTGCCCGGATAACACCAGAATTTTTAATTGAGAATCATAGGCAAGCAGGTCTTCAATTAACGCAAAACCCTCATCCGGGGCATGGGGTAAAGGGGGCAGCCCGAGGTCAACCAGAGCCAGGTCGGGTTTGTGGGTAAGCTGATTGAGTAGCAGTTTAGCTTGAGCGCGTGATTCAGCGCTCAGTACCTGAAAATGTTTCTTTAAAATAAAGCCCATACTTTCGGTGATGAGGGGATCATCATCTACTAGTAATACCACAGGCTTATGTGAATTTTTTTGATCATCGCTGATTAGCGATTCGCCCATGGTGTAATACCTTAAATAATTGTTTTATTTAAGAGTATTTAGACCTGAAATGGGCGTTAGTCAATGCGCAGGCAGAGCGTTAAGCGCTTTACAGTGATAAAAATTTAAATGCCACCAATATAGCCCTGCTGACGCCAGGCTTCATAACTCACGATTGCCACCGCATTCGAAAGATTCAGGCTGCGGCTGGTCGCTTGCATCGGGATTCTGAGGCGCAGCTGTGGGGCAATGCTGTCCATTACCTCGCTGGGTAGTCCGGCGGTTTCAGAGCCAAATAGCAGTACATCGTCAGCTTGATAGTCGATCTGATCATGGGGGCGGCTGCCTTTTGTGGTGCAGGCGAGGATGCGTCTGCCCTGCATGGCAGATAAAAATTCGGCGTAGTTTGAATGGCGAGTCACTTTATTGAGATCGGCATAATCCAGGCCTGCCCGGCGCAGTTTTTTTTCTTCCAGATCAAACCCTAACGGTTCAATGAGGTGAAGCTGGCAGCCATTATTGGCAATGAGTCGAATGATATTACCGGTGTTGGGGGCAATGCGCGGCTCGTATAGGGCAATATGAAACATGAGTTGGTTAATATCTTGGATAATAAAGGGTTTACGGATGCTAATAATATCATTAGATTGAAAGTTGGTGATGATTGAATGAATAAAAAGAAAGTTTGAAGGTTAAACGATATAATTTGTTAACAATCAGGGGCTTAAATTTTAAATCATAATTAATCATGTTGAATATGAAAAAATAATGGACGAAGAAAAACCCACTTCTTTGATGGCTTGTCATGAATGCGATGCCTTGCAAAATGTCGCGCATATTCCGGCTGGTAATGTTGCATTGTGCATTTGCTGTGGAGTGCGGTTATTTAAAAATCCGCACTCGGCAATCGAGCGCCCCCTGGCATTGATGTTTGCCTGTGCTATTTTGTTTGCAGTGGCCAACATCTATCCGGTGATGCAGTTGAGTATAGCGGGCATCGAACGGGAGGTTACCTTAACACAATCGGCATTCATTTTTTATGACCTGGGGAGCCCTGAGTTAGCACTAGTGGTGTGGCTTAGTAGTGTGGTTTTTCCGGCTTTTTGTGTGTTTTCTTTGCTTTATATTCTGCTATCAATTTACTTAAAAAAGGACTGGCGATTTAGCCGAATATTATTAGTTTGGGCGAGTCGGTTGTTGCCCTGGGGAATGATGGATGTTTTTTTACTGGCTATTCTGGTGGCAGTAGTCAAGCTGGTATCCCTTGCCGATGTTGTTTTAGGCGTGGGTTTTAGTGCCTTTGTTGCACTGGTGTTATGCTATGCAGCCGCATTATCCTCTATTGAAATGCACAGCTTATGGCGTCACCTGGATGACATTTACAAATAAAAAAATTATGAATGAGTATGTGCAAGAACTAAGGCAGTTCAGTGAATAAGTCAATTATCCGTGCAAAAGACAGGGGGCTGGTAAGTTGTCATATTTGTGACCAGATCGTTAGGCTGGATGAGCAAACCCGGGCGCATTGTCCGCGTTGTCATAGCGCCGTTCACTTTCGAAAACACAACAGTATTAATCGAGCATGGGCATTTTTAATTAGCGCATTCATTATGTATATTCCCGCGAATACCGAAGCGATAATGATAACCGGGGCATTAGGTCGGCAAAGTTCAGATACGATTTTAAGTGGCATATTGTATTTTTTAGCGCAAGGTGAATGGCCACTAGCACTGGTCATTTTTTCAGCCAGTGTATTGTTACCGTTATTAAAAATATTGGCGATTGCATACCTATTAATCAGCGTACGGCGCACAAATAAACGCCGTCAAAAAGAAAAAACTCGGCTGTATTTAATTGCCGAAATCATGGGGCGATGGTCAATGGTCGATGTGTTTGTGGTGGCATTACTCGCCGCATTAATTCAGATGGGAGAATTGAGCTCTATCGAACCTGGTCCTGCGGGCTTAGCTTTTGCGGCTATGGTCATATTAACCATGTTTTCAGCAATGGCCTTTGACCCAAAATTAATTTGGGATCAGCCGGAAAATAAATAATGTCAGACGAAAAAAAACCAGAAAAAACGCCCCAACAAAAGCCGATGGAATCAGATGCTCCCCATAATATTTCCCCAGAAGTTTCCTCGAATATTTCTTCGAATAGTTCAGGGAATATTTCTGGAGAGATTTCTGGAGATATACCAAGGGCTATTCCGAAAGCAAAAACTAACGCCCATGATTTTTCTATTTCTCCGGTTTGGGTGATTCCCATTATTGCAGCATTAATTGGCGGCTGGATGGTATTTAAAAGTGCGGTAGAAAAAAATGTGTTTGTGGAAGTTTCATTTATCAATGCCTCGGGACTTGAAGCGGGTAAAACACCGGTAAAACTACGTAATGTAAAAGTAGGCGAATTAACTGAAGTTAAATTTAGCAAAGATTTAGCACGGGTTATAGTGGTAATGGAGTTGAGTGGTGTTTCAGCTGAGCACTTAACTGACGCAACAAAATTTTGGGTGGTTCGTCCCCGCATTGGAGCAGAAGGTGTTAGTGGGCTCGACACGCTGCTTAGTGGGGCCTTTATAGAGATAGACCCGGGTGAAAGCGGTTTTGCACAAAAGAAATTTGAAGGTTTAGAAGAGCCGCAAATTTATCAATTAGGAAATCCGGGAACAAAATATATTATAAAATCACCTGATTTGGGATCTTTAAATAGAGGTTCACCCGTAAAGTATCGGGGTATAACGGTGGGCAGTGTTTCGCGATTTAAACTGGTTGGTGATCATAGCCATGTCGAAATTGAAGTGTTTGTGACCGCACCGCACGATAAATACATAAATGAATATACTCGCTTTTGGGATGTGTCAGGCGTGAAAATAGAATTGGGTGCAAAAGGATTTGAATTTGATATGGAGTCAGTTAGTTCATTAATTTCGGGTGGCATTGCCTTTTCAAATAAAGGGGTACCTGAAAATATTGTGCAGGCTGAAGAGAACAAAATATTTGAATTACATAAAACAGAAAAACCAGAAGCAGAAGAAATTATTACGTTTGGCGCACCGATGAAAATGTATTTTGAAAAAGGAGTCAGCGGATTATCGATTGGAGCGCCGGTGGAGTATAAAGGCATTCGTTTAGGCACCGTTGTGAATGTCGGGGTTGAAGCCAATAGCGAGGAAAAAGAGCTAATTACCTTTGCGATGGTAGATATTGAGCCTCAGCGATTACCCATTGAAAAGTTAAACACGCATTTAAGTTATGAAGATCGAATTATTTATATACATAATTATTTTAAAAAAATGGTTGATGAAGGATTACGCGCTCAATTACAAAGTAATTTATTAACCGGACAATCACTCATTGTGTTAGATGTATTTCCGCATGCACAGAAGATGGGTGTTAGATATGAGAAAGGCGATTTTATCTTTCCAACGGTGCCAGAAACGGTAACCGGCTTAATAAAGCAGATTAACAATTTAATGACACGATTAGAAACGTTACCATTGGAAAATATCAGCAAGAATTTAGATGAAGCCACCAGTAATATAAATGATTTAATTAAATCGTTAAACGTAGAAGAAGGTGGAATGACGGGTGTGCAGGTGAATGAAATGATGGACGAGCTGACAAAAGCAGCGCGTTCAATTCGAGTGATGTCGGAGTATTTAGAGCGTCACCCGGAGTCATTAATAAAAGGTAAAAGGGCTGAGTAATAAAAATGCAAAAAACTATTCAAAGGTTATTTATTAGCAGTTTGGTTTTATGGTTAACTGGCTGCGGCACTTCCCCGAAAACAGATTTTTATGTATTGAATTCCCAGCGTGATGTTGAAGTCAATGTGACAGAAAATTTGGCGATTGGTGTGTGGGCGGTGAAGTTGCCCGAATTAATTGATCGTCCGGAAATGGTCACGCGCACGGGGCCCTTTACCGTTAAGCGTGCAGATTTTCATCGCTGGGCAAGTGGCTTGAGTAGTAATGTGAGTTCGCTAATTGCAAATGAGTTATCTATTCATTTTCAAACCAGTCATGTGGATGTGTCTCCCTGGTCATCGTATCGAAAATTTGATTATCAGGTGAAAATACATATACGTACATTTTTGGGCGAGCTTGGAAAAGAGAGTGTGCTGGATGGTGTTTTTGTGATTTTAAATGGAAAGGGAAATGAGAAATTGGTGGAACAGGCGTTTTCACTAAAAGTGAAAACCGGCGGTAATACATATCAGGACATGGCCGCATCAATGAGTGAATTAGTGGTGGATTTATCAGCGAAAATATCGGGCTCGATTAGGGCGCGATTAAAAAGCAAAGCGTGATAAAAAAATTATTCTGCGCGAGCCTCGCGACCCAATAAATCATGAACCGCTTCTTTCGGCGTTTTGTTTTCGTAAAGCACCTTATAGGTCTGTTCGATAATCGGCATTTCAACCTTAAATTGTTGAGCCAACTGCCAGGCTTCTTTGGCGGTTTTAACGCCCTCCACGGCCTGCCCAATTCTTTCGCGAGCCTGTTCAATGCTTAAGCCTTCGGCCAGCGCTAGTCCCATGCGACGATTGCGTGATTGATTATCGGTGCAGGTCAGCACTAAATCGCCCATGCCGGCTAGCCCCATAAAGGTTTCGCTATGGGCGCCCATCGCCATGCCCAGTCGCATTATTTCATTGAGGCCCCGCGTAATTAGCGCCGCTCGGGTGTTTGAACCAAATCCCAGGCCATCGGCTATGCCGGCTGCAATGGCGAGTACATTTTTCAGTGAGCCACCGATTTCTACACCAATCATATCATCCGAGGTGTAAACGCGGAAATTGCCGTAATGTAAGAAACTGGCAATTTCATTAGCAATTTCATGGCTACTCGCGGCAACAGTGACCGCAGTGGGTAAGTTATTAGCGACTTCTAGCGCGAATGTTGGGCCGGAGACAACCGCGGTCGATTTACACTCTGGGAGTTCTTCGGCGACCACTTGATGCACCAGCTTAGCCGTGCCCTCTTCCAGGCCTTTTGTGGCCCAAACTATGTGGTGGTCATAGCGTATCCATTGTTTTGTTTTTTGTAGAAATCCCCGAACCGCGTGGCTGGGAATAGCAATTAACAAGGTGTCAGATTCGCAAATTGATTGTTCAAGCTGGTCGCTAAAGCGTAATGAATCGGGCAGTGGAATATCCGGTAGATATGTCTGATTCAAATGCGTTTGTTGCATGTTGTGAACATGCTCGGCATTTATGTCCCATAGCACTACGCTATGGTGTGCGCGGGCGACCTGGGTGGCCAGAGCCGTTCCCCAGGAGCCGCCACCAAACACAGCTATCTTGCGTTGATAAGTTTCTGTTTCTGCCATCGATTAATGTGCAGTTTCAGTCGCTGCCGATTGTTTATCCTGCTGCTGTTGCTGATGTTGCATGTAAAGGGCATTGAAATTAACCGGTGAAAGTAGCATTTGCGGAAAGCCGCCTTTGGTGACCAAATCTGAAATGGCTTCACGGGCATATGGGAATAATGTTTCCGGGCAATAAGCGCCGAGCATGCCGCCCATTTGCTCTTGCTCAAAACCACTTATGTGGAAAATACCCGACTGTTTAACTTCAACTAAAAAGGCGGTTTTTTCCAGTTGCTTAGCCGTAACGGTAATTGATAATGTCACTTCGTGCAGCTCTTCAGATAGTGCCCGGGTTTCAGTGTTGATTTGAACATTCACTTCAGGCTTCCATTCGCCTTCTGAGAATACCGCGGGCGCATTGGGTGACTCGAATGATACGTCTTTGATAAAGATTTTCTGAATTGCAAATTGTTGTTGTGCCTGTTCTTCGCTCATTTTGATAACCTGAAAAGTTGTATAAAATAAATTTGTTGGTGAATTAAATTATTAAGCTGCAATGATACAAGGGCTTAATAGTAGAGCATAAATGGGTCAATTTATGTAGCCTGTTGGGAGAATACCACTAATGTAGTTAAAATACTTTCTATCCCGCTGCAATCAATGAGTCCAGCTCGCCCTTGTCATCAAGTGCTGCCATATCATCGTAGCCACCAACGTGGGTATCGCCGATAAAAATTTGCGGCACACTTGTTTGCCCCGCTCGTTGCTCCATTTCCTGACGTATTTCTTGAGCGTCATTGACATTGATCATGTTGAATTCAACGTTTTTGGTTTTCAGTAATTGCTTCGCCCATCCGCAATAAGGGCAGAAAGGGGCGTAATAAACAGTAATTTCAGCTTGGGACATGGTAGTTTCTTTAACAGTTAACGATTAATCGTATGGTGAGTTTGTGGGTTTATTTTTTGGTGACAGGTAAATTGGCGTTAGTCCAGCCCAGAATACCACCAGCCAGATTGCTGACGTTTTCAAAACCCTGTTTGTTTAATGTGTTACAGGCGCCGTTTGAGCGACTACCTGAGCGGCAGTAAGCCAATATTTGTTTATTCTTGTACTTTTCCAGCTCGCTCAGACGCTTGGCCAGTGAACCCATTGGAATATGAATTGCATCACGAATATGCCCTGCGCTATATTCATTATTTTCACGTACGTCGAGAACAACCACATTATCATCGTTCATTAAACGCACGGCATCATTAACATTAAGCTGTGTGATATTACTTAGCTTTAAGCCAATTTCGGTTTTGATAATGAGTATCAGGATAACCAAAAGTGCTGCGACCAGCATCAGGTTGTTGGTGGCAAACTCGATGAGTTGGGCCATTTTCTACTCCAATTTAAAGTATGAAGCCTCTGATCACAATAAGTGATCAGAGGCTAAATTATAATCTTAAAGCCTGAAAAACAGACTTTAAATGTTATTCATCATGTTTATTCATCAAGGGGGCGCTGTGAGCAGAATACTTCCTGCATCATACTAATTAAGCGCAGTGTTCTGGCATCGCCAACTCGGTAAAATACCCGGTTTGCATCTTTGCGTGATGCTAAAATGCCCTTATCACGTAATATTGCCAGATGCTGTGAGATATTGCTTTGCGAGGTTCCCACATTGTCTACGATATCCTGCACGCTGACTTCCTGATCCTGTAATGTACACAGAATTTTTAAGCGTAACGGGTGAGACATGGCTTTTAATGAACGCGAAGCGCGATCAATATCCTCTTCTCGCGTCATTAACTGAGGGAGTTCTTCAATATTTGCGACCATTTGATACCTTCCTGCTAAAATTGCGTTCACTAATATTAGTAATCTACCATAAAATAATACATACTTTTTAACTAAATTAAATCATCATATCCAGCATTATTTTATTAAAATGCGATTTAAACGATAAACAGTGACTCAGTAGACATGAAAAAGCACCTGTAATCAATATATGCATATACCTTATAACGTGAAAAGATCGCTACTATTGGGCTTATTGCTGACTCTGTCCTGTCCCGCTGTGGCAGACTCATCGACCGCATACCAGCAGCGCCTGGATCAAATTCGTGACAAGATAAGCTCGGTGCTGTCTGCGCTGAGTCAAAACAAAGACCAACGTAATACGGTGCGCTCAGAGCTAAGTAAGCTGGAAGTAAAAGTAGCGGTTAGTGCAAAAAAATTGCGACAAACCCAGCGAAAGCTTAAAAAAGCAAAGAAAAATCTTAAAAAAACCCAATCGGAATTAAAAAAACTAAGCCGTTATCTAGTTAAGCAACGCAATATTCTCGCGGATCAACTTCGCTCAGCTTATGCAATGGGGCAACAGCCGCAATTAAAAATGTTATTAAATCAACAGGACCCAACAGAAATGGGCCGTGCAATAGTGTATTTTAGCTACTTGAACCGGGCTAGAGGAAAAGAGATAGAGACTTTCCTGGCGAGCATTGAAGAACAAAGCCGACTTAAAGCGGATATTGAAAATAGCACCCGTGACCTGGCCGCCCTCGTTAAAGTAAAGAAACAGGAGAAAAAGCAGCTAGACTTAAACAGAAGTAAGCGTAAGCAGTTACTGGTGCGGTTAAATAAAGATATTGATAGCCAGCAACTTACGCTGAATGACCTGCATGTCAGTCGCAGCCGCATTGAAGATTTACTAATGTCGCTAGGCGAATTGCTTGCCGATATTCCTGCGGAAGCGGTGAATCAAAAGCCCTTTGGGCAACTGAACGGTAAGTTACCCTGGCCGGTTAAAGGCAAATTACGGGCAAATTTTGGAACCACTCGTAATCAGGGTGATCTGACCTGGAACGGCGTTGTTATCAACGCGGATTATGATACCCGGATACGCGCAGTGACTCACGGGCGGGTTGCCTTCGCCGACTGGCTACAGGGCTATGGTTTTATCACAATTATTGATCATAATGATGGTTATATGAGCTTATATGGTTATTCGCAGGAGCTGTATAAGCAGGTCGGTGACTGGGTTGAAGCGAGTGAAGTGATTGCCACCGTGGGGGATAGCGGCGGGCAGCTCAAGTCGGGTTTATATTTTGAAATTCGTAAACAGGGAAAACCGGTTAATCCCAAAAAATGGTGCTCCAGTCGGGTGAAACATCTGGCGCTACAAGAAAATTAATATGTGCAAAATTTGCAGGACATATTCACGCTAACAAAATATTTCAGTATTTTATTAAGGAGTTAAAATGGGCCGAACAGGACTCATCACCAAAGCCAGATCACCGATCTGGAAAACCGCTAGCCTTATCATGCTGGTGTTTTCAGCGAGCAGTTTGTTTAATGTGAGTGTTGCGGAGACAGCAGATCAAAATGCGAATAAAACGAAAAAGAACAACTTGCCATTAGAGCAGTTACGAAACTTTTCAGATATTTTTGCACGCATTAAATCCGATTATGTTGAGAAAGTTAGTGATAAAGAATTATTAGAAAGTGCGATTAGAGGCATGTTAGCGGGTCTCGACCCGCATTCAACTTATTTAGATACAGAAGAGTACAAAGAACTAAAGATTGGCACGACCGGCCAGTTTGGTGGTCTCGGTATTCAGGTTGGAATGGAAGACGGGTTTGTAAAAGTGATTTCGCCCATTGATGATACGCCGGCATTTAAAGCCGGAATAAAAGCCGGCGATTTGATTGTTAGATTAAATAATAAACCGGTAAAAGATTTAGGGCTTAACGACGCGGTAAAATTAATGCGCGGTAAACCCGGCACTACAATAGAGTTAAGCGTGGTGCGCGAAGGTCATGATGAGCCGATCAGCTTTAAATTAAAGCGTGCAATTATAAAAGTTAAAAGTGTGAAGAGTCATTTAATTGAGCCGGGATTTGGTTACGTTCGCATTAGCACCTTTCAATCTAAAACCGCCAGTCACTTAAGTAATGCCATTAAAAAAATGGTAGAAAAAAATGCCTCGCCCCTTAATGGGCTAATAATAGATTTGCGCAATAATCCCGGTGGCGTATTAAATGCGGCTGCGGATGTCAGTGATCTGTTTATTAAAAAAGGCAAACTGGTTTACACCCAGGGCAGAGCCGATGAATCGTATTTTGAATTTGTTGCCAATCCGAATGACATTTTAAATAAAGCCCCCATTGTTGTGTTAATTAATGCGGGCTCGGCTTCCGCCTCTGAGATTGTTGCGGGTGCCTTACAAGATCATAAACGAGCCATTATTATGGGCGAAAAATCTTTCGGCAAAGGCTCGGTGCAAACTATTCAGGAATTAAGAAGTGGTGGAGCGGTGAAGTTTACCACGGCGCGTTATTTCACACCCAATGGCAGGTCAATTCAAGCAGAAGGCATTGTGCCTGATATTGTACTAGAAAATTTAGAAATGACAGTAAAACGTAAGAATGGATTTAAGCAAATAAAAGAAGCAGATTTGTCAGGGCATATTAGCAACCCAAACGGGCAACATAAGAATAAAAAAAGTATGACTGAGAAAAAGCCAGCAGATGAAATGCTCGCACGTTTGCAACAGGATTATAAAGTTCATGAAGCGTTAAATTTATTAAAAGGCATGCATATTTTGTCAGCAAAACCAGACTTAACCAACCCTGAAATAGCGTCGGGTAAAAAATAAAATGACTAAGGTTCTGGTACCATTGGCGCAGGGTTGTGAAGAACTTGAAGCGGTAACCATTACCGATTTATTAACCCGTGCGGGTATCGAAGTGGTTACGGCAGGCTTAGATGAGAAGGCGGTTGTTGCATCGAGAGGGCTGACGATTCTACCGCAGACACAAATTGAAAAAATTGCCGATCAGTTATTTGATATGGTGGTGTTACCCGGCGGCTTACCCGGCGCTAATCATTTGCGTGATAACGCCTGGGTGCAGCAGATTCTAAAAAATCATGCGAGTCATAATTGCTATGTTGCTGCAATTTGTGCAGCACCAAAGGCGCTGGCTCAAGCGGGTCTGTTAAATAATAAAACGGCAACCTGTTACCCGGGAGCATTGGATGGCAGCGATCTTGAAAATGTTAAATTAACTGAAAATGCGCTGGAAGTAGATGGCAATGTAATTACGTCCCGCGGACCGGGCACAGCTATGGATTTCACATTAAAACTGATTGAAATACTAGAAGGTTCGGCAAAAAAAATAGAAGTAGAAAAAGCGCTGGTGCGGTGATGACTTGCGAAAGCTTCTGGCTAGTTTGAGTCACTGCCAGCTGTCAGATGAAGCCTGTGCCAGGGCATCTTATCTTGTTCATCTTATCTGGCTTTTTCCTGGCGACGCCACTCATATAAAAAAACGCTTAAAGCATGGCTAATATTCATTGAGCCATTAATACCAAACATCGGCAAGTGAACAGCCATATCACAAAGAGCTAAGGTTTCATTTCTAATGCCTGTTGATTCATGCCCGAGTACAACAGCGTCACAGTTTAAAATTTCGGACTCAAATAAATCATTGGACTGATCGGTAATCTCCAGTGCAACGATGTGTGTGAACTGGCTGCTTATTTCAATAAATTGAGGCAACGTGAATGGTTTAATTGAAATGTTTTGATTTGCACTTCTCGCGATTTTAGATATTTTTTTGTTTTTTAAATCAATATGGCTGTCCAGCAAAATGATGTCTTTACTGCCTGCGGCATCTGCCACTCTTAAAATTGAGCCTAGATTTTCTGGCGTCTGTAAACCATCACAAATTATCGTAGGTGCACTAAAGCAGGTGTTGTTTTTTTGGCGTAAAAATAAATCAGCGCCTTTAATTTGTGTATCAGCAGTCATCGTGTCAGGTAAATATCTTTATCGAAATTATTATTCAGACGTGGTATTCGTTTTTTGCCAGTTTTGCAATTTACGCCAAAGGGTTGATTTGTTTATGCCTAGCATTGATGCAGTTTGCTCTTTGTTGCCATTGCACTTGTCCAGTACTTTTATAATATAGCGCTTTTCTAACGTCTCTAAGGTTGGAGAATCGGCATCAATTTCATCGCCAGATTCACTGCCAATTAAAATTTGATCAATACTCATTATAGGATTATCGGCAAGTGCAATATGTCTTTCAACTAAGTTGCGCAGTTCACGAATATTGCCCGGCCAGCTATAAACTTTGAGCTTTTCCATGGAAGGTTGATCGAAATGTTTTATGTCTCGCTGATAGCGCTCTTTGAATTCATTTATAAAATGTTTTATAAGTAAATCAAGATCGGCCTCCCTGTCGCGTAATGGTGGAATCACAATTTTTACAACATTCAAACGGTGATATAAATCATGCCGGAACTGTCCTGCGCTAATCATCTCTTCAATATTTCGATTGGTTGCGACGACAAAGCGAACATCGATATCAATCGGAGTGATTCCACCCACACGGGTAATTGTTTGTGCCTGCACCGCGCGCATTAATTTCATTTGCATGGTGTCGGAAATATTGCAAATTTCGTCCAGAAAAATAGTGCCACCGCTGGCAACTTCAAGTAGGCCGTGTTTGGTTTGAGAGGCACCGGTAAAGGCGCCTTTTTCATGGCCAAATAATTCAGTTTCTAATAATGTGTCAGTTAACGATCCGCAGTCAATTACAATAAAAGGCTGGTCAGCAAAAACAGAGTGATTGTGTAATGCGTGGGCAACGAGTTCTTTGCCGGTGCCGGATTCGCCTTCAATAATGATGTTGCATCGGATGTCAGAAATTTTATCGATGATTTCATAAATTTTAGATAAGGCTGAAGAATGACCAATCATGCCAAACTGATCCTGCTTGTCTTTAATGCTCGGGCGACTTTGTTTTTCGGTTTTTCTCACTTCCGATTTTTGTAATACTTCATCGACCTGTTTTAATAGTTCATCAGCATCATAAGGTTTTTTAATGAAGTCAGTTGCTCCCAGTCGTAATGCCTTGATGGCATTGTCCTCGGTTGAAAATCCGGTGATCATAATGACCGGTACTTCTATATCGGTCTGGCGAATAGATTCAAGTAAATCCAGCCCAGACATGTCAGGCATGCTCAAGTCGGTAATAACCAGGTCGCAACCATTGTCACGAATGTCTTGCAATGCATCAATGGGGTTTTTGAAAATTAAAATTTCATAGTTTTTATGTCGAGCAAAACGACGAAATAAATCGCCAGCAGTCGGGTCATCATCGATAAAGTGTACGCGTTTATTCATGGGTTTTGTTTTTAAAATGATTGTTGGTTATTAGCATGATTTTATGTTGGGTTGCTATTATTTATGTTGTTGTGGTTTAGTGGCATTTGCATAATGGAATCAACTCCGCCACGTTTATTGTTTAGCAGTTTTAAGCTGCCATGATGAAACTGCATTATACCAATACTGATGGAAAGTCCGAGTCCGCTACCATCACCGACATTTTTAGTGGTAAAAAAAGGATCGAAAATTTTGTCAATATTATCAGAGTCTATGCCAGTGCCCTGATCGGAAACGCTAATGAAAATTTGCTGGTTTTCAATGTGGGCACTAATTATGATTTCATCATTTTTATGGCTGGCATGAATGGCATTCATTAGCAAATTGACGAGCACTTGCTGCAGTTGATTGCGGTCGCCAAAAATTGTGGTGTCTGGATGCTCGTTTAATGTGAACCGTATATTGAATTTTTGGGCTTGTGCATGGGCGAGTAATAAGGTGTCTTTTAACCATGCGTGCAAATCAAAAGTAACATATTCAGGCGGCACCTGTCGTGCAAAATTTAAAATGCCTTTTACAATTTTACCGGCACGCAGTGCTTCATTGCGCAGGCCTTTAATGTCTTCGGACAATACTTCATTTTCTGCAGGTAAGTCGCGCTCAATTAAAGTGGCATAAGATAAAATGTTATTAAGGGGGTTATTAAGTTCGTGACCAATGCCCGCTGCCATTTCGCCTATGCTGGCAAGTTTGGCATTTTGGAGCATCATCTGTTCTGCACTGTCGCGTTCTTTTTCAGTTCTTTCCAGGGTGTCGACTAAATAATGAAAAGATTGATCGAGTTGTTTTAATTCATCAGCACCATTTTGTGGTTGCTTTGAAAATTTAGATTCCCCGTCGGCATAACGTTTTAATAAATTGGCGAAAAGGCTGATCGGTTCGGCGATATTTTTTGCGCCGATATTGGCGAGCACTAAACTAATCAGCAGCGCCAGACAAGCAAAGGCCAACAAACCAAATCGAATGCGCTGAAACGGAGCTGCGATGTCATTGTTGTCCAGCTCAAGCACCATAATCCAGCTAACCAGCTGGTTGTTGTAAGGGTAAAATTCCTGAAAATAATAACGCTTGTTACTGATGTTGTTTACAAATGAGCCAAAGCGTTGGGACTGAAATGTTTCCCAGCTTTGTTTTCCCAGCATTTTGCTCAGCTTGTTATCGGGGTCGAGAGGTTGACTGAATTTTATTTGCAACTCATCACTATAGAGGATGAGGCCGTGGCGTTGCGGTGTGTCCGGGTTGTATTCGGCAACGGTCATTTGAATGTTGTTGGTACGGGGTAACGATTCCAGAATATGGTCAAACTGGTCACCTAAAGCACGGGCAGTTAAAAAACCGATTATTGATTTATTGTCGAATGAGACCGGCACTATAGAGTTCATAATGGAAAGTTCTTTGCCGCTGACATAATCGCGTTTGCTCAGGGGCAGGTTTCCGTAAACAAGTTTATTGGCATTAAGTTGCCACATCCAGCTTAAAAAATCCGCGTCGACGAGCTCTTCCTCGGTGAGGGGTAAATCGACAATGCCTTCAAAATAGGCGGGGATGAGTTTCCCAAAACGCACTTTAATTAGGGTGTGTCCGTCAATATCCAGCACCCGCACGGTGTCTAGCCCGGGTACGGAGTGTTGAAAGCCAGCCAAAAAATTATTGAGTTTATCGACTTCTTCAAAATAGTGCAGGTGTAAGTCGCCTTCGGCAGCGGTACGTAAAACCGGCGCGAATTGTTTCATTGCAGGTGAGTTGGCTAGTGATAGAATGACTTCGCGTTCGTAGGTGAGGCGAAATTCTAGCTCTTTGGAGATATTTTGCATATTGATATAAATGTCATTATCAATGTTTTTCAGGTACACCTGCTCGCTATAAGTCGTGATGCCCAGAATAAGCGCGGTGAGTGGCAAAATAGTCGCCAGAGAAACCCAAAGAAAAATGCTGCTTTTAAGACGCATATAATAGGATAATGGTGCCGTTAAAATTAATGAGAGTATAGCAATGGCTGAAAAACGAATCAGCGCTTTATTTTTTATAATATTCTGCCTGGCTAGCTTAAGCAGTTGTGGCAAAACCGGCAAGCTGTATTTACCTGATGATAAACCCCAGGTGAATGAGCAGGCTAAAGATCAGGTGAGTCATCCGGCAAGCAAAAAAGAGAGTGCAATTTAGTAGGGCCGGCAGCGGCGCATAAAGATTGTAAGTAAAAAGTAATGGGTAAAAAAGAAGAGTATGGATCATTTCGAGTTTAAAAATAATCAACTGTTTGCTGAACAGGTTAATCTAAACGAGCTGGCTAAAGCCCATGGCACTCCAGCTTATGTGTATTCGCGCGCCACTATTGAGCGTCACTGGAAGGCGTTTGATCATGCTTTTGGTGCCCACCCCCATTTAGTTTGCTATGCGGTGAAGGCCAACTCGAATCTGGCGGTTTTGAATTTATTAGCCGGCTTAGGTTCGGGTTTTGATATTGTCTCTATCGGCGAACTGGAGCGCGTGCTGAAAGCCGGTGGCGAGGCATCTAAAATTGTGTTTTCAGGTGTGGGCAAAAAGCCCGATGAAATTCGACGCGCGCTTGAGGTGGGCATTCGCTGCTTTAATGTGGAATCGCAAGCTGAGTTGCAGGTGATTAATGACATTGCCGTCGAAATGGGCAAGGTTGCGCCAATCTCAATTCGGGTTAATCCGAATGTGGATGCAAAAACCCACCCCTATATTTCCACCGGACTCAAAGAAAATAAATTTGGCATCGCTCACGAGCAAGCACTCACGGTGTATCAACAGGCCCAGGCAATGCCAAACATTGCGGTACACGGCATAGATTGCCACATCGGATCGCAGCTCACTGAAATTGAGCCGTTTGTGGAAGCGCTTAAGCGGGTGCTGGAGCTAGTCGACCTGCTACAGGAGAATGGTATTGAACTTAAGCACCTGGATTTAGGCGGCGGCCTGGGGATTCGATATCAGGATGAAACGCCGCCACAACCGGCTGAGCAAATTCAGGCGTTGCTCGAAGGCTTAGCGGGGCGCGATGTGGAAATCCTAATTGAGCCGGGGCGTGCCATTGCGGGTAATGCGGGCGTATTGTTAACTGAAGTGCTGTACTTAAAGCACTCAGATGAAAAGAATTTCGCCATTATCGATGCGGCCATGAATGATTTAATGCGCCCAGCGCTATATGGTGCGTGGCAGGAAATTGTTGCGCTGCAGCCCCGTTCTGCTGATAACGAGGGCGAACAGAAAGTGTACGATCTGGTCGGGCCGGTTTGCGAAACGGGTGATTTTCTCGGCAAAAATCGCAAACTTAATTTGCAGGCTGGCGATGTGTTGGCGGTGAAATCCGCGGGTGCGTATGGCTTTACGATGAGCTCAAATTACAACAGTCGCCCACGTGCGGTAGAAATTATGGTGGACGGTGATAAGGCACAGGTTATTCGTCAGCGTGAAACACTGGAGCAGTTGTTGCAGGGGGAGTCGATGCTCTCTTAGGGCACGTGCTTAGCTTATGCAAATAAACTTTACCAAAATGCATGGCCTCGGGAATGATTTTGTGGTGATTGATGCTATCAATCAAACGATAGACCTCAGCCCTGAGCAAATCCGGTTTATCGCTGATCGTCGTTTTGGGGTTGGGTGTGATCAGCTATTGCTAGTTGAAAAGCCACAAAGCCAGAATGCCGAATTTCAATATCGCATTTTTAATGCGGATGGTGGCGAAGTCGAGCAGTGTGGAAATGGAGCCCGTTGTTTTGCGCGGTTTGTCATTGATAATAATCTCACCAAAAGCACCGAAATCCCGGTTGAAACCAACAGTGGTTTAATTGTGCTAACGCTAAATGACGATGGTAATGTAACCGTTAATATGGGCGCGCCGAAGTTTGCGCCCGCCAGCCTGCCCTTCACTGCAGATGCGCAAGCCACTGAGTATGAGCTGCAAACCCAGGATGCGAACGTGCGCATTGCGGCGGTGTCGGTGGGTAATCCCCATGCGGTGCTGATAGTAGACAATGTGGATGAAGCTGCCGTTGAGACGCTTGGCCCGCAAATTGAAAGCCACCCGCGTTTTCCAGAAAGAGTGAATGTGGGTTTTATGCAAATTGTCGCCAAAGATGAAATTCGCTTAAGAGTCTATGAGCGCGGCGCAGCAGAAACCTTAGCATGCGGCACCGGAGCCTGCGCAGCGGTAGCGGCAGGTATTATGCAAGGCAAGTTGGCAGATTGTGTAAAAGTCAGTTTACCCGGAGGCGAGCTTGTTATACGCTGGACAGGAGAAGATGAACCCATATTTATGACCGGGCCTGCAACCCGTGTGTTTGAAGGATGTATATTGCTGTGACCAACCAAATGAATAATCAGGCAGAAGAAGCAGCGGCTAATGACTTGCCGGATGAACAGCAGGTTGTGGATTTTCTAATGGAAAATTCTGACTTTTTTTTACAGCACTCGCTTTTATTGAACGACCTTGAAATTCCCCACGAATCTGGTGAAGCGGTTTCACTCGTTGAGCGCCAGGTCTCTGTGCTGCGCGATCGCAATAAACACTTCGAAGAAAAGTTGCGAGAAATGGTGGATGCGGTCCATGATAACCAGCGCTTACACATCAGTCTGCATCGCTTAGCCGTTAATTTATTTGACGCAGATAGCCTGGATGACATTTTGGGCGTGGTGGATGATGAGCTGCGCCATAAGTTGGGCACCGATTTTGTTTACTTCCGTTTGCACAGCGACGATATTTCCGCTAGTGCCGATGAGAAAACGCATACCTATGTTGAAAAAGAGGATGATATATTAGCCACGTTTTCTACTTTAATTGAAAAAAGTCGAATTCAATGTGGGCATTTTACAGAAGGACAGGTGCACCAACTGTTTATGGACGATGCACCTGAGGTGGCATCGGCAGCGCTTATACCGGTTTCAAATGCCGGCGTTTATGGCCTGATTGCACTGGGTAGCAGAGACAAGCATCGCTATCACGCAGGTATGGGGACTGACTTTCTGAGTAGTTTAGCGGATCTGATTGGTGCCGCCATGCGCCGTGTAACAGCCTGAATTGATTGTAAATACATGTGTAGATGCGATCTGCCAGTTGACATGATGGTCGCTCTACCAATAGAGATGGGCGACCCGAGATATTAATTAATGTCACAGCAAAGCAGCCTGTTTGAACAAGACCTGAGTCGCTTCTACCAGTTTTTAGAATCTGAAAAACAATACTCTCCCCATACCCTGAGTAATTACCGCAGAGACATCAAACGCTTTCTGGGTTTCCTCGATGAGCAATCTATTTACACCTGGCATCAGATTGCTGAACAACATATCCGCCAGTTTGTTAGTCAAATTCACCGGCAGGGTCTCGGCGGTAAAAGCATTCAGCGCCTGTTGAGCGCGCTACGTCGGCTGTTTCGATATTTATTGGTTAATCAGCAAATCCAGAATAATCCCGCTGTGAATGTGCGGGCGCCTAAGTCGCCACGCAAGCTCCCTAATGTTATGCATCCCCAGCAAGTTGAGCACTTATTGCTTAGCCCGGAGACGTTGGACGACCCACTGATGGTGCGCGATTATGCGATGCTTGAACTGCTTTATGCAGGGGGTTTGCGCCTTTCCGAGTTAATTGGTTTAAATATGGCAGATATTCATTGGCAATCGATGCAGCTAAAAGTGCTGGGAAAAGGTAACAAAGAGCGCCTGTGTCATTTTGGTAAACCTGCACAAAAAATGTTAAAAAAATGGCTTAAATGTCGAGAATTGTTAATAAAAGAGGGTGAACTAGCCGTATTTGTTAGTAATAGAGGTGTTCGCATTAGTGCCACCAGTGTGCGCGTGCGCATACAGAAATTGTGTCGAGATAAGGGTATAGATCAGCGAGTCTACCCGCACCTTATGCGTCATTCATTTGCCTCTCACATGCTCGAGTCGTCACAGGATTTACGTGCAGTTCAGGAGCTGCTCGGCCACGCGCATTTAAAGACCACCCAAATTTATACCCATCTGGATTTCCAGCAGCTGGCAAAAACCTATGATGCGGCGCATCCTAGGGCACATATGCGCACGCGACTAAAACCGCAGGCAGAGATGGATACACAGCAACAAAAAAGAAAACGCAAATGAATATGTGTTTTCTTTTACTTTTAATCAAAAAGACCCACTTGAAATTTCCCTCAACCAGCCTCATTTAAAGCAGCTTGCTGAATACAATAACGGGAGCAAGTTTTGCAAACCACACTACACGGCACCACCATTCTCTCGGTGCGTAGAAATAATGAAGTGGTCATTGGCGGCGATGGCCAGGTGAGCCTGGGCAACACGGTAATGAAACCCAACGCGGTTAAAGTGCGGCGTTTATACAATGATAAAGTGCTGGTGGGGTTTGCGGGAGCAACCGCTGATGCTTTCACGCTATTTGAGCGCTTTGAAGGCCAGCTTGAAAAACACAATGGCCAGCTGGTACGCTCGGCGGTGGAAATGGCTAAAGACTGGCGTACCGATCGTATGTTGCGCAAGCTCGAAGCGATGATGATTGTGGCCAATGAAGAAGCGTCACTGGTGATTTCCGGCACTGGGGATGTGATTGACACCAAGGATGATTTGCTGGCAATTGGTTCCGGTGGCGCCTATGCGCAGGCCGCGGCGCGTGCGTTATTTGATAATACCAAGCTATCGGCGAGTGAAGTGGTGGAGAAAAGCCTTAACATTGCGGGCGATATCTGCATTTATACCAATCACAATTTAACGTTAGAAGAAATTAAATATTAATGGTTAACATACCTCGATCACGACCTGTCGGCGTGAGCTTCAGCCCGTGATCGAGGCACCCAAAATACATCAGGTTTGAATTATGTCTGAAATGACACCCAGAGAAATTGTACAGGAACTCGACAAACACATCGTAGGCCAAAGTGAGGCCAAGCGCGCGGTCGCTATCGCACTGCGCAACCGCTGGCGTCGTCAGCGGGTGCGCGAAGATTTGCGTAACGAAATTACCCCAAAAAATATTTTGATGATTGGCCCTACCGGCGTCGGCAAAACCGAAATCGCGCGGCGTTTGGCAAAGCTGGCAGATGCACCATTTATAAAGGTGGAAGCCACTAAGTTCACTGAAGTAGGCTATGTTGGCCGCGAAGTGGATAGTATAATCCGCGATCTTGTCGACATGTCAGTTAAAATGACCCGTGAGCTGGAGATCGAAAAGGTCCGGCATCGAGCTGAATCTTCGGCTGAAGAGCGCATTCTGGATGCATTACTGCCCCCCGCCAGAAACGAATTTGGCGAGCCAGAAGTTACTGAAACGAGCACCCGTAATAAGTTTCGCGAAAAGTTGCGCCGGGGCGACCTGGATGACAAGGAAATTGAAATCAACGTAAAAGTTGAGCCGGTGGGGGTCGAAATTATGGCGCCTCCCGGGATGGAAGAAATGACCAATCAGTTACAGGGCATGTTTCAGAATATCGGCAATGATAAAACCAAAATACGTAAATTGCGCATTGAAGATGCCCGCAAAATTCTCATTGACGAAGAAGCCGGTAAAATGGTGAATGAAGATGAGCTAAAATTAAATGCAGTGCAAAATGCTGAGCAAAACGGCATTGTGTTTATTGATGAGATCGACAAGGTGTGCAAAAAAGGCGAAACCTCCGGCGCTGATGTGTCACGCGAAGGTGTGCAGCGGGATTTGTTGCCTCTGGTGGAAGGCTGTACGGTCAGTACAAAATACGGCATGGTGAAAACTGATCACATGCTGTTTATTTCGTCCGGGGCTTTTCATCTGGCCAAGCCGTCCGATTTAATACCCGAATTACAGGGGCGATTGCCGATTCGAGTTGAGTTAAAAGCCCTGACTACCGCGGATTTTAAACGAATTCTAGTTGAGCCGGATGCATCATTAACCGAGCAATACAAAGCCCTACTGGACACCGAAGGCTATGATCTTGTCTTTGAAGATTCTGGCATCGAGAAAATTGCGCAGGTTGCGCATGATGTGAATGAGCGCACAGAGAATATCGGTGCACGACGTTTACACACGGTTATGGAACGCTTGTTGGAAGACGTTTCATTTGAAGCCGCTGACAGTGCGGATAAATCATTGATTATCGATGCGGATTTAGTCGACAGGAATTTAGGCGAACTGGTGCAGGATGAAGACCTGAGTCGGTATATTTTATAAAAACTCGCCGCAATGCCGCTCTCCTTTTTGATAAAAGGGCTAAGGGGGGATATAAATCAAACATTTTTCTACTGTATGCAGAAAAATTGTCTCTCTTAAGTAGCCCTCTATCAGCCTTTTTCAAAGGCCTGGGTGCAGGTAGTGCTGGAACTACATCGGATTAAATCCGAAACGGCCTTTTCGTTAGAGCGTCTAAATAGTCACTCATAATACCTAAATGTTTATCAATCATTATTTTTATTAACAATTCATGTAAAATGCATCCATTCCTCCCCCAGATCTCGTTAAGGGATAAAACGGGTGCAATCATTCGGAGATTTAACATGGCAGACCCAAGGCCAACTAATATTAACCTGCATCAGAAATCTCATATTCTGGAAGTTGATTTTGATGACGGCAAACAATTTAAATACAGTACAGAATTTTTACGCGTGCACTCGCCTTCTGCTGAAGTGCGAGGCCATGGCCCCGGTGAAGAAACCTTGCAGATTGGTAAAACAGATGTGAATATCAACGCCATAGAGCCGGTTGGTGTTTATGCGGTTAAGCTGGTCTTTGATGATAATCATGACAGCGGTTTGTACACCTGGTCATACTTATACGAGCTGGGCGTTAATTACGAAGCCAAATGGCAAAATTATTTACAGCGCTTAAAAGATGCAGGACATAAACACGCGGAATTAAACTAAGTATTTTCAGGCATTCTGCTTGCTAATTTTTAAAGAGATGCGACCTGAACGGATAAACGCAAAGCCTGATACAGTAAGGCCAAAAAGTAAGCCCAAAAAAGTGAGCCCAAAAAAGTGAACGAAGAAAAAACCCATTTCGGTTACCAACAGGTACCCATCGGCGAAAAAGCAAAACGGGTCGCTGATGTTTTTCATTCAGTCGCAGATAATTACGACATCATGAATGACGTCATGTCATTTGGCGTGCATCGTTTATGGAAGCGTTTTACGCTTAGCCAGACGGGTCTGAAATCGGGTCAGAAAGTGTTAGACCTGGCCGGTGGTACCGGTGACCTTGCGATGAAAATGGCGAAGATGGTTGGGCCGTCTGGCTTAGTCGTGCTTTCCGATATAAACGGCTCTATGTTGCGTCGTGGGCGTGAGCGTTTAATTGATAACGGCATCGCCGGCAATGTGGAATATGTACAGGCCGATGCACAGAACCTGCCCTTTCCCGATGATACCTTTGACTGCATCACGATGGCTTTTGGCCTGCGTAATGTCACAGATAAAGACAAAGCATTGCGTTCCATGTTACGTATTTTAAAACCCGGTGGACGCTTACTTGTATTGGAGTTTTCCAAACCGGTGGCGCCAGGTTTAGCGCCGATATATGACACCTACTCTTTTAAGCTGTTGCCATTAATGGGCAAGTATATTGCGAAAGATGCAGACAGTTATCAATATCTTGCGGAATCAATTCGCATGCACCCCGATCAGCAAACCCTGCAATGCATGATGGAAGAAGCCGGATTTAATAAAGTGAAATTTCATAATCTCAGTGGTGGCATTGTGGCATTGCATAAAGGCTATAAAGTTTAAGTTTTATGGATGTAGAGCAGGCTTTAATCGCAAGTATTGAAACTGCTCTTAATCGCTACCTGTCACTCGATCCTGATGCGCTCTCGCGTTTTTCCTGCCTCGAAGGTCACATAATTTCAATAAAATTTAAAGGTCTAAATAAATCCCTGAGTCTTTTTCCGTCAGCGGACGGTTTTATGGTGCTCACTAATTTTGATGGTGAAGCAGATGCAACCATTATTGGTACACCAATAGCATTGGCAAAAATGGGCCTCAGTAAAGACCCGAAAGATTTATTGTTTAGCGGTGAAATTGAAATTGTCGGTGATGCCGCTGTTGCAAATCAATTTAACCGAGTTTTATCGCAGCTGGATATCGACTGGGAAGAATTACTAGCACAAAATATTGGCGATATCGCCGCACACAAAGTGGGTAATGCTATTCGTGATGTAAACCAGTGGTTTAAGCGCAGTACCCAAGCGGTATGTTTAGACAGTGGAGAGTACTTACAGGAAGAAACACGCTTAAGTCCGAGTGTTGCCGAGTTAAGAAAATTTACTCATCAGGTAGATGAGGTGCGCGAAGCGGTGGATCGTATCGCGATAAAAATTCAGAAAATAAAAAATAATAAAACGCATTTAGAAAATTAAAAATAAGATAACAAACTTATGATTAAACCCAGTCAAATATTACGCCTGTTACATATTAATTATGTATTAGCTCGACACGGGCTGGACGATATTATTTTTGCAGTGCACTTGTTTCGGCCCTTTCGTTTTATCATTTATTTAATGCCATGGAACTGGTTTGCGAGAAATCGTGCGCCCAGAGGGCGAAGAATTCGTGAAGCGCTGGAAGAGCTGGGTCCAATATTTATTAAGTTTGGGCAGATGCTGTCAACCCGCAAAGACTTGCTGCCCGATGAAGTGGCAGAAGAATTAACCGCATTACAGGACAGGGTGCCACCCTTTGATGGCGAACAAGCACAAAAGTTAATCGAAAAAGCTTACGGCGTCAGCGTTGATGAGTATTTCGATGAATTTGATTCAAAGCCATTGGCATCCGCATCGATTGCACAAGTCCACACAGCAAAATTAAAAGATGGAAAAGATATCGTTATAAAAGTATTACGGCCCAATATTATGCCGGTGATTAAACGGGATATCGCACTGCTGTATATCATTGCAAAACTAGCTGAACGTTACTCAAAAGATGCGCGACGATTACGCGCCGTAGAAATAATTGAAGAATACGAAAAAACGATTTTAGATGAACTTGACTTAATGCGCGAAGCGGCTAATGCCAGTCAGTTACGACGAAATTTTGAAAACAGTCAGGAATTATATATCCCGGAAATTTATTGGGATTACACTCGCCGTAATGTGATGGCAATGGAGCGGGTGTATGGCGAGTCGATGGCAAATATCGAAAAGATGAAAGCGGCGGGTGTGAATATGCAGCGATTGTCTGAATTAGGTGTGGAAATATTTTTCACGCAGGTGTTTACCCACAATTTTTTTCATGCAGATATGCATCCTGGTAATTTATTCGTCGATATCTCTAACATCGATAAACCCGCATATATTGCAGTCGACTTTGGTATTGTCGGAACATTAAGTCCAGAAGATCAAAGATATCTGGCGGAAAACTTTTTAGCCTTTTTTAAGCGAGATTATAATCGTGTTGCTCAACTGCATGTTGATTCTGGCTGGGTACCTGCAGGAACGCGAGTTGACGAGTTTGAATCGGCGATTCGCAGTGTGTGTGAGCCGATTTTTGAAAAGCCGTTAAAAGATATTTCATTCGGGCAATTATTGCTACGCTTGTTTCAAACTGCTCGACGTTTCAATATGCAAGTGCAGCCACAGTTAGTATTGCTACAAAAAACATTGTTAAACATAGAAGGGCTTGGACGACAAATTTACCCGGATCTAGATTTATGGAAAACGGCAAAGCCTTTTTTAGAAAAATGGATGAATGAACAGGTTGGTGCAAAAGCCTTCTTAAAAGGCTTTAAAAAGAACTTGCCTTATATGGCAGAAAAAATGCCAGAGTTACCTGAGCTTATATTTGCAGCGGTGAAGAAAGTCGCAGAAGGTGAAAATCATCAGCAACAGACTGAAGCGTTACAGGCATTGAATTCAAAAATAGAATACAACCATCAAAAGTTAGTTAGTGTTCTAATCGGAATTTGTGGATTTATCGTGTCAGCTATAATATTGGGGCAACAATCTGGAGCTCACTCACTGCTATTTAACGTGCCGATATTAAGTTGGGTTGCAGCAGGTTTTGGTGTTGTATTTGTAGGGCTAGGATTTAAAAAATAAAATATGCGAGTTAGTATAAAACGAGGGGCAATAATTATTTGTATGTTTATTGTGCAAATGATGCAAGTCGCACAGGCGGTAGATCCCCGGCTTAACTGGAGCACCATTGAGTCACAGAATTTTTATATTCATTACGCAAATGGCTATGAGCGCTTAGCTAAAAAAACGGCAACTATAGCTGAACAAGCACATAATAAATTACAACCAAAATTAAACTGGCAACCATACGATAAAACTCACCTGATCGTTAGCGATGAAACTGATTTTGCAAATGGATACGCAACTCCTATTCATTTCAACCGAAGTGTTTTATTTGTTGCCCCCCCAGATTCTGCAAATGGGATTGAAGACTTTGATGATTGGTTAGAGACGTTAATTACGCATGAATATACCCACATACTGCATTTAGATAAAGTGAATGGAGGTGTTGATATGCTGCATAATATTTTTGGCAGGCATTTTCTGCTTTTCCCGAATGGGCTTCAGCCGGCCTGGTTTATTGAGGGGCTGGCAACCCATTACGAAACGGATATTGATAAAGGTATAGGGCGAGGGCAAAGCAGCTTATTTAAGATGATGATGCGCACAGAAGTTGAGAATGGAATAAAACCGGCTAATCAGGTGAACTTGCCCATTCGAAGCTGGCCTATGGGGACGGTGTCATATTTATATGGCGTACATTTTTATCAGTTTGTCGAAGACGTGTATGGTGAAGGTAGTGTTAAACAATTAGTAGATAACTACAGTGGTAATATCATTCCATTTAAAATCAATTCAAATTCAGAAGATATTTTTGAAAAAAATATTGATGAGCTTTGGGAGGAATTTTCCGAATGGTTAAATAAGCGATACTTGCCAGAAATACTAGCACAACAGAAAATCGGCATAGTTGAAGGGCATAAAGTAACGGATTTAGGCTATAGAACTAAAGCCATAGACCTAAATAAAAGAGATGAAGTTTACTACGTTGCAGATGGTGCTTTCGAACACGCGAATTTAACGCATCAAGTTGGTGATGTTACCAATGTGTTGTCTGAGGTGCATAGGGGAGCGCAAATAGATGTTCACGAACATGCGGGTGTGTTGGTGATACAAAATGAAAATTGCGATGAATACAATATTAACAGCGATCTATATATTATAGAAAAAAATGACAATGAACCCAGGCGGCTTACAGAGTGTGGCCGGTACCGATCAGCTAGCTGGTCCGCTGATGGCCAAACAATTTTTGCCATAAAAACGGACAAAGGTATAAGTCAGCTGGATTGGTTGAATAACCAGGGTGAAAAAATAAAAAAATTATGGAAGGGAAATGATACAGATATTGTTTCCCAGCTTAAAAGCTCTCCGTCGGGTAGAGAAATTGTGGCAGCAGTCTTCAGGAAAGGTAAGGGCTGGAACATAGAAGAATTTAATCTAAAAACGCTAAAATGGAATGCTATTACAAGTGATAAACATATTGATATGTACCCTTCGTATAGTAATGATGGGAAAGCTGTTTTATTTAGTTCTGATAGAAGTGGTCGATACCAGATTTATCGTTATCGAAAAGATAACAAAACTTTCGCACAGTTAACCCGTGTTTCTACGGGGGCTTTTAATTCTGCACAGGTTGATGAAAATTCAGCGTTATATTATGCCGGTTATAATGATAATGGCCGTGATATTTATAAATTAGATAAGGTGAGTCCTGTCGGTGAAGAGGTTAAATTTGAATTTTCACTTGAAGCACCTGATAAAAAATTAAAGGATGCTCCCCAAATTGAAATCAGTGGGGCAGAAAACTATTCTGCGATTTCAACTATGTATCCACGTTGGTGGTTTCCATTTTTATCTTTGAGTGAGGATAGAAATGAGTACGGGATTAGCACATCGGCGAGCGATGCACTGGGGATACATAATTATAATTTAACGCTTAGTTATGACACCAATAATAAATGGCTTTCTGGTAATGTAAATTACGCTTATGCAAATCGCCTCTCAATTGGCTATCAACGTAGCACCGATATTTTAAGAGACAGTGAGGGTAATTTTGCAGTTGCGCGAAATGTAGATGATGTGTTTTTATCGATAGGTTATAGTGATCCGGGTTTTGAGTCGAGCGTTCGTTATCAAGTGGGCGTGGTGGCAAGCCAGTCTTCTGATGGTCGGCGGGCGGATGGTATTCCGCAACAATTAGAGAGCAAAGATAATTTAGTGGGTGCAGCGATTTTATATGATAACACTCAAAATTATATTCGTTCTATTAGCAGTAGTGATGGTCGTAATATTCGCCTAGTAGCGGAAACGACAGACTGGTTAGAGAGTGATTTTAGCGGTGAGATTTATACGCTGGACTGGCGTGAATTTATTGGTTTAGGTAATCAAAATGTGCTGGCTTTGCGTCTGGTTCAGGGCTGGGGAACTGAGCAGCCAAAATCGTTCAGGCTGGGTGGAGAAGATAATGAGCTGGATATATTGAATTTTATTAACCCGATTTCTAACCAGATTTTTGATAAACGAGAATATTCACTGCGAGGTTACGCCGAAGGTTTGCCGCAATTATCTGGGCGCAGAATGCAGCTGGCTACACTCGAGTGGCGGTTTCCTGGCAGCCTGGTCGAGCGAGGTTTTATGGCGCCACCGATTGGGCTAATACAATGGTCGGGCAGCGTGTTTACTGAAACCGGGGCTGCTTATAATGAATCATCAGCAGATCAGTACTACACTAGTGCCGGCATAGAATTACAGGCAGATGTTAATTTATTCTATGGAATTACTAGCCGCATGCGTTTAGGTTTTGCTAGCGGATTCGATAGTGAAATTGGTGATGAGCGTGTATATTTTAATCTAGGTGCTGCATTTTAAATGTGATGCATAACCGTTAAAAAATACCCGCTAGCAAAACCAGATCACCTTTAATCTTTTTTCATAAACTCTTCATAACGCAGAGTTTCCGTTGATTGAAATACCTTTTCATAATTGTGCATATTGGTTTCTAGCATACGCTGAAATTCACCAGTAAAAAACTCTACGCCCTGTTTTTGCTTGCCTTGAAAATCTTCCAGATTTCGTGCACTGGAGGCAGCAACATAAGCACAAAAACGAGAAGCAGCATACATGAATGACGTGTTTACAACGTTCTTGTCCTGAGTTTCAGACTGCTCGTTTGCGATATTAATAAATGAATCGGCGAGTTTTCGCAGGAGCTTATCCTGATCGACGTTGGACATATTGGTATTCCTGAATAACGATTTATATAAAGAGCAACTTTAAAAGAAAACACATATTAACGCAAATGAACGTAATGTATTTTGAGTTACAAGTTGAATAAATTAACTGAGTTTTTTGAGGTTATTGATGATATGGTTTCTATGTCAGTATTGCGCAGGTCAGCTATTTTTTCTACGACATTAACAATAAATGCCGGTTCATTTCTATTCTCGACTACATCCATTGCTGGCTGAGATACCAGCTGGTCTGGCGAATCTGTTTCAACTAGTAAATATTCCAACGGAAGTTGCTTTACAAGCCTGTGTAAACGGTTGGACTTCTCATAAGTAATGGGTCCGCCAAAGCTTAAATAAAATCCCATATTTACGAGTTGTATTGCCTGCTCATAACTACCCGAATAACTGTGAATCATGCCACGTAAACCCTTGCGCTGTTTAATGGAGTTTATTACTGCTTCGGTTGATTTTCTGGCGTGAATTACAACCGGCAAATTAAATTCCAGGGCAATATCGAGTTGTTGTTCAAAGTAAAAAATTTGGGCGTCTACCTTTAGATCTTTCATAAAAAAATCTAAACCGCACTCGCCTACTGCTATGGGTTTATTTATATCGATATAGGCTTTTAAGTCGATTAAGTGTTGAGGATCATGTGCATCGAGAAAGTAGGGGTGTAAACCATAACAGGCATAAAGTACGGAAAACTCTTCGCAGCAGGATTTTATTTTGTGCCAGGTGTTTTGCATTACGCCAGGTACAATAATTTTTTTTACACCTACAGAATCGGCGCGTTGCAAAACGGCGAGCCGGTCTTTGTCAAAAACATCAAAGTCAATGTGACAGTGACTATCAATAATCATAATTATAATTTCATTAAAAAACTTAAACGAACAGGGTTAGCACACCAGTGAAACCATACAGTAAATTTTTGTGAATTTCACCGTTGGCAAAAAAGCCCACTAGAGGAAATGTACCGAGTACGGAATGGATCAGGCGAACCTCTTCGGAGTTAAAGCCAAATTGTTCGCGCCCTCTTCCCATGCATGAAATATAAACGCCGCCTTTAATCGGTGTGTTCAAACGCGATTTAAGTTGCAGTAACATGCGGCGCATGTCTTCCAGGGCAGAATTTCCATCACGCCGACAAAAAATAATTTCCTGGTCGTTTTCGAGATAATCTGCAATAGCAATAAATTTATTATCTAGATCAACGCCGATTAATTGCCGAATAGTATAGTCTTCAGTATCAGAATTTTTGTTGACCAATCCGGCAAAAATATAATTTGCGGCTTGCTCCCAGTCTCGCGCAATAACTTCACCAGTGTCATCGGTGAGTACATCCAGTGCAGGTTTATTATCAAGCATATAAGCAATATTTTTATCGCTATCGGTTACCCGGTGTCTGGGGCCAATGGGAGCGCAGCCCTGTGATAAATTGCTCAGTATGGGAATTTGTTGTGAAAATAAAACACCGCTAATGCCATTGCGTAATGGCTTGTTTGCAATTTGTAGTGATGGACCGTGAGATGAGCTAATGCCACCCACTAAAAATGAGCCGGGGATATCTTCGCCCAATTGGTGGAGTAGTGGCTGTACAACCGGTGAGTCTGGGTCACCGTGTACGAGACCCACATTGAAGTCGTTATTATTGCACCAGTTAATCAGGTCGCCTTTTAGCGCATGGGTATCTTCAGTAAAGTTGGGCAGCACATAAAAATCGGCTTCATTGAAATCAGCAACCATAATTACAATGGCTTGTTGATCGTAGTATTCCTGCTCGGTTGCAATCAGCGCCATGCCCACGCTGCCGACCCAATGGTTAAGGCCGGTTCTTTGTTTAAGTTGGTTTAAAATGTACTCGACTTCTTCAAGTAAAAGATCGCTGAGGTATAAAAAACCAAAAGTAGCCTCTGGTGGAATATCGCCGAGTTGTTTTATGCACTCATCGATTAAGTCGGTGGTTGGCTTGTTGGCACTGTGGGCAAATAGAAATTGATTCATTGTTGGATTGTAGTTGCTTCCGCGAATAAAAGAAAATGGCTTTAGACGAAGATATTATTTTGTAGTACCAATGGGCCTGGTGTATAGCAAAACTAGATTAAAAAAGCCGGCATATAGCCGGCTTTTTTAAACTGCATCGTAATCAAAAAGACTACTTTGCTTTCTTTGATTTCGAAACCATGTCATGAATGATTGGCGTCAGAATAATTTCCATCGCTAAACCCATTTTTCCGCCAGGTACAACAATGGTGTTGCGACGAGACATAAATGAATCACTAATCATATTTAGCAGGTAAGGGAAATCGGTGCCAAATTTTGCAGGATCCTTAAAACGAATAACGATAAAGCTCTCGTCCGGAGTCGGAATATCACGGGCAATGAACGGGTTAGACGTATCAACCGTCGACACACGCTGAAAGTTAATGTCGGTGTTAGAAAATTGCGGCGTAATGTAGTTTACATAATCCGGCATGCGACGTTGAATGGTATCAACAATCACTTCAGCTGAATAACCGCGCTCTGCGTTATCACGGTGAATTTTCTGGATCCATTCAAGGTTAACAATGGGGACAACGCCAATGCCTAAATCTACGTGCTGGGCAATGTTATTATTTTCTGTTTTTGCCAGGCCATGAAGACCTTCGTAAAACATCAGGTCAGAACCGCTTTCGATATCTTCCCAGGGGGTGAACTCTCCAGGTTGCTTATCGATGCCTAAACGCGCATTGTGCTCAACGGCTTCTGGCTCAGAGTGCAGGTAATAGCGTTTTTTGCCACTGCCGTTTTTTGAATAAGATTCAAACAATTCAGCTAGTTTGCCAAACTCATTGGCATTTTCACCGAAGTGGCTGAAAAAACGATTGCCTGCCGCTTCGTGTTTTGCCATTTCAACTTTCATTGCAGCACGGTCAAATGCGTGAAAGCTGTCGCCCTCAACAATAACGGGTGTGATGCTTTCACGACGAAAAATGTGTTCGAATGCTTTCTTTACTGTAGATGTACCAGCACCAGATGAACCGGTAACTGCAACTACGGGATGCTTTTGGGACATTGAAGTCTCCTTAACTGATTGATATTTAATAATCTTTTGGCTAACGCAAGTGCTGCTCTGCATTAACTTACTGAAATTCTGTTTTGCCCTAAATACCGTAATTAATGAATAATCGGGCAATTAGCCGGCTATTTTAGCGATTTTTGGCGTCGGGTGCGAATTTAATTGATGCGGTCCCGTTTTAATTTGTGGTTAGCTTTGATTTGTTCGGAAAAAGCGGGGGGAAACGAGTGAGTTACGCTGAATAATATTGGATGGAGCTAAAACAGGGGCTCGCCTAAAAGGCGGGGCTTGTCCCCGGTTTGAGGGGTATTTAGAACAAGCTTGCGTTAATCCACATATGCGTGACAATGCTTGCGGCATAACCCAGCATAATTACCGGGGCCCATTTCAAATGCCCGAAGAAGGTGTATTTACCCCGCGCCGTACCCATGAGCGCGACGCCGGCGGCGGAGCCTATGGATAACATCGAGCCACCAACACCTGCAGTGAGTGTGACTAATAGCCACTGCCCTAACGACATGTCAGGCATCATAGTAAGTACTGCAAACATTACCGGAATATTATCGACAATAGCAGATAAAACCCCGACTACGACATTTGCCGGGGTGGGGCCCATTGCCGCTGATAAACCGAGCGCATTGCCCCACTGGGTATACATTAATTCGGAGGCCAGTGATAAATACCCGATGAAACCTAAACCGCCTACGCATAAAACCACACCATAGAAGAATAACAGGGTGTCCCATTCGGCGCGAGAGACGCCATCAAACACATCAAAGGGGACGATATCACCCATTACGTGCTGGGCTTTTTTCTCATCATAAGTGCTGTTTGGGAATTCCAGGTAGTGGGTTTTCTTCAGGTAATAACCGAAAAATTTTAAATAGGCCAATCCGGTTAGCATGCCAATGACCGGTGGTAGGTGTAAAAAGTTGTGAAAGCTCACGGCGGTGGCAATGGTGAGTATAAATAAGGCAATAATACGCTTGGCACCGCGCTTCATTAGCACCATGTCGCCATCACTTTCGGGTTGCTCATCAGGAACGGCAAATTGCATAATAAATGCCGGCACTAGCCAGTTGATCAACGACGGAACAAACAGCGCAAAGAAAGACCAAAAGTCAACGGCACCATTGCTCGCAACGATGCCCTTTTGCCAAACCATTAATGTGGTGATATCACCGAAGGGCGAAAAGGCGCCCCCCGCATTTGCAGCTACTACAATATTAATCGCAGCAATCAAAATGAACTTGTTATTGCTTCCCCCAACGGCCATAACCACTGCGCACATTAGTAATGCGGTGGTGAGATTGTCGGCAATGGGTGAGATAAAAAAGGCCAGGACACCGGTAATCCAGAACAACTGGCGAAAGCTAAAGCCTTTTTTGCATAACCAGGAGCGCAAAGCATCAAATGCCTGGCGCTCTTGCATGGCATTAATATAAGTCATCGCGACTAATAAAAATAACATCAGCTCTGCATATTCCAGCAGGTTATGGCGCACTGCTGCTTCTGCATCGTGGTTAAAGCCATGGCTGGCATAGATATAACCAATGAGAGCCCAGATCATACCGGCAGCCAGCACCACCGGTTTTGATTTTCTTAGGTGAATAAATTCTTCTACCATCACAAATGCATAGGCAATGATAAAAATTGCCAGTGAAGTGAAGCCAATCCAATGATTAGTCAGGTCTATCCAGTGCTCGGCTTGAGCGCTCGCGAAACTAATAGCGGGGAAAAGAAACAGCAGAATTGACAGAGCTAAGCATTTTTTATGACTCACCGTTTGACTCCTATACACATGTTTTATCAAACTTAAATGGTGTTTGATAAATACTTTTCTGGAGGATTTTTAAAAGAGTATAGACATAAAAAGCCGGTGCTGTTGTTAGCACCGGCTGTGTTAGGTGAGCTTAACGGGGTGATCGAGGGTTAAAACTTATAGCCGACGCCGACACTGATTACCGTGGGGTTAATGTCTACATCTGAGCTGCCAATTGCTTCAACTGTTGCGGTGGTTTCTATATTGATATAACGAACGTCAGCATTCAAAAACCACTTATCATTGATGTCGTAATCAAAGCCGGCTTGCACTGCTAGCCCGAAAGAGTCGTCTAGCTCAAGGTCTCCGCCTAGCGAAGGTATCGTCGTATCATTAAAGAAAACGGTGTAGTTTAAGCCCGCGCCAACATAGGGGCGAAATTTTTGAGCTGGGTTAAAGTAGTATTGAACGCTAACCGTGGGTGGAAGCTGTTTTGTAGAACCGACCTTGCCCATGCCTTCAACGGTAATGTCGTGCTCGAATGGTAGGGCTGCTAAAACTTCCAGTCCCATATTGTTGCTTAACATGTATACAAAGGTGAGTCCGAGAGTTGTACTGTCATCAACTTCAGGAGCAACACCAGCTGCGCCGGTAAAATCGGTACTGTCGTCATTCGGAGCTACTTGCGTAGCGGTAAAGCGCATAAACATATCGCCCTTCTCTATGGCCTGTGCTGAAAATGACGCGGCACCCATGCCAAGGCCAAGAGATGTTAAAACTGCGATTGTTAATGTTTTGTGTTGTTTCACTGTGTCACCTGCAAAGTCAATATTATGAGAGCGTGAAAGTATCAGAATATTCTAATTTACAGTTGATATAGATCAGTTTCTTATGATGATAGCCGTAGGCAGGTGTTTTAGACTGTAAAAAAGTTGATACAGGTCAAAATAGAAATTGAACTTTAGACAGCCGAGAGGCTAGAGCGTTGAGTGGTAATCTCTTTCAACATGCCAACAAATGAATCAGCCGTTTGTGGGCTTAAATTGGCCAAATTATAAGCAATCCATAAGGTGCGTTTGATGTTTAACGGGTTAATTTTGATTTGATGCAGGCTATTGCGCTCCAGAAAGCTGCTTACCGCAAACTGGGGTAAAAAACTCACTTGCTTGCCGCGATGTAAAATTTCGATGATGGTATCGGTTGAACCGACTTCCATATCAATGTGCCTGAGTTTTAAATGTTGATCCTGAAGGGTTTTGTCTAAGGTGCCTCGAATCGACGATGAGGCTTCGCGTAATACATAATGTAATGACTCCAGTTCGGTTAGCTCAATCGCATCCCTGCCGCACATGGGGTGCCCCGGACCACAGACCAGCAGTAACTCATCCTCCATCCATGGCTCAACTATGATGTTCGGGTGGCGGGGGGCTTGTTCAAGTAAGGCAATATCCGCCAGCCCGGTGGCCAGGCGGGTATGAATACGGCGCGAGTAGCCGAGGCGGCTTTCAATGCGCAGGTTAGGATGGGAGTCCGCAAAGTGCATCAAAATATCCGGCAAAATATGCTCACCAATTGCAAAGGTGACTTCTAGACGAAGCCGATTATGCCCTGCCCGCAATGATGCCAAATCGTCTAATAAGCCAGCCTGGTGCTGTAAAACTAATCTGGCGTAGGCGTAGACTTTTTCACCCGCAGTCGTGAGCTCAAGCTTACGGCCCTGATGCTGCATGAGCGGGACACCGTAGCAGGAATCTAAAGAGCGTAGCCGTTTAGTCACCGCTGGCTGACCAATATAGAGGGCATCCGCTGCTCGATTGACGCTGCCGAGCTCTACCACCGCTTTGAGGGTGGCAAGTGATTTATAGTCCGGGAGGTTGATATATTCCATACAGGAATGTTAAGTCATTTCAATTCACTTGAATAGTACCAATAAAACGGGCATCATCCCGCATTGCTATTAGCATAGGGCTCTTATGTATTGGGTTTGAGGTGCTAATCATTTCCAAATGGGAATATACCCAGGAAAGTGTCGAGTCGCTCAATCATATTTAAGTTACGCGATCATCTGCGTATTTTTAGCCTGTAAATTGAAATTTAATGAATCATCATCAAGGTGCTTTTGTTTTTTAAGAGCGCCATAAGAATTTGTAATTGGAGAAGAGTTATGACCGCAATGGCCGATGAAGAAACGACCGTGGCGCTGCCCGGGAAGTTTACTACCAAACAAATGGTGGCAGGTGCTATCTTTTTAGCCGCAGCGCTGGGTCTGTCCCAGGTTGTGCCAAGTACCGAAATTGCCTGGGTAACTGGCATTTTGTTTTTAACCGTTTATCTGTTTGCGTTTGAAGTTGTGGGTGTTGATGTAGCCGCCGTCTCAGTGATGGTTTTAATTGGTCTGTCATCATTGTTTGCCCCTTATATTGGGTTAGAAAAAGGCCTGGTCGACACAAATCACCTGTTTGATGGTTTTGGCTCCAATGCGGTCATGTCGATTGTTGCAGTGATGATTATTGGTTCGGGCTTAGATAAAACCGGCTTAATGTCTAAAGTGGCCTCATTTATTTTAAAAATTGGCGGCACCTCAGAAGCCCGTATCATTCCCATTATTTCTTCAACCGTTGGTGTGATTTCCTCGTTTATGCAAAACGTCGGTGCCGCCGCATTATTCTTACCCGTTGTGTCTCGTATCTCTGCCCGCTCAGGTCTACCTATGTCACGCTTATTAATGCCCATGGGTTTTTGTGCAATTTTAGGTGGCACCATTACGATGGTTGGCTCCAGCCCGTTAATCTTATTAAACGATTTAATTCTGGCATCAAACCAGGCATTACCTGCAGATCAGCAAATGGAAACCTGGGGTTTATTTTCGGTAACGCCAATTGGTTTAGCGCTGGTCTTTACCGGCATTATTTATTTCATGGTTGCCGGGCGTTTTGTGTTGCCTGCGACCAGCAGTGAAAGTTCGACTTCGGGTTCTGATCCGATGAAATATATTCAGGAAGTTTACGGTGTGGGTTATAAACTTTCTGAGCTAGTGGTTACTGAGGAAAGCGGTATTATCGGAAAAACCCTGGATGAAATTGAATCGTTGCATCGTATTCGAATTATCGCCAGCAAGCAGCAGGGTGAAGATTTACGTTTTGGTCCGGGTTCTGTTGCGCGCGATACCGCAATTTCTGCGGGCATGGTGTTAGGTGTTATTGCCGAGCCAACGCATTTAAAAAACTATGCAGAAGAATATAAATTAAAACTACGCGATGAATTGCGTACTTTTTCTGAATCTTTATCGGCGACTAAAGCCGGCGTTGCCGAAGTCGTTATTCCACCAGGCTCAAGTTTAATTGGCAAATCGGCACGTGATATATGGATGCGCAAAGCTTATGGGTTAGCAATGATTGGCCTGCACCGAAATGGTGAAACTAAACGCGAAGGTGAAGACATTCGTAATATGCCTTTTGAAGCCGGTGATACGTTAGTGGTGCATACTGCGTGGGATGCGCTGCAACGCATTGAAACTGATCGTGACTTTGTTGTAGTAACAACGGAATATCCGCGAGAAGAAGCACGCCCACAAAAACTGATTCCTGCTTTAGTGTTTTTTGGTATTTCCTTAGGCCTGGTTTTATTTACTGACTTAAGATTATCTGTTTCATTATTAACCGGTGCGCTTGGAATGATTTTAGCTGGCGTCCTAACTGTTGAAGAAGCTTATGAAGCGGTGAGTTGGAAAACCGTGTTTTTATTAGCCTCACTTATTCCGTTAGGTGTTGCGGTGGAAACATCCGGCACGGCAAAGTGGATTGCAGAACAAACGCTGTCTGTGATGGGTGAGAGCCCAGAGATATGGGTGGTGCAGTTAGTGGTTGCCGTATTAGCCACCTTTTTTACTTTAGTCATGTCGAATGTGGGTGCAACCGTTTTGCTCGTGCCACTTGCGGTTAATATTGCACTGCAAATTCCCGGCGCAAATCCTGCGATATTTGCATTAACTGTTGCTCTTGCAACCTCTAACTCATTTCTGATTCCAACCCATCAGGTGAATGCATTAATCATGGGACCAGCGGGTTACCGTGTGCCAGACTTTATGAAAGCCGGTGGCATTATGACCGTGTTGTTTTTAGTAGTGATGATGGTGATGATGACAGCTGTTTTTGGATAATTAAAACACGCTGGTTTTTATTAAACCCACCACGAACTTCTGTACGTGATGGGTTTAATTAGTTAAATAAAAATAAAATTAAAAATTATTATTGGGCTCACGAAAATGAAATTGTTAAATAATAAATCCAGCTGGGTAATGGCATTGTTTATGCTGCTATTTTCGCTGTTTTTCTCCGGTGCTTTATTTGCCAGCGCCGAGGGCGCTGCAAAATCCTGGGACATGACTAACAGTACCGTAGGGTTTTTTGCGCTGGGCATTTTTGCACTGGCTTACCTGTTGGTGATGGCCGAAGAGTTTACCCATTTAAGAAAATCCAAGCCGGTCATTATCGCAGCAGGTATTATCTGGGGCTGCATCGCCTGGGTGGCTGGTCAAAATGGTATGTCGGTAGAAGCCGAACAAGCGGTGCGACATAACTTATTAGAGTACGCAGAGTTAATGCTGTTTTTGTTAGTCGCAATGACTTACGTAAACTCAATGGAAGAGCGCAAAGTGTTCGATGCATTGCGCGCCTGGTTAGTGAAAAGCGGCTTTGGTTTTAGAGCGCTATTCTGGATTACCGGTATTCTCGCCTTCTTTATTTCGCCCATCGCTGATAACTTAACCACCGCTTTATTAATGTGCGCGGTTATTATGGCCGTCGGTGGCGACAACAAAAAATTTGTTAGCCTTGGGTGCATAAATATTGTGGTCGCGGCAAATGCGGGTGGTGCGTTTTCACCTTTCGGCGATATCACGACTTTGATGGTTTGGCAAAAAGGTATGGTTGAGTTCTGGACGTTCTTTGCGCTCTTTATTCCATCCGCAGTCAACTTTTTAGTGCCCGCAGCCATTATGCATTTTGCGATACCCAACGTTAAGCCGGAAGGGAATGGCGAGGATGTGCAAATGCAACGCGGTGCTAAGCGCATTATTTTATTATTCTTTTTAACGATTGGTACGGCGGTTTGTTTCCATAACTTTTTACACATGCCCCCCGTAATTGGTATGTTAACCGGTTTAGGTTATTTGCAGTTCTTCGGTTTCTTCCTGAAGAAAACCGCTCATCGCGATAACGTGGGTGCTGAAAATGCAGATCGCGATAGCATATTTGGAACACCTGCGTTTGATGTTTTTAGCCCGGTGGCTAAAGCCGAATGGGATACCCTGTTGTTCTTTTACGGTGTCGTGTTATGTGTGGGTGGCTTAGGCTTTCTTGGTTATTTAGGCATGGCTTCAGAAATCATGTACAACCAGTGGGGTGCCACCACAGCCAATGTCGTTGTGGGTGTGCTGTCAGCCATTGTAGATAATATTCCGGTGATGTTTGCAGTATTAACAATGAATCCGGACATGTCGACAGGTCAGTGGTTACTGGTCACCTTAACAGCCGGCGTGGGTGGTTCATTATTGTCTATTGGTTCAGCTGCAGGCGTCGCCTTAATGGGGCAGGCGCGTGGAATGTACACCTTCTTCGGACATTTAAAATGGATGCCGGTGATTGCATTAGGCTATGCGGCCAGTATTTATGTGCATATGTTAGTAAATAGCGCGTACTTTACAGGGTAGCTAATTTGGGGTCAGTGCGGGAGTTTGGATAAAACGGGTATGAAAGTGCTTTCAAATTCATCAGGCTCTTTGCACGCTATAGGTCATTTACATACTCGATAAAGACAGTGAGTTGATGGTTGAGCGGTGTGCCTGTCTTATTTGGCTTATGGCTAGATACTTGGGGAAGCCCGGAAAATAGCTTATAACAATATGCTTATATTAGAGTAAGATATTCAAGGAAATTGAAATGATGAATTTTGTAAGGTCGCTGCTACTGACGGGGCTGTTTTTAGCCGCATCAAGTGCACAAGCGGTAATTATTGAAGAACAATGGCTTGCATACGAACCGCTAATTGGTGGTGGCGAAGCTGAATACACGGTAACGAATAATTCAGGAAGTGATATTTATGCCTTTTTTGTCGCTAATGACACGGCGACAAATAGCTGGAGCAACAACAACGGGTGGCGCTCTAATATAATAGATGCTTTTGAGTGGAATGATGCGGCGACCCATATTAACTATTTGGGTGCCATTGATAATCCGGTATATACCCGTGAGCTGGGGCTTTTTGGTGACCTATTCACCGGCTATAAGCAGGTAATAATGTATACCTTTAATTACTATAACTTAAATGGTCTTGCGACTAACCCAGACGCGTTGCCAATAGCTGCGGGCACGATACGTGGCGAGTTTAACTTCACAACCGAAGAGTTGGCATCACCGTTTGTTGCAATCGATCAAAACGGTAATATTGTTGACACGGGTGAAGCGGTACATGTTGTACCGGTTCCAGCCGCAGTTTGGTTGCTTGGTTCGGGTTTGATTGGCCTGGCGAGTGTTGCTCGACGTAAAGCCTGAGTTGTATTAAAGGTTTTTTGTAAGAAGCTGGCTCAAATAGCAAAGCGTAAATTTAACTGTTGATGTTTTGTTAGATAAGAGGCTTCAGCCTCAACCTTGTATGGGTTGGGGCTTTTTTATGTCTAAGAAAATGATCTCGAGTCCGCGTCTTTAAGGTCACTAGGCTCCTCCACAAGCATGTCGGAATGACGTAGTCATAGCCATTTTTTAGCCAGACACAAGACAATTTAAGTTTGCGTTCATTCGCAGTTTTAGTGTGTATTTGGGTTAAGTCTTTGCTTTTTTCTTTTCAGCACTTAAAGTAAACCCCTTGCTCAAGTGGCCGACTTTTTTATGTTTTTTGAAATAATAAATCCCAAACGCCGTGGCCCAATTTTAACCCGCGGGTTTCAAATTTTGTGGTGGGTCTTTCAGCGGGTTTTTCAACGTAAGTATTATCTGTTGCGCAGTTGGTAAATAACGTGCTGTTATTTAATGTACTTAACATTTGTTTGGCGTAGTGCTCCCAGTCGGTTGCCAAATGAAATGTGCCGCCGGGTTTTAAAATACGCGCAACTTCAATAAGAAAATCCTCCTGCACAATACGTCGTTTATTGTGTTTCTTTTTATGCCAGGGATCAGGGAAAAATAGTTGCAGTCGATCAATGCTGTTGTCAGCCATTTGATTTTTTAAAACATCAATGGCATCGTAATTTGAAACCCGAATATTTTTGCAATCTGAATTTTCTATTAAACGCAATAAACGTCCGACTCCGGGGCGATGCACTTCTATGCCTAAAAAGTTTTTTTCTGGGCTAGCCTGTGCCATTTTAAATAATGAATCACCATTACCAAATCCAATTTCTAAAACCGTGTGTGCATCACGCTTAAAAATGTCGGTTAAGTTTAATCGAGTCGCTGAATAATCAACACCATACTCAGGCCACTGAGTATCGATGGCCAGTTGTTGTCCGGTGGTTAAGCGGCCTTCGCGCTTAACAAAGCTGCGAATGGTGCGAATGTGTTTTTCAATCATGATGTTGTATGTGGCATGAAAATGGTGTTTGAAAAATAGCGGATAAAATAAGTAAGGTGAAAATATTATCCGCCATGTACGTGATTAATATGGGATTAAGTTTAGAAAAACGTACCATCAATGGGCGATGAAGCAGAAGCAAAACGTTTGCGTGGCATACGTCCAGCTAAAAATGCCTCGCGCCCGGCTTCAACGGCTTTTTTCATGGCTGATGCCATGAGCACAGGGTCTTTTGCAGCCGCAATCGCGGTGTTCATTAAAATGCCGTCACAACCCAGTTCCATCGCAATGGCCGCATCCGATGCGGTGCCCACACCCGCATCAACTAAGATGGGCACATTGGCATTTTCAATGATGGTTAATATATTGTAGGGGTTGCGAATGCCTAGCCCTGAACCAATGGGAGCAGCTAACGGCATGACGGCGGCGCAACCTATTTCTTCAAGGCGTTTGGCAATGATAGGGTCATCGGTGGTGTAAACCATAATATCAAAACCATCTTTAACCAGAATTTCCGCCGCTTCCAGCGTAGCGGTTGTATCCGGGTAAAGGGTTTTTTCATCGCCTAATACTTCCAGTTTCACCAGATTATGTCCATCGAGTAACTCCCGTGCCATACGACAGGTGCGCACCGCATCTTCAACAGTGTAGCAACCGGCCGTGTTTGGCAATATGGTGTACTTTTCAGGTGGTACCGCATCGAGTAAGTTTTCCTCGTTGGGGTTTTGTCCAATATTGGTGCGTCGAATAGCAACCGTAATAATGTCAGCACCGCTAGCCTCTGTGGCTTCACGGGTTTCAGTTAAATCTTTATATTTACCTGAGCCAACAAGTAAACGAGATTGATAAGTTTTGCCAGCAATGGTGAGAAGCGTGTCTTTCATATTGTGATTTTACGGGTTGGTTTTTTGAGGCAGGTATCTTAGCATTTTATCGATATGTTGAGAATTGGGGTTGCGAAATGAAATGCACTGACGATAGGGAATGACTCAAACTAGCCAGAAGTGGTCGATCGTTAGATTGCTTTGCTTATTGGCAAGTTGCCCTGCCAGGGAACATCTCCCTCGGGGAAAGACCGCCGTTTTTTGGCGCTCTGTCCCCTGATTGAGGCCACCAAGAGTTGAGCGGAGTCGTTTATCGCACTGCCCATTTAATCGGAATTACCACATGGGACAGGGCGCTAAAAAGCAGCGACCTTTCCCTGATGGATATGTGCCATAACAGGGCAACAGAGCATCGAGAAAAGCAATCAAACGAGCGTCTGCTTCAGGGTGATTTGAGACTTTTAAACTGTTGTTATGTATAGCCTTCCTGGCTATCGGTACCCGGCTCGACGTCCCTGTCGAGCGTTCGCAGCGCTGCGAATGCACATGGGTGCATTCGGTCGCATTAGTATTTAGTCGAATTTAAAGAGTTGTCTTTGTCAGGATTATTGTTATGTATAGCCATCCCTGGCTATTGGTACCCGGCTCGACATCCCTGTCGAGCGTTCGCAACGCTGCGAATGCACATAGGTGCATTCGGTCGTATTAGTCTTTAGTCGAATTTAAAGAGTTGTCTTTGTCAGGTTTGTTGTTATGTATAGCCTTCCCTGGCTATTGGTACCCGGCTCGACATCCTTGTCGAGCGTTCGCAACGCTGCGAATGCACTTAGGTGCATTCGGTCGCATTAGTATTTAGTCGAATTTAAAGAGTTGTCTTTGTCAGGATTATTGTTATGTATAGCCTTCCTGGCTATCGGTATCCGGCTCGACATCCTTGTCGAGCGTTCGCAACGCTGCGAATGCACTTAGGTGCATTCGGTCGCATTAGTATTTAGTCGAATTTAAAGAGTTGTCTTTGTCAGGATTATTGTTATGTATAGCCTTCCTGGCTATCGGTACCCGGCTCGACATCCCTGTCGAGCGTTCGCAACGCTGCGAATGCACTTAGGTGCATTCGGTCGTTGCTCACCCCCCGCCGATGGCGTGTACTATTTCTATGCTATCGCCTTCATTTAATATGGTGTTCTGATGTTCTGCTTTTGTAATGATTTCCATATTGACTTCTGCCGCTAAGCGTTTATCTGCAAGGCCTTGCAACTCAATGAGTTGTTTTAGTGTTAGCCCTGACTCTACTGTGAGATTTTTTCCATTAAGTTGTATTTGCATGGGATAAGTCGAGTCGCTAAAAAGCGTGATTTTACACGGAATGTTGTGGGTTTTAACCCCATTTAACAAAACTTATGCTATATCAATTAATTAAAAATAAAGGCATACTTATTATAAAAAAATAATAATATTAATAACCCTGGTTTATCGGGTTTTTTAAAAGTGACGAATGATAGCTTAAGTTTTGGTAGTCAAGTGAGACTTTAAGAGAAAAAACGGCAGCTAATGGGAGTCTATTGCGTGGGCATATCAGTGGAAAAAATAATTTTAACCTGCATCGCAGGCATTATCTTGGTCGTTTCCAGTACGAGCTATGCGGGTGTTAATCCGTTTAAAAAATCTAAAGATTATGCTTTTGGGTCTAATATTGCCTGGTATGAGCACAATAATACGGCGGTTAAAACGGGGTCTATTCGAGATGGTTCTGACACTCACTATTATCATCTAAATATTGATAACGATCAGCTCTTGCTGCGTCTGGGTAAAAACGACCCCAGCGGTGAGTTGGAAAATACACGTTTACTGGACGGATTATCTATTGTTGAAGTCAAGGTAGACGGAAATCGTTTACCTCTGTTTGAGTGGTGCTTGCTAAACCAGCAAAATCCCGGCAACAAGATTAAACAAAATGCAATTGTTGTCAATGGTGTGTGCGTTAATGCCGGAGGTGGTGGTGATTTTGTCATAAATCTGGATAATCAAACACGTAATATTTTAAGTTCAGCCAATGTACTTGAATTTGTTGTAGAGCCCTATGGACGAAGGGTGAAGTTGAGTTATAGCATGCTTGGCTATGCGGCAATTATGAAAAAAATTAACAAGCCGGTGCCTGCGCCTGTAGTGGCTAAACCGGTTCCAAGGCCAGTGGTGGTTGTGCCTCCAAAAGCGAAACCCAAGCCAAAAACTAGGCCAAAAGCTGCCTCAAAGCCAAAAGCCGTTAAAATGTGCCATGTACGAGCACCCCAGGCGTTTAAGGCTCAAGTGCCATCACTGAGTTACCCTTGTGATGATAAGGCTAAAAAAGCCAGGGCCGAGTTAAATATTTCAACCCAGGTCAGAAAAGAAAAACAGAAACGCTTTAAATCAGAGGAAGAGCAAAGACAGTTGAAGCAACGGGCGCTTGAGGATTCTAAGCGTGAAGTTGAGTGGGAAAATAAACAAAATAGTTTATGGCTATCAAGGTGTCAAAAGAATTGGGCTAAAAATAAGAGCCCATGCTATTGCGATAAGTTTATCGATCAGGCACCGCCAGGGATTAAAAGTACCTGCGCAAAGTAATCGCGCTTCAATTGGTTTAAACCAGGGCCTGCATCACTTGATGTGGGTCTTTGTTTATTGGGCGGCGGGAATTTATAATGCTGCGTAATGACTTGAGTGGCGAAGAATTAGCCCTCGATTCATTAGCTCTCTAAAGAATTAGAGCTCCCTAAAGAATTAGCCCGTGAATATTAAACCGTGGGCTTTTATACATAATTTAAGTGCGCTTCAGAAAGCTGCGCGAGTAAATGTTGAATATTTATGACGGATTGTATTGTTGTTGGCGGCGGCCTGATTGGCATGCTGAGTGCCAGAGAATTAAAAAAGTCAGGCATGGATGTTTTGATTCTGGAAAAAGGCGAGCTTGGAAGGGAGTCGTCCTGGGCTGGTGGCGGTATTCTTTCGCCATTGCACCCGTGGCGATATCCCGATGAAGTTAGTGAGCTGGCTCGTACTGGTCACCAGGTTTATCCACAGGTTGCCCGTGAGTTGCATCAGGAAAGTGGTATTGACCCGGAATATATTCGCAGTGGGCTGCTGGTATTAGATAGTCACGAGCAGGCAGAGGCATTAGCCTGGGCTAAAAAGTGGTCGATGAATCTGACGCTGCTTGACGATGAGGCGGCCGTGCAAAAGGTAGCTCCCGGTGTGGCAGCCACCTTTAAAGACGGTTTATGGTTGCCCGACGTGGCGCAAATGCGCAACCCGCGATTGGTGCAAGCGGTAAAAGGCAGCCTGGAATCTTTGGGCATTCAATATCGTGAGCATGCTTGCGTAGAATCGCTGAAAATTCACAAGGGTAAAATAAATGGAATTGTTGCAAATGGCAAAACCTACTACGCCGATAAAGTGCTCATTGCAGGGGGTGCCTGGAGTGGTGAGCTACTTAAGCACTGCTCAGATGTGCCGAAAATAAAACCCGTTAAAGGCCAAATGATTTTATTTAAAGGACCGGTCGGCTTACTGAAAAGTATTGTGCTGGTTGAAGATCGTTACCTTATTCCGAGAAAAGATGGCCGGGTGCTTTGTGGTAGCTCCATTGAGCACACCGGCTTTGATAAATCCACGAGTGAGCAAATTAAAAAGGAATTGTTAGACAGTGCAATTAGTATATTTCCTGCGCTATCACAGTTAAAAATCGAGCATCATTGGGCCGGGCTCAGGCCGGGAAGCCCGGATGGTGTGCCCTATATAGGGCAACACCAGGAGATTGAGGGTCTGTATTTGAATGCGGGGCATTTCAGAAACGGGGTTATTCTGGGCATTGCCAGTTGTTATAAAGTGGTCACAGAAATCACCAAAGCATCGAGTTAGACTCTTCACATTTAGGGTTAATACACTTGGAAGAGCGGTGTTTTTACCATTCGTCAGAACCGCAAGCCGGCTTATCTTCGAAAGCATGACATTCAATCAAACATCATCTTTAATAACATCATGAAAAAAATATCCGGATTTACCCTTTTAGAATTAATGGCCGTGATTACCGTCGGCGGCATTTTGTTAGCCCTGGCAGTGCCTGCTATGACAAGTTTTGTTCAAAGAAGCAAAATGACGACACATACGAATAAGCTTGTGTCTGCTTTGCAGGTTGCCAGAAATGAGGCGATTAAGCAGTCGGGTTTTGCCTGTGTTTGTTCAACTACTGATGCGTCAGCAGCCGTCCCAATTTGTGATGCGGGTGATAACTGGGAATCAGGCTGGATTGCTTTTTATGATACTACCGGTGACTGTACTTTTGCACCAGCGGCACCAGATTTAGATGTGTTGCTAAAGGTAGCAGAAAATGACGGTTTTGAGAAGTTCACCGTGCGTAACGATAATAGCAGTATCAACGATTTTGACTTTGTCCGGTTTAATAGCCGGGGTTCTCCGCAGTCGGCTAATGGCGCGATTCAACAAGGTATGTTTACTTTCTGTGATGAGCGTGGATATGAACTTGATGGTGCGGGTGACACCGTGATGCGCGCTGTTCTTCTAAGTGCAGCGGGTAGTGTGAGAACAACTAAAGATGCGACGTTAATTCTGCCTGCAAATTGTCCGTAAATTTACGCCATTATTTGGAATTTTTGAATGAAAACTAAGTTACCTATTAAAAAAACGCAGAAAGGTTTTACATTACTTGAGTCGCTTATGGCCCTGTTTGTATTATCGATTGGCATGTTAGGTGTGGCGGGCATGCAAATTCAGAGCATGCAGGCGGGGAATGTCGCAAAACAAAGGATGTTGGCCGTAACGTACAACGAAGAGTTGCTTGAGCGAATACGCTCAAATCCGGCGGGCATTCGTTTTTATGCAAATGCGGCAGCCAGTCGTGGCTGTTCATCTGGTACTGTTTGTAATGCTCAAGAAATGGCTGAAGATGATTTGCTAATTTGGCAAGACAATATTGATAATGTATTACCGGGTACACCAACAGTGGCAATAGAAGTTTTGGAAATCCCTGATATAACGGTAGACCCGGAGGGAACCGGCCGTATTATTAATATTGAGATTTCCTGGTATGACAGAGGGGATACTTATGTCTTTAATTCATCAGTACTCGTTAATAATAAGTGATAAATCCATGTTAAATACACCATCAATGAATCATCGCACTACTCAACACCACGCCACTCAACACAGCGCCACTAAACACCAGGCCGGCTTTACTCTGATTGAGATGCTTGTCAGTCTTGGAATAGGTCTGTTTCTTATTGCGGGTGTTTTCACCGTTTATATCAATAGTAATAAAAGTCAGAAGACAGTGGAGTCCGAAGTTCGGTTAGTTGATGATGCGCGGTTTGCTTTGGAAAATATCACCTATGACTTTAAGCATGCGGGTATTTATGGTCTTTTAAATCATGAAGACGCAGACAAGCTAGTAGACGATCCAGAGTCGAAACTAGGGGATTTTAATAACATTCCAGGTCAGTGTGGTGGGCCGGGTGTTGGTACAGACCCGGGCTGGGTGACGAATGTGCGAATGTCCGTATTGAGCTCGAATGATACTAACCCATATTCCGGTTCCTGTATTTTGCCAGTCAATTATGCTGGTGGTGATGTGCTTGAGATGCGCTATGTTAGCCGGATTGATAACGCCCTGGCTCTAGATGCGAATGTGCTTTATATGAGAGGTGATTCGAATCGTGGGCGGGTATTTGTTGGCTCAGCCCCACCGGCCGCAGGGGATTTCAACGCTCTGGCTGAAAATTTCAAGATGGTTGCTAAGGCTTATTATGTTGCTAATTATACCAATACACCGGGTGACGGACTCAGCTCGCTACGAATGGTGTCATTACAATCTGGACCCGAAGTAAAGGACGATTTATTTCTTGAAGGGGTCATTGATATGCAGTTGCAATTTGGAATGGTTGCGGATAACACTACGACGAGTCGATCTGTAGTGACCTGGGTGCATCCCGCTGTGGATGGGGATGCCAATGCAGCAGACGGCACCGTTGACTGGGATCGTGTTATTGCCGCTAGAATCTGGTTGGTTCTAAAATCTAAAGAAAGATTTAGTGATGTAGACACCTCGACTAAGTTAAATGTAGCAGGGGTCGATGTGAGTTATCCAAATGACGGCTTTAGACGAATCGTTGTGAGCACAGCGATGAGATTGAGAAACATGAATACAGGCTTTTAACTAATGAAAAATTTAAGCATGAAAAAACAGCAGTCAGGTGCCGCCCTAGTTGTCGGGTTAATCATTTTATTGGTGATGACCTTGTTGGGTGTAAACAGCATGAACTCAACGCGTTCAGAGCTTAAAATTGCGGCCAATGTTAAAAATCACAGCACCGCCTTTCAAACAGCAGAAGCGGCCATTCAGCGCCTGAAAACCCATACAGCCACTGATTGGTCATATATCCTGAATTCGCCACCATTAACCTATGATTACACCCCTGCCGGGGGCAAAGCATCTGCGCAAACAACGATGTTTTTTAAAGATTGTCGTAACAACCCGTTAAATTATGACATTTCCGGTGCCGGTATCGGTGATGGAAAAGGCGGTAATTTTAAAGCGATTGTTCATGAAGTCAGTGCGGCGAGTGTTGCAACGACATCATCAGGTACGGTAGTGGCCAGAAGCACCGTGGTGTCAGGCATCGCAACTGTATTGGCGGGTTGCTCAATTGAACCAGCATCATAATTTTTTAAGGATAGGTAAGATGAACTTAATTATAAAAAACATACTGTTGTTGAGCATGCTGGTATTTGGTGTATCGGCACTCGCGGCAAAAGCCCCCCAAAGAACCATTGAAGAAGGCATTGAGGGCACGCCAACACTGGTGTTTATTGGCAAAAGCCTCACTGGAAAATTGCACGTTAAAGCCTGCGATGATGAAAATTGTCCGTTATTAAAACTTAACATTACACCGCAAACAAAAGCCTTTTATGACAGAAAGCCGGTTTCATTATCGAGCAGAATTGAATCACCTGTTAAGCCTGAATTGACGATTTACGATGTGAATACAAACAATGTGATCAGGCTTTACTGGTACTCCAGATAGACGGCAGATAGACGGCATATAGACAGCTGAGGAATAATTATGAAACCGATTTTTAAGAAAGTCCAAACCGGGTGTATAGCGGCATTAACGACGGTGTTAGCCGTTATGCCAGCAGCGGCCGAAGATATTGAAATATATAAAAGCACCAATGTGGGGGGGGCTTCAATTCAGCCCAATATCATGTTTATCCTTGATACCTCGGGCAGCATGGATGCACTGATAGATTCAGATGCAGTTTACGATGCCAGTCACGATTACACGTCCGAGGGTAGCAGTTGCTTTGATAAAGATAGAATGTATCCGTCTATTACCAGTGACGTGGCCTGTACCGATGTATTTAAAGCCCGCTCGTTTAAGCTTACACAAAACCAGTGTGAAGGCGCACAGGATGCTTTTGGTACGACCAATGGCGATACCGGCATATACAATGCCACTTTTGCACAATGGGATGATTCAAGGGATGCATGGGGTAAATTAAAAAACGGGACAAACGATCTTTATTATATTGATTGTTCAACCGACCAGGGTGACCATGGTAAAGGTCAGCCGCAGTATAAGTGGATTAATACAACCGGCAGCGGCACGGCTGCTTACCTTAATACGGATACCGATGCACTTTATAGCTGGGGGAGCATCGAAAGTGAGTCGTTAACCATGTATAGCGGCAACTGGATGAATTATAAGATATCCGTTGGCCCGGCAGACCCCAGGCTTGATCGTTTAGAGGTGATGAAAAATGCGGTATCCACTGTTGTAGGAAGTGTTGATGGCGTCAATATTGGTTTAATGCGCTTTGATGATAAAACCCAAAGCGGCAACCGAGGCTTTGGTGGCTCAGTTTCTTATCAGGTGCAAGATATTGAATTGGGTCGAGCCAATATGTTAGCCCAGATGAATACTTGGACTCATCAAGGTTATACCCCCTTATCTGAGACATTATATGAAGCTTATTTGTATTACAGCGGCGGTGAGCTCGATTATGGTGCCGGCGGCGGTGGCGATGTAGCCAGTCCATCGAGTACGGGGGGCGCGCAAATTCAAGGCGGTGGTAGTACTAAGTATTATTTGAGCCCAATTGACCCTGACTTTGCCGAGTGTCAAAAGCAATTTATTATTTATTTATCAGACGGCCAGCCCACGGAAGATACCGGTGCGCAGGCAAAGATAGAAGCATTACCCGGCTTTACGCGTCCAGGTGGCGGTTCAACATCATGCTCGGGCGGAACAGGCAATGGTGTATGCCTTGATGACCTTGCGGCTTATATGTTTGACCATGGTTTTGATGCGAATGTTATTAAGCTTGATACAAATGGCACCTCCATAGAGAGCACCACGACCGTGCCGAATGTGAAAGTCGCAACCTATACCATCGGTTACGGTAATGATATTGCCATTTTGAAAGAAGCCGCGCGTGTCGGCGGGGGTGAGTATCACCGAGCCAATTCAGCAACCGATTTGCTCACCACTATTCTGGGTATTATTAGCTCGATTCGTGATATTAACAGTACCTTTTCATCGCCTGCCGTATCAGTTAATGCATTTAACCGGTCAACGCATCGCAGTGAATTGTATTTCACCCTGTTCAAGCCTGATGAAAACCCTCATTGGGACGGTAACTTTAAGCGCTTTAAGCTGACATTTGATGACTTAGGCATACCAACGATTGTCGATCAGAATGACGATCCAGCCGTAAGTGAATTAACCGGCTTCTTTAAAGATGAGGCGCTCAGTTTCTGGACTGACCCACTGGATGCACCACAGGGTGATGGCCGTGATACCTCAATAGGCGGAGCGGCAAGTAAACTGTTTAATGGCACGCCTTACCTCTCAGGTAGAAAAGTCTATACAAAAATAGCTTCAAACGATTTAGAAGCCAATGCTAATCGGGTATGGCGTGGCACTAATGGAGTTAGAGAAGCCATGGGCTGGGATGGCGATACATCTGATACGGTACAAACCGATTCATACAATAAACTGGTTGACTGGGTTCGCGGAATTGACGTAGATGATGAGGATGGTGATGGCGATACCGATGATGCTCGACGTATTATGGGTGATCCACTCCATGCCCAACCGGCATTAATTCAGTATGGTGGAACCGATGATAACCCTGATATTACCGCTTATGTTGCGACAAACGACGGATTACTGCATGCCATTTCAACCAGTACCGGCTTAGAGCAATTTGCTTTTCTACCGCCTGAATTATTGAAAGATATGAATACATTATATTCAGGTGGATCCGGTAAGTTTTATGGCCTGGATGGAACCGTATCGCCATATATTATTGATACAAATCTCAACGGTGTCATAGAGCCGGGTGATGGAGACAAGGTCTATCTGTTCTTTGGCATGCGTCGAGGCGGCAGTAATATTTATGCGCTTGATGTAACCGATAGAGACAAGCCTGAGTTAATGTGGACAATTAAAGGCGGTGTTGATGGTAACGGCGACGCGTTTACGCCCAACGTCGATGACTATTCACGCTTAGGGCAAACCTGGTCCAGACCCACGGTTCGAATTGTCAGACTCAATGGTGCCGATGTGCCGGTGCTGGCATTTGCAGGCGGCTATGATACGGGCCAGGATTCGGTTAATACCCGACAGGTAGATTCTATCGGGCGAGGTATTTATATTATAAATGCACTAACCGGTGAAACCTTGTGGAGAATGGGGCCAGATGCTGGCGCTGATCTAACCGATGCGAATATGAAATACAGTATTCCGTCTGATGTGTCAGCTGTGGATACGGATGGAGATGGTTATCTGGATCATCTCTATGTCGGAGACATGGGCGGCCAGGTTTGGCGAGTTGATATTAATAATCAAGCCAGTAGTACAAGTTCAAACTTGGTTGTTACCGGTGGACGAATTGCCGATTTAGCTGATAATACCGTCGCCTCTAATCGTCGCTTTTACTACCCTCCTAGTGTGGCAATAAGCAAAGATGTTAATGATGATATTTTCACAGCGCTAGTGATGACTTCAGGTTATCGTGCACACCCGAACAACAGGAACGTGCAGGATAAGATCTTCATGATGAGGGATACGCCGGTAAATGGTAAGCCCAGCACTTATGAAACGCTGTTAGTCAATAATAGTCAGCAAGATTTGTATAATGCGACCGCGAATTTAATTGGCCAGGGAACCGATCCGCAACGAGAAGCGGCGAGGGTTTCGCTTACAGGTGCTGATGGGTGGTATGTCGATTTAGATAAATCCAAAGGTGAAAAAGGCTTAACTAAAGCGTTAATCTTTGCGGGTGAAGCTTTCATTACGACTTATGAGCCTTTTGATCCTACAACGGCTTCAATCACGAGCTGTGAGCCACAGGTAGGTAAGGGTTATCTATATCATCTGTTTATAGCGGATGCCAAGCCGGTTAAAAATTATGAGTCGATAATCAGTACCGATCCTGATGCGCTGACGCTTGAAGATAGGAGAGTGGAGTTAACCAGAACAGGCATACCTGCCGACCCCAGCATTATCACAACTAAAGAAGGTAGTGCACGCTGTGTGGGTACGGAATGTGAAAAGTTAGAAGGTACAAATCTGCATCAAACAATTTACTGGTTTGAAGAGTAAGTGCACATCATGAGACAGTTTAAAAGTAGAGAGAATAAAATGAAGCAGCTAAAACACAAAGGTTTTACCCTGATAGAGCTCATGATCGTAGTCGCTATTGTGGGCATATTAGTGGCAGTAGCCATTCCTTCATATAATGCTTATACACAGAAAGTAAGGCGTCATGATGCCAGAGAAGGTTTGCTAAGGGTCGCAGAAAATCAGGAGAAATTTTACTTGATTAATGGCGGTTACAGTCGCTTGATAGCAAGCCTGGGTGGAGCAGATACCAGTCTGGGTTATTACACATTAAGTGTAACAACTGATAGCGGTAATGATAGTGACGGTACAACCTATACCATAACGGCAACCGCAAATGCGGGTCCACAATTTGCAGACCCCGTATGCGGGAATGGGAATGATGTGACGTTAAATTCTGTTGGCGTAAAATTACCAGCATTATGCTGGTAATAGTCATGTATTATTTATTTCGCGTTTTATCTCTAAGCTCTTTCGGCAACTGAAAAATTATATTCTCTTTGGGGCCGCTGTCACTAGACAGTTCGGCTCCGAACCAGAATTTTATTTTAGCAATAACCGCTTCAACTAATAATTCAGGTGCTGATGCGCCTGCACTTAAGCCGACCGATTGAACGCCATCAAACCAGTGTTTTTGAAGCTCATCAGCATTGTCGACTAAATAACCCGGCACATTATTTTTAATCGCTAATTCTTTTAAGCGGTTAGAGTTAGAGCTGTTAGTTGAACCCACAACAATAATGATATCTGCAGACCGGGTTAATGTTTTAATTGCATCCTGACGATTTTGGGTGGCATAACAAATATCATCTTTGCGGGGGCCGTGAATATTAGGATATTTAATTTTAAGCGCAGCAATAATGCCGTGAGTATCATCAACAGACAGCGTGGTTTGTGTGACATAAGCGAGATCATTGTCTGGGCTTAAATTTAGCTGGTCTACATCGCCAACGGTTTCAACTAAAACCATTTCGCCGTTGCCGCCATTAAATTGTCCCATGGTGCCATCAACTTCCGGGTGACCCGCATGACCAATTAAAACAACGCTGGTGTTGGTTTTGGCATAACGCGAAACTTCAAGGTGAACTTTGGTTACCAGCGGGCAGGTTGCATCAAATATTTTAAGTTCACGTTGTTTGGCTTCGTGCTGAACGCTTTGTGAAACACCGTGAGCACTAAAGATAACAATGGAGTCATCCGGTATTTCGTCAAGCTCCTCGACAAAAATGGCGCCATTTTTTTTGAGGCAATTCACAACATATGTGTTATGCACGACTTCGTGACGAACATAAATGGGAGCACCAAATAATTCTAAAGCGCGCTCAACAATTTCTATGGCGCGATCAACGCCGGCACAAAATCCACGGGGGTTAGCAAGATGTATTTTCATGATTTAACGGTGTAATAAATAGTTATAAAATTGAAATGCACAAGGATAATATATATCGAGGGCAATTATAAAATATCAACAATTTCAGCTGTAAATTTAATGCTGCGCCCAGCTAATGGGTGGCTGAAATCAACCTCTACTTCATCACCAGTAATCCGCAAAATGGTGCCCATTATTTCAGAATCGTCCGGGCCGTCAAAAGCGATAACCTGATTTTCTTCTGGTGGCATGTCTGAGGGAAAATCTTCAACAGGCAGGCAGTGAATGTTGTTTTCATCGGGCATGCCAAATGCGAGCTCAGGAGAGAGTTCCGCACAAACCGTATCACCTTTGGATTTTCCAATGAGGGCGTCTTCCATTCCAAAGGTTAAACTACCGTTACCAATTTCAAATTCTATCGCTTCATCGCCGAAGTTAGATTCGACTTCAGTGTCATCTTCAAGTTGCATTTTAAAAAAGAGTAAAACTCTGCTGTTTTGTTCAATTGTTTTCATGGGGATTCTTTATTGTATCGTAAATTAATAAAATAGCGCCGACAGTAATTGCAGAGTCTGCGATATTAAATGCGGGCCAGTGATGTTGTTGGTAATAAACGTCGAGAAAGTCAATAACGTGGCCATAAATAGAGCGATCAATAAGGTTGCCTATTGCGCCGCCTAAAATTAATGCCAGGGCTGAATATTGAAGCACCTGATGAGACTTTAATTTTCGTATCCATAGAAAAATGAAAAGACTAACTATGCTGGTTAAACTAAGAAAAAACCAGCGCTGCCAGCCACCGGCATTAGCTAAAAAACTAAATGCCGCGCCTTCGTTATACATTAACGTAAAGTTGAACATGGGGATGATTTCAACCGGCTGATGAAAGTGTAAATACTGATCAGCCAAAATTTTCGTTATTTGATCGAATGTAATAACGATTAGTGTTATCCATATCCACGACTTATATTTTAAAGATTCATTGTTAGTGTTAGGCATAATTTCGTGTTTCACCCTCACCTTCAACATTGTCAATGCAGCGCCCGCATAGTTCAGGGTGTTCTGAGTGTGTGCCTACATCTTCACGTAAATGCCAACAGCGGGTGCACTTGTCATGTGAGGATTTTTCAACGTTAATACTGATGGTTTCGCCATTTTCCAATTCAAATGTTTCAGCTGAACTGGGTGCTTCACTCGCAGGGTGAGCCGATGCGTATGAAGTAATGAGAACAAACCGTAACTCATCTTCAAGCGTGCTTAAGTTGCTAAGTAACTGATCGCTACAATAAAGCTTAACTTCCGCGTCTAAAGAAGAACCAATCTTTCCATCTACACGAATTTGTTCAAGTTGTTTGCTTACCTGGTTACGGGTTTGTTGAATTGCAGACCAGAAATCAAAATTCATAGTGGCAGATGAATCCAGCGCAAACAATTTATCATACCAGGTTTCAAGTAAAACAGATTCACCGTGTGCACCAGGAATTTGTTGCCAGATTTCATCTGCAGTAAAGCTTAAAATGGGTGCCATCCAGCGAGTCATAGCTTCAACAATATGGTGAATGGCCGTTTGTGCTGAGCGACGAGCAATGCTGTCTTTATGCGTTGTGTATTGACGATCTTTAATGACATCCAGATAAAAACTTCCCATATCTTCAGAGCAGAAATTATGCAGTTTTTGATAAATCACATGGAAGTTATAATTTTTATAGGCGTCTATGATTTCGTTTTGTACTTGCAACGTTTGTGCAACGGCCCATTTATCTAACGCCAGCATTTCAGAATCGGGCAACATATCTGTTTGCGGATTAAAACCGTTTAAATTGGCTAATAAAAATCGCGCCGTATTACGAATGCGTCGGTAGGAATCAGCAGTGCGTTTAAGAATTTCATCGGACACTGTAATTTCGGCTGTGTAATCGGTTGATGAAACCCACAGGCGCAAGATGTCGGCCCCTAATGAATTAAATATTTTCTGTGGTTGCACAACATTGCCAACCGATTTGGACATTTTTTTACCGTCGGCATCAACCGTGAATCCATGGGTTAAAACCGTTTTGTAAGGTGCTTTGTTTCTAACCGCAACGGATGTTAATAAGGATGACTGAAACCAGCCGCGATGTTGATCAGAGCCTTCGAGATATAAGTCTGCAGGCACATCTAACTCATCGCGTTGCTCTAACACGCTGGCGTGAGTTACACCCGAGTCGAACCAGACATCGAGTGTGTCAGTCACTTTGTCGTAGTTAACTGCATCGTCACCTAAAATGTCTTCGGCGGTTTTTGAAAACCACGCTTCGATACCATCTTTTTCTATTTCACTGGCAATAGATTTTATCAGTTCCTGTGTGTTGGGGTGCAACTCGCCACTTTCTTTGTGTACAAAAAGCGTGATTGGAACCCCCCAGGTACGCTGTCGTGAAATGCACCAGTCGGGACGGTTTTCAACCATGCCCTCAATACGTGCTTTGCCCCAGTCCGGTAGCCACTGAGTTTCATTGATAGCCGACATAGCCTGGTCGCGTAAACCATTTTGTTTCATACTGATAAACCACTGCGGGGTTGCGCGAAAAATAATGGGGGACTTATGTCGCCAGCAATGCGGGTAACTGTGTTTTAGTTTTTTAAACTTTAACAGAACGTTGTTTTCTTTTAGCAGTTCAATAATTGCGTCATTGGCTTTATTAACATGTTGGCCGGCAAATATTTCTGTGTCAGGTAAAAATACACCGTTACTTCCGACCGGGTTATAAACTTCAAGCGCGTATTTTGTGCCGACAATGTAATCGTCCTGACCATGCCCAGGTGCAGTGTGTACTGCGCCGGTGCCCGCTTCGGTGGTGACATGGTCGCCGAGAATAATGGGGACCTGTCGAGAATAGAAAGGATGCTGTAATAATAAATTTTCTAATACACTGCCACTGCAACGACCAATAATAGTAAATTTTTCAGCTTCATAACGCTCGAGTGCACTTTCATGTAAAGCCTCGGCAAGTAATAAATTAATGTTGCCAATTGCGGTGTCGGCTTTGACTAAAACATAATCAAAATCCGGGTGAAGTGAAACGGCCATGTTTGCGGGTAATGTCCACGGAGTGGTTGTCCAGATAACCGTTGCAACCGGCAAGCCATTGTTTTCTGCATCACAGGCTTTGAAAAAAGCGGCGCTATCTATCGCTTCGAAAACTACATCGATAGCAGAAGAGGTTTTATCTTCATATTCAACTTCGGCTTCGGCTAGTGCCGAACCACAATCGAGGCACCAGTGAACTGGTTTGCTGCCTTTGTGTAAATGTCCCTTATCAATAATTTTTCCAAGGGTGCGCACAATGTTAGCTTCAAACTTATAGTCCATGGTGAGGTAGGGGTTTTCCCAGTCACCTAAAACACCCAGACGAATAAAATCATCTCGTTGTACGTTAACCTGAGTTTGGGCATAGGCGCGACATTTGTCGCGAAATGTTTTGGCATCTACTTTTTGACCCGGTTTGCCCACTTTCTTTTCAACATTAAGTTCAATGGGTAAACCATGGCAATCCCAACCTGGAATATAAGGCGCATCAAAACCATCGAGTGTGCGGCTTTTAATAATAATATCTTTTAATATTTTGTTAACGGCGTGACCAATGTGGATGTTGCCGTTTGCATAGGGGGGGCCGTCATGTAAAATAAATTTAGGCCGACCTTCGCTGGCTTTACGGATTTTCTGGTAAAGATTACTTTCCTGCCATTGCTTTAACATTTGTGGTTCGCGGTTGGCTAAATTTCCCCGCATGGGAAAATCAGTCGCTGGCAGGTTTAAGGTGCTTTTATAATCTTTAGTTTGTTCGCTCACGTGTTTTTATTCTCAAATAATGATTTAGTCTGTTCTTCTGTGTGAAGAGTAAATGTGATATTAATTTTCTGCAAAAAAATCTTTAGCCCGTTGGCTGTCTTTAATAATTTGTTGTTTTAAATCATCAAAAGAATCAAAACGTTTTTCATCGCGTATTTTATATTTAAATTCAACGCACACTTGCTGGCCATAAATTTCTTGATTGAAGTCAAAAAGATAAACTTCAAGTTGTAAATTTTTCCCATCAACCGTAGGGCGTTTTCCAACATTAGCAACACCATTGCAAGACAGATGGTTTTCGCCGCTCATGTGCACCGCATAAACCCCGTGTACGGCTGTTGCGTGACGCTGCAATTTTATATTGGCTGTGGGAAAACCAATCGTGCGTCCGCGTTTATCACCATGTGCAACGTGCCCACAAATCTGGTAAGGGCGGCCGAGCATTTCTTCAGCCTGTTGCAACTGGTCTTGCATCAGGGCCTGTCGAATACGCGTGCTGCTGATGCGTTCATTTTCAAAACAGAAACTGTTGCTGTTCTGCACTTCAAAGCCGTATTTTTTACCGGCTTGCTGAAGTGTTTCAAAATCACCGCAGCGTTTATTGCCGAAGCGAAAATCATCACCCACTAACAGGTATTTTACATTGAGCTTATCCAGCAAAATATTTTTAATAAAATCAGCTGCAGATAATTCTGCGAGCTGGTGATTAAATTTTGCACATAAAAAATAATCAATATCGCTGTGTTGCAATGCGTTCCATTTTTCCCGGATGCGGTGCAGGCGGACCGGTGCGCTCTGGCGGTGAAAGTATTCCATAGGCAAAGGTTCAAAACTCATAATGCAGGAGCTTAAGTTTTGCTGGTCTGCGGCTTTTTTAAGGTTTTTTAAAATTTCCAGATGGCCGAGATGGACTCCGTCAAAATTACCAATCGTCAGGGCGCAGCCGCGGTGTTCTTCGCTCAGGTTATGTAGGCCTCGGATTAGCTGCATCGAGTGTAAATTGTCCGCATTAAAAAAGGAAAGAATTATACCTGATATTGCGCTTCATGTGGGGCTGGAGGTGGTGCTAGTTGAAATTATCGTGTGATCGCGTTAAAGCTAGAAGATATAAATTATCATTCCCATTGAGTCAAAGCTAGTCAAAGCTAGCTAAAGCTTGAGATGAGGTGTGGGTTAATGCTTTAAATGATGGGGTCTAAACCCACAAATAAACAATGTTACAGCATAAATAAAAGCGGCAATCGTCACAAATCCAAGCAGGGAAGGTATGCGTTCGACTAGTGCCCAGCCCAGCCATAGCTCAATAGAGGGCGATAAATACAATAAAAACCCCGCCATGAGAATATTGGATATTGAAACCTGGAACAGCAGTGCGCCCCAGCCGGCCTGATGTTGGTATATGCCCTGTCGCTTAAGCCCGCGATACAGCATAAATGCATTCATATAAGCTGAGCAGGTCGTGGCGAGTGCCAGACCGGTATGCGGGCCTTCAAACTCCATCATTACTAGTGGAATAACAAACAGCAAGTTAAGAAACATATTGGCTATCATGGCTTGCACACCGATTTTCATGGGGGTTTTAGTGTCCTGTCGTGCATAAAAGCCCGGTGCGAGGACTTTTATGTAGATGAAAGCCGGCAGTCCGAGTGCATAGGCCATTAAGCTGAGGCTTGACATATGGGTGTCATGCTGTGAAAACTGCCCGTAGCCAAACAGTGTAGCTAGCAGTGGGCCGGCGAGCAGTAGCAGGCCGAGTGCAGCGGGCAGGGCAATTAAAGTCACCAGCTTTAGTGCCCAGTCTAATGTGCGCGTAAATTCCTCGGGAGACTGGTTGGCGTGCTGTTTTGATAAGCTGGGTAAAATGACCGTTGCCAGTGCGATGCCAAATACACCTAGCGGAAATTCTACTAAACGGTCTGAGTAATATAGCCAGGAAACGCTGCCTGCAATGAGAAAAGAAGCGATAATGGTGTCGAGTAACAGATTAATTTGTGCGACAGATGAGCCGATAATCGCGGGTAGCATTAACTTTTGTATCTGCTTAACGCCTTCGTGGGCGCGTTTGAACTGGGGCCTGGGCAGGAGTTTTATTTTCGCTAAAAATGGCGTTTGAAATAACAGCTGTAAAAAGCCTGCCAGTGCTACACCCCAGGCGAGTGCCATAACCGGCTGTTGAAAATAGTCGGTTCCCCATACGGCAGCACAGATTAATGAGAGATTGAGCAGCACCGGGGTAAATGCAGGTATGGCAAATTTATTGTAGCTGTTTAAAATGCCGCCAGCGAACGCGGTGAGTGCAATAAAAAAGATATAGGGAAAGGTGATGGCCAGCATGTCAGCAGTCATCTGAAAACGCATTTCACCGGCTTCACCGGCGGTATTGACAAACCCGGGGGCAAATAGATACACCAGCAGCGGTGATGCGAGGGAGCCAATTATGCTGAGAATAAGTAAAAAACCGCCGAGTGCCCCGGCAACATGATTGATCAGGTCTTTTAGTTCAGCGAAGCTACGTTTTTCTTTATATTCTGAAAATACCGGTACAAACGCTTGCGAGAAAGCGCCTTCGGCAAACAGCCGGCGCAGGAAATTGGGTATTTTAAACGCCACAAAAAAAGCATCGGTACCCCCATCTGCCCCAAAAAAAGTGGCAAAAATAATATCGCGAAACAGCCCCAGAATGCGTGACAGAAAGGTCATCGCCGCAACCACGGCGGTGGATTTAAAAAGCATAGTGTCGGTCGGTCAGGTTAGGGTTATTGAATCAGACAGGCTAGCTGTCTTTCATGTGCATTACAATTTGCTCATACACATAGGCGTTAATGATGAGCTTTTGCTCGTCAGTCAACTCCAGAAATTGTACGCCATATTTATTGAGCTTGTCCTGCTCTGCTTCGGGCATGGAGATATTGCGGATAATGGCTTTTATGCGCAAATATTTTTTTATATCAGCAATTTGCAGTTCAATGGATATGTTCAGCTCATCGTCGAGCCCGCCGAGTAAATGGCTGGATTGCAATAGCGCGCCGGTGGCGCTGGTGTTGAGCATGGAAATAGACAGGCTTTTATCGGGGTTTTCAACGGTTGTAGCCGAAACAATAACTTCAGTGCCAACTCGGCGTGAGCCTCGTACGGTAATGCATTCAAGGTCTTTGGGGCAGCTTAAATGTACATGGGGGTAGGGAACGCTGTAGCATTTTAGCGACGAAGATTCAAAGCCATAAACATCATTCCCCTGTAGCATGCGCACCACAAACAGCTGGTTTTCTTTTAATAGAGGGAATTTACCATTGACGCTGGGGGCGCTGATAATAATGCTTTTTTTGGGGCTGTGGCCAATGATTTTCGCCGTGAGTCGCTCACGACCATCCTGGGGGATGAACTGTAATTGAATCGGGTCGCCCAGTTTGACTTTAAAGTCTTTTTTATCTTCCATATTCATATTATTAGCAGTAACGGCCGTATATTACACTGATTTTCAAAGTATTTAGTAGGCAATTGTCGTTAATATGCGGATTAAGTGGTTTCATGCTTGACAAGAGAGGCCAAAACTGGAAAAATCTGCGCCCCATTAGGATATTCTCTGGAACCGTTCCGTGAAATATTTTGTGGATATCCCAGACAATATTATGATTTATAGGAAAGAATACTTTGGCTAATTCACCACAAGCAAAAAAACGTGCCCGTCAGGCAATCAAGCGCCGTGCCCGCAATGTTGGCATGGGTTCTATGTACCGTACTTTCATTAAGAAAGTTGTATATGCAATCGAGGCGGGTGATAAGGCCATTGCTGAAGTCGCATATAAAGAAGCCGTACCGGTTATTGATAAAATGTGTGGCAAAGGCCTCGTGCATGCGAATAAAGCGGCTCGCCATAAGAGTCGTTTAAATTCTCGCATTCGGGCGATGGTTTAAGTCTTAACGACTAAGCTTAAAAAACCGGCCATTGTGCCGGTTTTTTTGTGCCTAAATTTTATGTGTCCGGACTTTATTTGCCGCTGTGTCTGGTTTAAATTTAAATAAGCCTTTTAAAAGGCGTCGCTATTTATGTCCATCCGCGGCATGGGTTAAATAAAGTGCCAGCCCGATAAATGCAATTCCGCAGGAAAAGGCAAGCAAATCTAGCGGTGTAGTAAAGTGCATTTCTAACGCATGCTCGAAAAACTTAACGATTAATATCATCACAATCACTTTTGACAAACGCGCTTTTAAATCATCCAGGCTACGAATCACCAGCACCTGTGAGGCATTATCCGAATCCTCTGCCTGATCAATTTTACTGATAAATAATTCATATAGCCCAAGCGCAAAAATCAGTAATACAATGGCCAGTAAATAACCATCAATAAGCTCAACCACATGTGTAATGGTGTCGCTGCGAAGATCAAGCCTGGCAGCAGTATCAAGGGAGGGGTATTCAATTAAATGGGCAATCATATACACTGAGTCGACGCTAGCCATATAAAACATCGCGAGGCTGGAAACTAAACTGATAATCACCGCGGTTAATACAACCAGGCGACTTTTCCAGAGAAAACCTTCAAACCATTTTTCCATAGTGAATCTTAATATAATTAAACAAGCGGTGTATTTTACGCTATTTGTAATTTAATGAGAGACGGTTTACTGTGATGAAAATTATTATTTTAAATGTCAAATAACAGGAACGCATATGCTGGAAAACCTGACTGATTTAACTGGCCAATTAGCCGGCCTGCTGTGGGGAAGCGGATTAACCTTAGGCGGGTTATTAGCCGTAGGGCTTTATTTAACGCTGCGATTAGGCTTCGTGCAAATAAGAGGGTTTAAGCATTCTATCCACATCATTCAGGGTAAATATGCCTGCCCTGATGATAAAGGCGATGTCAGTCATTTTCAGGCTTTATCCACCGCACTCTCTGCCACGATCGGCACGGGAAATATTGCGGGGGTGGCAACCGCCATTTCACTGGGTGGACCGGGGGCATTATTCTGGATGTGGGTTACCGCTTTTTTGGGGATGGCAACCAAATTTACGGAAAGCACGCTGGCATTAAAATTTCGTGAAATTGATGCTAACGGAGTGTCCGGCGGCCCCATGTACACTTTGCTTCACGGTTTGAAAATGAAGCGAACGGCGCTGAGCTTTGCTTTTTTTGCAATGATTGCCTCTTTCGGTATTGGCAATTTAGTGCAGGTCAATTCAGTGGTGGACGGTTTAGTTTTTATTGAACCACAAATAAAAAATTATAGCTGGCTGGTGGGTGTCATTATGGCCGCACTGGTGGGCGCGGTTATTTTAGGTGGCGTACAACGCATTGCAAAGGTCGCGGCAACCATCGTACCCTTTATGGCGGTGGTGTATGTGACGGCGGCCATGCTAGTGTTAATTAATGAGTACCAGCAAATCCCCGCGGCGCTATCCACTATTTTTAATCACGCCTTAAATCCCTGGGCAGTGGGCGGCGCGGCGGTGGGGGAGGCAATTCGCTGGGGTGTTGCCCGTGGCCTGTTTTCCAACGAAGCGGGGCTGGGCTCTTCACCTATGGCGCATGCCGCAGCGACCACCAACGAACCAGTGCGCGAAGGCCTGGTTGCCATGATGGAACCGTTTGTCGATACGTTAATTGTTTGTAGCATGACAGGCCTTGCAATTGTGGTTACCGGTGCCTATATAACAGCACCAGAAAGTGTAGCGGGCGCATCCTTAACGGCCTATGCATTTAGCCAGTCGATTGGTGATGCGGGGGCGATGGTTGTGGGGGGCGGTTTAGCACTGTTCGCTTTTTCTACGATTATCGCCTGGTCATATTATGGTGATCGCAGTGTAAAATTTATGTTCGGTGAAAAAGCGGTTTTACCCTATCGCCTTTTTTATACCTTGCTGATTATTGTTGGCGCCATTGTGCCGCTGCAATTAGTGTGGAACATTGCGGATATCACGAATATTTTAATGGCGATTCCAAATTTAATCGCATTGGTTTTATTGAGCGCGCTGGTTAAGAAAATGAAAAACGAATATTTTGAAAAACATCAATAATTTTTAAAACAACAAACAGGAGACAATATGTCTGAATTACAAATAGAAGAAATCACCGTAGGCGAAGGTACAGAGGCCGGTGCAAGTGAAGGCGCAGAAGTAGTGGTGGTACATTACACGGGCTGGTTAACCGATGGCACAAAATTTGATTCCAGCGTTGATCGTAATGATCCATTTAGTTTTACACTCGGCGTAGGCCAGGTGATTAAAGGCTGGGATGAAGGCGTAAAAGGCATGAAGATTGGTGGTAAGCGTAAGTTAACCATTCCACCTGAAATGGGTTATGGTGCAAATGGTGCGGGTGGGGTTATTCCGCCGAATGCAACATTAGTGTTTGATGTTGAGCTGTTGGAAATTCGTTAATGTTTAGACAAAATATTTAGATAACGAATATAAAAAAAGCACATCAAATTGATGTGCTTTTTTTATTGAGTACAATAATATTTTTGAAAATTATTGTTTAGCAATACCTATATCTTCAAACCAGACGTAATTATCTGCAACGCCATCAACCGTAACGGTATAAGAGTTACAGTTAGTAAATACGACGGAAGCTGACTTGCCATTTGATGAGAAAGTAATAGTGCCGCTGCTAGGACGATCGATGAGGATACCTGTACATTCGAATGCGATTGATTGGGCATCAATAGAGATAATGCCGAACTCAGGATCAACCACTTCTGCGCTAATATCGTATGAGGAATCAAAGTTATTAGTAACAGAAATATCGCTTACAGTGTATTTGCGGCCGTCAATGCCGTTTATGCTGGATGATGATGTGCAGCTAGATTCAGTACAGGATAGTGTAAAGTTTATTGTTTCTGTGATGCCATTATAAGTAATGGTGAAGTCGGTATAGCTGAAAGTTAAGGAGGTTTCGGTAATTGTTATAGTCATTATTCCAGAAAAAACGACAGTGCCTTCTGATTCTATAAGGGCGCAATTAGTGAACGTAATAGAGCCCTTGCCGGTGTTATCATTAAAGTCCAAGGAGTAGATGCCAGAGCTACATAATGGGCCTAAATTGGTAGCGCTCTGTACCTGGGTGGCCAGCTTTTCAGAGAAAGCTTCGACATTAAAAGAGCTGGGTGCTGATTTGGAAAGGAAGGGGTTGAATTCTCCAGCGGTATCCGTATTAACAGCCTGGCGTGCACTTTCAGTTGCGGCGATTGATAGCTTTTGTGCATTGTCTGCCGATATATCTGCGGCTTTTGGAGGTGTACTGCCGCCACCGCTGCTACAAGCACTTATAAGCGAGAATAAGGCGATTGAAAAAAAGATTTTTAAAAAAATCATAGAGATTCCCCGGATATTAGAATAAACACGTGATTTTAAACAATAATACAAAGAGAGATAGAGTTCCAGTGCAAAATACGGAATTTGCTGTAGGGATACTCCTGCAAAGAAGCAAAATCTTTGTGTTTAATGGTTAATCAAAGAGGGTGTTGAGTAGCGTATTAAGGCACATGAGCGGGTTGAATACAAAAACAGGTAAAGGCGTAAGCTGTGACAGTTCCTGCAAGTTATCGATATTGTCATCATTGGAAATTTGATTAAGCACAATCGCCTTAACCTTTAAGTTGTTTTTTTCAATGGCCTGCAAACAGAGTAGCACCTGATTAATGGCGCCGACTCTGTTTTCCGTGACCAGTAATACCGGCAAGTTAAGTGCCCTTGCTAAATCAGCATTCAATGCCTGTTCACAAATCGGCGAATAAAAACCACCGGCGCCCTCTACCAGTAAAAAATCATTTTCGTTCACCTGGTTTAAACACGCTTGTGTGAGTTGGTTGAGCGAAATACTCTGGTTATTAAGTTGAGCAGCTCGGGCAGGTGAAATGGCCTGTTTAAAGCGATAGGGGCAAATCGTGTCTAATGTTTGTGTGGTTTGCGATGCCTGTTGTAACTTGCTGGCATCGTCGGGAATTAATTTTCCATCGATGAGTTGGCAGCCGGATTCAACCGGTTTTCTTGGAATGACATTAATGTTACGAGATTTTAATTCGGCGGCTATTTTACACGTGACAAATGTTTTACCGACATTGGTGTCAGTGCCGGTGATAAAAAGTCCTTTCATAGATTAGCCATTTCCTGGATATATTATTTCTGGATTTATTATTCCATGAATTTTATTTCATAGATTACAGTTGTTCTGCTAACGATTAAGAGCACCAAACAATAGCGTTAGTCTCAATGCCATTAAGTTAAGGATAATCACTCTGGAGGTGCGACTTCAGTCGCGCATTAACTAGCTGATTTCATAGTCACTTTATTTGCGCGGCTAAAGCCGCGCCTCCATAAAAAATATGACAACACTTTTTAAGCTAACGGGGCTGTGGTGCTCATGGCTTTATTGTTTCATGAAAAATAACTTAAGACTGAGTCAAACGCTGCAACGCTTCTTTATATTTTTCTGCGGTTTTATCAGCAATCTCCGGTGGCAGTTCAGGCCCCGGTGAGGTTTTATCCCAGTCCAGTGTTTCTAAATAATCGCGCACAAATTGTTTGTCAAAACTCACGGGGCTGCTGCCCGGCTGGTATTGATCAGCGGGCCAGAAACGGGAAGAATCCGGCGTTAATACTTCATCAATTAATACCAGATTATTATTTTTATCGACACCAAATTCAAACTTGGTGTCGGCAATAATAATGCCGCGTTCTAGTGCATATTCGGCGGCGGCTTTATAGAGTTTTATGCTAACGTCTTTAACCTGTTTGGCTAAATCAGCACCGAGTAATTTTTCGGTCGCGGCGTAATCGATATTTTCATCATGATCGCCCACATCGGCTTTGCTTGATGGTGTATAAATGGGCTCGGGTAATTTGTCGGCCATTTGTAAACCTGCGGGTAAATCAATGCCGCAGATAGCGCCGGTTTTTTGATAATCTTTCCAGCCCGAGCCAATAATATATCCGCGCACAATGGCTTCTACCGGCAGGGCTTTGAGTTTTTTTACTACCATTGCATGGTGGGCAACCGCTTTGCGTTCCTGCTCGTCGGTAATGATCTCTTCGAGGGGAATATTCGCCAGGTGATTGGGAATAATGGACTCAAGCTTGTTTAACCAGAAGCGGGTTACGTCATTTAATATGGTGCCCTTTTCAGGGATGGCCGTCGGCATAATCACATCGAATGCGGAGATGCGATCACTGGTGATAATGAGCATATGCTCGTCATCAATATCATAAATGTCGCGGACTTTGCCCTTGTGACGTAAATTCAGGTTGCTGATATGGCTGGTGTGCAGGCTCATGTTATTCGATGCTACTGGTTAAAGAGTGAGGGGGTATTTTACGCGAAACTTTGGCTGGTCGCGAGGGTTGTTGTGCGTAAAATTTGGGTGAAAAATGCGAGAAAATGTGGGTAGCATCCCCCTGACTTTATAAAGGGACGAGGGAGATGAGGGCCGAGTTGATTTAATCGCGTTAGGCGAGGGTTACTTAACAAACATATCACGCAGCTCACGCCGTAATATTTTGCCTACATTGGTTTTCGGCACTTCATCGACAAATTCAACACGCTTCGGTAATTTATAGCGAGTTAAGCTGGCTTCACAATGGCCGCGAATATCGTCCAATGTTAATTGCGGATTGCTGCTCACCACCACCGCCATCACCGCTTCGCCACATTTCTCATCGGGGATGCCGATGACGCCGACTTCGGTGACATCCGGGTGGCTGGCTATCACCCCTTCCACTTCATTCGGGTAGACATTAAAGCCGGAGACAATAATCATATCCTTTTTACGGTCGACAATTTGAAAGTAGCCTTGCTCGTCCATAAAGCCAATATCGCCGCTGTGAAAATAACCCTCATCGTCAAAGACCAGTGCAGTTTCTTCTGGGAGATGATAATAGCCCTGGGTAACCTGCGGGCCTTTAATGCAAATTTCGCCATGCTCTCCTGTGGCCACTATTTTGCTATCTTCGTCTTTGATGCAAACGTCGGTTGATGGCATCGGCAGGCCAATTTTTGCATTGTAAGCTTTCATATTCATCGGGTTAATGCAAACCGCGGGAGCCGTTTCAGTTAAACCGTAAGCTTCGACTAAGGTTGTTCCGGTGACGTCTTGCCATTGCTCGGCGACGGATTTTTGTACGGCCATGCCGCCACCGAGAGTCATTTTGAAATTTGAAAAATCGATATCAGAAAAACCCGGTGTATTTAACAGGCCACAAAATAAAGTGTTGACGCCGGTGAAGGCGGTAAATTTAGATGTGCTTAATTCTTTTACAAAATTTTTCATATCGCGGGGGTTAGTGATTAAATGATTTAACCCCCCCATTTTCATAAAGAACAGGCAGTTCGCGGTGAGTGAAAAAATATGATAAAGCGGTAATGCAGTAATAACACATTCTTTACCTTTTTCAGCAAAGGGCTCTATCCACTCGCAAACTTGTTGTACATTGGCGACCATGTTTCCGTGAGTTAAAATCGCGCCTTTTGCTACCCCTGTCGTGCCGCCGGTGTATTGTAAAAATGCAAAGTCCTGATGATTCATGGTGGGGCGGGTATATTTTGTTTCGTCGCCCTGCGCTAAACATTGCTTAAAATCATAACTGTCGGGTAAATTAAATGCGGGCACCATTTTTTTAACGTGCTTTACCACTAAGTTAATGATGGAAGATTTTGGAAACGACAGCATGTCTCCCATGCGGGTAACAATGACATTTTTTATCGGTGTGTTTTTGAGTACGCCCTCTAATGTAGATGCGAAATTTTCTAATACAATAATCGTCGTGGCGCCGGAGTCGCGTAACTGGTGTTGTAATTCTTTGCCGGTATAAAGCGGGTTAGTGTTAACGACGGTCAGACCAGCACGTAAGGCGGCGAAAATGGAAATGGGGTTTTGTAACAGATTGGGCATCATAATGGCGATTTTATCGCCCTTGTTCATGGCCAGCTGATTTTGTAAAAATGCGGCCAGCTTCTGGCTGTATAAATTAATTTCCTGAAAGCTCAGGGTGGTTCCGTAGTTGTAAAAGCAGGGGTTATTGGCATAAGTTGAACTGGCCTGTTCAAAAATATCGAGCAACGAATCATAAGCGTTTAAATCGGCTTCATGTGGAATGCCTTCTGGATAACTGGAGTACCACGCATGAGTCATCTGACTCTCCTTTTAAAATTATAATCTCTCACTGCTTGTCATTATTCTAGGGTAGTAAAGTGAGAAGTGTAAAGAAATTTCGTAATAAGCGTTCTTTAAGTGACAGATAGTTTTTAAATTGTGATGGAGTGTTGATGAGCCTCTAATGATTAACTTTTCCAGGCCGGGTATTTGTGCATGATGGCGTGAAACAGATCTGATGCTAACCCGTTATTTAGCCAGTTAATTAATTTGGGATAAGGGGCTGAATTAAACCAGTCGATATCAACATGGGCGAATTGTCGGATGAAGGGAAGCAGGGCGATATCGGCTAATGATGCCGACGGTCCGCATAAAAAATCCTGATTCTGGAGTCTGTTTTCGAGCTGTGCTAAAAACTGCTCGCCTTGCTGGCGGTAATGCAGGGGGCTATGGGCAGGGAATCTGTCTGCATACTTATAATGATCTAGGTGGGTTTTAAAATGGCTGTCATTTTCGTGAATCAGTGATGCTAAATCTGATGCACTATTTGGAGTCGCGTTTGGGTGTAGCCAGTTCTGAGGATCGTTGTGATTTAATGCCCAGTACATAATGTCCAGGCTTTGCTCTAACACTTCGCCATTAGGCTTGACTAAAACGGGAACTGTGGCTTTTGGCGAGGCCTGTAGTAGCTCGGGTGGTTTGTTGTTGAGTACGACCTCGCGTAACTCTATCTGGATTTCACTGCAGCGTATTGCCATGCGGGCCCGCATGGCGTATGGGCAGCGTCGAAAACTGTATAAAACAGGTAGCTTAGCGACTAGACCATCTCGTTACAGGGGCTGCTGGCTTCACCAAAACGCTGCTCAAGATATTGGATGATATCGCTCGACTCATACAGCCAGATCGTCTCTTTGCCGTTGTCAATGCGCAAGCAAGGTACTTTAATGGCACCGCCTTCGGCTAACAACTCAGCACGGGCAGGGCCTTTTTGAGCATTGCGAGTTTCGATATTGAGGCCAAAGTGCTTAAATGCACGGCGGGTTTTTAAGCAGAACGGACAGGCGTAAAACTGATACAAAGACAGAGACGAGGTGGCCTTATCAACACATTGTTGCTCTTCAGCTGAGCGTGACAGTGTTTTGATGGGGATAAAAAAGCTGATAAAGATAACCAGTCGGCCCAGCCCTTCGCGGAGCAGTTTTAATAACATGGTCTTAACCCTGATGATAAATTAGGGCGCTATTTTAACGTATCCCATTACGAATGTAAAAATGCCTAAACCGAACGGACATAGGGTATAAAAAGCCGATGCTGAAAATAATGCCAATGAAATAATGCTAGTGAAAAAAGTAGTGATAACTCAGCTGAGCATCACTGCTTTCGTAGCGATTTAGCTCGTTACGCTGGCGCTGGTAGTTAATCGACAATTGCACCGCATGGTTGCGAGCCAGTGGAATATTCTGAATGAATTTAATGCGTTGGCGAGATTCTTCATTAAGAAACTGCTCGGCATTCAGCTCGAGTTGCGCGGTGCCAAATGAAAAATGCTGCAGTAAACCGCCGGAAGCCCCCAGTGCAGGCTCCAATAAACGGGTAAATTGACTATTGGTTTCCAGCCTGGCGGTCGCCAAAACATAGAAATAACCGCGAGACCAGGGTTCGTAAGCAACCCCGGCCCCGCCGCTCACATGACCGGTGAGGTGCTCCCGGCCATTGATTAATTGTTGTTCTAACCCTGTGTAAACGCGCCATGACAGGGGCTGAAAAAATTGATTTTTGGGTGAGATTGAAAAAATATCCACAAAATCGAGTTGTTGTAGTTGCACCTCATCCTGGTATGCACGGGCAGAAATACTGCCGATGTTTATTTGTGCGCCCTCTAGAAAACCGCTGATATTGTCTTCGAGGCTATGAAATGACATACGAAATTGCAGCTCAGCAAATTCTCGGTTGGTATCAACATTCGCTTTGGTGTTTTTGATGTTGCTATTGCCAGCCGTTATTTTCAGGCGTTTGCTCAGATGGCCTTTTTGCGGTTTTTGGTATTCGCTAAAGCCCGCCTCCGGTGATTGAAAGTTGTCGACCTTATTAATAGCTTGCAGTAGCATAAAACTATTTTTTGCATTGGCGTCAGAGCGCCCCTCGTCGTATTGCTGAAAACGCAAATAGCGGTAGGCTGCATCCAGCATGGTGTTTTGGGTTGACGGGGTTATTTGTTTAAATTCAGCAGACTGAATTAAATTAGCGTCCCGGGAAATTCGCAGCACCAGATTTTTTTGTGATGGATTTAATTGAGCAAGTAAAAAATTGATATTCGTTGCCTGAGAGGGGCGATAGAGCGTATCGGTGATTAAGTCGGCATTATCAATGCTGCGAACCGTGTCGACGGGAATAGCCGTTAAGCCAAACTGATTGCTGAGTTTAAGCTCAGGTCTGGCCACTTCTAACAGTTCAAGCAGGCGATATGAGCAGTTCTCATCAAAGAAATAATAATCGAAATTAATGTCTTTTAGCTCCCACAGGTGTTGCACCATGCGTTCGGTTTCAGCTGGTGTCAGATTAAGTGGGTATTCCCAGATATCGCGATTTTCTTCTCGATTGTATTCTTTTATTTTTTTGTAATAAGGCGTCACAATAAATGTGCCGGAGTAGCCACCGGCCAAACCTTTTATGGCAAAGGACAGGGAGTTATCGCTGGCCTGTATATTGGCACCGAAGTTAACCGCCATTGAAAGCCACGTTGAATTTGCCTCGTCGTCTACCGGGTCGATTCGTAACAGTGTGTGGCCAAACATCGATGAGGGGCTATTTAAGTGGTAAGCCGGAAAAATCAGGCTGGCCTTGTGGCCGGGCACCTGTTTGCGCCATTCAATATAACTTGGGCAGTTTACTGCGGGAAGTTGGGTTAAATGTTCGGGGAGTTGTTTTTGCAGCCAATGCAGTCGAGCCACAAATCGGCATTGCGGATGTGTGTCCGGCTCATCTGTCACGTTTTGGTAGAAGGCTTGCAGGCTAGCAAGCAACTCTTGTTGAGGGTTGGTTTTGCCGGATGATGCATTAAAAAAACGTGGGTCGTCTACCGGGCTGGAGGCCTCATTATCATAGCCTTTATAGTGTAATAAATTTAACCATTCTTGTTTGAGCCACAACTGTTTGCTGGAAGCGACGCTAATGAGTTGCGCCGGTAGCACCGCATCGTTCTCAATGGTTGCAGCACTGGTTGCAGCAATGACATAAGGGGTAAATGAAGATAGATAAAGCGGGCAGAATATAGCGGCCCTAAGCCACCTAAATAAATTGATGTTCATGAAGTGAGAAAAGTGCGCCCATAAAAAAGGCCTGAGTATAGCACTCAGGCCTGACGGATACAGAGATGATTATATCGCGTATTTAGACAGTTGTGCGTCTGTCTTCATCACTTGCTGTAACGAGCTATAAACCTGATCAGCAGTCACATCCTGATTGGGGAAAATAGTGTTAAAGTTATCGTGAGTTAATTGAGCAAATTTGGCACGGTCTGCAGGCTGTACACCCATTGCAACAGAGACGGCAGTCAATGCTTCGCCATGACCCTTAGCTGCGTCCTCAGAAAATTCATCCATAACCGATGCCAGCATAGATTTGCCGCTGTACCCTAGCTTACCTGATACGTCACAACCGTTTGTGCCGGTTGTCATACCAAATGTATTGTTGCCCGATGTGTTATTTGTGGTAGCACCTAAAATATGTGGTGCAGGACCAGATTGGCCTTCAAATAAAGCATTACCCCAACCACAACCACCGCCGCCTGGCGCGGTAGCGAATGCACTTGAAGAGACTAAAAGTAATAGTGTGCCTGTTGCTAATTTTTTCATGAAAGATTTACTCCGTTTATAATTGTCATTATGTTATAAGACTCAAAGCGTCCTGAATGATACTAGCACCTTAAACTTGGGTTGCAACCGCTTTAGTTCAGGTAAATCAATTAATGGGAACTAGTTTTAGCTTATTTTATGGAAATAAAAGCGCAACACATTTTTGTTTGTAGTTTGATGTTTTTGTTAAGTGGCTGTACTCAATTCTTTTTTCAGCCATTAAAACAACATCTTGCTTCTCCCGAGCAATACGAAATTAATTATGAAGATATTTACTTTGAAGGTGAGGCGGGAAAATTACACGGTTGGTGGTTTCCGTCACAGCAAGCGGTCGCGCAGCCTGGGATACAACCAGTCATGTCGTCAACCAGGTCGTCAACCAGGTTATCAACAAGGGCAACGGTATTGTTTTTGCATGGCAATGGTGAAAACATTAGCACCCATGCGGGATTGATTTACTGGCTTACCGAGTATCAATATGATGTGTTTATCTTTGATTATCGAGGTTATGGTAAGTCAGAGGGAAGCGCTCAGTTGGCCGGTGTCTTAAATGACATCAGCAGCGCAAGGCGTTATGTTGAGTCGAGAAAGGGAACCAAAAAATTATTTGTGGTTGGGCACAGTCTCGGTGCGAGCCTGGCCGTGACGAATATGGCGATGGATAAAGCATCCGTCGATGGCATGATTTTGGTATCGCCGTTTAGTGACTTTAAAAAAATTACCCGTGAGATGATGTCAAAGTCATGGATAACCTGGGCATTTCAGTGGCCCATTTCACTCACCATTAATGATGAATATAATCCGCTTGAATTTGTCGCAAAGCTACCATCTGTACCCAAGTTATTTGTATATAGTGAGAGTGATCCGGTGATTAGCCCACAGCATGTACAACGATTATATGCAAAGGCGGAAAAACCTAAATCAATTGAACGAGTGAACGGCGGGCATAATAGTGTTTTTGCTCAAACAGAAAACCAGCAAATGATTTTAAATTATCTTAACCAGTGGTCAAAATAAATATAAATTATGCGCAGATTATTTTTTCATGAACAAGTATTTGTTTTATGGATTGTAAGTTTTCTGTGTCGTACTCACGTGAATCCGTTTGACCCCAAACTGGCTGAGGCCAACAAAAATCATTGATATGCCGGCCAATAATATGCACATGCAATTGCGGAACGATATTGCCAATGGTCGCAATATTTAGTTTATCTGTTTTAAAGTGCTGCTCAACAAATTGAGCCAGGCGGTTAATGTCTTGCTGCAAAATACCTTGCTGGATGGTCTCAATTTTATATATTTCAGTTTTCTGCGTATGCGGAACCAGTATAAACCACGGAAGTAATGCGTTTTTATGCAGTAATAATGTGCTGTTATTTAATGTGCCCAATACAAAACAGTCTGAGTTGAGTTGAGGGTGAAGTTCAAAAGGCATTAGCCGTCACCTTTCATTGCGTAATTAAGTTGCACTATTTTTAGTGTTTTGTTTGCCGGCCAATGTTGAACGTCACTTAACACGTCCAGTGATACCATAATGTGTATGCCTTCAATATCGGCATACTCCATTAAGTTTCTGCGCATTTCTTCAAATACACTTCTATCAACCTGAATGCAACTGATGAGATGCTGTTGCGTCAGTGATAGATCGCCCAATATGTGAAGCGCGTTATCCGTTTTAGTGTAAAGCGGAGGAGTATCAGACTGGATGAACTCTAATGTGATGTTTGTGTCGACATTGTTTAAAAAAGGGTTATTTAATATTCGACCATGCAAAGAGAGTTTGCGCCCGGTTAGTTGGTCGTTGTGAGAAACCGCTTGCTGCAAAGAATATAAATGCCCCCAGTTATTTATCGGGAAGCTGAGTGTTTGGGTGGTTTGCATCATTCATTATGTCAGTATGAAAAAGTCAAACCATAATAGCTGAAAAAAAGCCAGGATGGCAATTTAAAGTCAGATCGTAATCTCAATTTTTATGGTAAACCTCAATAAAATAACTAAATTTTTCCAGATTAAATTGATGCTGAGTATAAGCCTGTAAACTAGTGACATGTTTAGGCTCGATCGACCAGCAATGATAAATTTGATTCCAGATAGGTTGGCCTAATATTTTTAACAAGGTATCAATGGGTAGCGTTCGAAGTATCTCTTCATCGAGTAATTTTTTGCTGTTGACACTATACCAGTTCAAAATGAGCTCATAGTCACCGTTAACCGAAGCAGAAAGGGCTTGCTGGTTAATATCGGAGACGCTATGCAGATCGCTGTTTTTGTTCTGATTGTGTTCCATGGGTTCACTTGGTAATGAAGAAAGTTTAATGATTGTTACAGGCTAAAGCTTATTAAATAAGCCGATAAAGGGTATTGATCGTTATCAATCAACTCGGTGATATGAAATAGATAAAATTCATGACGTTAAGTAGGAGTTGAGGCGAAACTCAAGCTGTTATAAGCTGATCGTCTTAGAAAATGCTGAAATACTTAATTATCCCGCTTAAGGCCCTAGCCTGGGCGCAACGATGAATTTGGGAAAATAACTTGTCAAAACTTGTAGAGTCCAGAGTCAAAGCGCTTTTCGAGCATAATGAAAGCGGGTTATTGAATGGCCGGCAGATAGGCGTTGAAAAAGAAAGTTTGCGCGTATCGCCAAAGGGCGGCATTTCACAGATTGCACACCCCGATTCTCTCGGGGCTGCGCTCACAAACCCCTATATTACGACAGATTATTCAGAAGCCTTGCTAGAGTTTATTACCCCGCCGTCTGAGCATATTGAATCCGTCCTCGATTTTTTGCGCGACTCGCAGGCTTATGTGTATCAAAAATTACCGCAAGATGAAATTTTGTGGGCTACCAGCATGCCCTGCGTAATGGCTGGTGAAAGCAGCATCCCCATTGCTAATTACGGCTGTTCAAATGCGGGACAGATGAAAAGTGTATATCGGCGAGGGTTAGGGCATCGCTATGGGCGGGCAATGCAGGTGATTGCCGGTGTGCATTTTAATTATTCTTTGCCGGAAAGTTTCTGGCCCATTTATAGAAATTTATTGGGCGAAACTGAGCTGAGTTTAAAAGATTTTCAATCAGAGCAGTATTTTTCTTTAATACGAAATTTACAGCGTTACGGCTGGTTAATTCCCTATTTGTTTGGTGCTTCTCCGGCGGTGTGCAAATCGTTTCTGGGTGGAGCAGAAAGTAACCTGCAAGAGTTTGATGAAAGTACCTATTATGAGCCTTATGCAACTTCTTTGCGTATGGGAGACATTGGTTACCAAAATAATAAGGAAAGCGAAACCGGTGTAAAGGCTTGCTACCAAAATCTAGACTCTTATGTGCAAACATTACAACGGGCAATTGAAACGCCGTTTCCCGAATATGAAAAAATAGGCATTAAGGTTAATGGAGAATATCAGCAGCTAAATGCAAATTTGTTACAAATTGAAAACGAATATTACAGCACTGTCAGGCCAAAACAAATATTACAGGGAACTGAAAAGCCCATCATCGCATTAAAAAAACGTGGAGTTCGCTATGTTGAGTTACGCTCCATAGATGTTAATGCCTTCGACCCGTTAGGCATTAATGAAACGCAGTTGCGCTTTATAGAAATATTTATGTTGTTTTGCCTGTTGTCAGAAAGTGAACAAATTTGTTTTAGTGAAAGAGAAGCCATAGATCTAAATGAGTTACTAGTGGCGCACAACGGCCGAGACCCTGCTTTAGAATTAAATCATAAAGCCCATAAAATAAAGTTAAAAGACTGGGCTGAAGAATTATTAACGGGGATGCAGTCTGTAAGCGAGTTATTAGATCAGCACAAAGACGCAACACCATATCAAAATGCTTTGCAGCTGCAGCGCAATAAAGTGATTGATTCCAGTTTGACACCATCGGCAAGAATGCTAAATGAAATGCGGGAAACCAAAGAAGGTTTTTATCACTTTGCAAAACGCATGTCAGAAAAACACAATTCATACTTTAAAAGTTTAAGCTTATCTAGTGAAATAACGCAGTTTTTCGACGAGGCTACAATAGCTTCAATTGAAAAACAAAAGAAAATAGAAGCATCTGATTCATTAAGTTTTGAAAATTATTTACAAGCATACTTTAAGCAATCACTATAAAAGTTGATTTGCAATGACGGTGTAAATAAATGAGTGAGCGGAATTCACAGGCTTGCTTGCCATTGTTTTAATTTATTAGTCAATTCGCCTGGGTATTTTGCAAAATCACCACGATGGTCATGAGCTTGTTGGCTGTGTCTTTGTCGCTATTCAAAGCTAGCGCTAAAAGGCTACCGGCCTGTTAAAATAACTGTGCATGTAAAGCAACAAGTTTGGAATAAAAGGCGGAGTTAATGTGAAAAATGGCAATTAGTCAGGTTGTGCCTGTTTTCGAAATTTCGCTGTTAAGGTTTTAATTAAATTAATTAATACGAGCTTGTCTTCGAAGTTTAAAAATGCTCCAATTTCAGTGGTTTTGCCTTTCGAGTTAATGTTGAGGCGGGGTATATTGTAATTACCCTTATTGTCTACATGAAATTTAGACCAGTGACGTTGATACACTACGCGCTTGTCTGCACCAGTTTCACCCCATTCAATGACAACGCTTACCGGCGTGAAGTAAATAACCTGGCAAGTTGAATAGCGTTTAAAAACCAGATACAAACAGATTGCGAGAATAATAACTTCAAGGCCAGAAAATGGCATAACCAGAAAAAAGCCATGGTACATAGCGATAACGCCAATCAAGAAAGAGAGCAATGCGAAAAACTTTATAAAGCGAATATTGTCATGCCAGCTAATAGGTCTATTAGGCTCTATTAATATATGACCGGTATAACCATCTGGATTTAGCGTTGGAGTAATCATGTATATTAATGAGTCTTATGTTATCGTTGCTATTAACAATAAATGAATTATTAGGGTTTTGATATTAAATAAAATCTAGTAATAAACAGTGAAAAATTCAATACCGGTTGTCTATTCATAATGAAAATAAAATATACTTTACTGAACGCATTCACCAAAACACCCTTTAGTGGCGCACAAATTGCGGTATTTAGTCAGGCTGATGATTTAAGTCAATTGCAAAAATTACAATTGACAAAAGAGTTAAACCTGACAGAAACCGTGTTTATTTCAAAATCAGATATTGCGCAATGCGATGCAAAGTTAGAAATTTTTACGCCACAGGGTTTAACTGATTTTGCCGGGCATGCAGTGGTTGCGGCGAGTTATTTAATGGCTGAATCTGGCATGCTGAAGGGGAGTGATGCGCGCCTGGAGTTAAATGGCCAGCAACTGGATATTGTGCATAGTTATAAAAATAAAAAAGTGCAAATCAATATACCGGTGAGTGAAAAATATGATGAATATGTACCATCAAATCAGGAGTTGGCTCAGATAATTGGCATCGAAGAATCAAAAATTGGCTGTCTTAATTACAAGTCGATGATTGCGGGATGTCCGCAATCCTGCTTAATGATTCCACTAAAAGACAATGATGCATTACGCCATGCTCAATTTCATGAAAACAAGTGGCAGATGTCATTTGTTGCATCACTGGCCGATTATGTTTTGTTGTTCACCGGTGAACATCCTTATGATGATATTAATTATACCGCCCGCTTAATGGGAAAAAATATTGGCATCAATGATGACCCACCAATCGGGACGGTTGCGCCGGCATTTGGATTGTATTTGGCTTATGGCATAAATGACTATCATCGCTCCAGTTTGATTCAGCGGGGTCATAAAAAAACTCGCATTAGTGTCATGGAAATCAATGTTGATAAACAGGGAGATAAAGTTGAAGCTTTGCAGTTAGGTGGGCATGCCATAAAAATGGCGGAAGGTTATTTTGATATTCCCGACAACTAAGAATAAGAATTAAATATAATTTATGAAAATTAACATAATTAATGTGTATTAAATTTGAAAAACATATCTGTATCGAACGGCCGCAGCTAATATTAGATGCCCTGCATGATAACGTGGAGCTTAGTAAGCAACAATTAAAAAAGTTAATGCAAAATGGTGCGCTCTGGCTTGAAAACGCACATGGTATCAATCGAGTACGGCGTGTTAAAAAAAACCTAAAGCAGGGTGATCAGCTGCATGTGTATTACGATGAAGCGGTGCAGGCTGCTTTACCACCGGCCGCTAAACTCATTGCGGATGAAGGCGAATATTCCGTCTGGAATAAACCTTGCGGAATGTATTCTCAGGGAACCAAATGGGGAGACCATTTCACAATATATCGATGGGCGGAACAAAATTTAAAACCGCAACGCCAGGCGTTTATTGTGCATCGGTTAGATAAAGCCGCCAATGGATTAATGGTAATCGCGCATACAAAAAAAATATCCGCTGCTTTTTCAAAAATGTTCGAGCGGCGTGAAATGCATAAAACATATCGTGCAGTAGTGCATGGGATGATCAGTGAGCAGAGTCTCCCTGGGTTTATTTTGCCATATGAAATTAATAAAACGCTCGATAATAAAACGGCAATATCAGAAATTATTTCTGTTGATTTAGATGATCAAAACAATCATACAATAGTAGAAATCACTATTAAAACCGGACGCAAACATCAAATAAGAAGGCATCTGTCTGGTATCGGTTATCCAATTATAGGGGACAGGCTTTATGGTGAAAAAAAATCACAACTGGATTTACAATTAAGTTCAATAGAGCTCGAATTTGTTTGTCCAGTGACAGCGCAGCATAAAAAATATTCTTTGCGCTAAAAATAAAATATAAGGAAATATCGTGTCAACTGAAATAAACGAACCCCGGAAAGATGAAATCATGACAGATGAGGCCATGACAGATGAGGCCATGACAGATGAGGCCATGACATTTAGTAGCGCGTTGCTTTACTGGCTTAAATTGGGCTTTATCAGTTTTGGGGGTCCGGCGGGCCAAATCAGTATGATGCATCAGGAGTTAGTGGAAAAGCGTCGCTGGATTTCCGAGCATCGGTTTTTACATGCACTCAATTACACTATGGTATTACCCGGGCCAGAGGCGCAACAGTTAACCACTTATATTGGTTGGTTAATGCACGGTGTGTGGGGTGGTATTGCCGCGGGCGTTCTATTTGTATTGCCCTCTTTATTTATTTTGATGGGCTTAACCTATATTTATTTAAGCTATGGTGATGTGTCGGCAGTAGCCGGAATTTTATACGGAATTAAACCGGCGGTAACGGCAATTGTTGTGTTTGCCGCGTATCGAATTGGCTCGCGGGCATTAAAAAATAATGTATTACGCGCAATGGCCGTTCTCGCGTTTATTGCCATCTTTGCATTTAATATTGCATTTCCTTACATAGTATTAATGGCAGCAATATTTGCGTATGTTGGCTCACTATATGCGCCGAAGAAATTCGTTGCCGGAGGACACGGCAGTGTCGGGAAAGAGGGTTTTGGTGCGGCGGTAATAGATGATGACACGCCACCTCCGGAACACGCTAAATTTAAATGGTCGCGACTGATCATTTTTGGTGCAATTGGTTTAGCAATCTGGGCAGCTGTCATAATGATGCTTTCAAATTCATACGGCTGGAATGGAACGCTTACTCAAATGGGCTGGTTTTTTACGAAGGCCGCATTGGTGACATTTGGTGGCGCGTATGCGGTGCTGCCGTATGTATATCAGGGTGGGGTTGAGCAATATGGCTGGTTGACCGGGGCGCAAATGATTGATGGTTTAGCCTTGGGCGAAACCACGCCAGGTCCATTGATTATGGTCGTGGCCTATGTGGGTTTTGTAGGGGGCTGGACAAAAGAAATTTTTGGTCCGGAGGCACAATTAATTGCCGGTGCAGCGGGCGCCAGCATCGCGACATTATTTACGTTTTTGCCGTCATTCTTATTTATATTACTGGGCGGTCCATTGGTTGAAGCAACACGCGGTGATATGAAATTTACCGCACCATTGACTGGAATAACGGCCGCGGTGGTGGGTGTTGTACTAAATCTTGCCGTCTTTTTTGCCTATCATGTTTTATGGCCAGAGGGCTTTGATGGTGGTTTTGAATGGTTTTCTGCGTTAATTGGTGCGTTGGCATTTATTGCATTATTTCGATTTAAAATGGGAATTGTAACGGTGATTGCCGCTTGTGCGATGATGGGGTTGGGGTATTCGTTTCTGGGTTGAATTATTTCGCTTTAATTTATTCTCTCAAGTATATTGTGACAGTAGGCAATGACACACACTAGCCAGAAGCGGACGCTCTTCAGTTTAATTTTTGGATAAAAATGTGCCCTGTTAAAGAGCATCTCCCTCGGGGATAGAGCGCCGTTTTTTGGCACTTTGTCCCCTGATTGAGACCACCAAGAGTTGAGCGGAGTCTGCCCATCTGATCGGAATTACCACATGGGACAGGGCGCCAAAAAACGGCGACCTTTCCCTGATGGTCACGTTCCATAGCAGGGCAACAGAGCATCAAGAAAAGCAATAAACCGAGCATCTGCTTCAGGGTGTTTTGAGCTACTACAGTCTATTTTCGGAAACTTACTCTCACTTATCCCACTTTTTAAAGCGTTTTTTACAGTAAGTTCTTAACGCTTTATAATCAGGGAAATACAATTCAAAACCATCTTCAGACGGCGCATCATATTCACAATAATCATTCGTGTGATCTCTGCATATTGTCGGGCGGTTTTCGTAAATTCCACAGCCACCATCCAATTGTAGATGCAGACATTTGGTTTCTATTAAAAGCGTCCAGCCATCTTCGTCTTTATAAATGCGAATATTGTCATGGGAAATTTGCCATAACAAATGTTCAAAATCTAATTTAGAACGGGGGGTTTCAATGTGCTGGGTTATATAAGTGCAACATATAGAGCCAGTGCAAAAGCTGCATTTGTTTTCTGAAGTGATTTCAACCGCAGGTTTGATTGGAATTGTAACGGGCATAAATTTATAAACCTAATTCGCGTAAATTGCCTTTACGCTTTAATAAATAGCTGCCATCGCTTTGGCGCTTTGCGAGCATGCTAACACTTTGAAGAAGATTGTTGTTTGCCTTTTTTTCCGGTGTAATGCGCAAATCAATATCATAGGCTTTGCTCATGTCGACATTGGCTTTACCATCTAACGATAGCTGGCCTTTATCATTGGATATTTTTGCAACCAGTTGGTCCTTGTCGTTTGTGTTTAGCGCTAAATCAATAAAACCTAACTCGACGGTTTCTAATAAAGTGAGCTTTGCATTTTTCCATTTTATATTGGCCGCAATGCTGGGCAATGTTTCCTGAGCGGCTTCGAAAGATTTGATGTGAATGTTAAACTCACCGCCAAGCTCACCCAGTGGCATGTTTATTAGCTCCTGCATTATCGGTGCTTCAATACGAGCGCGCACATTTGATGCGCTTAGCGTGCCGCCTGCTGAAATGCTGACATCCCCTACGATATTCTGGTTTTTAATGCTGCCTTTTATTTCGCCACTGATACGTGCCAGTAAAAGCATCGCCGGGTTTATGCTCCACTGAATATTGTCAGCAGAGGGTTGTCCTGGATAAATAATTTTGTCGGCTCCACCATTCCAGATGCTGCCATGCACGCCATAAATTTTAACCGGCAGCTGAGTATTTTTTTTAGCCAATGAAATCACTTTGGCGGCGGGAACATTGCCGAGGGTGAAAAATAAATAAGAGACGAAGGCAATTAAAATGTAATAACGTTTTTTCATATTATGTGCATTAAATTTAATGAGTGAGCGAATAGCGGCACCTAAAATTAACTGTCAGGCTCCATTACGTTCAAGGGTTATTTGCGCGTCGACGGCGCCTTTGGTTTCTGTTTTTTCAATTTTAACCTTACTGGCAATAATGCCATATTTATTTTCAAGGTCGGTTAACCAGATTACAATGCGATCAAAGTTTGCGAGTTTTAAGCGAATTTTCACGCCCTTTTTACTCTGTTCAATCTTTTCAATAAATTGCTTTATTCCAGACGCGGTTGCACTGCGATCTGCCAGACTTGAAATAGACTGGTTGCGGGAGCGAGCAATGCTGCTGTTGCCAGAAGACTGAAGGCTCTGGATTTTAGAACTGGCATTTTTCATCCAGCTGTATAGCTGGCGCTGGGAATCGTTTTGTAATTTTTGTTGTTCGTGATTTGAGGTTATCGGTTCCCAGACCACTAAATAAAACAACATAATGAGTAAACTAATGGCGCCAGCAATAACGATATGGCGTTCTCTTTTTTCAAGCGTATTTAACCATTGATTGGCGGGTGCTATTAAATCATCAAGCGCTTTCATCCTTTTGCCTCCAATCTCAGACGGCCTTTAACGCTGTCTTTTTCAACGGTAGTAGAAAGTACCGTTTTAATGCCGGGAATAACCGCGAGTTTATTTTTTACCGATTCAATGTCCTGTAATGACTTAGCGGTTAAGTCGACATCGATGTAATTGTTTCGGTATACCGCCGCAATAATATTTATTTTTTCATTTTTGGCTAATACCGGTGAAACTCGCGATAAAATTTGTAAAAATCCATGTTCACTTGAGCCACTGCCACCGGATTGCAAATCGTTTAAACGACGTTCAACACGCTTTTGCATATTGGTCATTTTTTTTGCGCTGGGGATGGCGCGTTTAAACTCAGTTTCAATTTTTTTGGTGAGCTCAAAGTTTTTCGTTTGCAGTTGTGAGGCCAGCATAGCATCGTAGCCCAGTTGAAGCACTAGCCACACTGATGCCACGGCGGCAACTGATTTCCAGGGTTTTAACCATAGGTTGCCTTTGCGAACGGGTTTGAATTCACCCTGTAATAAATTAAGGGATTGAATTTCATTTAAGTTTTGTACAAAAATTTCCAGTGGATGATTTTGATAGCATTTAACGTCAACTTCGACATCAATATCTTCAAGCAGGTTTTGAGCCCCGGTATCGTCTTGTTTATAGTAATAGGTAATGAACTCGGGCTGCGCTTGTTCGGTGTCGGCACGTTCAGTTAAAAGTGCCTGTAATATAATTACCAGATTATCCCGGTCACAACTGTGTGCCTGGGTGGCGCTGGTTTTAATTAATGCGCTATCTTCATCGAGTAAAACAGTCCAGCTGTTTTCTGTGCAGGGCAGGGCAACACTATCGGCCGTTATGGTGTCGATATGAACGTGTTGCTGATTAAAAAAATCAAGGGTTTGTTGTAGCAGGCTGCGCTTAATGGCAATAACCGGCAACAGGTTTTCTGCGCCATTATCGGTGGAGAGTTTGCCGAGTGCAAAATGCATGTCTTCAATATCTTCAGCCAGTAAATCTTCCATTGCAAAAGGCACGGCGAGTAATTGTTTGCTGCGATTTTTGCTGGGAATATTAACCGACTCAACAGAGGTGTAATGCGCATCGATTAACAGGCTGACTTTTTTGCCGCGAGCAATGGAGGTTAACTCCTCAAGACTGCCGTGCCCCAGCGTGATGGATGGATGCTGCTCTGCACCCATCGCCCAGTATTGTAAATTTGACTTAACGGCAGAGAAGTTTTCATCAGGCGATGTTGGCTGCTCATGCGTCTGGTAGTCCAGATGCTGCCCGGGTTTATAGTGAATAATTAAAAATTCACTCATTACAGTGCTCCGCTGGTTTGTTGGGAGAGAGTTGTTTTACCCTCTACGTTGTCCCGATGAATGATGCTAAATAATTTTATATTGCTGGTGCCCAGTTCAGTTTTGGATTTTACCAGAAAATATTCGGAATATTCCTGTAAGCCGACCGGGTCAAAATCTTTCACTTTTAATGTGTCGATAACATATTTTTTAAAGTCATCTATTTTTTCAAACGGATTGCGATCAGGCTCTGCACTATTGATATCATTAGCAGCATCATTAATTGCATTGATATCGCCGGTATTGTTGCCGTTATTATTTTGGGTGGCATCTGCCGGCAGATTGCCATCCCGGTATTCAATAATTGCGTCGCCATGGCCTTTTAAGCCGTCTATGGATTCTAACATTTTGCTGTTGGCGGTGTTGATATTGATGCCCGTATTTATGTCAGGCAGTACGCAGGTATACTGTTCAACTTCCTTAACCACTTCATCAGTATACCCCTTAACCAGGCGCAGCTCACTGGGGCTGGTCATGAGCGTGTTGGCAGCTTGATAGGGTTTTTCCAGGCCAATATAATAGTCAACTTCTGCGCCCTGCGGTTCATTCAGGCTATCCGGGTCGATCCAGTCAATTAAACTATCAACCAGAGAGGTGCGCAAGTTCGGGTCAATTTCCAATGAGCTGAGTAATCGAAGATATTGTGCGCGGTATCTGGGTAAATCAGTATTGGTTTTTGACAGGTTGTTCAAATTAAAGCAACTCTGTAAATCAGTTAACTCCAGTGATACCGGTGGGCCTTCAAATGAAATAGCAATGGCATAATCATTGAAGGTATCAATGTCTTCTATCGTGTCAATTTTGTTATTTAATTCCCAGTCACGGCTGATGAGTACTATTGCAAATTCCACAGAATTTTTATTAAACAGCTGGGCCTGATCTAAACGTAAAATATTTTCGGTGCGACGAATATCGAAATACAGGTGTTTAACTAAAGCCACAGCCAGCACGGTGGCCAGTGAGACCACGAGCAGTGCAGTAATAAGGGCAACGCCCTGCTCTTTAAGAGGTCGAGTTGGTTGGTGTTTAGCGAAGCGCTTCATTCGCTAGCCACCTTCACCAGGCGCTTGATTTCACCCCAGTCGTTCATTTTCAAGGTGACCTCAATCGCAATCGGTAAAGCGATACCTGTTCCGCCGGCAGCAGCGCTGGGAGTATTAGCACTGGAAGAATTAGCGCTGGAAGAGTTAGCACTGGGCCAGTCATTTTGCCATTGTTTTTTCTCATCGAGAAAACGCAGCTCAAGGGATTCGATATTTTCGATCAGGGTGCGATCAACATACTGGTCGTCATCGGCTCGGTCAACATGCAGCCAGTAGCGCCGAATCAGTTTATCATCATCGATCTGGTAGGCAACTCGCTGTAATGTGCTGCGTGCCTGGTTGGCCGGATTGCGCCAGCCGCTACGGGTAAAGGCAACAAGGTAATCACTGTCCTGAGTGGTCAGGCTAAGCAGCCTGCCACTGAGGGCATCGTGGCCGATGCGGGTGGTTAAATGTTGCAGGTCACCAGTGAGGGTTAGCATGCTCAGTTGTAATTCCTGCAAGCGGGTGAGTGCCGCTTCGGTGTGAGTTTTGCTGTTAATAACCGAATGCAAACCGGAGTAAGCCATAATGGAGACGATCGCAAAAATCGACATGGCAATAATGACTTCAAGCAGCGTAAAGCCCGAGTGTTGATGTAAATGTTTTGAGTGCATATCAGTTGGTGGCCTGATTGCCATTTTGATTTATGGCCTGATTATTGGCCGGATTGGCGATATAGGTTTCGACCTGTGCCAGGCTTCGCTTACGGTCTTCGCCCAGATACACCTTAAACTTTAGGCTGCGAATATAATCATTGTCGTCATTGAGTTTTTCTACGCTGCGGGTCCAAAACCATTCATGTCCCGCCATTTCGGTGGATTTTTTTTGCTCTCCAATATTTGGCCAGCTCTTGTCGATCTGGATTTGAGCGATTTCATTCATGGCGACATAATGCGCCAGGGTTTTATTTTTAAGGTAGCTTGCAGACTGGGTGTGACTGCCGGACGCCTTAATTAACGAAGCCAGCGCAATGGCAATAATGGCCAGTGCCACCATCACTTCAATCAGGGTGAAACCGGTAGAAGTGGTTGGCTTATTCATCCTCTAAAATTCGCTTATATTCACCCTGTGGCAAACCCTCGAGGCTGGTTTCTGCGTTATTACCGGGGATGCGCAGGCGCACTTCAAATGGCGGTGTTAGCTCCGAGCTAGAGAGTAAAAACGTATTGGGAAGGATCGGTGCAATTTCCGGCTGATTGGTGTCTTTAATGTTAGAGGCCGCGCTGGCTAATAGCTCGTTTTTGGCTTGCGGGTCATCTTCGGGTGATTCGAGCAAAATGACCTGGGTTTGGTCGATGTATAAATCCAGGTCAATTTGATCGGGTAAAACCCGACTGCGCAGCAGTTTGTCATTAGTCACATCGACCCAGCTATCGTTTAACTCATCAAAAACCATAAAGCGGTAGCCGGTTTTATAAAAACGCACGCCGTATTCCTGCGCACGAATTACCGATTGCTCGTGGGCAAAGCGAAGAATTTGCTGTAAACGAACGATTTCTTCTTCCAGTAAATCTTCTTCAGTTTGACCACCGATATTCACGACCACATAGCCGATAGAAATACTGATGATGACCACCACCACCAGTAATTCAATGAGCGTAAATCCGCGGGAAAAGGAAAAAGTTTTAGCTGAGAGAGGTGCGCGCATATTGAAACACAGGGTGGGTTTAGTCCCAGTTCCCAATATCGGCATTTGCGCCTTCGCCACCTTCAACACCATCAGCACCCAGAGAATAAATATCAACTTCTCCGCGATCACCCGGGCTCAGGTATAAGTAATCACGTTGCCAGGGGTCTTTGCGTAACTTCTTAACATAACCGCCTTCCTGCCAGTTAGCGGGAACCGGGTCACTTGATGGCAAAGTCACTAGTGCATCCAGGCCCTGATCAGTTGTGGGGTAGGTATAGTTATCCAGCTTGTAGATATCGAGTGCACTTTCGATTGAGTTAATATCGCTTTTGGCTTTTACAATGCGGGCATCGTCTGTTTTGCCTAAAAATTTAGGCGCGACAAAGGTGGCTAAAATGCCGATAATAACAACGACAACGATAATTTCGATTAAGGTAAATCCCTGCTGCTTAATATAGGGTGCTTTCACAGATGGCTCCACTGTTAAAAAAAGGTAAACTTCGTGTAACATCATACCAGATGCTAGATTACGCGGATATGACGCAATGAAAAGTGATGAAAATTATAACGTTATTTAGTAAATATAAACTGTGGATAGTTCTATTTTTAATCTGCTTTTTTATTCAGTGGTTAAACCAGGCGCCCTTATTTCGTTTCGATCGGCAACTCATCGAGCACTGGCAGTGGTGGCGACTCATTACGGGACACGTAACGCATTTAAACTGGAGCCACTTTCTGCTGAATATGGCGGGTTTGGCCATGGTGGCCTTTTTCTTCTCCAGTTATAAATCGGATTTGTACTGGTTACAGGCGCTATTGTTTACGGCTTTTTTTTGCAGCGTGGGAATGTTGCTTGATCAACAGTTAAATCGATATGTAGGCTTATCGGGCGTGCTGCATGGCCTGTTTATTATTGGCGGGCGCTGGGAATTGCGACGCTATAAACTGAGTGGCGCGATGTTGTTGGCGATTATTATTGGAAAATTAATTTATGAGCAAATGCTCGGGGCATTGCCGGGGTCGGAGTCGATGACGGGCGGTCGGGTTGCCATTAATTCACATTTATATGGTGCACTTGCGGGAGGTGTGTTTCTGTTGCTCGGTCGCATTAAAATGATTAGAGGCGCTTAGCGCTTTACTTTGGTTGGGCGTTGTTTGGTTGTTATTCAACATTAATAAAATTGAAATTTAAAGCAGATCTTCGCCGTAGTGTCACTGTAGGTCGCCTGTCAATCATGAACTGTCATTAAGCTTAAAACTAAAGACTGTCAATTGGATATTCAGTACTTGAAATCATCTGCAGTGAATGGTGAGCATTTATCACTATCTGGGAAAGTCTTTTAAACAACATTTACCCGATGGATTTGCAGTGTCACAAGAGCAAACTGATTCTTTTGTCTGTTTTATGACAAACTCTCTTGCATCATTATTTATTGCAGCATCATTTTTGCTAACGCCAAAACAATAGCATATCAGTGCATTCTCGTTTTGCTCCTTTGTGCCAATGACTGTTCTTACCTCTAATTTATCAATCACTGCACCTTGCTCAGAATGATAAACAACATTACATGTTGGGGTGTTGCAAAAATAATATTGTTGTTCATTAAGCTTACCTAACCATGGATTTTTAATGTGATGCAACATGGTTTTAAATGAGACACCTGTACTTTTGAGATGACATACTGGGCACGCTAACTTTGCCAGTCTTGTTTTTTTCTGTGAGTTAGAAGAACAGCAATCAGACATAGTCTTAATTTCCTGATAAATGATTAAATATTGCTATTATTGGCGTGTTGAATAGGTGGGCATGGATAGAGCCAAATGAGCAATATACACAGCAATCACCATTTTCAGGTTTAAGCAATGCACCGCATCCCTTGCACTCATAAAACCACTGACAAGCATCCGTTGGCATTGCCTCTGTCTTTTGATATTCGCATTGAGGGCAGGTAATCTTTGAATTTAAAACGCTATCTTTATTCACTGCTTACCCTTTAGTTAAATTGGAGTAACAAACCTTATTCGGTGGTGAAATAACATCCCAGATAGATACGATCAACATTAATGCTATGCCCAGGTAAAAAAGATAGGTGCTCCAGTCATATGACCAAAGTGGGTACATTGTAAGCAAAACCATAATTGGACCTGCAACACCTGCCAATAAACGAAACCAGAGCCTGTGGGAAAAAAAAGATAAAATACTCGCGCCTAATACAATGCAAGCGAACACCGGCAATAAGGTATTCACAAATAAGCCTTCGAACTGAGCAAGAAACCCAAACCCCAGCGCAGCTGCTAACCCACCTAGAGCAGGAAAGCATGAAGCGCAGCCCATTGCGGCCACTAATACGCCTACAGAACCAGCTTTATCAAACAATCGACTAATCCATTGCATTACTTATTACCTTAACTTGAGTTCTAGTGAATTAAGCTTAAACTCTGTACCTCGGTACGGTGTCAATAGTGAATGCGGGTATGCTCAAAAAACAACAGGAATTAACCATTGGTACATTGGCTAACTATGCAGGTGTAAATGTTGAAACGGTACGGTATTACCAGCGTAAAGGTTTGGTCGATACACCCCCGAAACCACTACAGGGTTTTCGCCACTATTCCAAAAAAACTGTCGAAAGAATTAAGTTCATAAAGCGAGCTCAGCGACTAGGGTTTAGCTTGAAGGAAATAGCTGATTTATTAGAACTTGGAACAGGTAATTGTCAGGATGTGAAAATACAGGCTGAAAAAAAGCGCGATTTGATTAACAACCAGATCCTTGATTTAGAATTATTACGCAATACACTCACCCAACTAATCACTGAATGTGGCTCAAGTACAAACCACTTAAGTTGCCCTATTGTTGAAACATTGCTCGCTCATGACATTGTGTAATCGGGCTCTTGCTTGCATCAGTTTTGGGGCGAAATCAGTCAGATAAGGTGCAGAAAATGGCTTTCCGCAGAATTGCTCAGAATTGTGCTGGCTGAAGCGACTAATATAGTCGAGGGTTTAAACGTGTAGCAGCCCTTAGTGATATTTCAGATTAAAGCAACCATGACTAAAACAACTTCTTGTCCAGTTACGTCTATACTCAGTTAAATTGAGCCGCTTAAATAAAGCTGCTTAAATAAAGTAGTGTCCCTGTTATCGGTGCTCGTCACCGGTTTAATACATTTATTCATCTATTAGGAGTAAACAATGGCTGTTTTACGTTGGGTATTTATCATCACATGCAGTTTAATAGTACAAAGTGTCTACGCGCAAAATCCGTTGACAGAGACAATACAGATAAAGCAATCTGTGCTAAAAATGCAATTAAATAAAGGCGTTAAAGCCGACGATGCCATTAAGGCGCTTAAGTCGAAAGCAGATGAACTTAATATGAAGTTTGTTGCACACCAGTCCATGTCAGATGAATTAGCCGCGAGAGGCATAGAGTCCAGGCGACTTGAAATATTTCAGTTCTGTAATCCCTATGATGCTTATGTACTAGCAAAATTTAATCCGATATTTGCCGCTTATATGCCCTGTCGTATTTCTTTGATTGAAGATAAGACGGGAAAAGTATGGCTAGTAATGCTTAATCTTGATATGCAAATAGAAAATAAAACCCTGCCCAAAACCGTAAGACGACTCACCAAACGCGTCAATGCGACGCTGGTTGAAATTATGACGGCGGGTGCAACGGGTGAATTTTAACGACATATATTAAATCAAAGAATGATTGGAAGTCATTGGTTAAATCAGTAGGCCTGATCAGTTTATTACTGACAGGCGTTACTGCATTAAATCATTCATATTAATAATCGGTAATAAAATAGATAACACTATTAGTAATACAATGCCGCCCATGGCAACAATTAACAGCGGTTCGAATAAACCCATAAAGGTAGCGATTAACAATTCCAGTTCACGTTCTTGTTGTTCGGCGGCTTTGTCTAACATGTCTTCCAGGTTTCCCGATTTTTCACCACTTGAAATTAAATGTAATGTCATCGGTGGAAATAATTTACTGCGATCCAGTGCGGCGTAAATACTTGAACCTTCTCTGACTTTTTCAGCCGCATCGACTACCGCGTCTTGCATAGGTAAATTTTCGACTACCGGTGCCGCCAGTTTAAGTGCATCCAGTACGGGCACACCACTGGACGATAAAATGCTGAGGGTGCGAGAAAAACGCGCGGTATTTAAACCTCTTACCAGTTTTCCAACCACGGGAATTTTTAACAGGGTTAAATGATAACGGCGTCTGTTATAGGGAATAGATAAAAATTTCTGGATGGCAAAATAAATGCCGATGCCGATTACAATTAACAGGCCCCACCAGTTTTGTAAAAACTCACTAACCCAAATCATTGCCTTGGTAATACCGGGCAGCTCTTGCCCCGATGTATCAAACACTTCTACAATTTGTGGCACCACAAAAATTAATAAACCCGTTACCACTAAAAATGCCATGATGGTTAAGATGGCGGGATAAATGGTTGCTTGTGCGACTTTCGATGCCATTTGCTGGCGGCTTTCGGTGTAGTCTGCGAGTCGGTCGAGTACGATATCCAGATGCCCGGATGATTCTCCGGCGGCAACCGTGGCGCGAAATAACTGAGGAAATATTTTAGGAAAATCCCCAAGGCCAGCGGCTAAGGTGTGGCCTTCTAAAATTTTAGCGCGCAGTGCAAACACCATGCCTTGAATACGCGGTTTTTCTGTTTGCTGGCCAACTGCCGAGAGCGCCTCATCTAAGGGAATGGCGGCGCGCACCAGGGTAGCTAACTGGCGGGTAAATAAAGCCAGGTCGGAAGCACTGATGCTGCGACGGGAGACTTGAGAGGGTTTGTCCTGTTGTTTTTTTTCCTGATTGGCAGCCGTATCAATTTGTATCGGCATCATGCCTTTTTCACGTAACATCTGGCGCACCTGACGTTGAGTGTCGCCTTCAATTATGCCTTTTTTCTCTCGACCTTTAGTGTCCAGTGCGATGTATTCAAATGCGGCCATTGTTTACTTTATTGTCTGTTTAGTTGAGCGTTAAGTTGCCAGATTGTGCTTAGTTTTTTATGAGACTTTACACGTAAGGTATTTTCGTTATCCAGAAATCACAACACGGTTTCGTTTTTATATGATGTTTTCTGTCGTGCAAAAGTCGTTAATAATTTTTATAAAATTAATCTTCTCGGGAAACACGCAACACTTCTTCTAATGACGTGGTGCCCTGTAAAACCAGGCGCTTACCATCGGTGCGTAAACTGCTGGTAAAGGAGCGTGCATATTTTTCCATGGTTTGTTCGGCTTCGCCATCGTGAATCATCTGCTGTAATGTATCGTCGATCGGAATTAATTCATAAACACCGGTTCGGCCTGAGAAGCCTAAATGATTGCATTCCTCACAGCCCTTGGGCGTATAAATTTGTGGTGCTTCAGATGACTCTACTCCCAGCCAGTCACATTCATTTTTGGTGGCGGTGTGCGCTTCTCTGCAATTCGGGCAAAGCTGTCTAACCAGGCGTTGCGCTAAAACACCAATTAAACTGGAGGCTAATAAAAAGGGTTCAACACCCATATCGCGCAAGCGGGTCACTGCGCCAATGGCCGTATTGGTGTGTAAAGTCGATAAAACCAGGTGGCCGGTTAAACTGGCTTGCACCGCAATGGATGCGGTTTCCAGATCACGAATTTCACCAATCATAACCACGTCAGGATCCTGTCGTAAAATGGCGCGTAAACCTTTGGCAAAGGTCATTTCAACTTTGTTATTAACCTGTGTCTGGCCAATGCCATCTAAATAATATTCTATGGGGTCTTCTACGGTTAAAATATTTCGGCTCTTATCATTGAGCCGAGTCAGGCCTGCATAAAGGGTGGTGGTTTTACCTGATCCGGTGGGGCCGGTTACCAGAATAATACCGTGGGGGTAATGTAATAAATCGGATAAGCGCTCGGTGTCGTCAGAGGACATACCTAAATGCTGAACGTCTAAACGCCCTGCTTGCTTATCTAACAAACGCATAACAATGCGCTCGCCGTGTCCGGAGGGTAAAGTCGAGACCCGCACATCAACAGAACGCCCTGCGACTTTTAAAGAGATACGACCATCTTGCGGAATACGTTTTTCAGCAATGTCGAGTTTCGACATGACTTTTATTCGAGAAATAACCAGTGGCGCTATATTTTTTGGCGGCTGTAAAATTTCCCGCAACACGCCATCAACACGAAAGCGAATGCGCATGCGATTTTCAAACGCTTCGATGTGAATATCCGAGGCACTAATTTTTATGGCTTCGGTTAACACGGCGTTAATTAATTTAATAATCGGCGCGTCATCTTCCGCTTCAAGTAAATCTTCCGGTTCGATGGTTTCAGCAAGCTGGTCGAGGTCAAGCTCATCGCTGACCCCTTCCATTACCGCCATCGCCTGATCGGAGTTTTGTTCGTAGGCGAGCGCCAGTTTAGTGTCGAATTGTTCGTCGGTAATGGGGGTGAGTTCTATGCGTCGACCGATAATTCGGCGGACTTCAGATATGGCTTGCGGGTTTAACTTGCCGCGATAAAATAATTGCGCTTTATCTTCATCAATGTCACCGAGCATCACGCCATGACGTTTGGCAAAGGCGTAAGAAATGCACTGGGCATTCATTTTGACGGTCGGATTTAACTCCGGTTGCAGCGTTAAATCATCAATCGCCATATCGGTGGTAGGCGAGCTATTCAAAGTCTTCGCCAGAGAGGTCGAGGTTTTCTTCAGCTTTAATGGTTTCTTCTTTGCTTAGCGGTGATTCGAGTTTATCAGCTGATGCATCTTCAGGCACCACTAAATTTTGTAGTGGTGGAAGTAATGGGTTGCTTTCATCTTTTAATAATCCAAAACCGTTTACGCCGGCATCAATTTGTTGGGCGCGTAAATAATTATATTTACGATTCGTGTGGAAAGCCGCAGCACTTGCATCTCGTAAAATGCTGGGGCGCATAAATACCATTAAGTTCTGTTTATCTTTAGAGGTGGTGTGTGAACGGAACAACCAGCCGAGTAAAGGAATGTCGCCCAGTACCGGTACTTTAGATACATTGTCGCGTAACTGGTCATCAATTAGGCCGCCGAGCACTAAAATTTCACCGTCTTCAACGAGTACTGACGTAGTGAATTGGCGTTTGTTGGTGACAAGCCCACCATTGGCCGCAGCAGCGGTAGATACATTAGATACTTCCTGATCGATTTCCAGTTTTATGGTGTTGCCATCATTTATTTGCGGTGTGACTTTCAGGGTGATACCCACATCCTGACGCTCAATGGTTTGAAACGGATTGGATGCACCACTGGAGGAGGTGGTAAATGATCCCGTGAGAAAGGGGACGTTTTGCGCAACCACGATGGTGGCCTCCTGATTGTCGAGGGTCACAATACTGGGTGTGGATAAAATATTGGTTGCCGCGTCGGATGACAGGGCTTTGAGTAAAAAGGCAAAACGTGTACTGTTGTTACTGCCACCCACTCCAAATGTAGCGCCATTGCCAATGGCGCTCGCAATGGTCGAGGGGTCGCCGCTTAATAAGCCAACAATACCGCCAGCTCCACCAAAGTTACTCACCCCGACCGGGGTGGTATCACTGTCACTGTCTGAAGCCGGGCCCACTGCAAATTGTGAGGAAAATTCTCTGCCGGTGTTATTGGAAATTTCAGCGATAATCGATTCAACCAGAACCTGTGCGCGACGAATATCCAGTTGACGGATAATCGATTTCATTCTGCGCACTACATCCGGGCCAGCGGTGATAATTAACGCATTGGTGGATTCATCGGCCTGAATATCAACGCTGAGATTTTTTGCGCTGATGCTGGCTTTACCAGCTTTTTTCTTGCCCGTTTTCTGGGTTTTTTCTACTCCGGTGAGTATGCCGACCAGATCTTTGGCTTTGGCGTATTTTAAATAAATGACATGGGTGTTGCCGGTTGCATTTTCTAGCGGGGTATCCAGATGCGCAATTGTCGCGCGAATTTTTAAGCGACTCGCGCGCTCACCACTCATTAAAATGCTGTTGGTTCGATCATCAGAAGCCAGGGTGATTTTTTTAGTGGCCGCTTTTGAGCCAGTACCACCACCAGCCTGTAGTGAATTAAGTATGCGGACCAGTTCGGATGCGGAGGCATGTTTTAATGGAATAATTTCCAGCTCATCACTTTCCGGGCGGTCAATGTGGCGAATAATTTGCACTAGACGTTTAATATTAGCCGCGTGATCGGTGACGATTAATGTGTTGGTCGGGTTGTAGGCTGCCAGGTGTCCCTGCTGCGGTACGAGTGGACGCAAAATGGGCACCAGTTGGGCGGCGGGCACGTGGTCCAGAGTAATCACTTTGGTAATGAGTTCATCGCCGAAATTGTTAGTGCCGCGCACTACCGGTAATGGCCCCTGTTTGGCATTGACCTCAGGTACAATTTTAATAATGTTACCGACGGGGACGGCTGCGTAGCCGTGTACTTGCAACACCGATAAGAAAACTTCGTAAACTTCGCTTTCAGACATGGTGTTAGATGAGACCACCGTAACCTTGGCTTTCACCCGTGGGTCGACCACAAAGTTTTTGCCGGTAAATTTAGACACAGTGCTAATCAGGGCGCGAATATCGGCTTGTTTTAAATTCAGGGTAATCTGATTTTCAGCCGCATAGGCGTTTTGTGTGAGTATTAATCCGGATAGCATTAAACCCGAAATCGATAAATTTGAGATCGCCAAACTGGCAATTAAAAATAAGTGAGAGAGAAGCCCTGCTCCTGACTGCATAAGTTTGTTTTTCAAGCCCTGAAATTTCAAAATAATTTTCTCTGTTATTATGGTATATCAAAATGTAACGGCATTTCTGAGCCATTACGTAACACGGTTAAGTCAACCGATTTTGCGCGTTGCAACGATCGCAATGCTTTAAGTCCCTTGGCGGGGTTATTTAGTTCAACACCATTGATGGCAACAATCACATCACTTGGCTCCAGACCCACCGCGTCAAATAATGCTCGATCACCCTGAGGCTGTAATCGATATCCTCGTACTTTGCCGTTTTCTTTTACCGGCACCGGAATGGCGAATTTACCGAAGGAGGTGGGGTTTCTAAGTATCTGTTTACGAATGTCTGATAATACCGCACCCGGCCCGGATGGACGTTTGCCGCGAGGGGTTGGCGCGGATGAGATTAAACTGCCGCTGTCATCTTTGGGCATGCGCAGCGTTTCAAGTTTGCCGCCACGTTCTAAAATGACCCGGTCAGCGTAAATATCCTTGAGTGTTGCACCGGATATCTTATCTCCGGGCGCATAGTTGTCTTCTTTGCCATTTTTGCCCAATGAAATAATGGCGCTGCCATACTCCATGGGGTTGGTGGCGAGCACACCTTTTAGCACCAGATTAAGGCGGGTTTCAGGCGCTTCGGTTTTAGCCGCTTGAGTACTGGTTTGTTGGAAATTTCCAAATAAATGGGCATCGGAAATTTCACGGTAATTTTTAACCTGCTGCTTAGCTCGGTTCTTATTATTAAAGCTTTTTGGTGCTTCCAGTTGTGCATCATCAGGCACTAAAGACCAGGTGATTTTTGATAGAGTATAGCTGCAGGCAATAATAAAAATAACAGTAATAACGGGCGGAAGAATCTGATTAAGCTTCGTCAGATTGGCCGCGCTCAAGTTGAACGATTTAGGTATTTTTTTTGCCAGTGTATTCATATATGTTGCATTATAGGGAATCGTGTCAGACGTTCCAAATAGCTCATGCCTAATTCAGGTTAAAATGGTTGAGAGGATAGTGTCTATTATGCCTCGAAATCATGACATTACGGTGTAGGGTTTTGTCATTTTTTTATCACATTAATGCGCGGTTGATTAAAGCAAAACGGGGTTATGTAGCAGTTAATTGCCACATAACCCCGTTTTAGCCAGCTCAAATACGGCGATTAAACCATATCTTTCAGGCCTTTCAGTGGTAATACTTTAACCACTTTACGGGCAGGCTTGGCTTTAAACATCATCTCTTCACCTGTAAAAGGGTTAGTTCCCTTACGTGCTTTAGTTGCAGGCTTTTTAATGACTTTCACTTTTAACAGGCCAGGTAAGTTGAAAAAGCCGGGGCCACGTGGTTTGATGTTTTTCTCTATCAGACCCGTCAGGCTATCCAGTACCGCAGTGACTTCTTTGCGGCTAAGTTCTGTTTCAGCAGAAATGTGATTCAGAATTTCACTTTTGGTTGGTGGCTTTTTAACAGCAGATGCTGCTACTTTTTTCTTGGCTACTTTTTTCTTTGCAGCTTTCTTTTTAACCGCCATACTAGGACGCTCCTAAAGTTATTTGATTATTAGTTGAGATGAAGAGTTTGTATTAAATCTTCAATATAGGGATTGTTAGTGCTTTTGCACTGTAATACAAGGGTTTTATTGAAAAAGTGTAAGAATAATGCATGAATTTACGTATATTACAGCGTTTACCATTGGATTAATGGGGGGCGTACATTGTGTCGGCATGTGCGGCGGCATTGTTGGTGCATTAAGTTTTGCTAACAAAAATGTTAACAACGGCAAATCTTCTACCTTATTAAGTTTGTTGCTGGCATACAATGCGGGTCGTTTATTTAGTTACACTTTAGCGGGTGGCTTGATGGGTGGATTGGGCTGGCTAGTGAGCGTCTGGACTGAAATACAGTTTTTGCAGGGCTTATTGCAATTATTGGCGGCGCTTTTTATGTTAATGATGGGTTTGTATATATCAGGTTGGTGGATGGGGCTGGCCAGACTTGAAAAAGCAGGTGCCATTATATGGCAAAAAATTCAGCCCTTCGCGCAAAAATTATTACCGGTTAAAACACCCTTACATGCTATATCGCTGGGGTTGTTATGGGGCTGGTTGCCCTGTGGCCTGGTCTATAGTGTTTTAGTGTGGTCGGTGTCCGCGGGTAGTTTTCAGCAAGGGGCGTTGCTTATGTTAAGTTTTGGCCTGGGTACCTTACCAAATTTACTGGCGATGGGTTTGTTTGCCGAACAGTTAAGGCAGTTTGTGCAAAAACAGGCAGTAAGAAACCTGGCGGGAGGTCTGGTCATGTTATTTGCTTTGTGGAGTTTTATTCTGTCAATCAGATTGTTGTTGAATTAAAAAGGTAAATTTTAAGAAAAAATGACGAAAATAACCGTGTATTGCTCAGCGATCGTTGAATATGAAAGAAGGTAGATGTTTCGGGTTGACGATTTTAAATCGCTTCTCGCGGCTGGTGTCGCCGCTCATTAATTCAATTTGTGACTTGCTTACTTTAAACTGCCTGGCTAAATTTTGGGCTAATAATTTAATTAAATGCTGGTTGGCTTTGCCATCAACCGGTGGCGCAGTAATACGCACTTTTATGCAGTTGCCTGGCACCCCGCAAAACTCATCTTTACTGGCTTTGGGTTGCACCCTTATGCGTAAAAATAAATCAGTATTTTTCCATTCATAAAACACATTATTCAAATACTAATGCCAAATAGTGATGCAAAAATATAGCGCACCGAATACTGTACAAACATCAATGCAATTATCGCAAAAATCGGCGAGATATCCATGCCACTAATCGGCGGTATTAATTTTTTAAAGTGTTTTAATACCGGGTGAGTCAGGCTGTTCAGTAAACTGACCGCTGGGTTGTACGGGTCGGGGTTTACCCAGCTTAAAATAGCCTGAATGATAATAGAATAAAGAAAGATGCTGATAATAAGCGTGAGCGTTTGCCCGAAAGCAATAATGCCAATGGCCAGCGGATCAAATAGTTGATAAACCAGCATCGATTTTATCGCTAACACTAAAAAGGCCAGTATCAGTGAAGCCGCATCAATACCGCCAAAACCCGGAATGATTTTACGCAGGGGTAGCACCGGCGGGTTAGTTATTTTAACAATAAATTGTGACACCGGATTATAAAAATCCGCACGCACCCATTGCAATAGTAAGCGAATAAGTAGCGCGGTTGCATAAAGCTGAAATAAAATATCAATTAAAAAAACAAAGGGATTCATGGCGCGTCGTTTCCTAATTCATCGGCAAGTTCAATGGCTCTGTCATGTGCCGCGGTGAGTGCTTGTGAAATGATATTGCTGAAATGGTTACTTTCAAATGAAGCAATGGCGGCGGCGGTGGTGCCACCTTTTGATGTGACTTTGGCACGTAAGGTTGCCGGATCATCATCGCCTTCTAATACCATGCGGGCAGCACCTAGAGCTGTTTGTTTGGCAAGCATACCCGCGGTTTTTTCATCTAGCCCGAGTTGTTTTCCTGCGGCTTGCATAGCCTCTAAAAATAGAAAGAAATAGGCCGGGCCCGATCCGGAAACCGCGGTGACTGCATCGAGTTGAGCTTCATTATTAACCCACAGGGTGATGCCCGCGGCAGATAATATTTGATCGGCTAGCTCTTTTTGATCGGCGCGGGTGGCTGAATTGGCAAATAAACCGGTTGCACCGGCTTGAATTAACGCCGGTGTGTTAGGCATGCAGCGCACAATTGACTGATTTCCACCCAGCCAGCGGTTAATGTCCGTGGAGCGAATGCCCGCCGCAATTGAAATAATTAATGGCTGCTTGTTCTGCGTAATACTTTTTAAATCACTACAGACTGATTTAAGGACCTGCGGCTTTACCGCCAGCACCAGTACATCAGCATTTTCAACGGCTTTGCTGTTTTCAATTTGAGTGTGAATTGAATATTGCTTTTGCAGTAAATCAAGCTTTTGCTGATCCGGATCAGTTACCGTTATTTGATTCGCGGGATGCTGTTGGTTAATTAAGCCGCTGATGAGGCTGGCGGCCATGTTGCCGCCACCGATAAAGCAAATGTGTTTTGTCATATTTATTTCAGTATTTTTAAAAGGTCGTTTTGTTAAATAAAAATCAGCCACCGGCGCATGCTGGAGCATCAATTGTTATGAAGTAAAATTATAACCCAGCTGGCATTCTCGCACCAAAAATCGCTGTGCCTATTCTCACCATTGTACTACCCTCTGCAATCGCGGCTTGCATATCGCCGCTCATTCCCATAGATAAAGTATCTAGCTGGGGGTGTCGAAGTTGAGATGTCTCAAGCGTGCTGCGCATTTTAGCAAATATTTTGCGTTGATCAGCTAAACTCTTTGCTTTAGCCGGAATAGCCATCAGGCCCCGTAGTCGGATATTAGGCAGTGAGATGACTTCATCTATTGCACTAGCAATATCAGCTGCGGTGAATCCTGACTTTGTGGCTTCTTCGCTGATATTGACTTGCAGGCAAAGGTTTATTGGCGGCAAAGACGCGGGGCGTTGTTGGCTTAAGCGGTGTGCAATTTTTAACCGGTCTACACTATGAATCCAGGCAAAATTCAGAGCTAATTCACGGGTTTTGTTGGATTGAATGGCACCGATAAAATGCCACTCAATAGCTAAGTCACGCAAATCTTGAATTTTTTGCAATGATTCCTGCAGATAATTTTCACCAAAGCAGGTTTGCCCGGCATTAAATGCGCAGCGAATATTCTCCGCAGACTGGGTTTTGCTCACCGCTAACAGACGCACATCTTTTGGGTTGCGCTGATATTTTTCACAGTAATCTGAAATATTGTGCTGGATTTGCGAGAGGTTTTTTGCAATATTGATCATTTAGCGTGATAGATAATAAGTTGAGATAGTGACATCACTGATTGAAGCCTGTTAATTTATTGACTATAAATAGAATACAATTGTAGTTTGCCTGAGTCTCATTGTTCGGGCAAGCGGCTATCAACAAACCGGTTCGGTGATTAAACGCACTTCGATCACTCATTAGCGGCAATTAATGTTAGCTAATATCAAAGATCAATAACAATAATAGTTGAGTAGGAGATTTCATCACACATTCAAGGTGAAATTTCAAAGAGGAGATTGAATGGATATTGCACAATTACTGGCATTTGGCGTAAAAAATGGCGCTTCGGATTTACACCTGTCTGCCGCCTTACCGCCCATGATACGGGTAGACGGGGATGTGCGACGAATTAATATCGATGCCATGCCCCATGAAGAAATTCATGCGATGGTGTATGACATCATGAACGATAAGCAACGTAAAACCTTTGAAGAGTACTGGGAGGTCGATTTTTCATTTGAAATTCCCGGTTTAGCCCGATTTCGTGTAAACGCATTTAATCATAATCGTGGAGCCGGTGCGGTGTTTCGGACCATTCCATCAAAAATATTAACTCTGGAAGAGTTAGGTGCGCCGAAAATATTTGAAGACATTGCGGCGACTCCTCGAGGGATAGTATTGGTGACCGGACCCACCGGCTCTGGAAAATCGACGACACTCGCGGGTATGGTGAACCATGTCAATGAAAATGATTATGGCCACATTTTAACCATCGAAGATCCGATTGAATTTGTGCATGAAAGTAAAAAATGCTTAATGAATCAACGCGAAGTGCATCGTGACACGATGGGCTTTAGTGAGGCTTTGCGCTCCGCATTACGTGAAGACCCGGATGTTATTCTGGTGGGGGAAATGCGAGATCTGGAAACCATTCGCCTGGCGTTGTCGGCAGCAGAAACCGGGCACCTGGTGTTTGGAACCTTGCACACGAGTTCAGCAGCAAAAACCGTTGACCGTATTGTGGATGTATTTCCGGCCGCTGAAAAAGACATGGTGCGTGCGATGCTATCCGAATCATTACGGGCGGTTATAGCCCAGACACTATTAAAGAAAATTGGTGGTGGTCGAGTTGCCGCTCATGAAATTATGATTGGTACTCCAGCCATTCGTAATTTGATTCGTGAAAATAAAATTGCTCAGATGTATTCCGCCATTCAGACTGGACAGGGAATTGGCATGCAGACATTGGATCAAAACCTAAAGGAGCTGGTTGATCGTGGTATGATTACTAAAGCCGATGCGCGAACAAAAGCCGTAAATAAAGATGCAATGTGATAAAGATGCAAAGTAAGACGCAAAGTAATAATGGCGCAGTGTAGTCATATGCAATGTAGTCATATGCAATGTAGTCATGGTGCATTGCAATACTAATGAGTTACTCGAAAGCGTAACGCCCAGCAAAACATAAAATAATATTAATTGGAGTTTGGGAATGGATAGAGATAAGGCCATCCGATACATGCACGATTTATTGCGCATGTTAGTGCAAAAAGATGGTTCTGATTTGTTTATTACAGTGGGCGCGGCACCCTCAATGAAAGTTGATGGAAAAATGACGCCACTATCGAATCAGGCGCTTTCGCCCGCACATACACAAACTTTGGTGCGTTCAATTATGAACGATAAACAACTCGGTTCATTTGAAGCAGAGCAGGAAGTTAACTTTGCCATTAGCCTGCCCGGCGTTTCGCGGTTTCGTGTTAACGCATTCACTCAGCGTGGCTCAATGGGCATGGTGTTGAGGGTGATTAAAGCCGATATCCCCAGCTTTGAAGATTTGAGTTTGCCCGAAGTGTTGCAGGATATTGCAATGACCAAGCGTGGCCTGGTTATTTTTGTGGGTGCAACCGGTTCTGGTAAATCGAGTTCACTGGCTGCGATGATTGGTTATCGCAATGAAAACTCGTTTGGTCATATTATTACCATTGAAGATCCGATTGAATTTGTGCATCAACATAGAAACTGTATTGTGACGCAACGCGAAGTTGGCGTTGATACTGAAAATTATGACGTCGCATTAAAAAACACTTTACGACAAGCCCCCGATGTTATTTTAATTGGTGAGGTGCGTGATCGCGAAACCATGGAATATGCCATCGCTTTTGCGGAAACCGGTCATTTATGCTTAACCACATTACATGCTAACAGCACCAACCAGGCGCTAGACCGGATTATTAACTTTTTCCCTGAAGAGCGGCGCCCGCAGTTGTTAATGGATTTATCATTAAATCTAAAGTCATTAATTTCACAGCGACTCATACCGTTAAAAGGTGGAGAAGGTCGGGTGCCTGCGGTAGAGATTATGCTGAATACGCCACTCATGTCAGATCTGATATTTAAGGGCAACGTACATGAAATGAAAGAGTTGATGGCCAAATCAAATGAATATGGCATGATTACCTTCGACCAGGCATTGTTTGAACTATATGAAACAGGTTATATAACTTATGAAGATGCATTGCGTAATGCGGATTCAATTAATGACCTGAGATTGCGGATTAAACTGAAAGGTAAAGATGCAAAAAATACCGATTTAATGCAGGAAGTTTCTGGCCTTAAAATGGAAGAGGATGATACTAAGCAGGATCAGCATCGCTTGCGCTAAATAACGACTGATAAATATTGACTGAAAAATAATTAATTAAAGTAGACTTAAATTGAATTTACAGCCCTATCTAAAACTAATGGCCGAACGTGGTGGTTCTGATATATTTTTCACTACGGGTGCGCCGGTGAGCATGAATATTGAGGGCAAGATGCACCCCATCGGTAAAACGCCGTTAGAACCAGGCATGACCAAAGAAATTGCTTATAGCGTGATGGATGAAAACCAGAAAATGGGTTTTGAAGCGACGATGGAAATGAATATGGGGATGTCGCTAAAAGAAGTCGGGCGCTTTCGAATTAATATTTACACCCAGCGCGGCGAAGTGTCAATGGTTATTCGATACATAAAATCAGATGTGCCATCACTGGATAAATTAAATTTACCTGCAAAATTAAAAGAACTTGTGTGCCTTCGAAAAGGTCTGGTGTTGATTGTGGGTGCAACGGGTTCGGGTAAGTCAACGACGCTGGCATCCATGATTAACTATCGAAGCTTAAATATGCCCGGGCATATTTTAACGATTGAAGATCCGATTGAATATATGTTTGACCATCAAAAATCGATAGTCGGGCAGCGCGAAGTCGGGCTGGATACTTTGTCATATGAAAATGCATTAAGAGAGGCAATGCGAGAAGCGCCTGATGTTATAATGATAGGCGAGGTGCGAGACCGTGAAACGATGGAAGCGGCCATTCAATATGCAGATACGGGACATTTATGTCTAACCACATTGCACTCGGTTAATGCAAACCAGACACTGGACCGAATATTAAGTTTTTTCCCACCGGATTCTCGCAATCAAATTTTAATGGATTTGTCGCTTAATTTGCAGGCAATTGTTTCGCAGCGACTTGTTGTCGGGTTAGATGGTAAGCGAATTGCCGCAATAGAAATTTTAATTAACTCGCCCTATATTTCAGAATTAATTCGTCGCGGTGATTTCCATGAAATAAAAGAAATTATGGAAAAAGGCCAGGCCGATGGAATGCAAACGTTCGATCAATCTTTGTATCAGTTATTTACCGATGGGAAAATAGATATTAAAACCGCCTTATCTTATGCGGATTCTCGAAGTAACCTGGAATGGAAAATTAACTTTGGTGGTGGTGTGAAGGAGATGGCCCAGGACCAGCATGATCAGACAATGCAATTTTCAGCTAATCCGGATGATCTTCCTGAAGTTAAATAGAAAGCCGAAATAGTGTTTGAAATAAATCATCGAAATAAAAGTCGAAAATAGTAAAATTAAATTCATTAAATCCCGGACCCTGATGATTATGTCAGAGCCGGGTATAAAATACAGTTACTTCGGTAATGAACCCATCATACTTTTCACCGCATACGCTAAACGTTGTTTTGCCGCGTCACCGGTGTTGCCCTGAACGTCCGCCTTTGCACTGCTTGCCCAGATAACAACGCCGGTTTGTGCATCCACCATTAAAATAATTAAAGCGCCTTTAGGTGCAGCTTCAAGTGATTTAAACGATTTTTCAGGATTGTTTTTGTATTCAATATTGGACATGTCAACGCCCAGTGCATAGCCAATTAACACGTCGGGGCTTTGCGAAGATTCAGACATGTCTTTAGCGCGCAATGCATTATCAATCAGTAATTTTATTTCAGCGTTAGCATCAAAACCCGGTGCAACCCACAGCTTGTCTGGGTCGTTTATTATGGCCGCTGAACCCATCCACATATAAGACTTATAGCCTTTGAAGTTGGCCTTTGGATCAATGTCGGTTTCGAATTTAATATCACTGTTTGATGAAGAGTTCATCGTCGAACAGGCAGTAATAGAAAGTAGTATTGTCAGTGCAAACAGGCTAATGATTTTTTTCATGGTAGTCCTTTGGTATTAGGGTTTAGTTTGAAAAATAAATGAGTTTTTAAAATCGAATGCGTAAACCGGCATTCGCATCGAATTGTTTCATAAAACCGCTGCCAACAACAACACATTGATTGCCTGCACAGAAGGTTTCACTGCTACCCAGTGAAGAAAAGTAGCCGCGCAACTCCAACCTGAGGCCGATATTTTTGGTAAACTTAAAAACCATGCCGCCGCCAAAACTCATGGCAAAGCGCGATTTTGATGACAAGCCGGAAACTTTGGGATCCAGATGAATGGCGCCCAGTGTTGCGCCAAAAAATTTATCGATTTTTTTGTCAACCCAAATCTGACTGCCACCCGCTTGAAAGTACTCAATATCGACATTGAGTTTATTGGGGTTAATCGTGGTGGTGGAGTTGCTTAAATCGGTATTCTGAAATGAATAAAGAAATTCCATCACATGTTCGGGGCCGTAATCTTTGCCAATAATAATGCCGTAACTATTGGTTTCATCAAAAGAGGCTTTATTGCCGCTTTCAGCATTTTCCAGATCACCGCCAGCTCGGTAGCCACTAAACACGCTAATTTCAGTGCCTTCTGCAATGGCTGGTGGGGGGGTAAAGAGGGTAGCAAGCAGAGCTAAAAAGAAAAGCTTAGAAAGTTTATCCATAAGATTTGTTTCTTTTCATTTATTTCGGGAATACGTATTAAAGAGAGTTAGTGAACAGTAGCAAAAAAATGCGATTGGGTAAATTAATACAGGCTGTAAATGAGACCTGTTCTTGTCGAAATGGAAGAAGTCATCAGCATTAATATTATATTCGTCGTGTGAAGCTATCTTCTGTGTCGAGCAATGGGGTGCGAAGGTTTGGGAGGGTTAATGCCTGGCGGTTTTTGGCCCGGAGGCTTTTGGCCGGGAGGGCGCGGTCTGGTTCCATAAATTGGTCGCCGAGGTGTACCGTTAATAATGACTTTGGGCTGTGACTCGGTGTTTTCTTCGGTTGCGGGTTGTGGCTTTTTCTGGGTTTTTTTTGGGGGCTCAATATTTTGAGCTGCCTGAATTTTTTTCTGGGCCTGTTGCTGTGCGACTTCAATTTCACTCGCATTGGGGCCGCTCTGGATAGGTACAGTTGATACTTTTTCAGCGCCGCTTACGGGTTTGTCTGAGTAGGACACATTGCCCTGTGCATCGACAGATTTAACGAGGGGGTTAGCGTGTAAACCAAAAGCACTCAATGCGAAAACAACATGTAACAGGATGCTGAGTGAGCTCGGGCGGTTAACTGGTTTTGAAATATGAGGCATAATCTCACCTTGTGATTTTGTATCAATAATACACTACACGCATAAGCGTTGGGTTTAATTTAATATCAATAATAACCTAATATCGTAAATAACCTAACATCGTAAATAATATGGTGCAAATAGGCAGAAGCGCATTATTAGAGAGGTTTGATAGATATCGATAATGAAGGAAATAATTTCATAACGACATTATCTAATATTTAAAGGTGGCATAAATCTGAATGCCATTATGCCCCCAGCCAAGACTGCTGTTTGTTAAAAGGTTGTCTACATCTACTTTTAAATCGAAAAAGTTAAGCGACATCCCGGCACCCCAGTTATCACTGAAATAATATTCAGCGCCAAGCTCTGCACTGGCAATGCGTCCGTCAATATCGTTAAGTTGTACGCTTAAATAACGCAGCGCGGTATGGGTTCGCCAGTCGGGCGTTATTTCATAGATGGCCGAAACGCCAAATAAAGGCATGGGGGCCTGTATTTTTTGTTCGCTAAAATAATCCGATTTAAATGATGGTTGATCTTCGCCCGGGGCTTGAATTTCGCCCGCCGCTGAAAATGTCGTTTTGTTTGATAACCAGTATAAACCGGCTGACATGCCCATTTCTAACTGTGGCGATTTATAGAAACTATAAATATAACTAAAGTCCAGCACATCTGTTTCAGTACTGGCTGAGAAGTTTGCACCCGCTTTTACAATGGTATCATTGATTGTGATATCTTTTGTAGTGCTTGCCTGTGCCGAACGATTTAACGGTGTGTAAGTCATTCGTAATCGGTGTAAGTCGCCAACTCGATACCAGGCACTAATCCATAAAGTTCTAGCTCTGCTGTCATAACCCAGATCATCTTCAAAGTCGATAGAGGTGCCATTAGAGCTGTTGCTGGCGTCGATACTGAATTCGGAGTCATATCTTTCCAGATTAGTGCCAATTGACAGGTGATATAATTCATCCATGTCAGCAACAGCAGAGTGATTAAATATCACACTAATAAGCAGTATGAAAAAGCGCAATAAAGTCGATGACGGGATATTAAAAGGCATAGCCTAACCCGAAGCTAAAGCCGCTAAGATTGATATCAAATACATTTTCGGCGGTGGTTTTTCCGTCAAATAAATCCAGTTGTTGATGATTTTTTATCTCTAGCTGAAAAGAGACTTTTTCAGTAAATGAATGAGACCAGCCTAAGGCTATAAAATAGCCGAACCCATCTGTGCTGTCGGTATTACTGCCGCTTGGTAATCCCGGGGCAAAATACTCTTCTACCTGAAGGTCTGTTTTATAAAACAGAAAACCGCCACGGCCATAGACTTTATTGCGCTTTGAAAAAGCATATTCCGGTCGTAAGCCAAACGTGAATCCCTGGGTTTGTATGCTGGCCTGATAAGTCCCAACAATATCAGTGCGGGGGGTGTCTGCTATTTCTTCACTGAGATATAGACCGGTACTAATAGCTAGCCAGGGCAGGGCATAGTAATTGTAATTAAGGCTAAATAATTTACCAGTGTGAAAATCATCTGAGCCCCCCGCATCGGGTATGGCGTAGAACATGTTGACATCAACCAACATGTTCTTTGCCGGCATGTCCTCAGCCTGGGCCATATTTGAAAAGACCAAAAACAAAATTACGAAAGTGATTTTATAAGAATTTAAGATTAACATTTTGACTTTAGTTAGGGCTGTAAAACAAATTCACATCTGCGCTGCGGCTGCCATAAATACGGCCATTCGTTTCAATGTTATCAAATGCGCCATCACGTTGACGAAATAGAAATAAGTGAATGTCGCACTCGCTGGTTAGCGGGTTAATTAAACTGATGCTGTTGAAAAAATCTTCGGCATAGCCCGAGTCTTGTAACTTGTCGAGTAGCTCCTGTAATGCAGCGCGTGATTCACCGAGTATAAAGGTAAAGGGTGGATCGACTGTGTCGTTGATATCGTATATAAACTGGTTTAATCCGATGGTTTCAGTGCCATCGTCTGTATCATCGATTAGTGTGGCATCGGTGCCATAGGTGTAAGTTTTGGTGCCGTCAGTGCAGCTAATAGCAGAGCGTATTTTTATGATGTCGCCTGCCGTTTCCGGTGTCCAGGTGAGGGTAAAGCTATCATTGATATCGTTGAAGTTACTGAGATTGGTCAGCAGGTTAAGTGGCGTAGGTGGCAGAATAATAGCAGCAGAAGCGCCGACAAATTCCCCCGGTCCCGGGTCAATATTAAGTAAATCAGTGGGGTACCAACGACCTTCACGGGCAAGAATGGGTTCATGTAGCATTAAAAAATCGATTTGATTAAAGTCTGCTGTATTCGGCAAGCTGGCAGCATAGCTACCATTATAAAAGCCCTTGTTTAGCAGTAAAATGCTATCTTCGCTGGTGCTGGCTTGCACCACATCACCCCCTGCCAGGTTAATGGGGGTGCCGTCATCAAACAGGGCGATAGCCACTTCTACACTGGCATTGCCATTGTGTTGGTTGGCGGCTACCACCACAAAGCGCCCTTCCGGTGGAATGTCTGGTAAGTTGTTATCAATTTCTATGTCGCAGGCGCTCAGCAATACAGCAGCCAGTAAGATGAGGAGTGAATTGGGCAAAGGGGAGAGGTATTTGCAGGATAAAAACATAGTAAAAGTAAATCAAAAACCCATTCTTTTAAGAGATAGCGATTAATGCGCTGGTTAAATGTTTTGACGCATAAACGATGCCCGTCAATATAACAGAATAATCAAAATAAAGGCGGGTTTATGGGGCTGGTGCTAAAAAACCATGACCCGCTTCAGGAAAAATACCAGTAAGTCACCAAAATGGCGGCGACAAATCCGGCAAAATCGGCGATTAAACCGGCCTGCACTGCGTAAGCTGTTTTGTTGATTTTAATGGCTCCAAAATAAACCGCTAATACATAAAGGGTTGTTTCGGTCGAGCCGAACATTACCGCTGTGATTTTAACAATGATGGAATCTTCACCATGGGTATTAATTAGTTCGGCTAACACGCCGACCGAACCGCTGCCGGTGAGCGGTCGGATTATACCCATCGGTATGACTTCTGCTGGGAAACTCAAAAAATTGGCCACCGGAGTGAGTAAATTGAGTAAAAGCGTTAAGGCCCCACTGGCTCGAAAAATGGCGATGGCAAAGAGCATCGCAACCAGATAGGGAATAATATTAACGGCAATGCTAAACGCACTTTTAGCGCCGTCAATAAATTCTTCATAAACGGCAATGCGTTTAAATACGCCATAACTGATGATGCCAAGAACCAGTAAAGGAATGATTAAGCTACTTAACTGTTGCATGTTTATTTTCCAGGCTCAGAATTTTGTTTGTTAGTACGGGCATAGAGTTTTGCCACACTGACGGCAACAATGGTTGAACAGCTGGTGGCTAAAATAATGGGAATCATTAATTCAGAAACCTGCGTGCCCATAAGTGCAATTAAAGTGACTGGAGGCAGTAGTTGTACGCTAGACGTATTGAGTGCGAGAAACATACACATCTCATCGCTGGCCGTATTTTTATGTGGGTTAAGTTCCTGTAATTGTTGCATGGCTTTAATGCCAAGCGGAGTTGCAGCATTGCCTAGCCCTAAAATATTCGCCGTCATATTGAGGCTAATGCTGCCTAAGGCGGGGTGGTTGTTGGGAATGTTAGGAAACAACCAGCGCAGGACGGGGCGCACCCATTTAACCAGGCAATTTACCATGCCGCTTTTTTCGGCTATCTGCATTAAGCCTAACCAGAGTGCCATAATCCCTACCAGGCCAATGGCCAGTTTTACTGCGAACTCCGCCATATCAAAAGCTGCCTGGGTAACGGCGCGTAGCTTTCGCCAGTGTAGCTCAGGCAGTAAAATATTTAACTGTCTGTCATCTTTTGACACTATACTTGCGATGATAATATTTTTATCACCATGAAGTGCGCCAATGTCTTGCAGATACTGTGGGCTTTGTTGGTCAAGCTTGATGTGTAGGTGCTGATGGTTTTTAATTGCCGCAATCAGTTTATACTCATCTATTAAAAGCGTGACTTGAACATTTTCGGCAAGCAGATTTAGAGGAGAGGAATGGCGTTGCTCGTTAACAGGTGTAAAAGCGACAGGGTGAATTACACCGTTTTGAAAGGTGTTTTGTAATTCGTCATTTATATCCTGGCCCAGCGCGAATAAAATGCCGGTGAGAATTAAACCTGCCCAAATTTTATTTAACATATGCAGAATTTAACATACAAAAATAACAAGGTAAGTAAATAAATGCTCAAATTAATATGGATTTTAACCGGGATGCTACTTGCGAGCACCTCAATGGCCGATCGGCAACGTGACTGGTCGAAAGTCATTAATAATGCAACCGATTCCATTGTCACCATTCGCGTTGATGCGGTGAGGGCATTTGATACATCGAGCAATAGCTCATCGCAGGCTACCGGTTTTGTAGTGGATGCAAAACGTGGAATTATTTTAACCAATCGGCATGTGGTGCAATCCGGACCAGTAGTGGCGGTTGCTTTATTTTCAAACCGTGAAGAAATAGAGCTAAAGCCGATTTACCGAGATCCGGTGCATGACTTTGGTTTCTTTCAGTATGACCCCGCAGAGTTAAAATTTATAAAGCCGAAAGGCTTGTCCATTAAGCCCAAAGAGGCGGTGGTGGGCAGAGAAATTCGTGTGGTGGGTAATGACGCGGGTGAGCAATTGTCTATACTGGCCGGCACGCTTGCCAGAATAGATCGTGAAGCACCCTATTACGGCCGGGGTCGATATAATGATTTTAATACCTTTTATTATCAATCGGCATCCGGTGTTTCCGGCGGCTCTTCCGGCTCGCCGGTTTTAGATATTCACGGAAATGTAATTGCGTTAAATGCCGGAGGTTCAGTAAAGGCATCGTCGAGTTTCTTTCTACCGCTGCAACGGGTTAAACGAGCACTCAATTTAATTCAAAAAAACAACCCGGTCAGTCGCGGCACATTACAAACTACCTTTGATTACAAGCCCTATGACGAAGTTCGGCGTTTAGGTTTGCGCCCTAAGCTGGAAGCGAGTTTAAGAAAGGTTAATCATGGCGTCGGCTTATTGGTGGTTAGACGAAGCTTACCTGGTACCCAGGCGCACGATTTATTGAAGCCAGGTGATATTTTAATTAAGGGCAGTCGCATAAATGAAAAACTTAAGTGGTTGAGACGCTTTGATGAACTGGAAAAATTATTTGATGACAGTGTCAATCAAAAAATAAAATTACTGGTCGAGCGTGCTGGGCGAGCAGTGGAAGTGGCGATTAAAGTCGATGATCTGCATGCGCTAACACCGGACAAATACATAACCTTTGGCCAGGCGATATTACATAATTTATCTTATCAACAGGCGCGACATTTAAATCGGCCGGTGGAAGGCGTGTACGTTGCACAGCCCGGATATATCTTATCGGCAGCGGGTGTGCCACGTGGAGCGGTGATTCAGGCCATTGATAATAAACCGGTAAAAAATATTGAAGATGTTGAGCTGGTTTTAAATCAGTTGACTGATCGACAACAGGCATCTTTACAATATTATACTTTTAGCGAAACGCAACGCACGCAAGTGTCAATTATGCGAATGGATCGGCGCTGGTTTGCATTGAAAAAATGTTATCGCGATGATGTGCACGGCATTTGGCCCTGTGAAAATTTAGCTGAAAATAATGCCAAAGAATTTATTGACAGAGCGAAAGTTAAATTTATTGAGTATAAGGATGAACGCGCCAATCGTTTATCATCGTCAATTGTATCAGTGCAGTTTGATATTCCTTATCACATAAACGGCATTGAAGAATCTAACTATAGCGGCGCAGGTTTAATTATTAATAAACGCGATGGTTTAGTGCTGGTTGATCGAAATACGGTGCCCATGAGTTTGGGTGATGTGCGGGTGGTTTTTGCAGGCTCGTTGGATGTCTCGGGTGAAGTTGTATTTATACATCCCTTGCATAATTTAGCCATCATAAAATATGATCCGGCATTGCTGGGTGATACCGAAGTCAATGAAATTGAATTTAAACATAAAAAATTAGTTGCAGGCGAAAAGCTATGGTTGATTGCTTTAAAAAATGGTCAGCAACTTTTAGTTGAAGAAACAAAAGTATCAGCATTTGAATCGCTGGACTTTTCTATTCCAAAAATTCCCACGTTTAGAGAATCCAATTTGGATGTGGTCAGTTTACATAATGCTTCAGCAAGTAGAGGCGGAGTGTTAAGTGATGAAGAGGGGCGTGTTCTCGCTGTTTGGTCAAGCTTTGCCTATGGCAGTGGCGATACGTTAAAACAATATGAATGGGGTGTGCCGGCACAAATTATTGAAGACTTATTGGCACAATGGGACTGCTGTAAAAAATTCAGCATACGATCGTTAGAAGTTGAGTTGGCGACTTTGTCCATTGCGCAATCAAGAAAACTGGGCTTGTCAGATCGGTGGATAAAGTTATTTCAAACGGCAGATGCGAAACGTCAGGTGTTAGCGGTGTCCAGAAGGGTAGGAGGATCGGACGCCGAAAAATTATTGCATGAAGGTGACTTAATACTTGCGATTGATGGTGAAATTGTACGTAATTATCGTGATGTTGAAAAAGCCATCCAAAAAGAAGTGGTGACGCTAAGCATAAATCGACTGGGTAAAGAGCTAGAGATAAAAGTTAAAACCAGGCTCATGAATGGTGTGGGCACGCAGAATATATTGCAGTGGGCAGGTGCATTAATTCAAACGCCGCACCGAGAACTTTCGTTACAAAGAGGTATAAAACCCAGAGGGGTTTATGTGAGTTATGTGTTTCATGGTAGCCCGGCTAATCGAAGTGGCTTAAGCTCGTTATTACGAATAGTTGAATTTAATGGTGAGCCGGTGGATGATTTTCAGCAATTTAAGCAGTTAACAAAAAAGTATAAAGATGATAAATTTATTCAACTTAAAGTGCTGGATTTAATCGATCGGGAATCAGTTATAAGTTTAAGACAAAATATATATTACTGGCCGAGTAGAGAGATTATTCGTGAAAACGGCGAGTGGCAAAGTCGATAAATTCAGGTTTATCACTGCATAGTATGCAAAAAATAGTAGCAAATGACATAGAATAAAAATAAAAGAGTTGTAAGTTATGATTAAGTTATATCAAAAGTTAAGCCCATTTCAACGCGTTATTATCGCGCTTTTACTGGGTATTAGCACCGGCATTATTGTGGGTGAGCCGACGGGTAATCTTGAAATTATCGGCAATGCCTATATTCGTTTATTGCAAATGACGGTTATTCCTTATGTGCTGGTTTCAATTGCAGGCGGCCTGGGTAAATTAGATAGTGATATGGCGTCGACGATCGGGATTAGAGCGGTTAAAGTTATTTTACTGGTGTGGGGCTCCGTGATGTTAACGCTGTTATTGCTGCCCATTGCGTATCCTAATTGGGAAACATCCGGTTTTTTCAGCACGAGTTTAGTGACCGATGCCGTAAAATTTAATTTTTTAGATTTATATATTCCGGCAAATATATTCGCTTCTCTTGCGAATACGATTATGCCCGCCGTCGTGTTGTTTTCACTCATGATGGGAGTGGCTCTTATTAAAGTCAAAAATAAAGAAATGTTTTTGAGTTTGGCTACGAATGTTGGAGACAGTTTAATGGGCATGGCATCCTATGTTGCCAAGCTGGCACCACTGGGTATTTTTGCAATCTCTGCTGCTGCGGCAGGCACCCTGCAAGTAGAAGAGCTGGGTCGCTTGCAAGTTTTTTTGTGGGTGTATTTATTGGCGGCGGCATTGTTAGGTTTAGTATTACTACCACTGATTATTCATTGGGCAACGCCATTTACCTATCGAGAAATTTTGTCGACGGCAGGTGAGGCGGTAGTTACCGCATTGGCGACAGGGACCGTGCTGGTTGTGTTACCCATGATTGTTGAGCGCTGCAAAGAGTTGCTTGTGAAGCATAATATGGATTGCGATGAAACACGCTCCACAGTGGATGTCATTGTGCCCACCGCTTATAGTTTTCCAAGTACCGGAACGTTGCTAGGTTTAGGGTTTATTTTATTTTCAGCCTGGTATGTTGGCTCGCCATTAAACATGAGTCAGTATCCATCGTATGTCGTGATGGGTGCGTTAACCGCCTTTGGCAGCATGTCAGTGGCGATTCCGTTTATGCTGGATTTTTTTGGTTTACCCGCCGACCAGTTTCAGCTGTATTTATTAGGGAGTGTTGTCACTGCACGCTTTGCAACGGGGCTAGCTGCCTTGCATGGTTTTGTTGCGACATTACTGGTGGCATCTGCGGTGATAAATCGTTTGAAGTGGCACAGAATGTTACAGGCAATTGGCGTGCACTTAGGTATCACTTTTGGGGTGATGATTGTTGCGGGAGTGGCGTTAACTTATTTGATACCTTATGAATATACAGGTGTGCGCACTTTTGAATCGATGCAGTTAATGCAGCAGCCGGTGATCGTTAAAAGCATTAAAGAAATGACGCCATTAAGTGAAGAAGATCAGTTGCGCTCACGCCTGGATATAATACGTGATCGTGGTTCAATACGCGTAGCTTACTTTGCAAATACCTTGCCTTATGCGTTCATCAATACAAAAAATCAGGTGGTGGGTTATGACATGGAGTTGATAAATGCGCTGGCGAATGATCTGGATATCAATGTTGAAATTATTCGATTAAGTTCTAAAGATATAGAAGCGCAGGCTTTGTCAGATGGCAGTATTGATGTGGCGATTGGAGGAATGGCAATCACCCCCAAAAAAGCATTAGATGTTGCCTTTAGTGATTCGTATACTTATCACACTGCCGGTTTAGTTTTAAAAGACTCACGAAAAGATGAGTTTAGTAGCGTTGAGCAAATTAACTTAGCTGACAATGTAGTGTTAGGTGTAACCGCAAATGGTTATTACCGTAAAATGGCGCAACAGTTTTTTCCTGAAATTAAGCTGGTTGAGATAGAAAGCCCAAGAAAATTTGTGCAGGGTAATTATAAAAAGGTTGATGCATTTATATATTCAACTGAAACCGGCTCAGCCTGGGCGATGCTGTATCCCGAGTACTCAGCTATTGTGCCCCAGGGTTTAAAGTTGAGAGCACCAGTGGGGCTGGCTTTGCCAAAGGGTAAAATGGAATACGCTCAGTTTATCAATACCTGGCTGCGACTAAAGAAAGAAAATGGTTTTCAGCAAGCGGTTTATAATTACTGGATACTGGGACAAAATCCGCAGGCGAATAAACCACGTTGGTCAGTGTTAAGAAATGTTTTTGATTTGGATATATAACGCGTCGATAAAATACGTTTAGTTTATTTGTTGATTGTGTCATAGAAAAAAGCCCAGGCTTGCTTTAGCAAAGAGGGCTTAGGCGGGCTTGGTGCTATTTTTTATGCTTAAATACGAACAGAAAAATAATTAACGGTGATTAGACTTAATATAAGCGGCGGTATTTTCAGCAACCGTTTCGTTATACGCTTTTTGAAAAGAAGGTAACACTAGTGCATTAGCCTCCCCGGTTAATTCATCCATAAAAACTTTTTTTGATTCGGTTGCCAACACCAAAACATTATCGTACAAACTATGGCAATGAGCGGCCAGTTGACCTTTACCATAAAAAATATCATTTTCCGCGGCAGTAATTTCACAGCCTTCTACTGGCATGGTGTTAAGCGCACTAACCCAGCGGTCAATAACAGGTCTCCATTTATCACTCTTAACCGAACTGGTGCCAAGATTGAAAACCGGTAAATCTTTACGTTCGTGACGTTTGAAATTGTAGGAGTGATTGTCATAAACAATGCATTCGCCAAAGTCTTCAACGAGGGCATCACAAATAGCAGAAACAACACGATAAAATTGCGCGTGTTTAGCCTTGCTGGTGGCAATAGCATCAGTCGTTAATGGTTGCTTCCAAACTTCTTTTCCCCAGGCTGTTTCATATACGCATTCATCTGTGTTGCGGTTTAAGTCATATTCGTAACGAGAATCATAGCCAATTAGTGTAATGGGCTGGTTTTCAATGAAGCTGCCCGTGTAGGGGTCTTCTTCGTAATAGCGTTCAGCTTGGGACAAAATACAGTTATCAACTAGTTCAGTTCGTATATTACCGCCATTGTGAATGGCCGCACTGAAGGCCGGCTCGTAGTGGTCAATTTTTAATGTAAATCCCCCGCCCTCAATCGTGGCTGTAAATTTGTCCCGGTTCAGAATTTTATTCATTATCTCTTGTTCAGAGAGAGTGACTGTTGATGGATTTGTCATTATGTTCACCGTTCAAGATTAATTGTATCAGTATATTCCCTAATTTTTACAAATTCGAGCCAGAATATATCCTGTGTTTAAAGATATAATATTCTGGGTTAAAATACAAAACCCAATTACGAATGAAGATGAATTTGAAAACACGATTAATATCACTATTTTTTTTGATAGCTATTCTGAATAACGCTTTTGTTTTGGCAGAAGAGGCGATATCTGAAAATAATGTCGAAGTACAAGGCATCAGTGATGAAGCAGTAGGGGATGAAAAAAGTCAAGAATCGCTAAAACAAACAGCAGAAGAAAAGAACTGGACACCCAGTGCTACTGAATTTGACTGGGTGCAGTTAACGTCAGGGGAGTGGTTAAAAGGCGAAATTAAATCCATGTATAGCGAGAAGCTCGAGTTTGATAGTGACAAGCTGGGTCTACTCACTATCGATATGGATGATGTCAGATACCTTCAAAGTTTTATTCCGGTATCAATTAATGTTGAGAACCTGGGGTCAATTAAGGGCGTGTTAAATATATCCGAGGGCAAGGTTAGTGTAACCAACGATGAGAAGGTGCGTAACTATGAAACGATTGAAATCATATCATTTGTGCCGGGTGGAGAAAACGAAAGTGATTTATGGTGGCTTAAATTTACGTTAGGGTTTGATGTTAGAAAAGGCAACACTAATCAGGTTGATTATACATCAAAGCTGTCAGCTAAAAGGCGAGCAGCTGAGTCTAACTTTTTTGTAGATTATATCGGTAATATTTCGAGAACAGATGCTGTGACAGGCGATATAGAAGAAACCATTAATAACCATCGTGTGAACTTTAATCTGGATAAATATGTGACACGATATTTTTTCTATACGCCGATATTTGGCGAATATTATACGGATACATTTCAAAATATAGACAAACGATATTCACTGGGTGTGGGTGTCGGTTATACTATTATTAGTTCCGATAAAACGGACTGGAGCGTTTCCGCGGGTCCCTCGTACCTGTCTACAAAATTTATTTCTGTGCAAGCAGGTGAAGATCGCGTCGTTGATGCATTATCGTTAGCGCTTTCTACGGATTATGAATCTGAAATTTCAAACAAAATCGATTTTATATTCAAGTATAAAATTCAACTATCTGAAAAAGAAGCGGGAGGATATACACACCATATAATCGCCACGCTTGAAAATGAGTTAACTAAAGATTTTGACTTAGATGTGTCTTTTATATGGGATAGAATAGGGAATCCTACTGTTGATGAGCTTCAAAATATTCCTGAGAAAGATGATATTCGTTTTGTATTGGGGATTACTTATACTTATTAATGTGTTGTTGTTCGTGTATTTTTTATGTAATGAATCAGCTCAAGAGCTATAGATTAAATGCATGCGGCAAATAGAAAATAACAAAAAGTGTAATCATCAGGCTACCGATGATATTCAGCCAGATGCCTGCTTTTGCCATCTGTGGAATAGTGATTTGGCGACTACTAAACACGATAGCATTAGGCGGGGTTGCAACCGGTAGCATAAATGCAAACGATGCGGCAATCGCGACCGCAACCATTAGATTTAATGGGTGAATATTAAGTGCGACGGCAAATGCACCAATCACGGGCAGCAATAAAGATGAAGTGGCGGTATTAGATGTAATTTCGGTCAAAAAGATAACTAACAGTACTATCATAAAAACAATCACAATTAAGTTCATGCCTTGTAAAGAAACGAGCTGATTGGCCATCCACTCGGTTAATCCGCTACTGGCAAAACCGTTAGCCAGTGCAAAACCGCCACCAAATAAGATCATAATATCCCAGGGAATGGTTTTGGCCGTTTGCCAGTCGAGTAAAAATTCTGCTTTTTTAAAATCATTCGGAATGATAAATAATAACAGTGCGCCAGCAATCGCAATACTCGAATCCTTTACGGATTGCAGAGCAGGCATATCAATTAAACCTCTAGCTAACCAGCCGATGGCAACTAAAACAAAAACCAGTGAAACTTTTTTTTCCGCACCCGACATAGGGCCGAGTTTTTGTAGTTGAGTGTGAATGCTTTTTTTTCCGCCAGGTAGCTCATCAAACTCCGCATGAAAGGCAATGCGAGTGAGATAAAACCAGCAGATTATTAACATGCAGATAGACAGCGGTACCCCAAAGGCCATCCACTGAGCAAAGCCAATGGTGTAGTTAAAGTTGGACTCGATAACACCCGCTAAAATGGCATTCGGTGGTGTGCCAATAAGGGTTGCGATGCCGCCGATGGAAGCCGAATAAGCAATACCCAGCATTAGTGCAGTGGAGAAATTTGAGTGTTGATGTAATGATGTGTTTGAGGTCGCAGATTCTTTTTTGGCCTGCTTAATTACTGCGAGTCCAATGGTTACCATCATCATTGCGGTTGCGGTGTTACTAATCCAGGCGGATAGAAATGCAGTGGCTAGCATAAAGCCAAGAATGATTTGATTGGCTGAAACGCCGACTAATAAAATGGTGCGCAGTGCAATGCGTTTATGCAGGTTCCATTTTTCAATAGTGACCGCAATTAAAAATCCGCCCATAAATAAAAAAATTAAATGATGACCATAAGAGAGTGTAACTTGACTGGTTGGCATAATGTCGAGTAACGGGAAAAATACGATAGGTAATAATGCGGTTGCCGGGATGGGAATGGCTTCGCTCATCCAGTAAGTGGCCATGAGTATGGCAACTGCGGCGACCTGCATGCTGCCTGGTGGCATATCCGCAGGTTGTGGGAGTGCAAGAAAAATGACAAATAGCAGCGGCCCTAAAAATAAGCCGAGCATTTTTCGTTGACTAAAAGTGGTAGTGTTATCCGACAACTTATGGGTTCGCTCTAATGGCTGATGCAGTTATTCGGCAGAAAAAATACTCTTGCCTTCGATGATAGTTCTGATCACTTTCCCGCGAAAATTCCAGCCAGAAAAGGGCGTGTTTTTTCCATGGCTTAACATGTCATCGGAACTAAAAACCCACTCTTTTTCGGGATCAATCAAGCAACAGTTTGCGGCTTGTCCAATGGCAAGGTGACCGGTATTAAGTCCCAATATTTTTGCCGGGTTGCAGGTAATGCTAGCAATAGCTGTGCTGATATTTAAGTCGCCATTTTCTACCAGTTTTAACGTTAATGGTAATAAAGTTTCAATGCTGGAAATGCCCGGTTCAGTCGCAGGGAAAGGTGCGAGCTTGGCATCGATTTCGTGGGGTTGGTGGTCGGAGCAGATGCTGCTAATAACACCATTAGCCACCCCACTACGTAGCGCCTGCATATCTCGCTGTGAGCGCAGTGGTGGAATGACATGGTACTGGCTGTTAAAACTGCTGATGTCCATTTCAGTTAAGTGCAGTTGATGTGCGGCAACATCAGCGCTGACTTTTAAACCGCAGGCTTTCGCATCGTTAATTAATTCGATGCTGCGTGCACAAGAAAGTCGGCCGAAGTGAACGCGAATATCGGTGTCACGAATCAGTTCTAAAATTTGTGCAATGGGTGCGGTTTCAGCTGCGTAGGGTATTGAGTTTAAACCAAGTCGGCTGGCTATTGCGCCTTCATGTGCGCAGCCCCCCTCGCTTAAGTGTTTATCGTGGGGTTCAATAAAAACGGTAATATTATGAGTGGAGGCGTATTCAAATGCGCGGCGTAAAATTAAGGGGTTACTGATGGCGTTGCGTGCATTGCTTACGCCTAAACAGCCGGCCTCTTTTAGGCTGGCCATTTCGCTTAAGTGCTCGCCTTTTAATTTTGCGGTTAATGCGCCAAGTGTAAATATGTGGCTCTGTTTTGCGAGTTTAGCTTTGCGTAAAATTAATTCGACTACCGCAGGCTCATCTATTACCGGGTCAGTATCCGGGGGAATACATAATGAGCTAATGCCGGCACTGGCAGCGGCGCGGGCTTCAGTTTCAATGTCGGCTTTTTGTTCAAGGCCGGGTTCGCGCAAGCGGGCGCATAAATCAACAATGCCGGGAATTAGCCAGAGATTGTCTGCATCAATCGTTTGTTGTGCAGAAAAATTCCCTGGGGCATCTCCAATGCTGGCGATTTTTTTATTGGATATATAAACATCGGTTTTTTTGTCGAGTTTATTTTTTGGGTCGATCACTCGTGCATTTTTAATCAGGATGTTTTTCATTATTTTTTCTCCTGATCTGGGGCTGTTTTATTGTCGTTCGAGTGGCTTCCTGAGTTATTACCCGCGTTGCCGCCCGCATTACCACCCACGTTACCACCCACGTTACCACCAAGGGTCATTGACATCACTGCCATGCGCACCGCTATGCCGTAGGTAACCTGATCTAAAATAACCGAGCGATCACCATCCGCCACGCTGGACTCTATTTCCACGCCGCGATTAATTGGCCCCGGGTGCATCACAATCGCATCGGGCTTGGCCAACGCAAACCGTTCTTCGGTTAAACCGTAAAGTTGAAAATATTCTTGCTCACTCGGTAGTAGTGCGCCTTGCATGCGTTCTCTTTGAAGGCGCAGCATAATCACAACGTCCGCATCTTTAATGCCGTCTGCTAAATGATGAAAAACTTTTACACCCAGGCTTTCAATGTCTTTTGGAATTAATGTTTTTGGGCCAACGACCCTGACCTCTCCTGTGTTCAGCGTGTTTAATGCATGTATCTGTGAGCGCGCAACGCGAGAATGCATAATATCGCCAACAATGGCCACGCGTAGCTTTCCAAAGTCAGCGCCCTTGTTACGACGAATCGTAAACATATCTAGCATGGCTTGCGTGGGGTGCGCATGGCGACCATCCCCGGCATTTAAAACCCGGATGTGCGGAGCTACATGATTGGCAATAAAATGCGCAGTGCCCGAGTCGGCGTGGCGCACCACAAACATATCGGTTTGCATGGCTTCTAAATTGCGTAATGTGTCGAGCAGGGTTTCACCTTTGCTGGTAGCCGATGCGCTGATGTTCATATTTAAAACGTCTGCAGATAATCTTTTTGCGGCCAGTTCAAAGGTGGTGCGGGTACGGGTGCTGGCTTCGAAAAATAAATTAACGATGGTTTTGCCGCGCAGCAGAGGAACTTTTTTAACCGATTCGTTTACCCCGGCAAAACTTTCAGCCGTATCGAGAATTTGATTTAAAATATTTGTGCCTAAGCCCTCGATGGTTAAAAAATGTTTTAACTGCCCTTGTTCATCAAGTTGAATGTTCCACAGATCTTTACCGATTAAATCGTCAGTGCGGCGGGTGGGTTTGTTAACCATGATTTTGTAAAGCCTTTTGAGCATAGTGGGAAAAAGAAAATGCAAACGAACGCAAATAAACGCAAACAGAATGATTGATAAATTGGAATATATGGAATTGCAGCTGCATCGCTTGTTGAATACGGAGCCGTAAATGCCGCAGGCATTCAAGAGGAAAAAAATTGCGTTTACTGTCGTTCATTTCGGATTCTTTATTCTTTATGATTTTATAATTTCCCAGGCCAATGGATCGGGCCCTGTGAGCTTAACTTGTTCGTTGTCTGCCAGTTCTAAAACTTGCCCAACCACATCTGCCTGTATTGGAACTTCTCTTCCCGTGCGTTCAATTAAACAGGCCAGGGTTATGGAGGCAGGTCGTCCATAATCAAAAATTTCATTCATCGCAGCACGAATGGTGCGACCGGTTTGTAAAACGTCGTCGACTAAAATAATGTGGCGGTCTTCAACCTGCGGCGGCAAGCTTGATTGTTTTACCTGTGGGTTCATGCCAATACGAGAAAAGTCGTCGCGATAAAAACTAATGTCTAAGGTTGATAGTTCGTCTTTGATATTGAGACGTTTATGAAGTTTTTCGGCCAGCCATGCGCCGCCGGTATGAATGCCAACCATTAGTGGGTTTTCAATTGCGCGGTGCTCTAGCAGGTTTTCTAAATCAGTCGCCAGTTTTTCCAGAAGTTTATCCGGTTCGGCAGCGTGGGTCATGTGTTTTGCTCCAGCCAGCTTTGTACAATGATTGCGGCGGCTAGTTTATCAATGTCTTGTTTATTATGCTGAGTTTTTTTCCCGCAAGATTGCCCGGGTGATTGCCCGGAAGATCTCCCGGGTGATTGGTTTTGTAAAAATAGTTCTGCCTCAAATGAACTGAGCGCTTCGTTGTGGGTGTGTACGGGTAAGTGGAAGCGACCTTCGAGTTGGCGCGAAAATTTTTCGGCGCGCTTGGTCATTTCACTTTTTGAGCCATCTAAATAAAACGGCAGGCCGACGATTAATGCATCCGGTTGCCATTCTGAAATTAGTTTTTCAATGGCCAGCCAGTCAGGTTTGTTATGTTTAGAGTTTAATGTAACCAGCGGATTGGCGCTGCCGGTGATGCTCTGGCCAGAGGCGACACCAATGCGTTTTTCGCCGAAGTCGAATCCTAGCACCTGCTGAATACTCATGCGTGTCCGGTTTGGTTACTGAGCAATTGCAAATCTATGCCGAGTAACATAGCGGCGGCAGACCAGCGTTTTTCGATGGGGGTGTTAAAAATAATATCTTCGGTGGCGGGGCAACTGAGCCAGGTGTTTTCAGACATTTCATATTCCAGTTGCCCCGGTCCCCAACCAGCATAGCCCAGTGCAATGAGGGCGCTTTGTGGGCCTTCATTATTGGCAATGGCCTGCATAATATCCTGCGAAGTGGTCACGGCGATATTCTCTGTTACTTTCAGGCTCGAATCCCAGGCGCCAATGGGGTGATGTAAAATAAATCCTCGGTCAACTTGTACCGGACCGCCATTAAGAACAACCTGATTGTTGATCTCTGTGTCGGTAGGGGTTAGATGCAATTGGGAGAGTATTTCACCAAGCCCAATGACCGACGGACGATTAATCGTGATGCCGAGCGCGCCATTTTCATCGTGCTCGCAAATATAAGTGACCGACTGGGAAAAGTTGCCGTCTTCAAGATTGGGCATGGCGATCAAAAAGTGATTGGTTAAGTTGGTTTCGTCTGTCATTAAGCTGATCCTGTTATGTATCGAGCGCCAACTGAAAATTGCCAGTCATTAAAAACTTTTTAGCTGGTGGTTGCTTTGAAACTCCCAGCTGCGAGTGATGTGAATAACATCCGCCTGCTTTAGTAACTTCGCCGGAAAGGGGGCAAATGGAGATGACATTTTTACAATGCGTTTGGCCGCGTCATCTAAAATTTGATGGCCGGAAGAACGCCGTAAATTAATTTCTTTTAAGCTGCCGTCAGAGTTAATGACTACATCCAGGATAAGCGTGCCGCTGAGTTTTTCGCGAATCGCCGCATCAGGATAGTCCGCATTACCCAGGCGCTCAACCTTATCTATCCAGCCGCGCATGTAGGTGGCGGCAATGTACTCTTTGGTGCGCGAATTTAAGAATTTTTCTTTTGGTTTTTGAGAAAACTCTTGAAGCGTTAAACTCAGTTCTTCAGCCAGCCGCGCGGCGCGCTCATTTTTTTGCAGGGGTTTTATTATTTGTTCGAGCTGTTCCTTGTTACTGAGTTTCTTCTGTGATTTAACTTTATGTTCAGATTGTGCCTGGGTCAGAAAGGCTTTTTTCGATTCTTGTTTTTTTACCGGGGTTTGTTGGGCAATTGACTGAAGTTGTGCCATGCCCGGCTGTCTGGAAAGTGTGGGCGCAGAAAATAAATCTGTGCGACGTAATTTTTGGTCGCTGTTGCCGCCACCATCTTGTGTTGTTTGAGCGAGGTAGTCGGCTTTGTCCGGGGTTTCAGAGTTTGACGTATTGACCAGAATGACATCGAGCGAAGGCAGAATTTTTTGCTTTGCAGACGGCTCGGAAATAAAGGTAATACCTAAAATAATAATGCCGTGAAATAACAGGGCAAAGAAAATAGTCATGCCAAGTCGGTCGCTTGAGGAGACCTGAGGTGATGTGGCTGGAGCTCTCGTCATATCTTAATTATCTTGCTATGCCTGTTGTTCGTTAAATTAGGCTGAATTATACCTAATTAATTATACCTAAATAATTATAAGGGGACTGTGGTTAATATTGTAGTCTCAATTTGAGAATTAAATGTCAGGCGCTTTTGCATTTCTGGGCTCACGTGAATAACGCCTTTATCATCAATTAGCATGACTTGTTTTAACTGTAGGTTTTTAGCCATTTGCAGCCAGCCAGAAGGGCCGGCAACAAACAAAGCGGTGGCGGCGGCATCAGCGTAACCTGAATCGGTGTGAATCACCGTGACCGATTGCACACCCTGTGCAGGGTATCCGGTGCGTGGGTCTAGTATGTGGTGGTAGCGTTCGCCTTTATACATGTAGTAACGTTCATAGTCGCCAGAGGTAAAAATACTTTCTTCACTTTGGGTTTCGATTTTAGCCAGCCAGGTGTCTTGTCGGGGGTGTTGTATTGCGATATACCAGGGGCGCTCGCCATGTGAGCCGATGGCTTTTAAGTCGCCCCCGGTGTTGATAATGGCATTTTTAATGCCCCGGTTTTTGAGCATGGCAATTTCAATATCAATGGCGTGGCCTTTTGCAAATGCACCAAAATTGAGTAATACATCACTATTATTCGTGCTTAATTTCACGCCGTTAATTTGAATGTCGCTGAGGCGCGGATTACTGTTTACCAGTTTCGCAATGGCATCTTTGTCCGGTGGCTGTATATCAGGGTCTTCCGAGTTGTGTATTTGCCAGAGATTAATTAATTCGCCAATCGCGGGATTAAACAGGTGATGGGTTTTGTTTGCAATCTCGCTGGATCGTTTAATCATGTCTAATGTGCTGGGGCCGGCGGAAAACCTGGCGCCGGTTTTTAGTAACGTATTGGTGCGGTTAACTGCGCCTGCTACCCAGGGTGACCAGGCCGCATGCATCATGGTGAAATCGGCATCGAGTTGATTAAATGCAGATTGCGCCTGTTCTTCACTGACATCATAGAGTGTGATGTCAATTAAAGTGCCAAAATGCAAGCTGCTGTGCTGGTGGGTTTGCGCGGGTTTGTCGCATGCCAGCAGGTTAAAGCACAGAAAGAGTGAAAATATTTTTAACATACAGTTTGTTCGATACAGTCCATTAGCTGGCCGGCAATATCCAGATTATAAGCGCCATCAATTTCACGAATACAGGTTGGGCTGGTGACATTAATTTCGGTTAAGTAGTCACCAATGACGTCTAAACCGGCAAATAAAATTCCCATTTCCTTAAGTTGTGGGCCAACCTGGTCGGCGATCCATTGTTCACGTTCGGTAATCGGCATGGCCTGACCTGTGCCCCCGGCTGCAATGTTACCCCGGGTTTCGCCTTTGGCAGGAATGCGTGCCAGCGTGTAAGGGATGGCTTTACCATTAACCATTAAAATACGTTTGTCGCCGTGGGTTATTTGCGGGATAAACTTCTGCGCCATTATCGTGTGCTGTCCAGCATTAACCATGGTTTCCAAAATGACGGAAAGGTTCGGGTCAGTTGGGCTGACCCGAAATATAGATTGTCCACCCATGCCGTCTAAGGGTTTTAAAATAACATCTTTGTGGCGATCGACAAAATCGCGTATTTTTTGTGCGTCGCGACTCACTAATACGTCCGTGCAGCACTGCGGAAATTGAGTAGCAAAGAGTTTCTCATTGGCATCGCGCAAGCTGGCGGGCTTATTGACGACCAAACTGCCCTGTTTTTCCGCCATTTCCAAAAGGTAGGTGGTGTAGATGTATTCCATGTCGAAAGGTGGGTCGATGCGCATCATAATGACATCCAGGTCGGCGGCATTTATGGTGGCTAACTCTCCGGCCTCGAACCAGTGCTGATTGTCGTCAAAAACCTTAACCGGCTTAAAATCAACTTTAACTGTGCTATCTTTTAAGTACACCCCGCTTTGCTGAATGTAGTGTAGACTCCAGCCTTTATTTTGTGCTGCGAGCATCATCGCGAGGCTGCTGTCTTTATAGGGTTTAATGGATTCAATCGGATCCATTACGATTCCAATGTTAATTGACATCTTGATTATAGCTCCTGCGTTATTTAGAGACTAAAATAAATTTATATTACACTAAAATTTCAATAAATGCTTATTAATCATTGGGTTAGTTTTAATTCTTTAGGGCTTTAGAGAGGATTTTGGCGTAACTAGTTTATTTGGGGGATATTTTTTATTTGCGAAAGTGAATAACATAAGCTATCTTCACAAATAATTGAATGTACTAATCACAGTCTGGTTATGAAATCAGACGGACCTTTTCGGGGAAGAACGGGACGGCTATGGCAGAAGATTCCGCAGGAATTAGTAACCTGAAAGTAATGGTGATTGACGACAGTAAAACGATTCGTCGCACCGCAGAGAACTTACTAAAAAAAGAAGGTTGTGACGTGGTAACCGCTATCGACGGCTTTGAAGCGCTGTCGAAGATTGCCGAACACAAGCCGGATATTATTTTCGTTGATATTATGATGCCGCGTCTAGATGGGTATCAAACGTGCGCGTTGATAAAGCACAATCGAATGTTTAAATCCACGCCGGTTATTATGTTATCTAGCAAAGACAGTATCTTTGACCGCGCACGTGGACGAATTGTAGGCTCAGAGCAATATTTAACTAAACCGTTTACCAAAGACGATTTGCTCGGTGCTATTAAAAAACATGCAGTAAATTAAATCACATATTGATGTGATTGCTACAAAATAATTTTAAGAGGTTGTAATAAATTTAATGGCTAATATTCTAATCGTTGATGACTCGCCAACAGAAGTGCATGTCTTTAAGACCATGTTGGAGAAAAATGGCCACACGGTACATGTATCTGAAACCGGTGAAGCGGGAATTGAAAAAGCCAAGGCAATTCTGCCTGATCTGGTGTTGATGGATATTGTGATGCCAGGTATAAATGGTTTTCAGGCAACACGTCAGTTAGCCACCATTGAAGAGACGGCGCATATTCCTGTCATTATTGTCACCACTAAAGACCAGGAAACGGATAAAGTCTGGGGAATACGACAGGGCGCTAAAGACTATATTGTTAAACCGGTAAAAGAGAACGATTTAATGACCCGGGTTAACTCGGCACTTGCTGCAGGCTAAAGGCGGGTAACAAGTTATGTATGAAGCGTTTCAACGGCTACAGGACATAGAACAGAAGAGCCTTGAAAGAGCAAAGGATATGCCGTCAGTTGACGGTGCAACGGATGAGTGGACCGGTATTGGGTTTAGGCTGGCAGGCGTCAGTCTGCTTTCAAGTATGGGTGAAGTGGCTGAAATTTTAGATCCACCGCCTTTTACTCGCATACCTGGAGTGCACCCCTGGGTAGTTGGGATTGCCAATGTGCGTGGTGGGCTTTTGCCATTAATGGATTTAAAGCGCTTTGTAACCGGATTGCCCACTAAAAGTATTAATACGGCGCGGGTGATGGTTGTTAATCATAACGGTTTACACACGGGTTTAATTGTAGAAGAAGTGCAAGGTATGCGTCACTTTTCGGTTAACGATCAGGCTTTTGAGTTGCCAGATGTAAATAATTATTTGAAGCCTTATATCAAACAGGCATTTCAGAAAGATGGTGTTTTTTGGCCCGTGTTTAGTATGCACGCGCTGGTAGAAGATGAGCGTTTCTTACATGCGTCATTGTAAGAAATAAAAAATATTAAAGTCAAAATACTTGGTTGTTTTGATAGTAGTTGGGAGTGTATAAGAACATGAGTGCAGCAAAACGAAATCCGTTTGCTATTGGTATAATTAGTAAGCCCCTGTTAGTTCTAGGTGTGCTTCTGCTGCTTTCTATTATCGCAATGGCAGGCAGTCTTTTTTACGCTGCGACTCAGCAGGGTTATCAACAGCAATATCTAGAAATCATATCGGAACAAAAATTACTATCGCAACAACTCGCGACACAGTCATTAGAAGCGGGTGCGGGTAAAGAAACCGCATTTACGGAATTAGAACAATTGCGTAATCGTTATGATGAAACATTGAATATTTTTCAAAACGGTAATTCCCTGACGGGTCTTCCAGCGCTTCCCGATGAGACGCAAGGTCAATTTAGAGTATTAACTCAAGTGTGGCAGGGAGACGAAGGCAGTAACAACGAGGCATCTTACCGCGGAAATATCAGTAATATTCTCGATGGTAAACTGGCGATTTCAGAAGTCGGTGAGTTCGTTCTGGTTATTCAGGAATTTATCCCCCAGCTATTATCTTTCTCAGAAGAGGTGGTTGACTTGCTGGTTGAGCGAAATGCAACTCCTCATCAGGTTTTCATGGCTTCACGCCAGTTAATGCTGACGCAGCGGATAGAAAACAATATGAACCGGGTACTAACCGGTGGTGAAGGTGCGGCAGCGGCGGCTGACCGTTTTGGTCGTGATGCGGCGCGTTTTGGTGCAATATTAGAAGCGATGCTAAAAGGTTCAAAAGCCTTACGTATTAAAAAAATAAATGACGAAGTGGTGCGCATTAAGTTACGTGAAGTTGCCATGTTATTCAGCTCGGTTTCCGATCACGTTGAAGCCATACTCGAATTATCACCGGACTTATTTGATGTTAAAAACTCGGCAGGTGAAATTGAAGCGCTAGGTGTTTTGCTGCTGGATGAAACCGTTGAACTTGAAAGAGAAGTTGTCGAACACGGTAAATTTCTTGAGCTCGTGCGTTGGGTTGGTATCGGTGCTGGTGGTTTAGCGGTAATCGTTATTATCATTTCCGGCGTGTTAATGGTACGTGACTCCGGTGAACGTGAGGATGCGGCACTTGAACAAAACCGTAGAAACCAACGTGCGATTTTACGACTACTGGATGAAATGGCTAACCTTGCGGAAGGTGACTTAACCGTACACGCAACGGTAACCGAAGAGATAACCGGCGCAATAGCCGACTCGGTTAACTACGCGATTGACGCACTGCGCTCGCTAGTAACCACAATCAATAGCACGGCGGTGGAAGTTTCATCGGCGGCGGATAAAACGCAGGCGACGGCGACTCGACTCACCGATGCATCGGCTCACCAGGCGCGGGAAATTGCATCTGCCTCTGCAGCGATCACCGATATGGCAGACTCCATGACGGCGGTATCCAAAGACGCGGAAGGCTCGGTGGATGTAGCACATAAATCACTGGAAATTGCACAGAAAGGTGCGGGTATAGTTCGTAAGAGTATTACCGGCATGGATACCATTCGAGAGCAGATTCAGGAAACTTCAAAACGAATTAAACGACTGGGTGAGTCATCCCAGGAAATCGGCGACATCGTTGGGCTGATCACTGAAATCGCGGATCAGACCAATATTCTGGCATTGAATGCTGCGATTCAGGCATCGACAGCGGGTGAAGCGGGTCGTGGTTTCGCGGTAGTTGCGGATGAAGTACAGCGACTGGCGGAACGAGCCAGTAACGCGACTAAACAGATTGAAGCACTGGTTAAAACCATCCAGTCCGATACTAACGAAGCGGTTAGCTCGATGGAAGCGAGCACAACCAACGTGGTAAGCGGTGCGAAAATGGCCGAGGATGCGGGTGACGCATTGATCGAAATTGAAAACGTATCCGATGAATTAGCTGAGCTAATCACCGGTATTTCAACTTCAGCAAATAGACAGGCATCGGTAGCGATGGATGTATCCAATACCATGAACGTTATTCAGGAAATCACCCTGCAAACGTCCGAAGGTACGGAAGAAACATCTGCCTCTATCGGTAACTTAAGTGTTCTGGCGAACGAGTTACGTAAGTCAGTTGCCGGCTTCAAGCTGCCAGACAGCGACGAGCAGGTAGAAACAGTGATATTAAACGGTTAAAGGCCAGAGTTTGTCAGAGATGAAAACAGAGGATACTGTTGAATACAATTCGTTGCGTTGGGTTAAAAAAGAACTTGATCTGATTTTGCAGGAAGCCCAGGCGTCCCTGTCAGCGTATATTGAAGATACAGACGAAGCCAGTCGCCTGCGCGAATCTGTAGAGCATTTGCATATGGTGCAAGGCACGCTGCAAATGGTCGAGCTCTATGGCGCGGCACAGCTTGCCGAGGAAATGGAAAAAGTTTCTGAAGCATTGCTCAATGGTAAAATTGATAAAGTCGATGATGCCTATGATGTGTTGATGCGTTCCATGCTGCAACTGCCGGATTATCTGGAAAGTTTACAATCTGGCAGAAAAGATGTTCCGATGGTGTTGCTGCCATTGCTTAATGATCTGCGTGCCTCTCGTAATGCACATTTATTATCTGAAAACGTTCTGTTTTTTCCCGATGTTGAAACCGGTAGCGAACAGGCTGATGGCACGATTGAGGCCGGTCAGTTAGTTGCCAGCGCCAAAAAATTACGTCCCCATTATCAAATTGGTTTACTTGGCTGGTTTAAAGGGCAGAAAATTTCTGCCAGTTTAAAGCGCATATTAGCCGTATTAAATGAGCTGGAGAAAAAATCAGCACAACCTTCTATCCGCCGCATCTGGTCAATCAGTGCTGCTCTCATCGAGGGTTTAGGTAAAAATGGGATAGATAGTAACGTCAGCATCAAAATGTTATTAGGTCAGGTTGACCGAAGCATTAAACAGCTGATTGATACCGGTGAAGAGTCTTTCGCCGAAAATGCTCCCAGTGATTTGCTTAAAAACCTGCTCTACTATGTTGCGCGTATTACAACCGAATCACCACGTGTTAACAGCATAAAAACTATTTACCGACTAAACGAGTTACTTCCCGGTGATACAGAGCTGGAAGAAGCGCGCTCCGGTATGGGCGGTTTAAATTCAGAATTACTGGCAACCGTGTCAGCGGGTATCCGTGAAGATTTATTAGAAGTTAAAGATGCGCTAGAAATATTTGTGCATAGTGAAGTGCAGGATCTGGGTCGCTTATCTAATTTACCGACGCTGCTGGCAAAAATTGCAGATACCTTATCGATGCTCGGTCTGGGGATGCCCCGTGAGCAGGTACTTGAGCAGCAACAGGTTATTAGCGGCATTATTTCGGATTCAACAAAAGCATCTGATGAACTCATCATGAATGTGGCAGGTGTTTTACTGTCCGTTGAATCACAGTTAAATAGTTTTATTGCCAATCGCTCAACGATGAGTGATGACCAGGCTACACGTCGTGTAGGTGATTTGGCTGACATGCCAGAATCGGAGTACCTTGAAGTTCTGTCTGCCGTTATCGGTGAAGCACTGCAGGACTTTAATGATGCTCGTTCAGCCATATTAAGTTATCTGGAAAATCCGTCTGATAAGAGCTTGCTCGAATTGGTGTTGCAGCGCCTGACTGAAGTCGACGGCGCAATGTTTATGTTGCCGATTCAGAAGCTCAAACATCAGACCGATTCAATTCGTGAATATGTTACTAAAGCCATGATTAACGCGAATCAGGTTCCCGAAGCAGATGTGCAAAATGATCTGGCTGATGTGGTCACTAGCATAGAGTACTATTTGGAGGCCATTTTAGAAGGTCGCCCTGATCTAGAATTGTCGATGAACTCGGGTAATGAAGCAGCGGATAGATTGCTAGCTAAGGCCGCTTATGTGGGTGTTGAAAGCCCTGCGGTACAGAGTGATGATGACCCATTAGATGCACTGATTATAGAGAGTAAAGACACTACAGCTGAGCTAAAAATAGACGAGCCTGTTAGTGCGACCCAGGTTAGTGAAAAGGTTAGTGAAAAGATTAGTGAAAAGCTAACTGAAAATAGTTCGCTTGATGCGGCTACGTCTGATGTAGCCAGTGATTTGGCCAGCGAAGAAATAGAAGAAGAGCGCTTCATCATTTTAAGTGATGATGCGGACGAAGAAATTCTAGAAATATTTATTGAAGAGGCTCTGGAAGAGCTTGCCTCTTTGAGTGAGCAGGTGCCTTTATGGGAGCGTGATCATGGTAACGAAGAGGCGCTGAGCACAATACGCCGGTCTTTTCATACCTTAAAAGGCAGTGGTCGTTTAATTGGTGCTGAACTTATTGGTGAGTTTGCCTGGAATTTTGAAAGCATGCTGAATCGGGTGATCGAAAAGTCACGCCCATTAACTCAGGATGTGTTTAATATATTAAATGAAGCACTGGCTGTGCTTCCTCAACTGATCGAGCAGTTAAAAGGCAACAAAGAACCGATACCGCATATATATCAGCTAATCGATAGGGCCGACGCCCTGGGAAAGTGGCAAAAGCCGGAAACAGGTGAGCAAGCGGCTGCAACTGAAACTTCACCCCCTAAGCAAACAGTCGCTGAAGCTGAGCCAGAAATTGAGCTGGATATCGATACGCCGCTTGATCTTGAGTCTGAGTTAGAGGGATTTAATTTAGAAATTGAGGCGGCAGCCGACCTGGAGCCTGTAGCGAATCAGGCGGCAGATTCAGAAATTGATGAATTCCAGACTATCGAAATATCTGAAGACGAGATTATGGAAGAGATCTCTGAAGATGAGCTCGAGCTAGGCATTGAGGAAGATGAGTTAGACGTAGAATCCGCTAGTAGTGTAGCAACTGATGATATAGGCGAAGATTCAGATGATGAATTTAATATTGACCTAACACAAGAACTCGAAGCACTACAAATTGGCGCATCAGATGATGAAGTAGAAAATGCATCACTGGAAGATATTTCACTGGAAGACATTTCGCTAAATGATGATGCCTTGCCAGCAGATGACAGTTCTGCGCAAGCCAGCTTTGCACCAGATGACACGTTACAAATATATGTCGATCCCGTACTTTTCGATATTTTCAAAGATGAGTCTGAAGGTCATCTTAAACAAATAAACAGTATGCTGGAGCAGCATCGATCGGGGACTGCTCAACTATCAGCGAATGCCGAATTATTGAGGGCGCTACATACGTTATATGGCAGTGCACGAACGGCTGAGGTTGAAGAAATTGCCGGGCTTTGCGGTGCTCTGGAAAAATATGTGCGCCTGTATCTGGGATCAGAGGATTTAAATATCTCTGAGTCCGGTGTAAAGCTGATTGATGATGTGAGCAGTAAAGTCGTAGTGATGCTTAAGAGTCTTGAGCAGAAAAATAATCAACTGGAAACAGATGAGATTTTACTGAAACGAATTAGAGATTTAAGCGAAGAGAAGCAGGCCACATTAGCAGAAGCGACAAATGCGGAACAAAACGCAGCATCGACTATTGAAGAAAAATCCACTAGTAAACGCGTAAAATCACCTGCGGCTGATGTAGTTGAGGAGTCACTAGTGAGTTATTCCGATGTGGATGATGAGCTGGTAGAAATATTTCTCGAGGAAGCGGAAGAGTTACTCGATAACTGTGAAAATAGTTTACAACGCTGGAACTCGAACAATGAGGACGATGAAAGCGTTCTCGATTTACAACGTCATCTGCATACGCTCAAAGGCGGTGCTCGAATGGCTGACTTAAGTCCGGTGGGTGATTTAACGCACGCGCTTGAGTCATTGGTTTTATCTGTAAATAATCAGCAATTACCGTTCACTCGTGGCATTTCAAACTTGTTTCATGAGGCTTTAGACGAGCTCTCTGACATGCTTTCTAAAGTCAAAAATAGAGAGCCAATGTCTTCTGCCAATTTACTTGTGCAGCTCATTGATGACGTTAGAGAGGGAAAAAAAACTTTAAATAATGACGTTGAGCCTGATACGGAAAATAATGAAAGTGTAACAATAGAAGAAACGGATGAGGAAGATACGTTTTCTATTGAGTTATCAGAAGAAGCGGTACTGTCGGACGATTTTGAGTACGAGCCAGAGTTAATAGAAACGGATGATGTCACTAATTTAGATATTAGTGATTCAGGTTCGGCAGAAAATGGCAGTATAGAATTTGACGAAAATGCTAGCTATGATGTAGAGATCAGTTCTGAATCATTACTCGATGAGGCTGGCGTAGCAGATGAACATGTTACAGTTAGTGTCGCTGAAGAAGCTGAAATTGAAGCGACTACTGAGGCAGAACGCAAGCCTGAAATTAAATCCCGCGATGAAGAAGAAGTCGGTTCGAGCCTGGTTCTAGAAAGAGCAGATGCGCAGCAGGAAAAAATTCAACCTGAACAAAAAGACGGCATTGCAACTGAGCAGGTACGTGTACGCTCCGATTTATTAAATGAGTTAGTCAATCATGCGAGTGAGGTGAGTGTTTACCATGCCCGCATGGGTCAGCAAATTACCAACTTCTCTTTTAACTTATCGGAAATGAATCAGACAGTTATTCGTTTACGTGAACAGTTACGCCAGCTTTCAATTGAGACGGAAGCGCAAATTCTTTCACGTTATGAAAAAGAATCTGATCAATATGATGAATCTTTTGATCCATTAGAAATGGATCGCTTCTCAACAATGCAACAAATTTCACGAAGTTTGCAAGAAACCGTGGGTGATATTGAAAGCATTAAAGAGTTGTTGGCTGAAGAAGTGCGCGACTCAGAAACGTTGTTACTGCAAGAGTCTCGCGTAAGTACAGAGCTACAAGAAGGCTTAATGCGCACGCGTATGGTTCACTTTGGTGGGCTTGCGTCTAGGCTGCGCAGAATTGTGCGCCAAACTGCGCGTGAACTTGATAAAGAAGTTGAGCTGGAAATAGTTGGTGAAACATCAGAAGTTGATCGTACCGTACTTGATCGAATTGTTGCGCCACTTGAGCATATGCTACGTAACGCAGTGTCACACGGCATAGAAAAAGTTGATGAGCGTGTTGCTGCAGGTAAAGCCGAAATTGGTGTGCTTAAGATCGTTGTTGACCGCGAAGGCGCTGACGTTGTTATTATTGTCTCCGATGACGGTCGCGGTATTGATGTTAACGCTATCCGCAAAAAAGCCACTGAAAAAGGCATGCTTAAATCAGATAGTTTAATTAGTGACCGTGATGTACTGCAATATATTATGGAAGCTGGTTTCAGCACGGCTGAAAAAGTGACTCAAATTTCCGGTCGTGGTGTCGGCATGGACGTTGTTGATAGCGAAATTAAGCAACTGGGTGGTGTGCTTGAAATAGATACGATTCAAGGCAAAGGTACAACGTTTAAAGTCAGGCTACCACTAACACTGGCGATTAATCACGCATTATTAGTGAACGTAGGCGAAGATATCTACGCGGTTCCACTAAATAGTATTGAAGGGGTAGTGCGTTTGTCGGGCCCTGAATTACAGCAGTTCTATAATAGTGGTGAAACCAACTATGAGTTTGCCGGAAGCTCTTATGAGTTAAAACATCTTGGTTCTATTTTAACAGGTGAACAACAAGATTATTCTCGCTCAGGTCAGTTATTCCCAGTGCTACTGGCGAGAACAGGTGACCAGAGTGTAGCACTGCATGTAGATGAATTAATCGGACGACGTGAAATCGTAGTGAAACCGGTAGGTGCGCAGATTAGTACAGTGCGCGGTATATCCGGTGCAACCATTCTGGGTGACGGCCGTGTGGTGATCATTTTAGAAATGAATTCACTCGTATTGGGTGATTCACTGTTCCATATTTCAGATGCAGAAGAAACAGTGCTTGCAGATGAAGAACTACCCGTTGTAGAAGAAAAGCTAGAAACAATTGTAATGGTAGTAGATGACTCAATTACCATTCGTAAAGTAACAGAGCGTATGCTAACCCGTCATGACATGAAAGTTATTACCGCTAAAGATGGTGTTGATGCGATTTCTCAACTGCAGGAAATCAAACCAGATGTTATGTTGCTAGATATTGAAATGCCAAGAATGGATGGTTATGAAGTGGCAACACATATTCGAAATGACTCTCGCCTGGCTGATCTGCCTATTATTATGATTACCTCACGTAGTGGTGCTAAGCATAAAGATAAAGCGATGGAAATTGGGGTTAACAAATATATGGGTAAACCATTCCAGGAAGACGAACTACTTGCCAATATTCATGAGCTGATTGACTGATGTCTGAAGAAATCAAATGTATAGTTTTAAAAATTAATGAGGCTGAACTATTGATGCCAAATGCATTGGTGGCTGAAATAATTCCGATTAAAAATATTATCAACGTAGCTAACAAACCTGCCTGGATGCTAGGTTATCTAGATTGGCGCGGTCAATCAGTGCCGCTTATTTCATTTGAAACCATGGGTGGCGTTCGTATGCCAAGCCTGGCAACCGGCTCGGTGAAAGCGGCAGTTTTATTTTCAATTGGTGAAGATAAAAACTTTCCGTATATATCTATATTAGTGCAGGGTGCACAATCAGAGATGAATGTTAAACGTGCCGATTTAATCGTAAATAAAGACGAAATCAAGCACCCGTTAGTTGAAAGTAAAGTGATGCTAACCGATGGTAACTACGATATTGTTAATCTTGAAAAGTTAGAGCAAGTAGTTAAAAAAGTAATGACACATTAATAATATTTACAAATGAAGCGTTATTAAATTGTAGTAGCTTAAACCTAATCAGATACTTTAATAAATAATTCAAACTTGATCTGAAATACTGACTGTAGATAAGAGTCTCAAAACACCCTGAAGCGGACGTTTAAAGTCAAAAGCTTTTGACCTTCCGCTACTGGCTAGTTTGAGCCATTACCTCCTCCAACTCATTCAACCCAGATCTCCCCAAAGTAACTGTACTGAAGTAATAGCGGCAAGCGCAGCAGTTTCAGTTCTTAAAATTCTAGGCCCTAATCTTACCCCGTGAAACCCCTGGTCTTTTGCGAGTTCAATTTCTTTGTCAGAAAGTCCTCCCTCTGGACCAATTAAAATATACACATTTTTATCTGCAGTTAAAGATTGAATGCTGTTGTTTGAAAGTGGATCAAGTAATAATTTTATGCCGTCAGTGGCAGAGTTGATAGCGTCAGAATAATTGCAGATAGGATTTATTTTCGGAAGAAAGTTGCGCCCGGATTGCTCGCAGGCGCCAATTGCAATAGCTGACCAGTGAAGAAGTTTTTTTGCACCTCTATCTTCTTTAAGATTAACAACCGTGCGCTCGGTAATGATGGGAGTAATGCTGGTGACGCCAAGTTCTATGGACTTTTGTATCGCAAAATCCATGCGATCACCCTTGGATATGGCCTGTAATAAATGTGTTTTTAAATTAGATTCAGCAGACGTTTCTGTTGAACTTAAAACGTGGGCAATTGCGTGTTTGCCAGCAACTTCAAGTGTGGCAGAAAACTCGGTGCCTTTGCCATCAAATAAAGTAAAAGTGTAATTGCTTTTAAGGCGCAGAACTTTGATTAAATGATGGCTTGCAAACTTATCAAGCTGAAAAGACTTACCAACTTGAAAGCTATCAGCTTGATATATTCTTACGGATTTCATAACGAAAATATCATCAACTTAAAGTTTGAGATTATTCCAAATGCCTAGTGTCGCTTCAGTCTGGTTCATTGAATAAAAATGTAAGCCGGGTGCGCCAATGTCTAAAAGTTTTTGACTTAATTCAGACACGAATTCTGTGCCAAAGCTTTTAATGGAGTCAGTGTCATCAGCATAAGACTCAAGCTTTCTGCGTAACCAACGAGGAATTTCAGCACCACACATGTCAGAAAAACGTGCCAGGTTACTGAAATTCGTTATTGGCATAATGCCTGGAACAATCGGAACATCAACTCCAGCTTTTTCACAGCTATCAACAAAATAAAAATAACTGTCAACATTGTAAAAATATTGGGTTATAGCAGAATTTGCACCGGCATTAACTTTTGTAATAAAGTGTCGTAAATCAGATTTGGCATTATCAGCTTGCGGATGGACCTCAGGGTAGGCCGCAACTTCAATGATAAACTGATCGTTGTAATTATCACGAATGAAAGAGATTAATTCATTGGCATGATTAAAGTCACTTTGAGAAACGGTGCCAGAAGGCATGTCGCCACGCAAGGCGACAATACGGTTGATGCCCTGTTGATGATAGTCATCAAGTATGTCTTTTAATTGTTGTTTGCTTGAACCAATACAGGACAGGTGTGGCGCTACATTACAGCCAGTACTTTGTTTGATTTTAGTAACAGCATTAAAAGTGGTATCTCGAGTTGAACCGCCAGCACCAAAGGTAACAGAAAAAAATTCGGGATTAATTTCATTGTTCAAAATTTTAGCCGTATTAAAAAGATTTTCCATGCCCTTTTCTGTTTTGGGAGGAAAAAATTCACAACTAAACTTAGGTGTTAATTTTTGTTGAGTTTTCATGCATAAAACCAGTATGGATAGGGTTTATATTTTAGCTTCTTCTTACACAAGACAGGGGGGCGAGGTCGCCCCGTACTGTCATTGATAAAGAGTAGAGCTAATTAGTAGCGATAGTGATCGGCTTTATAAGGGCCATCAACAGAGACGTTAATATAATCTGCCTGCTCTTGAGTCAGCTCTGTTAAGTGCACACCAATTTTTGTTAAATGTAAACGAGCTACTTTTTCATCAAGTTGTTTTGGCAAAATATAAACTTTATTTTCATAAGCTTCAGCATTCGTAAAGAACTCGATTTGAGCCATTACCTGATTGGTAAATGAAGCAGACATAACAAAGCTAGGGTGGCCGGTCGCACAACCTAAGTTGACTAAGCGGCCTTTCGCCAAAATGATGATTTTTTTACCGTCTGGAAAAATAACGTGATCAACCTGTGGTTTGATTTCTTCCCACTCATATTTTTCCAGTGATGCAATATTGATTTCAGAATCGAAGTGACCAATGTTACAAACAATTGCTTCGTTCTTCATGGCTTGCATGTGGTGATGGTCAATAACATTCAGGTTGCCGGTAGTGGTAACAAAAATATCACCCATGCTCGCGACTTCATTTAAGTCAACAACACGGTAGCCTTCCATTGCAGCCTGTAATGCACAAATCGGATCAATTTCAGTCACCCATACCGTTGCGCCCATGCCTTTGTAAGCCTGTGCACAGCCTTTGCCTACATCACCATAACCGATCACGATGCAAATTTTTCCGGCAATCATTACATCAGTCGCACGTTTAATACTGTCGATTAACGATTCGCGACAACCATATAAGTTATCAAATTTTGATTTAGTTGCTGAATCATTTACATTCATTGCTGGGAATAATAATTCACCTTTCTCCTGCATTTCATATAAACGGTGAACACCAGTAGTGGTTTCTTCAGTTACGCCCTTAACACTGCCAGCAATATCCTGCCATGTCGTAGAGCCATCTTTGATGGTGCGACGCAGTACATTTAGCACTTCTTTATATTCTTCATTGTCATCATCTTTGGTGGCAGGGATTGCACCGGCTTTTTCAAACTCAACACCCTTGTGAACTAATAGTGTTGCATCACCACCATCATCTAAAATCATGTTAGGTAGCTCACCGTTCGGCCACAAAAGTGCCTGCTCAGTACACCACCAATATTCCGCAATGGTTTCACCTTTCCAGGCAAATACGGGAATTTCTTTAGCAGCAATTGCAGCGGCTGCGTGATCCTGCGTTGAGAAAATGTTGCAGGAAACCCAGCGTACGCTTGCACCAAGATCAACTAACGTTTCAATTAAAACGGCTGTTTGAATCGTCATGTGAATGCTGCCCATAATGCGACAGCCTTCTAATGGTTTCTTACCCGCGTATTCATCGCGTAATGCCATCAGGCCTGGCATTTCAATTTCTGCAATCGAAATTTCTTTGCGACCCCAATCGGCAAGTGACATGTCAGCAACTTTATAATCTGTAAATTCGCTCATTGTTTTATTCCTAAATAATTTATTATTGGTCGGTTAGTTTTAATCGTACCGGTTAATATTTAAATGCCTGCAGCGTCTCTCAGTGCGTCGGCCTTGTCGGTGCGCTCCCAGGTGAAGTCATTTTCAGTGCGACCAAAGTGTCCGTAGGCAGCAGTGGCAGCATAAATAGGGCGCAATAAATCGAGCATTTGAATTAAACCTTTGGGTTTAAGGTCAAAATGTTCGCGCACCAGTTCTTCAATGCGACTGTCATCAATTTTACCGGTGCCAAATGTTTCAATCGAAATGGACGTCGGTTCTGCAACACCAATAGCGTATGACACTTGAATTTCACATCTATCTGCGAGGCCGGCTGCGACAATATTTTTAGCAACATAACGTCCCGCATAGGCCGCAGAGCGGTCTACTTTTGAGGGGTCTTTACCCGAGAATGCACCGCCACCATGGCGTGCCATGCCACCATAAGTATCAACAATAATTTTACGACCCGTTAAGCCGCAGTCGCCAACCGGGCCACCAATCACAAAGTTACCCGTTGGGTTAATGTGAAATTTTGTGTCGGCACTGATAAGTGATTCAGGTAAAACCGGCTTAATCACTTCGTCCATTATGGCTTCGCGCAATGCGCTTAAGCTAATGTCGGGTGAGTGTTGGGTAGAAAGCACAACGGCATCAATCGCAACCGGTTTGCCGTCTTCATAGCGAAAGGTAACCTGGCTTTTCGCATCCGGACGCAACCAGTTTAACGTGCCGTTTTTACGCACTTCTGCCTGACGTTTAACAAGCTTGTGTGCATAAGTGATCGGCGCTGGCATTAACACTTCAGTTTCATTGCAGGCATAACCAAACATTAAGCCCTGGTCACCAGCACCTTGTTCATGGTCATCGCCTTCACCTTCATTCACGCCCATGGCGATATCAGGAGACTGTTTATCAATAGAGGTGATAACGGCGCAGGAGTCAGCATCAAAGCCCATATCTGAGCTAGTGTAGCCAATATTACGTACGGTATTACGTACAATTTCCTGCATGTCCACCCAGGCTTCAGTGGTGATTTCGCCAGATAGCACCACCATGCCGGTGTTGACTAACGTTTCGCAGGCAACCCGAGCTTTTGTGTCCTGTTCAAAAATGGCATCTAAAATGGCATCTGAAATTTGATCGGCAACTTTATCTGGGTGACCTTCTGATACGGATTCAGAGGTAAATAAGTGACTTTTAGACATGTTTATAATTCCTCGATACTAAGATCTAATCATAGCTAAGACTGATGAATAATGGGGGTTAACCTTTATAAATCTAGTCAGTCTAATTAAAGCATAATGAGGGAATCTGAAAGGGTAGATTCATCGAATTTGGAATTCGCGCTCATTCTTTAGCTAAATTAAAAACTAATAAATGAGCGCCGTTTAAAGTAAATGCACTAAGCCTGACAGAGAAATCTGCTGCAGCGCTCCTTAGTGCGGACAGGGATTATAGTTCAAACAATTAGAAATGGCTAATTTAAGTGCAATTAATTTTCGGTGATTAGTTTTCGAGTTATGTGCACAACTTGTTGATCCCGTTGAGATTGTTAAGAATCATTATCGACAGCGATAATATTTACTACGCAAGATTGAGAGAATAAAGCTCGGTGAGTTCGGTTTTTTCACTGTCATTTAATGGCGTAGATTTGCTTTTATTAAGCAGCGACTGCAGCCGGTTATCATTATGTTTATTTAATAAATTATTGAAAGCATCGGATAGCGAAGCGAGGTGGGTTGTGTCGTCTGCTTGCGGAATATCCAGCTGCATTAATTTGTTAATTACCGGCGCATCCTGAGTATCGCGCCAACGCTCTAACAGGACTGATGGAGCGGGTGTGTCAGTTTGTAAAATAGTGTTATGAATTTGGATTAATAAGTGCAAACCGGGCATTTCAGAATTGAGCAATTTCTCTGGAATAGCGCAGTTCTGAGCGAGCTGTGGGTGCTGCAATAACAGCGCTATCGCCATGCGGGTAGGCGTCATGCTGACTTGATGTTTAGGTGATAAGTTTTGTCGATGATTAAACGTTTGCGACTGGTTTTGAGGTGCAGGCGTTTCTGGAATGTGTTGTTGTAAGTGCTGGCTGGACAAACCAATGGTTTTTGATAGCTGATTAATGACTAAATCTTTAAACACGCCATCGGCAATTTTGTTGATTAAAGGTTTGGCTTTTTCAGACAACCGGCCACAACCATCGGCGCTGGATAAATCTAGATCGGCTGCCAAATGATCGAGCATAAAATCAGCCAGGGGCGTGGCGCTGCTGAGGCGTTGTTCAAATGCTTGCTGGCCTTCCTCTCGAACCAGGGTGTCAGGATCTTCGCCATCAGGTAAAAATAAAAAACGCGCTTGCACTCCATCGCGTAAAACCGCCAGTGAGTTTTCGAGTGCTCGCCAGGCCGCTTTTTTGCCAGCAGCATCGCCGTCATAGCAAAAAATTAACTCGGGTACGATGCGAAATAGTTTAGAAATTTGGGTGGCGGAAGTTGCGGTGCCAAGTGTCGCGACCGCATAACTAATGCCATGTTGGGCGAGTGCAACCACATCCATATAGCCTTCAACTATAACAATGCGATTTAAATCTTTTACGGCCTGGCGAGCTTCATACAAGCCATAAAGCTCTTCGCCTTTATGAAACACAGGGGTTTCGGGGGAGTTTAAATACTTGGGTTCGCCCTTGTCGAGAATGCGCCCACCAAAACCAATAGTGCGGCCTCGACGATCACGAATCGGAAACATAATACGATCGCGAAAACGATCGTAATGTTTTTGTGGGTTTTTCTCAATGCTCAAACCCGATTTCAAACATGCGGCTTTACCGTCGTCGGTTTGGCCGAATTGCCCGAGGGTAAAATCCCAGCTGTCTGGCGCATACCCCATTTGAAACTGTTTGGCTATTTCACCGCTTAGCCCCCGTTGTTTTAAATAGTCGATGGCGCGGGGAGTGGTTTTAAGTTCTTCGGCAAAGCTGGCGGCAGCTTTGTCTAGCACGTCATACAGGGGTTTTTTATCGTCTTGCTGCGGTGTGAAATTCCCCTGTTCGCGGGCTACATCAATATGATATTCGGCCGCCAGTACTTCAATGGCATCAACAAAATCCAGGCGCTCGTATTCCATAATAAAGCCCAACGCTGTGCCGTGAGCACCGCAGCCAAAGCAGTGATAAAACTGTTTGCTTTGGCTCACCGTAAATGACGGGCTTTTTTCATTATGAAAAGGGCAGCAGGCAATATGCTCTTTGCCGCGTTTTTTTAACGCCACGCGCGAGTCAACCACGTCGACAATGTCGGCGCGGTTGATGAGATCATCGATGAATTGTTGCGGGATTCGGCCAGCCATGGGGTATTTTGCCATAGAGTGGCGGGCTTAGCTAAAGACTATTGGTTTTACTCGCTGTGCAACGAGCAGTGCACTGTTCATTGCAGAGTCATCAGTTGTCAGTGCAGTGTAATAGCTAATTTAATCAAGCATGTGATTTGGACATTATTCATGGGTGACATTAGTTTTGCTCGCAGACTGTGCCGCTAACATTTGTCGAGACTGAATCATAACCAGTTTCAGTGCATCGATGTAAGGTACTACCCCGTTTTCAATCATTATTTTACGGCCATGTCGACTGTGCGCAAATTTAATGAAGTTTTTAATCTGTTTGAGGTTTTTACTTTGTGGATTATAGGTAATAAAAAGCGGGCGGTATAAAACATAATGGCCTTTTTTTATATTTTTATAATTAGGTTGTTTGTCATTCAGGCTTAAGATTTTAACTTTTCTTAAGCGCGCACTGCTCACACCAGTAATGGCAATAGCGTTAACGTCTGACACAACGGCTTTTTCTACTGGGCCACTCGACTTGAGTAATTTAGCGGTGGGAAAATCTTTTTTCGTATTTGAAAAAATTAACAAACGGATAGAATAGCCGACGCCGGAGATTTGTCCTTTGCGGGCATAAAGATTAATCGGTGCATCATTACCGCCGACATCTTTCCAGTTGGTGAATTTTCCCGAATAGATCTTTTTAACCTGTTCTAGTGATAAATTGCCAAGTGGGTTGTCCGGGTGAGTAATGACCGCTAATGCATCCCAGGCAACGGGTTCAAAGCCCACTTTTTGCTCGTTTGGATTACCGGGCAAATAATACCGGCATGAGCCACCGAAATCGGCTTCCTGGCTAGACACATCACGTATGCCACGGGTAGCGCCACCGCCTTGCAGGTTTATCGTGATATTATGTTTTTTGCTATAGGCTTCAGCGAGTCGGGTCATATACGATTTTTTGCTAATACCACAGCCGACCCAGTTAAGAATGCTTTCCTGCGTTTCGGCCTGTGAAAATACTGAGCCCGAATATAATAAAAAAAGGCAGCCGCTAAGCTGTAAAAAAAAGGACTTCATGCTTGCTTCCTCGAAATTCTATATCTGCATGATAATTAATATGCACATATATGTAGAGATTTAGGTTCTCTTCCATGTGAATAGAAAATGTAACGTTTACAGTTCTTTTTTAATTTTATTATTGTTAAGTAAGGTTATAGCAGTTTATGAGGGGGATTTAAAGGTTTTGAAGGGATATTGCAGGGTTATTTAAAAACCCTCCCCCGAACGAGGGAGGTAAACGTTTCCATTTGTTATAGCTATTTAGAATATGGCTAAAAGTTGTAGAGATAATCTGTCATCTAATGCATCTGCAATTAGGTTAGGATTAGCGCCACTTGGGAAGCCAGGTGCTTCCTGGTTGCGAATTTCATAGTTGAAAGTTACGCGAGTTTTCTTGTTAAAGAAGTATTGAGCGCCGAGCGTAACAGTATCAAACGTACGTTCGTTAGTTGCCGCGCCTTCTGTACCGCGATTTAACACGTCATAACGGAGGTCCAGTTCTAGCTTAGGCAGAACTTTGTAGCCAAAGTCCAGGTAATAACCATCAGACTCGTTGTCGGTTAAAACGTTGACAGATGCTGGGTTACCAGCATTTGGGCCGTTAGTGGCGATTGCGCCTGCTACAGCGGCACCGTCAGTCCCGTTAAAGATCATGCCATCAGCTGTCATATATTCAGCTGCAGCTCGATATTTGCCCTTAAGGAAGGTAACGCCAACACCGTTACGGGTGCGATCAAATTCGCCAGCAGCACCAGAGTTGTTAGCTCCGGTTAATGTGCGCTTGCCATCCTGTTGCCATGCAAACATTTTAAGACCCTGACGACGCCCACCTTTACCACCAAAAACTAATTCTGAAGACCAGTGGAGGTAAGTGTCTTTGTTATTGTCATTATCGCCAAAGTTAATGCCATTGCCGTTGCCATACATAACCGCGTAGCTGTGTTCCCAGTTGCTTACCTTAAACGTGTCAAAAATCTGGATACCCTGATCACGGAATGCACCGACAGACTGAGTAAATTTATTAGCGCCTGTACCTGAGCCATCACCTTCGGTAAAGCGCTCTAGCATCATCTGGTTAGTAACATTGGTAAAGTTCACGTAGTTAAATACATGAATGGCCTGTAAACCTTCTTCAGCCGTTGGGGTTTTAAATAAACCCACACGGATACGGGCACCAGGAATATGGTTTAAGGTGATGCTGGCATCAGTTGCCACTACGCCTCTATCACCCAGTTTAGTGATGCCGTTATTACCAAATTCAGCCAGGAAGAAGTAGTTAACTTTGTCGTCAAGTGGGAAGCCGGTTCCACGAACACCGATACGGGCGCGACGAATGTTAAATGATTCATTGGATTTATTATCAGGCTTGATCATGTTTGGTGCCATGTTCTGGCCGGGATGTGAGCCGACTGGAATTTTAGTACCATCAGTTCTTTGATACTCAGGCTGTATAAACCCCCAAACCTTTGCGCGAGCAGAAGACCCGGGTTTTTCTGTACCCTGAAGCATAAGCCAGTTAGCCGCATAAGTTTGCGTGGTCATTAAAGACAGACCCAGCAATAATGTTATTTTTTTTATGTTCATTCTAATATTTCCTCTTATCAATCAATTATGGCTTAACCAGCGTGTAACCCTGAGCCGTTAAATCTAAAATACGTACTACACCTGCGCTCACTGGCTTGGCTTGTGGCACTAAGTCAGGCGTGTGGCCTAATTTTTTGCTAAAGGCTTTGATGGTGTTTTTGCAAGCTGAGAACTGAACGCCAGCACTATTTAAGCCGGAGATGCGGCCCTGGTTACTGTTGCCAGCCATTAACAGGCGTAAGCCTGGGCCAAAAGCAACAATTTCTACATCCACTTTATCCTGGCCGTAGTGTTTAACCAGGTTGTTGGCTACATTTAAAACCAAAGTCTGTTTAAACGGGTTGGGATCACTGATCTGTAGAACAACTCTTTTTTCTGCAAATGGCTTGGATTCCTTATCCGCAAATGAAGACAGTGACGTCAAGCAAATTAGCAGAGTTAATATTATAGTAGACAGTTTCATTTTGAGTAATAACCTCCTCAGGTTCTTTAGTTTTGTGTGATTTAGAGTATAGATGTGTTCTGAAAAGAAATTATTCCAAAAAAATTAATAAATTCAATAGATTAGAGTTTTATTTTATTAGAATTTTCTAATGCAGATTCTGTGTTATAAAGTGCAGTTGAAGGTTTATGGAATAAAAAATAGCTTACCCACATCGTTATAGATGTAGGTAATACACGTAAGATTTGATAAGAGTGTGTTTGTGAATATATTTAAACTTGCCTGCCGAAAGGTGGCACTAGTAAAACGTATAGAAGGTAGTCGTTCTAAGCTTTATCGAATGGCTTATGC
>Ga0316206_1000075_pt1 | contig 208902 bp, 204 predicted proteins | sample 6monthpyrite_MG_FD_204942 | JGI IMG/M metagenome (GOLD analysis project Ga0316206, IMG submission 204942) | Microbial mat bacterial communities from mineral coupon in-situ incubated in ocean water Damariscotta River, Maine, United States -... | ecosystem: Environmental > Aquatic > Marine >... | reverse complement strand
GATCTACTGTAGCTGTAGTAGTTAGATTATCTCCGTCTACGTCAGCTGCTGCGAATGTTATATTAGTTGAACCGTCTTCTAATACTGTAGCAGTTGATTGTACATCTAGGGTTGGAGCATCGTTTACGGCATCAACAATAAATGATGTGTCATCTGAAATATTTGAATGTTCACTTGTATTACCAGAGCTATCAGTCGCAACAACAGTAATTGAATAATTGCCATCTTCTAATTCAGTATTGTACTGCCAATTACCTTCATCAGAAACTGAAGTTTCTCCTAACTCTACACCAGTATTATATACGCTAATTGTAGTATCTACTTCTGCTGTACCAGTAATAGTCAGTATCGAACCATCTAAGCTTATAGAAGTCACTACTGGAGTACCTGGTGCGGTTGTATCAACTGCGACTGCTTGGGCTTGGGCATCTGTTGCTGCTTGGGCTTGGGCATCTGCTGCTGCCTGTGCGTCTGCGGCTGCTTGGGCTTGGGCATCTGCTGCTGCTTGTGCGTCTGCGGCTGCTTGGGCTTGGGCATCTGCTGCTGCTTGTGCGTCTGCGGCTGCTTGGGCTTGGGCGTCTGCAGCTGCTTGGGCATCTGCTGCTGCCTGTGCGTCTGCGGCTGCTTGGGCTTGGGCATCTGCTGCTGCCTGTGCGTCTGCGGCTGCTTGGGCATCTGCTGCTGCCTGTGCGTCTGCGGCTGCTTGGGCTTGGGCATCTGCTGCTGCCTGTGCGTCTGCGGCTGCTTGGGCTTGGGCATCTGCTGCTGCTTGTGCGTCTGCTGCTGCTTGGGCTTGGGCATCTGCGGCTGCCTGTGCTCCGGTTGCTTCTGTTATGGCATCAATAGCTTGATTGGCATTCGTTTGTAGGTTATTAGAAGTAGATGTTGCAACATTAGGTTCTGCATCAAGTTGTGTACTAGTTGGATCTGTATCAAGGTCTAGACGCTGAGAAACACCTACGGAATCAATTTGTGAATCTAAGACTTCGTCACCAGCTGCCGTATCTAATTCATCTAAATCAACATCTTCACTAGAATCTGAAGACCAAGCACTAGCTAATTCTTCTTCAGTATTTTCTAATAAATCTTCTTCATCTCCTTCAGCTGCAGCAATATTTTCAGAAATTCCGTCAACACTTCTTGCATCCACAAGCACATCTACATCATCAAAAAATTCTAATTTATAAACAGTTTCATCAATAAGAGCTGACTCTTCTCCACCTAGACTCATATTACAACCGTTATTAAAAGTAACGCCTGCACTTGAACCATTCCCACGAGCAGAGATAACCTCTCCGTCAAAAATCTGACTTCCGACACCTACTTCACGTTCATTTCCACTAGCATCTCTTGCTGTAACCGTTCCAACCGCTTCTGAAATAATTCCAATTGACTGAGCCATAATAAATCCTTTTACAGTTTCTATACCCTCATTATATAACTACTATGAATATATTACAATAGTACTTTATTACTATATAATCAATATTTTTATATAAATCATTCTTATGATATAATTGTATAAAGCCACAAGAGGGAGTGTACATGAGATTTTTTATACTATTATTACTTTTAATATTTCCACTTTTTGCAGAAGTTGGAAAGATAACTTATATCAAGGGTCACGTCTTATTAGAACGTGATGGCACTAAAAAACCTGCTTTAGTGGGTATGAACTTAAAAGAAAAAGATGTTCTTAAAACAAATGCTGCATCACTCATTAAATTGCTGTTTGCAGATAAGTCTGCTATTTCTATAGGAAGTAAAAGTGAATTTAGCATTCAAAATTACTTATACGATGAAACAAAGAACTCTGTAGCAAAGTTTAAACTAAAAAAAGGTGTGTTTCGTGCTATAACCGGAAAAATTGCGAAAATTACACCTAAAAAATTTAAACTAAAAACCAGAACCGTAACAATCGGTATTAGGGGTACAATATTTTCAGGAGTTGTAGAAGAAAACAGGGAGGAGTTTTTTTGTGAAAAAGGTTCTATATATGTACAGAGCAAGGGTATTAGTATGGATGTAGACAAAGGCTTTAAAACTTATGTAATACCTGGAAGAGCACCGGTCAAGCAACGACGATATAAACAGTCAGATCTAAAAAAAGTTAGATCACAGACAAGTGGATGGAAAGATAAAAACTGTAAAACTAACTAACTGATACCTTTAAACAAAATAGCTAATGCTACTCTATTTTTTATGTTTAACTTTCTAAAGATTGCGCTTATATGTAGCTTAACCGTATTTTGAGATATATGTAAATCATCGGCTATCATCTGATTTGTCTCTCCATTAGCAATAAGTAAAGCAACCTCTTTCTCTCTATCAGTTAAGCTATTAAACCATTCAGGCATCTCACTTTTAGAGTTCATATTATTTAGCTTTTTAATAATATGAGCCATTAAATCCGGGTATAACCAAACATTTCCGCTCTTCAACGCTTCAATTGCCTGTAAAAAAACATCATCACTCATATTGGCATTTCCGTAACCACCTATATCATGTGATAAAAGCAACTCCCCCTCCTCTAAATCCGGTATACTTCTAAGAACAAGTGCGTGCTTTTTTTGAATAATCTCATACAAAACATCTAGTTCTTCAATAATGATTTCTTTATCTCTGTCATCATGGAAAACAATCAGTGTTTCTTCATTTAATAGCTTCTTTAACTCATCAAAGTCAGTGAAAGTCTGTATCTCATTGTTTTGCAATAAAAGATCTTGCCATCTCGAAGACAATCTAGTATTGTGTGAAAATATATATATACTACCCATCACCTCTCCTTTAATGCATTGTTCTTAGCTTTAAATATCGGTTTTAAAATATAGTCAAGTATTGTTTTTTCTCCGGTTAAAATATCAACTGTAACAGTCATACCGGACATTATCTTAAGTGGCTTATCTACACTTCCTAGAAAACTCTTATCTGTTTTCACCCTGACTAAATAATAACTTTCGTCTTTTTCATCAGTAATAGTATCAGCGCTTATGTGTATTACCTTACCACGTAACCCGCCATATATAGAAAAATCATATGCACTGAACTTAACTATTGCTTCTTGCTCTAAATGAAGGTAGGCAATATCAGAGGGTCTGACCTTAACTTCTGAAAAAAGACTATCTTCAAACGGAACAATCTCAACAATATCCCTACCAGGATGTATCACCCCCCCAACGGTATTTGACAATAATTGTTTAACAGTCCCGTTTACGGGAGAGCGAAGAACTGTTTTATAAACTTTATCTTTTAATAGCACCTTAGTCTGTTCTATACGTGCAATCTCGCTGATTACCTCATTATACTCTTTCTTTGCTTTATTACTAAAATCAAGTCTAGCTTCTTTCATGGACTTTCTTGCTTCATCTATCTTAGACTTCAATCTAGGTATAGCAAGTTTAGAAGCTTCAAGTTCACCTTGCATCTCTGAAGCCTGTCTTTTAAGTTTTAAAAATTCAACTTCTGATACTAAGAGTCTTTTAACTAAAGGTGCTGTTAACTTAATCTCTTCGTTTATCAATTTATATCTACTAGTAAGCTCTTTTTGTACGTTGTTAGCCTCTTTTATCTCACTTTTTCTCTGTTTTAATTGCTCGCTTAATATATCTATCTTTTCTTTGAGTTGTGCCATACTTGACTTGAATAGACTTTTTTCTTCTTCTACAATTTGAGGAAACTCCTTTTTAATCATACTGTCAAAAGATATACTTCCACCTTTAATTTGAGCCTTTAATCGCGAGCCTTTGGCTTTAAGCTCAAAAAGTTTGAACTTATTTTCCAGAAATCTTGTTTTAGATCCCACACTATCTATTTTAATAAGAGGCTGTCCTTTTTTAATAAAATCGCCCTCTTTAATGAGTATCTCTGTGATAATCCCACCCTCTAAATGTTGAACTTTTTGAATCTGATGAGATGGGATAATCTTACCTGATGCCCTTGTTACTTCATCAATATGGGTTAGAGATGCCCATAAAATAAACACAACTATCAAAAGTAAGATTATCCATACAAGTAACCTACTTTTATTTGTAGATTTTTGTATTACAGCTGCAGAAAGAGAAGATATAAACTTTAAATCAGTCTCACTAAAATTTAAGTCAGATATCTTATCTATATCAATATCATTAAGTTTATTATGTATTATTTTTTCACCTACAGACATAACTTATACACCTCCGCCCAATGCTTTTAGTACTATATCTTTTTTACCGTCCAATACTATTTTACCGTCACTTAAAACTATAATTCTATCTACAAGTTCCAATATAGCAGGTTTATGGGTCACCATAATTACCGTTTTAGTTTTAAGCATTTCTTTTAGTCGTTTAATAAGTTTAGATTCCTCATTACCATCCATAGCATTTGTTGGCTCATCAAACATATATATGGATCTATCGGTTAATAATGCTCTAGCTAAGGCAACACTTTGCTTCTGACCGCCAGATAGTCCCATGCCACGTTCTCCAATCTCCATATCAAAACCTTTTGGATCCTTATTAACAAAGTTTGCAACACCGCTTAGGTCTGATGCTTGAATGATTTTGACATCTGTTGCATCTTGTTCACCGTAAATAATGTTTTCTTTGACTGTACCTTTAAAAAGTGTCACATCCTGAGACACATATCCAATATTACTTCTCACATCGGCTGGATCAATTTGTGAAAGTTCAATACCATCAAACAGTATAGAGCCTTCGCTTGGAGAATAAAGCCCCATAATCAACTTTTCAATTGTAGTCTTTCCACTTCCTATTTTTCCAATTATGGCAACTTTCTCCCCTGCTTCTATAGTGAAAGTAAGGTTTTGAAGTATATTCCTGCTACCGCCCTGATAACAAAAAGATACATTTTTAAACTCTATTTTTCCACTCAATTCAGGACGACTTAAAAACTTTTTACCCTCTGGTCGTTCAACAGGCATATTCATTATATCATCTAGTACTTCATATGTTTTTTTAACTTGTTCAAAATTGGAAATAAGCCCAGCAACTTGACCCATTGGAGCAATGGCTCTTGAAGATAATATTACAGTTGCTATTAATCCACCCATAGTTAGATCATTAACAGCTATCATATAGACACCGACAATTATTATAAGAACGGTATTAATCTGTATCAACAGTGCCGTAACAGTAACTATAGAACTTGAAAGCATACGGCTTTTGATACTTTTTTGAGCTATATCACCACTGCTTTCTTCCCATTTCCACTGAACCTGACCGATTGAACCCAAAGTTTTTAAAGTTTCTAAACTAGAGAGACTTTCAATTAATACACCATACTTTTTAGATGAGGCATCATAACTACTTTCTATACTCTCTCGAAGTGGTTTTCGTACAAGTATTGTGTATATCAATATCAACAATATAGTTACTGTAGGGACAATAACTATTGGTCCTGCAAGATAATATATAGTGAAAAGAAAGATTAAGATAAAAGGCAAATCTATAATAATAGCCATAGTAGCCGAAGCAAAAAACGAACTAAGTGCTGAGAATTCTTTTATATGGTTAGCAAAAGTTCCTATTGACTTTGGATACACCTCCATCTTAAGGTCCATCATCCTCTCAAAAAGCAAAGATGACATAATCACATCATTTTTCTTCCCCGCAGTCTCTAAAAAGTAAGATCTAAGAAACTTCAAGACCGTGTCAAAAATAAAAATAATTATAACACCGATTGCCAATACCCAGAGAGTTTCGATAGCAGCATTTGGAACTACTCTATCATAAACATTCATTGTAAATAATGGAGTAGCCAAAACAAAAAAGTTGATTAGCATGGAAGCTACAATTGTATCACGATAGATGTTAGTCGAAAATCTAATCGTATCCCAAAACCAGTGTCTCTTCTGATGTAGGGAATCCGGCTTATTTTCATTTATAGGTATTTCATCTTCTATACTCTTTTTTACATAAAAAGCGAAACCTAAATACTCTGATTCAAGGTCTTCAAAACTAATCCAATTCTCAGTTTCTCCAAACTCAGGGATGATGATACGCGCATTCTTTTTATCAGAATCAAAACCTATTAAGATACAAGAACTGTTATCTTTTAGAAGTAAGATAGTTGGCAGTACCAAATTTGATATTTCACCTAGATCTTTACGTACTAAACTAGAAATGATACCTGCTCTGCCTGCAGCCCTGCTAAACTGCGACTTTGCTTTTTCTATAGTAAAAAGATCAGGACTTGATTTTCCATCTTCTACAGGTAATCCCGCCACTAATGATTCAGCAGAAAAAGGCTTCTTAAAAAGCTTAGTGACAATAACTAATGCTTCAAGTAAGGCATTAAACTTTACAATATCTCCACTCTGTCCCACTTTTTATCCTTTAATGTTTAAGCTATGGTGTGTCTTGTGATTTACTTTCTTCAAGTTCAAGTTTCTCTAAAGTATCATATGGATCTAAACTAACATCATCTTTCGTGTCATAGTTTTTTATCATTGTATCAAATGTAATATATTTACTTTCATCATACTTGATAAAATCCTCTTTTTTTACAAGTTTTTCATTCATTTCATAAATTATATTGTTAATTAACTTATCTTCAACATAAACCTTGTCGTCTATTTCCTTGCTAGAATCTGCTCTAGATAAAAAATAATCTACTAAACCACCCATTGCATCTAATATACGAAAATTAGATAAAAGTAAATCGTATTTTGCAGATTCATAAGACTGTCTTGCATTATTATAGTCATTTTTAACATTTATAATATCCAATAAAGTACGTCTTCCAATACCAAACTCTTGATAGTAGTCTTCTAAGGTTATCCTGCTGTAAACCCTCAATTTGTCTAATAATTTAAGTTGCTCAGCTATTTTCACACTAGCAACCCAAGCTACTCCAAGCTTACTTATAACATCTCTTTTTGTAGTAAGTAGGTAGTCTTTATTTTGTAAATATATAGCAAATTCTTTTTCCGAATTAGCTTTATCAGCAAAACCGTTAAATATATTGTAATTCAAATACACCATAGCATAGGAGTTTTCAACACTATAGTCATATGCACCTCTTTCAGTAAGGATAGATTCTTTTATTTCCATATCTAAACTGGGAAAGTACGCTGACTTACTCCTTTTATAATTACTGTAAGTACTTTTAATATTCTTCTCACCAACTAAAATAGAAGGATTAAATTCTAGTGCTATTGAGGAAGCCTCTTTTAAAGTGTCCGGTAATTCATAATCAAATGTTGGCTCACTCAACTCACCCTCTTTAACAGACGCACCTAAGGTTGTCTCGAAAACTACCTTTGACTGGATAAAATTATTTTCATTTACAACAGAGTTTACTTGAGCTAATGTTAGTCGTCCAGATGCAAACCTTACATCAGATGCCTTACCCATACCTGATTTAGTAAATTCTTTTAATTTATTATATATCTCTTTATGTGCAAATACATTTTCTTTACTTATTTGTACAATTGCTTTTTGTTTCATCATTCCAATATAATTTTCGATGATTTTCATTACAAGTGATGCTTTATATTCTTCCATAGAAGACCTAGCAGATCCTGCCCTGTGTTTTTGAGCCTCTAGTTCATAATAAGTATCGAATCCGTTGAACACATTCATAGACGCAGTAATAGAGTTATCGGTTCTTAAGACTTGTCCACCGGATTGTTCATTGAAAGAAGGTGTATTTTTTTGCTTAGCTAAACCCATACCCATAGACAAATCAAGTTTTGGATAATAGCCCGACAGAGCAACATCACGATCTTTGTCTACACTCTTAAGGTTATGAACATGTTCTTTAACACCTGGATTCGTCTGCAAGGTATTAAGAACCGCATCTTCTAAACTAATTGCACTAAGCTTAGGTTCAAGAAAAAGACATACAAATATAGGCATACATAACCTTATATAATTGTATACCGATTCTTTTATATTCATTCCTTCAAACTCCAACTCTATACATCATGTTTATATTATGTTATATTATATTATATAATATAATATATTTTATTTTATTTAAATTTAAACTATTTTTTTGAATTCAATCTAGACTGATACTCTTGAGGATGTTTACATACGGGACATTTCTTTAGAGCTTTCTTACCATAATGGATGTGACCACACACTTCACATATCCATGCCTCATCTTCATCTTCACTTATAAATTCAGTCTCTGCCGTAAGCCTATCTAAAAGCATCCTATACATCTTTTCATGTTCTACTTCTATTTTTCCAATTCCCGTGAATAACCTTTGAGCTTCACTAAAGCCTTCTTCTTCAGCAATTTGTGCAAAATCAGGATACATAGTTACATTTTCATAGTTCTCCCCGTCTATTGCTGACTGAAGGTTAGCTTTTGTATCTCCAAAATTATTTTCACTATTACTTTGCATTCTATTGTGTAGCGATAATTCCAGTTTTGCATGTATTTTTTCGTTATTTGCAGCTCTTTGAAAATGTTCAGCTATATCTCTATAACCCTCTTTTTGAGCAACTTTAGCAAAATATTCATATTTGTTACGAGCCTGAGATTCACCTGCAAATGCTTTTAGAAGATTAACCATAGTTAAGTTCTCTGTAATCATCTGCATATCTTCACCGCAACAATTCAATGTACCGCCACCTACATTTTGCACCTCAACAACATTTCCGCATTTATTACACATATAAGTCTCATATTGTCTCATAACAAACCTTTTTAATTTTGATTCTTTATTCTACTCTTAAATAACTTAAATACTTTTAACAACTCCTCAGCACTATTTTTGTATAATCACAAATATATTTTCCAATGAAGGAACCCCATGCGTGGTTATAAGATTTTTGCCGGTACAGCTAGTGTTGATTTTGCACATGAAATTTGTAAGATATTAGATGTTCCATTGGCCAAAGCTGATGTTAAAAAATTTAGTGATGGTGAAATTTCAGTTCAAATTTCTGAAAGTGTTCGTGGTCGTGATGTGTTTATTATTCAATCGACCGGAGCTCCATCCAATGATAACTTGATGGAACTTTTAATAATGACTGATGCACTTCGTCGCTCATCTGCTTCAAGCATTACTGCCGTAGTACCATATTATGGTTATGCTAGACAAGATAGAAAAGCTGCTCCAAGAGTACCTATTACTGCAAGACTAGTAGCTGACATGTATGAAACTGCCGGAATAAACAGAGTTGTTACAATCGACTTACATGCCGGTCAAATACAAGGTTTTTTCAATATTCCGGTTGATAACCTTTATGGCTCTGTAACTTTTGAACACTATATTAAAAGTAAAAATCTTAAAAACCCCATCATTGCTTCCCCTGATATAGGTGGTGTAGCACGTGCTCGTTACTTTGCTAAAAGAATGGGTTTAGAGATGGTTATAGTTGATAAGCGTCGTGAAAAAGCAAATGAGAGTGAAGTTATGAACATTATTGGTGATGTTGAAGGTTATGACGTAATCATGATTGATGATATGGTTGACACAGCAGGTACAATGGTTAAAGCTGCCACTGCTCTTAAGAACAAAGGAGCTACCTCTGTAATGGCATGTGCAACTCACGGTGTTTTAAGCGGTAAAGCATATGACAACCTAGAACATGGTGAACTAGATGAACTTGTTATTACAAACACGTTGTCCTCGAAACATCATAAAAACATTAAAGTCTTATCTGTAGCACCACTTTTTGCTGAAGTTATAAGACGTGTTTATCACAATGAAAGTGTAAACTCACTTTTTGCGTAAGGGAAAAAACAGTTGAAAAATATTAGAAACTTTTCTATCATAGCTCATATTGATCATGGTAAAAGTACATTAGCAGACAGAATCATACAAGAATGCGGAAGTGTTAGTGAACGTGAGATGTCTACTCAGATGATGGATACTATGGACATCGAACAAGAGCGTGGAATCACTATTAAAGCTCAAAGTGTTAGACTTGATTATGTAAAAGACGGTGAGCACTATATATTAAACCTTATAGATACTCCGGGTCACGTTGACTTTTCATATGAGGTTAGTAAATCACTTGCATCAAGTGACGGAGCACTTCTTATAGTTGATGCTGCTCAGGGTGTTGAAGCCCAGACTATTGCAAATGTTTATTTAGCACTTGATAATGACTTGGAACTCATACCGGTCATAAATAAGATAGACCTTCCCGCTGCTGACCCTGATAGAGTGGCAGAAGAGATTGAAACAAGTATTGGCATTGATGCTACTGACGCCTGTCTAATTTCTGCAAAAACCGGTGTTGGAATAAGAGAACTAATCGATGCTATAGTAGACCGTGTACCTGCACCGGTTGGTGAGCCAGATGCTACAACTAAAGCTATTATCTATGATTCTTGGTTTGACCAATACTTAGGTGCCCTTGCACTTGTTCGTGTTTTTGACGGTGAGATTAAAAAGAATCAAACTATTAAACTAATGAGTAATGGTGAAGAACACCAAGTTCTTGATTTAATGTATCCACATCCAATGAAAAAAATCAAAACTCCTACTATTAAAAGTGGTGAGATTGGAATTGTTGTACTAGGTCTTAAAGAGGTTTCAGTTGTTAATGTCGGTGATACTATTACAGATGCTAAAAATCCCACAGCAGAACCGGTTGGTGATTATGAGCCTGCTAAACCTTTTGTATTTGCCGGTCTTTATCCAATAGATACTGATAAGTTTGAAGATTTACGTGATGCACTTGATAAACTAAAACTAAATGACAGTTCTTTATCTTACGAACCTGAAACATCTATAGCTCTTGGTTTTGGATTTCGCGTCGGATTTCTAGGTATGCTTCACATGGAAGTTATCAAAGAACGTTTAGAGCGTGAATTTGACCTAGACCTTATTGCTACTGCACCGTCTGTAATATATAATGTGTATTTAACCAACGGTGATTACGTTGAAGTTCACAATCCCTCAGAACTTCCAGCAGTAAATCATATAGATAGAATCGAAGAGCCGTATGTAAAAGCTACTGTTATCACACCTAGTGAATATCTTGGAAACATCATCAACCTTTTAATCTCCAAACGTGGTACTCAAACCAAGATGACTTACTTAAACGAAGACAGAGTTATGCTTGAATATGAAGTACCTATGAATGAGATTGTAGTTGACTTTTACGATACTTTAAAGTCAATATCTAAGGGTTATGCTTCATTTGATTATGAACCACTGGACTTTAAAATAGGGGACCTTGTTAAATTGGACATAAAGGTAGCCGGAGAATCTGTAGATGCTCTAAGTATAGTAGTGCCTCGTACACAAGCTCTTCCTCGCGGTCGTGTACTGGTTAAAAACATGAAAGAAATTATACCTAGACAACTTTTTGAAGTAGCTGTTCAAGCCTCTTTAGGAAGCCAGATTATAGCTCGTGAAACTGTAAAGTCTATGGGTAAAAATGTTACCGCTAAATGTTACGGTGGGGATATTACACGTAAAAGAAAACTACTGGAAAAACAAAAAGCCGGTAAGAAAAGAATGAAATCTATAGGTAAGGTTCAATTACCTCAAGAAGCATTTATGTCTGTTTTAAAAATGGATTAAAGTGTTTGATGTAAATACTTCTCTTTACTATAGTAAAAGCTTTAGTGAGAGGAATTGTGATTGGGACTCGTTCCAATTGCAAGAAGAATTATCAATAGACTTTATGTCTGTTTTAAAAATGGATTAAGATGAGATGTATGTTGTGTGAAAGTTTATCTTTCATGCACATCTGTTCATCCTGCCAGGAAACCTTTCTAAGCCCTTCTCTCTACAAACGCAGACTATCAAACAATATAGAAGTAATTTCCTTTTATAAATATAATGATATAAAAGAACTGCTTCATACTAAACATACAGACATTGGTTACTATATATATTCTATTTTAGCCAGAAATTCATTACAAAAATTTGCTATGAATTTTGAGTATGAACACAATATATCCTCTATAGCTGTAGATGATACTGTCACAAGTGGGTATTCTCATACTGCTATTTTAAATAGATCGCTAAAAAGCAAATGTATCAGACCTAGTTTCAATAAACTAAGAGCAAAAAACACAGTGTCATATTCTGGTAAAAGTAAAGAGTATCGAATAACTAACCCTAGAGATTTTTATATAAAATATTTCAAATGTAAACAAGTGATATTAGTTGACGATATAATAACAACAGGATCCACTTTAATGGAAGCTGTTAATACTATGGAATTAAACAAAAAACAGGTACTCTTTTGTCTGACACTAGCAGATGCAAGTATAGTTTAAAAAAACTTTTTCAGTAGTTTTCCAACCTCTTTTTTAATAACTTTATTAATCTCTTTTTTTGCAAGGTCTTTTACATCCACTTTAACCTTTGGTCTATTTATATTACCCTTTATCTCCGCTGATACTGGATTAGTATTTGCAACTACATGAACTTTAGAATCTATTATTTTAGTCTTTATATTTAGCTTAGTATCTTTTGTTGTAATGGATGCTTTTCTTGATCTTAGATCAAGTGATGCGATTATATTATCTTTATTTATTTTTGCATCTACCTTACCGTTAAATTTTTCTTTATACATATCAAACTTTATATACTGTTTGATTAGGCTAAATATTTGATTTCTAGCAAATATCCCATTGACTAAATCGCCACTAACATTTCCTTTACTACTTAAAAGATTATAATTTAACTTAGCATCCAGACTTGCCTTAAATATTTCCGGATACATTAAAATATGAAGTAACCCCAATGTTTTAATCTCTTTTAAATCAGCCTTTAACTCATTATTATGCAAGTTTGCATCTATCCTGCCTTTTGCTATTTTTGTATGAAAACTCAAATCCATATCTTTAGCTTTTTTAAGTTCACCATTTGCAATCATAGAACCTCTAAGATGTTGTCCTGTGACAAAAAACAATTTATCTAAATTTGGCACCTTTGCTACATAAGCACCTTTTAGTGAATTGTCTTTTGTATTAAATTTGATACTATCAATATCAAAGCTTGCAATATTTGAACTGACATTAATCTTTGTATCTAAAATCGTAGAATTTAAAACCGTTTTTGTCTTTGAGTTAAATGTTGTACGCGGCATTTTTGATTTAAAATCATATGCCTTGCTTATATACTTAGAGTCTAGTAGTCCTTTTGTAATACTTGTCCTAACAATACCTTTTAAATTATTAGTTTTTAAGTCATCTATATCAGCATTCAAAGAAAACACACCATCCGTATAATGTGGTTGTTTTAACATATAGAGTAGTTTTTGTAATTTTAAGTTTTTTACACTTGCTGTTAAAGAAGAAGGCTTAAACTCTTTTAGTACTAAGCTAAACTTTGTATCTGAGGAAGATATATCACTATTTCCAAGTATGTCCATTTTCTCTTTAGTACCTTTAGCTGTACCTTCTAAATTAAACGATCCTCTAATATCGGCATTGGTTATCGGTTTCAATACAGCCAACTCCTTTATATTTAAAGAATATTTAACATCTGTTTTAAGAGGTTTGGGTGCAATTTTTCCTGAAGATAAAATTTTAAAAAGGTTTGAACTTAAATCATACTTGTAATCTATATCAGTATTTTTCAAATCCGCTTCTAAATTCATACTAAACAAAGTCTTAGGTATAGTTACATTAAAATCACTTTTCATAAGCTTTGAGTTAATAATACCATTGTTAGTTTTGAGTACTATATCTCCATCTAGTTCATTTGGAATTATATTTCTAAAGTTGATATCTAAGTTGATTTTAGCATTAGCATATTTTTTTTCTCCCAATGTATACAATAAGGATTCTAATTTTGCATTTTTAACTTTTGAGATTATTGAAGTTGGATTAAGTTCTGTTAGTTCAACATGATAAACTGTATCACTGTTTGCTATATTGCTCTTTCCATCAATTTTCATAAAATTCATATCACCTTTGATCATACCATCTGTGTAAAATGAACCATTTAGTTCTTTTGAGCTTAGTTGTTGCAGATTGTTCAGGTTATTAAAACTTACATCATAAGTCAAATCAAAAGATTGAGAAAATAAAGAGTAATTTCCTATTATATGCAAAGTATTATCAGTACTTAACGATAATATGACTTCAACTTTATCTATACTAAGTGAAAATACATCAAGTTTTGAATTCATTTTAATTTGTTGAGATATTTTATTTTCTATAATAGGTCTAAGCAGTCCATTACCAATTGATGTAAACAATGTTACATATAAAACTAAAAAAACACTAGCTAAAAGCCCTAATCCCCAAGTAAAATACTTCATATCTATCTCCCTTTTTATCAATTCATCATATTACAATAAATAACTTTAAATAGTTATTTATCATTACTTGATACCAATAGACTAAACTTACCTACATAAAAATACTAAACTATTACTTGACATTGTTACACTCATATATTATAATGTTGTCATCTTTTTAGATAACAGAGAAAACTTACTCTTATTTGGGCTGAATTTTCATTTATGAAAACTTATCTTTAATAACAGTTTTCACTATAAAGGAGTTAATTAACTATTATGTCGAAAAAATCTGACACAGAATTAAATGAAGAGCCTCTACTCAATGAAGAGGATGGTAAAGAAATAAATACTGATGATGCAAATGCTGAAGCTGAGGCTGTTGAAAATGAGTTTGACTTACTACAAGAAGAACTAACAGCTTTAAAAGATAAGTATGCTCGTGTTCATGCTGATTTTGATAATATCAAAAAAAGACTTGAACGTGAAAAGTATACAGCTGTTGAATACTCAAACGAGAAATTTGCAAAGGATATGATTCCAGTAATGGACTCACTTCAAGGTGCTATGAACTCTGCCAATACAGATGCAGATAAGGCTGAACTTTTTGATAAATTGAAAGAGGGTATTGAGCTTACTCAAAAACAGTTAATTACATCCTTGGAAAAACATGGTGTAACTATGGTTTCTCATGATGAAGAGTTTGATCCAAATATCCACAACGCTGTACAAAGTGTTGATAGTGATGAAGTTGAGTCTGGACAAATCGTTCAAACTTTTCAAACTGGCTACAAATACAAAAACCGTCCACTGCGTGAAGCAATGGTAATAGTAGCGAATTAATTCGTTATCTAATACAACAAAACTTTAGTCGCCATAGCGGCGCAAGCGGAGTAAAAGGGACTTTGTTCCTTTTACGGACTAATAGTGAAGCGAATTAATTTGCTTCATTTTATAAAATAAAATTAAAGGAAATTATAATGAGCAAAGTTATAGGTATAGATTTAGGAACAACAAATTCATGTGTAGCAGTTTATGAGGGTGGTGAAGCTAAGATCATCCCAAATGCAGAGGGTAAAAACACAACTCCATCAGTAGTTGCATTCACAGATAAAGGTGAAGTTTTAGTTGGTGATCCAGCAAAACGTCAAGCAATCACAAACCCTGAAAAAACTATCTCTTCTATTAAGAGAATTATGGGTCTTATGATGAATGAAGAAAATGCTAAAGAAGCACACGACAAAGTAACTTATAATATTGTAGACAAAGATGGTTCAGCTGCTGTTGATGTAGCTGGAAAAATTTACACTCCACAAGAGATTTCTGCAAAAATTCTTACTAAACTAAAAGAAGATGCAGAAGCTTACGTTGGTTCAGCAATTACTGATGCAGTTATTACAGTTCCGGCTTACTTCAATGATGCACAAAGAAAAGCAACAAAAGACGCTGGTACAATCGCTGGCTTAAATGTACTTAGAATCATCAATGAGCCAACTGCATCTGCACTTGCTTATGGTCTTGACTCTAAAAGTGAAGAAAACGTACTTGTATATGATCTTGGTGGTGGAACATTTGATGTTACAACTCTAGAGATCTCTGATGGTACATTTGAAGTTCTTTCAACTGACGGTAATGCATTCTTAGGTGGTGATGACTTTGATAATAAAATCGTTGACTTCTTAAATGCTGAGTTCAAAAGTTCTCACGGTATTGAACTTAAAAATGACAAAATGGCTCTTCAGCGTCTAAAAGATGCAGCTGAAAATGCTAAAAAAGAGTTAAGTTCATCAACTGAAACTGAAATCAACTTACCATTTATCACTATGACTGAAGCAGGACCACAACACTTAGTTGTAAAACTTACTCGTGCTAAATTTGAAGGTATGATTTCTGAACTTATTGATGAAACTATTGATCATATTAAAGTAGCTATGAAAGAAGCTGATTTAGACAATAATGAAATCAAAGAGATTATCATGGTTGGTGGTTCAACTCGTGTACCGGCTGCACAAGAAGCTGTATCTAAATACTTCGGTGGCAAAGATTTAAATAAAGGTGTTAATCCTGATGAAGTTGTTGCTGCCGGTGCTGCTATTCAAGGTGGTGTTTTACGTGGTGATGTAAAAGATGTACTTTTACTAGATGTTACGCCTCTTTCACTTGGTATTGAGACTCTTGGTGGAGTTATGACTAAAATTATTGAAAAAGGTACTACAATTCCTGTTAAAAAATCTCAAGTTTTCTCAACTGCAGAAGACAACCAACCGGCTGTATCTATCTCAGTTGGTCAAGGTGAGAGAGAATTTGCTAAAGACAACAAGTCTTTAGGTTTGTTTGAGTTAGGTGATATACCTGCTGCACCACGTGGTGTACCTCAAATAGAAGTAACTTTTGATATAGATGCTAATGGTATTTTAACGGTTTCTTCAACTGACAAAGGTACTGGCAAGTCTCAATCAATCACAATCTCAGGTTCTTCAGGACTAAGTGAAGAAGAGATTAACAAAATGGTTCAAGATGCTGAGGAGCATAAAGCTTCAGACAGCGAAAGAAAAGAATTAGTAGACTTAAAGAACCAGGCTGATGCACTAATCGCTCAGACTGAAAAATCTCTTTCTGAAATCGGTGATAAAATCGATGCAGAGGAAAAATCAAAAATAGAAGCTGCTATAACAGACTTAAAAGAGACTTTAAAAGATGAATCTTCTACTAAAGAGCAGATCGAAGAAAAAGTAAAAACTTTAACTGAGGCTTCTCATAAAATGGCTGAAGAGATGTATAAAAAAGAGCAAAATCCGGAAGCTGCTGAAGCTGATCAGAGTAAGAAAAAAGATGACGAAGACGTTATCGATGCAGAGATAGAATAAGTTCTTATCTCTCGCCTCCGCATGTTAACTTGATTGTATAACATGTGGAAAATACAAATATATAACTATCCATAAACTTCAATTACAAAGCAAGAGGCTTAAGTAATAACACAACAAATAAAACATACGTTTTTCTTATATTATATTTTCATCAAACATTAAAAAAAATTATATGAATTTTACATTTATTTTACAAAACAAGACTACTATATATAAAATTAAATGCAAGTAGTTTCTTTGTGTGTACAATTGAACAAACCATATACTTGTAAAAAAGGTAAAAAATGAAATTTAAAAACATATTAACTACGGCAGCTCTATCGGCTTCACTAGCGCTTTTTTCAACATGTTATGCAAAAGATGCAGGACAGGGTCATGATTATAGAACCTTTCATACTAATGGACAAATAAAATATGGACAGATAAGTGATTCTTACTCATCTGATTTAGTTATGTATTTAGCCGGAAATCAGTTTATGGCTATGGAAGAACTTATCAAAGATTTTCAAAAGAAAAATCCTGATATTAAAACAATATATGTAGAGACTATACCGCCTGGTCAGATATTAAAAGGCCAGATTTTAAAACAGGGCATGATCAACGGTCATAAAACAGCACAAAACCCTGACCTTTATGCTAGTGTTAACCTAGGGCATCTTAAAAAACTAAAGGCTAAAAAAATAATGAAAGAGTATATTATCTATACTCACAATAAACTAGAACTAATGGTAGCCAAAGGTAATCCAAAACACATTAAAGGTCCAAATGATCTTAAAAGAGACGATCTAGTTCAATCACATCCAAATCCTTTAACAGAAGGTATCTTTAAGTTTTACGGTTCTCAAATGTTAAAAGATCTTGGTATTTATGAACAGGTAACAGCTAACAAAAAATGTAAAGGATGTTGGGCTATCAAAGGCAAAACATGGTTTACAAAACGTCACCATAGAGAGACACCGTTTCGTATTGAAAACGGACAAGCTGATGTTGGTATAGTATGGTCAACAGAAGTAGAACATGCCAAAGCTGAAAATCGTGCTATTGATGGTGTTAAAATTCCTGAACCATATAATATGGGGAGTAAAGTAGGTTATGCTATCGGAGAACTTACAACTGGTAAAAACCATAAAAATGCAAAACGTTATTTATCTTATCTAGCTACTGCTGATGCTCAAAATATCTATGCTAGTTATGGATTTGTAAAAGCAAGTAAACAAGATGTAAAACTAAAAAAAATCCCTTAATACATCTTCTCTAACCCATTGAGAACTTTAAAAAGCTTTAGGAGTTGTCTAAAGCTTTTTGAACTCTTAATGCTTGTATATGCTCCTTAACATCATGAACTCTCAAGATTGAAGCACCATTTTTGACAGATTCCAAGTGTAATGCCAAAGTACCGGCAAGTCTAGAACTAACATCTGAGCTTATAATTTCATTTATCATAGATTTTCGAGAAGCACCTATCAGCAATGGCTTTTTTAGTGTCATGAAATGTTCTAAGTGCTTTATTAAAATCAAGTTATGCTCTAATGTTTTTCCAAAACCCACACCTACATCTAGGATAATATCTTCAATCCCAAATGAGTTTGCTTTAGCTATTCTGCTTTGGAAAAATGAGTATAGATCAATCAAAATATTTTCATATCTAGGATTCTTCTGCATAGTCTTTGGAGTACCCTGCATATGCATAATCACAACCTTAGCCTTATATTTCGCACAAAGCTTACATACCTCATCATTTTCCAGACCTGTAATATCATTTACAATTTTAAAACCGCTCTTCAACGCATAAGATATAACCTCAGGTTCATAACTGTCAATACTAAAGTCTGCCTTCTCATATAGTTTTTCTTTTTTTATTAGGTCAAATATTGGTTTAGCTCTAAGTAATTCATCTTTTGCATTGACTTCTTTTGAATTAGGTGCTGATGAAACAGCACCAATATCAATAATAGTAGCCCCATCCTTTATCATGTTTTGTATTGCTATTATCGCATTACTGCCATTAAATCTACTTTCTGAGAAAAAACTATCGCTGTTAGCATTTATAACACCCATAATATCAATATTTTTAGACTTTTTAACCTTCAAAATATCCTTTAGCTTAATAGCCAAATCCTTAAGTCCAAATGGCTGAGCAAGTTCTTTTTTGCTTAGTGTCTGCAACTGTTTGGTAGTGCAAATAAGCAGACAGTCTACATATTTATTTTTTGCTACAACTGTTCCTTTTGGAACTGCCAAGTCAGCTCCGATACTAAGAGCATCTTGCTTTAATATATTTGCTCCACCTACATGTAGTTCTTTTATCTCAATTAGATGCATATTCATTTTTGATGAGAGTATGCTAATACCACCACTGTCAGTTCCAAGTTTTTTTAAATAACTTTTTGCATCAATAGAGTTAGATAGCTTAAGAACTTGCATTTTTATCTCCTACAAAACCCATAAGTATTAAAGACAATACACTTTGTGGTCTTGAATTTAACTCCAAAAGCCTATATGCTTTATCAAAATTATTTAACTGAGATTCTGACAATATAAGCTTATCTACGACTGTTGCACGATAATATAATTCTTCAACCAGTGATTTTGCTTCAGTTTTTTTTATACGTGCATTATCTTTTAAAAATGAAAAAACATCACTATAGTCCAGTTTGTTTAGACAAAGCTCTATCTCTTTAGTGGTATGCTTAACATTACCATGTATAATTGGAAGTCTAGAGCGAATTGTCGGAAGCAGGTTTGATTTATTTGGAGAGATAATAATAAACTCTATATTTCTTGGCGGTTCTTCTAACACTTTCAAAAGTGAGTTTTGTGCTTCTTTTGTAAATTTTTGTCCTGCAAATATAATATATTTAGTATCAGATTCACTAATATAAGATTCTGCTACAACCGCTTTTGCGTGTTCTAGTTTAAAGTCGTCTTCAATAAAACCGACTATACGACTTGGCTTTAGTCTTTCTTTTAGTTTCTCGTAAGCGACTTCAATATCGCTAGAGATAAAAATATGGCTTTTTTTAGATTCATGAACTAACATCAACCTCTCCAAACATTGCTGAGTTTAACGAGGCATCAAAAAGACCATACAGTTGTAATAACTTCACATCTAATGATTTGTCGAAAGACTTCAGGTTAAAAGCATTTGCATTATCCTCATCAAAAATCCAAAAATAACTGCTATCCTTTCTTTTTGCTATATCAGCACGTTTATCGTCACCTGAACCAATATACCAGAAAAAATAGTCTTCTTTGTATGATATAGAGATCATATCTTCTAATACGTCAATCATCTCACCACCACTGACATAGTTATAATGCTTATAAAGGGAATACATACTTACAATGGGTAATAGCGGGCGTTCTAATAATTTAGAGTTTATAGAATTTAATATATAAGATTCTAACCATTTTCTTTTTTCATCCGTAATAAGTATGATTGTTTTACCTGAGAGGACTTGTTCAAGTGCCTGAGAGGTAGTTGTTGTCCAATTAAACCTATGTTCTTCAAGCCAAGAGAGACAAGCCCCCTCTTCTCGCATAGCATCTAGACTCCATTGTGCGAAATCTTGCATACTTCTTATACCGTTTGCATGAAACAATAGTGATATTCATACACCGAAGATTCATTGCAGATGAGAATATCATCTTTCATTATTTATCCAGTTCATAAACATGATGAAGACTTCTAACAGCTAATTCAGAGTATTTTTCATCTATTACCATAGAAACTTTTATCTCAGAAGTTGATATCATATTTATATTTATATTTTCTTTTGCCATAGTTGAGAATGCTTTTGCAGCTACACCAGTATGAGACTTCATCCCAACACCGACAACAGATACCTTACATATTTTTTCATTATATGAATCATCTTTTATCTCACCGCTGGTAACAAAACTGTCAACTATCACCTTAGCATCTGACAAGTCACCAACCGCAACAGTGAAGTCAATGTTCGTAGTACCGTCATGAGCTTTATTTTGAATAATCATATCAATATTAATATTACTTCCTGCTAATTTTGTAAATATCTCTGAAGCAATCCCAGGTCTGTCTGTTACACCCATCAACGAGATACGTGCCTGATTTTTATCTAATGCAATTCCACTTACTAATGGTTTTTCCATAATATTTTCTTCCTTAGTTATTAATGTTCCCTCTTCATTTGAAAAGCTTGTTCTGGTGACTAAATTTACATTTAGTTTTTTTGCTAACTCTACTGATCTGTTTTGAAGTACTTTTGCACCAAGTGAAGCGAGTTCTAACATCTCATCATAAGAGATTTTATCAAGTTTCTTTGCCTTTGGTTCTATCCTTGGATCAGTAGTATATATACCGCTTACATCTGTATATATTTCACATAGATCCGCTTTTATAGCTCCAGCAACTGCTACAGCTGAAAGATCACTTCCACCGCGACCAAGAGTTGTTATATCTCCATTTTCATTAACACCCTGAAAACCTGCTACTACTATTATTTTACCTTGCTTTAGTGCTAAGTTCATCACATCAGGATTTATCTCCTGAATTCTTGCTTTTGTATGAATACTATCTGTTATAATACCTGCTTTACGCCCAGTCATAGCTACAGCATCAAACCCCATCTCATTAAGAGCTATTGAAAGAAGTGAAGCAGTAACTCTTTCACCGGAACTAAGAAGCATATCCATCTCAGCACGAGACGGTGAAGATGAAAAATGTTCAGCATAACCTACTAGTTTGTTTGTCTCTCCGCTCATAGCAGAAACCACTACAACAATATCGTTACCGGCTTTTTTAGTTTCACTTACACGAGTAGCTACATTTGCAATGCGATCTAAGTCACCGACACTTGTTCCACCAAATTTTTGAACTATTAACATTTTAAAGAAAATCCTCTTTTTTAAAATAATTGATTACTGATTTATATACATCTTTTTTAAAACTTGCACTAAGGCTCAAAACTTCTTTAACTCCGACAAACTTATAGTCACTAAATTCCGGATACTCAGTTTGTATGTCTATAACTGCATCATCATTTAATTTTACTAGAAAGTATCTTTGTTTTTGACCTGTGTAAGGGTGCATACTTTTTGCAATCTTTGGAGGGAAGTCATATGATATCCATTCAGGATACTCTGCAACTATTGTAACTGACTCAGTACCTATCTCTTCTTTTAGTTCACGAAAAAGTGCCTCTTGAACATCTTCTCCCGAGTCAATCCCACCTTGTGGAAATTGCCATACGTCAGACAGGTCATTTCGTTGTGCTAAAAATATCTCTTTTTTGTCCGGATAATTATTTGACATAATAATCATCGCAACATTAGGACGATATAAATCTTTTTTATTCATAAATCAACTTCATACATTGTTTTCGCGATTATACTAAAAATGCAATTAAAATAATATAATTTAGATCAATTTATAAGTTTCTGCACTTTGAGGTTCACCATAATAATAACCCTGCATATAATCAACACCAAGTTCTTTAACAGTATCAGCTATCTCTTTGCTACTTACAAACTCTGCAATAGTTTTTATTCCTGTACCCTGAGCATATTCTATAAGTCCTTTTACCATTAGCATAACTTTTTTATCAGTATTTAGTTTTTCTACCAAGGTACCGTCAATCTTAATATAATCAACATTTAATTTAACCATATTTGTAAAATTTGAATACCCTGAACCAAAGTCATCTATAGAGATTTTGCACCCATATTCTTTTACCATAAGTATAAAATTCTCTAATATTTTATAATCTAAAATCTCTTCTGACTCAACTATTTCAAAGGTTATTCCCTCTCCACCATATTTATTAAGTCTATTTTTTATATACTCTATCATTGTCGGGGAGATTATATTGTCGTAAGTTAAATTCAAAGATATATCTGTTTTTAATTTTGAGTATACATTAAAAACTTTTTGCATCATCTGTCTTGTGAAATACTCGAATGTCTTATCTTCTATAGCTGAATTTAAAAAATGATAAGGAGTTATTATTTCGCCACTCGAAGTCTGAAGTCTCGCTAATGCTTCATATTTCATAACGGTTTCATTTTTCACATCTATTATTGGCTGAAAATATGGAATAATATTACCCTCATATAAGGCTTCTTTATATATTGTCAGTCTGTCTAGAGTTGATTGTTTAACATCTTTAGATTCCTGATTATCTTCATAGACTTTATAACTTTTATTTGTCAATATAGCTTCTTGTAAGATTGTATCAGTACGATTAAACAAGTTTATATCTGAGTATGCAACTCCGGCTGTAAAATCAAGCACGGTAGATGTATCATCGTTATTTTTATATATATCTCTGTCCATATTATCTAAGATAGAATATCTTAAGATAGAAAAGTATTTTTCAAAAAATATCTTATCTGGAACTAAGATTGCAAATTCTTGCAAATTTAAATTATATAAAAAAGCTTCATTATCATGTAAAACATCTGCTAGCTGAGAAGCCTTTTCTTGCACAATCCTAATAATGTAATCAGCACTGTTAAGTTCTTTAAGTGTATCAATCTGGTTAATATGTAAAATGATAAGCATGGCCTCATCAGTCAAAGCATTGATATCTCTTACCAGTGATTCTCTATTTGGTAAGGTTGTATTTTCATCTATACACTTTACCTGAAGACTTACTTTATTGATTTTCTCATTATTTGTGTCTTCTAGTAATCTGTTTAAGCAAGTTAAAATAGAAGATTTTTTTTCTTGTGAACAGCTTGTATATAGGTGTTTTAATTTGCTTATATAAACATCAATACTTGCCAATTCTTTCAAAATACTTTCCTTTACTATACATTAGTTATAAGTATACTAGTCTATTACTTTATAGATTCTTATCTAAATCCTGTTAATTACTTCTATCATATCTAGTTTAGTTGCTATATTAAATAAACTTATATTGATTTTAACATGCAAAATTGCATCGACTCAACATAAATATAAATAAAGCTATAATTCGTCTATGCTACTTTATATACACATACCTTTTTGCGATTCTAAATGTTCTTACTGCGCTTTCAATTCTTATGTTGATAAATTCCACCTCAAAATAAAATATATGAAAGCATTAGCAGTTCAGCTTCAATATGAACTATCCAGATTTAGTGTAAAAAACAAAGAGATAGAGACGGTATTTATAGGTGGTGGAACACCTTCTACTGTAGAACCAAAGCTTTATAAAGCTCTTTTTGACACTCTAAAACCTTTTCTTGCAAAAAATATAGAAATAACCAGCGAGGCAAACCCTAACAGTGCAACTAAACAATGGCTAGAAGGTATGTACAAGCTTGGTGTAAATAGAATTAGTTTTGGAGTGCAAAGTTTCAATAAAGAAAAATTGAGACTTTTAAATCGTGCTCATTCAAAAGAAGATGCTATATCTGCTATTTTAAATGCTCAAAAAATTGGATACAAAAACCTTTCACTTGACCTTATTTATGCCACTTTAGGTGATACTAAAGAGTTACTCCAAAATGATTTAGATGAAGCCTTTAAATTGCCAATCAATCATTTAAGTGCTTACGCACTAACAATTGAAGAGGGGACTCCATTTGAAAACAAGCCTCACATGGCAAAAGAAACCATTGAACTTACAGAGTGGGTCTTTGAGAAAATAAAATTAAAATTCAAGCAATATGAAATCAGTAACTTTGGGTCATATAAAAGTACTCATAACCTTGGGTACTGGGAGTATAGGGACTACATAGGTCTTGGAAGCGGTGCTGTAGGAAAACTTGGCTTACAAAGATTTTATCCTAATCCAAACCTTGAGTTGTACATAGAAAATCCACTTGATATAAAAGTTGAAAAATTAAATGAAGAAGACAAAAAAATAGAACAAATATTTTTAGGTCTGCGTTCATGTATTGGAATTGAAAAAAATATTTTAAATGACAACGAACTGCAAAAAGCTCAACTACTTGTAAATGAAGAAAAGCTTATTTTAAAAAGTGATACTTTTTATAACCCTAATTATCTTTTAGCAGACGAGATTGCTCTGTTTATATCATAATTTAATTATTCTTTAGATAGAATCTTATCTTTATTATAATTCAGAGGATTTTTTATGTTTGGTATGGGTTTTACCGAGATACTTATTATTGCTGTTATCGCTATTTTATTTTTAGGTCCGGATAAGCTTCCAACTGCAATGGTAGAAATTGCAAAGTTTTTTCAAAATGCTAAAGACACTCTTGGTAATGTTAAAAGCTCTATAGAAGAAGAATTAGACAGTACAGGTATAAAAGAAGAAGCGCTAGCATATAAAAAAGAACTGCTAGAAGCTGGTGAAAAGATAAAAAGTACAGCTGATGTTAAACAGATGGCTGCAAAACTAACATCTCTAGAAGATGACACATTTGAAGATGATGGTTTTTTTGATGAGCCAAAAAATGACACACAAAAAAAAGAGAATACACCTGAAGAGATCACTTTTGCCAAAACAAATAAGTTAAAAACTGATACAAATAAAACCCAAGAGAATACAGATGTTTGAAGATATAAAACCGCATATAGCTGAACTTAGAAAAAGGCTTGGAATTTCTGTATTAAGTCTTATAACCATGTTTTTTATAATGTTTTATTTTCATGAAGCCATCTTAGAATGGATGGTAGAACCACTTAATCATGCACTTGTAGAAGTTGGTAAAAAATCAGTAAATGCAGAAAATGGAATGGTGACAACAAGTCAAGTTGGAGGTGCATTTTTTGTAGCCTTAAAAGTTTCATTCTTTGCAGCAATACTTGGTGCCCTTCCGATTATACTTGCCCAGATATGGCTTTTCATAGCCCCTGCTCTTTATGCAAATGAAAAGAAGATGATAATCCCTTTTATTCTAGGCGGAACAGTTATGTTTGCAGTTGGGGTTTTATTTGCTTACTATATAGTCACCCCTTTTGGATTTGACTTCCTCATAACCTTTGGTAGTTTTAAATTCACTCCACTTATCAACATTGAAGACTATGTTGGCTTTTTCACTAAGATTATGTTTGGTTTTGGTATAGCATTTGAACTTCCAGTATTTGCGTACTTCCTTGCACTACTTGGTATGATAAACGATAGACAGATGATAGATTTTTTCAAATACGCAGTTATTATCATTTTTATAGTTGCAGCACTCTTAACTCCGCCAGATGTGTTAACCCAGCTTCTTATGGCAGGCCCGCTTGTCATACTTTATGGATTATCTATACTCATAGTCAAAATGGTGAACCCTGCTTCTGAGGAAGATGAAGAAGAAGACGATGAAGAAGTAAACTTACTTGATGAACTTAAAGCGATAAATGAAGACTAGATAAGTGAATAATAAAGAGTATTTAACTTCTAGCTATGATTTCACACTACCAAGTGAACTTATAGCTACACAACCAGCTAGTCCTAGAGACAATGCAAAACTTTTAGTATACAACCGCCAGACTAATCTAATCACTCATTCTTTTTTTTATGATTTTGAAAAACACATCCCTAAGGGTGTTGCCTTGATTTTTAATGATACAAAAGTAATAAAAGCTCGACTATTTGGTAAAAAAAATAGTGGCGGAAAAATTGAACTACTTATAAATAGAGCCTTAGACGCATATAATATAAATGTTTATATTAGAGGAAAGGTAAAAACAGATACTGAAATTTTCTTCGATAAAGATTTATCTGCAAGAGTTAAAAACTTAAATGAAGATGGAAGCAGAGTTGTAGAGTTTAAGATAAAAAACTCTCTAAGAAGATTTGAAGATATATTACCGATTATAGACATAATCGGTCATGTACCATTACCTCCATACATACAAAGAGAAGATAACAAAGATGATGAAAGTGAATACCAAAGTGTATTTGCTCAAAATGAAGGTGCTGTTGCTGCTCCAACTGCATCTTTACACTTTACCGAGCAACAACATAAACGAGTATGTTCAACTCATAAACATGCCTATGTAACTTTACATGTAGGAAGTGGAACATTTAAACCTGTAGAGGTTGAGACTATAACTGATCACCCAATGCATTCAGAATATTATGACATATCAGATAAAGCAAAAGTGCTTTTAGAATCTGACATCCCTATACTTAGCGTTGGTACTACATCTACCAGAACTGTTGAGTATTGGGCTAGAAACAGAGATAAACTTCATGGTGAAGCCAACCTCTTTTTACATCCAAATAATAAACCGCTAAGAGTAAATCATCTACTTACGAACTTCCACTTACCAAAATCAACCTTATTGATGCTCGTAGCTTCTTTCGTTGGTGTTGATAAGGCTAAAGAGCTTTACAAAGAAGCAATTGAAAATCAATATAGATTCTACTCTTACGGTGATGCGATGTTAATATTATAATAAATCCGTAGAAAGGAACAAGCCTCTTTAACTTCGCTTGAACTGCTTTGACCACTAAAGCTAAACTTACTTTATATATTAGAAATAACCCTACCATTTTTCACAACAATCTCACCATTTAACTCAGCTTCAAAAACTCTTTGCGGATACTTCTTTAAGGTTTCTTCATAACTTGGATTTAGATTACAAAACTTTAAAAAATCATCATCTTTTTTAATTTTTGCAAGCTCTTCGTCCCCTACAAAACTTGATATAAACTCATCAATATCATAAATCGCTTTTGCATTACCTTCACTTAAAAGTTGATTGGTTCCTTCACTCTCATTTAGTCTGTGAGGCAAAACAAATATCTCTTTATTCATCTTTAGTGCGTACTCAATACTTCTCATGGTTCCGCTGTTTAATTCAGCTTCAGCTACTACTAAAACCTCACCAAGTGACACTACTAATTCGTTTCTAACTACAAAGCTCCATGGAGTAGCAGTAAAACCAAGGTCAAATTGACTAAGAAGAAGTCCTTTTTTTTGTATCTCGTTTAATAAACTTTTATTGACAGCAGGGTATCGAATGTCAATCCCGCACGGTAAGACAGATATAGTATTTGAAGCTCCAGCTCCGGTATGTGCAGTGGCATCTATTCCCATTGCTCCGCCACTCACTATACAGATTCCATTCTTAGATAAAGACGATGAGAGTTTTTGAATAATCATTCTTGAGTATTTCGTCGGTTTTCTACTTCCGACTATTGAGATTTTCTTACGTTTTAAAAGATCTGTGTTTCCTTCATAGAAAAGTTTTTTTGGATAACTAGCCATTGACGACAACTCATCAATATAGTCATTAATTTGTTTCACCTTAGTTCAACTTGTCTACAAGGACAAGATCAACATCCTTAAAAAGATTCTCTGATTCATGTAAGGCTAAGATAGTGTTTATATGCGGATGTCCTATAGCTATGGCTGTACCGTGTTTTTTGGCGATACTAATCGCCTTTTTAATCTGCTTTACAACATAGTCCTTTTCCATATGGTGGTCTAAAAACACATCTCTTGCTACATATTTGTACCCATAATTTTTCATCACTTTTGGTACTTTTGTATCTGCAGTGGTCCTACTGTCTATAAAGTTAATATCCAAATTTTTAAGTGCATAAACCAATCTGTTTACTGCTATCTCATTTGCTGTAAACTTACTGCCTGTATGGTTGTTAATATATTTAACACGGGGAAATAGTTTTTTTATTTTATCGACTCTGTCAGATATCTTTTTTTGAGAATCATCTACCCTTAATGTGAATGGCTCCTCCTTGGTAAAGCTTTGAGCCTCCATTGGTAAATGAACCATATAGAATTTTTCTTTTGATGCTAACATTGGTGAGTTTGGTCTAAATTTACTTGGAGGTAAAAAAGACATAGTAATATTTAGGTTCAGGCTCTTTATTGCTTCAACATGACTTTTTACACTAACATCATCTATAATAATTGCCAGTTTTGGTTTATCAACCACTATCTTAATCTCTCTTTTTGGTGCTTTAGGTAAAACTGTACTTTCATACTCATGGTATGCACCTATATACCTTTGAGTCTTATTGCTAATGATTTTAGCAACTCTGTTGTCTACAGATTTTTTATCTTTTTTTAAAACATCTTGAAGTCTTTTATTTACACTAATCTCCTCTTTCTTTTCTCTTTTTTTATCCAACTTTTGAAGTATGCTGTGTTTTTTATTAGCTTTTAAATGTTCTATTATGGCTGCGTCTTGCTTTGCCTCATCGTATCCTATATAATACCCTGCGATAAGAGCCCCTATTACTAAAGCGATTACAGTCAATGTCCAGACAATATATGTTAATAATTTTGAATTGTTTTGAAAATTTTTCTTTTTTCTTTTTGGCATTAATATCTCCGTTTGCGTAACTATATCAAAAAAAGCAAAATAGAGACTTCATTATTGCAAATTGACATCTAATTTATATTTTACTTATTTTATTATGAATGCTTACACTCTAACAATTGCATATTAAGTATATTTTGTGTATAATTCCGCGTTCCTTTCTCTTTGTATCGCTACATTGTAACGATATGTACATATCCGAAAGGGAAACAAAAGCCTTAATACAGGCAAATACCAAAGGGAGATTATACTCTATGAGAAATTACGAAAACCTAGTAATTGTAAAACCAACACTTACAGCTGAAGAGATTCAAGCTAGCATTAAAGCTATCGAAGAAATCATCACTTCAAACGGCGGCGAAATTGCGGCTACAGATTCAATGGGAATGAGAAAATTAGCATACCCAATTGAAAAAAATGAGCGTGGTTATTTCCATGTTATCTATTATTCAGTTGCTCCGTCATCAATAAATGAAATTGAAAGACGTTTCCGTATTAATGAAGACTTACTTCGTTTTGTTACTATCAAATATGACACAAACAGAGAAGTTACTGCTTGGAATCAATTAGTATTAAAAGCACAGAAAAAAGCTGAAGCACCTGCAAAAGAAGAAGTAAAAACTGAAACAGCTCCCGTAGCTGAAGAAGCTCCAGCAGTTGCACCAGAAGCAGCTACAGAAACTGAAGCTCCAGCAGCAGAGTAATTGGCACTAGCCTAAACAAATAAGGAAATCTCATGTATAACAAAGTTATTTTGGTTGGAAACTTGACTCGCGATATCGAACTCAGATACTCTCAAGGTGGAATGGGCATAGCAAACACTGCTATTGCAACAAGCCGAAAGTTCACTAGTAATGGTGAAAAAAAAGAGGAAGTTTGTTTTGTCGACATTACATTCTTTGCAAGAAGTGCAGAGATTGCTAACCAATACCTTCGTAAAGGGAGTAAAATCCTAGTAGAGGGTAGACTTAACTTTGATCAATGGGTAGATCAAAATGGACAAAAACGCTCAAAGCATTCAGTTGTTGTAGAGACTATGCAAATGTTAGATTCTAAAGGTGACAACCAAGGTGGTGGTAATAACAACTATCAAGCTCCTCAAGATCAAAACTATCAGCAGCAAAATCAACAGCAGCAAAGCTTTCAGCAACCAAGCTATGAACAACAGCAACAGACACAAAGCTATCAGCAACCAGCTGCACAGCAACAAAGTGCTAAAATGCCAAGTTCAAACTCTGTTCCGGTGATCGACATTGATGAAGATGAAATTCCATTTTAGAAAATAGATAATAAAAAAGGAAATAACATGGCAGAAAGAAGAAAATACAAAAAAAGATATTGTAAATATTGTGAAGCAAAAGTTGACTTCATGGACTATAAAGATGTAGGAGCACTACGTTTTTCATTATCTGAGAGATATAAAATCATGCCTCGTCGTTTAACAGGAAACTGTAAACGTCACCAAGATATGATCTCTACAGTAATCAAAAGAGCTCGTGCAGCAGCATTAGTTCCATATACTGTAACAAGAAAAGCAGTTGTTACTGCACCATTTGAAAATTTAAAATAGTAACTACTATTTAGTATAAGACAAGGGTTTTAAATCCCTTGTCTAACACTAACAACAACTTAGATAAATTCTTCAACTTAGACTTTTATTTCAACATTTCCAATTTCCCTTTATTTAGGAATATTTTTTGCTGTATCAGTATTAAAAAGTATTTGAATGCACTATATATTATCCCTCATATTAATAATAAGCTTTTCGTTCGCAAAATCTAATGAATACTCAGTAACAATTGATGAAGAATTCAACAATGTCTTATTGGATGTTACTCAAAACTATGACCGCTCAATAAGTGCTGTCGGATTCACTAAAAAGTACATCAACTCATCTTTGCCATCTGATATAGCATACACAAATCCTTTTGACTACTTAGAAAATATATCTTCATCTTACGGCTCACAAATACACTTAGTAAAGCTTGATGATAAAGCAAATATATTACTTAGAAAATCTGCCAACCTAAGTGACTTTAACGAGGCTGTATCAATCCTCAAAACACCACAAGATGGTTATTTTATCGGTGGATATACACTAGATGGTTCATCTATACTTGCAAAATTAAGTCCTAATGGTGATTTTCTTTTTAAAAAAGAATTTGGAACAAAAAATAAAGATGTTATGAATAAGCTAATACCACTTAGTGATGGAGGAGTCTTAGCTGTTGGTTCATCTGTTACAACAAGATCTGGTAGTGATAATGTTTTTGAAACAGGACTCGGACTAAATGATATATATCTAGCAAGGTTTACTAAAGATGGAGATAAACTCTGGAGTAAAAAATACGGAACAGACTATGATGACAAAGGAATAGATGCTGTTGAAGCCAATGACGGTTCAATAGTACTTTTAAGTCAAACGAACTATGAAAACAACAATAATCTGACTCTAATGAGAATCAATCAAAACGGTAATAAAATTTGGTTGAAACATTATAAAAGTAAAAAAAAGTCAACTCCATATAAAATACTTAAACTTAGAAATAACAACTTTATAGTTTCAATGTCTCAGTTAGATGATATGAATAAAAAGCAGATTAGACTAATCAAGTTCGACTTGCAAAAGAACATACTAGCAGACAAGGAAATATTTACAACTTATTCAAGCGTTATTAAAGATATCAAAGAGTATTCAAACTCCAATCTTATTGCAGTTGGCTATGCAAAAGACAGTTCTAATACGGATGGGTTAGCAATGCTGTTTGACAGTGATTTAGGTTTACTTCAGCAAGAACATTTTGGTAAAGAAAATTATGACGCATTTAATGCCGTAACAGTTTTACATAACTCACAAGCTGCTGTTGTCGGTATAAATACTGATGAAAACTCCCAAGAATCTAACATGTGGATTTTAAAACTAAACAGGGACTTGTCTATATCTCAAATATCAACAAAATCATCTGATGTATATAAGAATTTAAACTTATTATTTAAAAAAGAACTTGATTCTGGACTTATAGAAATAAAAGAGGATTTGTCTATCAACCTGATTGATAAAGGTTTATATTTTAAGGTTTCTGAGTATGTCATAAATAAAAAACAAAAAGAATTTTTAAAACCATTTAGCATAAAACTTTTTAAGTTTCTTAAAGCCAACCAAAGTGTTGTGGATACACTAGAGATAAATGGACACACGTCAAGTGAATGGAGTGGAGTTGACTTTACAGACAGCTATCTTAAAAATGAAAAACTATCAATGAAACGTTCATACTCAGCACTTGAGTTAATGTACAAAAGTCAGGATATGGATACTAAGAAGTATTTGTCTAAAATATTAAAAGGCAGTGGTCTTGGATACTCAAAAAAAGTTCTCTTTAATGAGTACGAAGATAAAAAAAAGTCTAGAAGAGTCTCTTTTAAAATTATTCTATCTCAGAAATAGAACTAGCTCTAAAGTCAAGTCTTACCTTGTCCTGCTTTAGCTTTTTATACAATTTAAACTTAGCATTTTTAAGTTCTTCATCGCTATACTCAAATACAGTTTTAAGTTCTGTATCTTCAAGTTGAGCACTATCCATAGCAAATAACCTCAACTCTTTTTTTGTAAGTTTAGTTTTTAAAACTGCATATAAAGTTTTATCATCTTCTATAAAACCATCAATATCCATTTTACAGAATCTAGCCAACATTTGTCTAAAGTTGTTTTCGTTATTGTATTGTTTCCAAACGGAATTATCTAACATTATATTTTCTCCAGTATTTTCGTTAAATCTTTTTCTTCTACTATAATATTTGCTTCTTTTTTCAAAATATCTCTAGCACAAAACGCCACTCTAGTTCCGGCATGTGCAAACATACTCAAATCATTTGCACCGTCTCCACATACTAAAGTCTCTTCCTCTGTCACACCCAAAATACTTTGAAGACGAATCAGCATATCACCTTTTGAAAAGTTAAACATCATGTCTCCACCGACTAAACCGGTAAGCTTTCCATCTTTATGATGCAGTGCATTTGAAAAATCTGCATCATAACCCAAAATGTCTTTAGCATAAGAAGTTGCAGTCCTAAAACCGCCACTAAAACACACTACTGTCATACCTCTGTTTTTTAGTTCAGCTATTGTCTCAACTGCACCGGGCATATAAGGTAAATTATGAGATATTTTTTCAACAATTGAATAGTCAAGACCTTTTAACAGACTAACTCTACTTTGAAGTGATTCAAAAAAATCAAGTCTCCCACTCATAGCTTCTTCTGTAATTCTTGCGACTTCTTGACCAATGCCAAGTTCTTCAGCAAAAAAATCTATAGTCTCGCCATCCATAAGTGTAGAATCAAAATCAAATACAGCCAGTTTTAGCATCCAAAATACCTCTTTTATTCTCTTTTAGTTATAATGTCGCAATTATAGCGAATTAGGATTTTTTTTGTTTGATAAATTGATAGATAAACTAAAAAACGATACATATATAACACTTGAGACAACTCCCGGACATTCACCTGTTTTTTCACCAATCATAGATAAGATATCAGATTTGGGCTTAGATAAACTAGTGGATGGATTCTCTACCACAGACAATCCACTGGCAAAACTAAAATACAACTCCCTATTTGCGGCAAAAATGCTTCAAGAGAGATTTAATAAACCTGTAATAGCAACAATGAGTATGCGCGATAGAAATAAAATAGCACTACAGTCTGATCTACTTGGTGCAAATGAAGTTGACATAAGAGCTATCTTGGCATTAACAGGAGACCCTGCTAATATTTCTGATCAACCACACTCTAAAGGTGTTTTTGAAGCAGATAGTTCGATGCTTCTGGATATTATATCTTGTTTTAATTCTGGTATAGATTATGCTGGAAAACCATTAGCATGCAAATCCAAGGAGCTCTACCCTTTTGCGGTAGTGAATTCTTTTGCTAAAAATCCAAAAACACTTCAAAAAAAAATGCAAAAAAAGATTAAGCACGGAGCACTTGGCATAATAACTCAACCTGTATATAACGTAGAAAATGCAAAACTACTTTTAGAGCTTCGTGATGCAGCTAATAATGAGTGTTGCAGTGAAAATAAAAACTCTGAACTTATACTTGGAATATTTCCTATAACCAAGCTACGTACTGCACAGTTTCTGTCGGCTCATGTACCTGGTATACATGTACCTGACAGCTGGATTGAAGCTTTAAGAGAGGCCAATAGTAAAGGTTCTCAAGAAGAATATAAAGTTGGTTTTGAGCTTAGTAAAAAACTTTTTGATGATATAAAAAAAATTCATCCTAAGATTCATCTAATGACTGCAAATCAATTTCAAATAGCACACGATATATTAATATAAAGGAAAAAACAGAGTAAAGTATTATAATTTGCACTCTGTAAAGATAATAAAGGTAAAGAATGATAGATTTAAAACTACTACAAAAAGATTTTGATAGTATGAGTAAAAAGCTTATGCGCAAAGGTGTTGATGCAGCACTTATGGAAGAACTAAAACTAAAAAACGAAGATGTTAAAAAAGCGAAATCTAGCTTTGAAACACTTCAAGCTCATCAAAATGCAATGAGTAAAGAGTTTGGTGTATATAAGAGAGAGGGTAAAGATATATCTGAACTTAAAGCTCGCGTAGATGCAAACAAAATTGTAATCAATGAAGCATTAGACATACAGAGAAATACAATTGAATCACTTGAAAAGCTTGCGATGGCTATACCTAATATGCCTGATGATTCAGTTCCAGATGGTGAAGATGAAGATGACAACATAGAGATAAAAAAAGTTTTAACTCCAAAAGAGTTTAGCTTCACACCAAAGGAGCACTGGGAACTAGCTGAAGAAAATGGTTGGATTGACTTTGAACGTGGTGTCAAACTAGCAACTTCTCGTTTTTCAGTATCTTTTGGTATGGGTGCTAAACTAGAGCGTGCACTGATTAACTTTATGCTTAACTTTAACTCTAAAAGAGGTTTTGATGAAGTAAGTGTACCTGCACTTGTGAACCGTACAGCACTTGAGGGTACTGGTCAACTTCCAAAATTTGAAGATGATCTTTACAAGATGCAAGACCAAGAACTGTTTTTAATCCCTACAGCAGAAGTTCCACTTACAAATCTTTACCAAGATGAGATTCTAGGAGAGAATGAACTTCCTAAAAAGATGACTGCATATACATCATGTTTTAGAAAAGAAGCTGGAGCTGCTGGACGTGATACGCGTGGTATGATACGTCAACACCAGTTCCATAAAGTTGAGTTAGTAGCTATTGCTAAACCTGAACAAAGTGATGAAATATTTGATGACATGGTTCAGACTGCATCAGATATACTTACAGCACTTGAGCTTCCTCACCGTCTCGTTACATTGTGTACAGGAGACTTAGGCTTTAGTGCAGCCAAGACTGTTGACTTAGAAGTATGGTTACCAGGTCAAGCTACATACCGTGAAATCTCTTCAGTATCTAACACTAGAGAATTCCAAGCAAGACGTGCAAAAATCCGTTATAAAGATGGTAAGAAAAACACCATGGTACATACACTAAACGGCTCTTCTCTTGCGGTTGGTCGTACACTTGTAGCTATCATGGAAAACAATCAAAATGAAGATGGAAGTATTACTATCCCTAAAGTTTTAGAGCCTTATCTAAACTAGACAAATGCTTATTTAGTGCTTTTTGCACTATTTAACTGCCTATTTGCTGCTACTTTTATTATAAGTTTCATACAAAATCATCAAATGTCTTATATTTTTTATGAATTGAATACATCTATAAAAGACATAATAGTAGCCTTACTCTTTCTTTCATATTAAATATTTTATTATTGTATGGCAATACTCACACTTAATGAGATAAATATATTAATTATCATATTTATAAATCTGGATATATTTCTTCAAATACCCATATCGGATATTCACAAACTCTAACATTCGCAGTCTCTTTAAAAACTATCTCTTTTTCTGTTTTTTCAATAACTATAAAAGTTGCTGGGGCAAGTAATACTGCAGGTACTGCGCAATAATCACCTGTTATATCTCTCTCAATCTCTACTTCAATATAATTGTTATATTCCTTAACTGAATTTACCTGTATATCGTAAAAACCATGATTACCAAGAAACAAGGTTACTAATGTCTCATTAGCAAAGTCTACATAAGGTAACTCTTTATCAGCACTTATTGGATTTATATGATTGTAATAAAAATCTTCATAAACTTTTAAATCTTGTACTACTTGGAAAGTTGAATCCATATCGTGAGCTATTTGAGCATAATTACTGATTGACAAATCTCTAAATGAAAGTGTTGTTGGTATGTCAGTTGCATTTACTTCATCACATTTTAGAACTTTAACACTTTCTTCAAAAAGAGTTTCTTTGTATGAACTAAAAGGAAATGACACAATCTCAAAAGGTAAAACTGATTCTTTCCCTTTAGGACAATTTTCATCTAAAATAGTTGTCTCTACAAAGATAGTTCTATACCTGTGTGCCTCTTCAATTTTAGTTACTTTAACAGAGTGGTCTTTTGATGTTTTTTTACCTAACTCTAAAACAGCTACATAGTTCTTTGTAAAATCAATTTCTTGAGAAATATTATTCTCAAAAATTTTATAAACTTCATTAAAATTCTCTTGATCATACACTAGTTGAAACTTTTTTTCCACACTTTGATTAACATCAATATGTCCACTTTTCAATACTGTAAACTCTTTATATGTTGTAGGCTCATATTCCCCAAGATCAAAAATTTGAAGAGCAGAATCAACAGAATCATTGTTATCAGTAACATTAGCCATAATAATTTTTGCATAATGAAGATGATTTGTATTAGCATTTGAAAAAGACAAAGCTACAATCATTTTATTATATATGATATCAGTATCATTTGATGTATCAGTATTTTAAGCACCATTTATAATAGCTTCTATAAATCTATTTTTAGAAAGTATATTGGCATTTAATTCTGCTTCCCAATAATTAAGTCCAGCAGTATCTGGATCCCTATTAAAAAGATTTTGATATACAGATGTGATAAAGTCTGAATTTGAAGTTCCATCTGGATACAGGGTTTTTGTTTCTGGTTGATCAAAGAAAGACTGGGCTATTTGACTTAAGTCTAAACCTGAGTTTATCCAATAATCTAATCCATCTCTATCTGGTGCTCTGTTAAAAGTAGCGACATACAGTTTAGCTATTTCTTCTTTTGTTGGAATCTCTTCGCTTGAATATATTGTTGATGACAATAATATTATACTTAGTATTAATTTTATAATTAGTCGCATTCTTAATCCTACTAAAATAATTAATTTTAAATAATATTATAGTTAAAATATATTATTATTTGTATTAAATCTATCGAATATTAGAAATAACTTTTTTACAAAACACCACTAAAAACCCAACTCAACTGCCTATACACTGCCAAAACTAAGATTATCAAATTTTAAATATAAGTCAAACCGCACAAAACAAACACTTTCCAAGACCTCTCATATAATCAAATCCAAAGCCGTATGGTTACCAGGTCAAGCTACATACCGTGAAATCTCTTCAGTATCTAACACTAGAGAATTCCAAGCAAGACGTGCAAAAATCCGTTACAAAGACGGTAAGAAAAACACTATGGTACATACACTAAACGGGAGTGCTTTAGCTGTTGGACGTACTTTAGTAGCTATAATGGAAAATAACCAAAATGAAGATGGAAGTATAACTATCCCTAAAGTTTTAGAACCTTATATAAACTAATTTATCTACATAAATAGTGCAAAAAGCACTATTTAACTACCTATTTGCTGCCATTTTTTTATTGGGTTTTCAGTGGTGTTTCTATAAAAAACTTATTTTTTATTATTTTTATCAATTTAAAATTTTCATACAATTTCATCTATAAAGTTGACTTAAAGTAAAATTATTTTTTGGGGGGGGTCTGAATCATTTTTTATTCTTATAATTTAAAAGATAATCATCAACTATTTTAAGCTTCAGACTTTTACTCAATCCTCTGTGAATTTTAATAAGTATTTTTAGTGGAGAAAAAGTTCCACCATCAAGTGTATTTGTTGTATTTGGAATCTTGAAATCTTTATTTATAGTAAAAAGATAGGGAAAATTTGCAATTAAGCTTCTATAAGCAGCTCTAACTTTATAATGTGTGTAGTATGATTTTCCTGTTTCTAAATTTGTACTTTTCTCTTCTATAAAGTCTTTATAATTCTCATACCACTCATCTAGTTTTTTAGTAAAATTTTTCTCATTAGTTTCAGTCAATCTATACATGATTTTCTTCAAATCTTTTCCAGCTTGAAGTCTAGGTTTTTTAGTTATATATCTTCTTACAGTCTTTGCTTGATGGAAATGACACATTTGTATAGGAAAGTCTTTAAAGACCTTATATAAGCCTCTTTTACCATCAATTGTTACTGATTGAATATTGTAACCGAGTTTTAAAAGTTGATTTAGTAACTGTTTGCAGTCAGCTGATAATTCACTTTCAATATGCTTGGATAGAAGTATCTCTTTAGTAATATCATCCTTAAAAACTAAAGTTCCTAATTTATCTTTTCTTTTGCCGTAAAAAGTAGCATCACACACTAAAGTTATCTCTCTAGGTTTATGCTTTTTAATCTCTGGTTCATATTAAAATACTTGCTTTTGAATCCACCTAGAACTTTTATTATATTCCTCTGCTAAATCACTGAGTGTTTGTCTCTTATAAATGTACTTATTAAAAATAATTTCTTGTAATTTTTCTGGTCTTCTTTTTGATTGAATTTTTGTATTACAATCATTACATCTGTATCTTTGAAGTCTTCGTCTTTTAGCTATTTTTTTAGTGTTGTTTTCTGAAAATTTGGACAGATTTTTGCATTTTTTTACAGCCATTTGTAAATAAATCTTTGTTTCTTACCACTATAGCATACTTTCAGGTACTTTATAGACCCCCCCCGAATTTTACTTTAAATCAGATAAATACTTTTATCTAAAAAATTTCACATTTTTTCCACTTTTATATTTTATACTTACAAATAATAAAGTACATCTTTGTACTTTATTTAGAAATGTTTTTAGATCTTAAAATATTTAAGATGCTAAATAAAATAACAACAAATGTAAAGGATATAAGATGAGACACTCACACAAAAATATGAAGTTCAATTCAAACATGAACCAAAAAGATTCTTTATCAGCATCAGCTATCGATACATCAATCGAACTTACCTCGGATGATTTGGACACTCTTGTATATATGTACCAAGAAGAAAAATTAGCAATGGATGTTTATGATAGTTTTGCTGATCAATATGATGCCAGAATTTTTGATAAAATATCAAATTCTGAACAAAAACATTTAGATTCTATAGAAAATATTCTAACCCAATATGATGTTAATATAGATAACCTAGAAATACTTGATGAGGGAGAATTTTTAAATGAAGACTTACAAAGTTTATATGATACTTTAATAGAACAAGGTTCAGTTTCTTTAGAAGAAGCCTTAAACGTTGGTATAATTATTGAAGAAACTGACATAGCTGATTTAAATGAGTATCTTCAAGAGGATGTAAATCCTAATATTGATATGATTTATTCTAATTTAGAAAATGGTAGCCAAAATCATTTGAATGCTTTTACAATGGTGTTGGATGATGGTCTGTTCTTATAAATATCTGTAATATAATTTTTATTGGTTCCCAAGTTTTACTTGGAGAACCGTATTAAATTTACTTTAAATTTAATTTCATAAGTGATATTTTATCTTAAAATTACTTAATAACATTTCACATATTTAATACGGAGGTACTTTAGTTATGAAAATGAAACACTTTTTAGTTTTACTAGCTGGCTCGATGTTAGTTGGTTGTGGTAACGGTGGAACAATGAGCAGTGGAATAATGAGTAGTAATCATGAGGCACAGATTAATTCTATTACAGCATTTTATGGTGATAAACTGCAAGATCGAGTAGTTATTATGGATGTAGATAATATGACTTTAAAAACTGAAGTTTATACAGAGGGTTTAGACCCATATCCTGTTGATCAAGCTGGTGATTTAGACAAAATGTATGCAATTACACGTGGAAGTAACTCTATAGATATAATAGATTCAAACACTCATGAAAAGCTAGGTCTTATAGAACTTCCACATTTTCCTCGTTCATCTGAGGCTTATAATGTAACTCTTGGTCTTCAACTGGTAACTGGAGCTGATAAACCAATGGCTTCACTTATAAATGTTCATACTGATTCTGTTATAGCAACAGTTGGTATAGATGAAACATTTGATGTAGAGGATTATGGCGGTTCAAACGCAACTGGTCACCCCTTTTGGTTTAGTGATAGTAAATTTGCTCTAATCGACAGACCAAATCGTAAAATAGAGGTTTATAATATTGTTAAAAACGATGCTGATGACTTTAATGTAACACTCTTTAGCTCGACAACTACACCAACCGCTGTTCATCACTTTGTAAAAAGAGAATCGGATGACAACTTTTTTTATGCTTTATCTGAAGGCGCACCTGAGAGAGGAATATCACCATCTATACTTAAGTATATTTTAGATGAGGAGGAGCTTCATTTTCAATCCGAGACACCATTATCAACAAATGCAGAGATTATCCCTTTTATGGGAAGTCACCATGCAGATATGCACCCAGACGGTATACAAATGTATGTTGGTTCAACTGAGGGAAATGTATATGTGCTCGATACACATACTATGGAAATCAAGTCTACGATTCCTGTTGGAATTGGAGCTGGACATACAACATTTGTGTCTGAGAGAAATATTGCAGTAGTTACAAACCATAGAGATACATTTGTTACAATTGTTGATACACTTACAAATAGTGCTATTAAAAATGTAACCGTAAGCGGTGATTCAATAAATGGTGAAATTTTACAATCACATTCAACATTTGTTCATCCAAATATGGACTTCTTTTATGCTTTTGCAACTGATAATGGTATTTTCTACGAGTTAGATCTTGAGACTTTAGAAGTTAGCAGAAGTGTTAAAACGGGTGGTACACCACTTCAAGGTACCTTTATGTGTGAGGGTGATGGTTGTGTGAACTTGATGTAAAAATCAAGTTTTCATTTAAATTTATGTAATAAACTAAAGGAAAAGAAAATGTTAAAAAGAATAATACTAATTAGTGTTCTAATTGTTGGAAGTGCTTTTGCAACTGACTACTCGTTTATGAGTAATGAAGAAATGATGGAGATGCGTGGTAATGTGCCAGAAGAAGATCGTGAAGCATTTAGAACTGAGATGCAAAGTCGTGTAGGTTCTATGAGTGAAGAGGAAAAAAGTAAATTTATGCAAAGTAAAGGACAGGGTCAAGGTAATGGTTCAGGAAATATGAACAGAGGCTCAGGCGGTGGAATGGGTCAAGGCAGAGGACGACAATAATTCTAAAATATAAGCAATAATCGTTCCTTTTAATGAAATTTCACAATTATTTCACAATTTTGACTTATACTTTCTTATATCTTGAAAATAAGGAAATATTATGCATGTTAATAGTTTTGGTGCAATGGAACAAATGCAGACACAAATGAGAAAAATGGATGGCACAGGTAGTGGTCAAGGAAAAGGTGGAATGAAAGATATTATGCAAAGTTTATCTATGGAAGATAAAATGGCTATGAAAAGTCAATTAAGTTTTATGAGCGAAGAAGATAGAATGGCTGCTATATCTGAAATGAAAACAATAGATAAAGCTAGTATGAACTCAGATGATTATGTAAAATCACTTCTTGATATATTAGATCAAACAACTGCAGAAGATGTAGAGACTGATGGTTTTTCTGCCTATGCTTAGTAATTTTTTTAGGTATAATCTTTTATGAAAATTTTATACCTAGAAGATGACATCAACCTTTCTGAGACTGTCGAAGAATATTTACAAGATGAAGGTTTTGAAGTATATAGCATATATGATGGTGATGAAGCTCTAGATGTAGTTTATAAACAAAACTTTGATCTCTTACTACTTGATGTAAATGTTCCCGGCATTAATGGGTTTGAACTACTAAAAGACTTAAGAGAAGCTGGTGTTTTAACTCCTGCAATTTTTACAACATCTCTAAGTAGTATTGATGACTTATCTAGTGGCTACACTGTAGGTGCAGATGATTATGTAAAAAAACCCTTTTCACTAAAAGAGCTTGTGTTTCGCATAAATGCTCTTTTAAAAAGAGAGTTTAAAGCACAAAGTAAAATTATTGAGATATCTAAAAACATTAACTTTAATACTCAAATAAATGAGTTGATAGTTGATGGCCACACAATCTCTCTGAATCCAAAAGAATCTTCACTTTTAAAACTGTTTTTAAAACATAAAAATGAGTGTGTTACATTTGAAAGTATCTTTCAAAATGTTTGGTCGTATGATGAAGAACATAGTGATATGAGTTTACGTACATATGTTAAAAATTTACGAAAACATATAGGTAAAGATCATATTATCAGTATAAAAAAGATTGGATATAAGTTTGTATAAAAGTGAAAAACAAACTATATTTAATGTACTAAGTTTATATCTTACTTCAACTTTACTTCTTATTGCAACATTATTCGCTGGTTACTATTTTTACAAACAATCACAACATATTTATAATGAAAAAGAGATTTTAAAAAAATATACGCTTGAGTTAGAAGATAAACTTAACCTGACTCATAAAAGTGGTAGAGATGAATATGAATATCCAAGGTTTAAAAATTTTAAAAGTGCTATTTATGATATTGATAAAAATTTAATATTTTCTACATTTGATACAGAAATAAAAAACTTAGACGAAGAGTTTATAATTAAAGATAAAAAATCTTATTTAATCTCTAATCTTAAACCATATTTTCTTGGCGCAGCCTATATGGTTGTTGAGAAAAAAGTGAAACCATTATATATAATTAGGGGTCTAATCCCACTAGCTATAATAGTTGTAATTATAACAATAATTACATCATTTTTTTTAGTAAAACTTGTTTTGACACCTTTAAGGAATAATGTTCATCTTCTTGATAACTTTATAAAAGATACTACTCATGAATTAAATACACCAATTACAACTATATTAGCAAATATTGAAACTCTCAATACATCCAATTGTGATGAGAAATCACTCAAAAAACTCCAAAGAATTGAAACTGCTTCTATGGGTATATCAGATATATATCAAGACCTAATATATATCTTATTAAATCATAAAATTTTATCAAAAAATGAAAAGTTAAATATCTCAGAAATTTTAGATGAAAGAATTAAATATTTTACTAATATTGCAAATACAAAAAATATAAATTTTCAACTAGAAATAAAACAAGATATATATTTTATAGCAGACAAACAAAAAATTGACAGATTAATCGATAATATAATTTCAAACGCGATTAAATACACAAAAAAATCAACTACTATAAAGATTATTTTATCAGATACGACTCTATCTATTATTGATGAGGGTAAAGGTATGAGTGAAGATGAGATAAGTAAAATATTTGAAAGATATAGTAGGTTTGATAATACACAAGGTGGTTTTGGTATAGGTTACAGTATTATAAAATCTATTGCTGATGAATACAATATAAATATAGATATTAAATCTCAAGTTAATGTTGGAACAGAGGTCATACTAAAATGGTAAAAAAAATATTTTTAATTACTTTTCTTCTTTTAACTACATTATACTCATCTGATTTTGATGGAAAATGTCTAAACTGTCATAAAAATAAGTTTCAATTTCAAATGTTTATGAAAAAATATACCATGAAACATAGTAGCGAGAGAAGAATTAAAAATGCAATCTATGAATATCTAAAAAATCCAACATATTCCACTTCCCTTTTACCTTTTGGATTTTTACAAAGATTTGGGGTAAAAGAAAAAACCAATTTGAATGATAAAGATTTAAGAGATATGATAGATATATACTATGAAAGATATAATTTAAAATCTAAAATATACTAAGATATACGGTTATTTACATAACTAAATATTCAAAAAACTATATTTATAATATGTGAAAAGCATACCTTCTGTATACTGTTCATGTAAATTAATATTTATTAAGGTGAACTAAGTTTTATAGATATAGTAAGAGGTGCCGAAGCTTTATAGAACAAGATAACTAACTGTTTAAACTCATATATATTTTAAAATATACCATAAAAAATTCACAAAATATTCTCCAACCTATTTCCATTATTAAAAAAGTAATTAGAAAATACAGTTTATACCTTTTGTTATTGATTTTAAAATTATGTTTTTTGCAGTAGTACATCATAGCAAAGGGTACAATAACTGCACCAATGAAATATATTATCCCTATTATATAAGGTGTAATTAGTATCTCAAAGTTAAAAAAATTAATCATTTGAATCCTATAATAAATTTATAAATGTAATAATCAATTTTATCATAACTAGCATAAAAAATGATGTATTGTAGTTTTTTATAATTTTTGTGAAGCTTCCATGTAGCTGCCAAAACAAGATATATACAATATGTACGATATGTACCATTGTGGTAATCCAATAGGATAACAATTTAAGATTTATAGAGTGTATAAAATAATTTATTTATATACTCTTTATTTTTTAAAACACCACTAAAAATCAAACTCAACTGCCTATACACTGCAAGAAACACTAATAGTAAAATCCAAAAAATTATTCAAACCCTACAAAACAAACACTTTCAAAGACCTCCAATAAAGCTAACTCCAAAGTCGTATGGTTACCAGGTCAAGCTACATACCGTGAAATCTCTTCAGTATCTAACACTAGAGAATTCCAAGCAAGACATGCAAAAATCCGTTATAAAGACGGTAAGAAAAAGACTATGGTACATACACTAAACGGTTCAGCTTTAGCTGTTAGTAGAACTTTAGTGGCTATCATGGAAAACAATCAAAACGAAGACGGAAGTATTACTATTCCTAAAGTTTTAGAGCCTTATCTAAACTAGACAAATGCTTATTTAGTGCTTTTTGCACTATTTAACTGCCTATTTGCTGCTACTTTTTTACTCTTTGGGCAGTTGAACTTGTATTTTGAAGTTTTCATTTATACAAAATCAATCTATTTATTTCATTTTTAATTTTATTCTCTTTTTCAGTTACTAAGTGCTTCTTTAATATATCATCTCTTAATGCTTTATCCATAATAGTTGCAAGTGTGTTTATAGCAATTAGTCTAACTTTTGAACTATGTGAACTTAATGATTCCGTTATCTCATCTATAAAATTATCAGCCCCTGCATTTTGCATGGCATAAAGCACATTTTTTTCTTTTGATAAAGATAAGTTTGAACTATATTCTGATTTAATGTAACTAACAATGTCATAATTAATTTTTTTATTATCTCTTACCTGAGAAGATAGTGCTAATAAGGCAGTATCAGATTTATCATTTAAGTCTATATCTCCTCTTCTTGAACTAATCTTTATTAATGACCGTATGGTATCAGGTATTGCCTTTTTAACACCGCCTAAAGCAATTATAGCTCTAATGTTATTCATATTAGATGTATAATCATTGTTTGCTATATTTGCTAAAAGAACTTGTGCTTCAAACGTAGCAATTTTAGACAACATGGATATTAAACTCATTGATATATTATCATTAGATTTCAAAATAATATTTTTTAAACTATTTGTACTATCTGGAAAAACTGAAATAAATTTTCCTATTTTTCTATATAGAGATGTATTTTTAGGGGCTAATTTCAATTCATCTATAAGTTTATTTATTGTAATTTTATCTTGTATAAATTGTTTCTTATCATTCTCTTTTTCAATTATTTTAAATATATCTTGATCATTTTCATCAGATTTTTTAAACTCCTTCAATATCTCTTTTAAATTTCGTTTTTCTTTCCATATATCCAACGTTTCATCTATTTTAGTATATATTTTTTCTAACCAAATTGAGTTAATATTCTTTGCATATGGTCTATTTCTTTCATCTTTGATTAAAAGCCTTTCTTCAAGTTCCAAATCTAATAACCAGCTGTTGTTTTCATCAATAGTGGCCGAAAGATTAAATTGTTTAATATCAATATTGTAATTTTTGTCCGGGTTATCTACTCTCTTATAAAACTTTTTTTGCTTTTGTAGATAATATGATTTTTTTCTATAAAAGGATTGATATAAACCCAACATATCTTTCTCTTGATATTTGTAGTTTTTATCTTTAGTGTTTACAACTTCTAAAAGATACACTAATTGAGATAAACCATTAAAATTTATGGCTTTTCCTGGAAAGTGTATTTCTTTAACTACCCCAGAGTAATTTACCTTTACCAAAAACATTGATTTATAGTATGGAAGTAGTTTTTTTAATATGTGATTAGATGTCCATGCACCTCTTAATTCTAAAGGTGAAAGTTTAAATGCCAACCAGACAAAGCTAGTGTCTTTTTCAATAATTCTTACATTTAAAGTAGCGCTAAGATCATATCTATAATTAACACCTTTAGGCAATATTTCATTAGCTAAAAGCGAAGAGTTTTGACTAAATTCAAGCTTATATTGTATCTGCTCATCTTCGTTAAATTTATACAAAGTTGATTTAATCTCAGTAATGTTTTTTTCAAGATTAATTTCATTTTTGTGTTTATTCACAGAAAATAGGTACCAAAAACCTATAAGGAAAAAAAATAAAATAAATAGAATATATTTAATTACATTCATCTACTAATTCTATACTAAATAACGTCTGACTTTTATCCAATAACTCAGAGGTGTATTTAGAACCACTCCAATCTGCAAATGTTTTTGTTCTTCTTCTATTTTTCCAATCTGTTTCTGTTGGTTCTGTAAATTTATATGGACCATAATACCTAGCATATGCATAAGTTTTGCCCTTCATAGTTGAAAGATAGTTAGTTATATTTTCACGTAAAGAACCTTTTAATTCAACTATATAATCTCCATCCTCAACAAAATTAAGAGACCCTGTAACTTTCGTAGTAAACCTTTCTGACAACAACCATAAGGAACTCCCTGCCCCAGCGCTGAACTCTATATCTGTCCAACAACAACTTACACTTGCTCCAACACCAGCTTCAAGGTATGCCCCAATATATGCATTAGGCTCAATCTCTGCACTTATAGATGTAATGCCGTCAAGACCTATTGAAGCATCAAAGCCTATTCTAGCTTCTGCACCAGCCGTAATTGTAATAGGTATGATACTAAACATAATAGTTTGTTTTCTTTCAACTCCTTTACTAACACGCCAGTTTTTTTCTAAACTTACCAATGTACTAGTTGTTGTAGACGAAGTTTTATATGTGCTTAATCTATCTTTTACAGCTTTAATACGTTTTTGCCTTAAAAGAGTTGCTCTAGTAGTCACCGTATTGTTTGTATCTGTAGTTGCCGTAGTATTAGTATCCGATGATGTACTAATACGTTTTTCTTCTTCAGACGTTAACGTCACAGTAGGTGTGTTTAATCCTACTAATTGAGATAAAGAATAACTTTTAGTATATATAGTACTTCCTAGTGAGGAAAGTGCTATATCATAGCCTGTATCTTCAAAGGAATCTGGGCTAATATCAGCTGTAGCTTTCATGCGTAATATTCTATGTTTAGTATCAGAAAATCTACGTACGCGTACTGAAGCATAAGCTTTTGAATGTACTCCATCAGAATCTAACCAACCTCTTCCTAGAAGATAAGCACCAGCACCAAACCGTTTTCCATATTTATATTTCTCAAATAATTTTTCATATTCGAGTTTTTTCAATCCACACTCTCCACTTATAGCCTTTCTAAGGGTAGGAGAAAAACTAGGTAAACTTACTGAATCTGTAATGTCAGTATTAACTACATCTGTAAGATTTGTATCTGTAATATCAGTTACGTCTGTATTCGTAGTCAGTGAACTAAGTAGCTCAGAATTTAAAGAAAATGTCAGTGGATAGTTGACGGTATTATTTTGAACTATATTTACATCACCCTCATCTAAACTTGAAATACTTACTTTTAGCGTAGCATCCAATAAAGCATTCGATTGAGTTGGCAAGTTTTCTATTATTTTACCTACCAAAGTATTTACGTTTTCTAAAGTTAATTCAAAGTCTAAACTTATTGCCTTTTCTATATTAGCTTCAAGGTATTTTAATTCTATTTCATTCAAATATACTGGCTCTATCGTACTTATTAAGGCTTCATTATCTTCATCTTCTACATTTATTGTTTCATTATCATCTAATGTTACAATTTGCAAAATAGGAATAGACATACATTCTGAACCGATGTCAATACAAGCTGAGATTTTTATACTGGATGAATCTTTCATATTTGATTTTATTACCGCACTTGATGATATACTAAATGGTTCATCCTTATCTATAATTTCTAAAGACATAGAAGGTATTTCCTCCCCACTTAAACTAATTGCAGTAGAATTAATCTCACTTGAAGTTATATCATCATATTCATTATCAAATCCACTATGTTCTAAATCTAAAGTAAGGGAAACTATCTCTAAATCTGCTTTATTATCATATTCTAGTACTGAAAAAGATGAGGATTTATATTCATATAATGTATCTTTATTATCTCCAATATCAACATTTAATGTATATGTACCTGAAGATATTGTTTCAGGAATTAATAAATCAAACTCATATGTACTAGTACCCTCTTTTATCTCGCTTAAAGAATCTGTTTCAAACCACGTTACAGAATTTGGATCATTAATATCTTCAAGAGAAAAAAAGAAAAATATACTACTATCATTTCTATCTATAGATACGGCCTGTGGAAAATATGCTTCTATTTTCACCTTATGTAAAGAATTCGGATATAGACCAGATGTTGGAATAATTACATTATTTATTAATATTTTCACATCTTGATTAATATAGGAAAAAGCAGTATTTACTGTTGTTCTATCATCAGTAACATTGAGCATAACTGACTTTGCAGTATCTATATCATCTAAACCAGCACTTGCAAAATGTAAACCTACATCTGTTTTATTGGATAATATACTAGCATCGTTGGATATGTCATTATCTTGTGCTCCATTTATCACAGCTTCTATAAATCTATTTTTTGTAAATGTACCAGTATTTAACTCATTTTCCCAATAATCCCATCCATCGATATCTGGATCTCGATTAAATAAATTCTGATAAACATCTTTTATAAACTCTCTATTCTCAGTAGTAATCGGATATAAAGTTTGTGTTTCAGGTTGATCAAAAAATGATTGAGCTATCTCAGATAATTTTAAATTGGAACCGTTTACCCAATAAGATAAACCAGCACTATCTGGAGCCCTGTTAAACGTTGCCACATAAAGTTTTGCAACTTCTTCTTGAGTCGGTACTAACTCACTTGAAAATATATTTATTGATAAAAACATAATTATAAATAACTTTTTCATAATCTACCCCTCAGCATATATTGTAAGTGTACTATGTCCGAGTCTATCATATTAAACATATCAATAAAATTAAACAAACATACAAAAACATAACTTAACTGCCTATATACTACCAGAACCAAAATAATAAAACTCTAAATATTCATAAACCTATACAAAACAAACACTTTCCAAGACCTCTCATATAATCAAATCCAAAGCCGTATGGTTACCAGGTCAAGCTACATACCGTGAAATCTCTTCAGTATCTAACACTAGAGAATTCCAAGCAAGACGTGCAAAAATCCGTTACAAAGAAGGTAAGAAAAACACCATGGTACATACACTAAATGGTTCAGCTTTAGCTGTTGGTCGTACACTTGTTGCAATTATGGAAAATAATCAAAATAAAGATGGAAACATAAATATTCCAAAAGTGTTAAAACTTCACTTAAATTACTAGATTATGTTTTAGCTGTAAATAGGCAGGTTGGACTATAATACCTCTAAAAAGTATAAGTAAATTTTGCTCTAACCAAATTGTTGTCAACCATTATATTTTCTGATTTACTATCCCAATTTTCATATATTAATTGCCATTTTCCATTGTCAACTACTTGACTAGGCCACTCTACTAAAATATCAGCTACATTTATATCGCTTTGAAAGTCATCTTTACCCCCTATCCACCAGTTATAACTACCAGACAACATAACCCCTTCAGTAAAATTATAAATAAATGTTATTTTTGAGGCATCTACTTGAGTGAGGTATTTTCCACCAATTCCATTGAGTGCACCATAAATACCTGAACCTATTAAAGAACCAAATGTATACCCACTATACATACCCCATGCAGTTTGAATACCGTGAGTTTCATTCTTATAATTTATCTGCTCACGGGCAAATTGTAATATAAAATCACTATAGCCTACTGTGCCTCTTATGCCGCCATAATTATAGTCAATTTTTTTACCTGTATCTTCTTCATATTCTGATTGAGATTTAATATCCCAATAATGCCCTTCAAGTTTTAGTCCTACATCATTAACTTTAAATGCATATGAAGCATCAAGATAGAACATATCGATAAGTTCTATACCGTAATAGTACCAAGCATTTAGTTTAAGACCTTCTAAATATTTGTTTTCAAGACCTACAACTGCCATACCTTTATCATAGGTAGTTCCTAAAGTTTTACTCATAGACACAAAATTTTTAGCAGAAACATCGTGGTTATAATTTGAAGAACCGTTATCCATACCACTATTTCTGTGAATATAGAGAGCATGAAGTATTGTGTCTGAGAGTAGAGTAGTTGATAAACTAACTGCTTCAAAAAGACCTTTAATTACCCTTGCATCATGTTGTGAAGCTATTAAAGGTGTTTTTAATGCTTGACGTCCTACTTTTAGTTTAAATATTTTATTATCATATGCTAGGTTTGCTTCACCAAGAATACTATAGCCTTTAGTCCCATCTACTAGATATGTCGAAGGCATAAGTTCATCGTCTGCATTTATTGGTTGCGTTGTATAAAAACGAGCACTTACTTTGAAGTTATTTGTCGGCTTTATAGTTAAGCCTATATTACCACCGACTGCCGTACCTTGTGCTTTTGAAAAAATATATGAATCATCTGCTGTTCTTGAAAAATGAACAACTCTTAATTCTCCATCTACTTTTACTTCTTTAAATACTTCGCTTAAGTAATTTCCTTGTAAACTATATACTAAAACTGTAGCAGCGATAAGTCCTCTTATTTTCAAGTGATATTCCTTAAGTTATAATTTATGTTTTATGCACCTATTATCAATCTATAACCAAAAAGTAAAATCATAGATAATTGATATATTTTAGTATCAAGTCCCAATATTTCTTCTACTTGTTTTTTATAAAATTCTTCAATAGCACAAGAGTCAATACACAGAAAAGCAGCTGATGTCATCATATTTCCTGCTACTATATATGATTGTTTCGAGGTCCATGAATATATGTTTTGATCACTGTTTAACGTATCTTTTAAATGCCCTGAATAAAGTCTCATATAAAAATCTAACGATTCTTTTGGCATATTATTTCTGGTAAACATTTTTTCTACTTCACCTGATTTTACTTTTACACTATCTATTCCAGCTAAAATTATTACAAGATTAGAACAAGATGTAATTTGTACTTGATCCCCACAAGCAGGTCTTAGTTTTGCTTTTGTTTTTTATCTCTTCTTCTAAGTTATAACTACTTTAATTTATCAATAGATAGGGGGGGGGTACTCTATCTTTGTCAAACTCTTTATTACAAAAAAATATGCCTTATTATCTACTATAATATTGACTGTAGAAGTTGAACTAAATACAAGAAAATTATCCTTATCAACTAACTCATTATCTATTTTCATCTCACCAGCTAAAAGATAGCAAGAGTAAGTATATCTTGCTAGTTTCCTTTAGTAAACTCAAGTTTCTCTATACTTATATTTGGTGTGTCAGAAGATAAATGTATTATCTTTTTCATAACATACTTCTTATTATGCTTTAAATATTTCTTTATATCTACCTTTATACCTTATCATAACCAATACTATAGAAATTATTATAAACAATGATCCACCAATACCTGCTGGGTCTAAAAATAGGTGTGCTATAAATGCATTTATCATTACTGGCGTTATAATTATCGCCATTAAAGGGGTAAACTTATTTGTTATAAATGATATACCTACAATTATTTGAATAAAAGAGACAATAGGAAATATAAATCCCGTAATAAACAATGCTCCCATATATGCACCCATAGCAGGATTCATTTCACCCATAGGCATAAATTGTAAAAATCCATTTAAACCAAACATAACTAACATTAAACCTGAAATCACTTGGATCCCTACAAATAATTTATCTTTCATTTTATATCCTTGTATGAGAATCTTGTTCTCTTTTTACAGGAAAAGTATAACAATTAGCCATATTTAAATGAAAGAGTAAAATATCGTAAATTCATGCAATATCACGGTTTTTGGAAAGACAACCTATACTTTGTAGGACTTACACCTTCATATCGTTTAAAAAAACGCCCTAAATCTGAGCTGTTTTCAAAGTTCATTGTTGAAGATATTTGTTTTATACTGAGTTTAGTATAAACTAAAAGATATTGTAACTCTTTAAGTATTCGAATATGTATATAATAAAGTGCTGATCTATTTAAAATATCTTTTACTGTTTCGCTTAGGTATTTTGGTGTTATCTCTAAAATATCAGCATACTCTTGAACAGTTTTTTTAGTTTGATAATACTCTTCTATTAAATCTAGGTATTGACTACTAATCTGCTCAGCTCTATTTTGCGATTTTATCTGTAAAGAAGAGAGTTTTCCACGTTTTAAAAGTAATAAAAGTTGTATTAAAAAAGTTTTAGAAATTTCTTTATATCCATCATATCTGTTTTTATATTCAAAATTTATTTGTTCAAACATATACTTCACTCTTGCAAATTCACATCCGAGCATATTAATAGAACTAGGGTTCAGTTTATGAAATTCCAGTAAGCTCTCCAAATTTGAAGAAAGAAATTCTCTATTAAAAAGAATGATATATGAGTTTTGTAGCTCACCTATATCTTCAAAAGAGTAAATTACTCCTGGAACTAAAAGTTGTAAAGATTGTTCCTCTATATGATAATCGTGCTGATTTATATGACGAATAATACTACCTTTTAGAGTAAGTAAAAGTATATAATGACCACAACAACTGTATGGTCTAGAACTTCCTTCTCCATTATTATCCAAAATTACAAAATCATCTGTTTTAAAATCTTTATCAAAAATATCCATACCAAAAGACGGATTTTTTGCATGCATTTCTTTATATATATCAATGCTTTGTTCGATGCTAAGTAATGGAAGTTGATTCATAATTTAATACTCTTTACAAACTTAATTAACAATACTTTACCATCCTCAATATATATATTCATTTATTTTCCTGTATAACAATTTACATCTAATATTTTACATTATCATTACTAAATTAACGATGCTATTACATAAATAATAAAATATTAACAAGAAAAATAAACTTAAAATTTTATATACATTTTACTTCTTTTATGTATTGTCTTTAAAATTCATTGCCTCCAAGGATTTACATTATAAGATTTATACATGTGATTATTTGAGAACATGACTGTGAAATAAAACAAAAACTAAATTAACTTATATTAAAATATGTCAACTTACTATGATAAGAAATGGATAACAACAATGATACAAAAATTCATAGCCACTCAATTAGAATCTTTAATCTATGAAGAGGAAAAATAAATGCAAAAAATATATTTTATTCTATTTTTATCTATGTCTTTGTACGCAGATATTAATGAAAGAGTTGAAAAATTAGAATCTATTATCTTAAAACTTCAAGCTGAAAATAAAAAAGTTAAAAAGCTAGAACCTATAATCTCAAAACTTCAAAGTGAACAGGAAGAGACTTCTGACGATGAAAACTATAATGAATACGCAATTAAACTCAATGGATACATTAATAGTCATTACACAAACTATGCAGGTTCAAGTAATACAAATAAAGAAGACGGTTTCCGTTTACACCGTTTATCATTTATACCGCATCAAACAAGTTGATGATAAACTAAGATGGCTTGCAGAACTTGAGTTTGAAGATGCTCCAAAAATAAAATCAGATAGTAGTACTTCTTCTTCAGGGGAAATTTTTGTAGAGGAACATTGAGGTACGGAGAAATTCGTAATAATTTAGGAAAAATAACACAAAAAATGCTTACGCAAACATTAAGAGATTTAGAAAAACACCAACTTATCACTCGAAAAGTATATCCTGTAGTGCCACCAAAAGTAGAATATACCATCACCGAAAATGGTCAAAAGCTAATACCAATCTTTGAAAAATTATCGAAATGGGGTTATAATATGGGTGCACAATTAGGTGAAGTTGTAGAATGTAACAGAGAAATAAACTAGTCTATAAGTATGTTTATCGTAGACAAATATTAAAAGATTTATATGTTGATTATCATAGAAATACTCCTTGGATAAAGAAGCAAATATTTGAATATGAAGCAATAGAAAAAATTCATAATTCTCGAGAAGTAGTTATAGTTTGTAATGCTACTTTTTATGGCAAGAAAAAAGATAAACCTAGCACTTTAGTCTTCAAAAGTATATTATCTGGAGAAGTTCTTATTTGGAAACATGTGCAAAGTGAACTTGTAAAAGATTATAAGTAACTACTCAGAGCACTTCTTGATCTAGGATATAAGATACAAAATATCATTATTGATGGTAAAGGAAGCTTATATAAAACTTTTAAAGATTATCCAGTACAAATGTGTTACTTTCATCAAAAAAGAACTATCCAAAGATATATAACTCTGCAACCAAGACTAGAAGTATAATGCTTCTAAAATTTCAGACACTAATTCAGTCAAATTTATTTTCAAAATGTTAAAATAATACGAATTATGGAGATAAAAATATTATTGTTAATTAAGCGCTTTTCTTCTAAACATCCAAGAGGCCAAATACAGAGTTACAAAGCCAAGTAATAACATTGGGACTATAAGCTCCAATGCAATACTAAATGATATATCTTTTAGAAAAACACCCTTTAATAAAACTAAAAAATACTTCAATGATACAAAGTCAGTCATTGGAATAAGCCATGATGGCATATTTTCAACTGGCGTTGCAAAACCTGACATCAAAATATATGGCACAACTAAAACAAAAGCACCTAAGATACCCTGCTGTTGTGTATTTGAGATGGATGAAATAAAAAGCCCTATTCCAACAATAGAAAACAAGAATGAGACTAAACCAATATAAAGAGTAAAAAATGAACCAATAAAAGGAACTCTAAAAAGTATGGTAGCTACAAAAAAGATAAAGCTCGCTTCAATCGTGCTTATAATAAGTGGGGGTATAGTTTTGCCAACTATCAAAACCGTTGGGGACAATGGAGAAACTAAAGTCTGCTCAAACGTTCCAAGTTCCCGCTCTCGTGCCACTGATAATGATGTCAAAAGAAGTGCAACTATCATTGAAAGGCTTCCCATGAGATTTGGAAGAATCCACCAAAAGTTATCTAAGTTTGGATTGTACCAATTTCTACTTATGAAAGTTTCTTTTCTTACACTGGCTTTTTTAAAGATTTTCAATATCGCTCTTTGTATATATGCTTCTGCTATTTGAGCTGTATTTGATTTTCTTCCATCACCTATAATTTGCAAAGATGTATCTTCTCTCATCTGGATTTTTTGTGCAAAATTTTGCGGTATATAAAGAGTTGCCATAACTTTTTGTGAGTTTATATATGAAGTTAACTCTATTTCACCCTCAAGTCTATAAACATTTGTAAATGTATCGCTTAGTTTTAGTGTTCTTATAAGTTCTTGACTCTTTGTTGAGTTATCTCTATCTAATATACCAATACTGATATTTTTAACCTCAAGAGTAACTGCAAAAGAGAATAAGATCAACTGAATGAGTGGAGGTACAATTATAATAAGCCTAGATTTTTTATCACTCCAAATCGCTAAAAACTCTTTTCTGATAAGTGCTAAAAGTTGGCCCATTAATCAAGCCTTTTTCTAGTTATCTTAAACACTAAAGCAAAAAAGATAGAACCTAAAATAAACATATAAATAAGATTTGGAATTATTACCCCATAAATATCTCCAGTTAAAAAAAGTGTTTGTAAAATTGCTACAAAATATCTAGCAGGGATAACATGTGTAAAATACTGTAACCACCACGGCATACTCGCAATTTGAAAAAGGAATCCAGATAACAATAAAGCAGGTAAAAAACCAGCAATCAGTGCAGCTTGAGCTGCTACAAACTGATTTTTAGCTAAGGTCGAGATAAGAAGTCCTAAACTCAAAGCAGGAAACAGATAAATACTTGATGTTAAAATCAAAAGCCAATATGAACCACGATAAGGTATATCAAACCATGTTAAAGTGATAAATACACATACAAACAAAGATATCATACCTAAAACAAAATATGGAAGAAGTTTTCCCAAAAGCAATTCAACTATAGTAATAGGTGTGGACATAATCGCTTCCATTGTCCCCCTCTCCCATTCACGTGCAACTACAAGAGCCGTTAAGAGTGTTCCTATGAGAGTAAGTATTATCGCTATCGCTCCTGGAAGTAAAAAATAACGGCTTAGTAGTGGTGCATTAAACCAGTACCTACTTCTAATATCTACATTTACTGTGCTATTTTTTTTATTAAAGCCCTCTTGTTTTAACCAGTTTTGCCAAACTTCATTAGAGTATTTTTGCACGTACCCTGCTATGTTTGGTTCAGTCCCATCTGCTATTATTTGAATTTTCACACTGTTGTTAATTAAATCTTTCGCGAAAGTTGAGGGTATAACTATAATAGAGCGAATTTCACCTCTTTGAATATCATCTTTAAAATTTCTTCTATTTTGGCTTACTTTTACATTAAAGCTTGGAGATGATTTAAATGAGTTAACAAGGCTTTGAGTATATTTGCTTGATTGCTCAACGACTATACCAATTGGAATATTTTTAGAATCAAGGGAAATTGCATAACCCATTAGAAATAAAAGTATCAATGGTAGGACTACGGCTATTAAAATTGAGCTTGGATCTCTTATAATCTGAAAAGTTTCTTTTAAAAAGAGTGCGTTAAATCTTTTAAACATCTGCTTTGTCACTTCTTCTAATAAGCTCTATAAAAGTATCTTCCATAGTTGCATCCTCTGAAACTTGTGATATTAATGAATAAGGTGAACCAAGAGCTATAGCTTTAGCTTTATAAATCAAAGCTATCCTATCACAATACTCAGCCTCGTCCATAAAGTGTGTTGTAACCATTATAGTCATCCCTTTTTGCACCATTGCATAGATATGATTCCAAAACTCTCTTCTTGTTATTGGGTCAACTCCAGATGTAGGCTCATCCAAAAATAATACAACAGGGTCATGCATAACAGCACAAGCAAGTGATAGTCTTTGCTTGTAACCTAAAGGTAAATTTTTTGAAGCTGTAGTTTTATATCTTTTTAAATCAAATATATCTAACATATCTTCAATTTTTTTATTTTTATTATCCCCTTTCAAGCCGTAAACTCCAGCAAAAAATTTTAGATTTTCAACGACAGAAATATCACCATATAAAGAAAATTTTTGTGACATATAACCTATTTTTGCTCTTATTTTATAAGATGTATTTTCTAAGTTTTCTCCTAAAACTTTTGCTTCTCCGCTTGTAGGTGTCATAAGCCCACAGAGCATTTTAAATGTTGTAGATTTTCCAGCACCATTTGGACCTAAAAAACCAAAAATCTCTCCTCTGTTTATATTGAAGTTCACGCTGTCTGTCGCAACAAATGAACCAAACTTTTTAGTAAGATTTTTGGCTTTTATTAAATCTGTTTTGGTGTTAGAAGTTCTTCTCATCTGATTTGCCAAGGCTGAAATACCGTCAAAACTACCGCCTAAAATATTTATAAAAGCATCTTCAAAATTTGGATTCCCATCCTCATACCTACAATTATCAGCCTCAATACTTTTTAGTGTCGGAAGTTCCTCTTTTGAGTTACATATAAACTTTATTTTATTACCTAAAATAACACCATCTTTTACACTCTTAGATAACAGTGCGAGTTTTAGTGTTTTTCTCTTATCTTCTATATCACCGACTACTTTAAAAACTTTACCTTGCATAGTTTTTGTGAGTTCTTTAGGTTTTCCTTGAAAAAGAATATCACCATCACTTAGTAAAATAACATCATCAAACAAAGAAGCTTCATCCAAATAAGCTGTACTCCAAACAACACCAATATTATCTTTTAAAAGTTCTTGAACCATAGACCAAAGTTCTCGTCTTGATATTGGATCAACACCAACACCAGGCTCATCAAGAAGCAATAACTTTGGTTTTTTAATCAGAGCACAGGCAAGTCCCAACTTCTGCTTCATACCACCAGAGAGTTGCGATGTTAAAAAAGATTTAAACTCATGAAGTGAAGTAAAGTCTAAAAGTTTTTCTATCCTTTTTTGTTGTGATTTTTTACTTATAGACTGCAAGTTAGCATATAGATTAAGGTTTTCTTCTACACTTAAATCTTCATACAATCCAAACTTTTGTGGCATATAACCTATGAGAGCTTGAACCGCGGCGGAATCCTTTGGCATCGGTAAATCTAAAACACTGAGTTCTCCACTATCCTGGACTAACAATCCTGTCATAAGTCTAATAAGTGTCGTCTTGCCAGCTCCATCTGGACCTACAAGTCCTGTGATTTTACCTGTTGAGACTGTTAAATCAATACCGTTAATCGCTCTAATATTATCAAAAGATTTTGTAATATTTTTAGCAACTACTAAAGACATCTATTTAGTCTTTAAATCTGGAAACTTTATAGTTACGGGCATGCCCTGCTTTATCATATCATCATAAGAGTTTAGTATTATCCTAAATCTATAAACTAAGTCTGTTCTCAAATCTTCAGTTTGTACACTTTTTGGAGTAAATTCTGCAAGTGGTGATATAAAACTTACAACTCCTTTGTAACTACTTCCACTATCTGTATAGACTAATGCATTCATCCCTTGTTTTATAAGACCTAAATACCTCTCAGATATATAACTTCTAACCCAATAATCATCATCTTTTGCAACTTCAACAACAACTTGTGAGGCATTTATAATGGAACCAACTTCAAAGATTCTTGTTAAAATAGTACCATTTGATGGAGCATAAAGAGTTGTATAGTCTAAATTTAATTGATGTTGATTTCTTTGTGAGATTAAAGCAGTTAATTGTGCCTTCGCACTTAAAATATCCTCTTTTTCATAACCGTTTTGTAAAAGTTTTAAACTATTTTTTGAAAATTGATAAAGGGCATTTGCACTCTCATAAGCAGTTTTTAAATCATCAAAACTTTCTTGTGAAATTGATTTTGTTGAGATAAGTTTTTTATATCTTTTTAAAGTTGTTTTAGTATTTTGCATTAAAGCTTTTTTTTGATTCATTGTGGCTCTAGCTTTTTCTATTTCTTCAACTCTGTAGCCTTTTTCAAGCTTTGATAATTGAGCTTTTCTAACTTCAACTTGGGCAGCTACTTGATTTAACTGTTCCTTATAAAGTGCTTTGTCAAGAGTGGCAATAATATCACCTTTTTTTACCTTTTGTCCCTCTTCAAAATTTATGCTCTCCAATCTCCCTGAAACTTGAAATGCTAAAGAGACAGTCCTAACATCAACATTTCCATAAAATTTAATATCTTTATTTTTTTTATTGCAACTGCTAAATGTAAAAATCATTAAAACAATTAAAAATATTTTAGACACTAATATCCTTTTTCACTTTTTTAGTTGTGTTTTATTTAAAAATTATTTCACATCAATTTTTTTAATTTTTTTAATTTCACCTTTTAGCTTTGGAATAATAACTTCCAACACACCATCTTTATTGGATGCTGTGATATTTTCTGCATCAGCACCATCAGGCAATGTAAAACTTCGTTCAAATTTTCCAAAAGAGGTCTCAACAAGTTGATAATCCTCCTCTTTAACTTCTTTTTTATGATTTCTTTCACCTGATATAGTAATTACATTTCCGTTAACGCTTATTTTAATATCTTTTTTCTTAACACCAGGAAGGTCTGCATCAATATGATAAGCATATTTTCCTTCTCTTGTATTTACTATAGGTATAAAACCACTTAAAGAAGATTCCCTACTATCAAATTCACCTAAAAGTGAATTAAACCTTCTATTAAAATTACTCAACTCATTTAATGGACTATATTTTGTAAGAAACATAACAAACTCCTTCTGAGAAAATTAAAAGAAATAATATAACTTCTTATTATAATTTTATTCCATATATACTTAAAGGAATATTATACAACTTATATACACTTATAGTGAAATAGACTCAGTATCTAAGACTATAGGGTTCCAAGTAAGGTGTGAAAAATACGTTATAAAGACGGTAGTACATACTGTTTAGCTCTTGCTGTTGGCCGTATATTAGTAGCTATTATGGAGAATAATTAAAATGAAAATGGAATGATAACTATTCCTAAGGTTTTAGAGCCATATATAAACTAGTTTTTTATATAAATAGGCAGATTAAACTGCCTATTTGATGCCATTAATTTTACTAAAGATTTTTAATTTATTCCACAGAAGAGTCGAATATCCCTATCTGATTTCCAAGTCTTACCTGAACAGCATCAGATTTGTATCTATTAGCTTCAAATATCATAATAAAGAGTGAACCACCGTATTGAAAGTTTCCAAGCATATCTCCTCGCTTTATGGGTACAGGCTTTTTAATATCTGTAAACTTATCATTAAAAACAATAGAACTTATAGTGTTTAAACCGACAGGTACTAATGCAACATAACCGTATTTGCCAGTATCTACTATGAAATATCCTCTTTTGAAGTTCTCAAACTGGCTAAACTCTGTACCGTAATAACCTACGTTCCCTTTATTTACCCAAACTGGAAAATTATCGTATCCATAATAGGCATCATCTATAATTTTACTCTCAACAACTTCACCGCTAACAGGAGCATGATAATAGTGATAGGTGTTTGGCATCAACACACATGAAAGTGCAGTTCCACCAATAAACTTTTCAGCATACACAGAGTCATCAAGCATATCTGAGATATTAAGTGACTGACGTCCTTTTGTTGGAATTCTTGTTTGTTCAGATATGATTTTTTGCGGAATAGAGTTAATGATACAGTCAGTAGGTGCTGATATAACATAATCAACTTCAGGTAATGTTTGGGGACGACTCTTATCTTGATCTTTTAATCTCCTTACAAAAAATTCATTGAAAGATTTAAATCCACCATCTGCTAAGTTTGGATTTGGAAGAGTATAGTCTTCCTTTTCTGTCCTTTTATCCTCAAGCCAAGCGCTAATAGGAGCTATTGATTCTTTAGAATCCATAAAAGCACCACGTTCCTTGGCAAAGTCCTGTAAAATTTTACGACCTGGTTTTTCTTGTACTACTTTTATAGCATCTGGATTTTGATAATAAAAAAACGTAAAATCCTTAATGTATTTTAATCCGTCGTCATGACCTTTATGCATCTGGGGTAAAAAAGTACACCAATCATTTAAAAACTGAGCAAGGTCGGTAATATCTTTTTCTATCCATGGATTCTTGTATGGGTATTCCTGTGGAAGCTGATGAACATTTTTAAAAGCAGCATCAACTTGCTTTTTAAATTTACTATCATTTTTATAGCTCTCTTCAAGAGCAGATATAGAGCTAGCACATGGACTTTTACTATACATAGAACCTTCTACATCTATTATAAAAAGTACTAATATACTAACAGATAGAATAGTTTTATACATTTTAAGTTCCTTGATTTAAAGAGTTCTTAGATTATACTCTTATTATTAATAATACTTCTAAAAACACTATGGTATATACCTTAAACGGCTTTGCTTTAGTAGTTGATATAATATTAGTAGCTATTATGCAAAACAATCAGAACGAAGATGGGTCTATAGCTATTCCTAAGGTTTTAGAACCTTATATAGATAGTGCTTTTTACACTATTTAACTGCCTATAAGCAGCCTAAAACCTAGTTGAGTCATACCCATATTTAATATAATCTCAATAGATTCCAGGAAATAATCGATAGGGTACACGCCTTGCATAATCTCGATATCCAGGTAGCTCCTCATGAAGGGTTTTGTCTTCAAGTATTGTTCTAATCACGGCTATGACAAATGCCGTCACTACAGGAATAATTGTCCAAAGGGAGTTTAAGGCCAATATAATACCTACTACTGCCAGAAGGCTTCCGGCATAGCCAGGATGCCGTACTATTTTGTAAGGACCGCTATCGCAAACCGAATGTCCACGATCTTTTTGTATATGCACCGTACTAGAGAAAAAGCGGTTCTCAATTATAGCCCATGCTGCGAAAGCATATCCAAGTGTAATAATAACGAGACCGATAATGTTAAACCATGTCGGAAATATTGGTGTCAAACCATAGCGGTGGTCTAGTCCTGCTACAATCACAAGTGGGAATGAAAGACTTATTGCCATCAGCGGGGCAAGTACTTTATCCCACGGTTTTGTATTCATAGTTTTTCCCCAGCTAGCCCGCTCTACTAGAATTCCTGGGTGCCGCTTTTCTGCTAAAAAACGCCCACCGATACCGGCAATAAATAGCAATACGGAAAAGCCCCAGGCCTGCCACCAGCTAAAATCATCTGCACATACAAATAGAACCAGCGATATGATAAGATGTATGAGAATTAAACCAAACCACAAGCGAGGGCTTGGAGCTTGACTAATATTTGGATTAACAGTACTCTGTGTCATCTTTTCCTAACTCCGAAACAAACCTGGATTTGAATGCATTCTAATAATAAACATGTGCTATCCAACTCTTTAATATCCAATATTTTACACAAACACACCATTATAAGCAAATATTAATAAGGTATGATTCTATTTTGTAAAACAAACTGCTAAAATTGGCACTTAGAGAGGCCATATAAAGGAATTACTTTCTTTTGTAAAATACCCCTAAAAAACCAATTCAGCCTGCCTATTTACTGCCTCCTATTTATTAAGTACATTTATAAGTGAATAATGTCAATATAAGTTTATTTTATGTATCATAACTTAGCATTTATTTGTAAGAATATATCTATTATATATTAGGTCTTTAGTATGAAAAAATACGTTGGATTAGGGTTTTTATTAACTTTAATAATTGGTGTCTCATTATCAATAATTACTTTTATTATAGTACATAACCTTGAAGAAGCAAAAACTAAAAACTTCTTTAAGTTTAATGCGAAAAATCACCTCTCTACGTTAGAGACGACTATAGTAAGTCATCAGGAAATCATTAATTCTACAGCTGCCCTATTCTCTTCTTCAGAAAATATAACAAGAGAAGAGTTTAAAAATTATGTTAAAATGATTATAAAAAATCATCCAGAGATTAATGGACTTTCCTGGAATCCTCTTATTAAAGATTCTGAGTTAAAACTATATTCTCAAAACGCTAAAAAAGATGGATTAAGTGATTTTAAAATAACTGGATTTAATTCTAATGGCAAAAGAGTTATTTCTACTAAAAAAGATGCTTACATTCCTGTTTACTATATAGAACCATATAAAAAGAACAAATTGGCACTTGGACTTGACATATCTTCAAACAAAGAAAGAATGCAAGCGATAAATAAAGCTATAGATACAGGTAATGCAGTAGCTACTCAAAGAATTAAGCTAGTACAAGAAGATGGTAATAATTATGGATATTTATTAATGAAAGCAATCTATAAGAGAGCTTCTACAATAGATACTGTAATTAAGCGTCGTGAAAATTTCACTGGATTAATTGTAGGTGTATTTAGCTTTCATAACTTTATATCCACTAGAATGAAAAAAGTAGAAACATCCGGTATTGATATATGGGTATCAGATCTTTCTGCTCCATTAGAGGAACAATTCCTTGATTTTTATCAATCTAAAACAAGAGATGCATCTTTAGAAGCAACTGCTAAAAATCTAGAAATTGCTAAACGTGGATTACATTTACAAAGTTCAATAAATGTATTAGGACGAGAATGGTCATTTACATTTACACCTGCCCCTAAGTTTATTAATGACCATTATTCTTGGCACTCGGTTGCTTTATCCTTAACTATATTAATAATCATTTCTCTTATATTATTATATATTTATACAAAAGCTAAAGATAATTTTAAAATAAAAAATACACTTGAGCATCAGGTCAATGAAAGAACTAAAGAGTTACAAAAGTATAAAAATGAACTTGAAAGCATAGTTCAACAAGAGGTAGAAAAAAATAAAAAACAGACTACTTATATTGTTCAACAATCTCGTCTAGCACAAATGGGAGAGATGGTAAGCATGATAGCACATCAATGGAGACAGCCATTGAGTGCTATTTCATCTACATCAATAAATATAAAAATGAAACTAGCTTTAGGCTTATTGTCTGATGAAAATAGAAAAAGTGAAGATGAACTAAAAAAATACTTTGAAGAAGAACTTGATGCGATTGAAATGTATACACAAAACCTTTCAACGACAATAGACGACTTTAGAAACTTCTATAAACCAAATAAAATACAAGTGTCTATAACACTAGAAGAAATAGTTGTGAGATCATTAAAAATTATTAGCTCATCATTTGCAAATGCTAATATTAAAATAATAGAAGAATACTCTTCATATATGAAAATAAAACTATATGATAATGAGATGATGCAGGTAATTTTAAATATCTTAAAAAATGCTCAGGATAATTTTAAAGAGAAACAGATAAAAGACCCATACATTAAAATAACTGTTACAAATAGAACAATATCAATTTGTGATAATGGCGGTGGAATAAAAGAAGATATTATAGAGGAAATCTTTAATCCATACTTCTCAACTAAAGATGAAAAGAACGGAACAGGTTTGGGTCTTTACATGTCAAAAACAATTATAGAAGATCATCATAATGGAAAAATCAGTACAAAAAATATAGATGATGGAGTCTGTTTTACAATTGAATTGGATATAGTTCATTTAAAGTAAAAAGCTAAAAACAACTGTGTAAACCCACCTCTTATCCATTAATAACTTAGTATATTTTGATATAATTTCACTGAAAAATAACTTCCGAAGGTCTTCATTTAGGGTGCTAAGTTGAGGAAAAATCTCATATCAACTTCTGATACTATTAGTATTGCATTTGTTTTGTTGCTCCTGTGTGGCTAGGTATATCACTTTAAAAGCAAGACTCTACAGTTGGAAATGAACCTTTAGATTTTGTCTTTCTTTTTAGGGGCATTATAAACAATCTAGCTGTTATTTTATCTAATTAACTGATTAAATTTATGTCTCAACTATATTGGACATTCCATTTGGATATACTATGGAAAAGGAAAAGGAAAAGGAAAATGACACCTGCAATTGATGTAGCTAAACAAAACAATATTGCTTATCAACTACATGAGTTTTCGCATGATTCACAAAGTAAATCATATGGACTGGAAGCTTCGGAGAAACTCGGAGTCGATGAGGCAAGAGTTTTCAAAACGATAGTTGTAATGTGCAGTAATAAATCACTTGCCATGGGGATAATTCCTGTCTCATCTATGTTAAATATGAAACTTCTTGCAAAAGCGAGCAATTCTAAGAAATGTATAATGGCAAAAAAACTTGATGTAGAACGTTCAACAGGCTATGTACTAGGGGGTATAAGTCCTCTTGGTCAAAGAAGAGCTCTTAAGACTGTCATAGACATATCTGCAAAAGACTATGATACTATTTATGTCAGTGCTGGTAAAAGAGGGTTAGAAATAGAACTTAATCCTAATGACCTAAAAATGCTTGTTAACGGTAACTTTGACAGTATATGTGATATATAGCTTTTAATCCTGTTTGACCGCTAGTATTTTGATATAATCTTACATCCAATAAACTATCATTTAAAAAGTAATGATACAAGCCATACATTGGCACTTTTATTGCTTTTATAAGTAAAATATTCTAAGGTAGGTAATGGCAGAGATAGAAGATGAAATAATCATTATTGAAGACAGCGATGCTGCACAAGAGAGTGATCTATCTTATGGTTCTGAAGAAGAAGGTACTGATAAGAGCTCCTCTTTATTAAAAAATAAAAAAAAACTATTCATACTTATTGGCTCTATCACTTTATTCATTATTATCCTTCTACTGTATTTAGCGTTAAGGACACCTGCTGAAGAAGTATCTTCAGATTACTCTATGAGTGGCATTGAAGATAAGCTTGAAAAAGATAAATTAAAGCCGATAGAGGCAAGTAAGCTTGAAAATATGATTGCAAAAGCCAATTATTTGTACTCAAGCGGTTCTAAAAATGAAGCTTTAACAATTTATGAGAAGATAGCACACTACAGTGAAGCCATATCTTCCTACAACTTAGGTGTAGCACAACTTAAAGACAAACAATATAACCTAGCCCTAAATACATTTAAAAAAGCTATCCAAAATGATGAAAAAAGATGTGTAAGCGCGATTAATGCAGCCGTCTGTTGTTTACACCTAAATGATAAAAAAAGTTTTAAATATTACATTGACTTGGCCTATGCATATCTTCCACAGGAAAGAGCTTCTGACCTATATTCATATTATTACGCCCTTATTAATTATTATAATAGCAACTACTTAGAAACACTTAGTGCATTAAAAAATGCCACAACAAAAGAGTATATAAAGACACAAAATAATCTTAGTGCCAAAATAAATGCTTTATTTGAAAATGACTACGATGCTATAGAAGCATTGGAAGAAAATTCTCATCATATGGATTCATTTAGCTTAGGCTTACTATATGCGCGTGTTGGCGATATAAGCCTAGCAAAAAAATATCTAGAAGACGCTATAACAAAAAATATTCAACCCATAAAGTCTCAATTAGCCCTAGGGTTTATAAATTTAAAATCAGGGAAAATTGCAAAAGGGGCTGAGCTTATAGAAAATATTACTGATATGTACCCAGAAAAAGTCTATAAACCATATCCAATAAAAGTAAAACTTAAAGATTCTTTATTTGATGTCGGTAAGGCACAAAATAGATATAGAAATATATCTAATACAAGTAATTTACTAAATTATCAGAAAATATTTTATTTTTCACCGTACAAGATTTTTAATGCCAATCAAACCATAAGCTACATAAGAAAAGGGAATGCAAATATATTTATAGATAACATAAACTCTGCACAAGAGTATCTAAAGAAAAGTTCCTCATCATCAAGTGTAAATATAGGGATAGTTAAAGCTATAAAAAAAGCTCTTCTTTTTCGAACAAGAGAGGCAAATGAAATGCTGAATAAACTAGTTAAAGTTCAACCAAAACACTCGATTTTACACTATAATCTGGCACTTACTTATGCACAAATGGGTAATATGCCAAAGGCAAATGAACATTTTTTAAGATCATTTCATTTAGATGCTAAAAATTACCTATCAGGTATATATGCTGTGATGACCAGTCAACTTATAAATAAGGATTACAAGAAACTATTATCTATAGTCTCAGATTCAATATCAGAAGAAGAACCCAGTGAAGAGATAAATCTATATAAGACTTTACTTCAAATTACACAAAACAATGTGCTGGCTACTAGCGATTGGTTGGATAATAATTATAAACAAAGACCAATATACTTAGCTCTGGATATTATTATAGCACTTCAGTTAAATAAGATTGAAATAGCAAAAAAATCTGCACAAACACTTGTTTTATTACAGCCCAAAGATATATTACCACATATGATGTATATTGATTCACACTTTTATAAATTGTCTCAAAAAGATTATGCAAAGAAAGTTTCAAATTACCTAAAGAAAATTGATTTTCATTTCAAGGATTTATACTTCGGTCCATATATAACTAGATACTTATATATTCAGCAAAATCTAATTATCGGTAAACTATATTTTGTTCGTAAACAGATAAAAAATGTTTTACAAACGACACAGGAGCATACTGAAGAATTAACAAGTTCACTTGCACTGGCTTCACTGTATGACGGTGCTTTTGAAGAATCATATAGCTTATATAATGACCTTGTAGATAACCTCAAGGTTAGAGATGCTTATACTCTCTTTTTAGGTGCAGTAGCTTCTATCGCAGCCGAACATCATGCTAATGCTATCGCTTTATTAGAACTTTCCAAGTTAAAAGATCCTAACTTCTTTGAAACCCGTTATGCTCTTGGTCTGTTATATCTTGAAGTTAAAAATAATAAGGGTGCGGTAATACAACTATCAAGAGTAAGAAAAGATAATTTTAATTCTGAATTTTTTAATTTTAATATTGATAAAGACAAACTATTGTTCAAAAAACAACATCCCAATAAATAAAGTCACCTATTTTTTAGGTAATCGCTTCTTTAAAAGGGATAAGGCTCTTAGTGGCCCATACATTAAATATGTTGAGAATAGTAAAGTAAAACCCTCTATAGGATACATAAATAGACTTAAAGCCACTACTAAAATAATGACAAAAAGTTTCATCATATGTTTTGGTGTAAAATCTACTTTCTTGAAGCTTGGATAACGAATATTACTAACCATAAGCATTGAAACTAATATTGACATTATCAAGATGACTATACCATATTCATCTTTTATATCATACTTATCAAATACAAGTACGAGTAAGGATATAAAGACTGCTGCTGTAGGTATCGGTATTCCAATAAACACTGATGGTTCATTGTTAGATGTCATAACATTAAAGCGAGCCAGTCTAATAGCTCCAAATATAACAAATAAAGCGGATACAACTATACCAAATCTACCAAAATCATTTCCGATAAAAAGATATATCAAAAGTGCAGGTGCAACGCCAAAAGCAACAATATCTGCTAAAGAATCAAACTCTATACCAAATCTAGAACATGTGTTAGTTAGTCTGGCTATTCGTCCATCTAAACCATCAAAAATCAATGATAAGAGAATTAACCAAGCCGATGCAGAAAACTTTCCGTCAATTGCATTTACCATACTTAAAATAGCTACAAATATTGATGCTGCAGTAAATAGGTTTGGTAGTATATAAAGTAGGTTTCCTGCTTTAGTTCTCATTTATTATGAAAAGTACCCTATTAATGCTTGCGAAGCCTTAACTTCATCCCCTACATTTACATTTATACGAAAATTTTGAGGCAGATAAAGCGCAGTTATTCCATTTACCATGACACCGTATCTCGAACCTTGTAAAAGTTTTTTCTCTATTAGTAAATCAACATTAATCGGTACTATGCTTTTCTTTAGCATATGTTGTACTTTTAGTACATTCTCATTATCTTTAAATATTAATTCTGTATTTTCATTTATTTTTTTAGATAAAGGGCTAAAGTCAGATAACCTAGCTCCATGTTTAATATCTATAGACACCAAACTAGAGCTTAATGGCACCCTTAACAATGAGACATCAAGGTAACTACTGTCAATCAATATTTTATAAGAATAGTTACTGTCTTGTTTAATCTCATCAATCGAGATTATAGTTCCATCTACAGGAGATACTACACTGTTCTTTTCATATATAACGTTCTGACGTTCTGGATTTCTAAAAATATATATAAAAAAACCAGTTATAATAAATGAAAAAAATTCTAAAATCTCAAAACCAAATAAAGAAGTTATAAGAATGGACAAAATACCGTAGCCTATATATATCCATCCCTCTTTTGCTATTGGTAAAAGATTATTTTTCATCACTTATCTCTTGTTTTTCATCGTTATTATCATCATCGCTAGCCATCTTTGCATCTTGCTTAAGCTCTTCTTTAATCTCATCAACAACTATAATAACTTTACTTTCTATATTATTATTCTTCTCAAAATCAATAATAACTTCTCTAACCTCTTCACCAGTAATATTTTCTTTTTTATACAAAAGTCTTACCATATCTTCTATAGCACCTTTGTATTCTTCAAGCCTAGCTAAAACAACTTCATATCTTGCTAGTAGTGATGTTTTAATGAAATCATCCATATCTTGCGCCATTTTTTCACTGTATTCACGAGTTGCCTGTTGACCAGTACCTAAAAATGATTGTCTTGATTTTTCTAAAACCATTAAACCGGCTACTTCACTCATACCATAAGTCTGAACCATAGATTTTATAATATCAGTTGCTCTTTCTAAGTCATTTCCTGCACCTGTAGATATTTCACCGATAAATACTTCTTCGGCTGCACGTCCACCAAGCAATACATCAACTTCAGCCCACATCTCATGACGTTGCATCATAAACCTGTCTTCTTCTGGTTTATTCAATGTATAACCAAGTGCTGCAAGACCACGAGGAACAATAGATACCTTAGAAACTTTCTTAGCACCAATAGTTGTCTCAGCTAAAAGCGCATGGCCACTCTCATGATAAGCTACTATTTTTTTCTCTTTAGGATTAATTCTGCGTGATTTTTTTGAAAGTCCGGCAATAGCTCTCTCTACTGATTCATAAAGATCTTTCTGCTTAACAGTTTTCTGACTTTTTCTACCAGCAAGTAAGGCAGCCTCATTAACAACATTTGCCAAGTCTGCTCCAGCGAGACCTGCCGTTAATCTGGCAATCTCTTCTACTTCAACATCTTCATCCATTTTTACATCTCTCATATGTACTTTAAGGATTTTTATACGACCTTCAAAGTCCGGCTTATCAACTAAAACTTGTCTATCAAAACGTCCAGGTCTAAGAAGAGCTTGATCTAAGATTTCTGGTCTATTAGTTGCAGCCAATATGATTACAGGAGTATCAGTTCCAAAACCATCCATCTCTGCTAGAAGCTGATTAAGTGTTTGTTCTCTTTCATCATTTCCGCCCATGTTAGCACCAGCTGCACGACTTTTACCAATTGCATCAATCTCATCAATAAAAATAATACTTGGAGCATCTTTTTTTGCTTGTTCAAACAAGTCACGAACACGTGCAGCTCCTACACCTACAAACATCTCAATAAAACTAGAACCACTTACTGAGAAAAACGGTACATCTGCTTCACCCGCTACCGCTTTTGCTAATAATGTTTTACCTGTACCAGGTGAACCGACTAATAAAACACCCTTAGGAATTTTTGCACCGATTTCTACATACCTACCTGGGTATTTTAAAAAATCAACTATCTCTTGTACTTCCTCTTTTGCTTCTTCAACACCTGCAACATCATCAAATTTAGTATTTGGTTTTTCAGAGTTAACCATTTTCTTAGATGTACCCATACCAAGAATTCCACCACCCATGCTTTTTTGCATACGTCCAGCAAAGAACATCCAAATAGCAATAATGATTAAAAATGGAAATAGCCATCCAAACATCTCTGTAAACCAGTTAGTTTCACTGAAACCAGAGTAGTCTATATCTTGCTTTTCAAGTTCTTCTATTAACTTAGTGTCACCTCTTACGATTCTAGTTGTATAAACAGACCCATCGCTTGATTTTGCTTTTATGTAACTTTGTCCTATGTCAACTTTTGAAACACTTTTTGAAGCTATCAGAGATTTAAACTCAGAATAAGTGATTTGTTTTGCTCTTTTTGTCACGCCCATCGGTGAATTAACATCTGTATTGTCTCCAACTAGAACTTTAAACAGTAATATAATCACTACTGAAAAAATTGCAAAAGTCACTAAAGGGTTTTGATTAAAAAAATTATTATCATTTTTTTTATTATTGTCTTGCATACTTATATTTTATCCTCTTTTTAAAATCAATGTCACCCATTCTTCTTGGGTGATTCTTTGTAAAATCTCGAAATCTTTATAAAATCCTAAAACTTTATTTTCATACTTATCTAAAATACCTGATAAAATTAAAATTCCATCATCTTTTAGAACTTTTTTTAAATCATTTGCTATAAATGTTAAAACATCAGCGACTATATTTGCCACTACTATATCATATTTACCATTAGCAAGAGAACATGAGCCCTCCCAAAGATTTTCAAATACAGTATCATTTAACTCTGCATTCTTCTGAGTGTTTTGTACACAAACAACATCTGTATCACAAGCATCAACCTTAGCGCCAAGCTTAGCTGCACCTACTCCAAGGATACCACTTCCGCATCCAACATCTAAAACTTTACTGTCTTTTACAACATATTTTGCAATTGCTCTTAATGATGAGGCGGTAGTTGGATGATGACCTGTACCAAAAGCAAGAGCCGGGTCAATTACAATATTTATTAATTCAGAATCTGGTTCATTCCATGTCGGATGAATATAAAACTTATCAATTTGTAAGGGAGTTACACTTTTTTGATACTCTGAAACCCAGTCACTATTTTTTAGCTTTGTATGTGTACATTCAAGTTCAATAGTTTCCCCTAGAGCCTTTGTCAAAGCTTCATTGAATTGTTCAAGTCCCCAAATTATAGTATCAAGGTCATCTTCACTTCTAATGATAAAACCATCATCTGTCTCTTCAAAACCAACCGGCAAGGTGTCTGATAAAAAATCTGAAAATAGTGAATGATGAGAAGATATCTTAACTACTAACTCAAAGTAGTAATCTTGCATTAAGCCTCTATACCAAATACTGCTGCAAGTTTTTCTTTAAGAATTTGTGGAGTAAAAGGTTTTACTATATAGTTATTAACACCTGCTTTAAGAGCCGTTATAACTTCAGCCTTACCACCCTCTGTTGTAACCATAATGATGGGTAAGTCAATAAAACGATCATCTGCACGAACTTTCTTTACAAGTTCAAGACCATTCATTTCTGGCATATTCCAATCTGTAATTAACATCTCTACATCAGGATTAGCATCTAATGCCGTCCAACCCTCTAAACCGTCAGCGCCCTCTAAAACATCTTTGTGTCCAAGACGAGCCAATGTATTTTTAATAATACGACGCATTGTAGAACTATCATCAACAACAAGTAATTTCAATTGAAATCCTTTTCTAAAATAGATATTTATAAAATTAATAGGTAATAATACCTAAATTTTATTTTGTTTATGGTTAAGGATAGCTTAACTAAGAAGTTTAAACATCTTAGGTAAGTCTATAGTCCCTTCATAATAGGCTTTACCTATTATCACACCGTCGACTGCATTGGTTGCAATCAAATCTTCTATATCACTAGCATCTTTCAGTCCACCACTTGCAATTGTACTAATTCCACTAGCTTTTGCTATCTCAACCGTAAACTCAACATTTATTCCACTTAGAGTACCGTCACGACCTACATCTGTACATATAATAGCTTCTACACCAGCCTTAGCAAACTCTTTCGCCAAGTCTGTAGCCTTCATCGAACTTACCTCACCCCAGCCTTCAACTGCTACAAAACCGTCTATAGCATCAATACCGACTGCTATTGGGTATTTTTTTGCCATATCTTTTACGAATTGAGGGTCTTTAACTGCTATTGAACCAAGAATAATTCTATCTATGCCTATTTCAATCATCTTTTGTATGGTAGCTTCATCACGAATACCGCCGCCTAACTCAAGTTTCACATTACAATTTTGGCGTATTTTTATAATCTGTTCTAAGTTCTTAGGCTCACCTGCAAATGCACCGTTTAGGTCAACTAAATGTATCCATAGTGCACCCATCTCTTCAAACTTTTTTACCAAACTCCAAGGTTCGTCTGAGTATATCTTAGCACTGTCCATCAGTCCTTTTGTAAGGCGAACGGCCTTTCCGTCTTTTAAATCTATTGCTGGGTAAAGTGTCATTTAAAATAATTTCCTTTTTTATTATTAAGAGCCATAAGTCGCGTTGAATCTCTGCCCAAGAGAACTCTGATTTCAATGTGGCAATCGAAATTACTTTCGATTGCGTATAAACTATAGTGCTATAAAATTTTCAAGTATTTTTAAACCATTTTTATGGCTTTTTTCCGGGTGGGGTTGAATACCCATAATATTTTTATGAGCTACGGCTGAAGTAAATTCATAACCATAATTAGTACGACCGATAATATCATCTTTATCTGCACAGTTCACATGATAAGTATGAACAAAATAAAGGTAGTGTTCCTCATCTAGATTGGCAAATAATGGATGTTCTTTTGTAAACATTCTATTCCAGCCCATATGAGGTACTTTAAGCTGCTCACTAAACTTACTTGTATCAAAGGCTGTTACACTTCCTTTTATAAGTCCTAGTCCTTCATGGTAACCAAACTCTTCACTGCTTTGAAACAACAGTTGCATACCCAGACATATACCCAATATATATTTTCCACTTAAAGCATACTCTCTTAAGGGTTCTATCATATTTCTATCTTTTAAGTGCTCCATTGCATCACCAAATGCACCTACACCAGGAAGTATCAGTTTGTCATAATCTTTAAATTTTTTTGGATCACTTTCAACTATCGTATCTTTTCCAAGCTTAGCAAATGCATTTTTCACACTTGCTAGGTTACCCATATTATAATCAACTATAGCTATCATTCTTCAATCTTTAATTTTGTAAATTTTATATAAACCGCTAAACCGATAAGAAGCATTGAAACACCAGCAACTATATACATAGCATAAACAAGTTGGTTAGGATCTGTTATAGCAAATTTAAATACCAACATCAATGCCTCGATGGACAAAGCAATAATAATCGAACCTAAGAATCGAACCATTGTTTTATGTGGACCGGATATACTATGTTCCTTATTTTGTCCCAATATCTCTTCTTCTATGAGGGTTTTTGCCAGATCAAATATGGCAAGGGCTAAAGTAAGTAATATTGTTGCTTCAAAAACATCCTTAATTTTAAAGTGTACAGGTGTAATGTCATATACAAAGAAGCTCTGAATACCTTTGAAAAACAATAATAATGATATAGCTATCAGGGCAATAGCAAATGCGCTATATGAATACTTGAATAGTCTTGAAAAAAACATATCCATTGTATTTAGGTGAGATATTTTAAGCACCTCACCTAAAGGCATATCCAGACAAGCTACATATTTTAGATTTCCATCTTCGCAATATACTGGTTGAGATGCGGTTACACATAAGTCACCTGTAATTAAAGACGGATATGGATCAGTGATAGTACATCGTGATTCTCTAACAGCTCTATAATAATACGCACGATCTGCACGAATTTTTCCTGCATCATCATCTATTTGCTTATCTTTGGCAAATGTAGGTGTTAATTGCACACCTTTTTCATCTAGTAGGTAAACACCGTCACTTCCCTCTAGGTCTGCCTTTATCTTTAAAAGACGAGGTACAATCATCTCTTCAGAGAGAGAAGGCAGTCTGTTTGGAATATTTTTTGAAAAAAGATAGCAAAAATATGCCCTAGCCTTAGTACGACCATCGGAAAAATTTTGAATATCTGATGCTACCATATTTTCAACCTTTATTTTTATTAATGCGATTATACTATAATGTCGTCAAAAAAACACTGAGGAATCTATAATTTAATGGCATTTAAACTGTTTTTATTACTAGAAAAAATTTTAATGGTACTTCCAAAATCATTAAGAATAAGATTTTTTTCTTCATTATCTTCACTAGCTTATTATATTTCATCACGGTATCGTACTATTGCATATCAAAATCTAGACTTTATTTTCAATGATGAAATAAGCGATAAAGAAAAAGATGAAATAACAAGATACAGTTTTAAAAACCTACTTTTTAATTTTATGCACCTTATTGAACTTAGACAAATGAGTATGGACATATTAAGAGAAAAAGTCTCTGTTAAAAATCTAGAAGCTGTACAAAAAGCAAATCACGAAAACCGTGCTATTATATACGTGACTCCGCATTACTCTGCTTGGGAACTTGGAGCTGTAAGTGTTGGTTTGTTTGATAAACCATTGACAGCCGTATTTAAAAAACTAAAAAATCAACAATACCAGCAGTGGATGTTAGAATCTAGAAATATTTTTGGAAATAAGTCCTTAGAAAAATCAAATGTCATCAAACCGCTTATTAAACTTTTACGTTCAAAAGAGCCTATAGGAATAGTTATAGATTCGAGTATGAATAAAAGAGAGGGCATAGAGGTTATGTTTTTAGGTAAAAAAACCAGACAGACAGCAACTCCTGCTTATTTGGCAAGAAAATTTGATGCTGCAATCATACCTGTTACTATCAGAACTGATGATGAACAAAACTATACGCTTATGTTTTTTGATGAGATTGTTGTGAATAAAACAGATGATGAGGAAAAAGACATACTTCAAGCCACTCAACTACAGGCGGACTGGTTAAGTAAGCTTATAAGAAAAGAGCCAAAGTTCTGGTTTTGGATACATCGCAGATGGAAGTCTGAATTTCCTCAAATATATAAAAAATAAGATCTGATCAAACCTGATTGAACTCTCTTGTTCTTGCTTCAAACAGCTTTAAAATAGTTAAGAAAAAAGCAGTTATTGCTGGTCCTAAAATCATACCCCAAAAACCAAATGATGAGAGTCCGGCAATAATAGCAAAGAAAATCACCAATTCATTGATTTTAGTGTCATCTTCATTAAGTAGTCTATTGTTTATATCTTTTATTATTAACGGTTTTATAAACGTATCTGCTATTATTGATATAACGACTACAGAATATACTGTTATGAAGATTGCATTTGCATTATTGCCTGTAGAAAATTCAAAAAGCATAAACGGCAGCCACATCAACACTCCTCCGATAACAGGGATAAGAGATGCGAATCCGTACATAATCCCGAACAAAAGTCCGTTATATCCAATGTATGAAACAGCAATTCCAAATAATATACCTTCAAACATCGCAGTAACCAAAATAGAGTAAAAAACAACACTCATCACAGATGACAACTCTTTTGCAAGAAGGGTGGTCTCATGCACCGATATTTGTATTACTCTCTTTAAAAATCCGACTATTGTTTCTCCGTTGTATAAAGAAAAAAAGTAAAAGATTATTATTAAAAATGAATTCTTTAAAAAACCTGCACTGAACTTTCCGATAGTCGCAGTAATGGACAATACATTTGATGTGATTTTTTCTGTGTTTAAATTTTCCAATATATTGTCTGCATATGGTTTTAAAAACATCAAAAACTCAGGTGGTGACATGATAAAATCCTGAACATGTTTTTCTATTTTTAAAAAAACTTCCGGTTCTAGGTTGTTTAACCAAATTGTTAAAGTTGTTAGAAAATAACCAAGAGGAGCAAAAAACAAAATAGCCAAAAGTAAGCTTGATAATACCGCAGCTAATAATTTTGATTTTATATTTTTTTCAAATAACTTTTGAATATTTGACGTTGAAATCGCTAAAAGTGCCGCAATTGTAATGGTTAATATAAATGGTGAATATAAAAAATACATTCCGTATAAAGCTATACCGAAAAGTATCGCAACAAAATATTGTGGTTTCATAATATCTGTCTCCTTTTGTATGGAAATGACTTCTTTAGAAAATTCATATTACTAAAGTCAGACTTATCCGCAAGAATATTTCTAATTTTCAAAATAGGTTTCCTTCTACTTGAGGTGGTGACACATTTAAAATCTCATAAGTATTCCTTGTAGCCTTTCTTCCCTTTGCTGTACGCTCAAGGTATCCGTTGGCAATCAGATAAGGTTCAAGCACATCCTCAACTGTCCCTTCATCCTCACTAAGCGAAGCCGCAATTGTGCTAAGGCCTATAGCCTTTCCGTTAGCGCCCACTAAAAGATTTAAAAGTCTAATATCCATCTCATCAAAACCAAAAGCATTTATTCCAAGTTCATCTAAGGCGAACTGAGTTCTTGAATGTTTGATTTTTACTTCATCAGCTACATCTGCAAAGTCTCTAACCCTTCTAAGTAGTCTTAGAGCTATTCTGGGTGTACCTCTACTTCTTCTTGCTATCTCAATACAGGCTTCATGAACTATCTCTTTTTCAAGTTTATTTGAAGCTTGAGAAATGATTTTTGCCAACTCCTCAGGAGAGTAAAACTGCATTCTAAAGTTCATACCGAACCTGTCTCTTAACGGATTTGAAAGCATCCCGGCACGTGTTGTTGCACCTATCAAAGTAAAACGAGGGAGATCTATCTTAACAGTTTGAGCAGCAGGCCCACTTCCAATAATAATATCGATTCTAAAATCTTCCATTGAGGAGTATAGTATCTCTTCAACAGCAGGAGACAATCGATGAATCTCGTCTATAAATAATATATCACCCTCTTCTAGGTTTGTTAGTATTGCAGCAAGGTCTCCACTTTTTTCTATCATAGGAGCAGCTGTAACTTTTATATTTGCATTCATCTCATTAGCAATAATTAAAGCTAAGGTAGTCTTTCCAAGCCCTGGTGGTCCAAAAAATAAAACATGGTCAAGGGCTTCGTTACGTTTTTTGCTCGCTTGTATAAATACACCAAGATTTTTTTTTATCTGTTCTTGACCTATATACTCGTTCCAAGCATCCGGACGAAGAGTTATCTCAGATGTTTCTTCTGATTCAAACCTTTCTATTTCTACTAATCTTTCCATTTTAGTATGTATGTTCCTCTTTTGGAAATTCTTTGCTTTTTACTTCATCTGCATAATTTTCAACAGCATCCTTAACTAAAGATGCCCCATCAATATATTTTTTTACAAACTTAGGAGTGAACTCTTCAAAAAGTCCTAACATATCTGAGAAAACAAGAACCTGCCCATCAACATCTTTACCTGCCCCAATCCCTATAAGCGGAATATCTACACTGGCTGCTACTTTAGAAGCCACGTCAGCTTTTACACCCTCTATAACCATACAAAATGCACCCGCATCTTCAATAGCTTTTGCATCTTTAATGAGTTGAATCTCCTCATCTTTAGTTTTACCCTTAACCTTATATCCGCCTTCACTTCTAACAGATTGTGGAAGCAAACCTATATGCCCGCAGACCGCTATTGAGTTACTCACCAAATGTCTTACTATATCTGCTTTTTCTTCTCCACCTTCTATCTTGACACAATCTGCATTAGTCTCTCTAAAGACTCTTAATGAGTTCTCTAAAGCTATATTTTTATCAGTATATGTTCCAAACGGCATATCACAAATGACGAAACTGTTCTTGGCTCCATTACATACGGCAACAGTATGGTATAGCATTTGCTCCATTGTAGAACTTAACGTATCACCTTTACCTGCAAAGCTCATGTTGAGGCTATCGCCAACCAGAATCATGTCGGCACTAGGCTCTAGTAGTTTTGCGAAAAGTGCATCATAAGCAGTAATCATTACTAAAGGCTGTACACCTTTAGATTTTTTAATAGAATTTATAGTCATTTTTTTATTCATAAAGGTATTTTAACTAAAAATTGCTATAATTATAACTATATGGGAGAATTATTTTATGGGTGCCAGAAGTGACTTGGAAGAAAACTTTGATTTTGAGATAGTCGATGAGTTTCTAGATCACTATTCTATAATGATGGACAGTATAGAAGTTTTAATAATAGACTTATCAAAAGATGATATACATGAAAGAAGTTTAAACGAATTGTTTCGAGTTTTTCATAATATAAAATCAGCCTCGGGTTATTTAAAAATAGAACAAATGACTAGGCTTGCTACTTTTGTCGAAGAAATCCTAGAAGAGCTAAGAAAAATAAACAAGCCGGTAAATGAAAACGTAATAAACTGGCTACTAAGAATCAGTGACATGTTCGCTTCATGGCGTGATGACTTAAAAGCTGATAATGAATTCAGACATATAAAATATTCTCTACTTAAAACACCTGATTTGGAAAAATATAATTAATGAAAAAACTAGTAGCATATATAACCTCCGGATATCCGGAAAAATCTTTTAGTATAGATCTTGCGCTCTCTTTAGCTGAAAACGGAGTTGATACCGTTGAACTTGGAGTTCCATTTTCAGATCCTGTTGCAGATGGTCCTCTGATTGAAAAAGCAAATCATAAAGCCTTAGAACTTGGTTTTAAGTTTAAAGATCTTTTAGAGATTTCCAAAGCGGTAGCGCCAAATGTAGACACTTTATGGATGGGCTATTTTAACAGTTTTTATCAACAAAATATGGATAAGTTAATACCTCTTGCAAGAGAACTTGGAGTAAACGGTTTAATCGTTCCTGATTTACCTCACGAGGAGGCTTTGGCATATAGTGATCTATTTAATTCAAACAACATGTCAAACATAAGTTTTGTTGCTCCAACAGACGGAGAAGACAGAATAAAAGAAGTAGTTACTGATGCCAAGAAGTTTATCTATATGGTTGCTTATACCGGAATTACGGGTTCAGGTGTAGCCGAAGATTTACAACCATTTTTACAATCTATTAAGAAACATACTCAAACACCTGTTTACGTAGGCTTCGGTGTCAATAAAAATACTGCAAAAGAAAAGGTAAAAGGTGCTGATGGGGTTATAGTAGGAAGTACTTTTATAGATATCTTGTTAAAAGAAAATCTTAGCTATGATACAAAGATTAAAGAGTGTAGTCAGTTAGCTAACATAATAAAAAATGAAATAAACAACTAATATTATCTAAGCTCAAAAAGCACTAAAAGTGTTTTTTGTAAAAAACTGTCATTGTCATCACTCACCATAAGATATCTGTTTTTCCCGACCTTTGTTAACCCTTCAAAATTATCTAACGACCAGCCCTCTGCCGTACTTAACTTAGCCATCTGTTCACTTTTACAAATGTTACCTTTACACTCGTCAAGGTGAATTTTTGTCAATGTAATAATCATCTTACGTGTAAATCTGTAAAAGTCTCTCTCTAAAGCCAATATCTCATCATCTGAGATAAATTCCAAGGCGCATAAGCTTCCGGATGATTTAAATTTATAAGTCTTATATTTAGCATATATGGTGTGATAATTTTCATTTTCGCCTATTAGTTCTAGTTCAGGAGCAACCAATAATCCATAAGTCTTGTTATAAGCTATAGATTCTAAGGCTTTGTTTTTCCCTTTATAGTTATCTATATCTCTTAACTTTTTTTGTATTTTTTTATTTTTTACTTTTTGACCATTAAGAGTATATACTTCAACTCTAGGTTTTCTCTCAAATGAGATATAGAGCTGATTGTCAACCAAAACCATACCCTCAGAATCTGACTTCTTTTTCTTTAATACTTTACCCTTCTTATTTTTCAGTCGAATAGATTTTAAGAATTTTAGAGAATTGATTTTATCATTTTGTAAATCAATATAAAAATGATGCAAATATCCAAAGTCACTAAGGGCATACAATCTATTATGCGAATAAGCCAAGGCTGAAAGCTCATTAGTCTTTAAGTTCTTAAACACCAACTCTTTAGAATCTAAAATATTGATACCCATAACCGAAGTATCATCTTTTAATACAGGTTTTACCTTGTAATCCAACAATTGTGAATGCAACAAAATACTTATAAATAATGTCAGTAATATTTTCATAGTCTATTATATGAAATATTTTCACATATGTAAAGTATTAGCTAAACTAGTCTGTTTTAAACTGACTTAATTGATTTGACAGATTTTCTGTTAATTTAAATAAATGCTCTGATGCAGACACTATCTCTTTAGTCCCTTTTAGATTACTGCTCATATGTGTGTTTATATTATCCATATCATCCATTAATACATCAATGCTATTTACTATATCTTTAGAAACTGTAGATGATTCTTTAGCTGCTAATAAAGTACTATCCATTACATTTGATGATTCATATATTTTATCTGATGCCGATTCTGCTATCTCAACAAGCTTTTCTATATCTTTTGTGTTATTTGAAATTTGTTCGCTTGATTCACTAATGGACTGTACTATTGTATTTACGGTGATATTTATCTCTAAAAGTGTTTTTTGAGTTCTCTCTGCCAGCTTTCTTACCTCATCGGCAACAACTGCAAAACCACGTCCGTGTTCACCTGCTCTAGCAGCTTCTATAGCTGCATTAAGTGCCAACAAATTTGTCTGATCTGCAATATCTGAGATGATAGATAAAACATCCTTTACCTGTTCTGCTTCGTTTGACAGGTTGTTTAACTTAACAGTTAGTTCATTTTGAACCTCACTGCCTGCTAAAACCCTTTGAGTCATGGAACTTATCTCAGTCTTTGCCGTATTTAAGATATTTTGTGCCTTTTCAACATCGCTTTGTGTTTGAAGTGTGGAGTTAGCCGAATGCTCAAGCACTTCTTTTAACTGAGTGTTTCTATTGACCGTGTCATTTATGATTTGTGTAGAATCATTAATGTGTTGACTTATTAAAGATGATGTTCTTGTAAGTTCTTCGGATACAGCTGCATTTTCATGACCGGCTGCCTTTGAATCAAGTATGAGATTGTTGATAGAGCTTATAAAGCTGTTAAATGATTCTCTTATCTTCCCTATCTCATCATTGTAATCTATTTGTGCTCTTGTTGTTAAATCATTATTGGTAATAGATTCATGCATCAGGCTCTGCAGATTTTCTATTCTCTCAAACACTAGCTTTTTCAATATAAAAAAGATTAGCAGTAAAAGTATCAACACAAGTACAAACATATTAATAACTGAATGGTATATAATACCTTCTGCGGCATTAACAGAGTACTTTACGGCACTAAGACTTTCCCCTATTAGAAATAAACCTAATACTTTTCCTTTGTAATCTTTAACATACTCATATGTATAATAATATTTATCATCAAAAACTCTTTTTTCTTTTAGCAGGGTATGAAAGTCAATATTTTTTGCCGCATTTAAAAAGTCTTTATTTAAAAACTTTTGACTTATTTTGTAGTTAGCTATACTATATTGATTTTTCAACTTAGCGCCTTGTTTAACTAACTTGCCATCCATCAAGAGTAAGAAGTTTCTACCTTTTTTATCAAAGTTTTTAGCCACTGAGTTCAAGCCTTGAGTAAACTCTAATGAGCCAAGATATTCATCATCTTTGATTATTGGAGATATTCCTTTAAGAACCAGACCCCAGCTTTCAATTTCAAATGAGATGAAAGGTTTTTTAGTCTTTTTCATATAAGCTAAGGAATTACTTTTTGAACTTGCGTCATCTCCGTAACTGCTAGAATCCCATGCTTTTACAAATGATTTGCTTTGTTTTGTCAGCAGGTGTATTTTTACATTTTTATAATTGGTATTTTTTTTAAAATCATCACTAAGTTCGGACAATGTTTTAATTGCTATATCTCTGTTATTATCTTCAAGTGCATTTATAAGGCTTTTATTTCTAGCGATGGAGATCACATTTGTCAAAGCAACACTTTTTTTAGATTCTATCTCACTTTCTAGTAAAGTATGAAGTCCATTCATTTTTTCATCTACTACAATATCTTCTATATCAGATACACCTGACAACATAATGGAAGCCGAAATCATTATTAATACAAACGCAACTATAGAGGAATAAATAAATATTTTAGTAGATATATGTATGTTTTTCATGCTTGTCCTTACAAATTACTTAATGATATAACTATTTTAATTAAGTTTATATTAAAAATAATAATTTATTGAGTTTAATTTAGTTATATATAAATATTATTCATATATTTACTTTGGTCTCCCTACGTGGACTCGAACCACGAGCTATCCCTTAGGAGGGGACTGCTTTATCCAGTTAAGCGATAAGGAGATATGCCAAGATTATACTTGGTATATCTATTATTTAATTTGGCTCTTTTATTAATCCCATAAACAAGATCTGTTTACTCACATTGTCTTTAATAAAAATCATAAACGGTCTATTAACGTTAAAAGTGGTTGTAATATCTACAGCAGATATATTACCATCTACAACAACTGTAGCTGCCGTTGCTTCCGTCCCGTTTTCATCTACTTTTATAAAAGCCTTATGTGCAATAGAATCTATAAATAAACTCTTATCACTGCTCATATTAGTAAAATCTGCCCCCTCAGAAAATGGTGTAAGCATTCCTAATGTTTCTAAGTATTGTTTAATATCATACTTCGGGGTACTAAACTCAAACTTTGGCATTTTCAGTATTAAGTTTGTATCACTCATACTTGCCATGTTATTATATATATTTTCAATATTATCAACAGTATTTGTAAACTCATTCTCATTAGGAAGTATGATAAGCATTGAGCTTTTTCCACCCTTATAAGGTAGCTCTATAGCCTGATAGTAGCTTTCTTTTAGATATTTGTAGTGACCATCGTACTTGTTCATAAAAGGGATCTGTTTAGTAGAGCCGTCTTCTGCTGTGAAGATAGAATTATTGGTATAAGACTTTTGAAATGCTTGTGACCATTCCCCCTTGAAATAAACTGTGTTTGTGATTACAATCGGGGTAGATTGATTAATACTTCCCTTGGAAAGAATATCTTTGATGCGTTTATTAGTTTGTTCTTCAACCCATTCATTGATTGTAATTCTAGATTCTTCTGTTTTATTTATAAAATCTAAAGCTTTGATGTTTGCGCCATAATTAACTTTTATAGTATCTAAATAAGAATCTAAGACAGGGTAGTTTTTTTGTATCCAAATAGCATTACTTAGGTTCAGTATATAGTTTTCATCATCACTATTTAAATGCAAGTCTAAGGCATTGAAATTTTCATGTAATTTTACATCATCTGTACTATCAAAGTTAAATACTGAGGCTATCTCTGTTTTAGTATCACCTTTTGCTCCTGCATAAACAATTGCCAGAGCTTCCGATATACTATATGGTGAAAAAAATATATTAGCATTTTCATTTTTATAAAGCTTGTCAAAAATACTAAAAGCAAACTTATTGTTACTTTCAGCTAAAACTGACAGTTCATTTTCACTGCTGAGTGGAGCCGCATTTCTTTCTAAGTTTGATTCTAAATTAACGATGTTTTTGTTTTGGCTGGCAGCAGAATCACTAGAGATTGTACCATCACAAGCAATAAATAAGATTGCAATAGCAAGTAAGAATATATTTGTTACTTTGTAAGCCTTCATAGCAGTCTCCAAATTACAAAAATAGCAGATAAAGCTATATTTATAAGTATTTAACAACATTATATCATATTAGTTAAGTATTGAAATATCTTGTTTATTTATAAATTCTTAGGTACTTACCAAACTTATAGATAACTTTCGTATACTTTATTTATAGTTGATGCCTGATTTTTATAATGGCTTATATCTATATATTCTGAACAATATGCTAATAAATAATCTTGTGCATTCTTTAAATCATTGATAGAATTTTTGTTCTTTTTGTCATTGAACTTATAAATAGACCTGTCATATTTATGAACATAGTTTACGCAGTAACGCCCTTTTGCCACTTTTTCTCTTTTCTTGGCAATTACCTTATCGCAATTTGCCAGTGACACTTTATTTGCAGGTTCATTGGAATATCCATTTCTTATATCAATCAAAATACCGCTTATGCTTGCCATAACTATATTACCAAGTACCCAAGCGTTAATCTTACTTTCTTCAAGCTTATTTTCACATTGAGTAAGATATGTATAACTTGAATCACCTTTATTGTTTAGCTTAATAACAGCGGGGGTAACTGCTTTTGCTACGACAGTACCTTTGCTATCTTTAACTATGAAGGCTTGTCCATTTTTTGTGGAGTTAATGAATACAGAAGTTTTTTTGGGGGACACCATTGTCGAACAGCCTGTACTAAGAATACCTATGATTAATAATAAAAATATCTCTCTTCGCATCTTCATCTCACTTTTGGCTTATTATATTTGATAATATTATCTTAATTAATATATATCGGTATATGCTGAGTTATCTTTAGAAATTGCAGCTTCTAAGATATTTGAATATATAGAGATGTTCTACAATTCAAAAAGGAGACATAGTTATTTAGATTATATTTCACCAAATAAGTTTGAAAAAAGATATAATTAAGAGTCTTTAAAAAGCTAGGTTTTTACTGGATTGGTAGTTGTCTAGTTTATAGAGGACATTACAGTGGAAACTATAAAAATTCTTTGAGTATAGTTCATTAGCTGAAATTGAAAAGAAAAAGGAAGAAAAATGAAAAAATCAATACTGGCATTCTTGATGTTAGCTACATTAATACAAGCATCAGAAGAAGTACCAACCCAAGAAGAAGTTGCAAAACTTTATGTTGCTACATTTAACAGAGCACCAGATAGTGCAGGTTTGGCTTATTGGACTAATGATTCAGGTCTAGCACTTAGTAAAATAGCTCAATCTTTTTTTGACCAAGAGGAGACTAAAACTTTATATCCTGATGGAACTTCTAACTCTGAGTTTATTACATCTGTATATGCTAATCTTTTTAACCGTATACCGGATACAGCAGGATTAGAATATTGGGTAACTGAACTAGATCGCGGAGCATTTACTAAAAATAGTTTTATTCAAGCAGTAATCAATGGAGCTAAAAATACAGATACATCTAATGATGCAGATATACTAAGCAATAAAACTACAGTTGGTTTATACTTTTCTACTCAAGGTTTAAATGATTCTATTCAAGCAAAATCTGTTTTGCAAAATGTATCAGCAACTCTAGAAAGTGTAATAAGCGCAAAAGATGAAATTGAAAATTTACAGAATGTTTCTTCATCATTATTACCAATAATCACGACAGGAGAAATAGCTACTACTAATTTTCTTTATGGTCCAGGTAAAAGTGGTATTGATTATGTTCAAGGTGCTAAAGATGGTGATACTATGTATTATGTAAATGAAGTTTTGACCTCTCCAGATGATGTTTTTTCTTTTAACCTATCTATACCAAACGATGATACTCTTTATGGTGAAGTTGCAGGTAAGACTATTCCATATGTAGGACTACTAACTTTCCCTACAACAGACGATAATTTGCAGCCGAATTTAACACAAGGTCCAGATCCACTTCCTCATATGCAGTCTATAACATCTCCATTACATCTAAAAGAATCAAATAAAAAATACCCTTTGATTATTTACTCACATGGGCAAGGAGATCATCCATTAGGTTCTAACATACCTACTATTATAAAGCGTCTTGCCCAAAATGGCTATATTGTATTAGCCTTAGCTCATGGTGATTTTAGATTTAAAAGTCTATATGATATGGATTTGAAAAATTTTCAAGAATTTGCCTTGAGGCCCTTATCTGTTAAGACAGCAATAGATTTTTTACAAAGCGATGCGTATTTTCAAACTATTATAGATTTTGAAAAAATTGGTGCTATGGGAAGTAGTTTAGGTGGAGCAAATATGTGGATGCTAGCTGGCGCAAGTATTCTAGGACCCTCTATATTTTCAACTCGAAGTATTGTTTCAGATAGTAGAATTAAAGCCTTTGTAGGAATTGCACCACTTAGTGGAATAACTTACCCTGTATTTGGTCTTGGTGCTAGTGGTATACAAGATGTATCGAAGCCCATGTTAGTATTTAGTACTGCAGATGATACTGTAATTCCAGCAGATAATATACAAAGTGCTATGAGTAAACTCAATAATAAATCAAATAAAAAACTCGTCTTATTAAGTGGTGAACCACATGTACCTAGTTCAGATGGATTAGAGATTGTTGCACAGTGGGCGATACCATTTTATAAAGCATATTTGGAGAATGATGCTTTATCTAAAGCACAATACGATGCTGCTCTTTCATCATCCTTTGGAAAAGATTCTATAGTAGATATAAATAAATAATTGAAATATAAGAATAATTTACTAAGTCAAATTCAAATCAAATTCAACATGACCGTTGAAACATAAACTAGAGCTCTAAACTGATTATTAAGTTATTGTTTGGGGAGTTTATTGATTGGTTGCGGAAGCAAGATTTGAACTTGCGACCTTCGGGTTATGAGCCCGACGAGCTACCGAACTGCTCTATTCCGCGACATTTGTAAGATTAATTCAAGATTTTCAAAGTGAAGTAAAATTATTGTAGTAAATGGTGCGCCCGACATGATTCGAACATGTGACCGCTGGTACCGCAAAGCAACGTTTAAAAAATAAACAAACTCCCAGTACAAGGGGTTCAAAGCCCAATAATACTACATTTTAAAAACTATGAAACCCTTTAAAACACATATAAATGCTTTAAAAACACAAATTTTGGTGTATAACTTTGTGTATAACTTATGTTATGATTTCACTATCATTGATTAATGGCGGAATTGTACCTGAATAAATTCTATAAAAGACAACAGAGGTAAATATTTATGGCAAAAGAGAAAATTGTATATACAAAAGAAGAGAGTACAACTGAAGTTTATAGTAGAGTAAATAAAAAAGGTGTAACAGACTATTATGTGAGACTTTATCATAATGGTACAAAATATCCACAAGTAAATTATACAAGTCTTTTTGGTTGTCAAGACCTTAAAGCCACTATTAGAAAAAAAGAATATGTTCATATGATGCTAGATGAAGAGGGAATTTATTTAGTAGATAAAGAAAGAGGAACAACAGAAAAACAAGAGATTAAAAAGATAGAGCAAAAAGAGACTAAGAAACTTGAAAACACTTTTGACTTTCAATTCAATAGAATAGTACCTACACTAGACATTACAGAAGAAACAAGATCAATTAAGATAAAGAATTACAATAGACATATTAAACCTTATATTGGTGGAATGAATGTTTATGATATTAGACACTCAACAGTTTCAGAGATATTTAACATAATGAGCGACAAAACTAGAAATGGAACTAAAAGAGAAGTTAGAAATAAAAATGGAAAAGTAATACAAAAGTTTGAAGCAAAAGTTTTATCTATACAAACCCAAAAAAATGTACTATCAATATTAAATAATGTATTCAATGAACTAATCAAAGATGATTATGAATTTAGAGATTTTCTAATTGATCCTACAATAAGAATAAAAGATAGATGGAAAAAACAAGTTAAAAGAGAAGTATTTGCACCATTAGACCATAGATTAAAAATAAGTAGTTCAAAAGAGCTTTTAGAGATAGCAAGACAAATATATAAAGCTATTGATAACATTGGAGGAACTAGTCAAACAAAAGCTTTTCTTTATACTTACCTAATGACAGCTAGAAGAAGACAAGAATTGTGGAAAGTTCATAGAGATGATATTGAAGAAAACTTAGTATATGTTGGAGCTAATAAAAACAAAACAAGTATATATGAAAAGTTTTTTATCCCAGAAGAATCTATACAAATTAATAATCAATTACAAAGAGAAAATCCATTTAAAATAAGTGCATCTACTAATCAAAGGGCTTGGAATAATATTAAAAAAGAAATAGGTAGAGATAATGACATATTTAGAAGTCACGATTTTAGACACTTGTTTGTTAATATAATGGGAGACCATAAAGAAAAGTTTAATAGATATGAACTAGCAGAATGTATATCACATAGTAGTGGGGATGCTACTAAATCAAATGACCATTACTTTACATTACTATTAGAAAGAAAGAAACAAATATTTGAAGAGTATTGGAAACTACTGAGGAACTAATTTAAGATAAATATCTTTTTTATCCTTAGTTCTATTGTTTTCTATTTCTAACCTTCTTTCAAAAGCTTGTTGTTGTTTAATATTTTCTCTTTTAACTTGTGCATTATCTGCACTAGCAAAACTAACTATAAAAATAATCAAACCCCCAAATATTGCATCAAAAAAATCTTCCATAAACACTCCTTTGATAGATGATAGCGTAAATCTTTAAATTTTAAGGAATTAACACCACAAAAAATTATCAATCATTATAATCCTAATATAAGTAATAAAATTTTTATTACTAATAAATAAAAACAAAGGATATTTATGAAAAGCAATAAATTTTATAAAGAAATGTTAAAAATTGAAGAAAGAAGATTTAATTTAATTAGTGAAGAATTTAGTAGGCTATATATACAAAAAGATATATTAGAACATACAAGTTATGTACTTGCAAAAGAAAGAAAAATAAATAAATTTGCAATTGAAAAAATTGAAGAATTAATTGAAACAATTGAAATGGTAATGTCTTCTTTAAGAGTAAAAAAAGAAAACATTAATAATAAATTAGTAGATTTAAGAGAAAAGGTATAAATATGGAAGAATTAACAAAAGAACTTAAAGAAGTTTTAGAGAAAAGACTTAAAGCTTTAAAAGAGAAACAATGTATAGAGAGGAAAGAGTTAGAAGTAATTGAAAAGGACAATTATGCAGAAAGACCAACTTTAAAAGAAAGAGAATTAGAAGAAAAATATGTAAAGTTGGAAATGGAAGAGTCTAAGAAAATAAGAGAATTATTTAATTGGCATAAAGAACAAGATTTGAAAATACAAATTAATTCAAGATTAGCTTTGATTGGTTTATCAGATTATTATTTACATAGTAAAGAAGACGACAATCTAATATTTAAACTTAAAAAGGATTAGAGATGGAATTAACATTAACAATCATAGCAACAATAATAATAGTATTTATTATATCAATTACAATCATATTTAAATTTATAAATTTATTAATAATAGAAGCAATTGAAAATCACTTTGCTAATATGAAAAGTAATAAATATAGAACAAACAAAAATCTATTAAGTAATATTAATAACAAAATAATTAGTATAGAAGAACATATGTATGAAGAAGATGATATTTATTTAACTGAAATAAAAAAGTTTAAGAAAGAAGATGGATTCAATGAAGAGAAACTAGACAAGATACTATCAATTGCTTTGAAAAGAAATGTTAAGAAAATGAAAATAAGGTATGAAGAACTTAAAAAGAATTTTAAAAACTTAACATATAAAGAAGCAGATGAATTAGAATTACTTAAATTTGATATTAAATATTTAAAAATGAATATAGATAGTCTTGATAAATATATAGACCCAAATATAGTATGGATAGATAGAGATACTTAAATGTATGAAGTAATATTTTATATAACAATTTGGATAATAATAATAATTTGGTAAAAAATAGCCTTTAAATGAACCCTTCAAAAAATCTTTATAATAGATATAAGATATAAACAAAGGCTTACTATGTTTTCACATACTATTAAAGAATTATTTCCAAGATTTGAAACAACAAACAATTTATTCATTCAAATACTAAGTTTTGGATTAGTATTTTTAGCAATAGCACTAGTAGTAGTAACTAAGTATAAATTTCAATTTGACTTCTCAACTGTAAATTTAAGTACTTTAGACATAAATATAGAAAAGATATTTAATTTTTCTTCTAGCACTTATGACAAAATAAATGATAAAGAATTAATAGAACAAAAAGATATAGGATACTTTGAAACTCTAAAAGTTTATTATGATAAATATTGGGATCCTAAATCTTCTTTTTTAATTTACTTATCTACTTACATTAGAATTATTGGAACATTAAGATACAAATTATACGGAACATTTATTTATACAATAATATTTACATTATTAATCTTCATATTAGAATATTTTGCAGAAATACAATATGTAGCAAATATATTTTTCCAATGGGTTATATCATTAAACATTGATATATCATTTTTAATCCAATAAAAAAGAATTTATAAACTTCTTTAAATTTTAAAGAAAAAGAGAAAATAGTTTTTATAATCAAAATATGAGTAGTGAGTTTTACTACTCAAATAAAAAATTATAAAGGCTTAAAATGGAACTTTTAGCATACTTAACAGGCACCGCAATTATAGTAATAGTTATTTACACATTATGTAGAAAACCAACAAATAAAAATGAATTAGAGGATAAATAAAATGAAGAATACAACAATAGCAATGATAATAGTAAGTTTAGGTTTAACAAGTTTAGCTGCAAGTGATAAGGTTAAAGAAGTAATTTCTTGTAAGAACTTACCTAGTAAAGCTTGGGAAAGAGACAAGTATTTAATCAACTTAGATGACAATGTAATAGTGAGTTGTGGAAAACATTCATATATTGCAAAAACCGACAAATGGAAATAAATAAAAATCTTCCTTAAACTTTAAGGAATTAAGAGTTTGAAAAATTCTCAAATCATATAATCAATAGTAGAGGTAATAAATACTTGTTGCTTCTACTAAAAACAAAGGTTAATTATGAGTGAAATAGCAATCAAAAGAACAATTATAAAATATGCTAAAAAGCAATTAAAGTTAGAAATGAAAAAATTCTTTAAAATTTAAGGAATTAAGAGTTTGAAATTTTTTTAATAATTATAATAAGAATAATAGAAATTCATTCTATAAAAAAAACAAAAGGATAAATATGAAAAATTTATTAATGAAAACAATTGTAGTTACAAGTTTATTAAGTACAAGTTTATTAAGTGCAAATATGCTTAATGGTTTGAATAAAACAATTAAAGAAAGTGCAAGTATTATTAAGAAAAATACATTAACAGAAGAAGAAAAAATTGCAAGACAAAATAAATCAATTGAAAAGTTTAGAAAGGAAAATCAACTTTACAAAGAAAAAATAATGTATAGAAAAAATGAAATTTATAGAGATACAATTGATTCTATTAGAAATATAGAAAATAATTTAAATAAAGAAAATTTACTAAATGATAAAATCATAAATCAATTTAGAATAATTTTATCTAATATTAGAGAAATGTTAGAAATGAAAAATATAGAGAATAGAAAGAATGAACACCTTTTATTTTGGTATAAATATATGAAACAAGGAGGCAATGAACACAATGGAATTAACTTTGATAACGTTGATGAAAAGTATAGAAATTATGTATCTACCTTGACAAAAGAAGAAGCAGAAGAAAAAAGAAAACAAAATGAAATTGATTATAGAAACAATAAAGAATTAATTAAACTTACAAAACAACTAGAAAAAATAATGCCAAATTTAGATAACAAAAAGGACTAATATGAAAAATTTATTAAAAGAAAAATTAGCTTTAAAAATAACATCAATTGGAATAATTTTAGGATTGTCTATTTTATATTTTAACTATGATAGATTAAATGTAGAAGGTTATAAAAATTGGAAGAAAGAACATAGAGAAACTTATGTACATATAAGAAGTGGCTATGATAGTTGGGATGGTAGATTAAAATATTCTGGCTACAAAGAAGAAGTAGATAATTATAAACTAAATAGTGTTCAAGAATTTGAAGATTATGTAACTAAATATCCAAATCAAGGCTATTTTATAATAGACAAATTTGAAGTATATTTAGATCAAAAGAATTAGTTATGAGTTATGAAACAAAACTTGAAATAATAAGTATATTACTAATGCCTGTTGTAATTGGTATGTACTTATTAATAATGACAAATTTAATAAATTAAAAGGATAAGTTATGAATTTAGGAAAAATTACAATAATTTTATGGGCAATACTTGGACTATCAAGTTATTACACACCAGTAATTAAAATTTTTTACAATGAACTTGAAGTCAAAAATGTAAATCTTTATAAAGATTGGAAACCAAAAAATAAAAAAACTTATGAGTATGTTGTAAAAAAATATAAAACTGAAGGAGTTATTGAAATAGAACATAATTCTTTCAATGCAATGAAAAAAGAAGAATTGAGCTTAGAGTTAGATGAAGTTGATTTTATAAGTACAATAGCTTTAAATAAATTAATGAAATCAAATCCAAAATTTGGTTATTCAATAATAGAAAAATATGATAAATATTTACCGGATTTAATTAAGAAAGACAAACTACAAAAGAATATAAATCAATTTGTTTTAATATTAACTGCAATATTTTCATTAATATTAGGTTCAAAATTTTCACATATTTTTAGGAGTTAATTATGGCAAATAACAATAAAACAGAGAATAAAGAAAATTATATAACACAAGATAGAGATAAGTTTCATTTAGGATTTTATGACAAAAAAGGTTATTTAAATAATTCATTATTGATAAAAACATTTTTTCTATATCAAATAATAATTTTTCCAATAATAGTATATATAGTAGGTGTAATATTTTATCTATTTGAAGATGGAAATACAATTATTAAATATTTAACAAGTGAAAAACTAGAGTTCTTAATATTAGAAGCAAAATATTTTTGGCGTTCTACATTAGAAATAATTAGCGGTAATATTATTTTTGAAAAAGTTAAACTATTTGTATTTGTTACTCTAATCTCAGAAATTATTACAATGATTTTGTATCTAAAATTTAAAAGTATAGTAAAAAAGAAAGCCAAGATGCAAAGTAATATAAGCTCTATTGGATTAAGTAGCTACTACCTATATAAAAAAGTTGCTTACAATATTTTCATTTTTAAACTTATCAAAGGAGAAACAATGAGTTTTGATACCTTTGAACAAAGAAAAGAAGATTTATGTCAATTATTTGCTTTTAATACCGCAGAAATAAAAAGAATTGAACAAGATAAAGTAGAAGTTCATTTCAGTATGAAATTTCCAAAAATTGGAGATAGAGAAGTTACAGAATTAAATAATAACTTAGATAAATATCAAAAAAAAGGTCATATGCTATTAGGTTATAGCAACATAAGTGATGAAAATATAGTAGAAGAAAGAGTTAATAATCTATATATAAAATATTTATCACTAAAAGAGCTAAACATCCATATGAAAGTAATTGGAAAAAGTGGATTTGGTAAGTCAGTTATTTTTGGTACACAATTAGATAATTTTATGAAAAACCTCCAAGAGATAGATACTTTATTTGTCCACGATTTTAAAGGGATTGAGGATGTTAGAATGAATGAATTTATAATGACATCTAAGCAAAAAGAAGAGCTTGAAAAAAGAATTATAACGTCTTCAAAAATTCAAGAACTAGAAGATATATTAATCAAATTAAAAATTGTTTATGAATATAGAAAGATTATTATGAATAAAAATAATTGGACTAATTATCAAGGTAATAAAATAATTCTAATGATAGATGAATATAACATTGGAATGAAACAAATGGATAGCAATGATAAATTTGTAAGAAGAAGAGCTTTGGAAACTGAAAGAATGCTTATAGAAGTTTCAATGTTATATAGAGCTATGGGAATATATTTAATCATTACAGGTCAATCAAATTTAGTAAAGGATAGTTGGGATTCCACTATTAATGCTCAAACTTCTATTGGATTTTGTTTAAATGTTAAAGAAGATGTAGCAATGGATTTTTGTGAAGATGCATATAAAAAAGATTTAAATAGTTCAAAATTTCCAAAAGGAGAAGTATTATTTTATGACGCTGGAAATAGTAGATACTTTAAATATTTAAGTGCATATAAAAAAGATAATTTCTTAGATGATATTGGAAAATTAAATATTGTAGAAAGAAAAAAAATTGATAATGATATGTTTAAATTAGCTATACAATTAAAAGAAAAACTACATAAAGAACAAATGGAACTTTATGATGATTTATTAAAAGAAGAAGAAATAGACCAAAAAGAATATGACAAAATGGTAATAAACTTTACTGAAAAACTATCAAGTAACATAAATGAAATAAGTGAATATAAATTCTTAACAAAAAAAGTAGATACATTTGAATTTGAAGACCCTGAAAAATTTTCTGAAAAAGGAAATCAAGCATTAAGTAACTTAATCAATGGAAAAAAAGAAGAAAAAGAACAAAAAGAAGAAAGTGATTATGAAGTAAATATATCGGAAGATTTAGAAGAGCTTATTTTAAATAAACAAAATGAAATTGAAGAAAAAGAGATTAAAGAGATAGAAGAGAAACATATTAATCTTGAAAAAGAGATTACTAAATCAGAAGAAGAAGTTAAAGAGGAATATTCTAATTTCAATGAAGAAGATTTAGAAGTATTGGAAAATGAAATAAATAATGATACTGAAGAAGAAAGTGAAGAAGAAGAAAAATTTGATAGATTAGAAGAATTATTTAACAAGCAAATGGAAGATGAAAACAACGATAATCAAGCATTTCAAGTAAGTGAAGAAGATTTAAAAGAACTAGAAGAATTTTGATTAATGAATTCTTTAATTAGTAAAGAATTTGAAAAAAAAGTCATATAATAATTCAAGAGGTAGATTTTTACTTCTTAAATTAATTATACAAAGGCTTACTATGGCATCACAAAAAATAAGAGAATTAAAAAAGATAGTATTTGATTTAATCAATGAAGATACTAGATTAGAAATGATAAAGAATCAGATTGAACAACTTGGTTGGAATTTTTCTTCTTTTGATTTTAACATAGAGATTAATGATAAACTTGAACTTGAACTATTTAACAATACAAAATTAAAAGAGACTAAAAGATTATTAAATAGATATGAACTAGATTCTATCGATTTTATAATGAAGAATTTTGATTTACAAATAACACAAATGGAACAAGAACAAGAGAATAAAAAAAGAAATAGACATACTTTTAAAAAGAAGAATGTTGAGTTTGAAGAAGAAAACAAAGAGTTCAAAAAGAATGACGTTAGATACAAAATTCAAAATGAAGTTAATGAATTACTACAAACACTTAAAAAAGAGTTGGAAAGAATTAACTACAAACTAGAGCAAATGATTCAAGAGAACTTTTTTAATCTAAAAGAAGATAATGAAAAAAAAGATTGGAAACAAACTTTTGCTGAATTAAAAAAGAATTTCAAAATTGGAAGAGTTAAAGCTTTTACAAAATTCACAATTCTTACAAATATAAAATTAAGACAAACAAATGAACTATTAAAATATGAAACAATTAAACTTGACACATCTAGAAAAATAGCTCAAAAAGGTGGAATTTTAAATGTTGAATTAGCTGAATTTTTTGTTGCTAGAAAAAAATGGAAGAAAAAAGAGAAAGATATAAAAATAACATTGAAAGATATAAATAATTTTATTGACAATATTATTGAAGAACAATATATAGAACTAGTTAAAGAGAACTACAAGATAAGTCATAAGAGTAAAAATTATGTTGGGAAAAACGGAGAAGTTAAAAACTTTGATGCTGAAATAGATAAAAGAAAATTAACACAATTGACTTTTAATGACTTAGTTAAATTCTTTACTCAAAATGATTTAGATGCTAATGAATTTAAAGGATAAGAAATGGAATTTGCTACAGTCATAGGAATAATATTAGCAATAGAAGCACTAGATTTACTAGTGTTTCTGAAAGTGAATAAGTAATGGAAGATTTAATAGTTCAAAATTTAATGATAACTATTATTGCTTTTAGTGTAATAGTTTTTTTAATCAATATGGTAATAGAAGCAATTAAAACAAGTATATTTATTACAATAGTTTGTTTTAGTATTTTTACTTGGTACTACCCACAAGAGACAAAAGACTTTTTGATTGAACAAAGTAAGAATATAAATATAGAAGAAACAAGAACTAAACTAGTTGATATAAGTAAAAGTATAAATATTGATAGTGTAAAAGATAAAGCTAATCAAGCAATAGAAATATATAAACAAATTAAGGAATAAATATGAGAGAATTAACAATAGAAGAGATATATAAATTTATCGGTGCAACAACTTTTAATAATTATTTAGAAGTTTATACAGAGCAAGAAATAATAGATTGGTTATTTGAATTTGAATTTATTGAATCTAAAAACTATCAAATGTTCATTATGATTAAAAAAGATAAGAAATTCAACATTAAAGAAAGTGAAGAAATTTTTAATAAAGAATATTCTGAACATTATACAAAAACAAGAAATGGCTTTGTATTAAATTCATTTAGAGCAAGATAAATGATTTTATTCTTACTTGCAATAGAAATTCTAATAGCTTTTATAGTAACTCTATTTATAGCTATTAGTATAAATCACTTAACAAGTGAAAACTTATGAAGAACAAATTGATTAAACAAATAGTTGAATTAAAATTTGATATGTTCAAAGAAAATAAAGACTTATACAAAAACATTTTAGATAGTAATTCTAAGAAAAAAGTTATCAAGAAATACAATAGATTATATAAAGAGAAGAAAATCAAACATATTATGATTAAAAAGAAAAATCAAATAATAGGTTTGATTGCTTGTATAAATATAAATGAGAATGTACCTTATTTTTTCTATAAAGAAAACTATAAAGTAGGATATATCGGAGATTTTTACATTCATAAAGAATATAGAAATCAAGGTTTTGGAGATATATTAATTAAAAAAGCAATTAAGTATTTCAACAAGAAGAACTATAAAGTAGTTAATTTATTAGCTACACAACATAGTATGAAATTATTTAAAAATAATGGTTTTAAAACTAATAATACTTATTTAGAATTGTAAAAAATAGCCTTTAAATGAACTATTCTAAATACACTTATAATAGATATAGAAACAAACAAAGGATATGAAATGAAAACTTATGAAACAATCACATTCAATATGAAAAGTAAGAATAATGAAGATAGAGAAGTTAGAATAACTTATGACAGTATAGAAACATTTTTATATGTTTATAACAAGATGTTGGAGAATAGAATATGAGCAATATAGATTCAGTAGTAAAAACTTATTCAAGAGAAGAACTAGAAAGTAAGTTTATTAACTTATCCACTAAAAGAATAAAAGATTATTCAAGAGAAGAATTAGAAAGTGATTTTATTGAAATATTTAATAAAAAAAATAAAGAGCAAGTTGATTTTAGTGTATTTAAAACTAAAAGAAAAATGCAATTTTTACATAAAACAAACTTTGGTAATAAGTACCTATATTACAACTATTTTCTAAACTTAGCAATAGAGAGTAAAGATAAAAATCTATTATCATATTTCTTGAAATTATATAAAAAACTATATAAAGTTGATGAATTTGAAATTTAATTCAAAAAAAGATTTTTAATTACTATAATGAAATTGAAAGGAATTGAATGAATGAAGTAATAATTGCTGGTGCTGGATCTGGAAAGACTAAAAATTTTGTTGATAAAATTGATACACATATAGAAAGTGGTATTGATAAAGATAAAATATTAGGTTTAACATTTACAGAGAAAGCTGCATTTGAATTTAAAGTAAGAAGTAAATTAGAACTCAAATATTTTGGAACCTTTCATAGTGTTTTTTATAAGTTATTAACAGAGTATAGCAATTATTACGATTTTAATATAAAAGATGAAAATTCTTACAATAGCTTTTTAGAGAACACTATGAACAATAGTATTTATTTTGAAAATGAGTTCAAAGTAAAGATAGGAAGTATAAAAGATTTAGATAAATTCATAAATAGTAATATACACTTAATATTAGAATGTAATACAACAATTGAATTTTATGAGCTATTAAATGAAAAGATAGTTGATAAGTTTCAATATTCAAATGGAAATATTGTTAAGTTATTCTTTGAAGAGAAGAGAAATAACAAGATACTAAGTTTTAGTGATATTCTTATCTATACATATTTTATGATAAAAGAAGATATCAAAATTAGATTTAATATCAAACATTACTTTACTAAGATTATGATTGATGAGTTTCAAGATAGTAATTTAATTGTATTAGAGATATTAGAAATGATTGGAAATGATAATATTTTTTATGTTGGAGATATATATCAAAGTATATATAGTTTTCAAGGCTCAAGCTTCAATAAAACATTAGAGATTATAAATAATAACAATGTAACTCAATTAGATACTAATTACAGAAGTAATAAAAACATTGTAGATTACACAAACAACTTTATAAAGAACAACATTAAAGAGAAAGTAGATTTTTACAAAGAAGTTAAAAGTGCTGAATTAGTAGATAATAAGAATATTCAAGTAATAGAGAATATAAGTGATTTTACAATCCCAGAACTTATTTATAAGAGTGAAGATGAATTAAATGATATATGTGTATTAGCTAGAAACAACAACCACATAAAAGAGATCAAAGAGCAATTAGAAAAATGGAATGTACCATTTGGATATAAAAATTACAAAGAGTTTGAATATATACTAGATGCATTACTATTAAATTCAATGAGCGACTACTTTTTGAATGATAAATATTTTGATAGATTTAAAATAAATACTATACAAAAGACTGAACACATAATAGAAGCTATACAAGTTATAAAAGAGATTTTTGAGAATACTAATATAAACAAGTACCTATTAAACAGAGGTTTCCAAGATTTACAAGAAAAATTAGATTATTGGATATACAAACAATATATGATTTTTAGTAAAGATAAGAACTTAAATTTATATCTTGAAACAATCAAAAAAGAATTAGATTACTTTTTAGAGAATGAATTGTATATAGAAAAGATTGGTATTAATGTTATGACTATCCACAAAAGTAAGGGTTTAGAGTGGAACTCAGTTATTTTATACAATCAAGAAAATGGGATATTTCCAAGATTTACAGAAAAAGAAGAAGAGAAGCGACTATATTATGTAGCTATTACAAGAGCTAAACAAAACTTGATCATCACAAGCAAGAAGAAGATTAATTCTTATACAAATAAGAATTTAGATTATGTAAATAGCTCAATAATTTCAAGAAAGGATTCTAAATATGATTTAGAATTTGAAGAATGTAAAGAAGATGATATTGACTTTATATCAAAAGACAAAAATCATAAAGAATTAATATTTGAATTTGTAAGTAAAGAAGAGTATAGAGAAACTTATCAAGACGATTTATTTTATGAAGAAGATTTATTTAATACATTTAGAAGAAACAAAATATTAAATAAAGTTGTTAAAAACTTTAATGATAAAACTCAAGAGAAGATTATTAAAACTATAAATGATATTACAATAGAAGATATTGAAATATCTATTGAAGATATAAAAGTATTTCAAAGAGATAATAAGCTTGATAACATAGATTTAAAAAATATGATTAGCAATATTGATTTAGATAAGAACTTATTTTTTAAAAATGAAAAAATAAATAATGATTATATCAACAATGAATTTACAGACATAATTCACAGGATAATAAATTATAGAAATTGGATTAATGAAGAAGAGATTGAAAATTTTAGAAGTGAAGAAAGAGAGATTAAGAAGTTCAAGAAGATAGTAAGACATTTAGTAAGTAAAAAAAATACTGATCTAAATAAAGACAAAGCTAAAAAGTACATTGAGAACAAAGACTTGAATATTAAGAACAAGCACAAAAACAAGAACATAATAAACTATGAAGACTTTAAAAACACTATGATTAGAAATTATCATATCAAATCTAATAATCAAAAAGAATACTTCTCAACTTTTGTTTTAGGAATGTATAACAACATTAAAGAAACGTCAATGATTGACTTAACTAATCCAAGATATGATGCAATGAAAATAAATCTAATGCTAGATTTCAAACACAAAAATAATGATTTTGTATATAATCAAGAAGTCCTAAAAGGTTCATTTTTAAATCAATTAAAAACTACACAAGCTCATAAAAGATATGCAAAACTAAAATATTTAGAATATGTGAATTTAGATAAAAGAGCGTATTTTATGACTTTAACTTTACCCAGTATTTGGCACAAATGGAAAACTAAATCAAAAAGCTTAAAAGAAGAAAGAAAATATGGAGATAGTAGCTATTTAAAAGACAACAAGAATTATATAATGCAAGGCAATAATTTAGAAGAGCATATTATAAATAGTGCTAAAAAAATTAATGAAATTTGGTCGCACTTTTACCACATTTTAAAAGTAGATATAGAACATTACAAGAAAGAAAACTCACTTGATAAAGAGTTTGAAGTATCTTTTTTTAAACAATTAGAACCACATAAAAATGGAACTAGCCATTGCCACATTTTAATTTTTCTTGATGAAGAAGTGAAGAGAATAGTTAAAAAAGCTATGAATAAAACAATTATTGAATTTGGTTTAAATAGAAGATTTCAAGATTTACAAGAACTAGCACAAGTTAAAGATAAAGATATTTTAACAGAAGAAGAAACTAGTTTAGTTTTAATGGAGATTATGAGATTAAATAAATTAATCAATCAAGAGACAGACAAAAAGAAGTTAAAAGGTTTAAATACATTATTAAAAAAAGAGTATGCAAAACTTAATACTAGTGTTGCTAGTCCTAGTTCTTACATTGCAAAGTATATGTTAAAAAATGCTTTTAAAGAGAATAATTTAGAAGAAAATAAAGTAATAAATACCGATACTTCATTGGAATTTTTTAATGCTTGGGAAAGTATGTTAGGTAATCAAGTTAAAATTACTAGTATGAGTAATTATAAGCATACTACACAAAAGCATATAGACATAATGTATAAATGGTATCAAGAAAATGCACCAGAGGCTATAAGAGCATTTAAAAGAACTGATAAACCTATTTATTGGTGCTTAGAGAAGCAAGAAGTAAATAAGAACTTTACTTTTGAATATGAAAGACTTATAAAAGAGAACTTCAAAAACTCTAACTTTATTAAAGACATTGAGATTCTATTTAAACTTATGAAAACAAATAATATAACTATTGAAGAGATTGAAGAAGAGCTTGAAAAAAAGAAGATTGAACTAGATAGAAAAATTATTAATGAACTATGTAAAAACTATTCAATGGAAGACAAAGATAAATATTTGTGGGAATTAGCTACTAACTTTGTAATTAGCTCACAAGAGAAAGTTAAATATCTAAATATACATACTAATAAAAAACTTGTTAGTGCAAAGGTAAGTGAGAAACTAGTTTATAAATATAGTAAATCAAGTTATGTGAAAGCAATAGAAGCTTTTAAAGAGAAAATAAATAATGAGCATTTATCTTTTATACCCAGAGAATGGAGCTTTAATTGGAAATCAATTAACGGGAAATTTAGTTTAATAGAAAATGTACTCCAAGAGCAAAAGAGCAAGAGTTTAGATACTCTTATATATGTAGAAGATATGTATAGTAGAGGGTGGTTAAAAGGTATAGAATTACTTGAAAGTTGTGAATTTGATACTATGACTACTATAAACTATGAAATAGAGAAAATACAATATTATGATAACTATATACACAAAGCTAATGAGAAAGAACTTACTAACTTAAAGACTGATCCACCAAACAATATATTATTATTAGAACAACTCTTAGCAGCTTAACAACTACTTGAAAACTCCGACAAAATACCTATGTCAAAATTTTAGGAAAATAATATATTTGTAATAATTTTTAGAAAAAATTCTTGATTATGATAAGAGCAAGAGAGATATTTTAAAATATTTACTAAGAGAGAAGAGATTCTTTTTAAGAAATTGAGTTGATGCTTTCAGGTGTGTAAGGGTTGGTTAATATGATGTTCTAGCCGGTTTTCAACCTCTTATTAAAACCTATTAAAACATTGGAGGGATTTGGATTTTTTGCTCCGCAAAATCCAACCCACCAAGTTATTAAAGGATTTTAAACTCAACCCCTTTATTTTTTTTACTTTTTTTATCTTCCTATTTTAGGGCTTTATAGACAAATTTAAGAATTCTTTAAGATTTAAAGAAGAAAAGTTAAATTTATTTTTATAATGATGAATAAGGGTAGTGAATAAATTTACTACTTAAATAAAATTAAATAGCTTGAAATAAAGCACAAGGAAAATAAAATGGAAAATTTAAAAGACACACAACCAAAAAATGAAGGAATGGCTAAATCAAAAGCTGAAATAAAAGCTGAAGCAAAAGCTGAGGAAACAAATGGGATATTTAATCTATTAGACATACAAGAAGAAGATACACAAGAAGAGTTTTTAAATCATACGATTATTACAAAAGTAACTCACTTTGGTAATTTTTCAAAAAACGCCGAGGGTAAAATTGTTAAAGTTCAAATTCAAAATAAAGCTATTGATGAAGAATCAAAAGAGTTAATTGATTTTACATTTACTTTAAGTGCAGAACCTGGAATTATTAAAGAGAATAATTTAAAAGATTTAGTTGGTAAATATATTAAAGTTATTAATGTTAATAGATATGTAAAAACACATAAAGATGCAAAAGAAAGAGAAATTGGAAGAGATATGACTTATGGTGCTGAATATATAGATATGGTAGTTATGCCTAATACAAAAGTTGAACATTTTGAAGTTAATACTTTTGTTGAAATTGAATTAACTAGTGTTAGTGATGTAATAAAAAAAGATAAACCAACTGGAGACGTTAAATTAATCTCAATCAAAGCAGACTCTGATGGAAGTGCAAAAACTTTTGAATGTAAATTCAAACATGATGATTTAGGTATTAAATTAAATAAAGATATGTTCAAACCAATTCTAGGTAAAAAAATTAGAGTTAATTTTTTAAATGATGCAAGAATGAATGGTAAAACTTATTACTCAACTAAAACAATGCCAGAGCAAGTACAAGTACAAGTATAAGATTAATTCTTATACTTCAAGGGGGAAAATATGAATGATTTAGATTTTTATGATGTAACAGAAATATTTGAAGACCTAGACAAAGAAACAATAGATTTATTTAATAGAAAAAATTTTGACATTGAAGATATAGAAAACCTAAAAGAGCTAAAAAGAAATTTACAAGATCTTGAACAAGAGATTAATATCAAGATAGACGAGATTTATTACAATTTCATAAACTTTTGAAAGGAGATACAGAAATGAAAATTGAAGAAAAAGATATTGTATCTCTTAACATAAACATTAGAAAAGAGTTACTAAAAGAGTTTGAAACTAAACTTAATAGTGATCCAAATTTTGAAACTAAAAGAGCTTTCTGGTTTGCAAAGATTGATGAGTTTCAAGATAATTATCAACTTACAAAAAAATCAAAAGAAGAAAAATTACTCTTATATATAAATATGTTAAGAACACAAAGAGACAAATTTAAAATAATCTTGGAAGATAATAGTAACGATTTTGAAAGTAGAAGAGACATACTATTATCAATTATCATAAAATACATAGAAGAACCAATTAAAATATAATCAGTAAAAGTTATGATATGATGCCTTAACTTAAATAAAAAGGCATCTAAATGAACAAAATAAAACTTAGTCTTATAGCAATATCACTTGCTACAATCACAACAGGTTGTTTTTCAGATTCTAATGAAAATGAAAAAACTACACCAAAAGAAAATGTAAAACCTCAAGTTAATAAAGAAGAACAATCAAAAAAACTAAATGAACTTACAAAAGCTCTTGAAATAGAATTAGAAAAAAGATATTACAAAGAGCCTAAAAAAGTAGCACCAATTGCCGCAAAAGAAGCAATTGATTTAGGTATTAATAATATTAAAGAACTTGTAGCTTGGTGGGATTTAGGTGCTCAATTGGAAAGTGTAACTAGTGTTAGAAAAAAAAGTGTTTATCTAAAAAGTTGGTTAGATTTTAAATTTAAAACACCACAAGAATTTCAAGAATACAAAGAATCAGTCATAGAAGATAATCGTAATTTAAAAGGAATTATTGGAAGAAGAGGAAATGTAGAAGGAGAGTATGAAATTCAAAGAGTAGCATACAATGAAATGACACAATATTCACAAGCTGGAATGCAATTAAAAGACGTCAAATTAATTAAAAAAGTTTTGAAAAAGTTTGAGATTAAATATGATTATAGTGACTTAGTAGAATATCATAAAGCATTAGCATATCATAATCCTAATTACTCAAAAGATAGTGAGCAATTTGATAAAGACTTTACATATATCATAAATAGATTTCAAAGTGATAAGCTAGATATAAAAGCGTTAAAAATTGGAATTATTGGTAAAGAATCATTTGAAAATACTGCAAATAAAATTCAAGCTATTTTTGGTTGTAAATGGTGTCAAGTGGAAGAAATGTTTAATTTTCTAAGAAAATATAAGCCAGAAACAAAAGAAGATTATACACTAGATGCATTTATGAAAATAGTAAAAAAATAACTAATCTACACACTAAGAGGGAAGTGATTTTATATACTTTGTAATAATATAAAAGTCCTTAATCATTTTCCTCTCTTTCCTAATGTAATCATTATCAAATTCAAGTTCTAAATTAGAATGTTTATTAGTAGCTATACTCTCAAATATTTTATAATAATTAATACTTTTTAAATCTTGTAAATCTACCATTGAATTAAGAAAAAAATTACCGACAATCAAATCTTTTTGAAAAGCATAACTAAATCTAAGATACTCATATCTAGTGCTTTTAGTGTCAAATTCAATAAACAATTTTTTAGCATAATCAGTATAGTTTTTATCTCTATCACTATCACTTCTACTTAGTTTATTATAAATAAGAAGAATAGGTATATCTTTATTTATACTTTGAATATATTGAATAGTTTGTGTAGTCAATAATAGACTTTCAAATCCTCGATCTGTTGGAATAATAATAGACTTAGCTTTTAGTATAAACTTCTTAGTGTATTTAGTTTCAACTTGTGTTCCTATATCTATAATACTATTACTAGAAGCCTTAGAGTTAATCTTATAAACATTAAGAAATAAGCTTCTATACTTTTCACTAAGCATAAAACTATCTTTTTTAGTATATAGCTTCAAATTAAATATCTTAGCTAGATTAAAAGCTATTGTAGTACAACCAAGACCACCTTTCTTATTCATAACTAATATCATATACCTAATTTTCCTTTTATTAAGAATAGCTTAAATGAAGCATTTTTACAAAGATTTTACAATAATAAAACTTAAAATACATCCAGATACAAGGGCTTTTATAACTTTAAATTCATAAGTTGCAAGTATGTCAAACTTTCACATAATTAAGAAAGTTGGTATTCAAAAAAATAGGTTTTTGAATTACTCAAAAATAAAACATATACAAATTAAGCTCTTAGAGCAAAAGGAAAACTAATGAATTATCAAGCACAACAAACTAAATTATTTGACTATAATGGAAGCAAATCTAAATACTACAATCACTTTGAAACACTACATACAAAAACTAAGATTAAACAAGTTGATACTTATATAGAAGCATTTGGCGGAACTTTAAGTAGTTTATTTCATAACTTACAAAATATAAAAGCAAATAGAATTATCATTAATGATTACAATTCAAGACTTATTAATCTATACACTCAAATCAAGACTAACCATAATGAAGTAATAGAATATTTTCTACTCTTAGAGAATACTTTTCAAGATTATATTCCGACTGAATTTAAAGGCAAAGGACTTATTAAAGATAAGCCTTTAAGAGAAAAATATTTAGGTCATCTAAGAGACTTCTATAACAATGCAAGAAATGTATTTAATGAAAATAAACTTGATATAAACAATGCAAGTCTATTTTTATTTCTAATGCAACATAATTTTAATGGACTTTATAAAGAGACTAAAAAAGGAAATTATAACACTTGTTTTAATTGGACTATGAAAACAATTAATACAGATAAAATTATTGAAAACATTATGAATTTACATAACTTTTTTATTAACAACAATGTGATTATAGAGAATTTAGATGTATATGAATTAGTGCAAAAATATAGTAATGAAAAATCAACATTAATATATTTAGATCCCCCATATATTGATTCGGAATTTGGATATATAGCACAAGAAAATGATTATTCAAAAATTGAAACTCATTTAAAGCTCATAAAAGAATGTGAAATTTTTGATTATGTAATGTATTCAAATAATCACAATGAAACTATGAAAGAAAAGATGAATTTTACTATTAATTTTCATAGAACAAATCAAGTAGCACAATACAAAGAGACTACATCTAAAAAAGAGATGTTAAGTTTTATAGATAATACTATTGTTGTTATGCCAACAATTGAAGAACTATTTAAAAAAGTTGATTATAAAAAAGCTAATGATATAACTTATAAAGAAGAGAATAAACCTTTTAAAGTAGGAACTTTATTTACAGGCATTGGAAGTACAACTCAATCATTAATTAACAATAATATAAATTTTGAAACAGAATTTATATGTGAAATAGATAAGTATGCAAAACAAGTATATATAGATAATTTCAATAAACCAAAAGTAATCTATGAAGATATAACTAAGATAGATTTAGAAAATATACCTTATGTTGATTTTTTACAAATGAGTCCACCTTGTGTAAGTTTTAGTTCAAATGGTAAAAGAAAAGGATTTGAAGATAAAAGAGGGAACTTAGTCTTTGATTCTCTAAATGTATTAAAAAAGATTAGACCTAAATATTTTTTATTTGAGAATGTAAAAGGACTTTTAAATTCAACAGATGGAAAAGACTTTCAAGACATTTTAGACTACTTAAAAAAACTTGATTACAACATTAAATATAAAGTATTAAACTCATTAGATTTTGAAACTTGTCAATTCAGAGAAAGATTGTTTATCTTTGGAACTAGAAAAGATATTAAAACTAAGTTTGAATTTCCAATTGGTAGTAAAAAAAGAGTTGTATTAAATGATTATATTAAAGAGCAAGAAGATTATAGTAAGTCCTTATTCAATTATAATAAGGAGCTTATTAGAAAAGTAAAACCTAAACCTAGAAGTGCTTTTACATTAGCTTATAGACTAAAAGAAAAAGGGTTTAATGCAGATAATGATGTATTTAGTTCTAATGGCTTAGTACCTTGTTTTTTAAGTGGTAGTTGTCATTCAAAGATTATTGATACTAAACATAATATATTTAGATATATGACTGTAAGAGAAAAGAAAGTCATTCAAGGATTTCCGGAAAATTTTAACTTTGATAATGTATCTAAAACACAAGCATTAAAACAACTTGGAAACACTATAACAATAAATGTACTAGAAAAGATTATAGAGAATATGCAACTAGAAGAATATAAAAATGAAGAGTATTCAAAGGCTGCATAATGACTATTACAGAATTTTATAAAAAATACGGAACTACACCAGAAGAGTTGGAAAGACTAATCAAAATCTATAATGAAATTTGGCTAGAAAAACAAATTAAAAATAAAAAATAACTCAAAGAGTAAAAGGAATACTATGAAAATATTAAACTTACAAGAAATTGAAAATGAATTTGACACAACAAAATATTATAAAAATACGACTATAAATATTAAGCAATATTTATTTTCTAATCATTTAAAAAATAAAATAGGAATACACAAATATAAAGAACATAATATTGATAAGAATAGAGTATATATTTCAGTATTAAAAAATAGATATATACTTACTATGCCATACAATAGTGAATTTTGTTTAGTTGCAGAGAATGAAGACGACAATGAATATATCATTAATATTTATGAAAATATTATTATTTATATGTCAAAACTAAGTTATAAGATATGTGTAGAAAAACCATTAGAAGATGAAATACATATATTTGACTTTAATAAAAGAGCTAATTGCAAACAAGCAAAAGGAAAAAGCTTTAAACTAAAAAATAAAAGTTATGATTTATTTATTACTTCAAAAGGTAATTTATGTAAAAAAAGTTTTATTGGCCATAAAAAAATCAAGACTATGGGAATAAATAAAAGAGTGAATAATTTCAACACTCATAAAATAAATTCTATAAAAGAATTTTTAGAACTATTTATTTAAATAAATAATAATTATTAAAAAGGATTAAAAAAAAGAAGGTCATTATTATATTTCTTGAAATCTATAATCATCACCATAATAATGACCATCATCTTCTTCTTCATCTTCTTTTGTAACTTCAAGGTCTTTATAATTACCATATTTTTCTTTTACATAATCATAAAAATATTCAGCACCATCATATTCATATTTTTCTTTATAAACTTTCTCTAAATTTTGCTTTTCTTCATCATTCATTTCTACTTCAAAAATATATTCATATTCAGCATCTGCATAATTTGCACAAACAATTAATTTTTCCATTTATTTTTAGTCCTTTATTTATTAATTTATAGCTATAAATGGTTTAAAAACCACTTTTCTACCATTTCCTTATCATACATTAGATCCTTACCTTTTCCACCACCTAGATAAGGTAATGGATTTCTACTCCTACTTCTATAATTCAACTGAGTATTCTTTGACTTAGAAAACAATATTTCAAACTCTTCAACATTAATCATTTTCTTATAATGTATCTCTTTTAATCTATCAAGTTTAGAGATAGAGTTATCAAGAAGCTTGTTAAGTTCAAATACACTATTAAGTAATTTGTTCTTGATTTCAATAGTACTATATGAAAAATAAATATGTTCATTTAAAGATTTAAACTCTATATCTTTTAGAAGCCTAAGAGTTTCAGTAATAGGCAACTCTTTATTTAATATCTCTTCAATCTCAAAAAAATAGTTAGTAATATCTTTATCACAAATACTAGTATATGTAGTAACTTCTTTTGGTAAAGATTCACCATCTTGGCAATATTCAATATTTGTACTTGGAATAGCTCCAAATTCCGACTCATATTTATAAGCCATAAAGAAAGTAGATAGAGCTTGTTTATAGTAATTTAGTTCAATTTGTTCTATGTCTTTAAGTAAATTATCAATGATTTTAGTAATATTTTTCATAGGGAGATTGTAGCCAAATGATGTAAAATAGGCAATTAGCTTGTGTATAACTTTGTGTATAACCCAATATTTTTGTAAATTTTGAAATTTGTCATTTTGTTTGAAAAAGCTTTGAAAGTATGTTGTTTAGGGGATTGTAAGTATGGTGCGCCCGACACGATTCGAACGTGTGACCGCTGGTACCGCAAACCAGTGCTCTATCCAGCTGAGCTACGAGCGCACACCATCTCTTATTTAAGAGGACGAAATTATACCATTCTAATCTTATTTTATCCTAAATCCTCAAATTTATCGATGATTTTCTGCATTTTTTGTTCCTGAATATACAACTCATAATTTTTTCTGACATAGGCTTGTAGTAAAATTTTCAGGTCGTTGTTTCCGTCAATATTAAAGTCATCTGCCATATTAGCCTTTAAAAATGGGGAAAACTCTTCTTCAACATCAACATCAAAACGACGACCTCCAATATGCAAGCCTATTTTTTTACTCATATTTCTTAACCTATTATACTTTCAATTTTACTTACTATCTCTTCAATCTCTAAGTCTTTTATTGTATTTTGTTCAGTTAATTTTTCTATCTCTTGATTTTTAATCTCATTTTCAGCTTTAAGTGTCACCAATTCTGTTCTGAGAACCTCATTTTCACCCTTTATTGAGTGATACTGTTGCAGTATGAGCGAAACCTTGTCGCTTAATTTTTCCAATGTTGTTTGATTATCCATAATAAATTCCATTTCTGATATATACCTATAATTCTATCACAAAATATTTTCAATAAGGGTAAGTTAACATATTCTTAGTAAAATACATTCACTTTGACGCTAGTAGGCATACATATGAAAAATAATTACTTACATACATCACTAGAAGAATCTACAAAGACACTGAATTGTATTTTGGATATTATATCAGATGGCATATGGGATTGGAATGCAATAAATGGATATGTATATAGAAGTCCAGGCTGGTACAGGATGCTTGGGTATGAGGTTGACTCTTTGGAAAAAAATGTTTTCACATGGGAAAATGTAATTCATAAAGAAGATTATCCGCATGTTATGCAACATTTTGAAGATTATATTAATGGAAATACAGATTCTTACCATATACAGTATAGATGTAAAAAAAGAGATGGTACTTATCTTTGGGTAGAAGATTCAGGTAAGATAGTAGAACGTACAATTGACGGTAAAGTTGCTCGTATGATAGGTGCGCATACTGATATAAACGAAGCGAAAATCGCAAACGAAAAACTCCATAAACAAAATGCAAGCTTGCTAAAAACTAATATTTCACTTGAAAATTTAGTTAAAGAACGTACCCAAGAGCTTGAAAATATAAATATCAAACTTGAAAAAAAGTTATCAAAAGTAGAACATAATGCTTCACATGATGTACTGACTAAGCTATATAATAGACGTATGTTTGAAGAGATGTTATCTAAGGAGATAAATAGAGCACATCGTTATTCCCATCCACTAAGCATTATCTTACTCGATATTGATGATTTTAAATTATTTAACGATACTTATGGTCATAAAGTTGGAGATGAAATTCTTTATAATATAGCTAATATACTAAAAATAAATATCCGTAAATCTGATATAATATCCAGATGGGGTGGTGAAGAGTTTGTCATTATACTACCTAATCTAGCTATAGATGAAGCTAAACAAAAAGCAGAGCTTATGCGTGAGACTATTGAAAATTATGTATTTTACAATAGTATGGACATTACTTGCAGTTTTGGTGTTACTTCATATGTTGATAATGACACTAGTGATTCTATCTTTGTACGTGTGGATAAAGCTCTATATAATGCAAAGGGATTAGATAAAAATAATGTACAGGTAGTATAGATAAGTTAGATTTTATGTAATATATAAATACAGCGTTACTTTATTTATAAAATGTTTATAAGAAGATTATTTTGAGGTTTATATAAGTGGAATAAACCACTTATAAAGAAAGAGTTACAGAGGAGTAACGTTTTCTGCTTGAGGACCTTTTTCGCCTTCACCAACTTCGAAAGTTACTTTTTGACCTTCGTCTAGTGATACACGACCATATCCTGTGTTGTTAATCTGACGGAAATGTACGAATACATCTTTTCCACCATTTTCTTGTTCGATAAATCCAAAACCTTTATCACTGTTAAACCATTTAACTGTTCCGTTTACTAATTCTGCCATTTTCATGCCTTTTTTGTTAATACACTATATATAGTGGTTGAAAATCTAATATGAAGCTATCTATTGGTGTGAATGTACTGTCAAACTGTAATGGTTATCAATATAAAACATGCCAAAGATGAAATTCTAATCATCTTTCATTGGAAGCATTATAGTGTAAGTTATTAAATAATACAAGCTAATAGTGATAAATTTATTAACACACAATATATAAAGTTGCTTACTTACAGAATAAGTGCTAAATAAATCAATAAAATTAATTTGAAATTTGTTTAAGTAATAAGTTGATAATATACATACAGAACAAAATAAAATGATAACCAACAAATAAATTTCAACTTAAAGTTTATTAAGGAGTTATATGCGATATTCAATGAAAGTTATTATTCCTATTATCACTTTAATTATTATCGAAATCATTTTAATCAGTAATATTTCATCTTATTTTTCTACAAAAAATCTAAATGAGCAAACTGTTGTTCAGGCAATTAATATAGCCAAACAATATAAAGAGTTAAGAACTTACTATAATCACAACGTTATTAGCAAGGTATTGAAGTATTCAGACTTAAAAGTTGATTCAAATCATTATAAAGATCAAAAAACCATTCCTTTACCTGCAACAATGATTCATGACTTGTCTAGTGTATTGACTCAAAAACTTGACGGTATGAAACTGAAACTTTATAGTGATTATCCTTTTCCAAATCGGAGTGATAGAAAACTTGACCCCTTTGAATTATCTGCTATACAATATTTTCGTAAGACAAATTCTTCAGAACCAAAAGTTGAACATGAAATTCAAAACGATAAAGAAGTTGTACGTGTTGCCATAGCGGATGTTATGGACAAACCCTCTTGTGTCACCTGCCATAACACCAGATTAGATACACCTAAAAACGACTGGCATTTAGGGGATATCAGAGGTGTATTAGAAATAAGTATACCTATTGATTCATTTATACAAAGCACTCAAAGAACAACACACTACATTGATTTAAGTATTATTATTGCAGGTATAATATTGATTTTATTTATACATACAGTTATCTCGTATTTTGAATCATCCGACCGTAAAAAAACAAATGATTTAAATATCAAACAAGATAAGCTAAACAAGCTTCTTGTAAACTTCAGTAAAAATGTTATCGCCTCTAAAACTGATGCTAAAGGCTTTATAACTTATGTTAGTGATGCTTTTTGTAAAATAAGCGGTTATTCTGAGGATGAACTTTTAGGTAAATCACATAGTATAATACGACATCCTGACATGAAACAAGAGCTTTTTGAAGATATTTGGGATACAATCAAAGATGGTAAAACATGGGATGGAGAGATAAAAAATAAAAATAAAAACGGTACTTCTTATTGGGTAAAAACAACTATTTTCCCTGAATACGACCTGGATGACAAACTGATTGGCTATAGTTCAATTCGCCATGATATTAGTGCACAAAAAGAAAAGGATGTATTCTTCTCAAACATGAGTCATGAATTAAGAACTCCACTTAACGGTATTATTGGGTTTACAAATATACTTAGTAAAGAGAGTATGGATGATAAACACAAAGAGTATATTAAACTTATAGATACTAACTCTCATCAGTTACTTGACTTAATTAATGATATTTTGGATTTATCAAAAATAAACAATGGTCAATTTACTATCAATCCATATGATGTAAACCTATACATTAGTTTGGAAGAATTTATTCACCGCTTTGACGCTATTATTACTAAAAAAAATATTTCTTTTACAACAGATATAGATAAATCTTTAGATCAGCAGTTTACTGCTGATTGGCTTCGTATCAGTCAAATCATTATTAATCTACTTTCAAATGCGATAAAATTCACTCAAAATGAAGGTGAAATTTCACTAAATATGAAGTACTTTAATAATAATCTAGAGATTGTCATCATGGACAACGGTATAGGTATGAATAAGTCAATACAGGATAAAATATTTAAACCATTTATTCAAGCAGATGGTTCTACAACCCGTAAGTATGGAGGTACAGGACTTGGACTAAGCATTACACAAAAGCTTATAGAACTTATGAACGGTAGCTTGTTTTTACAAAGTGAAGAAGGTATCGGTTCTACCTTTACAATAACAATCCCACTTAATACAAACAAGAACTCCACTGAAATACAACAGCATGACGAAATAGAACAAACAAAAAAACCATTAAAAGGAAATATATTATTAGTTGAAGACAATAAAACAAATCAACTTCTTATGAGCCTAATTCTTGAAGAATTTGGTTTAGATTGCGAAATAGCAAATGACGGATTAGAAGCAGTAAACATCTATGATCCAAAGAAGCACAATATAATATTAATGGATGAAAATATGCCAAATATGAATGGTATAGTTGCAATGAAACGAATTAGAAAACTGCATAAAGATTCATGCACACCGATAATAGCCTTGACAGCAAATGCAATGGAAGGTGATAGGGAAAAGTTTTTAGAAGCTGGAATGGATGACTTTTTATCTAAGCCCATAAATGAGAATGAACTATATATGATGTTAGATAAATTTTTAAATACCTAATTATTTTCTAGAAAAACATATCTTAGATAATGCTCCGTTGTCATATTTAAGTATCCGTATAAGTACCTGCATTATAATATATGTTTTATAATTGAGCCACCATCATCATACACCAAAAAATAAAATGATATTATCTTATCTTATCTTTAAGTAATAAAGCATATAATTATCATATATACATATCATAATATCTATTACAGGAGTTTGCTATGAAGTGTAAATCTTGCAATCATGAGAACCGTGATAATGTTCACTTTTGTACAGACTGTGGTTTTCCTATTGTCTCAGTATGTGATCAATGTCAGACAATAGCACACGAGAGTGATATATATTGTGCCAATTGTGGCTTCAGACTTCCATCCAATATTCTTTCTACTATATCGGGAGATGAAAATGTATCACCTTCGTATTTGAATTTAGCGCATTCAGATACTACGGATGACAATCATCACTCAGAACGAAAAGTAGTGACTGTTTTATTTGCAGACATATCAGGGTTTACATCTATGAGCGAACACCTTGACCCTGAAGAAGTCACAACTATAATGAACTCTTGTCTTAAGATTATGGGTGATACCGTAGTTGCATACGAAGGCTATATAGATAAATATATCGGAGATTGTATAATGGCAATTTTTGGTGCTCCAATCACACATGAAAATGACCCTGAACTTGCTCTTAGAGCTGCCATAGACATGAATAAAAAAATCATAGAGTTTAATAAAAATCTTCCTATCAAGCTTGAAAAACCTTTAACGCTACATACGGGGATTAATACGGGTGTAGTGATTGCAGGAGACATGGGGTCAGATTCAAGAATGGACTATACGGTTATGGGTGATACTGTAAACCTTGCTTCAAGGCTTGAATCACAAGCTGTTAACGGACAAATATTTATTTCAGCTTACACATATCACCAGACTAAAAACTTATTTGAATTTAAAGAACATAAGCCAGTCATGGTAAAAGGAAAACGTGACCCTGTAAATGTTTATGAAGTTATACGTGCCCTTGAAGATTCTGAAATAAAAAACAATACTACCACCGATGTTCCACTTATAGGAAGAAACCAGGAAGTCACTGTGCTAAGAGACAGTATTGAGCATCTTAAAGATGGTCAGGGACAGGCTATCTTTCTTATTTCTGATCCAGGTTTTGGAAAAAGTCGTGTACATTCAGAACTTAAAAACAAATTTAGACAAGGTGACTTACAGTTTATTGAGGGACGTTGCCATTCTTACGGTCGTCATACTCCCTACAATACATTCATCGATATATTTAAACGTTTGTGCAATATAGATTCTGATGATATGCAAGATACTATGAACAAAAAATTTATTGGTGCAATGCCACTCTTGTTAAATGAAGATATAGACGTTTTATCTGATATGGCACGAAACTCTCTTGTTCTTATAGGAAAACTCTTAGATCTAAACTTAGCTGAACAATACAATGTTCCGACAGTTGAGATGTCAGCACAGGAATTGCATACAGCTACCATAAAAGCAATAGCGTGGACTTTCTCCGAATTTAGCAAATATCATCCTACAATAATCTCTATTGAAGATTTACATAATGCTGATACCGCTTCTATAGAAGTAATATCTTCACTAATTCACATAGTATATGATTCTAAATTAATGTTACTTTTGATGCTGCGTCCAGATAGAAACTTATCTTCCGCTAAACTTCTACCTCTTGCAAGAAGAGTACTTGGAGACAGAGCTATTGAAGTTAATTTTGAGCGTTTTACTCGTAACGATTGTGATAAATTTGTTAAACACCTGTTAAAGGTTGATGAACTACCAAAAAGCCTAATCGAATTGATTGGTCAACGTTCTGACGGCAATCCGCTATTTATACAAGAAATAGTACGTTCACTTCTAGATGAAAATATCATAAAGCTAGAAAACAACACTGTGCTAATTATCAAAAATTTATCTAAAGTTTCTATCCCAAGTTCAATAACAGGACTGATTATTGCCCGTATAGACAAATTGTCTGCATCTGAACATGACCTTATAAGTAAAGCATCTGTCATAGGACCATCTTTTAGCTATAAAATAATCAAGAAACTTATGAATGATAAAGACATCAATAAACATATTGATGCACTTATAAAAGCAGAGATGATATTTGAATCACAATCGTTTCCAGAGGTTGAATACTCTTTTCACAGTACATTTATTCAAGAAGCTGTATATCAGACATTATTACTAAAACGCAGACGTTCTATACATCTTGAAGTGGCAATGACTATAAAAGAATTATTTAAAGATCATTTACAAGACCAGATTGAATCACTTGCTCATCATTACTTTGAAGCAAATGACATGATCAATGCTTATGACTTTTTGGTTCAAAGCGCACTTAAAGCGAAACACGTTTTTGCAAATGAAACTGCAAGTGGTTTTTTTGCTCAGGCAATTATTATTGCTAAAGATTTAAAGAATATAGAACCAAACCTAAATACAGTATACAAAGAATATTCTGAAGTTCTAGAACTTAGCGGTGATATGTGTGGAGCTATTGAGACATGGCAGGCTGTCATAGAACTTTCTCATAATGACTTAGAACGTGCAGACGCCATAAGAAACATCGGTCGTCTTGAAGAAAAACGTGGTTCTAAGGATGTAGCTATAGAGTATTACGAAAATGCTCTCTTACTTCTTAAGGATAACACTCAAAGTCTTGAATATGGACATCTACTCATGAACTTATCATGGGTTTTAAACAGATTAAAACGCACAGATGAAGCTCTAGAAAAAGCACTTAATGCCCTTAGCCTTTTTGAAAAAGAAAAAGCTCAAAGACTTATTGCACTTTGTTGTAATAATATTGCCGTATTTTATGAAAATAAAGATAAACTTGAATCGGCACTAGAATACAATCTTCGTAGTTTAGAAATATTTAAAAAACTAGAGGACAAACGTCAGGTAGGTAATGTTGAACTATCATTAGGATACCTGCGTAGTAAAAGAGATGAACTTGATATGGCACTTCAGCACTTCATTAATTCAGCTGAGATAATGAGCCGTATAGGAAATACTATTGGAAGTGCAAATGCACTACTTGCAAAAGGTCGTAATTATTCTGATATGGGTCATAATAATGAAGCAAAAGTTGCACTAACATCTGCATTAAACAGCTTCAAAGAACTGGATATGGATAGACGTATAGTCGCAACCTTAGTTTCTTTGATAAGTGTACTGTTACAAAATAATGATATAGAAGATGCACATAAATATATATCTGAGGCTGAAGCTATTGCTAAAGATAACAACTTTAAATCCGATGAAGCTAAGATACTAAGACTCTCCGGACGTGCATATAGAATTGATACTAAAAAAGAGGAATCTGATAATAAATATCGTGCCTCTTATGAACTATTTAAAAAGATTAATCGTGAAAAAGATTCTATATCTGTTAAGAAAGAGTGGGAAGAAAGCTAATATATATTTTTAAACTACAAATATTTTTTTAACTTTGAAATAAATGGCAAATCATTAGCAGGAAGGTCATACTTTTTTAATTCAGATAGTCTTACCCATTTAGCATCTGTGTGCTCATTTAGCTTTAGTAACTGCTTATCATCAAGCTTATAAGCTGTATAAATGTGTAAACAAAAATTATTGTCAGGCATATTTAGATTCTCAAATCCGAGATAATCCTTTATCTTGATGTCTAAAGATAATTCCTCTTTTATTTCACGAATTCCACACTGCTTTAGCGTCTCATTATCTTCTAGTTTTCCACCAGGAAACTCCCATTTGTTAGGCATTGCTTTATTTGGAGGTCTTTTTGCAATTAAAACCTTATCCTCATTATTTATTATTACAACACCAACAGCTACTATTATTTCACTTTTCATAATTAAACCTTAAACTATGTACTTTTACTAAATATTGTATAAACAAATTTATTATACACTTGGTAATGTGGATTTTATAAGCTTAAACTACTATACAAACATAAATGGCGGTCTCTTAAAACCTTGCGAAATGCCAAAAGAGAAAATAATTGACTTTATTTTAGACTTACAACTAATATAAATCTTCTACAATAAAACTATTTTTTAGGTAGTATGAAAAGATGTAAGTAGCCATAATATTTTATAAGCTTAATATTTTTATCCACATCTATATCTTCTTGTAATTGCAGAAAAAAACTGCTTAACTCATCATCGTTTAGATCACCAAGGTATCTATAGTCACTGCGCCCTTCACAGTTAAGTCGTACTAGCCGATGGCTTTGGGTCTGTGTGTCTGATATCCATATTTTCATGATGATATTATATACTTTTATTTGATCAAAAGTTGTTTTTGAAAAAGTTCTTCTAAATATTCTTCTGTTTGATACCCATATATATCATCTACAAGCTCAAGTTCTTTATCTTTATTTGATTTAAAGATATAAGTCATAGGGTATATTATTATCTTATATCCTAACTTTTTTCTAAACTGTGAAGATATTTTTGTTCCCTTTTTAGCTCTAAAAAACTTAATCTCTTTACCATATTTATCAATAATACCACTTTCCAATACATTCTTATATCTTATACACCATGGACAACCGTTTTTTTCAAATACTAAAAATACAAAACGATGCTCTTTTAACTGTGACAATGATTTTAAATTTTCAAAAGCATCAAGAGATATAGATAAAACTAATACAACTACTATTAAAACAAATTTATTCATATTTATACTCCAAATGTCTAACATATTTAATCCTTAATTATACTCTTGTATAAGTTATATCAACTTTATTACTATAGATTAAATTATTTAGATAAGAGTAGTATTTTTCTAAACTGCATCCAATTCAATTGTAAAACAAACTCCAGCATCTATATTAACTACACTTAAAACACCTTTATGGTGTTCTTCTACAATTATTTTTGACATATACAGACCCAGACCTGTTCCATTTTTTTCATTTTTAGTTGAAAAATAAGGATCAAAAATCTTTCTAATGACATCTTCTGGTATTGTACCGCCGTTATTAGATATTGATATTTTCTTATCCTCAATGATAATTTTAATATATGGATCTTTTATCTCGTGTTCTTTCAAGTTATCTTGTGCATTTTTTAAGATGTTTAATATTACTTGCATCATCTCATTATCATAAATTTCTACTTTATCTTTAGAGTTGTACTCTTTTTCTATCTTTACATTATCAGCTAGTAGTGATGAAGTCATAATGGCTAGTGATTTTGAAACAACATCCTCAAGTTTTATAGTTACTGTTTGCTTGTTTGGCTTATAAAAGTTTCTAAAGTCATCTATAGTATTTGTTAAGTTTAAAACATAACTATTTATATTTTCTAAAGCTTGTAGAAAATAATTTACAAATTCAGCCCTGTCTTCTTTTTTTTCCAAATCAAAACTTTGTAATTCTATTTGCATTTGTAGGTCTATAGAAGTTGAAGAAATTGCACCAAGAGGCTGTCGCCACTGATGCGCTATCATACTTATCATCTCTCCCATCTGCGCCATTCGAGACTGTGCTTGCAAACGTTCTTCTTGAAGTCTGTTTTTTTCTATTTCCTCTTTTACTCTTTGTTCTAATTTTTCATTTATTAATGCTTGTGTTGCCTCTCTTTTTAAAAGCTCATCTCTTTCTTTTACTTTTTCTTCGATAGTTTGCTTAAGGTGTAGTATCTTTTCTTTTTCTATTTTAGTTCGTAATCTTTCTATCTCTTCTTCTATTGTCAATTCATATGGATAAATATCAAATTCAACTTTTATTTCATCTTCATGAAAAAAATACTTTGCATCTGCCCAACATATGTTATTAAAGGCATTATTAAAAATACCTATTATTTTTCCTTGAATAAATGGGCAACCCCATAGCTCTGATTCAACTAAATTTTTTTGCATATGTAATTCCCAAGGATTATGCACAACTACCTTAGCCTTTGAAGTTTCATAATCAATATATAAGATCTCAAAAGTACCCCATCCAGCAGCACCTACAGCCTTACCCCAGTTTAAAAATCCCTCTTCGAAGCTATTTCCAAGTTGTGTAACCATCATGTTGTAATCTTCTTTAGTGCCTAAACTAGAAGAGTATGCTATCTGCAAACAAAACATCTCTATACCAATCTCTTCTACCAAAGGCTTAAACATATTTAACAATGATGGGTCATTCCAAAATATAGTTGAAGATATTCCTAAAAATTCAACACCACCCTTTTCTAGGTTCCAGCTTATATCAATACCATTAATATTTATACTTGTTTGTTTAGTTAATGTTGCATCCATAATAAAACCTTCTTTGAACACTATATTGTATTTTAGTAAACAGTTTCATATCGGTTTTTTGTTTAAAGGTCACTCATAAAAACCTTAAGTTTCTAGGACTTTATCTAATGCTAATTCATAACCATCCAAATCCAACTCATACTCTTCTATCGTATCTTTAGCTGTAGCTATAGACTCCTCAGTGATCTCACCATTTGGCATGATTGTCTCACGAATTACTTTTAATTGGGCTGACATCTCTTTTTCTTCCTCATATGTACCATCAGGATCATCACTGTAACGGATAATATGAATAATGTCAGGGTCAAGATTCCAATGGTGAAACAGTGTAGCAGTCACATCTGTTGTTTGAGCCCCACATGCTAACTTTTCTGCTTTAGATATGTCACCTGTCTTTTCCAATTCATCTTGAAGTACACTTATTTTCTCATCCTCAATAAGTGTTTTGCTAATAATAACACGACCCAAATCAACTAAAAATGCAGCAGGGGCAAGTATAGAAAGACGTTTAGAGTCTTTACGAAGTAGCCAATTTATCATAAGAGCCAACTGTCTGTCACAAGCAAGTGAAAAATCTTCTTTTGTCATATTATATGGTGATAGATCAATCTTAAAATTAGAGTCAACCACACTACTTAATGCAAATGTCCGAACCGCCTCTTTCCCCAAAAGTGAAATTGCTTGTTGAATAGTACTGATAGTACTTTTCATTCCATACATAGGTGAATTAACAATACGAAGAATATTTGCCATAAGAAGCGGATCTTTTTCTATGGCTAATTTCATATCTTCAAATGTTGAATCTTGATCTTGGTATATTCGTTCTACTGCTTGAACTGATTCTGGTAATGCAGGAACAGAATCTATGTTTGCTAAAAGAGTCTTCGTCATCATAATTACACCTTATAAAACAATAGTTTATTATATTCTACTCATTAGATTGTAATTAGTTATTATATATTTGTAAAAGTAAGTATTTTATCTATATATGTATAATATAGTAACAACTGCTCAGCTTAAAGCTTTGGCCTAAAATTTGTCACCCTTTAATAAACTATCCTAACTATTAACAATAAATTTTGTATTTAAATTTTTATAAACATATTATTATATTAAACTACTTATTCTGTAATGCTATAGACAATATATTGTAATATCGATGTAATTTATAAATTGGATAATATATTTAATTTATTAATTAAGGTATTGAATATGAAAAAAATTATTTTAAGTTCTGTAGTGTCTGCATTAGTTTTATTAACTGGCTGTGGCGGAAGTGGTAGTGACACGGTTGTTAGTAACGCAAATACAATTTCAAAAGCAGGTTCTTTAGTTCCTTACACAGTTTTAGATAATACGATTGATGATGGTGCAACTGGAAATGGTAAAATTGAAATTCGTAATGGTGGTTATGGTTCAGCAGCAACAGCTCATCCAACAAACATAAATCAATTTTATGCATTAACTGACCGTGGACCAAATGCTACATACACAGGTGCTGATGGCAAGGGAAAAATGTTCCCTACTCCTACTTATACACCTCGCATAGGTTTATTTGAGATTAAAACTGATGGAAGCATATCATTAATTCAAGATATATTACTTAAAGATACTTCTGGAAATTTAATAACAGGTTTACCAAATAGTAGTGCACTTGGTGGTACTGGTGAAACTCCTTATGATAAAGATGGCAATACTATACATGATAACAATGGCAATATAAAAGTTGATAATTTTGGTCTTGATGGTGAAGGTTTAGTAGCACTTAAAGATGGAACATTCTGGGTAAGTGACGAGTATGGTCCACATATTGTTCACTTTGATGCAACTGGTAAAGAGATAGGTAGAATAAACGCATTTGCTGATGATTCACGTAATATATTTACATTACCAGCTGAGTTTGCTAATCGTCGTGCTAATCGAGGTATGGAGGGTTTAGCAATTACACCTGATCAAAAAACATTGGTTGGAATTATGCAATCAACTATGTACAATCCAAGCAGTGCTGTAAAATCTTTAGACATTACACGTATTGTTACTGTTAACCTTGAAAATGGAACAATTAAACAATACTTATATAAGCAAGAAAAAGCTGCAAACTCTAACTCTGAGATAGTAGCACTTGATAATGATACTTTTATTATTATTGAAAGAGATGGGAGTTTTTTAAACGGTGGTCCAAAAGCTGCTAATTCTAAAGCACAAAAACAAATCTTTAAAGTACAGTTATCCACTGGTACAGAACTCGAGAGTATCCCCTTAACTACTGGAATGGAGCAAGATACTACTCTTGGTCTCACTATTAACGGTGAAACTTTAGAAGAGGTTGTGCTAAACAGTACGTGGACAGGATTAGAAGTTAAAGGAATTTATCCAATACAAAAGAAACTAATAGTAGATATGGTTAATGAAGTTGGGTACTCTCATGATAAGATGGAAGGATTAATAGTATTTAATTCAACAACTCTTGGTATTTTAAACGATGATGATTTTGCTACATGGTCAACTAGTGGTGTACTAGAGCAAAAGTATCTAAATAGCGAACACACACAAATAGATCAAAATACTCTGTATATTGTAAAAGATGTTAATTTATCTACTTACTAAATATAAGAACGCTTATATGCGTTCTTATCCTATATAAGTCTTCGTTTATATGAACTGTTTATTAGTGGCGTATTGGCGGCAACAGCTTATAAAAGTCTACATTATTCACAATAAAAAGCTATAATCCCATTAATGAAAAATAAACCAGACTTTAAAGCAACTACAGAATATTCACCGGCAGGTGATCAGCCAACTGCTATAAAAAAACTTAGTGAATCGATACTAAAAGGTAATCGCTATCAAACACTTGAAGGTGTTACAGGTAGCGGTAAGACATACACTATGGCTAAGGTTATAGAAAATGTAAAAATGCCGACTATCATTATGACTCACAACAAGACTTTAGCAGCTCAGCTTTACTCTGAATTTCGCTCTTTCTTTCCCAATGCTCATGTTGAATACTTTGTATCTTATTATGATTATTATCAGCCTGAGGCTTACATACCTAGACAGGATTTGTTCATAGAAAAAGATAGTGCTATCAACGATGAGTTAGAGAGAATGAGATTATCATCTACTGCAAACTTACTTTCTTATGATGATGTTATAGTTGTAGCTTCTGTGTCTGCCAACTATGGACTTGGTGACCCCGAAGAATACCTAAATATGGTTCAAGTCCTAGAGCTTGGAGATGAGATAGCTCAAAAACAACTTCTACTGCGTTTAGTTGAAATGGGATACAGTAGAAATGACACCTATTTTGATAGTGGACATGTACGGGTTAATGGAGAGAGTTTGGATATATATCCACCCTATTTTGAACAAGAGGCTATCCGCATAGAATTTTTTGGTGATGAGATTGAATCTATCTTCACCTTTGATATTATTGACAACAAAAGACTAGAAGACCATAAAAGCTTTACTGTATACGCAACTTCGCAGTTTAGCGTCGGTCAAGAGAAGATGAGTCGGGCTATTAAACGTATAGAAGATGAACTTGATGAAAGACTAGCATACTTTACAACACAAGGTAAACTACTTGAACATCAAAGACTAAAACAAAGAGTAGAGTTTGACTTAGAGATGCTTCAAACGACAGGGATGTGTAAGGGTGTTGAGAACTATTCACGCCTTCTTACAGATAAAAAACCAGGAGAGGCTCCCTTTACTCTACTTGACTATTTTGCTATCAATCACAAAGATTATTTGGTTATCGTAGATGAGAGTCATGTTTCGCTCCCTCAATATCGTGGAATGTATGCAGGTGACAGGGCTAGAAAAGAAGTACTTGTGGACTATGGGTTTAGGCTTCCTAGTGCTTTAGACAATCGACCTCTAAAAGCTGATGAGTATATAAACAAAGCTCCTCATTATTTATTTGTATCTGCTACACCTGCTGAATATGAACTTGAGATGTCAAGTACTGTAGCTAAACAAATCATACGACCAACAGGGCTTTTAGATCCAATCTTAGAGATAAAAACATCTGATAATCAGGTTGAAGATATACATGATGAGATCAAAAAGATAATTGTAAAAAATGAACGTATCTTGATTACAGTATTAACAAAAAAGATGGCAGAAGCACTTACAAAATATCTTGCGGACTTAGGCATAAAAGTTCAATACATGCACTCAGATATAGACACTATAGAAAGAAACCAAATCATACGTTCACTAAGAATAGGTGAGTTTGATGTCCTAATTGGGATTAACCTTCTTCGTGAAGGTTTAGACCTGCCAGAGGTCAGCCTGGTCGCTATCTTAGATGCTGATAAAGAAGGCTTTTTAAGAAGTGAGACAGCTCTCATACAGACTATAGGACGCGGAGCAAGAAATGCCAACGGTAGAGTTATTTTATATGCAAATAAAATAACAAAATCTATGCAAAAAGCTATAGATACCACAAGTTCAAGAAGAAAGATTCAAGAAGCACACAATAAAGAGCATGGAATAGTTCCAACAACAACTATCAGAAAACTAGATACCAACTTAAAACTTGAAGATCATGGCGGTATTTACCAAAAACATAAAAAAATGGATAAAATGCCGGCATCAGAAAAAAAAGCGATGGTCAAAGAGTTATCACTTAAAATGAAAGAAGCGGCAAAAGAGTTAAACTTTGAAGAAGCAGCCAGGCTTCGTGATGAGATAACAAAAATTAAAAAACTTTAAGGAAAACAATGGAAGAAACATTTAGTAATTTAGAGACTTATGGATATATAGGGCTGTTTCTTTACTCTCTTGGTGGTGGTTTTATAGCGCTTATTGGTGCCGGTGTACTATCATTTATGGGTAAAATGGACTTAGGTCTGTCTATGTCTATAGCTTTCATGGCAAATGCCTTAGGTGACGTTTTACTTTTTTATATGGCAAGGTACCAAAAAAGTGTGATGATGGAAGGTCTTCGTAAACATAGAAGAAAACTAGCATTAGCTCACGTTATGATGAAAAAAAATGGTTCATGGATTATTTTGATTCAAAAATTTGTGTATGGAATAAAAACACTCATACCAATAGCAATCGGATTAACAAAGTATGACTTTAAAAAATTCGCCGTTTTAAATGTAGTTAGTTCCGCTATATGGGCTTTAGTATTTGGTTTTGGGAGTTATTATTCTGGAAATATCTTAGTTAAGGCTGCTGGGATTATTGGAGATAAGCCTTGGATAGCACCTATTATACTTGTGTTTTTTGCCGGATTATTATGGTTGTATATGACTAAAGCCACTAAACGTAAAGTTAAAAGAGTTAAATAAATCAACTCTTTTAGTGTAAACTCTAACTGCCTACTATAGGTCCTGCTTCAGAGTAATCAATATGATCCCCATCTTGATATTTTTTATAGTTTTTAATAAACATCTCGGCTAAAGTATCTCTTGTATTGTCAAATTTATCTTTATCAGCCCATGCATTACGAGGGTTTAAAATCTCAGGATTAATGTTTCCTAATGTTTTAGGTACATGCAATCTAAATGTTTTAGTAACATCAAATTCACTGCTTTTAATACTTCCGTCTAAAATAGCGTTTATACATGCACGAGTATCTTTAATGCTCATTCTATGACCTACACCATAAGCTCCACCTGTCCATCCTGTATTTACAAGGTAGACGTTAACACCATGAGTGTCAATCTTTTCACCTAGAAGTTTTGCATAAACTGTTGGATGAAGTGGCAAAAATGCCTCACCAAAACAAGCACTAAAAGTTGCAACCGGCTCTGTAATACCACGTTCTGTTCCAGCAACTTTTGCAGTATATCCACTTAAGAAGTAGTACATTGCCTGTTCTTTAGTAAGTTTAGAAACCGGAGGCAGTACACCAAATGCATCAGCTGTTAAGAAGATGATATTTTCTGGATGACCGGCACTTAAGCTTGCTTCATGGTTTTCAATGTGTTCGATAGGGTAAGATACACGAGTATTTTCAGTTTTAGAACTATCTTCGTAATCAACTTCCCCTTCACCATACATAACAACATTTTCAAGTAGTGCATTTTCACGAATGGCATTATAAATCTCTGGTTCACTTTTACCGTCAAGGTTTATGACTTTTGCATAACATCCACCCTCAAAGTTAAACACACCGTGATTGTCCCAACCATGTTCATCATCACCAATCAGTCTTCTGCGAGGATCTGTAGAAAGTGTAGTCTTACCTGTACCGCTTAAACCAAAGAAAAGTGCAGTATCACCATTTTCTCCAACATTTGCAGAACAATGCATCGGTAGTTTACCCTCTAAAGGTAACCAATAGTTCATCATTGAAAAAATTCCCTTTTTCATCTCACCACCGTACCATGTACCACCAATTATTGCCATATTGTTTTCTACATCAAATAGTACAAACACTTCAGAGTTTAAACCGTGTTCTTCCCACTTTGTATTAACTGCTTTGCATGCATTTAAAACAGTAAATTGTGGTTTGAATACTTCCAATTCGGAATCTGTCGGACGAATAAACATATTTTTTACAAAATGTGACTGCCATGCAATCTCTGAAACAAAACGGACAGACCTTTTTGAAGCTGCACTAGCACCGCAAAAAACATCTGTAACATATATATTTTTGTTTGACAACTGTTCTTGGGCTACTTCCAATAGTTCTGCAAATATCTTTGCATCTACTTTACTGTTTACATCACCCCAAGCTATGTACTTATTTGATGGATCGCAATCTACAAAATACTTATCTTTTGGACTGCGACCTGTAAATATTCCAGTGTCAACAGCTGTAGCACCCTTTTTAGTAACAGCACATTCATCATTATCAATTTCGTGTTGAATTAACTCTTTATAACTAAGGTTGTGAAAAACCTTGCCAACATTTTTTAGACCTACTTCTTCTAACTCAGTTAAGCTCATAACTTACCTTTTGGGTACTTTTTAATCATGGTGAAATTATACACATAATATACATAAATTAAAAGTAAATATCCAAGATGACATTAAATTTCTAAAAACTTTTAAAAGATACTTACAGAAAAAATTGTTTTAAGTGTATTTAGATAAGATACTAACCTTAATCTGCTCGCATAACTCAGTTGGTAGAGTATTACCTCGACAAGGTAAGAGTCACTGGTTCGAGTCCAGTTGTGAGCACCATTAAGATTCTATACTCATGTTACTTGCACATTGTACAGCACTACTAAATGCCCATTGAAAATTATATCCGCCAAGTTCACCTGTAACATCTACTACTTCACCTAAAAAATACAAACCTTTTACTTTTAGTGATTCTAACGTTGCATAGTTTAACTCCTCGGCTAAAACTCCTCCGCTACAGACTTCAGCTTTTGTAAATCCAAAGTTACCAGCAGGTGCAAATTCATAGTCGTGAATTTTTGAAAGTTTTTCCTTAACTTCTTTAGTTAACTTCTTACACTCTATATCTGAAACTTCAAGGGCTGATAAAATCTCTTTCGACAATCTTTTTGGAAGAGGTATGACTGAAGAAACTAGTTTTTTACTATCTTGAACTAACTCAAATATATTATCATTTGGCAAAAAGTCTATGCTAATCAAACCTTTTTTCCAGTACAAGGATGCTGATAAAATAGCCGGTCCACTTATCCCCCTATGGGCAAATAACATATCCTCTTTTAAAATTCTATCAGCTATCTTTATATGTACATATGTACTAAGTCCACTCAAACTTTTCATCCAAAATTGCTCTTTTTGCAGAGTTAAACCAACAAGTGCCGGCGTGAACTCTTTTACCTTAATATCAAAACTCTTTGCAATACGGAGTCCTATATCACTGGCACCTAGGTTTTTAAAACTTTTACCACCAGTTGCTACTATTACTTTTTTAGCTTTTATAATATTTTTTGTAGTTTTTATATTAAAAATATTGTCTTTTTTATCTACTTCTAATATTTCTGCATTTAAAATAGTATCCACATGAGAAGTTTTTTGCTTTAATACATTTATAATCTCATCAGAAGAGTTTTTACAAAAGTAATATCTATTTTTTCTTATAACTGGAATTACACCATTAGTCTCTAAAAAATCAAGTAAATCATCTTTTGAAAAACACTCTAAAGCACTTGATACTAAATACTCATCACCTTCGAAATTACCTACACTGACATCTACATTAGTAATATTACATTTTCCTCCACCAGAGATTTTTAGTTTTGCGCACACTTTGGTATTTACATCAACAATTGCAATCTCAAGTTTTTTACTTAGATTAGATGCGCACATCAAACCGCTGGCACCTGCACCTAAAATTAATACATCATATACTTTCATGGTGAAATTATACTTTAGGCTACCTTTAGATATAATGCCAAAAATATTTAAAAGTGATAATAATGAGCAATAAACTTCACATAGTCTCTCTTGGCTGTACAAAAAACCTTGTTGATACAGAAGTAATGATGGGTAAACTACAAAACTTTGAACTTACTGACAGTCCTGATGATGCAGATGCAATCATAGTAAATACTTGTGGCTTTATTGATGCTGCAAAAGAGGAATCTATCAATACAGTTTTAAACCTTCACGATGCAAGAAAAGAAGATTCTGTCTTAGTAATGGCAGGTTGTCTTAGTGAAAGATATAAAGAGGAGCTAGCTGAAGATATGCCAGAAGTTGATATCTTTACAGGTGTCGGAGATTATGACAAAATAGATGAACTACTTCAGGAGAAAAAAAGCAGGTTTAGTGATGAAGTATTTCTTATAGATGGTTCAGAGCGTGTAGTTACAGGCTCAACTTACCATGCTTACATAAAACTCTCAGAAGGCTGTAATCAGGCTTGTAGCTTTTGTGCAATCCCGTCATTTAAAGGTAAACTAAATTCAAGGACTTTAGATTCTATTGCTAAAGAGGTTGAAGGACTTGTTGCTAAAGGATATTATGATTTCTCATTCGTATCTCAAGATTCAAGTTCATACCTTCGTGATCACAATGTAAAAGATGGGCTAAGTCTTTTGATTCAGAGAATTGAGCTTATTGAGGGTGTTAAATCTGCTAGAATCCTTTACCTTTATCCATCAACTACTACTATCTCACTTTTAAAAAATATAGCTAAAAGTGAAATTTTTCATAACTATTTTGATATGCCGATTCAACATATCAATGATGATATGCTTCGCATGATGAAAAGGGGATTTGGAAAAAACCAGACACTTGAGCTTTTAGAGTACATGAAATCACTTCCTAACTCTTTCTTACGTACTAGCTTTATAGTTGGTCACCCAAACGAGACACAAGAGATGTTTGATGAGATGTGCGAATTTGCTTCCTCTTTTGGCTTCGATAGGATTAATGTATTTTCATATTCTGATGAAGAAACAACTTCAGCTTACGATATGAGTGAAAAAATAGATGAAGATACTATTTCCGAGCGCGCAGATATTTTAGGTGAAATAGCACAAGAGTGCCTAAGTAAATCACTAAAAGACGAAGTTGGTAAAGAGCTTGATATAGTTATAGACTCAGAGAGTGATGAGCATGAGTATCTGCTTAGTGCTAAAGAGACTATCTGGGCACCAGAGATTGATGGTGAGATATACGTAAACGATAGAACTGACGATGAAGATTTGGAATTTGGAAAAGTTTACAAGGCTAAAATTACTGATATCGTTGGAAATATCCTAACTGCAACAGTTGACAATGTAGCCAAAAGCTCTTTTACGAGCAAAGATTAAGACTTACTTTGATGCTTGAACAAAAGATTCTTCAAGGTCTAAAAAACAAAAAAAACCTCCTAGCCTTTTCCGGTGGAGTTGATTCAACTGCCTTATTTTTTATGCTTCAAGACTCCTCTGTAAAATTTGATATTGCTATTGTAAACTACGGGCTAAGAGAACAGTCTAAAGATGAAGTCCTTTATGCTCTAAAACTTTGTAAAAAATACAACATGACTTGTCATCTACATAATGCCAAAGATATTACAAAAAACTTTGAAGCAAATGCCAGAAAAATACGATATGACTTTTTTGAGACAATTATCAAAAAAGAAAACTATGACAATCTTTTAACCGCTCATCATCTTGGAGACAGGTTTGAATGGATGTTAATGCAGTTTTGTAAAGGTGCAGGCTGTGCTGAACTTGCAGGTATGGAAACTTTTGAAACTAGAGATGTTTATACCCTAGTTCGTCCACTGTTAAATTTTGATAAGAATGAACTTCTAAGCTATTTGAAAAATAATAGAATCACCTACTTCCAAGATGAAACAAACTTAGATAAGAGTATAAAAAGAAATCATTTTAGACATAATCATACTAATCCACTTTTAAAAGAACATCTTAGTGGTATAAAAAGAAGTTTTCGATATATAGATGAGGACAAACAAAATTTAATCAATGAAAAAAATATTCATACAATAGATAAGTTCTCTTACTTTAAGAATGCTGATTCTAGAAGCAATATATATACTATAGATAAACATTTAAAATCACTTGGACATATTATAAGTAGCAATGAAAGAGAGCTGTTAAAAAATGAAAAAACTGTAGTGCTTGGTAGAAAGTATTTGGTTGTACAAGACACCAAACTTGTATATATAGCACCATACATAAATGATAAGATTCAAATACCTAAAGAATATAAAGAGTTATTTAGGTCTTTAAAAATAGAGCCTAAACTTCGAGCATTTTTTTACAAAAATATTGAAGTATTTAAAAAAATACGAAAACTACTTCTTAGCCCTTAGTTGCGTTTACATCTTTTGAGCTATTGTAAACTTTTATACTAAAAGATGATTTAATAAGTTCTTTTTCCCTTTGAAAGTTTATTGGAAAGTTTATACCTATAATCCAGTCACTCTTATTAACCGCCTCTAGAAAATTATAAAAACTCTGTGGTGAGTTTATTTTTGAAGTAGTATTTACCTCATAAACACTAAAACCTTGTTCATCTTCTAGTTTAGCCTGTCTTTGTAATGTTAGAGACGTAAAATGTGTCTTATATTGTTTTTCAAATCTATTTGCATCAAACTTAGTATTAAATGCGGTAATTATTCGTCTGTTATCAGAGACAAGTTTTTGAAGTTTTTGCTCCACTTCAAGACCGTAGTTTTCCAGTTGCCTTAACTCAAGATTTTGTTTTTTTACAGAAGTTCTTTTTATTCTATACTCTTTTCCATTTGGTATCAAGACAAGAAACGAAAATAACAATACAAATATAAACAGTAACACAGATAATATTAAAAGATAAATCATTTGTCTTGAAAGGTTAATCTTCAATTGAAATATCCCCCTTTTTATCCATATAGTTTGTAGAAACAAATCTCAGCCATCCATTCTCTGCCGGATAAAAACTACTATAACTTCTATGAAAGATTGAGCGAAGCGGAGCTGCCAACATAAAGTTGTATACATCTTCATTTGGTGTTATACCGTAAAGTATTAAACCGTTTTCAAGTAGTTCTGCTTTTGACAGAGTAATCCTGTTTGGTACCAGATCAAAAAGATTTGTTATGCTGTCTTTTAAAACACTATTGCCAGTAAAAACACCTTCACTAAATAAATTTTGTTTTTCAACAACAGATATATCATTTTGCATATTTTTTATATCAATATTAATCTGTACTTTTTTATTTATGATCTCCACACTCTCATTAGAAAAACTATACTCTTTAAGTACTAAAAACATGTAAGTCATAAAAAGCATAATAAAAGCTACACCAAAAAATGTGAAAAGTAATTGTAACTCTTTTGTAAGTAGGTTCTTTGTTCGTGGGGCTGTATAACTATATTTCATTATAATTCTACCTTTGCCATCTCACAGATTTCTGTACCTAAATCTATATGTCTAACATACACACTTAAAAACATCTCTTCTTCTAAATATTTTTTTAAATCTGAGCTAATCCCAATACTGTCTGCTATATATACACTCTCTATAAATTTACTCTCATATTTTGAATCTTTATAAAAAGAATTCACTGCACCTTTGAGTAAAGAGTAACGTTGATAATCTTCATTAAATCCATTTGCGTCAGTATCCATTGCAGAGGTGTCTTCTTGAGTTAGGATCTCTTTTTTTTCTTCTTCCTCACTAAACTCATCTATCTCTTCAAAATCACCCAGGTCTTCAATATCACCTAAATCTTCAAGATCAGACAAGTCGTCAAGTGAATTCATATCTGCATCTATCTCATCTATATTGATATCATCATCTAGCTCAAAATCTTCATCATCTTCATCTAAGGAACCATCTATTAATATATTTTCATCATCAATTTCAGCATGCTCTAAATCTAACTGCTTTGCAAATAATAATTTAGAATTATCAAAAATACATAAGGATAAAAAATTGTCTTGTATAAGTACATACATTGAGGTAGTAGTGTCTATCTTATCTTTAAAAAACATAAATAAAATAGAAAACGGTGAAAAGATAAAATCTATACCTATGTTTTTATAGTTACTCTCAATTTGTTGTAAATCATACTTAGATGAATAATACGCCCATTTATCCGATACACATATGTACTTTGAAACATCTGAACTGTAAAACTTATCCATTTCACTTTTGATACAGCTTGGAATAGCCCCTTGAGAATTTGATGTGTCTATGATAGATATATAGTAATAAGGGCTGTCATCAGTATAAGACTTAATAAACTCATACATCTCTTCGTTAATCGTTATTGTTTTAAAATCAGATTCAGCACTATCAACCACACCATTTTTAGTACATACTTCTATATATACATTAGTATGAGTACGACTAACAATAATATTTACAAAGATTTTTGCATAAATAGCTTCTAAAAATTTATTTATCATTAACCTTACTCTTTGTCATAAGAGGATGTGCCTTGCTGTAGTTTTGCTGTTTCAATGCACTTCCTAGTTTTGTATATATTTGTGTTGTTGCCATAGATGAATGTCCTAGTAACTCACTAACATCGCTTATACTCGCGTTATTATTTAATAACTCAGTTGCATAAGAGTGACGAAGTTGATGTGGAGTTACTTTTAGTCCAACCCTTTTAAATACTTTATTAACTGTATATCTTAGTGAGTTTTCGCTTAATCTTTCATCATTATCTTCAAAAAGAAACTTTTTTTGGCAATTTAACTCCAAATATTCATCTATTAACTCTCTTACCTTAGTAATTAATGGAACATCTCTTTGCTTGTTACCTTTTCCTAAAATACGGATCCATTCTTCAGATATATCTTCTAACTTTAATAAACTTAACTCAGAGATTCTTAATCCCAATACATACAGCATCATAACAACTAGTCTCTCATATTTATCAGCTATTTTCAATGCTTCAACTATGTGTTTATGTGCAATCGGCTTTGGTAATGTTTTAGCAACTTTAACACCATCATCGGCTTTTAAAACTATTTTCATACCATTATTGTTCAAAAATTTCACAAATGTTCTTATTGCACTTAGTTTCTTGCTGATTGTTTTTGGATTAAGTGAAGATATTTTAATCCTGTATGGCATTAGATTTATTATATACATATCATTATGCTCTAAAATTTCTATCATGCTACATGACTGTATCAGTGTTTCATCATAACTTTTAATAGTTAGATCAGAATATCCTCTGATATTTTCTAAATATTCTAAGAACTCCAGTCTTTTAGTACAAATTGACTTTTTCAAGAAGTTTCTCAAAATTATTATAGTGCATAGCAGCTTCTTTCACTAAATCGTCATCAGTAATTACACTCGGCGCAAGCTTTATATAGGAATCTAGTACAATCTCACATATAAACTTTATCTTAGCCTTATCAGCGTCTGATATATTTTTATGTAAAGCTATTTTATCAATATCTTTCATATAGTTTTTTGCCATATCTATGTACTCAACATACTTTAATGAGGTTTGAGACTGAGCCATGACTGTTGATGCCATACGATTATATACATCTAAAGAGAAGGCTTCTTTAGCAAGTGCATAAGCTTCCTTATATTCACCGATTTCATAATAATATTTTGCTGTTAAAGATTTTTCATAAGATGGGTTTATTAAAAAATATCCGCCCATTATAACTAATAAAGCTGTAGCTAAACTCGGTAATAGTATCTTAGTTTTCATATTTTAATAATCCCTTCTTTAAAAAAGATCTAGCCTCTTCCATCCCCATATCTGTAATATCTATTGGATCTGAAGCATTATAATTTAAAGTTCCAAAAGGTTTTGGTACTACAAATTTATCCCAAGAGTTCAACTGCCAAAACTTGCTAGGCTTTATACCGACTAAAACTATCCTAGCCTTAGTCTTATGTGCCATAATAATAAGACCGTCTGAAATTGTATGCCTAGGTCCTTTTGGACCATCTGGCGTAATACCTATATCATAACCATCTTTTATACTTTTGATACCTTGCATTAGAACTCTGGATGCATTTCTGTTTGTAGATCCTGCAATTGTATCAAGTCCAAAGTATTTTATAGTTTTTGAGATTAAAAGTCCATCAAAGTGATTAGATATCAAGACTTTAGCATGTGGAGTTTTTCTATATCGTTTATAAAGATACGGAAGCATAAGAAGTTCACCGTGCCAACAAGCAAATATTAATGGTTCCTCACCAATATCACCTTGGGGTTGAAAAGTCTTCTTATTTGTAAAATATAAAAATCTAATTATTAGTGACGCTAAAGTAGGTAAAAATATCAGTGCAAGAGCACGAAAAAACCTTTTACCCAACAATTTCTCCGGTTAGTATCGTTCTGCCTATTTGTGTGATTCTAACATTACGAAATTCACCTAAGAGTTCATCTGAGCCTTTAACTTTTATCACGATATTATTATCACTTCTACCACTTACATAATAGTTTTGGATAAGATCTTCAAAGTAAACCCTATAAGTTTTTCCTAAAGATGTTGCATTTATCTCATCTAAAATATCAGTATGCAGATTTTGAAGAGTGGTTAATCTTAAAGATGCCACATCTTCATCAACTGTATTTGTAAATGATTCAGCTTCTGTCTCAGGACGAGATGAATACTTAAACGAAAATATCTGATCGAATCTAACCTGACGCATAACATCAAGAGTATCTTTAAAGTCAGAATCACTCTCACCCGGAAAAGCAACAATGATATCAGTAGAGATACTTACTTCAGGACACTCACTTCTAAGTTTTTCAACACGATTTAAAAACCACTCTTTTGTATATCCGCGCTTCATATCTTTTAAAACTTTACTTGAACCGCTTTGAAGAGGCATATGCATAGATTTACATATTTTAGGGTTTTTTGCAAACTCTTCTATAAACTCATCATCCATATGAAAAGGGTGAGGTGATGTGAAGCGAATTCTTTGTAGTCCGTCTATTTTACTAAGTCTTCTAAGGAGTTCAGTAAAGTTGACCTTTTCATGGTCACCTGAAAATCTGCGTCCGTAATTATTAACATTTTGACCCAATAAAAAAACTTCTTTAGCTCCGGCATCAATAGCTTTTTTAGCCTCATTTATGATAAGTCTATCCGGAATAGATATCTCATCACCGCGAGTTTTTGGAACTATACAAAAAGTACAAGACTTGTCACAGCCTATAGAAATATTTATAAAAGCTTTATACGGAGAGGTTCTAAAGTCATCAAAAGCAAATTCACTTTCATCATAGTTAATATCTATCTCAACAGCTTTTGGCTTATGTAAAACCTCTGTAATTTTAGATACATTTCTTGCACCTAGAACAAAACTTACATATGGTGCACGCTTTATAATTTCTTCACCTAAGTGTGAGGCTGTACAGCCGCATACCCCTATTTGAGCACCGTCCTTTTTCTTTTTATTAAATACACCAAGTTCTGAAAAAAGTTTAGCCACAGGTTTTTCTCTTACTGAACACGTATTTATCAATATCAAGTCAGCACTAGGCATATCATCAGTTGTTATATAACCCTCTTTTTCACTGAGCTGGGCAATCATATGCTCAGTGTCACGAGAGTTCATCGCACAACCTAAAGTTTCAATAAATAATTTTTTCATCTAAATATCTCAAGATAAGCTTCGCTTTTGGCGATAAAATTCATTCTAATCACTAGTTGATGATATGAACTTGGTACATATATTCGTTATCTGATAATCCATATTTAACTTCACTCATATAAAAACTTTTACCTTTTGTTTCAAAATGATCTTGAAGTTCAAGTAAATCTTTATGAGAGTTTTCTCTGTCAAAATAAAAAATTATACTCTCTTGTTTTTCTACACTAGCTTCTATTTTAGCTAACTCAGCCTTTTTTGGTTTCATGTCTACTTCAGTTCTTGCAAATTTTAAATCCATTATTAATTTCCTTAGTTTTATTTCATAAAATGAAGGTAATCCTCCATCTGTTTTATCACGATATCAGAAGTAATTCCGCTACCTACGTTATACCCAAAGGGCTCTCCCTTTGGACGCACTAGGTTTCTTTAAAAGCAAGAAGACCATCCTATTAGTGCGATTTTATATAATGTAACATAAAAGTATTGCATTATAGTAAAAATCTACTAAAAGTCATATTAAAGATTATTTTGGTATAATTACAGACTTCATAAGAAATCCTCCAAACTTTTAACACTAATTTTTTGTGAAACTACCTTAAAAAGGCATATTAATGGAAAAAATACTAGATATTGTAGAAGCAATCGCACACGAAAAAGGACTAACACCTGATAAAGTTATAGAAGCTTTAAAAACAGCATTTGTTCAAACTGCAAAAAGAGTAATAAATCAAAACTTTGCCTTTGAAGCAATAATAAATGATGATACTAAAACACTTGACATTGTTCAAACAATCACTGTAGTAGCTGATGACGATGAAAAGCTTCAAGATGAATATATAGCACCTGCATATATACCAATAAGTGAAGCCAGAAGCTATGATGATCAGGTTGAACTGGGCGATGTACTTCAAGTTCAACATGAGCTTGACGAATATGGTAGAACAGGTGCATCCCAGCTACATCGAGAAATAGAGTTTCACATACAGAGATTAGTAGAAGATGAACTATATAATAAATATAAATCAAAGATTGGGACCTTGGTAACAGGAAGAGTAACAAGAGTTGACTCACATAACTCTACTTATATTGATGTTGATGAAGTAAGAGCCGTTCTTCCTATGAAAAGTCGTATTAAGGGTGAGATATTCAAGGTTGGAGATCATTTAAAAGCTGTAGTGCGCCGAGCAACCATGGACAAAGAAAACGGTATGCAAATAGAATTATCACGTACAAGTCCAAAATTTTTAGAAGAACTTCTAGCCCTTGAAGTTCCCGAAATAGCTGATGGTGCTGTAATAATAGAAAAAAGTGCAAGAATACCTGGTGAAAGAGCTAAAGTGGCTTTAATCAGTACACATCCTCAGGTTGATGCTGTTGGTGCTACTGTTGGTGTAAAAGGTGTTCGTATAAATGCTGTAAGTCAAGAACTAATCGGAGAAAATATAGACTGTATAGAGTATACATCTATACCTGAACTTTTCATCTCACGTATCATGGCTCCTGCTATTATATCTACTGTAGAGATAGTTAAAGATGAAGATGGTGAAGCTGAAAAAGCAATAATCACACTTCCTGCTGATCAAAAATCTAAAGCAATTGGAAAAAGCGGGATAAATATACGATTAGCATCAATGCTTAGCGGGTTAAATATAGAACTTGTTGAAAATGACAGCACTACAAGTGAGTCAGGTGATATAGAAGAATCTAAAGACGGTATAGACGCACTAGAGGCAATGTTTAACTAAGCTTCGTAATTCATAGGGGCACATATTTTCTTTGAAAATAAGTAGCCCATAGAATTACAGTAAATGAAGCTTAGTTATGTAATGCAGAGCCAAAATGTAATAAATATGAATTAGCTAGCTCCAAAGTAAGATTTGGAACTTACACATATATTTACTAACCCCGTTTCATAAACGGGTTTAACTTTAACAATATTAAGTCTGCTAGAATATTACCAAGTAATGTTAAAAAAGCCGTTATCATCAAAGTACCCATAATTATTGGATAATCTCTACTTAATGCAGACATAAAGAACAACTGACCCATACCCTCAATACCAAAAATAGATTCCAATATTACACTACCACCTATAAGTCCTGGAAGAGACAAGCCTAAAAGAGTAATTATCGGAGGTAAAAGGTTTGGTAATATGTAAAATTTAAGTAAATCTTTTTTTTCTATTCCTCGTGACAAGGCAAAATAATAATAATCACTCTTAAGTATCTCTAAAGTTAAAGAACGAACATATATTATCATACTGCCTAAACCAACAAATATCATGACTCCAACGGGTAAGATTAAATGCCAAACCATATCTGTGTAATATGAAACTCCGGTTTTTTCTTCAATGGAGTGAAGACCCGCTATTGGAAATAAATCTAATTTTAAAGCAAAAAATATAATAAACAATAAAGCAAGGTAAAATGATGGCATTGAAAAAGACACCAGAGATATCTGTCTAATTATATAATCGATTTTTTTCTCATAATTGAGTGCTGATTTAATACCTAAATACAAAGATATTATAAAAACAGCTATTAATGCTGTAATATTCATTATAAGAGTAACAGGCAATCGTTTTAATATCTCAGAACTCACATCCTGACCGCTTACAAATGAGATACCAAAGTTTAATGAAAATATATTTACAACCCAGTCAATATACTGGTCTTGCAGTGATTTGTCTAAACCGTATACAGCCTTTAAGGCTTGTATGGCCTCTTTAGTCATATTTGGATTTAATTCACCAGCTGCAAAGAAACTATTGGGTGCCGCATGAATCGCTAAAAAAGATATGACCGATATAAGTAGTAGCATAAAGATAATATAAAAAAGTTTTTTAAGTAATGTTCGCATGTAAGGAATTATATCAAAAAAATATTTTAAATTGATGGGTTATAAGTAGGAGGTCTACCTTTCCCACAAAACAGGAAGGGGAAAGGTAGGCTATAAAAGGGAATGCTTGTATAATTATTAGAAGTTATACGTTAAGTAAACTTGAAGAGTAGTTACATCCGTATCAGTATTAGCAACTTTATCATCAGTGTTATCAAAAAGTAATGCTAAAGATGTATCTAATGGACCAAATGACTTACTAGCTGTTAAAGCAATTTCAGTTATTTCAGTATCAATTGCAGCAGTTGGGTTAATGTCTGCTACATAATAAGCAGCAAATAAATCAACACCAGCTAAAGAACCCTCAGCACTTAAAGAATAAGAATCTGCACCAGTTGCTGATACAGAACCGTAAGCCCACCACATTTCAGTATATAGTTTAGTTTGGTTAGAGTTTCCAAAACCTGTACGGTTACCAACAGCAACATTACCTACACCGATGGCACCTTTATCATCTACAGAAGAATATGCAGCTTTTACAGTTACTACATCTTTAGCTTCGTAACCTAACATAAAAGAATACGCTTCATCTTTGTCAGTAGCAGTATCTACGTCAATTTCAGTATATTGAGCACCTAGCATTAAGCCCTCAACTAAAGAACATTTAACATCAGCTTGTAACCAATAAGCATCAGCTAATGATTGTAAGCTATAGTACCATGCTTGAACAGTTAATGGCTTATAAGAGTTATTTATAAGACCGGCAACATAAACACCTTTAGAACCAAATGTATTGAATTTTCCACCATAAGACACATAACCAGCTTGTGAGCCACCTACGTTATTTAATGTAATAGCAGTTAAATCATCAGCTGAACCATTTGACTTACCAATATAAGTTGCAATTAAAGTAGTATCAGGGATACTTTGATTAATCAATACAGCTGCTTCAAAAGTATTAGCATCAATTCCCCAAGTTTCAGTAAACGCTAAAGGGGTATCTAAAGCTTGACGACCAATTTTTAAAGTTGTGTCAAAAGCTGTACCGGCAATCCATGCTTCACCAACCCACATTTGATCATCAAGTTGAAGACCGCCCAATCCTAGTGACTCACCAAATGCAGCATTAGGGTTTTGTGTAATACCATGACTATTTGACCATGTATTGTCAACAAGATTGTTTTCTAGACCAATTGTTGAGATATAAGTAGCTTTAACACCAGCTGATACACCTTTAGTTAAATCAGTAGTTAACTCTAAGTCAACTGCTATATCTCCATAAGAACCTTCACCATCAAATAAAGAAGTATCATTACCTATATATGTACCAGTATCAGAATCCATAGTACCATAGTATAGTTTCGCGTCACCAGAAACTTTTGTATTTTCAATTGCAAACGCACTTGAACCTATTAGCATTGCTGCTATTAAACTTAACTTTGTTATTTTCATATTAATCCTTTTTTTTAAACATCTCTTAATGTTGTCATAATTATGTCATTTTTATCTTTAAATTAATTTGAAATTATGATTAAATATTAAGCATTTTATTTTTTATTACATTAATTATCTTTTTATTTACTATTTTTAGTATAATTTTGAATGAAAAAATTATTATTACTCATTCCGGTAGCATTTATGCTAAATTCATGTTCTCAGGTCGATGGAGCTAATCCATCTCAAAACAAGGTACTAAATGCCATTTCAGGCAAAAAAGAAAAAAAAGCGGCATTTATGCAAAACGCACTTGATAACTGGTTGAAAAATGAATGGTCTCCAACAGTATCAGGGACAAAAGCACCAAAGGCTCAAACTAAAGTAAAGATTGTTCCAAACGTTGATGGTTCGGCAAAGCTAGTTGAAGTTAAAACAGGGCTAATCTTAAAAGAAATAACTAAAGAACAAGTTAAGAAACAAAAAGAAGTAAAAATAAAATATAAAGACGGAGATAGAAATTTCACACTACAAGAGTATGTTGATAAATTATCAGTCTATAACAGTACACATACTTCAGATGAGAAAAATTCTCATACAAATAAAATAAATTCTATGCCTGTTATAGGAAAATAATAACATTTCAAGAGATAAGTCTACTTATCTCTTGAATCCCATGATAAAACTGTTTTACCGTCTTGTGTTGTCTCAGAAGCAGCCATACCCATCACATTATAACCACTATCTACATAATGAATCTCTCCTGTGACCCCTGAAGCTAAGTCACTTAGTAGGTACATTGCAGAATTTCCAACCTGATCAGTAGTTACATTTCTCTTTAATGGAGCATTTACTTCATTCCAGTTAAGGATTTGTTTAAAATCACCAATACCGGCTGCAGCTAAAGTCTTGATCGGTCCCGCAGAGATTGCATTTACTCTTTGACCTTTTTTACCAAGATCAACTGCCATATATCTAACCGTAGATTCTAAGGCTGCTTTAGCTACACCCATAACATTGTAATTAACTATATATTTTGGTCCACCAAGGTATGAAAGTGTTAATATAGAAGCATCCTCAGCTAAAACCGATTCTAAGCGGTTAGTCAAATCAATAAGAGAATAAACTGAAACATCCATAGCGATAGCAAATGCCTGTTTTGTGGTTTTCATAAACGGCTCACTTAAAGCCTCTTTGGGTGCAAAAGCAACTGAGTGTACTAAAAAATCGATCTTACCAAAATCTTTTTCAACTAACTCAGCAATACCTGCCATATGTTCTTCATTTGATACATCCAGCTCATAAACCTTATCACTTCCAAACTCTTTAGCTATTGGTTCTACTCTTTTTTTAAGTGCATCATTTAGATATGTAAATGCCATCTCAGCACCTTGTTCTGCACATGATTTTGCTATACCGTAAGCTATAGATTTATTATTTGCAAGTCCCACTATAAGACCCTTTTTACCCTTCATAATCATTTTATATATCTCCTTAATTTTGTTTCACAAGATGAAAGTAAATCTTCACCTATTTTCTAACTATGTTAAAAGTAATCACTCAATACTAAAATCTAAGCTAATTCGTGTTTTCTATAATGCTTTAGTTTCACATATTTAACTTACTCTTATGACTTATTTTCTATCACTTGTGCATAATCACATATTGTACAAAAATGCTCAGAATATAGTGCAGCACTCCCGACTAAAACTCCATCTACATTTTCAAGTTCTAAAACCTCTTTTGCATTAGTTACTTTTACACTTCCACCATATAAAAGAGGTGCACAAGATTTTTGTTTTAACTCTTTATGAATAAGTTCTATATCTTCTAGCGTCGGAGTCAATCCCGTACCAATCGCCCAAACAGGTTCATAAGCAATCACTAGGTCTTTATAATTTATATCAATACCTTCATATTGAGAAGATATATATGACATCATTTTGTCATGTCCTGCTTCTCTTTGTTCTAATGGCTCACCAACACAATAAACTATCTTAAAACCTAGTTTTTTGTAATAATTGAATTTTTCAACTAGCATCTCTTGAGTCTCTCCCAAGATATGACGACGTTCACTGTGACCTATCAAGATTGTCTTAATCTCGAATTCATCTAGTTGTTCTTGGGCTATCTCACCGGTAAAAGCACCATTGAAAACAGGATATGCGTTTTGTGTCCCAACTATAACTTTTCCATCATGCTTATTTAGACTCGATGCAGCTGGAAAAACCAATACTTCTTGAGAATTTGATTCTTTGAGTAAAAAAGATTCAAGCTCAGTTATATATTCTTGTGTTTTTTTCCTTGTAAAATTTGTTTTTAAATTTGCTGCAATTATCATAGTACTAAACCTTTTTTACTAATGGTAAGACACCAGGTAATATCTTACCTTCTAAAAGTTCTAGCGAAGCCCCGCCGCCTGTTGAGATAAAGCTTATCTCTTCATCTGCACCAACTCTTTGAACAAGGTCAGCGGTATCTCCACCTCCAACAACAGTTGTTGCATAACTATCTGCGACAAAGTGGGCTATCTTACTTGAACCTCTTGAAAATTTATCCATCTCGTATACACCCATTGGACCGTTCCAAAGTACCGTCTGCACATCAGATAAGACTTCTCTATAAAGTCTAACGGTAGCCGGACCTATATCTAAACCCATCCAGCCTTGTGGTATCTCTTGTGCAGGAGTCAACTTACTAACCGAATCTGCTGAAAACTTTTCCGCAGCTACTACATCAACAGGTAGATAAAACTTGACTCCAAGTTTCTTCGCCTCATCCATTATATGTTGCGCGTCATCTAGTAAGTCATTTTCAACCAAAGATTCTCCAACATCGTATCCCATCTGCTTTAAGAATGTAAATGCCATTCCTCCGCCAATCAATACCTTGTCAACCTTTGGAAGTAAGTTTATTAGAGCTTCAAGCTTGCCTGAAACCTTTGAACCGCCAACGATAGCAGCAAAGGGACGAACAGGGTTGTGAATAAGTTTAGAAAAGAACTTAATCTCTTTTAAAAGTAAAAAACCCGCAGCCTTATGTTTCTCATCGAAAAATTCTGTAATTCCTGCAACTGACGAATGAGCACGATGACTTACTCCAAAAGCATCATTGATGTAAAATTCTGCCATGGATGCTAGCTTAGATGACAATTCTTTGTCATTTTTAGTCTCTCCAACCTCATAACGAATATTTTCTAAAAGCAGTACCTTGTGTTTTTGTAGCTCTTTTGCCTTAGTTACAGCATCGACACCGACAACATCTTCAGCTAAAGTAACTTCTCTTTTTAAAAGTTGTTGCAGTCTTCTAGCTATAGGTGCAAGCGTGTATTTTTTATCTAACTCATTTTCCGGACGACCTAAGTGTGATGCCAATATAACCGCACAGTCCTGATCGAGACAATAATTGATAGTAGATACTGCTGAACGAATTCTTCTGTCATCAGATATATTACCAAACTCATCCATCGGTACGTTAAAGTCACATCTAATGAAAATCTTTTTCCCGGCTAATGCTAAATCTTTTATATTTAATAATTCCAAGCTCAGCCTTATTTACTTATATGAAGTGCCATATCTATTAAACGCATTGAGTAACCCCATTCGTTGTCATACCATGCCATTATCTTAATCATATCCCCACCAATAACTTGTGTTAGATCTTCTGCAACAATAGAACTATATTCACATCCTACAAAGTCTTGAGATACTCTCATCTCTTTGTCCATAAGTAAAAGTCCTTTTAACTTTGTGTCAGCCATATCATTGAACACTTTGGTCACCTCTTCTTTTGTTGTTTGTTTAGAAACAACAACGTTTAAATCAACCATAGAAACATCAGGAGTAGGAACACGCACACTTTGTCCATGTAGTTTACCATGTAACTGGGGCATAACAAGACTGATAGCTTTAGCCGCACCTGTTGTGGTTGGAATCATATTAATAGCACCAGCACGTGCACGACGCTTGTCTTTTGAATGTTTTACGTCTAAAATATTTTGATCATTTGTATATGAGTGTATAGTTGTCATTAGACCTTTTTCAATCCCAAAGGCATCATCTAAAACTTTTGCAACAGGACCAAGACAGTTTGTAGTACATGAAGCATTTGAAACTATTTTTTGTCCATCATAAAGATTTTCATTTACACCCATTACAAATGTGGGAGTCTCTTTATCTTTTGAAGGAGCTGAAAATAAAACTTTTTCCACTCCGTTATCAATATGAACCTGAGCAGTATCTTGAGTTAAGAACACGCCTGTACATTCTAAAACCATATCCGCACCACAATCAGCAAATTTTAAATTTTTCGGATCACGATCACTAAAGACTCTAATATTGTGTCCATCTACGCTGATATTTTCATCATCAATTTGTTTTATCTCACTGGTAAAAGTTCCATGAACGGAATCATTTTTAAGTAGGTAAAGCATCATATCCATGCTAGCCATATCATTTATAGCTACAATTTCCACGTCATTTCTTGTCGCAGCGATTCTAGCTACACAACGACCAATTCTACCAAATCCATTAATTGCTATTTTTAATGCCATTATATATCCTAGTACTTGTAAGTAGTAGTACTTACTAAAAATAAATTAAGCAATTTTATCCAATTTTAGCTATAATTCACTTTAATTATGGATACAATTGCACTTTTCGGTGGATCATTCGATCCGCCACACATCGGTCACGAGGCTATTGTAAAGGCCTTACAAACTTTTAAAGATGTGGACAAAATTATTGTAATGCCTACATTTTTAAATCCTTTTAAATCTAAATTTCATGCTCCGGCTACCCTTAGGATGGAATGGTTAAAAAAGATTTTTAAAGAATATAAAAATGTAGAAATATCAGACTTTGAAGTGATTCAAAAAAGACAAGTGGCTAGTATAGATACGGTTAAACATCTTTTAACTAAATATACAAAAATTTACCTTGTCATTGGGGCTGATAATCTGAATTCACTTGATAAATGGCAAGACTATTATGAGCTTAAAAAGCTTGTTAGTTTTGTAGTTGTTCCAAGAAATAATATTGAGATACCGGATAATTTTTTAAAACTTGACATCAATGAAGATATATCATCCACAAGTCTTAGAAAAAAGTCAAATACCCTAAAGTTGCCAAATATATGTGCTAAACAAATTCAAAAATACTACAAGGAAAATAGTTGCAAAATAGAATAGAAAAAATTATACAGATATTAGATAATAATAAGGCTGAAGGTATAGAAGCTTTTGACTTAAGAGAAAAAAATTACTTTGTTGATTATGCGATTATCGCTTCATCACTAGGAATAAAACATACTACTGCTTTACTTGATCATTTAAAAAATGACCTAAAGCCTGAAGAAAACTTCAATAATATTGATGAAAGCGGAGATTGGATTGTGATTGATTTAGGTGACATTCTTATACATATAATGACTCCTGAGTATAGAATCAAGTATGATATGGAACGTTTTTTAAGTGATTTGGCAGATGGTAAAGAGGGTGAAGCTCACTAAGAGCGACACCTCTATAAAACTATAATACTAGTTTTCAACCATATTATCTAGGAGCATAAAAAGCTCTTTAGATGATTCTTCCGTGTCTTTAAACAGACTTATTACCTCATCAGGATCTATATGATTGCTGGATACCTTTTTCTCTATGTTTATCATACTAGCATGAACTTTCCTATGTGGAGCATCCATAGCTATAAATGAGCTGTTTTCTCCGAATAGTTTTTTACCTTCATCTAAATACCATTTACCCATACAACAACTTGTATGATCCCCTATACCCTCATTAGACTTATCTTCTAAAGCTGATGCATAAGAATTGTTTTTTAAAGTAATGTGATCAAGTTTTACCATATTTGCAAACAGTTCATGACCTATATTGGTATTGTCATTTTTAATCTTATCAACATTATCAACCATCTCCGTAAGTACCTCTCTAAACTCATCTAGTTTAGTTTGAGAAGATGTTGCTTGTACCTCAATTTTCTCACTATTTTCACTCATGTTCATTGAGTTTTGTTTCAGTATGCTTATGTTAGCTTCAACTTCACTAGTAGCTTTTTGCGTTCTTTCTGCCAGTTTTCTAACCTCATCAGCAACAACAGCAAATCCACGACCATGTTCACCTGCACGCGCAGCTTCAATAGCAGCATTAAGTGCAAGTAAGTTTGTCTGGTCAGATATATCTTTAATCAAGGCTATAACGCTGTATATCTCTTCAACATTTGAGCTTAGATGATCAGAAGAGACTCTTGTATCTCCTATCATCTCAGTTATGTTTGATATGGAAGTTATAATCTCATCAGTAGACTCAGTAACTCTAGCTATAACCTCTCCTGTTTCTAGATTAAGCTCATTGACATTATTTACATTTTCCACATTTTTTGTCATACTCTGATAAAGATTATCTACATTATCCATAGATCCTTCTATCATACTTGCAGAAAGAGATAATGTTAACTTATTTTTATCCATTGCGGCAATAACTTCTTTGGAGGATTCCTCAGCCTTTTGCCTTTCTATATTTGCTTCTTCTGCTAAGACTTCAACCTTGTCAAAGAAAACATTGAGACTGGCACTTGCTTTTCCAAGTTCATCATTACTAAGAACTGGTAGTCTTTTAGACAAGTTGGCATCACCCTCAGCTAAATCTAAAGCTACTTTGTCAAGCTCTAAAATAGGACCAACAATAGTTTTTTTGATAACCAAAAATAAAAACAGTACGATAACAATATCTAAGATTGCCATTATATATACTTGACGGATTAAAGAATCTTTTGATTCTGAGATAACAGCTTCTACGTGTTTTAACTCTTCTCCAACTACTGCATAACCGACAATATTACCGGCGAAGTCTTTAATTGGTTCAGATACTACAAAGTATTTATCCGTTATCTGAAACTCAGATACATTACTGATATTTATGTTATTTAAATCATTGAAAAAATCTTTGTTCATTATCTTTTCTTTAACGGCAAGGGTATAATTTCCTACTTTAGGAGCCTTAGCTAAAGACTTCGCAGTAGATAGATACTTATTATCCATAAGTATTACCATCTCGTAGTTTTTAACTTTTTTAGCTCTTTTTACTATAGAGTTAAGCCCTTGCATGAACTCTACAGATCCAAGATATACCCCATCTTCCATTACAGGTGCTACACCGCGAAGTATCAATCCGGCACGACCTAGTTCTATAGCAAGAAGCGGTTTTTTTGTATTTTTTACACTTACTATGGTATTTCTGAATGAGCTTAGATCATCTCCATACTTTTGAGGTTTCCATGCACGTAAAAAACTATGCACATCTGCATCATGTATATGTATTTTAATATTCTTATAATTTGTGTAATCTTTAAACTCTCTAGAGATAGAACCCAAACCGCTTATGGCAATATCTCTGTCTTTTGATTTCAATGCGGTTACAACACTATGGTTTTTAGATATGTTTATAGCGTTAGTCAAGCCTACACTTTCTTTAGTCTTTATAGCTTCTAAATAATCCGCACGAAGTGAACTTGACTCTTGCTTATACACGCCGTCCTTCATCTCACTCATGGAGAAGACATAATTAACGACTACCACCATAAATCCCAACAGAATTGCTATCAGCAATGGAATATGTATTTTTCTACTTATTGAAGCACTTGATTTTTTCATAACATTTATCCTCCCTTTTTGTTTAATTATATACTAGATGTTACCAAATGTAATTTAAAAGTAAGCATAAATTATATACATACCTTTTATTCTGCCATATTCTCTAATATATCTCTATAGTCATATATAGAATCAACATATCTCACAGGCTCTCTACCTCTGGCGTATCCATGTTTTAAGGTCTTATAATACCTTTTTTGTGTGAGTAAAGGAAGTGCTTTTTTTAAGTCACTCCAAGTATACTGATTTAAACCCATTTTTTTTGCCAATTTTTGTGCATCCAGTATATGTCCCATTCCAACATTATATGCAGCTAGAGCAAACTTAAGCCTGTCCTCACCTGCAACTTCTTTAGAGACATTTTTTACCATTTGGTTCAAATGTCTAGCCCCGCCTTTAATACTCTCTTTTGGATCTAGTCTATTTTTAACTTTTAATTGTTTTGCAGTTTTTCTGGTAAGCATCATTAAACCTCGAACACCTGTAAAGCTTTTGGCATTTGGATTCCAGTGCGATTCCTGATAAGACTGTGCTGCTAAGATTGAGCATGGAATATTATATTTTTTTCCATACATCTTAAAGTATTTTTTATACTTTGGCAATCTTGATTTAATTCTTTTATAAAACATCTTAGTGTTGTAATAATCAAAAAACAAAGCAAAACTGTAATAATGGTCTTTTAGCCTAGCCATCTTACCGCTTTGGTTATAATTATTAAACCATGAGTACATATCAGCTTCTAGCTCTTTTGAATCTGGTGTAAGTACCCATGCCAACTGTTCCCTCTCACTTATTGAAAAAGCCATTGCAATATTTGGAAAATATCTCTGGTTCAAAGCATAGACGTTTGAATCTGCTATGGTGCAATCAATCTCATTTGAAGCCACCTTTGCAAGAAGTTCTTCTGTAGAAAGTTCAGCCGTATAACTTACATTTATATCAAACCCATCCTCTTGTAGATATTTTATGGTCTCACTGTAACTGGTGTCTTCTCCAATTATGATTTTTAGTCCAACTAAATCATCAACATCCCGAGGAAACTCTCCATCCCACAACATACGTCTTGAACAAACAACCTGCTCTTGAACTTCAAAATATGACGGTCCGAAATTAAAGCTCTTTTCTCTCTTTTTAGTTTTGGTTAAAGAGGCAGAAGTAATATGAACATTTGGATTTTTACTAAGCTTTATAGCTTCAATAGTGGTGTTAGCCGTTGTAATATTTAAATCGACCTCTAGATGTTTTGCGTATGCACTTACTAAATCATATTCAAAACCTTGAGCATTATTTTTGCCCATATAATAAGTTGATGGTGAATTGAGTAAGACTACATTAAGCAATTTGTTTTTTTTTATTTTATCTAGTACAGAGGGTTTTTCAATAAAATGCACCGGTTTATAAGCAGTATGACTTAACCATCCAAATACAAAAAAACAAACAGAAAAAAATATAACACTCGCAATTTTAAAGCTATTATCCATAACAACTATTTTACAGCGATAAACTTATGCAAATATAAATCTATTTACTCCGTTGTCATACTCATGTGCTAATACTTTATTGTGTATTTTTAATATAGAATCAACTAGATATAACCCAAGTCCAAAACTATTTTTTGATGGGTTATTCTTTGTGAAGGGTTCTATATAGTACTGTAAAGGGTGTGAAAGACAGTCTCCTTCACTCTCAAAAGACAATTCATCATTTATAATCAAAATCTTTACATGATTATTGGGAGAATATTTTATGCCGTTATCTATCATATTTTTTATAGCTGTTGTATATAACCTATAGTTTGCTAAAATTTTTACAGAGGCATCTACATCTACACTAACGCTCTCTCTTTCAACCATAGCCATATCCATTGCACCATCAATGATATCTACCAGTCTATACTCTTTAAACTCAGTTTTATCCCCTATACTTGTAACTTCTTCGATAAGAGCAAATTCTGTTACCAAGGATTCAAGACGTCCAAAGATAGAACAAAACCTATCTTTTTGTTTTTGTGAATCTAACATTTGAGTTGCTATTGTACCTTTGGCAATAGGTGTCTTTAACTCATGCATAATATTTCGTAGAAACAGTGTACGTGATTCTAGTATTGTATTTATCTTTCCCCTTGTTGATTCTAACTCATTTGATATAAGAGCTATTTCATCCTGTCCTTTTGTCCTAAAAGAGACATTCATATTACCGTCTCCATATTGAGCTATCTTTCTACGTAACCTTATCAGAGGTCTTAGACGCTGTAAAATAAGGACAAAAGAAAAGATAATTATTGTTATGATGGTTAGATATGCATATGCTAAGGACCAATACCTGTAAGGCTTTAACTCTTCGTCTAAAATCAATATAGCACCTAAAGGGCTTCGTATATAAAAATAAATCTTTTTATTTAGCTCAAGCATTGATGATTTTAAATCTGTAACAGTTTTTTGAGTATAAAATCCCTTTTTATTTAACTTTAGGGCTTCTAAAACACTTTTAAAATCTTTGCTTTTTAAAACCTTTGCTTTTTTGATAATATATTCTTGTTTTTTAAAGTCTTTTTCAATCACAAAATTATATACAGCTAAATTTGCCTCTAGCATTATTTGTGGTCTTTTACGTTGAAGGTTTTCTCTATATATCTGAGTGATTATCGCATGTTTTGTAAAGATATGATCTATATACTGCTGTTTATTTAGCTTAAAAAATTCCCAAAAAACCTTACTTACACTTAGCAATGTAACAATAAGTGCAAAAAGTACAGTTAATAAAACAGCATGTTTACGCAATATATCTCCTACTATAAAATCTCATATAATTTGAACAAAGTCCAAATTATATTCAGTCACTAAAGCTATGCCTATCGGCGAGAGAGATAATCTATTTTTTATTTTCATATCTCCTCAAAACAAGGAAGTGACTTATTTCAGTAGTTTATAGCCTACTCCGCGAACTGATTCTATTAAAGATTTATCACCAAGCTTATTACGGATTCTACCGACCATCACATCTATACTTTTATTTGAACTATCTTCATTTATTGCATTAACATTATGGATTAAATCCTCACGTGAGACCACTAAGCCCTGTTTTGAGATCATATATGATAGTATTCCAAACTCTGCGTTTGTTAAGTCTATATTTCTATTTTTGTATGTGATTACCATTGATGAAGTATCACATTTAAAATCAGATTTAGATTCTTCTTTTTCTTGAGATTTTGCCTCATAACGACGAAGCACTGAGTGTATCCTTGCTTCAAGTTCTCTAGGGTCATATGGTTTTGGCAAATAATCATCAGCTCCAAGTTCTAGAGCTTTAACCTTATCTGTAAGATCACTTCTGGCTGAAGATATAATGATTGGAATATCTTGACGCTCACGAATAGCTTCACAGACTTCCAATCCATCCATACCGGGGAGAGTCAAGTCTAAAATAACCAAGTCAAAAGGCTCTAACTTTAATATGCTTACTGCTTTAAAAGGGTCATCTTCAGTGATAACCTCAAACTTCAACTGAACCAGATATTCTGTTAGTATCTCTGCTAGTTCCAAGTCATCTTCAATCATTAATATTTTTTTCATAAAGTGATTTTACTATAAAATGGGCTAATAGCTAGTTAATAATCATTATTATCAGATTATTTTACAAAATAACTTCTCATCGTCATTTGAATATTCATTCAAGATATGCAAAAAAAGTTCAATGTTTAGTAAAAATAGTTTTACAAGCCTAGGTTCAAACTTTATCCCACTGTTGTCTTCTATAAATTTCAATGCGTCATCTATTTCCCATCTATCTTTATAGACTCTTTTATTCACAAGAGCATCAAATACGTCAATTATAGCCACAATCCGTGCATGGACAGGGATATCAAGACCTTTTTTTGCATCTGGATATCCACTTCCATCCCAATTTTCATGATGATATAAGGCTATATCTATAGCAATTTGTCCCATCCTCAAATTACTTTTAAAAGCTTTTTGTAAAAGTTTTCCACCCTCTACGGTATGAGCTTTCATATATTCAAACTCTTCTTGTGTGAGTGAAGAAGGTTTACAAAGTATTGAATCCGGAATTGCTACTTTTCCAATATCATGTAAAAGTGACATCTTTGATACAAGCCTTGCTTCTTCTTCAAATATTCCGTAAAGTTTAGCCAGTTCATAAGTGTACTCACCTATTCTTTTTACATGTGAACTTGTCTCTGCACTTTTAAACTCTGCTATCTCGCTTAGTATGCAAATAATCTCATTATCAAAATCTATACGCATACTTTCAAACAAGTCCGTTGTGCCTATATTTTGATAAATCCTGGCATAAAACTCATCTCTTGAAAAAGGTTTCGTAATATAATCATTAGCCCCTTCTTTTAAAAATCTGCTGGTGGTATATAAGTTTGTCTCTTTTGTAAGTACAATTATACTTAAGTCTTTTTTCGTGACTTTTTTACGTACTTTTCTAACTAGTTCAAGTCCATCCATTATAGGCATATGATAATCTGTTATCATAAGTTCAACTTCAGGATGTTTTTCTAAATATTCCAATGCTTCTTTGCCATTACTCGCTGTTAATATTTTAAAATGATGAAGTTTCAGATTTTGTTTTAAATAGTTTAAATAAGTATGAGAATCATCTACTATAAGTACCGTTTTACTTTTATTTTTTTCAAGCTGTCTAAGTTTTTCTACAACTGAGATAACATTTTCAAAACCTTCTTTTAAAATGTAGTCAACTATATTTGCACTTTCAAAACTATCTCTAAAGTTTTCATCAATTATTCCGGTATACACTATTGGGGCTACGTTATGCCTGTTGAACAAGGCTACCACTTCACCATTATGAGCATCTGGTAAATTCATGTCAGCAACTGCAAATTCGTAACGGCTTGTTCTTAGGTACTTTTCTACCTGTTTATAAGTATTTGCTATATCAAAGTCAAAATCTGTATATTTTTGAAGTAAATTTTCAAAAATACCGCATAACATCTCACTATCTTCAGCGATTAATAATTTTGCCATCACAATATCCTAAAAACTATTTGTAATAAATTACAACAAAGTATAGCACTATAAAGTTAATTTCTTATTTAACTATACAACAAGGTAATATTATATGCAACAAATGCAAGGGAATAAGCTATTATAGATGTAAATGTAAAAAGATAAAAGAAGTACTTAATACCTCCTGCTTCACGCGTAAAAACTATAGATGCTGCTAGACACGGTAAGTAAATCATAACAAAAACAATAAAGGCAACTGCTGAAGCAAAAGATATATTTTTTGAAATACTGTTAATTAAAGAAGAATTTTCTTCATCTACTTCACTTCCTAGTGAATACAAGACACCAAGTGTTGATACAACAACCTCTTTAGCAGCAAGTCCTGTCTGAAGAGCTACACTCATTTTCCAGTCAAATCCAACAGGCTCGAAGAATGGCTCTGTGAACTTACCGATTTGTCCAAGATAACTTTGTTCTAAAAGTACTTCAGCCTTTTTATTCTCAATACCTACCTTAGTTTTCTCATCTAAGGCTTGTTCCATCTTCACGGCATACTCTTTCTCAATACCTATATTATGAGGATAATTACTCAAAAACCAAACAAGCATAGATGCTGCTGCTATAAATGTCCCGGCTTTTTTCAAATACATCCAAGTCTTAGTAACAACCGTATGCCATATTAGTTTTACAGATGGAAGTCTATACTTTGGCATCTCCATTACAAATGGTTCATCAGCACCCTTAAAAACTGCCATTTTTAGTATTTTTGCAGCGATAAGTCCTATCATCGCACCACTGATGTAAATTACAAATAAAACATTTCCGGCCATGCTCTCTTGAAAAAATGCACCTGCAAATAAAACATAAACAGGCAGTCTTGCACCACAACTCATAAATCCGATAATAAACAGGGTTAGTAGTCTATCTCTGTCGTTTTTGAGAATTCTAGCACTCATATAAGCAGGGATTGAACAACCAAAACCTGTAACAAGGGGGATAAAAGATTGACCATGCAAGCCAAATTTATGAAAAAAACCATCAAGCAAAAATGCGACTCTTGACATATATCCTGTGCTCTCCAATAATGCTATACCTACAAAAAGGATGACAATATTTGGTACGAAAAGAATAACTGCACCTACGCCGGCAATGACACCGTCTACAACAAGAGAACGTATGTCATCGTTTAATATCGTAGCACCTACAGTATCACCAAACCATCCAAAAAAACCGTCTATCCATTCCATAGGGATGGAACCAACTTCAAAGGTAAGTTGAAAAAGACCCCACATCAAAAATAGAAATATCGGTATTCCAAAAACAGGGTGAATTAATACATTATCTATCTTCTCTGTTATTGTCTTTGTGTATTCTATTTTTTCTTGAGTTAAGACCTCAGTTATAACACCACGGTTAAAAGAAGCATATTCAGAAGCAAAGGCTTCTTTTATATCATCACAGTCATGATGAAGTTCAATATGTTTCGAGGCTTCGATTAATATAGGCTGAAGTTCTGTCCAGATTGGTTCATCATGTAACTTTGCATAAGTAGTTTTACTGTTTTTTAAAAGGTTTATTGCAATATTTCTATGTGAGTTATCATCTGAAAACTTATGTTTTTTTAAATAATCCTCGATTACGGAAATCTCTTCTTCAACCGCTTCGCTAAAAATAAGTTTGTGTTCAAAGTTTTCAGCTTCATACTCTTTTATAAGTTCCTCTATAAGCTCTTCAATCCCATATTTTGTCTGCGCAGAAACTTTAACACAACTAATTCCCAAAAGCTTAGACATATAACCGGCATTTATTTTAATCTTTTCTTTATCAGCTTCATCACTCATATTTAGCGCAATTACCATTTTTTTACCGACACTCATAAGCTCTGAGGTAAGTTGCAAGTTTTTTTGCAAATTTGTAGAATCAACAACATTTATAATCAGATCATAATCAGCAGATGTAAGGTACTCGCTTGTTACACGTTCTTCAATAGAATAATCACTAAGCGCATATGTACCTGGCAGGTCTACAACAGTAAAGTGATAATCTTTATAGTCAAATAAGACTTCACTTTTTTCAACCGTTACACCTGTAAAATTTCCTACATGTAAATTAGCATTTGATATGGAATTAATAAGCATACTCTTACCAACATTAGGCTGACCTACAAGAGCAATTTTTATATGCCTTGCTGTTATAGGACAGGATTTAGTTTGGAGATTCATATTTTTATTACCTCTATCAACTCTGCTTCTTGAGAACGAAGAGCTACTCTAGTTTTTCCAATTTTAATTTCGATTGTACTTTTTGCCGGAGCGTATTCAAGTACTTCCAACTCAGCATCTTTCATAATGCCAAATGAGATAAATCTTTGTTTTAACTCAGAATCAGCATTAAGTCTTGTTACTCTAACCTTACAGGCTTTTTTACAATCTATTAGTTTTTTATTGGACATAACTCAACTTTTATCTATTTTATTTGTAATGATAATAAATATCATATTAATAACTGCTTATATTAAAAACTATCTGCCTTTAATCAACTTGAACTGTCTTTTTATCCAACAGTTTAGCATCCTTTGTAAACATCAAATATAACACGGGCAAGATAACTAAGGTCAATATTGTTGAACTTAACAAGCCGTTTATAACAACGATAGCTAAAGGTTTTTGTATCTCTGAACCCGGTCCTGTTGCAAACAACAAAGGGATTAATCCAAACGCCGCAATAGTCGCTGTCATCAATACAGGTCTGAAACGTTTCATAGAACCTTGAATAACGGAATCATAAACTTTATATCCACTATCTATGAGATAATTAAAATAATTAACCATTACAATACCGTTTAATACGGCAATACCTAAAAGTGCGATGAAGCCGACAGAGGCAGGAACAGAGATATATTCACCACTGAAATACAAACCTGCAAAACCGCCTATCAAAGCCAAAGGTACATTAACCAAGACTAATACAGCCTGTTTTATTGATTTAAAAGACAAGAACAGCAATATAAAAATCATAAATAGAGCCACAGGAATAATTAACATTAATCTTGAAGCAGCTCTTTGCTGGTTTTTAAACTCACCGCCATAGTTTATGTAATAACCTGCCGGTAACTTTACTTTCTCTTCAATAGCTTTTTTAATCTCTTCTACGTAACCGACAAGGTCTCGTCCCTCTACATTACTTTGAACTACGCTTTTTCTGTAACCATTTTCATGAGTTATCTGAACAGGTCCGACATTTTGCTTAAAAGAAACAAGATTACTTAAGGGTATACTTTTTCCGTTTGGCAATACATAATAAATATGTTTAAGTTTATTTAAAGAGGTCTGCATAAGCTCTTCACCCTTAATCATAAGGCTTATCCGTTTCAATCCCTCATTTATAGTACCGACTTTAACACCGTTTATCATAGTTTTCATAAATAAAGAGATGTCGTCTTCGTTAACACCGTATAGTCCTAAGGCATTTTGATTAAAAGATATTTCAAAATATGAGACACCCTCATTTATCTTTTTATATACGTCCTTACTTCCTTGGAGGTTTTCTAAGATATTTTTTATATCTGTTGCTATTTTATCTATTTTGTCATTTTCGCTTCCAAAAATATCTACCGCGACATCACCTCTGGCACCGGTTAGCATCTCAGAAACACGCATCTCTATAGGTTGAGTAAACGCATATTCAATACCGACAAAAGTATCTAGGACATCACGTATTTTCTGTTTAAGCCATTCTTTATCTTGAACTCTCCATTTATGTACATCTTGTAGTACCATAAATGTATCAGTGTCATTAAGACTCATAGGGTCAAGTCCAAGCTCATCTGTTCCTGTTCTTGCTATTATGGATTTAATCTCAGGGACCTTTTTTAAAAGCTTTGTTTGTATTTTATAGTTAAGAGCAATACTTTCATCCAAGCTAATAGTAGGGTTTGTCTCTATCATAACTAAGATACTGCCCTCATCCAACGTTGGCATAAAGATACTTCCTGTTTTTGAAGCTAAGAAAATAGAGCCTCCAAACATAAGTATAACACTCACTATCAATGACTTGCTATGTTTAATTGAAAACAACAATATAGGGTGATAATACTTCAAAAGATATGCTATTAGAAATGATTCTTTATCCGGACGCTTTTTTAAAATAAAAGAACTCAATACGGGGATAACAGTCAATGCTAGTATCAAAGAACTAAAAAGTGCAAATACAATACTTAAAGCAACAGGTGTAAATAGTTTTCCCTCTAAGCCTTCTAAAGTAAGCAGCGGCATAAATACTATTATAATAACTAATACGCCTGTAGTAATAGGTGTAGAAATCTCTTTAACTGCATTATATATAATATTTAACTTACTATCATTCTTATGTTTTTCATTACCTAGTTCTGCTGTGATATGTTCAACAACAACAACTGCAGAATCTACTAACATACCAATAGCAATAGCTAATCCACCCAAACTCATAAGATTGGAACTAAGACCGAAATATCTCATAGCTATAAAACTCATCAAAAGAGCAAAAGGCAATATTAAAGCTACACTAAACGCAGAAGCAACGTTGCCAAGCATTAGAAGTAAAACTACAATAATTAGAACAACAGCTTCCATAAGAGCTTTTTTAACCGTGCTTGTAGCAATATTAACGAGTTTTGACCTATCGTAAAATATATTTAGTTTTGTTCCAGTAGGAAGCATTGGGGTCATTTGCTCCATAGCTTTTTTAACTTCTATCAAAACATGTTCAGTGTTACTTCCTTTAAGACCTAAGACAAGACCTTCAACAGCTTCTGAATTACCATTTGTCGTTACAAATCCTGCTCGTGTCAAATGTCCTATTTGCACTTTAGCAACATCTCCAACTGTGATTATATTTCCATTTATCTTTTTAAGAGGTCGTTTTCTAATATCTTCTATATCTTTCATTCGTCCAACACTACGAACCAAGATACTTTCAACACCTTGACTTACACGTCCTATGCCTGAGTTACTATTGTTCTCTTTTAAAGCAGTTGATAAAGCATCTAAAGTTATATGCAATGTCTGCATTTTTGATAAATTTGGAACAACTTCAAAGGTTTTAACTAAACCTCCAAGAGCATTAACTTCTGCAACACCACTGATAGAACGTATTTTAGGCGATATAAACCAATCCAATAAAGAACGTTTTTCCTCTAAGGATAAAGTATCAGATTCTATTGTAAACATTAATATCTCACTAAGAGGCGTACTAATAGGAGCTAAACCACCTTGAATATTTGCAGGTAGTTCATCCATGACTCCATTAAGTCTCTCAGTTACCTGTTGTCTCGCCCAGTAGATATCCGTACCTTCTTTAAAATCAATACTTATGTCACATAAGCCGTATTTGGTTGTTGAGCGTAATATTGTCTGGTTTGGAATACCAACCATGGCTCGTTCTATAACTATGGTCAATCCGGTTTCAACTTCCTCTGGTGTCATACCGTCGGATTTCATAATTATTTTAACCTGCGTTGGTGATATGTCAGGAAAGGCATCAACAGGTATCATCTCATATGAACGTACACCCAGTGCCAAAATAATCAGAGCAATTAAAGAGACAAAAAGTCTCTGAGAAAGACAAAATGATATTATTTTATCAATCATTATCGCCATCCATCAGTGTTTTAAGGACTATTGTGTTACTAGTAACGATCTTATCAGTTAGTCTGTCATCATACATTAAATAATAAAATCCCTGTGTCTCAGCCATAATCTTCACATCTACAGATTCGTACCCTTTAGTATTTTTAATAAATACAATAGGTCTAGTCTTATAAATCACTAAAGAAGATTTATCTATTTTAATAGTTTTCACCGGTAGGTGAATAGTCATACTTTGTCTTAACCCTGATAATAAGTGTTTTATATTATTTAGTAATTCAAAACGTACATGACGAGTCTGGTTATCTCTATTAATTATAGGAGACAGCTGAGTAATTCTGGCATCAAAAGATTTATCTTCATAAATTATTTTAACCATTTGAGCTGGTTTTACATACTTCATATTTATCTGCGGAATATCGCTCTCAAGCCATAATTTTCCATCTTTGACAATGGTAAATAAGACCTGATCAGTTTGTAAGCTGTCTCCAGGTTGTATATTTACTTCGATAAGTGTCCCTTTAACAGGGCTTAATAATGGTAACTTTGGTTCTATAACGAAATTTCTGAACAAGGTGTCTACCATAGACTGATCTGCACCAAAACTCTTGATTAACATTTTAGAACTCTCCAGACGTACCTTATCTGCTTGAAGTTCGGCATTAGCTATTAAACACTCCTTTTTAGCAATAATCTCTTCTTTACAAAGTTCACTTTTACGTTCAGCCATATGACCGTGATGCTTGAATTCTATAGCATCTGAAATTGCTTTCTTCTGTGCTTTCAACCAACTTGTAGCTGTAAGTTCCGCAAGGACTTCTCCTTTTTTTACTGTTTGATAGTTTGCCTTGTATAGCTTAGTAAGTTGAGCTTCAAAGGGTATACTTACTGAGTGAAGCAACTGAGGGGGAGTGATTACTTCTACTACATATTCACCCAGTGGCATTGATGGACTAACTAAAGGACGAGCACTTTGTATATCCCAGCTTTCTTGTTTTTCTTTTGACAAAACTATCTGTTTAGCCAATATAATTTGTACAATTAAAATAATAATAATAAAATGTTTCATATTTTATTCCTTGTTTGATATAAGATTAAAAAATTTAAATAAAGATGCATAATATGACTTTTTTTGTTCACTCAAGTCCTGTTTGGTCTTCCACATCTCCCTCTTGGCTAGAAGGTACTCCAATAAAGATGTCTCACCCATCTGGTAACCTCTCTCAACTAAAGGAATAAGTTCTTGAGTATAAAGCCTTAGTATCTCTTCATTACTTTTAATATTCATATACCCCTGGTCTAACTTTTGTCTCAAGATTTCAGCATCTTTTTTTCGGCTGTTTTTAAGCTGGGCATAAGTACTAAGTAAAATGTTTTTTTGTGACAAAGCAGCTCTGCGTTTACTCTCTTGTTTATTACTGCTAAAATTTAAAGGTATAGATAAACCAACACTTATACGCTGTGTATTTAACTCTTTATCAAAACCTGCAAAGAGACCTATCGGGCTATAACCCTTACTATATCGCTGAAACAAACTGTTACTTGCATCAATACTACTCTCTATAGCTTTCATCTCAAATGAATTCTCGAGAGTGATTGAATCCCATTGTTTGATAGTTTTTAAATCTTTACATAAGGGTTCATCATTATTTATCAGATAAGCTTTTTTACGTAAAAGTTCTAAAGATTGTTGATAATCACTTTGTAAGTTTTTTTGTTTTTGTTTGATATTTTTTAATTCGATAGATAAGAGTAAAATGTCTTTTTTGGATATTTCTCCAAAATCATAAGCTTTTTTTCTTTTTTTATGTAAGAGTTCAAAAGCCTCTGCAACATCAGCATAATCATCTAATTGTTGCTTTTGTAAACATACATCGTGATATGTATATGAGATATCATTACTTAGTTGTACTGAAACTTGTTTTTGCTGTAAAGAAGATGCTTTTTTTTTCGATGACACATAACTTTGCAATGCACTGTTTGATGTTCCAAATAAAACATCCTTTTCTAAAAACACACTATACTCGTAACCGTTTCTGCCAGAATCCTGAGAAGCCTTAACTCCAGAGGTCTTTAAGATCATCGGATTCATAGACTTTTTTAAAACAGCCATAGAATCACTATACATCACCTCTTCTTTAGAAGCTTTTATAAGTGGATGGTTTTTATCTACATGGCTTAAAATATCTTGTAGGCTTATAATATCCGCTTGAAGACAAAAAGGCAGTACAAATAAAGAAAACCCTAATTTATAAATATTTTTTAGACCAGACTTCTTTGCTGGTATAATAATTTGATTATTTCTTGTATAAATGTTTTGTATTCTAGATTTAATATCATTAGAAAAAAACATACAAGACCTTTGTAAATACATAATAGTCCTTTGTATAAAATAATATTAGTACTCCCAAGCCTTATAAGTAAAGCTTGTTTATACTTAAGTAGTAAAAAATTGAATATATTTATATAGAGATGGGTGGCTTAAGAAGATTGTGAGAAAATTTAAAAAGATAACCAACATGCTTAAATATTGGTTCAGATCCTTTATAGCTTTGTGAAGGTACATTAAATGCAGTCATAGGAACATTAGTAAAATGATATTTTTCATGTATATCGTTTAAATGATGTTTAGCAACAAACTCGACTTTATGTTCAGTTGCTACATACGAATCATCACACAAGATAGCAAAAGTAGTATCATGAAATACAGACAATGTTAATGCTATCAACAAAAAATACGACCAAATTCTTTTTTTAGGTTCCATTGCTGCTATTATATCCAATTATGATAGGTCCTTTATAAACTGTATAAATTAACTCATATTGTTTATTAGTTATTAATTATAGACCAAGACTTAAATATATTACTTTTACCCATACATTTGGTTATAATTTTGTCATTAATACTCTTTAAGGTAATTTATGAAATTTCTATTCACCGCTACATCACATTTTAATCTAGCAAACCTTTTTACATTTGTAAATATCACGGCTGGTCTGCTAGCAATCTTTTTTATAACTCAAAACAACTTTTTCACGGCTATTGTTCTGGCTTGGATAGGTGGAGCTTTTGATATTTTTGACGGAAAAATCGCAAGAAAATACAATCTATCGAATGAGTTTGGCATTCAACTTGATAGTTTTGCTGATTTTTTAAGTTTTGTGCTTGTTCCTGTATTTTTAATCTTTCAATCAATCTACATAATTAATCTATCTGGCTTTTTATTATTATTTTCAGGAATTATAAGTATATTCTACGTTATATCCGCTCTTAGACGACTAATACATTTTAATATACATACAGATGCAGGAACTGTAGACAAATATTTCACAGGTGTTCCAACACCACTTGGGGCAATACTACTTTGGCTGGTATACCTTGGTACTACTTATGAATATTTACCCGTAGAATCTGTCTTAGTCTTGATGACACTTATCGCTTGGAGCTTAAACTCAAAGATCAAAGTTCCACATTTATAAACTAACTGTTGTCTAATAAATATTTTCTTAACACTGCTTTAAGAGAACTCGTGTCTATTGGCTTTGTAATATAATCATCCATTCCGGAAGCTTCGCATTTTTCTTTATCTCCTTGCATCGCATTTGCCGTCATTGCTACTATAGGTACTTTTCTATAACTATCTTTAGCTTTTCCGTTACGTATCGCTTTTGTTGTCTCATAGCCATCCATCTCAGGCATTTGACAATCCATAAAGATGAGATCATACTCTTTATCACTGCTGTTTAAAATTTTCAATGCCTCAATTCCGTTATTAGCCACATCCGCTTCTAATCCAAACTCTTCAAGAATTCCATTTGCTACTAATTGATTAGTTATATTATCTTCAACTAACAATATATTTATGTAATCCCATTCTATCACTTGAGTTTCTTCTTCAATCATACTTATAGAATTTGTACTATCCACATCATTGTTGTTTTCCATTAAAACATCTAATGTTTGAAGAATATCTCTAGTTGTAATAGGCTTTGAAATATATGAGTTAGAATTAAGCTCTTTGTAGTGAGGATTGGCACTCAAATTTGAACTTGTAAAGTTGGTTATTATAGCAACTTTCATATTTTTACACATATTATTCTTTTCAATTAACTGTCTAAATTCACTAGTTTCAAGATTGGATAATTCGATATTTAAAAACAAGATATCAATATTTCGTGTCTCAAGTATTAAAAGCGCCTGTTTTATAGTTTGGCAACTATACACTTCCATATCCCAATGCCTTAGTTGTCCTTCCAATGTATGTATACTTACTTCACTATTATCAATTATTAGTACCTTTTTACCACTAACTAATGCACTAGGTATAACTAAAGAGGATTTTGCATCAAAGTTTACAGACAAATCCATACTAAACGTACTTCCATGTCCATATTCACTTTTTACCTTTACCGTACCGTCCATAAGTTCACATAATTTTTTTACTATTGCTAAACCTAGACCGGTTCCACCATATTTTCTTGTAGTAGAAGCATCAACCTGTGAAAAAGACTTAAAAAGAATATCAATCTTATCCTCTGGTATTCCTATTCCACTGTCTGAGACTTCTATTAATAATCTGGCATTTTCTCCATCTTCAACCTTAAGAGCTACTTTTATAAGTATATACCCACTAGATGTGAATTTGATGGAATTTCCCACAATATTTGATAAAATCTGACGTATTCTTCCCTGATCCGCATTAATCATAGTATATTCTACTTCAGTTGTATCAAGTATAAGTTCTACACCTTTTTCTTCCGCCTTAAAAGCAATAGATTCTACAAAGTTTCCAAGTTCATTTCTCAAGTTAAAGTTAATATATTCTAAATCCATTTTGCCGGCTTCAACTTTTGAGAAGTCTAAGATATCGTTTATAAGATTCAAAAGTAATTTAGCACTGGTTTGTATCAATGAAGCCTTATGCATTTGAGATTTATTCAATTTAGTATTCATTAATAAACCGATCATACCGATTATACCATTCATAGGTGTTCTAATCTCATGACTCATACTTGCTAAAAATTCACTCTTTGCTTTTACACTCTCTAATGCCAATTCATTAGCCTCTATAAGTTTAGATTCCGATGCTTTTTTATCCGTAATGTCTGTACGGATTGCTATATAACTTTTTGGCTTTTCATTTTCATCCATAAAAGCTACTATCGTAGTATCAACCCAATAAAAACGTCCATTTTTTGCAATATTACATACTTCATTACTCCATACTTTACCGGATGAAACCGTCTTGTACATGTTATGCCAAAACTCCCTACCATGAAGTCCTGAATTGAGTAAGCGATGGTTCTTGCCTATTAGCTCCTCTCTAGTATATCCGCTAATCTCGACAAACTTGTCATTTACAAAGGTAATGTTACCTTTGACGTCAGTGATGGCTACTATGGAGTGAGAATCAAGAACAAACTTTTGCTGCTTTAGTTCATTCAGTGCTTTATTAGCTTCTGCTGTCTGTTTTTTCAACTTATCTTCATTTAGTTTTAAAGAGTGTACCATTTCATTAAAAGACAAGCTCATGTGCCCTATCTCTCCTGAATCTTGTACATTTAAGTCAATATTTTCTTGACCATTAGAAAACCTAAGCATAGCTGATGATAAGTCTCTTATAGGCTGTGTTATTCTACGAGTAATTAATAAAGATATTAAGACTACTAATATCATTATGGTTATGAAAAAGACTACCATATGATTTCTAGTCTTTAGTATAGGATAAAATATCTCATCTTTACTGACTTCACTAATGAGTACCCACTTTATTCCGAAAATATTTATGGATTGATACAGACCAAGTACTTCATTGCCTAGTGGATCTACATAATTTGATACAAGCCCTTCATTGTTGATTTTTTCAACTTCACTATCGATATTTCCCTTATTCCAAAGACTAAATTGTTTACTCTTGTCCATAAATTTTAATATATCTTTACTCGAGCTTATTTTGCTACGTAACAGTCCATCTTCACCAACTAAATAATGTCTATATATATTTTTATTACTAAATACATCATCAAAAAAAGTATAAATACGGTCAAGTTTTATTTGTACTGCAAATACCCCAATGATATTACCTGACTTATCTAATAATGGTGCAGTAAAAAAGCCTGCCACACTATGCTTTGAAGGTTCATATAGTTCTAGGTCAGAAAAATGGATCTTACCATCTTTCATTGTACTTTGAAATGCTTTTGAAAACTTACTCAATGCATACTTACCTGTAAATAAATTTGTACCAAGATCTTTCTCTTTAGCTACTGTATATAGTATATTTCCATCACTATCTATCATAAATAGATCATAGATATAATCATATTCTTTAGATAAGAATAAGAAACTATTCTCTATCGGATGTATAATCTTTTTATACTCTTTGCTTTTTATAAATGCATCTGAAGTTTTTGCGCTTGCTTTATACTCTTTATCAAGCTTATACATAAAATCTATATTTATTTTTCTTTGTGACCAGTTTGCTATATCTACCTTACGGTAATAAAACCAGTTAGTTATAAACTTTTTAGTAATAGAGGATAGTTGTCTAAGTTCATGGTTTGCAGATTTTTTTATACCCTCAACTGTAATAAAATAATTGTTGTAAGATACTATTGACAATGGAACTAATGATATTACTAAAAACCAAAATAACAATATAAATCCTAAAGAATCTATAAAGCGAATTTTTACTTTTTTCATCAACTAATACCTATCCTTTGAAAAATGCGTGCCATCCAAAACTGTAGAACCATAATTATTTAAAATTAACTCCATACTTTCCACTACCAAACAAAAAGACCAATATGGATAAAACAAGGTATAAAAATGGAAGTTCAAAAACCGGTGCGCCATGTTTTGTTAACTCAAAAAGTGAAGAACCATATGCCAAATAAACCGCTATTAACATATTTAATGCCAAAAATACGGAAGCTATTCTAGCATAAAAGCCCAATATAATTAATACAGGCATAATTATTTCACCAACATACACTCCATATGCTAAAAATTCAGGTAAACCTGCTTTTGTGATTAAATACTTTACTCCATTAATACCGTGTATGAGTTTATGAACACCATGAAACATAATCATAGTTCCAAGACTGAGTCTTAATATTAGTTTTGCTATATCACTCATCATTTAAATCCTATCTTTGAATTCTAAACTTACAACTTCCGACAGTTATAGTCTTACCTTTTTTTATAACCTCTTTAACATAATCGAGTGTACCTTTAGGATCAGCATCCCCTATCTCTTCTTCTATGATTCTCAATAAATCAGACTCTTTAGTCGTAATCCAGTTCTTTTCACTTGCATATTGAGTTTGTATTTGCATTATTAATAATCCATCTTGTATATTTCTTTCTTTTATTCATATTCCATTATAGTATCATAGCAAAAAAATAGTTTTACAGAGAATACTATGAATAATATACGAATAATATTTAATATGTTGATAAGTATTAATATAATAAAGTATATGCATATATACATATAGGCTAAACATATGATTAAATGGGACGATGGACTAAATATCGGTATCAAATCTTTAGACGATGAGCATAAAAATCTTTTAGATATAGTCAACCAATTATACGAATCAATTTATAATAATGAAGCAGAAGATATTATTGAGTTCATTTATGATAAATTATTAGATTCTACAATCTCACATAACAATAACGAAGAATTAATCTTAAAAGAGTGTAATTATGCAGAACTAAGTACACATAAGCAGTATCATGTTGATATGATAACTAAGATGAAACTTATTAAAACAGAGCTTACAAACGCCTCTGGATATATGGACGCACAAAATATTCATAAACATTTAATAGAGCTGTTACTAACCCACATCATCACTGAAGACATGCCTCTTGATAAAACTTTTAAAACATGTAACCTTATAGAAACTTCGTATAATAAACTCTCTTGGTTTGATAAACTGCTTATAAAGACCTCTGAAACATTTAGTTTTACAAAGCGATTATTATTATCTGCACTTATCCCTTTAATGGGTATGCTTATACTTGGACTAATTTCTCTTTGGAATCATTATAATGATTATGCTCATATGAAAAATATATCTGATATATCACATATGATAAGTGATGTAGACCAGTTGGCACATAATTTACAAATAGAAAGAGGATTGAGCTGTGGTCATGTTTCTTCAAAAAAAAGTATTTTTAAAGGTAACTTAAAAGAACACTATCTTATACTTAACAAAAACATAGAAGTATTCAATTCTAAATTTGATAAAATCAAATATTATAAAATAAACAATATAAGAACAAATATTAAGCAACTAAAGTCTGATATAAAAACCTTAGACAATGTTCGCAAAGATATTCAAAACAAAAATATATCAAAAAAAGACATTATATTACTTTATACAAATATTATAAATAATATACTGGAAATAACTTCAAAAATAGCAATAATTAATAATGATGAAGAAATCACCATATATACACTCAGCCTTTCATCTATTTTAAAATTTAAAGAGAGCCTAGGACTAGAAAGAGCTTTTGGAACTATTTTTATAGAACAAAAGAATATAGACACACAAGAATATGAGAGATTTAAAGAACTTTCAAACACTCAGAAAAAGTATTTAAGTGAATATAGACAAAGAGCTAGTAAAAAACATAAAGAGATGTTAAACAGTTTTATTGAAAACTCTAAAATAAAAGAATTGACTGCATATAGAGATGATATTAAAAATAAAAATATTAAAAATTTAGATTCACAAAAATGGTTTAGTGTTATGACAGAGTACATTAACAGCATAAAACAATTTGAAAATCATCTCTTAAGTGACATAAATACCCTCATAGACAATAACACCAGAAAAGCACTAAAAAATATTACATTATGGTTTGTATACACTATATTTATGTTTATAAGCACTATCTTCATTCTATACCTGTTTGAAAGAAGTAGTAAACTACAAATCTATCAGATAGTCAATGCTATAAAACATTTAGCGGATGGTGACAGAAGCTTACGTCTTGATCCAAGTATGCTTAATGATGAGATGTCTCTAATAAAAAATGCTTATGAAAAAACCAGACAAGAACTACTTGTAGCTGATATATATACGCAATTATATAAAAATCAAAAAGAAGCTGAACTAAAAAACAAACAGACCCAGAATATAAAACTTGAAAAAATGGCATTTGTTGATTCATTAACTGGGCTTACAAATCGTAGAAAATTTGAAGAATTGTCAAAGCTTGAGCTGGAACGTTCCATTCGTTATAAAAATGAACTAAGCTTTTTAATGCTTGATATCGACCACTTTAAAGAAGTAAACGATATATATGGACATTCAATAGGTGATGAAGTTCTAAAGCACTTTGCATCTACTTGTTTAAAAATGGCTAGGGGTATAGATATAGTCGCTAGAATAGGTGGTGAAGAGTTTGTAGTTATTTTACCTGAAACTGGTAAAAGCAGTGCATATATCTTTGCTGAAAGGTTTCGTAAAAAAATATTCAATTCTAAACTTGAAATAGAGAAAAATCAAATCTCATACAGTGTTAGTATTGGTATAGCTACACTCGAACTAGGTCAAGACAAAGATGTTGATATTATTTTACAAAAAGCTGATAAAGCTTTATACGAGGCAAAGAATACGGGGAGAAACAAAACTATAATCTACAATTAAAACAATTATATATATCCTTTCTACACAATATAAACTTAACTAATTTAAAGTATAATATCATTAAATAAATATTTTGGATTATTTGGGTATAATTCGCGAAATAATTTAGGGGAAGGTGCCCATGTCAAAGTTGACATGCTTGTATCATCTCCTAACTAAAGGAAAATGATGCAGGAAAATGCACAAGTAAATGAACTAGAGATTAAGGACGAACCAACAATCAAATTTGATGATTTAGGTTTAAATAAAGACATATTACAAAGTATTAAAGCTGCAGGCTTTATAACTCCAAGCCCTATTCAAGCTCAAGCGATTCCAGTTATTTTAGCTGGTAGAGATATGGTTGGTCAAGCACATACCGGTACCGGTAAGACAGCTGCTTTTGGTCTACCATCTCTTAATAACATGAAAAAAAACAACGGTGTTGAGATTCTAGTAATCACTCCAACACGTGAACTTGCAACTCAAGTAAGTGATGAACTTTTTAAATATGGTCGTAATATTGGAGCTAGAACAGTAACTGTTTATGGTGGAAGTTCTTATAAACGCCAAATAGACTTAATAGAACGTGGAGCATCAGTTGTTGTTGCTACACCAGGTCGTTTATTAGATATTCTTAAAAAAGATATGCTAACAGATTTCTCTCCATCTGTTGTAGTTCTAGATGAAGCTGATGAGATGCTTGACATGGGATTCTTAGATGATATTAATGAAATATTTTCTTACCTTCCAACTTCTCGCCAAACACTTCTTTTCTCAGCAACTATGCCTAAACCAATCAAACTTCTTGCTGAGAGAATTTTACAAAACCCTGAGTTTATCTCTATAACTAAGGGTGAGACTACAAATACTGATATTACACAAGAGTACTATGTAATTGATGAGAGTGAACGTGATGATGCTATTATCCGTCTAATGGATTCAGAAGATACTTTAAAATCAGTTGTATTTTGTAGAACAAAAAGTGAAGTAGATCGTCTAAGCAATGTTCTTTCAAATGCAGGTTATTTGGCTAACGGTCTTCACGGTGACATGGAACAACGTCAACGTGAGACTGTAATTAAAGGTTTCAAAAGCAACTCTGTTAAAGTTCTAGTTGCTACTGACGTTGCGGCTCGTGGTATACATGTAAATAATATCTCTCACGTATTTAATTACCATATTCCATTTGATCCTGAATCATATGTTCACCGTATAGGTAGAACAGGTCGTGCAGGTACTAAAGGTAAGGCTATCACTCTTCTTACACCGATTGAGTTTAAAGAGCTTCAAAGAATTAAAGCAAAAGTTGGAACTACTATGCAACATGCATTTGTTCCTAGTAAGAACGATTTACGTGCAAATAATTTAAAAGCTATTGTTAAAAACATTGAAGACCAGCACATCTATGATGAAGCACATAAGATTATAGATATGCTAAAAGAGGATATTGACGAAGAACAGATTATGTACAAACTTGTATCAATGATTTTAGATAAGCAAACTATCAAAGGTCCAAATGCTATTGGTATCCCGGCTGATAAACTAGCAGCAATTTTAGAGCGTATGTCTAAACGTAATGATAACAGAGGCGGTGGAAGAAGTCGCGGCGGTTACCGTGGAAACAGAAATCGTTCAGGTGGCGGTGGAGATAGAAATAGAAATCGTTCTGGTGGCGGTGGAGACAGAAACCGTTCAGGCGGTGATAGAAACCGTAACAGAAACAGAGACTAAGCTACTATAAAATACCAGAAATTCACTTCTGGTATTACACCACAATATAACTAACTCCAAAACAACACTAGTTTTTAATAAAACGATATAATCTAATAAAAAAGAGCTTATATGATAATCTATGAAGACAATGAAATATACATAGAAACACAAGACAGTGAAATACCATGGCTAAAAATATTTACAAAAAAGATTTATAGAGAACTTGGTGACGTTCCAAAAAGCTTACGAACTAGGCTTTGGGATATTTATGATATTGTAGAATCTCAAATGAAGGTCTACTACGAACCAACTAAAATAAATATGGCATCATTTGCAAATATGCTTCCTCGTGTTCATATTCATGTTATGGCAAGGTTTAAAGATGACAGTTATTTTCCAAATCCTATGTGGGGTGAAAAACTAAGAGACAGTAATTTAAATCTTCCAGATGAAGAAGAGTTTCATAAAAGAATCCAAGTAGCTTTAGAAGATTTGTAATATATAGACTTTTTAGATTGTTGAAATTTTATTCTAGTTCAAGGCAGATAATTATTTTATTGAGGAGCTTACTAATAGTAAGTGACGAAAGAAAATAATTATCTAACGCCGAAATTGAATAAAAGTGTTATTTTAACGGACTAAAAGGGACAAGAGCACTTCCCCAAGTCAGTCCCCCACCAAAAGCATCTAAAAGCATAAGTTCACCTTTTTTAAGTGTACCTTGCTCATAAATATCATTAATAGCCATCGGAATTGAAGCACCGGAAGTATTTCCGTATTTTGCAACCGTAAGGACTACTTGTTCATCTTTAAGTTTAAGAGCATCACCTACGGCTTTAATGATTCTATAGTTTGCTTGGTGTGGTACAAAGTGCTTTATAGTTGAACTTTCTATACTATTTTCTTCTAAGATTTCAACAACATCTTTAGTAAGTGTACGAACTGCCACCTTAAAAGTCTCATTTCCCTTCATCTTCATAAAACAGCTTGAAGCTTCTTGGTCAAGTGAATCATGTGCAGAACCACTTCCACCATTAGGAGTCATAAGCAAGTCTGCATATTCGCCGTCAGCACCAGTATGAATATCTATAATTGCCTCATCTTCATTATCCGTAGCAGAGATTACAGCAGCCCCTGCACCGTCACCAAAAAGAATACATGTCCCCCTATCGGTATAATCAGTAATCGCAGATAGTTTTTCAGCACCAATAATAAGTACATTTTTTTTCATACCAGATTCTATAAATGCTTTTGCTATTGAAAGTACATATACAAAACCTGTACAAGCAGCAGAAATGTCAAATGCTGTTACATTATTGAGACCTAATTTTGTAGAGATAATTGTAGCAGTAGAAGGCATACAAAAATAATCAGGAGAGATTGTTGCGCAAATAATCATATCTATTTCAGATTTATCTAATCCGCTACGCTCTATTGCTTTTTTTGCAGCCTCAACACCCATATCACTAGTTGTTTCATTTTCATCTGCTATATGACGTTCTTTAATACCTGTTCTTTTTGTAATCCACTCATCAGTTGTGTCAACCATTTTAGACAAATCATCATTACTTAAGATTTTTTTAGGTGCATATGCACCTATAGAACGAAAAGCTGCGTAAGCCATTATTAAATTTCCTTACTTTTCAAGTCAGAAATTCTAGATACTATATGTTCATTCACACCAGTGTCTACGTAAGAGATTGCTTGAAATATAGCATTTTTTATTGCCTTTGGCCCACTCTTTCCATGACTTACGATAACACAACCTTTAATACCAAGAAGTGGGGCTCCCCCAACCTCTTCATAGTCCATTTGTTTTTTAAGAAGTTTAAAAACTTTTCTCATCAAGAGTGCACCTGTAATAGAGATAGGTGATTTTCTAATATACTCTTTTATTAATTTACTAACTGTTGATGCAACACCTTCACTGGCTTTAAGTACAAGGTTACCTACAAAACCGTCACAAGTGATAACATCCGTGCTACTGTTAAATATATCAGCGCCTTCAACATTTCCCTTAAAACCTTTATAGCCTTCCAAGATTTTAAAAGCTGATTTTGTTACTTCATTTCCCTTAGAATCTTCTTCACCATTGGCAAGAAGTCCTATACTTGGTGTATTAATCTTAAACATATCTTCAGCATAGCATCCACCCATGATAGCAAACTGAACTAAATGTTCCGCCTTAGAATCAACATTTGCACCAACATCAAGTAAAATAGAACGTCTTGATGTTTTAGTAGGCATAAGTGCTGCAAGTGCTGGACGTATAACACCCTGCAAACGCCCAAGTCTAAGTGTAGCAAGTGTCATTGTAGCACCACTATGTCCTGCTGAGACCACACCGTCTGCTTCACCATTTCTAACTAGTTCTATAGCCTTGTAGATACTACTTTCTTTACGCTTGACAGCATCAGTTGCCGCATCATCCATTGAGATGATATCATCAGCTTCAACTATAGAAATCTTATCTCTATAACTTCTTGGTAACAGAGGTAAAATTTCATTTTTTTTACCTATAAAAATAGGTGTAAAATGCTTTAATTTTAACGCAGCAATACAACCCTTTACAATTGGCCCAGGACCAAAGTCCCCGCCCATTGCATCAATAGCAATCTTTACCATTGACTACTTATACTCACCAGTAGTTTGGTTTATATGGTGAGGAAGTTTATACGTTCCGTCTTTATCTTTAACTGGACGAGCTAAAGAGATTTTGTAATGAGTTCTTCTTTTCGCTGAACGAGAATGAGATACTCTTCTTTTAGGTACTGCCATAGTAACTCCTTTTTAAAATTTATAAGATTTTAAAGTGTCTTACACTTATCGCAACTTTTATAGTCACTCTTAATGAGTTCGATTTCTGAAGATAAAACTTCTTCCAAATCAAACATTGAATCCATGGATTCAACAACGTCTTTTAAGACCTCATCTTTAGATTCATAGATGCCGTCATGAATAAAAAATTCAATATCTTCATCTATTTTTAATTTAAATTCATCAGCGCAAACATCACAGTCTACGTCAATTTCACCACTTATATTTGCTTTAAGCAGAATCAGTTTATTAGCATCATACTGTAAATAACCTTTAAAAGCTATCTCATTAGAATTTATGTTAAAATCTAACGGTGTTTTGCCGACTTTTCTAAGTGTTATTTTCACTAATAATACTTAAGAAATTTCTCTTTCTGAGAAAAAGAATGCTATTTCAACAGCTGCATTTTCAACAGAATCACTACCGTGAACTGCATTAGCATCTATATTTTCAGCAAAGTCTGCACGAATTGTTCCTGCTTCTGCTTCTTTAGGATTAGTTGCACCCATTAGGTCACGGTTTTTCTGCATTGCATTTTCACCTTCTAATACTGTAACAACTACGGGACCGCTAATCATAAAATCAACTAAGTCACCGAAAAAAGGTCTTTCTACATGAACTGCATAAAAAGCTTCTGCATCACCGCGAGAAAGTTGTATCTTTCTTGTTGCTGCTATCTTAAGACCGTTACTCTCAAAACGATCTAAAATCTTACCTACAACGCCTTTAGCAACGGCATCTGGTTTTATAATTGATAGTGTACGTTCCATCAAATCTCCTATATTATATATAAAATTAGAGTGGAATTATATCCAAAAAATAGTGAAAATAAGATTAAAATTGGAAATTTACAAAAAGAAAGTAGTATCAGGTACTAAAAATAGTAGCTGATACTGTATAAAACTATTCTACAACAGGTTCTTTACTTGAACGTTGATCATCAGTTATATCATCACGATGCTCTGGACTTTCTCCAATAGCATCCCAAGTAATACAACCCTCAGTTGGACAAGCTGTTGCACAAGCAGGTTCGTCGTGATGACCAACACACTCTACACATTTATCACCATATACATAATAAATTTCTTCATCTGTCGGATTATCATCCTCATCAACAATTGCTTCTACCGGACATTCGTCAATACAAGCACCACAGTTAATACATGTATCATTAATAATTACTGCCATAGGGTTCTCCTAATATTTTTATTTCGAAGTAAGTTTATCAAAACTATTTTAAAGACAGCTAAAATATCTTTTTTATAGGAAAATTAATACCACTTTGTTACACTTTAAATGTAAATAAACCCTTTAAATCAGGGGTTTTTGATAATAAACACTAAAGACCTAGATAATTTTTTATTTCTTGTGTCTTATTTGTAATTTCCCAAGTAAAACCTTCTTCTTCTCTACCAAAATGACCATAAGCCGCAGTCTGTCTATATATAGGACGAAGTAAATCAAGTGATTCAATAATACCCTTAGGTGAAAGATCAAAAAGATCTTTTACACAGGCTTCTATCTTCTCTTCAGGAATCTTGCTTGTTCCATGAGTATCTATCATTATAGAGACTGGTTGCACTACGCCTATTGCATATGCAACTTGTAGAGTAGCTTTATCACAAACACCAGATGCAACAAGGTTTTTAGCAACCCACCTAGCTGCATATGCTGCACTTCTATCAACCTTGGTAGGGTCTTTACCTGAGAAAGCACCTCCACCATGAGGACAAGATCCTCCATACGTATCAACTATAATCTTTCTACCTGTAAGTCCTGCATCACCCTGAGGACCACCTATAACGAACTTTCCTGTAGGGTTTATATGAAAAACAATATCATCATTCATTAGTTCTTCAGGGATAACCCTCTTTATAACTTCATTAATCATATCTTCATGAATCTTTTCTTGAGAGACCTCGGGTGCGTGTTGAGTAGAGATAACAACTGTCTCAATTGAAACAGGCTTACCATCGATATACTTAACACTTATCTGTGCTTTACCATCGGGACGCAAATAAGGAACAATTCCTTCTTTTCTAACTTCAGCAAGTCTACGTGTCAACTTATGCGCCAAATAAATTGGTAAAGGCATTAAAACATCTGTTTCGTTACAAGCATAACCAAACATTAAACCCTGATCTCCCGCACCTATCTCGCCACTAGCTTGATCAACACCCTGATTAATATCTGGAGACTGTTCACCAATTCCATTTAAAACTGCAGCTGACCTATAGTCAAAACCATAAGTGGCATCTGTATATCCAATCTCCTGAATAACTTTTCTAGCTATCTCTTGCATAGGTGCATATGCCATTGTTTTCAGTTCGCCTGCGATTACACAAAAACCATTAGATACCAAAGTCTCACACGCTACACGTGCATTAGTATCATGCTCAATAATATAATCCAAAATTGCATCACTAATCTGATCTGCCATCTTATCAGGGTGCCCTTCTGTTACAGACTCTGAAGTAAATATATACTCTTTTGTCATCGATTTTCCTTATTGAAGTACAGAGTCTAGCTCCATAAATCATGAGAAGTATAGCTAAAAAACTTAAAAAAAAAATTATTTATTCTTACTTACAGTGTCTATTGTACATCTAGCGGTATTTTTATATTAAACTTAGTGCCTTTACCCTCTTCTGATTCAAGATTAACTTCCCCTTTTAGTTTTTGGGCGATGATGTTGTATACTATATTAAGACCAAGCCCCGTTCCTCCGGCATTTCTTTTAGTAGTTATAAAAGGTTCAAATACCTTGTCTTTAATCTCTTTTTTAACTCCGTTACCGTTATCTGAATAAACTATGTATAGATAATCATCCTTTATGGATATATTGATTGTTATTTTTGCTACACCATTAAAGTTTTCAAAACCATGAATTATAGAGTTTTGTATAAAATTATTAAACAACTGTGCGAATACTCCCGGATACGAGTTAATCTTTAATACTTCTTTTGGAGTGACCTCAACATCTACGGGAATTTGTTTGAGCTTATTGTGAAATGTAAAAGCAACCTCATTTATATACTCATGCAAATCAAATTCCCGTTTACCTTCAACACTCTGATCAATAGATATCTTTTTAAAACTTTTAATCAGATCAGCTGCATTTGAAACACTTTTTGAAAGAAGTCTTGAGGTCTCATCAATATGGCTTAGTTTTTTATCTAATGTTGATTTTTTTAATGTTCCATCATTCATCATCATGAGAAGTTCTTTACACTCATTTTTAATTATTGAACTCCCAGTAACAGCATTCCCTAGTGGTGTATTTACCTCGTGGGCAACTCCACTCACCAATGATCCTAATGCTGCCATCTTTTCAGATTCTACTAACTGGTTTTGTGCTTTTTGAAGTATTGCTATAGAATTTTGAAGCTCTTTAGTCCTTTCTTCAACTCTTTGTTCTAGTTCATTAGTAAGGTTTTCTAGGTGTTTTTGATATGAAGTTGCTTTTTCAAGTGCTTTGTCACGTGATTTTTGGTGTATACCGATAGATATAAAAAGGTTATTAAATGCTCCATACAGCTTTCCAATCTCGTTATCACTATCATAAGTCAATCTTGTCTCATAATTTTGCAGTTGTGATAGTTGTACTAACTTATTTGAAAGCTCTATAATAGGGGATAGTAATTTATCTGATAATTTAGTAGTCAAAAAAAGCATAATCATTAAGAGTGTGAGAGAAAATATAGTTGCATTAACAAGCACATTTCTTAAAAATTCACTTAAGACACTAGAGTTTTTTTCTAAGTATAAGCTTCCATAATCCACTCCGTTTACAGATACTTCATCTTTGACAACAAAACTGGCTGAGTCATCTAAAAACCATGAGGTTTTTTCATCTTTTTGCTTCGGTATTGCTCTATTCTCCGGATTGTATCTAGAAAATACTTTCTCATCTTTGTCATAAACCACAACCTGCAAAATATTTTCATAGTTACTCAGCTGCTTTAGTGCTGTCTCCATACCATCCTTATCGAAAAACATCAGTGGTGCTACAGAACTGCCTGCAATCAAGCTTGCTTGAAGTATGCTCTCTTGAATAAAAGCTTCTTTTTTATACTTATACGAGAAAAAAACATTATATGAAAGCCCACTAAGCATAACGATTAAGACAATACTGAACATAGCCACGTAAAACTGTATTTTATAAGACATATTAGAAAATCTCATAAGCTAATTCTTTACTCTATTAATAACTGTTGCTGCTGCTTTTAAAAGTCTATAATCAACTTTTAAACTAGCTTCAGTGATGGCTCTTTGGTTTATTATGAATTGTATTTTCTTATTTTCAAAATACAGACCTATCATAAAACCGTTCATAACATAAGGTATATCTTCAGTAACCAAAAGAATCTGTTTATATTTTTCTGACAGAACTTCATTCATAAAACCTTCATCAGATTTTACTACATACAAAATATTGCAATTTTTCACTTCATCCAAAGAAGAAACATACTCTACATCTATTGAGACATTTTTATATTTTTTTCCTTTATACACGCCTTTAAATGATTTTGCTAAATCCTTATTACCATATACACATATCTTAAACCTATTGCCAATCTCTTTATATCTTATAAACTGGCTAATTCTCTCAAGAACTACCCCTTTTATTATACTTTCTTTATCATATGCATTTAAAGAAATCTTAGTGATAAGTATAAATAATACAAGGGCTAAAAATCTCATAATGGCTAATCAATTAAATCCGGTTTTGGTTCACCAAAGTAATAACCCTGTGCATAAGTTACACCCAACTCTTTGACTATTTCAAAAACTTCTTTAGAGTGAACAAATTCTGCTACTGTATTAAAACCAACCTTCTTTGTAAAAAACATTATAGATTCCGTAATAATTCTTGATTGTTCATTTACATTTATATCTTTAATAAACTTACCGTCTATCTTTAAAGATTCAAAATTGTAAGTACCAAGCTGTGCAAAATTTGAGCACTGAGTACCAAAATCATCAACACTTAAAGCATATCCCATATCAGATATCTTATGTAGGTTTTCAGTTGCCAATACATTATCCGATAAACTTGTTTCTTCTAATAATTCAAAAATTATTCTCTCTCTTTTAATATTATATTTTTCTCTAACTCTTTCTATAAACTCTATAAATTTGCTTTCTACCAAATCCTGGTCGGTAATATTTATAGAAAACCTAAGACTATTATCTTTAAATTTTTCACATGCTTTTTCAAATACTCTACATGTTATCTTATGTAAATACCCAGCGTATCTCGCTGTATTTAAAAAATGAAACGGTGAATATATTTCACCATCTAACTCTAATCTAACAAGTGCTTCATACTTGACTATTTTACCGCTAGAACACTCTACTATTGGCTGGTAGTATGCAAGGATTTTATCATCTTCAAGTGCCTTAACTATTCTACCTGTCCAAGAGTTGTTTTCTTCTATAAGGTCATGCATCTCCAATGTATCAGAATAATACTCAACTCGGTTTCTGCTCACAGTTCTAGCTTGACGAAGAGCTATCTCTGCCTTTTGAATAATATTACCAATCTCATAATATACTATACCTATCGTCACATTTACATACAACGACAAACCATCTATTTCTAATGGTGTATTGTCCAACACTGCTTTTATGGTATCAACTTCTATTTGTACTTTTTCCCTTGTACTATGAGTCACACTTAGTGCAAAAACATCAGCTTCGAGCCTATACAAAGTCATATCTGGTTTTAATAACCTATGCAGAAGATCTGCAACATGAAGTAATACCTGATCTCCAACATCAAATCCATAAGCGTCATTTAAAAGTGAAAACCTATCTATATTTATGAGCATCAGTGTTTTATGATGGGAAGTATCCAAATCGTAGTTTAATTTTACTCTGTTTGGCAAAGAGGTCAAACTATCAGTAATAAGTAGGTTGTAAAGCTCATTTTTTTTGTTTAGAACATCTTCTAACTGATTATATTGTGCCAAGGCTGTTCTTAATGTAGTATAAAGTTTATCCGCAGTAAGTTCTGTTTTTTCTTTATAGTCATTAATATCATAGTTGTCAATAACAAACCTCTCAGGTGCTTCACCTGGCTGACCTGTTCTAACAATAATCCTAACCATTTCATTTTTAAGTTTTTTTCTAATAAATCTTGCAACATCAAGACCTGATATATTTGTTTCCATAACAATATCTAAAAATACAACTGATATATCTTTATTTCGAGACAACACTTCTCTAGCTTCTGCAGCACTATAAGCTGAAATAAAGTCTACACTTCTACCTGAATATACAAAATCGTGCAAGGCTAATTTTGTAAAGGAATGAACCTCTTTGTCATCATCTACTATTAAAACTTTAAAAGGTTCTTGCTCGAAAGTATTCTCTATATCCGTACTTTCTTTCGCAAATACTAGTTCATCTTCCATTGTAGTTATCCATAATACATCCTATTTACATTATTCTACATAAACAAACATATATTGTTTCTTAAGAATTATAAAAGGCTTAACACATTGTATATATATTAATATAAATTTGCTAAAATTTCGTAAACAAACCAAAAAGGATATTTATTATGTTAGTAACAAACCCAGCTCCAGATTTTACAGCCACTACGGTATTGGCTGATGGCTCAATCGTAGACGATTTCAAATTATCAGAAAACTTCGGTGAAAAAGGTACAGTTTTATTCTTTTACCCTCTTGACTTCACTTTTGTATGTCCATCGGAAATCATAGCTTTCTCTCATAGAGTTGAAGATTTTAAAAGTCGTGGCGTAAATGTTATCGGTGTATCAGTAGACAGTCAGTTTTCTCACTTTGCATGGAGAGAGACTCCGGTAAATAAAGGTGGGATTGGCAGAGTGAACATGCCTCTAGTAGCTGACCTTTCTAAGCAAATCTCAAAAGACTATGATGTACTTTTCGGTGAAGCTGTTGCACTTCGTGGATCATTTTTAATCGATGCAAAAGGTATCATTCGCCACGCTGTAATAAATGACTTACCACTTGGTCGTAACATTGATGAAATGATTCGTATGGTAGATACTATGCAGTTTACTGACGAATTTGGTGAAGTATGTCCAGCTGGTTGGCAAAAAGGTGATGAAGGTATGAAAGCTGATACTGAAGGTGTTGCTGAATATCTTGCTAAACATGAGGGTGACTTATAATCATCTTTTTCTCTTAACTCTCACATTTTGTGAGAGTTATTTTCAACTTCTTTTACAAACTACAAAACTTTAATCTACAAAATCAGACTTCTATTTTTTACAACTTTTAGATAACATATAAATCATGAATAGAAAAGATAATAAAGATGAGATAAGGGCAAAAAAATATCTGCAAACTTTGGAGTATAAGACTCTAGAGTATGAACCCCTTGGAAATGTTACCCCTGACTTTCTTCTTGATAATAAAACAGCTATAGAAGTTAGAAGACTTAATAGAAACCACATAAATGGCGATCACTTATTAAGTATAGAGAACTTTGAAATACCACTAATTAAAAATATAAAAAAAATAATCTCTATTTTTGACTATAAATCTTATATAAAATCTGCATATGTTTCAATAACACTATCAAAACCTTTGGGTATAGAGAGTAAAACAAGTATTATTAAAAGAGTTAAAAAGGTCCTAAGAAACCATATCCACCATATCTCAGATACGAGTTCATATAAGATATCCGATTATTTGGAGTTAACATTCACACCTACAGACAAAAAATCAAAACAATATATATTTGGTGGCTGCAATAATCATTTTTTTTGGGTTGTAGATGAATTGCACAAAAATCTTCAGTTAGTTATTGATGAAAAAAACAAAAAAATTGAAAAAAACTTCAACCTGTATGATGAATGGTGGCTGATTTTAGTTGATTCAATTATATATGGATTGGATAGTGAAGACTTCAAAGAGCTAAAAAATATAAGACTAAATAAACACAGATTTACTAAGGTAATAATACTCTCACCAAAAGGTGATTTTAACGCTTTTGAGTTTTAAATGGCTTATTTTTTATATCTACTTTTTCATACCAACCAACACACCGCCAAGTATAATCAGACCTATTCCTATATAAGTTAAAGAATCAGGAAGTGCATCACCTAGCATCCATCCAAAACCTATAGAAAATGGTATATTCGTATAAGAAATAACACCAATTATACTTACTTTTGAAGCACTGTATGCTTTAGTCAACAACCATTGAGACAAAGTTGAAATAAATGCCATAAACAGTATAAGCAACCAAATATATGCTGTGTTGGGCATAGTAAAAACTGGAAACATGAAACTTATCGATTCAGGTGCATCTACATAGGGTGCTATTAAAAATAAAATTGCAGGAAGGATAGTCCCTACCCCCACAAATGACAATACAATAATTCTAGAATCGTATATGTCTTTTATCTTTTTTATAGTGGTGTATGCAGCAGCTGCAAAAAAGCCACCAAGTATCCCTAAAAAATGTGCATAAGATATTGTCAATCCAAAAGGTTTTACTATTAAAATTATTCCTAAAAACCCTACAATAAGTGCGATAATCGTATTTAGACTTAGATGCTCTTTGAGAAGATAATAAGCCAATATAGATACAAATAAAGGTGATGTTTTATTTAAAGTAATCGCTTCACCCAGTGGTATAACGGTTATTGTGTAAAAAAATAAAATCATCGCCAAAAAACCATAAAGTCCACGGCTAAGGAGCATATAAAACTTACCACCGCTAAGTTTGGGGGCTGTATGTTTTAACGCATATACTATAAGTGCAATACCAATAAGATTTCTAAAAAACACTATCTCAAGCGCACTCATCTCCTCAGCCAAAATCTTTGTCAATGCTCCATTCATCGCAGATATAAGCGCACCTGCAAGCATATACAATATGCCTCTATCTATCTTACTTAACAATTTTTCTCCATATTTACAAATTCCAATGCTTTTTTATTTACAAAAACCAACTCATGCCATTGTCTGTTTGGGGCTATCAAGTTTAGTCTTTTAGGATTACAGCTTCTAGAGAGTGCTACGTAAAACTGCGAAGGGGCAAAGATTTCATTGGTCTGTATTATTAAATCCTCTATACTCATACCTTGTGACTTGTGGATAGTAATAGCAAACGCCAACTTTATGGGAAACTGATAGATACTAAAGACTGCTTCTTCAAGCATCTCTTTTTTACCGTTTATGCTTTTTTCAACCCATTTACTTTTATTTTGAGCAACAGCTTCAAGCTTAACTATTTTAGAATCCGCTTTTTGAACATATACAAAGTTATTGTCAATATTTATGACAATGCCTCTTTCCCCGTTAAAATAGTTCCAAGAATTTCTTGTAAACAAGACTGGTACGCCAATCTTAATCTCTAAGTCTTTCTCAATTCTAGCATCGTCCATGAAGCGGTCTATTTCCGATTCTTTTACTGACTTTATATGCTTTATGATTTGTGCTTCTTTTATAAAAAGTTCATTATCTATAAATTCCAACTGTGCCTTGTTGTGTAATGATGCAGAATAATTTTTTCCAAAAAGAAAGGTAAACTCACTCAGGTCTTGAGGCAAAGGTTTTATAAATTCATTAAGATGGTTATGTACGTCTTCATTGACAAAACCGTCTCTTATCCTTGATAGAAGTTCTATAAACTCTTTATCATCAGTTCTATAAATATGTGTCAGAATTATAGTCTCAAACTCAAACTCTTTCCAAGAAGTAGATTCAAACGCAAACCTTACATCTCCGTATCCACGAACAACCGGTGGCAGTTGTAAAAAATCACCAACTATCAACACTGAACCTGTAAAATTTGCCTGAGCTAACCTTAGTTTGACCATGTCAAATAAGCTATCGCTTACCATTGATATTTCATCTATAACTATCAGGCTTATTTGTGAAAGAAGTTTTTTAGTCTTATTTGATATATCTAGTTTAGAATTCAGAGCTAGTTCTTCTATATTTGATGCTATTCCCAAATCTAAAAAACTGTGGAGAGTTTGCCCGTCTATTAGAGTCGCTGCCATTCCCGTTGAAGCAAGTTTTGCTACTTTTTTGCTTTCATCTTCAAAATGTTTAATTATTTGACGTGTAATAGTTGTTTTTCCAACCCCTGCACCACCAGTTAGAAAAACATTCTTATTTGTTTGTAATAGTTTGATTATACTTTTTAGATGATTCATATATAAATTATACTAAAATACTGCTAATAAATTTTATAGGATAAACTACAAACGCCATGGATAAGATTTTAATAGTAGAAGATAATAAAACTTTAGCAAAACTAATAGCCACAAAAATAAAACTAAAACTAAACTTTGAAGTTGATGTTGCGTATTCCCTAAAAGAAGCAAAACTGTTCTTAAAGATGTATAAATACTTCGTAGTTTTAACAGACTTAAATCTTCCCGATGCTCCAAACGGTGAGATAGTTGACTATGTCTTAAAAAAAGACAACAAAGTAGTAGTACTTAGTGGAAATATAAATAAAGAATTTAGACAAAAAATTCTTCAAAAAAATATCATTGATTATATACAAAAAGGTGATATGAGTGATATTAACTATGTTATTACAACTATATTAAGGCTACAAAACAATCAAAAACACAAGGTATTGGTTGTTGATGCTTCTATGTCCGTTAGAGCAAAGATGAAAGATATGCTTGAAAATCTATTTTTTAAAGTCACTACGGTTGCTCACGGAGAAGAGGCGTTAAATATGCTAAGTGTAAGTTCTGATATCTCACTTATTCTTACCGATTATAAAATGCCCGTACTTGACGGCTTAAAATTGACAAAAGAGATAAGAAAAACATATGATAAAGACAGTATAAAAATTATTGCTATATCTTCAGATAAAGATGAAGGTACTACTGCTTTGTTTTTAAAACACGGTGCTAATGACTACATAAAAAAAGATTTTACCAGAGAAGAGTTTTCTTGTAGGATACATAATTCCATAGAAGCCTTAGAGAATATAAACATTCTTACAAATCAAATCAACAGGGATAACTTAACAGGATTGTATAACCGTAGATACTTTTTAGCAAAAAAAGATGAGATTATAGATGAGATACAAACTACAAACATACGATATGCTATCGGCATTGTTGAAATAGATTCATTTGACAGTTTATCTAACGAAGATAAAGACAAAACTCTTGTAACACTTTCTGACATACTTAAAACAAATACTAGCTATCAAGATTTAGTGATAAGATTCGATGAAAATGGCTTTTATGTGCTTATAAAAAATTCTAGCTTGAATGAAGCTATGGATATATTTAACAAAGTCATCTTGGAAGTAAACAACTGTAAGATACATACACAAAATGACAATATACTAAAGTTTAACGTATCAATCGGATTGGCAGTTGACCAGGACGATACATTTGATGAGACTCTAAACCAAGCTGATATGATGCTTTTTAATGCAAAACAAAACGGTGGAAACAAGCTACTTTTCGAGTAACTTTAGCTCTTAGAAAGAAGTATAGTTTCTCCAAAGGGAACCTCACTATTTGCAGTACTTATCCATTTAACAGCATAGTTTGGTGATCTGCTTGGAAAAGTACCTTCTAAGTCTGTAAAATAAAGAAGTAGCTTTGTATCTTGCAACTCATTATCTACAAAATCAAAAACAGCTCTAAAGTCAGTAGCACCTCCACCTTGAAGCTCTACATCTAATATATCCCCACTATAAAAAACATTATGAGAGCGTATCTTATCATCACATACAAGTAGGTCTATCTCATAATTTGCAATTGTATTCATAAGAAAGTTCAATTCAGAAAGGAATTCACTTAATAATTCTGCATCAACTGAACCGGAGCTGTCAATGGCAACAACAAGCTTAAACCTATCAGAGATACTAGATGGAAGGTATAAACCCAGATATAAAAATTTTTTACTTGAAGGTAAAAGTGTATAATCATCCTTATGAAATCTATCAAGTGCCAGTCTAAGTTCATCTCGCCAGTCTATTTTTCCGTCGTAGTTTAGTTTAAAAAATCTGTCTAGACCTAATGGGGCATCATTTTTTGATAGTTCTTCGTTTATTATACTCTGTGCGAACTCTTCAAATAACTGCTCTGATTGAAGATCTTGAGGACTGAGTTCTTCACTTACTTGGTCTTCAAGACTACTCTCTTGTACTCCGATAGGTTCTGAATTGTTGTTAGACTTGTCTGAAGTCTCTGAATTTATATCATCCCTGTCATCAGTTTCATATTCTAGTTCGTCTCTAAGTATATCATCTTTTAACTCTGCATATATCTCTTCTGCATACATACCTGAAAATCTTTTTCTGTAATGTGCTTCATGTGGACAATCCATTCCGTTTTGAATAAGCATATCATTTATAGCAAAGTCTGTAGCCATCTGCCATAACCAGGCACTTCTATTATTTTTTCTTTTTTCATGAGCTAGAGATGCATGCATAGCTCCATTTGCAAGAGCAAATTCAATTTTCGAAGATTCTATAGTGGAAAAAAAATCACTGTTATACTCCAATATAAGCCCATCACTTTTAAAAGCCTGTATATCGTCATTTTTAACAAGCTTAAGTTTTGAGGCTATAGTACCAAACAAAGGGTATTCAACAAGTAGTTTAGCTTTAGCTTTTGATATTTTTTTATCCACATTCATATACGACTCCACTATCTTGTAAAATATTATAGCAAATAAATTTATATTATATTTTTATACACTAATAAAGTTTTTTATGATAGCTTATAGTATAATAAAACTTTGTATTTATTAAGGATGAGCTATGAGTTCAGAACATACAGATGAGATAACTTTAGATCCTAAGTCTTTTTTAGTATCTGAGACGAACGAGAAAGGCATCATAACCTTTGCTAATGATGATTTTTGTAGATACGCTGAATACTCACTAGATGAGTTAGTTGGTAAACAACATAATGTAGTAAGACATCCTGACATGCCCAGTTCTGCATTTAAAGATCTTTGGGGTGCGGTTAAGAGTGGTAATAGATGGAGAGGTTTTGTAAAGAACATAACTAAATCAGGAAAGTTCTACTGGGTATTTGCAACAGTATACCCTTTAAGCGCCTGCGATGGCTCAAAGGGTTTTATATCATGTAGAAGAAAAGCATCCGATTTAGAAATAAAAAAATATACAGAGTTATATAAAAAAATGAAAGCAATGGAGAAATAAGATGAATTTTTTAAAAAATATATCAATAAATAACAAACTTATTCTAAATGTTGCCATACCCGTAGTTGCATTACTCGTTATGACGATGCTTTTTATCTTTAATCATCTAGATAAAAAATCTCACTACTCTGATTATAATGATATAGTTAAACTTGATGTAAAAATCTCTGCACTTCTACATGAAACACAAAAAGAACGTGATATTACAGCCGGATATTTAAGCTCAAATGGTAAAAAATTCGTACAAAAACTTTCAGCCCAAATGAAAAATACAGATAAGGCTATCAGTGAATTAAAAGTATATATGCAAGATACGGAGATTGAAGAAACACTTCTTAAAGATATAGATATTTCTTTAAAAAAATCACTTAAACAGCTTTCAAAGCTTGAAGAAATTAGATCTAGTATATTGCTACAAAAGATAAAACTAAAACAGGCTATCTCCTATTATACGGACATGGATAATCTTTTTCTAAGTTTTATAGCTCAAACATCAAATCAAGCAACTGATGCTGAACTTACATATACTACTCTTTCTTATTATAATTTTCTTAACTCCAAAGAAAGAGCCGGTATAGAAAGAGCTATAGGAAATGCCACCTTTACCAAAAATAAGTTTGACAAAGGTGCACAATCAAAATTAAAAGCACTTATATCTGAACAAAATTCATTTATGAAGAGCTTTGAAACTTTAGCAGATAAAAAAAGTATTGATTTTAAAAACAAAACTTTGCATGGCAATGTTATAGATGAAGTTAACCGTATGAGAAAAGTCTTATCTCAAAGTAATGAGATAGGAGGTTTTGGGGTGGATCCAAACCACTGGTTTGAAATTATGACTAAAAAAATAAACCTACTTAAAAAAGTAGAAAAATATATGGCATATAAACTAACCGCCTCATCAGATAAATCAAAAAAAACTATCTCTATAGTCAAAGCCATTTCAAGCACTATACATGAGATAGAAAAAGAACGTGGATTTACTGCCGGATTTTTAGGTTCCGAAGGTAAGCTCTTTATCAAAGAACTACAAACACAAAGAATTATAAGTAATAGAAAAATAGATGCTTTAAAAGCTGAACTGGAATCCTTTGATTATTCACAATATTCAAAATTATTAAAAGCAGATATAACAAAATCTTTATCTTTGTTATCAAATATACAAGATAGCAGAAACAATATAGATTCCTATAAGGTAGGTAAGCCTATTGACATCTCTGAGTATACTAAAATCAACTCTACTCTTTTAGATGCTATTGCTTCTACATTACCTGAGGTAGAGGGCAATAAAGAGACAAGAGACTTAACGGCTTATTATAGTTTTTTAATGGCTAAAGAAAGAGCAGCAATGGAGCGAGCTGTATTAGCGAATGCCTTTGCCAGAAATAAGTTTGCTGATGGGATGAAGATAAAATTCAATCAACTCGTTGTAGAGCAAGACAGTTTCATAAAACTATTCTTAGCAAATGCAAATAGTAAATTTAAACGCTACTACAAAAAAATCATAAAAGGCAATATTATTGATGAAGTTGAGCATATGAGAAGTATCGCAATTGAATCTAATAATATTGGTGGATTTGATATAGATTCTAACCTTTGGTTTACTGCAATGACAAAAAAAATAAATCTACTTAAGAAAGTTGACAATTATCTAGGAAACAATCTTATTGATATGTCCCAAACAAAGTATAATAAAGAGATTAAAATCTTAATAACAGATACATCTATAATTAGTATTGCCATTATATTAACAATAATATTTTCATTTTTTATCAGTGCAAATATTTCTAAATCTGTCAAAAAAGTACATAGCGGTGTTAAACAATTTTTAGAATTTTTAAATCGTAAACACAATATCATAGAAAAAATAGACTTAGACGGTAGTGATGAGATGGCAAAAGTTGCACAGATGGTTGATGAGAATACAGATAAGATAAATGATGATATTGAAAATGACATGTTATGTGTAGGTGAAGCCATATTAACACTCAATAAAATAGAACAAGGTCACTTTAACTGCAGAGTACAAACAGAAGCTTCCAACCCTCAAATACAAACCCTGGCAAATACAATAAATAAGATGCTAATTACACAATCAGCGATAATGACTGATATAGTTGATGGACTAAATAAATACACAAACTATAACTATATTGATAATATTGAACTTGACAGTTCAATAGGCGGAGAGACAAAAAAAATAGTCGATGGTATAAATAAACTAGGTACTGCAATAACTGAGATGCTAAATAAGTCATATAATAGTTCAAATGAACTTCTCGAAGAATCGGATTTTTTACAATCGCAGGTAGACTCATTAAGCTCTGCTAGTACCGTACAAGCATCTAAACTTGAACAAACGGCTACATCCATTATGAATATTACCAATTCCATTGAAGAAACATCTCTTAAATCAAAAGAGATTGTAGAGCAGTCATCAGATATAAAGCAGGTCGTAGAAATTATTAGCGATATTGCAGAACAAACCAACCTACTTGCTTTAAACGCAGCCATAGAAGCAGCTAGAGCCGGTGAGCATGGCAGGGGTTTTGCGGTTGTTGCAGATGAGGTTAGACAACTGGCTGAGAGAACGCAAAAATCACTTTCTGAGATTAATGCAAACATCAATGTATTGGTTCAATCCATTGTAGAAATAGGTTCAAGGATTGATGAACAAAACTTAAGTGTATCGAAGGTAAATACTGCCATTTCAGAAATAGACAAGGGAACTCATAGTAATGTTGATACTACAAATGAGGTGAGTAAAGTAGCACATCTAGTAAAAGAGATGTCATCTTCAGCCCTACTAGATATAGAAAAAAATAAATTTTCTAAGGATTAAGTATATAAGTTTGTTTATCCAAGCAAATAAGCAAACTTTCTAACCCACTCTTTAAATGCCTCTGATCGTTGCATATCTATCCCTGCTCTTTGCAGGTCTTGTACGACCATGACCGCAAATTCACTTTTTAATTCTAGAGTATATTTTAGAAGATTATCTAAATATTCACTAGACCTATCTTTTAGAAATGCACTGACCAATCCTGCGCTAAGAGCATATAAGACATCAACATCTTCACTATATTCACCCTGTGAGGTCTTTAGGATATCGTCTATATTGGGAAGTCTATTTTGAACCTTAGCAAAACTCAAATAAGAGACTGCAACATCTCTTGAAACTGCTCCACTTATCGTATCAAGATATAAATCATCACTAAGTGAACTCTGTATAACACTATTTACATATTCCCAGCTTCTTGGGGTTGCAAAACTTTTAGCATCACTTTTGGCATCAAAGGTAAAAAGGTGCTCATTTTTATATGAGATGTAGGAAATTATACTTTCATCGAGTTCTCTCTCAAAAGCCCATAGTCTCCAATCTTCAATACTTACTTCCATTTCAAGGTGTACAAACCTGTTTGCAAGTGGTGCCGGCATTCTATACGTCACACCTCTGTCACTTTCACGATTACCAGCAGCTACAATCGCCCAACCTTCAGGAAGCTCATATTCTCCGACTTTTCTATCTAAAATCAATTGATATGCAGAAGCTTGGACACTAGGCGGTGCTGAATTTAATTCATCCAAAAACAAGATACCCTCACCCTTGGTCGGCAAAAATGCGGGGGGAGCCCACTGTGCCGTATGTGTATCTTTATCATAAAAAGGGATACCCTTTAAGTCTGTAGGATCCATTAATGCCAATCTTAGATCTATAAAACCAATATTTTCACCTAAGGCTACCTGCTTAACTATAGAGGATTTTCCAATACCCGGTGCTCCCCATAAAAACGAAGGGACTTTTTTCTCTACTAAAGATCTTATTGTACTTATTAAATTTGTTGCTCTCATTAAAGCCATCCTAGATTTTCTGTTTGTATATGCTGTCCAAATACCGGATTCTCTTTTACGGTTCTAGCTAGTCTAGCGTCTAATTGTAATTGATACAAAACCTCAACCGGAGTGTTTGGGTTTTTTGCTATCTCGTAGAGTATATTTATATCTGAATCTTTTGACAATAAGCTAAGTATATGTTTTGGTGTGTTTTTATTGTGTGCTAAAGAGATATGATTAACTGCATCTTCATATGCATCTTCTAATTCATCAGAAGGTGTAGCAGGGTTTTTATATAGTTCTGACTTTAGCTCTATAATCTCTTCTTTTAAAAGTCTTAGAATAATCTCACCATCTATCTCAATATTTGAAGCTAATGCTATCAGAACATCTTCTTTATTAAGAAGCAGAAGTTTTTTTTGCATCTCAAGAGTCAATGATTCATTTTTTGCTACTTCTTGCGGAAAACTATCTACAAAAAGTTTAAAAAGCTCTTCATCCAGTATCATACACTTAGCCAAATTATTTGTATATTTATCATTTTTTATGAATTTTTGCACTATTTCTGCCGGTAATTTACTATTATGAGAAAGTGCTTCATGAACTTCCACATCCATTGTTTCATACAGTAAAGTCAAAATCTCATCATCAGTATCTTGTCTTATTGAGATTAAAATCTTCATATAGGAATTTGATTTTTTAATAAGTTCTTTTAAAACAGAATTCGGTGCTAAAGAGTGTGTTGCTATTGCCGTTAGTATATTATAATTTGAATTACCCCTGTCTTTATCAAAACTGTTTTGAAGTGGTTCTAGTAAAAAAATCTCTTTTATCAAACTCTCATTCTCTGTTTGTGATATTAGATGTACAAGCCCAGAGGTAGCATATTGAACATTATGGTTTCTTTCAATATTTTTGTAAAACCTTAAAATTATTGCCGCACTTACATCACGATTGTCATTATTATCAAAGAAGTTTTCACCGCCCCATGAATACATCTTTAACAATCTTAAAAACAACTCATCACTTATACAGGAGTTTTGTATAAAGCTTTTCAACCTATCTTTATCATGAGAAAGCTTTAAACTCATCAAAAGGGTATCTGGATCTATATGTCTAGCCAACTCTTTTTCCAATATATCAATAGAAGTGAATTCAAGCCTTGAAGAATATAACTCGTAAAGTTCTTCGCTCTTGTTTTGCTCATATGGAGTCATCATCTTACCATCAACTACCATGATGACATTTTCATTATATTCATCTACTATGTTGACTTTATAAAACTCCATCTCCCCTGAAAATTCCTGCTCATTAAAAGCTCTTGGTTTTCCAAACATCAGTATCGTTTTATTACTTAATTCTTCTAGTTTCATAATCAGATTATACAAGAAAAAACTATACTATAAATCAATAAAATCTTAAAAATTTATATTTAAAGGCTTATTTAAAAACTATAATAGTAATTTCCTTCATATCAGTATCCAACACAACTTAAAAGATTAAATATCATATGTAAATTAGGTATAATCTCACCAATACTACTTAAGGTTGCTAATATGCATAAAGTCTATCTGCTCATACTTTTTTCTATCTCGCTCTTAGCAAATGACGGTGTACACAAATTTGCATCAAATAATGAATGTAAAGAGTGTCATACACAAATTTACAATGAGTTTACAAACTCAATGCACGCAAACTCAACACCTGATAAGGATGTCATACATAAGGCAATTTGGGATAAACATCCGGTGAATAAGAATCAAAACAGGTATCTATGCGGAAAATGTCATAGCCCGGCTGCAAATAACTTAGACAAGATGCTAAGTAAAGGTCAAAAAGCACTTCCAAACACAAAGAATAAAACTCATCAAGAAGCAATAAGTTGTGCTTATTGTCACCGTATACAAAGTATTAAAAAAGGTAAATACAGTAATACAAACATTATAAGCAAAAAAGAGAAATCATACTATGGAAATCTAAAAGAACATCTTACTTCCACTTTTCATGATATTAAAACCGATGATAACAAACATATGCAAAACGGTAATACTTGCATAGGTTGTCACTCGCATAGAACAAATAAGCACGCCTTAAACCTATGTTCTACAAATGTATCAAATCAGATTGATACTAAAAACTGTGTAAGTTGTCATATGCCAAAAGTAAAAGCTAATGTTTCAAATAAGAAAACGAGAAAAAGTCATTCTTTTCATGGATTTGCGGGAAGCCACTTCAACTCTGAGATGTTGGAACAATACGTTAATATAAAACTTAAAAGAGATCAAAAAGATTTTCTAGTAGAGATAGACAACAAAACTTCTCATGCTTTATTACTTCATCCTTTAAGGGTTGCTGTCTTAAAAATAAAGGTTCGCAGAGGTGAAAAAACGATAAAACTGAAAAAAGAAGTTTTTGTCAGGGTAATAGGTAAGGATGGAAAACCGGCAATGCCGTGGATAGCAAATAAAACTCTAAAAGACTCTATGATTCGTGCAAATGAAAAACGTCTAATCAAAAGAGACTTTGAAATTAAAAAAGGCGATAAGGTTGATGTTGTCTTAGGATGGTTTTTAGTAAATCCAAAGGCTGTAAAAAAACTAGGACTTGAAAAAGAAAAAGTGGCAACTGAGTTTCACATATTTAAAAAACAGACTTTTAACTTTTAAGCGAAACCTTACATCCTTTAAATTCAAAGTCCAATTCAGTTGATGGTTCTTTGTAAAGCAATGGACTGTCTAAGTCTACATATTCGATAACATCGGTATACGCCATTGCCAGATGTAGGGCTATATTTATAGAATACGGTCCTTCAAGCATAGAGCCGAGCATACACTTTAATTTTGTCTCTCTTGCATATTCTAAAATTTCAACAGCCTTACTCACCCCGGCACATTTCATTAGTTTTATGTTTATCATATCAGCACTGTTTGATTCTATCACTCTTTTTATATCATCAAGTGTAAAAGCCGATTCATCTGCCATAATCACTATGTCTGATTTTTGCGTTATCTCTTTTAAAGATTGTATATCCTCTGCAAGAACAGGTTGTTCAATCAACTCTATATTAAGTTCTTTGACAGATTCTATATACTTTAAACTGTCTTTTAAACTCCATGACTGATTAGCATCTATAAGTAATTTTGCACTTTTAAACTCTTTAGAGATACTTTTAGTTACCTCTATAGCATGTTGTATATCACTTCCTAACTTCACTTTCAATATCCACATATTATTTTCTAAAGCCAGTCTAGAATCACTAAGCATCTTATTTTTTGGATTTAGACTTATTGTTACATCTGTATATAAACTGCTTACATCTTTAGCACCAAAATATTTATAGAGTGGGATATTTTTAGAACTTGCTAGAATTGATACAAAAGCTATGTCAAGAGAGGCCTTTGCACTACTTCCTATACTTTTATTTGAATGTAAAATTTTAAGTGCATCAATAGGAGTCCGGTTTATCAGTTCTTCTTTAATACTTTGTATAGAATCTAGTATTATCTTTATGTCTTCACCGGTTATAGCCAGAGTAGCAGGAGCTTCACCAATTCCTGTTAGTGAGTTACTGCAAAGTACACAAACTCTTACAAATTCAATGTCAGTCACTTTTCGTAGCGCGGTTACGAAAGGTGTTTTTAAAGCTATGTGTTTTATTTCTGTACTTATTTCTACTATCGTCATTTTGCCAACATTATTAATATATTTCCAACAGCCAATCCGCCAAAAGTTCCTATAATGTAACCAACAATAGCCATCAATATTCCAATACTTACTAAATTCTTGTTATATGTAGCTGCTAGTATAGGTGCTGAAGCTACACCTCCGATGTTTGACAAAGAGGCTACTGCAATTGAAAATAAGTCAAGTCTAAATATCTTAGCACCTATAATCATGATTATTGCATGAATAATTAAGATGAAAAAACCTGCTAGAACATACATTCCCAGCTCATCAACATTTTCAAAAACAGCCTTTGAACCAATAAGAGCGACAATAATATACAGCATTGTAGTTGCAACTTCACTTGAACCGTTTATAGTTTTGAGTGCTGTAAATGAGCCTAATATACCTAAGGTAGAGGCTATGATAACAATAGTGGTCGTCTGATTCAAAAAAGTTATGTTATGACTTGTTACTTGAGAAAACAGTGAAGCAAAAATAGCAAAAAATATCAACAACCAGTACCTCTTTGCTCCCATAGCACAGGCACAGCCAACATCACTCATATAAGCTTTGTTTTCATCAGACCTTGTAAACTTGTTAAAGTAAGAGGCAAAGGGGACTAAAAAAAGTAAAAACATTACCCAGGCAGTATAATTTACACTATCAACAATCAGTGCATAACCAAAGGCTTCTTGCGATACTTCCAAAGCTGAACCAACCGCTATCATATTTGCCGTACCTCCCATCCAACTACCTGCTAGTGCCCCAAAAGCCGAAGCATCATTATGAGAGAAATTAAACAATATAGAGATGACAATAAAGGCAAAAGCAATAGAAAGTACAGCTAATACATAAGATATAAGTAATGGACGTCCAAGTTTAAAGAAATGCCTCAGGTCAACCTGTAACAACATTAAAAAAAGCATAGCTGGAAGCAGATTTGTTTTTGTAAGACTGTATATGTCATTTATCTCTTGATTGTACTCAAACACATTTATACTTGCCAAAAACATACTAAATGCATATATCATAACGACTGCTGGGACAAATCTAAAAATACGAAGCTTTGTCTTTGATTCTAAAAGATTAAAAAAAGTCGCTATAAATGCTAAAGTAAAAAGATATAAAAGAGGGTTACTTATCATTTATGCCCTTTATTGCAAGGAGCCGTTTTAAAACCATCTATATTAGCTCTTAAATCCCTCATAAAACTCTCACCTGGATCATATTTTTTTGTTCTATAAGCATCATCAACTTCGAGCCACAAGTCACTTCCTTCAAAACATCTATACTCTTGATGAGCTACAACATATTCTAAAGTATCTATCTTTTTTTTAAGCCATTTTATAAGTAAAATATTTGAGACTAACTGCTCAACAGTAAGGTTCTCTACATTATTCTCTCCACCTACATTTTCAATACCTATAGAGTTATAATTTAGTCCTATGACATGTCTTGCCATAATATTAAGTGGCATAAGTTGATGTATAGTCCCATCTCTTTCAATCATGAAATGTGTTGATACATTTAAAGCACCTGCCTTTGAAATATCTGGTCTGTCAGTTGGAAGTGTCTCAGATGTAAAACGATTTAAAGACTTTTTATAATCATCGATAGCCGTATAATGGACTAAGATGATTTTTGGAACTATTTTTATATTTTCAACCTCAAGGTTGTAATGAAATTTAATATACTTTTTTGTTAGCTCAATTCTCTGCTCGCCAAATTTAATGGGTGTATGTTTTATCTCTAATGCATATACTGATGAAAAGATAAAGATAAATAATAGAATAAATCTCAAGAATGTCCCTAATTTTTTTTATATTTTAGCATAACACGCTAAAATTATACGAGATATTTAACAGGAATTAGATTTGGCAAAAAAATATATTATTTTAGATACGGAAACTACAGGTGTTGGTGAGACTGATAGAGTAATCCAGCTTGGATACATGGTTCTAGGATCTAAAGACATTGAAGTTCATAATGAGTTTTTCTCATCAGATGTACCTATAAGCTTTGGTGCTATGGAAGTGCATGGAATCACACCCGATATGATAGAGGGCAAATCTTCTTGTAAAGAGAGTCCTTCATATAAAAGACTTCAAGAGTTAAACACTGAAGAAAACTATATGATTATACATAATGCTCCTTTTGATATAGGTATGCTTGAAAAAGAGGGCTTTAGCACCAAAATGAAAGTAATAGACACACTAAGAGTTGCTAAACACATCTTTGCAGATGAAGATGCTCACAGACTTCAATATTTTCGTTATAAACTGGAACTTTATAACGATGAACAAAAAGAAGCGGATGCTTTAGGTATTGAAATAAAAGCCCATGATGCTATCGGTGATGTATTAATCTTAAAACTATTTTTATCAAAACTAAAAGATGCGGTATCTCAACAATTTCCAGATGATAATCCGGTTGAGAAAATGGTAGATCTTACAAATACGCCAATAACGATTAAAACTTTCAGATTTGGAAAATACAAGGGAAAAACTCTTCAAGAAGTTGCAGCTAGTGATGCCGGTTATCTAAGATGGATGTTAAGTTCTATGGAAAACCTTGATGAAGATATGAAGTACTCTATCAACTGTGTGTTAGGAAGCTAAAAAGTATAAATAAGACTAAACTTATAAACCCTGCTATAAGGGCATAGGGAAGTTGCGTTTTCACATGCTCTATAACATCACAATCACTTGCCATTGAAGATATAATCGTCGTATCCGAGATTGGTGAGCAGTGATCACCAAAGATACCTCCAGATATCACAGCACCTATGCATAAGGCTATATTTGCATCCATACCGACAGCCATTGGTATGGCTACAGGTATCATTATACTAAAAGTTCCCCATGAAGTTCCAGTTGAAAATGACATTAGGGAACTTAGTAAAAAGATTACAGATGCCAAGAGGTATACACTCAAATTCTCATCAGCCAAAGAAGCTAAATAATATCCTGTTTTTAATTCAGTAGTAACCTTACCTATGGCAAAAGCAAAAAGTAAGATTGAAGCTATGGGTATAAGTTTCACAGCACCTCTCAAAGCTGTTTTAGACCATACAGATAAACTCATATTTTTAGTAAGTACATAGTATAGTAGAGTAAAGCCGAGAGTTACCAACATAGTATAAAAAATGGAGCTTGAACCACTTCCCCTTAAGATACTTCCATGACCAGTTAAGTATAAAAATAAAAACACCAATACTATCATCAAAATAATTGGTATGAGCATATAAAACATATTGCTATTTTTGAAGTTTTGAGGCTTTGTGTTTGATGAAGTATATTTAGCATCTTTCATCGCACCTATATCTATGCTAAAGTACACAGACAAAAATGTAACAAGTAAAATAATCATAGAATAAAAATTATAAACAAGCGAATTTATTAAAATACTTACACCATCACCTTGAAGTATTCCTAGTGTGACCTGAGTTGAAATAAGACCAAGTAAAAGTGCACCCCAACCATTTAGTACTATCAGCGAACTTATTGGAGCAGATGTTGAATCGCATACATAAGCAAGTTTTGCATATGGGATTTTATATTTATCGCAAAGAGGCTTACCAACTGCACCTGATATTAAAGCTGTTATAGATGATTCAACAAATATTATAACACCGACAATGTAACTAAGCATCAATGCTGAACGCTGTGAACGTACAAATTTTATTTTATGTTGAACAAAATCAACAAAACCGCCTATACCTCCAGATTCTTCAATAAGTGCCATAATGCTTCCTACTAATATTGCAAAAGCTAATGTTTTTAATATCCAAGCTTCTGATAAAAGTGAAGTAAACAAAGAGATGCTTGAGTTTGCAGATTCTAAAATACTAAAATCATTTAAAATAAACATACCCAAAATAACTCCACCAAAGAGAGAGAGTAAGACATTTCTTGTATATAGTGCTAAAAAAATTGCTAATAATGAGGGGAGGAGGGAAAGTGATGAGAGTTCTATAATTTACCTATCAAAACTCTATTGCAAGCAGGACTAAACCGGGTCGACCAAATTTCTCTCTATATAGATCACACTCTTTTTCCTTAATCTCTTTAAAACCAAGACTTTTATAAAAAAGCAAGGCTTCCAAAGAACCTATCTCAACTATAGTCTGGGCTATCCTGTAACCTTTAAGTCTAGCAGTCAATAAACTTTTTTGCATCAGTTCTTTTAATATTCCAACATCTATAAAACCTTCTACTTCTTCCATAAAGTCAAAGATAAGAGTTCTGTTGTTTAATTCAAAGTTACATTCATTTAAAATATCTAAGTATTCATTAGCCTCATCTTGACAGCCCATCTCTTTAAGAGCTGCGAAGAATGTCTCCCTTGTAGCAATCCTGGGTTCATATGAGCAAAGTGTGCCTACCATTTTATTATCTATTTCAGCAATTAAAAAATTACTGAAATGACAATGGTTCTTAGCAGTTGTAACTACAAGACTTTGTATGTTTTGCAAAATATCTCTATCACTTTTTTCAAAGATTAAGTCAAATATACCAAGCTTCTTTCCAGCCCTGCTACTTTGTAAAATCATTTGTGATAAAAAATTTGCATCAGCTTCTGAAGCTTTTCTTATTTTAATGCTCATAACTTTTCCGTAATAATTAATCTGTTTCACATTTTAGTAATAGTACCATACTTTATGGTAAAAAACTTCTTAATTTTAATAAGTTTACAAATATTTTTATATTCCTATGATCAGGTTATTTTAGTTGTAAGTGATGATTTAAATTCATCTAAAGCTAAACTAAGCTGCTTTGAGGGCTCAAAGCAAATATTTGAAACTATAAATGTAAATATTGGCAGGAGTGGTCTTGCATGGGGGATTGGAATAATTCCTTTGCAACATGATATGACGCAGCCATTAAAATATGAGGGTGATAAAAAAGCACCTATTGGTGTCTTTAGACTTACTAAAGTTTTTGGTTATAAAACAAAGAAGCAACTTAAGATGCCATACCTTAAGGCTGATAAAGAACTTATATGTATAGATGATTCCAATCATAAAAGATATAATCAAATTATAAAAATGCCATTTAAATATGAAAATATAAATAAACCTAACAGTTTCGAGTACATGAAAAGAGATGACCATCAATATGAACTAGGCGTTGTAGTAGAACATAATAAAAATCAACTCAAAGGGCGTGGTTCATGTATATTCTTACATGTTCAAAAGACTGAAAATACACCTACAGCAGGATGCACATCCATGGATTACAGTCATTTAAATAAAATTGTAAACTGGTTAGACATCAGTAAAAATCCAATTCTCATACAGATACCAAAGTCTGAAATTACTCAAATCTTAAAACTTTATCCACAACTAAATAAATAATTTAATCTTACTTTTATAACAAAAAATATAGAATTTTAGTCAATGACTGACAGTCAGTCATTAAATAACAAGGAAAACAGATGGCAATTATTGTAGATAAAGTACAAAAAAGAAAAGATATAGCCTTATCCTGTAAGGAGATTTTTTTTCAAAACGGGATAAAAGATATTACTATCTCTCATATAGCAAAAACAGCAGGTGTCGGAAAAGGTACTATATATGATTATTTTAAAAATAAAGAGGATATTGTTTTTGAAATTGTAAATATATTGATACAAGAAAGAAATATAATTGTACAAAAACAGATATCAGAAATAAAACTTACAAAAGATAAGATTAAACTATTTGCCAAATTTTTCTATAGTGAAGAAGATATAGAACTCAGACAACTATATAAGGAGTTCATATCTATAGCACTTAGTTCTCCTGATGAAAAAATGATTGAATTTCAAACAACATGTTTTGTAGGCTACTATAGCTGGTTCAAGAGTATCATTCAAGAAGGTATAGATAACGGTGAAATCATAGAACAGTCAGTAAGTCTGACAAAAGGGATGTTTGTAGCTTCTGAGGGAATGTTTATAGCAAGTTCATCAACAAATGCCATAAACAACCTTCAACAAGAGATTGATGACTTTATAGATTCCGTCTTTAATATTATTGAGGTAAAAAAATGATGAAATACTTAATTTTACTTATACCTGTTTTAATGTATGCAGATAATTTAAGATCATTACTGGACTACACGAATAATAATAATGATTTAATAATCTCTAAAACTTTAACTCAAAAATCAAAGAGTACAAAGATAACAGCCAGAGAAAATGCATACTACCCAACAATAGATACGGGTGCATTTTATAAGACTCTTAATGAAAAATCACCCTTTCAAGCCGGAGATGTATATAGCGGATATGCAAAAGTCTCTTTTGACATATATGACGGCGGCAAAAAATCATCCTTATTAAATCAAAGTAAGAATGAATATAAGGCAAGCTCCTTTGATACAAAATCAACAAAAAAGGGCATAAGTCTTCAAATAACGCAAGACTTTTTCAATATAAAAAGTCTAAAAGCAACTCTTTTTGCTAAAAATGAGGCAAAAAAATCATTAAGAGAGCAGCTTACTCGCATACAAAGGTTTTACCTTGCAAAACTTGCAACAAAAGATGATGTAGATAGGCTACAGGCTGCATATGATACAAATATGTATGAGATGCAATCAATAAAGTTTAATATCTTATCTTTAAAAAAATCATTGGAATTGATGGTCGGAAAAACTATAACAGACTTTGATAATTCAAAATTTAAGAAACCTCAAGAACATAAAATTGAGCTGATTGACAGTGTCAAGTCTTTAATGTCAAAAAAGAATGCGCTTATTGACCTTGCAAATTCAATAGACAGTATATATAACCCACACATAAGAATAGAGGACACCTATAATATATATGGATATGACAGAAGTGATTTATTACACCGAGAGGGTCCAAATAAACAAAACAAGCTCTTAATCTCAATGAATCTAAGAGTGTTTGACAAAGAGACTGCCTTAAAAAACAAACAGTCTCTTATAATTGAATCACAGGCTTTAAACAGCAAGATAACATATGATAAAAAACAGCAACAGATGCAGTTTCATTTAGCATTATCAAGAATAAATACAAGTAAAATAAAAATTAAAAGTGCTAAAAGTGCTTTGATTTCGGCATCCAGTGCTTTTGAGACAATTAGTAAAAAATACGATGCGGGTATAGTTGACAATGTTACTTTTTTAGATGCTTTAAGCAGTAAAACAAGTGCTATAGCCTTATATGAAACATCACTTAACGATTTAGAAATAGCATATGCATCGTACTATTTCTATGCAGGAAAAAATATAGAGGAGTTTTTACAATGAAAAAAATAGTTTTAGGATTGATTGCATTAATAGTCAGTTTAAATGCATCAGAGGTGTATATTACATTTAATATTGAAGCAAAAAAAAGTGCAAACTTGGCATTTTATTCCGGAGGGATTATAGATAAAGTATATGTTGATGTCTCAAGTATAGTAAAAAAAGGGGATAAACTAGCCGAACTTCAAAACGATGACTTAAAAGCATCCTTGGCAATGGCAAAGGCTTCGCTAGATGATGCAGAATTATCCCTTAAATTTGCAAAAAAAGACTATGACAGACAACTATTAATAAAAGACCTAATAGATGAGGCAAAATTCGACGAATATCAGTTAGCTTATGAAAAGGCAAAGGTAAAGACTGCACAAGCAAAAGCTAAACTCTCTTATCAACAGTCATTACTTAATAAAACTATAATTCATGCTCCCTTTAACGGTGTCATATATGATAAAAGTGTAGAAGTAGGAGATGTTGTAAGCGGAATGATGCTTAGAACTATTTTCAAAATTCAAAGTATAAAAGACAGAAAACTTATCTTAGAATTTGATCAAAAATATTGGAAAACGGTTAAGGTCAATAACATTGTCAACTATACTGTCAACGGAGACGATAAAAGTTATACAGGTAAAATATCTAAACTGTATCCCCAAGCCAATAATGATAACAGAAAGATAAAAGCTGAAGTAAATGTATCTGATTTTGTCGTCGGTCTTTTTGGTGAAGGTTATATTATTACTTCTGACAAAGAGAAATAATGTATAAATTTGCCATAAACAGACCAATTACGACTTTAATGTATGTCATAACATTAGTAATATTTGGACTAATGAGTTTTAAGAACATGCCATCCGCACTTTTTCCTAATGTTGATTTTCCAATTGTAACTATAAAAACAATATATCCAGGGGCTGAGGCAAACACTATAGAATCTCAACTAACAGATAAACTTGAAGAAGCCGTATCTAGTATAGAAGGGATAGATTCTATAACCTCATCAAGCAGTGAGGGGATTAGTGTTGTGACTGTAAAATTCTTTTTAAACAGAGATATAAATGAAGCTACAAATGATGTCAGAGACAAGGTGTCTGCTGTTGAACTGCCTCGTAATGCAAAAACTCCACTGGTAAGTAAACTAGATATTGGGGGAGCTTCAATAATTAATATTTTTCTTACTGCAAAAAATGAAACCATACAAAACCTCATGATATTTGCAGATGAAAAGGTAAAACCCAAACTACAAAAAGTAAACGGTGTAGGTTCAGTCAATATCATAGGTTACAAAGACAGAGAGATAAAAATCTATCCTGATCCTAATCTACTAAATAAATTTGGGATTACAGTTCGTGAATTAAATAATATAGTCTCAAAAGAAAATGTAAAAATCGGAGGTGGTAAACTAATCACGAAAACCGAAGAATTTATACTAAAGACGAAGGCAGATGCACTCACCGTAGATGAACTTAAAAATATAAAAATAAAAGATGACATAAAACTAAAAGATATCGCAAAAGTACAAGACACTCTAAGCGATGCAAAAAGTTATGCATCATATAACGGTAAACAAGGTGTTATGCTTGAGGTTCAAAAAATATCTGGAACTAATACTATTGACATAGTTAATAGACTAAAAGATATAGTTCCTAAACTTCGCAAAACTGCAGGAGACAAATATGAAGTAAAAATATTAAACGATACCTCACCATTCATTATCCACTCCTTGGTAGATGTTGAGTTCGACCTAATATATGGTGCTATTTTGGCATCTATTATTGTATTTGTTTTTTTAAGGAATCAGACAATAACTTTAGTTTCAGCTCTTTCAATTCCATCTTCGATTATGGGTACTTTTGCTTTGATGGATTATATGGGGTTTGACTTAAACAAAATGACGCTTATCGGACTTACCCTGTCTATCGGAATCATTATAGATGATGCTATAGTCGTAATTGAGAATATTTACAAAAAGATGGAACAAGGTATGGATAAACTTCAAGCCGCTGTTACAGGTACTAAAGAGATGGCTTTCACGATTTTAGCTATTTCTGCAATGCTTTTAGCTGTATTTATCCCTGTATCTATGATGAGTGGTATTGTTGGTAAGTTTTTTGAGAGTTTTGCTATGACCGTCGGTTTTGCCATAATTATCTCATACACTATTGCTCTTAGCTTTATACCTAGTTTTAGTGCCAGAGTATTACAAAAAAAAGAGAGTAAATTCTATAACATAACTGAACCGGTATTTATAGCTTTAGAAAAAATCTATGAGAAGATTTTAAAATTAGTTCTTAGATTTAAAATCATCACTTTAGTCCTTGTATTTACTGCTTTTTTCGCATCTCTTAGTCTCTTTCCTAAAATCGGGATGGACTTTATTCCAAAAGAGGACAAGTCAGAGTTGGAGATAAAGATTAAGGCTGATTCTGGCATATCTCTGCAAGAGATGATAAAACAATCTAAGGCAGTTGAAGCTGTTATCAAAAATGATGCAAATGTTGTTTACACTACATTAAGTATAGGTTATAACACGGCACAGGAGAAACATAAAGCTCTGCTCTATGTAAAATTGATAGAAAAAGACAAAAGAGAATTAAATCAAGAAGAAGTGACTCAAAGTTTTAGAGATAAGTTAAAGGTATTTCAAAAAAATATGTTTATAACTGCGGCTGCTATACCAAATATAAAAGGAGCCGGAGCATCTGTACCATATCAAATAGTCTTAAAATCAGATTCATTTGACGACTTGATAATAGCAAAGAAAAACCTGACAGAGTATCTAGGTAAAAAAGAAGGCTTTGTTGATATAGATACAAATCTAGATGATGCCAGACCTCAAATAGATATTAATATATTAAGACAAAATGCGTCCAGACTAGGTATCTCAGCATCTCAAATCGCTGAAGCTATATCAACTGCTTTTTCAAGTGATGCTGAAATCTCATATTTTGAAGAAAATGGAAAACAATATAATATCACTCTAAGATTTGAGGATAAAGACAGAATAAGCATAAATGATATTAAAAAAATTCAGCTAAGAGCAGATAATGGAGAGTTTATATATCTTGACGGATTAGTAAGCTTTACTAAAAATAAAGCACTATCTTCAATCAACCATTTTGACAGACAAAGACAGGTAACAGTTTATTCAGACCTATTTGGACTTGACCTAGGCGGAGCTGTTGCTTACACAAGGGATGGTATAGATAAGCTTTTGCCAGATGGTGTTACTTACCGATTTACAGGTTTCGCTGAAGAGATGGAAAAGACAGGTAAGGCATTTGCAGCAGCTATCGGATTATCTGTTATTTTAATGTTTATAATATTGGCAGTACTGTACGAATCACTTATTCAGCCAATAATAATAATGATGGCACTTCCGCTTAGTATAATCGGTGTCATGTTAGCCTTATATATCTCAGGGCTTCAATTTAGTCTTTTTGTTATGATAGGCTTTATGCTATTGATGGGTATGGTTGGTAAAAATGCGGTACTGCTTGTAGACTTTGCCAATACTGCCATTGAGAATGGAAAAAGTGCGGATGAGGCACTAATAGAAGCAGGTGAAAAAAGACTCAGACCAATCCTTATGACTACAATAGCCATGGTTTTTGCTATGCTTCCTTTAGCAATCGGTGATGGACTTGGAAGTGAGACAAAAGCACCCATGTCAATAGCTGTTATTGGCGGGCTTATAAGCTCTATGATATTGACTCTGCTTGTTGTACCAGTTATGTACAGGCTTATAAATCCATTAGATAGATGGCTTAGAAAGTTTTATGAAGTGGGAAAAATAAAATAAAAAAGAGGGGTTAATCCTCTTCTTTACTCATACGGTCTTTTGCAGTTATTCCCATTAGAGAAAGACCGGTTCTCAATGAAAGAGCAACAATCATAAGTAGTTTTAAAAGTTTTGCTTCATCATCAGTACCTATTATTCTACAATCATAATAAAACTTGTGTAATGAAGCAGCTAATGCTTTTAGATAATCAGGTAGTTTTTGAACCTGTCTTGAGCTAAAAGCATCCTCAACGATTTCAGGAAGTAAAAGAGCATCAAACATCAATATATCTGCATTTTCATCTAAGCCGCTTAAAGAGGCACTTAAAATATCTTCTTCACTCAAGTCACTTTTTACAAGTAAAGTTTTAATTCTTGCATGAGCATATTGTATGTAAAAAATAGGGTTTGAGCTATCTTGTTTCTTAAACTCGCTCAAGTCAAATTCTAAGGCTGTATCACTCTTCTTTGAAGCAAAAATAAATCTTAGAGCGTCAGCACCGATCTCTTCAACTATATCACTCATAAGTATTACATTACCGGCACGTTTACTCATTTTGTACGGTTCACCATCTTTAAGTAAAGAAACCATTTGAGAAAGTAAAGTCTCAAGCTTGTTAGAATCATAACCTAAGTACTCAACAGCTGCATTAACACGAGGAATATAACCATGATGGTCAGCACCCCAGATATTTATATAATGATCATATCCACGCTCAAATTTTTGGTTATGATAGACTATATCTCCCGCTAGGTAAGTTGGGCGACCATCTTCACGAACAACTACTCTATCGTTATCATCACCTTTAGCTTCAGATGCTATCCAAACCTTATCTTCTTTTTTATAGATACCATCACCCATTTTCTGCATGACTCTATCCCAGTCATCATAAAGAGATGATTCATTGACAAATGTATCAAAAAATATGTTTGTATCGCCTAAGTCCTTAGTGATTATCTCCATTACCCCGTCTTTGGCCCAAAGAGCAAGCTCTTTTTGACGAGTTTCATCGTTTAGAATCTCTGAGCCGAACTTTTCTACTGCACCAGTTGCAAGACCTTCTAAATACTCACCACGGTAATATGATTCAGGATACTCTACTTCTTCATTTAAAATATTTTCACGACCGTAGAGCTGGATTGATAATCCAAGTAAGTCTATTTGGTTTCCAGCATCGTTGACATAATACTCAGCTGTAATGTCATAGCCTAAGTGTTTTGCTAACCTATATAAAGTATCTCCATATACAGCGCCACGCGCATGTCCTATATGTAAAGGTCCCGTAGGGTTTGCACTTACAAATTCTAAAAGAATTTTATCTTTTTTTTCTTGTTTTGCGAATTCATTATCATTTTCTAAGGCCCATGTTGCATACTCACTTAGAAAATTTTCTGATAAACGAAAGTTTAAATAACCTTTAAGGGGTTCAACACTAGAAAAAAATTCTGATTGGGTAAATGAAGATGCTAATTCTTCAGCAATTACCATAGGAGACTTACGAAGTTCCTTAGCTAATGAAAAAGCAATTGGGGTAGCAAAATGACCAAAAGAGCGGTCTTTTGGTTTTTCTAAAACAACTTCACGACCAAACTTTTCGCGCAAAAGCGCCGATACACGTTGTTTCAAGTATTATGCTTGTGTAGTATTTTTAGGAGTTTCAGTTGAAGCAGTTTCTTCGCCTGATTCTACTTTCTTAGGTTCTTCAGATGCCACTTCCGTACCATCATCCTTCATCTCAGCCTTAAAGTTTTTTATTCCTTTACCAAGACCCTTTGCTAAATCAGGTATTTTTTTTGCACCAAATAAAAGTACAATTATTCCAAATATTATTAGTAGTTCTGTTCCACCAGGCATTCCCATGCTATTTCCTTGTTATAAATTAAGTCAAAAATTATATCTTTACTTAGCTGTAAATTCTCTTATCATAGATATATTCTTTACTTATTGCTCTATATCTTCCCACTTTTGAAGAAATTCATTTATATCTATATGTGAAATCTTTAATCTTGCAGATTTAGCAATTTGAGTTAAAGTTCTTCCTGCTTTGTCTAAATCATCATTTATTACTAAAAAATCATATTCAGATATTCTTTGTATCTCTTTTTTAGCCATTTTAACTCTTCTGTCTATAACATCTTGAGTATCTGTTTCACGAGCTTGTAATCTATACTTTAAAACTGAAAGTGTAGGGGGTGATATAAAAACAGATGTAGTAATATCACCTAACCTCTGTGTTACAACTGCATTACCTTGCACATCTATATCGAATATAACCAGTTTACCTTCACGAAGTGCTTTTCTAACAGGCTTTATGGATGTTCCATAGTAGTTTCCGTGAACAAAGGCATACTCCAAGAAATAGTCATCTTCTATATCATTTTTAAATTCTTCTTCACTTACAAAATGGTAGTGAACACCATCTTCTTCACCATCACGAATTTGGCGAGTTGTAGTAGAAATAGAGAAATAGCATTCTCCAATATCACTCATGATTTTTTTTAAAAGTGTACTTTTTCCGGCTCCGCTTGGACCTGATAATACTAAAATTGCTCCACTTTTATGATTCACTAATTATCACCTAATGATATATTTATATTGATTTTCATCCCCTTAAGAGAGGCAGCTACATCTTCATTTGAAAGAGCTGTTAACAATTTCTTTAGAGATTCTACTCCATCATTATCCGTTGTTATTTCAGTATTTGTTGGGATTTTTGTTTCTTCATCTGATTCTGAGATAGACTCCAAGCTGGAATCTTCGATTCCACTAACTTCTGAACCCTGGCTAGATTCAGTAGTGCTCTCTTGAGTTACTTCTTCACCGATTGCAAGTTTTAAATCCCTACTTGTTAGTGAATCAATATTAGCTATATCCAGAAGCATAGCTTCATCTACTTCACTTTCTAGTTCTTCATCACTTAGGTTTGCTACAGCCGTTTGTATTTGAGTTTCTAAATCCTCTACAGATTCATCAATTTCTAAATCATCAGGGAGTTCCAGTTCTGTTTCTTCGAGGTCTTCAATTTCATCAGCTTGAGCAGGTTCACCAATATCTTCTTCATCAAGTTCCAAATCATCAGGGAGTTCAAGGTCAGTATCTTCAAGACCTTCTAGTTCAGGTTCTT